>JAABUO010000017.1_pt1 | contig 545504 bp, 611 predicted proteins | sample 5559291 | NCBI WGS metagenome assembly JAABUO01 (sample SAMN10711878, study PRJNA513372) | rock metagenome | isolation source: Antarctica rocks | place: Antarctica: Victoria Land, Finger Mt sud
AACAGATCAAAAAGATTTTATTTGATTCTTTTTGCTCAAATCTCAATGATTGCTGCACTCAGATCTTCTCTTTTAGATGTGCTTCTAGAGAAGCGATGATGACGTTCATTTGTTCAACTTCATAGTCGTATTTGACAATCAATGCTAGAAGCATTTTAATGATCGTGACTCTGATTATCGAAGCAAAAATCTCATTATAGTCAATTCTTTGCTTCTGACGAAATCTCTTACACACTAATCTAGCTTTGTATTTGATCATCTTCTCTTTGAATTCTCGCTTAATGATAGTTACTTAACGCATCAACAGTATTCATCAATTCGACGAAAATGTCTTCAGAGTAAAGATGTCATTTTTGATGTGAGCATCAAGCTTACTTCTGAATGCAAGCTTTCATTGTTTTCAATCAGAACTAGCTTTAGCTTGTTTCACTATTTGTGAAGTATTCGATTCAATTTGAACTCGATTTGCTCTATTAACAAAGTCTCAATTATGATCTTTGACTTAAAGATCATTTAGTGTTCTGTAGTTAACAGATTTAGCAATAACTCATTTAAGATGTTCGCTTGAAGCATCAAATGTATCAAAATCGCTTGAGTTATCTGACTCGTTTAATTCTAGTTTTAGTGATCTGCTTCTACTAGCTTTCTGTGAAGCGACTGATGTTCTTGTTTGATGATCGTCAATAATTTTTACGATCTTCGCATTTTCAATGATTTTTATTCAAGAAGATGAATCATCAATTTGATCATTGAAGCCTAGTATTGAATGATCTTCATCATACTTCTCGACTTTGATGACTATCTCGTCTCATTGAACATGACTAGATATTAGTACGTTCTTTTCATTTCACAAGCGAAACTGATTGACTTTCTTATAGTTCAAGAACTGACATTTTAAGCTCTTATCATCGAGCTTTCAACGAGCTCTTTTCACATGATGATAGACTATGCATTCAAACGTATGTAGATAGCTAAGATCAGACTTCTTGTCATGTCATGTCTCATAGAAAGTTATTTTGTTCAACGCAGTGATAGAACTTTTGTTCTTCAAATAGATGACAGTCATTATTGCTTCATCTCATAGTTATATTGACAATTTGACGCTAGTCAATATAGCGCGAGTTCGTTCAAAAAGAGTGCAAAAACATCGCTCTGCAACTTCATTTTAACTCAAGTTATATGATGTCATTGACTTTCATTTGATCTCATGCTCTTTGAGCAATTCAATGATTTGATGATCAGCATACTCATCTTTATTATTTGAACGCAGTCAATGAATCGAAATGTCTTGAGTCTTCATCAATTTCAGGTAGTTTCAAAGTTCATCTTTTAGATTGAACTTTCGTTTCAATAGATATGTGATTGTATATTGACTGTAGTCATCAATGAAAGTAGCTACATATCTGAATTCTTCATCGATCTAAGATATTTTATCATTGTCAACGAGATTCATATATACTAGCTCATCTACTTTGATGACTCTGATGTAAGATTTTCGACTTGAGACTCGATTTTGCTTATCTATGACACAAGTCTCATATATTGATTCTGAGAATTCTTCGTCTTTTAAACTATTTGCAGAATTCACATTGATGTTGATGCTCATGTTAACTAGACGCTTAACGTCTGTCATATTCAGATGAGCTAATCATTTATGTCATTGACATCATGACGTCTTGACTGATTCTGAACTGCTTGTCAGATTCACTCGAGAATTTGAAAGATTAATTGATGTATTCACGAAATATGCTTTTTCATCGTTTCTTGAGTCGATGAGAACGACGACATCTCTAGAGTTCATGAAACGAAATTCGTCATTCTTTATACTATATGTATACTCTTTGACTTTCACCTGATCGACTGACATCAAATTATAATGTAGTTCTGAACAGTGATAAACATCGATTAGTCAAATTTTGGTTGATTGATTGTTCAGCAAAATGTCAATCATAATTGAACTCTTCTCAATGATGAGTACTGTCTCATTATTTGCAGTAACAATGCTGTTATCGATGATCTTTTGATATGACTGTTTATTGAACAAGCTTATGTCATAACAGACATGATTCTCAGCTTCAATGTCTATTCATCAGACATCTGTGTGACTGTCAGCTCAACAGACGATAAAAATCTTTATTGTTCTGACTATTCTGACTTCGAAGCTTTTTTCAAAGTCATCTTCTTTGATCAGATTCTTTCTTTTCTGAAGAGACTTTCATTCATATGAACGAAGCTTTGAATGTAGAAGTCAGCAGCTCTGTTCGCTGTGATTTTCTTGCTTGCAATGAGCGCATTTTTTCGATTTTCTTCGAAATTCGCTGTTGTTTTCGAATTTTCGCTTCTTATCATCAAACTGAGCTATTATACTTTTGAAGCTAAAGTTTTTCTCTGAATTTGATCGCTTGTCATGATCAACTAAGATGATAGTCATATCATCAATTAATAGATCAAATTTGTTGATCTTGATGCTCTGTATCAGGTTGAAGATGTATGATTCTAGACTTTTGTTAAGATCTAGAAGAAAGAGATTACTCAACATTCATGATTGAATTGTTTTCTCGATGTCTGAGCACTTGATGATGACTTGCTTGAGTGAGTTTGCATAGTTCTGAATGAATTTGAAATTTAATTGCTTTGTTTGAGTCAGTTTCTTGATTGTCAGAAATAGAGTGATCAAATTCAACTGCTCATATTAAGTCTTCAGAATAAATCACATTTTGATGATGCTTTCTGCTTTGATTATATGTATTCTGAGTTTCTTTTTGCAGCTGAAGTCAATTATATCGCTGTCTTTGTGATTTCTATCTTTTCAATGTTGAACATCAGTGATATACTTCTTTTTATCTGCTGTTGAGACGTTAAATAACAGTGATGTCGATTTCTTCAACTTCTCTGAGATGATCATTTAGAGATTTTTGACTTTTAAGACATTGATTATATTCTTCTTTCATGACTCATAGTTCTTGCTTCTCTTTAGCTTTGAAACATGATAGTTCTTTGAATCTTTCATTGTGATTAAAATATGAAAGTGTGAAATTGATGACAGTGAGTTCAATGCTTCAAGTTCTGCTCTTAAATATGTTTATGATAGTGAAAATAAAGCTAATTCGAACTCATAATCTATTGATATATGAGAGTCAGAGCGAATATGTGTATGTAAATATATTAACTATCTAGTAGGTAGAGCATATTTGATAAAGCATACAGATGAAGAAAGAAGTGAAAGAATAAATAAATATTTCTAGCGTCAAGTCGCTTCAATCGAAGCGAAAATAACTAATCGTCGAGATATACATATGAGCATACATATGTTTATACATATGTGCATACATATCTCGTTTTCAACACTTATTTGAGCATTCTTTAATGATTTTGCTTGAATGTTGCAACTTGCAATAGTAACACAGCTTTCACTTATTGCAGATTTTTTTGATCTCAGAAACAATCAGAGTCTTATCTTAAATGATGATAATGATAAAACTTAAATTTATTGATTCGTCAAGAAATAAAAGAGAAAGAGATGAAAATACTGTTGAAACAACAGTCACAAAGATGATAATCTTTGAATTCAAAGAATTACTAGTTAATGCAAAGATGCTCTTGACTTTGATGAATGAAACAATGATGAAGATTTTTTTTCTTATTTTTTTTTCTTCATTAAGTGCATGCAGTCTATGACTATGACACTATCTAGACGCTGTGTGTATGCTAAATTACATGTAATCTAGTCATAATCGCTGCTGTATATCTTTTCATTGAACAGTCACATCGATAGAGTGCGCATACGAGCGCGTAAACTGTTTATATGATCAAGTGATCACATAAACAACTCAAAATTGTGAAAGCTGATCACTTTGACGTGAGCTTTCGACTTGTCTGTATGATCATTAAGCTAAGCGAGCTAGATGAGCTTTGATCTATGTAGAGAAAAGCTGATCACTTCGACGTGAACTTTCAAGTTCGCTGTATGATCACTCAGCTGAACGAACTAAATGAGCTTTGATCTATGTATTTGCGACGCATGTAAATCGATCAGAAAATCGAAATCAATCAATTTACTGCGTCACACAGATGTGTATATGCGCAAAAGCTGAGTCGTGCCTTTGCAGTGACTGTGTAATTGTCGTATATTAGTTGCAGCGCATGCGCAAAGACGTTGCTGTTGTTCTGTGTATATGAGCAAAGACTATGTCATGTCTTCGCAATGTATGTATTTGCGACGTATGTAAATCGATCAGAAAATCGAAATTGATCGATTTACTGCGTCGCACAGATGTGTATGTGCGCAAAAGCTGAATCGTGCCTTCGCAATGACTGTGTGAATGTCGTATATTAGTTGCAGCACGTGCGCAAAGACGTTGCTGTCGTTCTGTGTATATGAGCAAAGACTGTGTCGTGTCTTCGCAATGTATGTGATTGCGATGCATGTACATTGATCTGATAAAGCGAAAAACCGATCGATTTACTGCATTACACAAGTGTGTAGATGTGCAAAAGCTGAGTCGTGTCTTCGCAGTGTATATGTGTATGATGTATATGAGTTGCAGCGTGTGCGCAAAGACGTTGCTGTCGTTCTGTGTATATGAGCAAAGATTGTGTCATGTCTTCGCAGTGTATGTGATTGCAATGCATGTACATCGATCTGATAAAGCGAAAAATCGATCGATTTACTGCATCTTGCAAGCGTGTAGATGCGCAAAAGCTGAGTCGTGCCTTCGCAGTGTATGTGTGTGTGACATATATGAGTTGCAGCATGTGCGCAAAGACGTTGCTGTCGTTCTGTGTATGTGAGCAAAGATTGTGTCGTGTCTTCGCAGTGTATGTGATTGCGATGCATGTACATCGATCTGATAAAGCGAAAAACCGATTGATTTACTGCATCACATAGACGTGTAGATGTGCAAAAGCTGAATACAATAATGAAGATGAAGTGAGATTGACAATGCTTAAGCTGCTGAAGCTCTTTGTCGATGTCAAAGAATGCTTGAACTCATTAATGAAAGATAAATGATTGAGTTTCATCAAAGTTTTGTCAGAAGAAAATGATGACTTAAGTGAAATAATTGACATTGCGTTTCAGACAGTTAATCAACAAGAAATCTTTCATCAAAGAACATTCTTTCTTTTGATAAAAGATATTGTAGTAATTGACAAAGCTATTCATGTTTTGCTTCAAAGTTTTGCAAAGATATAAATGAGCATCTTCTGTCTTGAAAGAATTGTCACAGTAATGACGTAACTTATGTCATTAATCTGCAAAGATAAAAATGATACAAAGATCATTGACTCGATATTGATTCATTAGATTGTGAGTCTTCTTATCTATGATGAGTCATGACTCGACATAGATAATCTTGACTCGATGAAAGAAATAATGATCATCATTCATGTTCATGCGCTGTATTAGACTCTGCTCTCATGCATTCAATTGATCTTTGTCTTTCTTATATTCAGATATGTTGAGAAACTTCTTGAATCTAAAAGTGATGAAGACAGCGACAAAGTTTGCAAAGAAGTAAATGATGAAAAGAGATTGATTGTTCAAGATTTATGCAATGATCTGAGTTATCACTGCAAGAAACTGAGAATTCAACTTTATATAAACTGAAAAACTGAGAATGATGAATGAAGATGAAATGATAACATCATGTTATTGAACTTGATTTTGAAGCTCTTGCATTACGCGAAAGATCTCAACTGAATTTTCGATCACACTTTGAGTGAACTGTTTGACAACACGCTCATCATCAATCAAGAGATTGTGAAATGACTTTATTTAAGTGAAAGAATAACTAGACGAGATTTCAACATATGAAAACGTTGCAAAAAGTGTAAATCTTTCATAATGTCAAAAACTGAGTTAAACTAAAGATACTATTAATATAAAAGACTGATATTATTATTACTTTGATAGAATCTAGATACAAAACAATACATTAAATAATGTACAAGATGAAAGACAAAAAGTGAAGAAAAAGAACGAAAGCTCAACTTTTATATACATGAATTGAGCAGAATCAAGACTAGACAGTAGTTTTATTGACTTAAGATCGCAGAAGTTCACGCACATGACTGAAATGATTGAAACAGAATTACTGAGACTAAATTAAAATGATGATGACTAGATTGATGACTTGATTCATTGAACTAGTTTAATGAATCAAGATTATTTAAGATATCAACGATTTATGTTTCAAATTGAGTTGATGATTTGACATCATGACAGTTGCATGCAACATATATAAGACATGATTTCTATGCTGATTTTTCTCTTAGCAAGAAGTAGTTTCTCGCAACAGATTTACAGTTTAAGATGAGCAAAATCTTTCATTGCTCAGATTTCAACAGTTTACTTCTTAAGCATGAATTGCAGACGTTTCGTCAGTGATACACATGTGTATCACAGTCGATTTCTTCTTTAATCACATTGACATATGCTACTGTTCTTTCAAACTATACAAATGATATCTTTGACTAGAAATTGATTTTATCATCAAGACATTTGAGAGTCAGAACTCAGTGAAGAAATGAGATTCTCAAGATCAACAATCATCATCATTGTATATCATGCTTTGCAGATGCTTGCTTCGCTTGTAAGATGTGTAACTCATTTGCTTCACATTATTTGTAGAGATCTCTTTTATGCAGATTGATCATGTTTTGCAAAAATGTTCATATGCTACACTTTTAATCAGACAACATAGTTCAATCATTCTTTATTAATTCACTTATGTCTCTCTTCTCTTAATGAAGTCTTCTCATCAGTGTATCATTTATGTATAGAATGTCTGTGTCTGAATGTTTGTTAAATGATATTAATGAGATTCTTGAGTTTGTTTGTATCAAACTTAATGAGACTCGTGAGTTGCTCATGTCATAGTAACAGACACACAGTCTTAACAAGATTTATACGTAGTTAGCATGTAGATTTAAAGAATGTTCGTGATTCAAGTTCTTTCTGCTAATCATTCTCAACAGATTAAATGCAAGAGTGTTTTGTCTCAGTTCTCATCATTGCAATGATGAGATGCTGAATCAAATGATTTTCATAAGCGATTTTTCTCATAGTTCTGCATTTTATTTGACTTTCTCATCTGCATGCAGATTGCTTTATAGCATGCACATTGAGATTATTGAAGTCTGCGCAATCGCGAAAACTCTGCATGCGATCAACGCACAGCGCTTTCTTATCACGTAACGTCTCAATGTTGTTCAAACTTTTGATAATCTTTAGACTCTACTGTAGTTAGACAGTAGATTCGTAGTCAGCATCACGTACAGATGAGTTTCATCGCTGATCATTAACAATAAGTCTTCTTTCGCGATATGATATTTCTTGTGATTTTGAAGAGAATTTCTTGATGATCAGGTTTTATTCATCTGCATTTGCATTCACATTTGCATTTGTGTTTGCATTTGCATTTGCGCTTGTGACTTGAGCTGCTTTTTGCACATATGTGAGCTTCTGCGTTGATTTTTGCGAATTTTGCATGACTTGCAACGTTTGCGAATTCTGCGTCTTCTGCAAGATTTGCGAATTCTTTGTCATGTGCTTTGCATTGATTCTCTTTTTGATGTTTTCAGCATTTTGTTGAACCAATTGTAGAATGATCTTCAGTTTGTTGTTTGTTTGACTTTGAAGTCGATCAATTTGCTTCTGAATCGAGTTTTCTATGCTTTCGTCGCATGCTCTTCGAATGTAGAATATCAAATCGATTGACAAGTTATAGAGCACAATTGTACGATCAAAACAAGCTCTCATTCGACTCAATAGCTTCACAGGTGACTGCGTTGCAAGTCAAAAATCGAAAATCGAAATTTTTCGCGCTCACGCAGGCCAAAATCGACGACGAAACGAAAGTTCATCAACGCAGAAGAAAGAATCATCAATTCAGACAGTAATTTGATTGATAAATTGAAGAGCAAACTCACACGAAAAGAACAAGTCATCAATCGACTTCAGAACAGCACAGAAGACTGCATACTGACGCAAAAATCGAAATCGAACTCTTTTGCGCTTGAAGGTCGCACAGAGAACAACGTTGTTTTAGAGAAGTACAGCGTTTCTTATCAAATCACTATCTGTTTTACCTTTTCTTGATGCGCAAGACAATAAATAAGTCGAGATCAGTCGTTACTATTCTGAGCGAGATAACACGACTACTTCGATACACGAAATATAAAGCAATTGCGTCAAGCATTTTCTATCAAAAAGAGTAATCTAGATTCTTGCAGACTAGATTTATATCATTTTCGCCTGACATAAGTCGGTAATAGAAGGCGATCTATTGCAGGTTTCGAAATAGAAATTGAGAAACCTCTACACTAGAGTTACTGTCTACGTGAAACGCTCTGAATAAGAGATTAAAGAAATATTTAAGTGATGTCAAGTGAATTTTCTAGAAGTTCGAAGTTCAAAACTCGGAAAAACTCTCTATAAAAAGAAATATAAAGAGTCGCTTTATGCGCTTTTTCTCGCTTCGTTTCGCGAATAGTAACGCGAAACTCAGTAGAAGCAATAGCTCAGCGTCAGAACTCAAAACGTCGACGATAGAAATCAAAAAGTCAACGTTAGAGATTGAAATAAATTTATGAAATGAACTTAGCATGAGTTCGTCAACAAGCAAACAACTGCAGAACGACATTGTCGATTTATTTCGCAGTCAACAAAAATCGCTTACATCAGCAAATAGAAAAACGCAGTACATGTTTAGTTCACTCGACGCATTGATGCTAAATTTACATGCAAATGCGCACAACGACAAGAATACAACCAATCTGCGAAATGCAAATTCGCAGCAAAAAGAGCAAACACGAGCGATTGTGAAATTCAAAGGAATGAAAAAGCGAAAAGCGATGAAAAGTTCGCAAAAAGAAGCTAGCATCGAAGTTAGTACTAGCAAGTGCTACGATGTCATCTCTAAAGAGATGCAGATAAAGAGACTGCGCGAAAGAATTGAATTCGCAGTCAATCAGCTAAGACAAGCAATATCAGAACAGAAAGAGACTATAAATCATAGCTTAATCTACATTCGAAGAGCATGCGACGAAAGTATAGAAAACTCGATTCAGAAGCAAATTGATCGACTTCAAAGTCAAACAAACAAGAAACTGAAGATCATTCTACAATTGATTCAACAAAATGCTGAAAACATTAAAAAGGAAATCAATGCAAAGCAAATGACAGAGAATTCACAAATCTCGCAGAAGACGCAGATTTTGCAAACGTCGCAAGTCATGCAAAATTCGCAAAAACCAACGCAGAAGCTCACATATGTGCAAAAAGCAGCTCAAGTCACAAGCGCAAATGCAAATGCAAATGCGAATGCAAATGCAGGCGAATAAAACCTGATTATCAAGAAATCCTCGCCAAAATCACAAGAAATATCGTATCGCGAAAGAAGACTCATTGTCAATCTCAAAAATGAGAACTGAACTTTAAAGACGATGAAAATGCGAGATTCGATGAATAACACATTGAAAAAGGCGAAAATCGATCTAATAGTCGTCACGATAGTCAAAACGCAAAAGGGAAACAACATTGTTCTGACAGTCTCGAAAAAATACATCGCAGATGCCTTACTAGCGTAAAGAGCAATATGAAAGCATGTTTTTGATGTTAAAAGCATTAAGAAAGACGAGAAATGACACAAAATAGTCATACACAGTCTGGAAATCGAAATCTTCAATATGAAAACTGAAATGAAAAATCTAAAAACTGAGTTAGAGTCGTACAATTTTGAATTGAAACTAATAATCAACTCTATATGATTATCGAAGAGCGAAAATCGATCACGAAACAGACATGCATCGACGATCTTAGCATTTAGAATCGAAGCAGAAGTGCAAAGACATCTGAAAAAACGACTCTTAGCTGCGAAATCGACATATTGAACAGTCGAATATCGAGACTATCGATCAAATGATCAATGTCAAAAATGTCAAACATTCGAACATTTGCAGAACAAGTGCAATAAATCATCAAGATGCTTGTTTTGTGAACGAAATCATCTAACATGAAAGCATAAATGTCAATTACCTACGTGCGAAGACAAGCAATCATGCAATCACACGATTTCTAGATGCTGCAACTGTCAAAATGCGCACTTCGCAAACAGCGCAATGTGCGAAACATATCAGGCAGCTCAGCCTATTAGCTCACAAAAAGATCATCTAGTCACGAAATTGTAATGAGTAGTGCATTCGAAATGTCACAAAACAACGCAAATGACGAAAGCTTTGCAAACACGTCGAATATTCGAATTCTACAGCATAATTGTGCAAGGTCAACGCAAATTATGCATGCATGTATGAAATTTGCGAAAAACAAGACAGATATTGTTATACTACAAGAATCGTGAATGAAAGACGAAAATATAACAATTTCGCATCCGTCGTTTATCTGCATCAAACCAAATGTTCAGAATACTCGTGTCAGAGTACTGATATTTGTTGCGAAAAACGCAAAGAAATTTACATGCACATCAAGATCAGACATAGTCAATAGCGAAGATATGAAAGCGATATCAATAGCGAACAATAAAATTCAGAAAGGAATTTTATTGTTCAATATTTACAACGAAAAGTCACAAAACGCAGATAACAAGCAATTATACACGATTGAGCGAGAATTAGCAAAAGTTATGCTAAATTCTGAGCAAAAAGTTATTATCGTCGAAGACTTTAATGCACATCATAGCTGATGAAACGCAAAAATTTCAAACTCTATTAGAACGAAAGCGTTAATAAAGTGGGTAAATTTACATAAGTGCAATCTGATTAACACTTCTGATATAGACACATATCACAGCTATTCGAGTCAGTCAAGCTCGATACTTGATTTAGCATTCGCATCAAAGAATATGCGCAATCACATCAAGAATTGACATATAGATGAGAACGCAGACACAGAATTCGATCATGAAGTAATTCTATTTACAATAGTTACGAAAAAAGTGAAGTTGGTCGAAAATCCGTTGAACGCGTCATACAATTTGCAAAAAGCCGACTGGAAAGACTTTGAGAAGCATTTGCAAAAGACGAAAGACAAAATGATTGTCAAGATGCAAAGAATCACGAGTTTAGAAGCAAAAGCCATTTATTTGACTGAATGCATCAAGAATACAGTGGAATTATTCGTATCTAAACAGCGAATATGCGCAAAATCAAAACCCTGGTGGAACAATGAGCTCATCGAAAGGCGAAAGGCGCTGTCGTCAAAAAAGCGAATCTGGAAAAGATGCAGAAGTGACGACGCATGAACAGAGGTAGTGCAAACGCGAAATTCGTACCATGATGCAATAAAGCTGGTCAAAAACCAATTCTGAACCAATTTTTTGAACAACGTCGAAGGGAAAGAAGTGTTTCAGACATACAAGTTCACTAAACCACGTCTAATCGAAAAGCTACTCTCGATACAAAACTCGCAAAAAGAATTGAAGATCGAATTCAATGAAAAGTGCGAGGCATTTCTGAAAGCAATGTACTCACCACCTTCGGAAATTCAAACCAATGAAGAATTACTACCGGACGAAAGTATACAGTGGCCAAGAGTTATCGAAGAGAAAATCAAGTACGCTATTAACTTCTCAGCACTCAGAAAAGCACCCGAACCAGACGAAATGTCATTCGCAATCATACAGCGAGCGTACAAAACTATATCGAAAATCTTCAATTTAGTGTACTCAGATTTGTTCGAAAACGACTATCATTCGAAGATATGACGCGAAGGCATGAAAATTATTCTAAAAAAATTAGACAAGTTGAATTATTCAATTTTGAAGACATACAGAATTATTACGCTGCTAAACTGTTTAGACAAAGTAACAGAAAAAATAATAGCAGTGCAACTGTCTTACACAGCTGAAATTAACGATAAGCTGCTGAATTTTGATCAAATGAGAGGCAGAAAACAAAGATCAGCTATAGATGCAGTACTAAACCTAGTACATGATGCGCAAATGACGAAAAGTTGAGAAAACACGCTTATCTGTCTACTTCTAGATGTCAAAGAAGTCTTTGATCATGTAGCGTTGAAACAGCTGATCAAAATATTGATTAAATTGAAAATATTGATCAATTTAATCAATTGAGTAAAATGTTTCTTACAAAATTGAATTATTGACTTAGCATTTGACGACGAACGTCAGAAATCAAAGAAAATAAGCACAGAAATATCACAAGACTCATTTATCTCGCTCATTTTATTTCTAATTTATATTCAATACTTGTTTTCAAAGATTCGCGTAAAGTTCGAAAATTTACAGTCATTCAGCTATATTGACGATGTGACGCTATACATTAAGGGAAGGAATATTGACAAGAATGTGAAAATGCTGGAAAACGCAGCAAAAATCGCTTTCACATGGGCTGAGAACAACGCAGTGCAATTCGATGACTCGAAATCTGAATTGATACACTTTGAAAGTCACAAGACGACACCCAACCAAATGATTATTCTACTCAATAACACGATCATAAAATCAAAGACATGCGTACGATGACTAGAAGTCTGACTGAATCGAAAGCTCAACTTCAAAGTTCATGTGCAAACGAAAATCGCGACAGTCACAAGAACGCTACACTCGTTGTTTAGATTAATGAATAGCGAGTGAGAACTAAATGTCAAATCAGGAAAGCAGTTATACCTGGCATGCGTCACGTCTATTAGCGACTATGACGCCGAAATATGGTGGAATAATCAAAAAAGCTACTTAGTCAAACTTCGCAAACTGCAAAACGCTGCATTACGGAAAATTCTGAATGCGTTTCGAACATCATCGATAGATGCTATGCAAATAGAAGCCGAAATCCCGCCGATGAAGATGCGATTAGACCAAAAGTGCAAGAACTATGCAATTCGAATAGTTGAGTTACCGGAAAAACACCCTATCAGGAAAAGAACGCCTATTTCGTACTCATCTCAATACTCTATCGGATTGAATCTAGAGCTGAACGCATCGAAATACCTGAACTGAAACGAGATGAAGGCGAATTTATCTCGAAAAGTCAAGAAGTGCAAAGACAGATTCACGCAGATATATCGAATATTGAACAAAGTGCAAAAAACACTGAATTCAATAAAAGAAATCGAAATTCCTCACTTCAAGAAATCGTGAGATCAAGAAATCGAGCATTTAGCAAAAATTCAAACCGAATTTGCAAGAAGCGAAACCAGCGAAACGATCAATACGCACTACAGGGAATTAGAAAGAATTACCAAAAAGGCGAAGAACATAGTGATGTATATCGACGCATCGCAAATTCGGAAAAAGATAGCAGAGGTCGAAACAGAAACTGGAACGACAGTGATATTCACGCATGAACTCGTCAGATTCAGCAAAGCGACAAGCGTTTCTGACAAAATAATCACAACGAAAGCGAAACTGCAAGCTATTAGCGATGCAATCGCAATATGCAGCGAAAAAGCACTCAAAAACAGCGGAATTTGAGTGTACACGAACAGTCAAATGACTTTGCAAAGATTAAACGCAAAGAGCAACGTCAATGCGAAGTTATTCGATGATATACGACAAAACTTAACCAATTTACATCAGAATCAGTGTCAAATTCGCATACAGTGAATATCGAGTCGCAAGAACATTATTGAGAACGAAAAAGCAGATCAATTGATCAAAAGCGCTGCTCAAGAATTACCAGTTATCGGCAACACGAAAGCAATCATCATAAGATTCGTCAAAAAGCAAATTTGCAAAGAGACGAAATTACAATGGTTAAATGTCTGGAAAAGCAGCATCAAGAAGGGAAACCAGTATCGAAAGCACATATCGAATGTGAACCTAAGTCATAAGTCACTAAAAGAGCTGAGGAAAATCGATAGACTAACGTTTTCAATCTTTATTCAGCTGAAAATGAGACATGGCTATTTCAAGAGCTATTTGCATCGATTATCAGAGAATAATTCGAACAAATGCTATGAAATATGCAATGCGAGGCAAACGCCGAAGCATTTACTGCTGAACTGCAGGCATTATAGAGCAGAGCAGATAAAGCTTAAGGAAAAAGCTCAGCTCAAAAACACAGACATTATATTAACACTGTTCATCACCAAGATTAGAAGAATCGCAACACTAAAGTATTTGAAAAATACTCGAATTGCGACGAGAAAATGACTATTAGAAACGAAAGAGTAGAACGCGAAGAGTGCGAAGAGACAAAGGAAAACGGGAGTACGATGACGAGGGTTTGAGCGAGAGCGCTTGTATGCGCAAACTATCGGTGTGATTGATCAATGGGAAGATATAAAGCAGCGACTTTGGCCAGGTTACATGTAACTTAGCATACATACAGCGCCTAGACAGTGCCATAGCCATAGGCTGCATGCACTTAATGAAGAAATGAAGAAAAAAATGACTAGACTGAATGAAGAGTTGTTGCAGTCAATCTCTTCGTCATCTTTCGCGATTGCTGTTGCTCAATATCATATCATCTTTGACTCTATCGCTTCATGAGAATGATCTATATTTCGATGATAACAGATGCAAGTGAAGTTTTTACACTGCTCATGATAACATCATCAATGAGTAAGAAGATCAAGTATGTATGACTCGTCTTTCTGCAAATGCTTCTTACATTTGTTCTTTAAATACTTTGCACAAGTGATGTTGCTGATCTGAATGAAAGCAATCAGTTAACTGATACACAGAAGAAGCAACTCAAAATGATAATTAAGATTTCATTTCTTGACACTTGTATCTTTCTGTCTTTTCTTGATATTTTGAGCTTGAGAGAAGTTTTATTATTTGTGATATAATCATTGAGATCTTTGCAAATTCATGAACTGATCAATTTGATGATGAACTCTCTCTTGTTGCTATTCTGCAAATGAAACAGTATATTCTTCAGATTTCTTCAGTCATTACATCTCTTCAACATCTTTGTCATCTCAATTAATTAATCAAAGCAATGAACAATAGTTTGATTGCAAAGTGAAAAATGCATGTAGTTTCAGTTGATACATCAGTTAAAGATCAAACAAGATTGATTATTACATCAAAGCTCAAAGTCAAACTCGCTTGCATGATTAAATACTTTTATATCTGAGTCGTGTAAAATCTCTTTATCATCAAGTATGATTATTCAGTTTACAACGTAAGACAGATCATATAAATCTGAATCATTATCATGAAAGTCTACAGACTTTTCAATCATGTTCTCATTTGTTTCTTCATCATATATTTTAAAATCAACTTTGTTCTTTCAACTATTATCATTGACACTCAAGATCTGCTTGAATCAATGCTGTGTATCATGTTTAAATCATGAGTTCAGATCAGTAAATAAGACAGTATCTTTAAAAAGATACTTGATATCTTTCAAATTAAACTGTTTATTTTACGACTTTGTTTTATTTGTTTACTTTGAAACATTTCATATTTTCTTTACAACTGCTTTTTTGATAGATTTGAAAGATGAATAAAGTTCAAAAGTAGTATTTCTTCGTCTTTTAACATGTTAAGTAGTGAAAGCTTATCTAGCACTAGTCATGATGTTTTGTATACATTCAATCAACACTATCTTCATGATAGTGTTATTTGATGTCTATTAAGTCACAAGTAATGTAAAGAGTAATTAAGAAGAAAGTGAAATTATGCAATACGTTTGAAAAATTGAAGTGCATGAGATTCAATGAACTTGAATAATGATTCTTTAAATTTGCTTTAATTTAAGAATATCATTCTTTAACATCTTGACTTGAAGAAAATTTCTTGACTTTCTTTGCTGTTGAATCGACAACGACATCACATTTCAGTGACTTTATGATGATCATCATCTCATCTTTCAATCATGTGAACTATGATTTGCATCATCAAATGCTTGAATATAATCTTCACAACAAAATGTTAAAGCTATGCTACTCATGAAAGACTTCGAACAAAGTGTTTATTTTCATGATTGTATTCAGAAAGTAATTGATAGTAATGTGAAAGTTATGCAATCATCAAATAAATAGATGCAATACATCTTGATTGAATTACATGATTGATCTGCTCACTGACAATAAATGAATCGCTGTGATTTGTAACACTTTTATGAAAGCACTTGCTATTACATCTTCATGAATTGCAACAGTGAGAGTGATAGACAGATTCGCTCAAAAGCATTATGACTTGCAATGCAATACTGATTTTGTTAACAAATGTCATGATGCTAGAAGATGATCAGTTATGCTTTCTAAGTAAAGAAAATCTCAATTCAATATAAATGACTGATTATATTGACAGATTCTGATCGAATTATGACGATACATATTGTATTTTCACTATGAATTGATTTATTCGTCTTGAAGAACGTTCTCAGTATAGTCATGAAAGTCGACAAATGATCATTGCAGAAAGACTCAACATGAAGAATATGCAAATCAATGAAGATGTGACTGAGATGTTTATGATGCAGCTTGTTTGCTCATGTCTCAGAGCAAAACATGATAAGCGATAAAAATGCAAACAATATTCACTGTATCATTTCTTTTATATCATTAGCTTGAATATAGTGAAGAATACAGTGTAAATAAACATAATTCAATAAAAGATGAATAACAACTTTGTTGTTTTATGAATGAAAGATAATCATCATATCAAAATTGAGATCAACACTTTTATCATTTTAGTTATATTTAATAGAAGAATACAATTCATCAATGAGATCTTACTCACTTTATTCAAGTGTGTGCTTTTTTAAGAAACTTAACTTTCGAGACATTATAACAGTTAAATCAGAATCATTCTCATCTTAGAGACTTTTTATCTTTCATCACAATCAGATAACAATCTCAATTCAAGCTGCAATTATCAAGATCAATCTTTCAGCTTCAACTCACATCAGTCTAGAATTTTACATTCTGCAACATTATTTTACTTTTTATCTTTCATCATAATCAGACTACAACTTCAATTTGAGCTGCAACTGTCAAGATCAATCATTCAGTTTAGATTCACATCAGTTTAGAATTTAACATTCTGCAATCTCATCTCATTCATTGTACATTCTACAATCTCACTGCTTCTTATTACTTCTTCACATTCAACAACTTAACATTATTTCACATCATTACTTTACATCTTTTGACAAACATCTCATCATGATGTTCAAAGAGAAGTTCAAAGCGACATCAATAGATAAAGATGCAGCGACTAACGTCATGTATCACACATTTCAAGTAATGAAGCTTGAGAATGATAATTGCACTATTCTCATTTCAGATGATGAGAAGATGACGCAGAAAGCAGATTTAGCTGAACATCAAAGCATCATCAGAACGCAAGCGAAAATCAAGTAACAAATCTCTCAGAAGAGTAAGAGCATCATCAGAACATGAATGAAACTTCTGCAGCAAACTTTCTAGAAAAGCAAGAGCATCATCAAAATGTGAACGAAGCTTCTGCAGCAAATCTCGCAGAAAAGCAAGAGCATCATTGAGATGCAAGCAAAGATCAAGCAACAAACTTCGCAGAAAAGCAAGCATTGCAAAAGAATAAATCTGATCAAGAAACAGTATTCATTGATTGATAAACATGTTTCACAAAAGATGACATTCTTTTTCAAAGTTTAAATTCTTTATCTGCTGCTAGTTCAAGTCTGTCAAAAAGATTAAGACACTGATCACTGTGTAATATACATTGAAATACAGACATAACAACTTGCAGATACAATACACTTCAATCAACAATAAATTAGCTTATTCTTTAAGTTGTTATGCGCATCATATGAGTGCAGATCTTCAACATGAACTAAAGTAAATTCACTATGTTTCAACTTCTACAATATCACATTCGTTGCATGTACTTAACACAACTTGATCTTTCATTCATTTGCTCATCATACTTAATGTGAGTCTTTCAAGTTGCTTTCATAATCACATAAGATCATGATTTAATCATGTGTCTCTTTCAATGAGCATCATCATCAAGATCAAGATATATTCATTGAATTTAATTTCAGTTGATTGAATCTGCATATTTAACATCAGTTGAGTACGCGTCTAGTTTATCACGTCAACTCATCTCACATAGTTAGATAGCAACACTCATATTTCATCATCATCATTTATTTTATTAAACTGATTTTATTAACTCATCATAATGACTAGCTTACGTTTCAAAAAGAATATCACTATCAGATATCAGAATTTTCAACTTGATGATGAGTGTTTGACTTTCAAAAACATAACAGAGATTCTTAAAATTTTAAACATTGATAAATATCAGCTGAAGAATTTAACAAATCAAGCTGAGCAATGACTTGAAAAGCACACGTCTACACTCAAGCACATCAGATTTCACAAGAAGTCAACTATCATTAAGAAGAAATTAACATCATTTCTGTACAACGTCAACTTGCTTATGTTCAATGACTTTAAAGCAAATCATATTATCAGCAGTTTGATCATTATAGTTCAATGATTGCTCTTTAACAAAAGATGCTTTAAACAAAGATACATTGAAAAGATCAACACATCTTTCACTCATACACAAACTAGTTTTACATCATCTTCAAATGATCAATCACTCATCATCACATGCAAGATTGTAAAGATTCAATGAGCATCATCTGCATCTGAGTTTTCACAGTCATAAAAAGTCATGTCATTCATCAGAACACTTGAAGACGTTGAACTTCATGCAATGATGAGTTCATACTTGAATCTGATTACTTCAAGAAAAATCTTGAAAATGAGCTTAACTTTAATCAAAGATGTACTTAATCATGATTTACATGATGACAAAGATTGATTTTATAATGTTTCGTTTCAGATGTAAATTGACATTCTCAAAGATGACATGAGCTACATTAAGATGAATACTATCATTTACATTACAGATGACGAGATTTCAAAAATAAATTCAGACAGAACTTTTCAAGCTGTCTTACGCGATGTCTCAAATTGATTTAATCATGCTGCTCGCTTTAATGTGACTTACGCTACATCATATTCTGATAGATCAGAAACACATGTATGTAAATAATGAACTAATGATCAATGCAGAACTCACAGACAATGCTTCATCAATCTCAACTTCTCATCAAGAGCACATAAGATTCATTGATGTTAATGAAAGCGAAAAGATTAACAAAGTGATAACTCAAAGAAATGAGATCAACACATTATCAATTAATTATGAAATGACAATTGATAATTTGATAAATCATGTATATCAATAAAGATTGACAAGAACTTTAAATTTCATAAAGCAGAATTGAATAAACTCTACTCATGTTCAGAAGCAGTCAACAATCATTAACATGAAAGAAAGTGATGCGAATGACACAGCTGTTCTGAGTACAATGAAGAATAACGTTGACTCAGCAAACAATGCAGCGTCTACTCATGTTTAGAAGCAGTCAGCAGTCGTTAACATGAAAGAAAATGATGCAAATAATACAGCTGTTCTGAGTACAATGAAGAATAATGTCAACTCAGCAGACAATGCAGCAAGATCTGATAAATTTGTAAAGAGTGTACATTCACAGCGAATTGACAAGAGTGAAAATTTCATGAACAAAACTCACACGCTCTTATATTTTTCTTGAAAGCGATCAAGATTCAATCATTCAAAGAAAGATACAACAAGCATCACATTAACTGATCAAACATTGCATTATAATAAGTCATTGAAGTATGTGTATGAATGATAAATTAATGATAAGTAATTTTTACAAAGAATGATGAAAGTTTTGAATCATCACATTCAAAGCAACGAAACTTGAATGATAAGATGCAAACTCAAGAAAATGACATGTCAACATCAACTTCAAATAAGTTTTACATTTCAGCTTCAACTTTTGATAACTCAATAACAGTATCAAGTTTCAAATCAAAGAATGATAATTCTTCATTGAATGAAAACAATATCATCAATTCACATTGAGATTTGACAAGTTAAGTCAAACAACATGAAGTAACTGTACAATCTTCATTTCAGCAGATGAAATCTCAACAGAACATGATGATCTTTGACACTTTATTTAAAGAAGATATTGCAAGAAAGTCAAAACATGTATAATCACATGTGAATCTTAATGATGTTGAAGATAGTGAGAAGACTTTAAAGAAGCATTACACAAGATGATTGAAATATCAAAGTCAATCTTGTTTCTTGATTAACAAGATTGAACAGACTCATGATGAAAATATTATTGATTGTTACAAAGCATCTTCATGAAGAAGACAGATGACGAAATTATGCTTAATTGTTTCTGCATGACTTTAATCATGTTGAATCTCAGTCACGCATACATTTGCAAAGAATGATCACGTCACTTTTTTATATCAGACTTTTGAGATTTTTGTAATGTTTAAGATGAAAATGTTCATGAAAGAAGAATACAATGTCGATGATATGAGTCTTGAAAAGATAAACATGAATGTCAGCAAAATTAAGAATAAAGCATGCTAATTTATTGATAAAACAATAAAGATGCTTGAATTGATTTGTCTGAATCATTTATTGCACATAACACATGACGAGATTAATGATGTCTATCACAAGAAGAAGTTCAATGAACATTTGAAAGAAGACACTCTCAATACTTTTCAGTCTAAAGATGCAAAGTGCTCTTCTAATAATAGATTAAGAATTAAGTGTTCATGTGTGAATGCAAACTCATCTGCATGTCTCATATCATCGAAATTTGTCAATCTAGTTATCATTTCATCAGTCTTGATCATCAATTGACTAAAGAAGATTCAAATTCATTTCAACAAGAGCAATGATTTATTATGTTAACAAATTCATCATGTATATTGTGATGTCAAAATGAACATGCTGATCATCAGATTAAGACAAACAGATATATATCTTCTATCAGAAGAAGAGTAAGTTAATTCTAGTTTTATATATGTAATCATGATAAACATGTACAAGACTTGCGTTGCAGAATTGATGAGAAGTTTACATTATTCTTAAAAAGCAAGTTCTAGAGTAAGATAATCACAGTTGATATGAAAGCTCTGAAATATGAGATGAGATCAATTAATTATGAATGAAATGCATAAAAAGATGATTCAGATGTTCAAAATCATCAATCTATTTAAGATCATGAATAAAAAATCTTGTAAGTGATTTGTTACAAATACATTTTTCAAATGATCTTTCTTTTAAATGATGACATAAGTGAACATGCTGATGATAGACTCAATAATGAATCAACCTGAATGAATATGAAAAGAAAAAGAAGCTCATTGAGTCAATTTGAAATACTGTATATATCAAAATTTGAAAAACATGAACAAAATACATATGAAAATCATCAAGATTCAAGAGACAAATTCTCAAGTTATTCAGAAGTACATCAAACAGTTAAAGACTGTGTGCAACATATTATGATTATGATATGATATTAATCAATTGATGTTTTTCAACTTTTCTCTTACAAATGTAAAATTAAATGAGCATTAAAATATTGATTGCAATCTTTCATTAAGATTCAACAAACTTGTCAATTTCTTAATGATAATAATCATTGATTAACTTTGAAAAAACATGAATAACAAAAAGCAAGATTGAATTAACAATCATTGCATTGAAATTGAGTCTCAATTCAACATCAACAATTGAATGATGAAAGTTCATTGATTCAAAGTACTTAGCACATTTTCGCGTCTTGAACAACTTTCAGAGACATAGTCACTTGTGTTCTTTGAAGTAGAAGACTGAAGTAAAAAGTATGTTCACTTTGAAACAGATCATCTTTATGACTTGAAGAGAGTCAAGTCTTTTTACAAAAAGCACATTCTCAAGATTATCTTCAAGATAAACTGTATCAAGATTAAAGCAATCAATGAACTCATCAATCATGTTTGAAACAAGAATGAGAAGACTGTATTCTGTATCATAAGTTCTATGAATGCATTTATTCTTTATTGAGTAAGTGACAAAGTCTTTACTTTCTGTTAATGTCGTTCTTAAAAGTTATCACATGCATAGCAAGAAGAAACATGTTCAACATGATTGTTAATGTTTAAATATGTAGTACTTTTGACTTGTGTTTAAAGTCTTTGTGACTTTGATAACTTCAAAATTGATCAAATCTAGAATGATGAACATAGTTTGATTATTTCAAAAAGATTTGAAAAAACTGCAGAAGTATTCAAATGAAAAGTCATCATGCTTTATTATTGACATTATTAAATTAATCGATGTTGATTACAATCTACACAAGATCAAGAGACTAGTTCAGATTAATTCAAAATGAATGTAAAGAAATCAAGCACAGATCAAGAAGAGAGTCAATTATTTTAAACAACATGAGAAGACTATCACTTATGACTTGCGTTGTATAGATTCAAGAATCGAAATGCTGATATATAATAAACAGAATCATTGAATGTGTATAATGAAGTTGACATTGAAGCTCAAAATCTTTGAAGATGATGATGTAATCAAAGATGTCGAGAATAATGATGATGACAAAGCGAACGACATTGAAGTCAATAACAAGATGAAAGATGACAACTGCGTCTAGATCACACAGTTTCATACATGTGCATCAAGAATGCACAGTGTGTTACTAGTTTATCAGTCTGTATTATAGATAGTTGTATTCATTCTTTCTTCTTTGACATTCATTGATATATTCATCAAAACTTATTGAGATCATGAGAAAATTTATAAAATCAACACTAAGCTTTGTGATTCTTGATGATGTTGCAGACACTGTTTCAATGATGCAACAAATCTTCAACGACACATGCAACATTGTTTGAGCATAATCACAGATTCTCATTTTCAATATCTTGAATAGATTCAATTGAATAACTCATTAAAGAAATCATAACTATTTAATTGACATTATGTCTGAATGTGTGCAGACTGACAAAGATTTGAAGAAGCAGACGCAGTATCATTTCATAAATCGACAACAATGTTCATCAGTATTGATCTCAGCTACAATCGTTCTGCATTTATGAAACACAGCAAAGTATAGAAAAATTCACTCATTGATGTAATGAGAATATCTATCAAACGTCAGCAATCTCACAATTTGAAATCATGATGCTTTGAATGAGTGAGCAACATTCATCTCACTTTTATCACATTACTACTATCAATCATGAAAAGAAATAAATGAAAGACTACAAGTAAGAAAAGTGCATTCTTCTCAAAAATCATGAGCATTAAAGTTCAAGTCATCTACATAAAAATTGACACTCAAAAAGTCTCTTCATACTTATCAGATGTTCACACATTGCAGATGACGTAAATGTGAACGCAATTGATGAAGATCTGAAGTACAAGAATGTAAGAATATTTTCTTAGAAAAAAGAAGAAGCATCGTTGATGTATGCAAAGAACATGTGATACTTCATTTATATTATTCTTTGACTCAAACATTGACTTGACTTCTAATGTTTAAAACTTGATTATCAGCTCGCTCATTTGCAAATTTGCATTGACACAGATAATTCATGTTCTATGATGACAACTCATTAAAAACTCATCATTATGAATGCAGAAATTACAATCTGCAAGATTTAAATTCATGAAAGTCATTTGCAAAGATTCTGACTTGAAAAGTGTACTGATTACAATCATTGCAGCTGATTATCAACAAGATTGATGATGCAGTTGCTTAATTAAATGAGACACAGATGCACTTTGCATCATCATGATCACAATAGTTAAGTTTTATGATCTTTAAATGATTGTCATTAAGATATTAAATACGATTGAGAATACTAAACTTGATGACTTTTATACATCTTAAAGATTACATGTTTCATGACATCAAAGCAAACATCATCAATTCAATGAATTTGTCTCACAGTTTAATTAATCTGTCTTGCAGTTCAATGAATCATACATCAGTCAAACTTGCAAAAACGACGAATTGACTTTCAAATCTCATCTCATTCAAAGTTATGACTTGAACTCAATCATCAAAGTTGCACGTCAGAAGATGAAATGCTTTCTTTGTTTATTATTATATATATAGCTAGAATCATGACTATATACAGCTCATTGAAATATATGAGATGTTATCACTTGTATTTGAGTAGCTGTCTTGCTCTGCTTATCATCAACAGAAAGTCTTATCAATTGATCTTACGCTTCATCATCAATCATGCATTAAGTTCATTAATGTGATGAATCAACTCAATGAGATCATTCTGATCATGTTTTTCAATATCTTCATGATTACGCATGTCTAAACTTTGCAAGAATGTTTTCTTCATATTTCTTATGTGAAATGAGATATGCAAATCAGAATTATCATATTCTAACAAAGTTGCAAAGTATCTATCTGCAAAAGAAATTATCTTTTGCAAGATTTTAAAGCTACTTTTGTTGTAAATTGTAGAAAGTCTGAATATTCTTGTCTCTTCAAAGATAGCAAATAAATATTTGATATGACTGAAGATCTTGAATGTTTATGTCATGCTGATCAATGAACTTTGACATTCTGCTCAACATCATCAACTCATAAACATGAGAAAAACTTTCTATCGCTGAATACATTGCATTTATTCAAGAACTTGCAAATTGCAATATTAAATTCTTAACAGTGATTACATTGAATGAAAAGAGAGAATTTGCAAGACAATGACATTATATAATCATGAAAGTGAGATCTTTCTATCTGCTTTTCATATAGAGCACACGACTCATTTTCTTCACTGCAAAATGCGATGTTCACAATCTCTTCATATATACTGAGTGTGTCTTGATCTTCGATCTTGCAAGTCAACAAAGATTCTCAATTTCGAAGATTATATTCAATGTGTCTTTGCAATTCAAGTATGATGACAGTTTAATCAATCAAGTCAGTCTTTAACATTTTGTCAATGTGCTCAAAAAGTAGCAGCGTATCTGCTTTAAAATCAGTCAAGCACATGCAGTTGATTTAACTCAAGATCAAAGATCATGAAATGTCAGCTCACAAAATCTTTCTAGCAACTGTGTCAGACTATTGCAAAGCTCAATTCTTAAATGAGTAAGATTATTTACTTGCACATCAAGCAAAAACATGAGTCAAACAGATGATATTCACGACGCGTTTGTAAATGATTGATTTCGCTTACATTGATATAGTCAACTGATTTCAGATTCATGATTTTAAAAATAATGATAAAATCACGAAAAAGCTAAATGAGTTATTGAATCTGCTGCAAATGATAAATATGTGATTACTCAAGATTTTGCACACTATGACTCAGAACAAGATCATTGAAAATGCAACAACTTAAATCAGATCAGATAATGTAAAATTGATTCAAAATATTGCAAAGAATGTTAACATGTCGAGTTTAATCAATCATTGCAATGCATTCATAATGAATAATTTGAGCTTTGTGAAGACTGCAAGAAATCAAAAGTAGTGATGAGAATGATGAAATCAATAGAAGAAGAGTTTGAGCTGTTGTTGATATAATGTTGAAGAATGAAAGAATGAGTCATCATTGAAAATCTAGAGTGAATACAACAATGACATTCATTGTAGCGATGCTTCATACTATAATCTGTTTATAAATAAGTCTCTGTAAATATATATAATATACATAGATAAAAGAATCAACATATGTGACATAAGCGATGAAAGTGAGATTTATTTCAGCGCATATGAACAAATGCAGATTATATTGAAATGCAGTTCAGAAACATATGAATGAACGCAGATTTTATCGACAAAAGCAGAACTCAGTCAGGTGAGCTCAGCTTAAATCTCGATTTTATTCAGCTTTAAGCGACAAATGTCTCTTTCGCTAAACTCTAAAATTTAGTTCACTTTACAAACTGCAAATGCATGAGTCAATTTATCATGACAAGTTATTACATTCTTATCTCAATGATTTCTTATTAAAACAACAGTCAGAATCATTTAAATTTCTCACTATTAAAGATGATGAGCATTGAAAGATAAATGACATTTTGAACTTTAAATGCTATTAAGATTAAATACAATACAAAGTCAAATGAATAAAACTAGATCGAGATAATAAATGATACTATGTCAATAAAGAAGAATTCAAAAGCTTGAAAGAAGTTTTAGTTGAATTTCATAAACTTTATTCAGACAAGTCACACTAAATTAAAAATAGTGGAAATTTTTGCATTTCATTTGTTTTATTCATGTAAACATGAATTTTCAAAAAGAAGAATAATGTTATAAATGCATCAAAATTGAATAAGATCAAAGATTTAATTCTAATTATTATACAATCAATATTAGTGAGATGATTGCATATTAATTAAAACTAGTCAAGATCTAGTTAAGATCTGATTTAAATCTGATTCAAATTTGATTGATTGATTCAGATATGACTCAGCATCTTTTCTCTTCTTTAACATTTTCTAATCAACTTCTATTGTTTTTTAAATAAACACACTTCTTTGTGTTATGAATAGTTAACAGATGTTTATGACAAATACATCTCTTTATGTCACAAACATTTTTCAAATCAACATCTTTCTTATGTTTCAACATATTCTCTTTGAGACTAACGTTGAATCTGAGTAACTACTATATAAAGCGTGTTCTTCTTATCTTTTATATTTTCTTTCTTCTATATTCTTAAAGTTTAGTTATAGCTATCTTTATAGATCAAACATTCTACTCAGCTACGCATTACATCACGACAGTGTGATTAGTTTCTAAATATGATCTCAATACTCAATGAGTAAAACTCACACTTGATTATCATCTTAAATCATTATTGATAGTTGCTTTCTGAAACATATGACTCTGCACTTACTCATTATTCTCATGATGAAGTTTTTTTCATTCATGTTGTAGATGTCTGAAGATTGTAAATCATAGTTTTCAAGAATCTTAGTATATAAATCAAATCAATCATTGATCAGCTCTTCATTATGCGTAGCAGCACGCTCTTTATTCAATGCTTGACTAAACATGAAAGTCAACTTTGTATGATGTTGTAGAAATCTTTGTATTCAATTGATATTCAAATCATCATTCTGTTGACTACTTCAAAGCAACTTCATTGTCATGAATTGAATCTGATTGACTTGTGATAATCAGTCTCAGAAGATCATAAGTAGTATTCAATCAGTCAAAGTCTTCTTTACTTCAAAGATGAGTCGCTGATATTGCTGATGAGAGATCTTAGAAGATTCAGCATCGTTGATACGTCTTCGAAGTGTAGATTTCGCAATGTCATGCTGACGAGCAATCTTTCAAAGTGAAAGCTTGAATACATTATTCTGATAAACTGTAATAGCTAATTGAACACGCTCTTGCCTGGTCGACTTCAAATGTTTCTTCATGATGATGTGATTGACGTTGAAAATGATGAAGCATCTGAATTTTTAAAAAAAAATCCGCTTTATCTATTCTGTACTAGCGTGCGCGGAAACCCCGTTTGCGCAGGAACCTCGTTTATACGAGTAGTAAAAGATGCATGCTCTTGAAAGTTATTTTGAACGTTTGCTATTTATTTACTAGTAAATTACCAGATATTTACGATACAATGCCGTCATGTCTAGAAAGTAGGTACATGCTAAGGTAAAGCGTGGACGAATTACCTACATTTTACCTTACAAATCGCATAGTACCTTACCTTACTTTAGGTACCTTAAGGTACTTACGCATGACATCTCTTACGACGTGTTGATGAACCAACAATTCGCTGCTGCGAACTCCAATTTGTACCATTAGGAGCTCTGAAATGCTCGATCTGACGGTTCAAGAGGCTATTTCCGGTGTTCTTGGGTCTATTTCTCTGGCATCGTGGGTCTTCTTACTTGTACTGTAGCGTTTGATTCTCCCCATCTGGGCATCAACTAAAATCATGTACTACAGATACCCCAGTTGGTTGAGAATTATCAGTCACAGAGCGCAGAGGGTATTTCACTCTCGTTCCTTGCTGTGTGGTTTGTTGGAGATCTTTCGAATCTATTTGGCGCCATTTGGGCTGGTTTGGTACCGACAGTCATTGCCCTAGCTCTGTACTTCTGCTTAGCAGACACTATATTGATTGTCCAATGTCTATATTACAACAACATCAATGCTCGGAATAAGAAATCAGAGGTTTCTATTTCTTCGGATCCAGAAAACCTAACTCAACCGTTACTCCACCAGACGATCAGCGACATCGGCCTACCAGGATCGAGGCGACGCTCTTCTGCATCCCAAGGACGCCGTAACTCTAGCCTAAGGAGTTCTGTGCTCCCTATTGCCCTAAAGGAAAGCGGCGTTCGTAGGCCCTGGGTCAAGAACGCTGTTTGGATACTCCTGGTATGCGCTGGGGGTGCTGCGGGCTGGGCTATTGCATGGGCATCTGGCCTCTGGAATCCTGAAGCTGGTGGCAGTGCCAATGACGCCGCCGTTGGTGCAGAGGTCCTGGGTTATCTGTCAGCAGTGGCCTATCTGGGGTGGGTCAATCTGATGGTACTACATGGAACTGTTGCTTATAGATCATCTATGCAGGGCTCGAATTCCCCAGATAATGAAAAACCACCGAGAGCGTTCGTGTGAGGGTAGGTAACCCATAATCAGTTTGCAAAGTTGCCAATACATCTTCTGAGACTACTTCTCAGGGCTGTCGCTCCTGTTCTTCATTCTTTCGCTCGTGGGGAATGCAACATATGGTGGCAGTGTGAGTGGAAAAGAGTGACACTCCCAAAGATGGAACTTTCGCTCATATTTGTATCCTAGATCCTTTTTCACTCTACTGCAAAGCCGTACATCCTTATCAATCTTCCGTGGCTTATTGGTTCGCTGGGTCAGTTTGTCTTTATGCTGATTAGACTTCTATCAAGGCTGATCTCAATTAGGAACTATGGGCGAGGATACTTTGATATTCATACAATTCCATTCGTATGCCAAGTCCGCTGACTTGGCGGATGATCCGGCAACAGGATAGGGCGGTTATACCTCATCTAATTATACGTAGACGTCTTGAACACTATGCGAGGTGAAGGTTAATAACACGCAGGAGTACTGGAGGTGGATTGATTACTTCTACATGGTCCTGCATATCAATCATTTGTATGCATTGAGTTTGTGGATTTTGGGACTATCTCAATTTTCTTTCACATAGACATAAACATTAGACTATCACTAGGAACGATCCTTGAGACTGAGTATTTCGGATTTGGGTTCCATTGAGGTAACCACGGAGTATCACAAACCACGCCAGCTATGCTCGTCACCATATCAATGGTTCGCCCAAGTGAACATCCCCAACGATAGAAGAAAGATGCTCCCACAGAGTTCAGTCGAAGAGACCGAAGCCCATATCCTCGTCTGAATCCTCCTTTTCTGTGAGGCCACTCTGGTCAGTATGTGAAAGCACAAAGGCATTAAAAAGACATTGTTGATGCGGCAAGACTTGCCTTCCTCCTTCTTTTCCTCCTTGACTTCTTCGGCTGGAGTATCAGCAGCGGTAGCTCCCCCAGCTCCTCCTGAGGGCGCCGCAGCCGCTCCGCCACCGGATCCCACGTTCAACAACATATCTTTGACATTTTTGCCTTCAAGCGCCTGCAATATTAAGTCAATCTTGAATCTTTCTATCGGATGCTTGACGTAACGGCAGCGACTACCTTTGCAAAAAGAGTTGTCCATATTGATTCGACGTCTTCGACGTTTGCGGCTTTGATAAGAGTTTGGAGTTTATCGGGCTGTATAACTGTAAGGGCAACGGACATGCGAATTTACAAGAAAACCTCAGACACTTACAGTGATATCGACGTCGTCATCCGCAAGGATGAGAGCAGCATAAGATGTCGCAAGCTCGGAGTGAGACATTGTACAAACCTTGCAGATGCTATGTGGATGTTTATTCAAGGCCAAAGGATTTGATTTGAATGTTCGCAGTTCAATGTGCGATTCTTCGCTTGCAGTAGTGCAGGATCGGAGCCCCGCTAGTAGGGTACTATCGTGATCATTAAGGTATGTACTGTACCTTACCTTACCTAGCTAGGTACCTAACCTTAGAAATTACGGTACACTAGCCTGTTTATCATTTTGGGTACGTCACATTGCGTTAAGATGCTACCTACGTCTTCTATCACCTCTCTCCCACCTTAATCAGAGATACCACGGCACATACCTTAATTCACCACGCTCGACGGTTTCAAATACAGTTTACAAGAACACTGAATATGACTGACTCCCCAGCGGTGCAAATTCCCCTAGATCCGAAGGAACAACCTATTCTCGACCATATTTTCAATATTCGTAATAAGCTCTCATTGTTGAAGCGGGACAAATCAACGTACATCAAATCCCATGACGTTCTTGCTTTATACGAACAGATAATTGAGCAAGTGCATCTCCTCAATGTTATACGGAAAGAGCATAGTAAGCCACGGGAGCAGAACAGAGGTTGGTGGTCCTGTGTGGTAGTTCAAATGGACCCTTTACATTTCCAATCAATCCATAGCTCTAACCCTTCGCTCCCACAGTTGACAGTGTCTTGGAGGACTGTTTTCAGCTCATTTCGCTTTTTTTTTTGACTATCGGGCGCAACAATGAGGCCCCTGCAGTGTAAGCATTTTTGATTCCAGAGCACAACGCAATCAACTGACAATACCTCCCATCTTGCGCAGCTATTCGATGACTTCGACAATCAGAGTATGTTTCTCCACATCCGCAATGAATCTTGCTTCGATCTCACCATGTCTAGCGTCTCCTCGATCATTTGAAAGAAGCTGCGTTCTACTCTGCAAAGGATCTCGACTCCGTCAGTCATACTTTAGATACTATGCGCGAAACTCTAAGACGCGGGAAAGAGACGTATTCGCCACACTTGTTGACCTTGTTGGAAAATCGACTGGACACTTGCCGGAACATTCTTGCCGATTTGCAAGCCGCTCTAGCAGATTTATCTCCGGAACTTACGCCGATCCATGAGAGACTGATATCCGTCCTTCGCTCGATATCTGCAGCGAATACCAGGCCTAAGGTAGAATGTTCCTTCCCTTGGTGATTCACTAGCTCATAGCAACTTCAGTTTCCAGCAGCAGAAGTACAGGGTTTTCGTAATCAACTTCAGGACATTCAGGATAAAATGGTTAATGGTAAATTTTTGGCCGAGGACGGTAAAATCCCGGCGGGGCAGGCCATTGTTGTAGAACTCTTGAACCGCTGCTTCAGATGGTCTGAAATAGTCCTCACCAGGTAGATTTTCACAATGACATTTTGTGTCTCATGCCAGAAGCTAATAGATATCCAGGCAAGGCAAAATTGGTGAGCGATTCAAGACAACCTACGACAAGCTGTGTGATATCCGAAACCAGCTAGAGAAACTTTCGCTGACGCAGGCTTGGTCGTTGCGAGAGACTGATCTCTACGACTATCAGCGTCAGCTTGATAGCATCGACGAGTCACGTACCAACGGCAACTTTGAAGACGAGTTTGGAGTCAACGCAGACCTCCATGCACAAAGAGTAAGCTTGACCGCTTTGTAGCTTAGACAATCAACTGACAGCAGCGGTAGACTTTATTGTATCTTCTCCGACGCAGCTATGCGTACATTTACAGTCTCATTATATCTTCTGAGCCGGTTTCTGAGGCTCTATTGCCAGTCTTCAACCAATTGCAAACACTTCGGCGATGTCTGCTCGAGGTTAGACGGTCAGGCGGTGTGTCATCGCCACGGGAATTGTACCCTTACAGTATGAAGGTATGTATATGGTAGATGCGGGTTTGGGCTTCTCTTAGTATCTTGAAGCTAACGCTCACAGTTGAACTCCATCGACAATATGCGGATAGATGGAAAGTTTATGGTGGGGTCGGATATTCCAGAAGGTCAAGCGAGTGTAAACTCATTGCTTGCCGAGTGTTTTGATCTCTGCTACGATTTAAGAGTTGAAGCAGAAGAAAATTCGCAGTCAGAATTAACTATTTAGTTCTTTAGCATAGCGTTTGCTGAGACCTGAGAATTCTCAACTATATTATACAAGACTTGTGTACAAAATGTAATAATATTAGTGAGATGAAAACTGGTTAGTTGTATTTTTTGATTAAATATGAAAACCAATATTTGCACACTCAGTTTCCATAGTAGAATTTTATATGATGTGTCACTTTTAGTACTATTCTATATATCAGATGAAATGACTATACAAAAATCTTAGAAGATGGTACAATAATTTATTAATGATTTAAGCTACGATGAGGGGTACTCTGTATACAGTACTCTACGAGTACAGTATAAGCACAGCATAGTGCTCTGTTGCTAGAATCAAATTTATTTATCCTCGACGTTTAATCGGGACCGCTTATGGTACTTTGGGTTCAGAAAGCAAGGCAAACGCCGATTCGAGTTACTGTGCTAGTAAATCATGTGGTGAACTGGTGATAATCCGTATTCTAGTATTCTACTGTACTTAGCAAGTAACCGCCTTTCCACGGGGGACAACCGCCCGCCCCAACTCCCACCATCCCACCGATATTCTACATATAAGCGCATCAATCGCTTTGGCGCATACATGGGATATACGGAGGCATTACCTTCGGAATGCGGGCTGTAACTGAGATCTATGAAGGAGTTTCAGTGCCAGTCCGCCATCTTGCGCTTTCCCTTGCCTATGAATTACCACGTTGTACACCGTACACCGTCATGTCCATCGTCCTTCCTTGCACATCCCACGCATCCGCCATTCCAAGTCTCACTCCCCACCCTATGCGCAGCGAGAACCTCCGATGCATTACTTCCATTGCGCTGATCATTACACCAAGCTAACGCGCTTGCCCCCCACAATATTCACTCAGCCCCTTCCTGTAAGTCTGTTACATCCTGTCCCGCAGCCACCTGGAGTTCTTGACAGAAGAGACAGTGAGTTTCATACCTTTTGCGATCCAATTGTTTCACCCCACGCAGATCTCACTTCCAAGAACCTTCTGCCCCCCCCTAAAATTTAGCAGGTATATCCTACAAGCCCCTCCCCCCCCCGCATTAATTTTCGTGAGTCGCCCATATGAATTTTCTATCGAGTTTGTCAAGGTCCATCATACTTCCTTCACATCCCTTCGACTACTTTGATGATTCGTAGCATCATGCGGCGGTTTTCATTCACTTGCTTGGTCGTTGTAGCCTTGACTGCTGTTTCATCGACTACTGCTTCACCAATCTCAACCCTCAGCCATTACTTCCGATCTCCTACACTGGGAGAGGGACATACCTTGAGGAAAAGGCAACGGGTCAATTGCTATAATATTAGATCGGCTTTCGATAGCTCATGTTGGGGAGTCCTTGATCTGAGCGACTGGCTCAATAATCCAACGACAGGATGGAATCATACGCATCCGCCATGTGATATGACGCAAGATTCTTCGCAATGCTGCGTTGCTGGTGAACCATGGACGACATGTTTCCTACGTCTTGGGCACGGGACAGGGGGAAGCGATTGTTCTCAGATCAATGTACAGACCTGTTCGTTGGACTTGCATCAGAGTGTCAACGACACTGTCGCGGTGCAGTATCATTATGTCATGAAGACAATATATAGTATTAAAACCCTGACCTGCCAAACATTTGAGATAGAATGATCTTACTGACTATAAGGTAGGCATCAACAATTTCTTTACAACATATTGGACCGCTCTTCAATACGCTGCTAGCCAGGCCCAGCTCGTAATACAGCCAATTATTGAAGAACTCGATGTGAAGGCACAAACTAAGTTCCCGTGGGTCATAATTCTCAGTCTTCTCTCAATTGGACTGGCATTCGTTGGAGCGCCCAGTGTCGCAGTGGGCATGTTGCTTCTTTCGCCTTCGCTAAAATACGGCAGTCAGGCGCTAGCCATCAGTGCAATGCAAGCCCCAGGCTTTACTAAAGCGATGTGGCCTGCAGGAACCGATGACTCGAAGTCTGTGCAGATCGGCGACTTGGACAAAGAGCTCGCCAATGCAACTCAAGAGATGGCGGACAGGATCAACACTGGTGTTCAGCTTCTCATGACTGACATGCCGACATTTGTCGCTTTTGCCGAAAGCGGAAGGTTCTCTGGCAGCGAAACACTCTCGCTCCCGGCCAAAACGGACGGGCTTGATTACGCCCTCACCACGTACATGCTTTCCGAGGCAATGGCAAAGAACGGCTGGTACATTGTCCCACACATTGGGCCGTATAATAGCGCCGCCGAAGTGGCGAATGGCCCGTTCGGGTGCACGATGGGCCCCAACAATGTCTGCACTGTCGACGATCAAGCCAGTTTCTGGAGTGAAAGCAGTCGGCGCGTCTATACTCTCACCAACGCGGAACACAACGACAACAAAAAGACTCCACTTCAGCTTACACAAGACATTATCAGCAACGGATGGGCCGCTCTGAACGTCCTGTTCGACGGCGCCTTCAACTGTACCGCCGAAGGCAAAGCAGGTAGTGCAGCGGTCAACTTTAATTGGGATGGGACTCTGGACATTGCTTGCGTATCCCAACTGTCGGTCTACATTGCTTGCGGGGCGCCATGTCCGGCCCCTCTCATCAACGGAAAATGCCCATTTGGATGGGTCCCCATGTCGCAGTGCAAGTTGTAGCTCCCGGATCCCAAGGACGTTCTATGCTTTACGAGAGGTGCCCCGACACATTTCATTTTTGTATATACCGTTTTATTTTCGCTTGCATTTGCATTCTGGGCGTTTTTGCTTGCACAGCATCAAGCCATCGGCGTTGTATGCTTGCTTTGCTTTTGTTGCCGTTCGGCGTCGTTTCTTCAGGACGGAAATTCGATTTGCAGCGAATTCAGCTGAGTAGATACGTGTATAAACTCAGAAAGCACAGAGTGTAAGCATTAGATCTAATATGTCCAGAAACATTTCTGATATACAATATATATTTTCATAGTTCTAATCTCTGTCTCTGTTCAATTCGTGACACGAGCACACCTCTGCAGATGATTAGAGCTTAGTCATACACATTGCTTTAATATCATTCGTATCTCCTCCGAGCGCAATTGTTTCAGCCTTCGCTGCTTATTTGTCTTCGCGATATCGAATCACAAGGTCATGCGCTCTGCCGCCATCACGTATCTTGGATATCCCGGCGTGAGCGGAAGCCCATCCCCACTGAAACTAGGCATGTCGTCCACATTGATGTTCCCAGCATTGAAACGCGAATTCGTCCCACACTTCTCGACAATCGCACCGAAAATGTTCTCCTCGCACTGTGCTTTCGATGGAATTCGACCTGGCATCGGCTCGGCGGGCAAGTAATAGCCCAGAGCGCAGCCGGGCATTTCTATCCATATCCATTTATCGCGGACTAGACGTTCTGGCTGAGGAAAATTCAATTTACCGCAGGCGATTGGGACGGCGGCCTCACACATTGTGGGGTTAAGACCAATCTGTGGAGGTTCGGTGATTTTGACGCATTCGACATGGTAGCCATTCTCGGTGAGATTGAAAGGCCTGATACGATTTCCGACGGTCAGTAAATTAAGCGGACGAGTAGTGAGGGCGGAAGAGGGGACGGCGAGGAGTTGGAGCAATAGAGGTAGCAGAATCACAGAGGCACACATGGTGAGCCGAAAATTCTGGGCTTGAGGAAGTTGTCGATTGTGATATCTTGTAAAGGGCGGAAATTGTGGAGAGAGAACAGCCAAAGTAGAAGAGAGGGGAGCGTGGATATATGTGGATGGTTGTACCGCAGCTGCATGGTTTTTCGCAAAATCGCGTATATCCCATTGTTAGACTCGCTGTAGGCATCTGCGGACGGAGAATCCCGCATGCGCTCTCTTCGCCCCAAACAGAGATATATATGTTGTATTATCCGCTTCGTTTCGCAAATTTGTGTGGGTGATAGGAAATGAGGCGAGACAGTAGATGAAGACGGTCTGCTTATCTGGCAATGAAAACGACAGGGATACTAACGATTTACGCATCACGGTTCAACAGACCAACAGTCCTCTTTCCTAGCCTAATACCCTCAAAGACGACACCAAACACTTCGCTTTGTTATGGGCTCCAACAACCTTGACTAACCGTGTCTTGATTCCAACGAGGCCGTATACGTGTGCTGCGAGCTCCTTTCTAATGGAAGGAAAGATTAATTCTCCTGCGTCTCAAGCCATCAAGCAAGCAATGTAAAGAGCAAACAATCGAATATCAGGTCAAGCAGCTTCCTAGCTACTCTGGGGTACTGAGGCTAACAATGATCTGGGATGTGGCGTCTAAGGACATTCTTAAAGTCGGATGTTCATCAATGCCGTGAGCGTTCAGGGCTTTGCTAAAGATCCAATGCGCGTCAATTTTCAAGGTGATCCTTTCGCCATGGTTATGGAGACAACTCTTGGCCCAGGCAATCCAAGCACTTTCGATCTAGATATTGAGGGTTTGCTCCTCCTGAAAAAGGATGATACACAGCTACTATTTTCTATACCCCCGCCGCCAGTCCAGCCGACCAAGGCGCCAATAGCAAACAGTAGTGATTCCCTAATTCAACATGACCCGATCCTTACCCATCTGGATTAATGATACGTTCACAGCTCTGTGTGAAGTGGGAGCAGTACCAGGTACTTGACAGCCGCCGAGACAGTTGCCGGTAGCGAGGCGAAAAACTTGATCCGCCGCGGGTCCACCGGTATGGGACTTATCTGCACAGTGCCGCAGTTGTAACACTCATCCCTGCCGTTTTGCAACGGGTAAAAGCTGTTCCGAATATTAGGGCCAGTATGGTAAGATGAAGATGAAGAAGATGAAGATGAAGAAGAAGAAGAAGAAGAAGAAGAAGATCTAGCATACCTTGCTTGGATCCCCTGATCTGGAGGTTTCACACCGTCTGCCTCAATCGTTAGATCCTTTGCGAAAACGCTTGTGTGATTTTCCGACCCTGTTAAAACGGCCGCCATGCCATACTGCCCGGTGGCCAAGGCACTTCTCTGCCTAGGATCGAGATTCATCTGAGGTACGATAGAACTAGCTTTAGTACTTCTATTTTCGACATAGACCTGAGCGATTTTGAAGAAGTATTCATATTCTACACACTATGCTCACGTTTTTAGGTCCAATGTGTCCGGATTAGCTGGGCGATCCAGTCGAACACAGATTTAATTGGGGTCGCATTCTTGGTTGATAAGTTGAGCTCGCATACCGGGGTTCGAAATGCAGAAAACCGAAAAGGCCTGAGGCGAATGTTTGTAGCGGCAGCGAGACGAGGTCAATTCGAGTCCTGCCGGACATTGAGCAGGATGGAATACCATGGTCCGCTTCCCTTTTAGGTTCCGGGAGGACTTAAGCTATAGGTGTCAAAAACAGAGATGCGAGACTTGACAGCGAGGCCATCGGAGTGGAGGATGGTAGCAATGAGCTGTGATACAGGTCTGATATGAACGTCGATATGTCAGGATGAGCTCGATAACTATGTGAAAGACCAAACAGGCGAGTGCATAATAAGCAACGTTGGGTGTAGAGCACATCAAATTGGATAAGTGAGAGAATACTTGGCTGATACATGACATCGAGAGCTCGGAAGAATCTATGCCGAGAGATAGACAGCGAGAGCTGCATAAACCTACAAGGTATCGTTAGATGTACCATCCCCACCTCTAGACTCTAGCGACCATGTAGGAATGAATGAGGCGGATGCGCTGATAAGAAGCTCTGATAGCAGGGCGAAGACGACGTAGAATATATTCATGGTTATGTGCGAAAAGGCCGATGGTCAATGTGTCGTGTCAGTCCTGAGGACGAAAGATGTATTTTATCAACGCATAATCTCGACCATGAGCATCCTGGATAGGATTGAGATCTGGGATTTAGCTGACTTATGTTGGCATAAAAGTCATAGCCGGCAAGCAATCTGTATTCGGGCCCATTGTGGTAGATGTTGGATTATCCATCGATATGCAATCCGAAACTGCTGTAAGCGCAATCAAGAACCAAACTTGACATACCTGGCTTACATACTGCGGCTATCGCTTTCTAGACAGGTTCGACGTTGCAAAGATGTTCTTGAGAGTCTAGTAATGGAGACGAAATATATATCAGACAGCCACAGGTGAGAGGAGTAAGCCGCAGTGTATCCCTACATCTGGTTCTCATAATCCCATTACCCTTTTGAGCTTCAATTATTTGTCCTCCCGCGTATCGCAAACTCACAATCGATCTTGGTTGATTATCTGGAACGCCACATGAAACGTAGTGAACCCACCAGGAGCAAGAGCATGGGATTACCAAGGATGAGAGCGCACAGGGATGCTTTCAGGGCCAGTAAAGGCTTGACCCGTTGGTAGGTAATGAGGATAAGAACGCGCCATCTCTAATAAGAAATGTCCGTCTGGAAAACCGCAGAGAAGATAAAAATCTTTGGTCAGGAGTGACGCTACAACAGATATATAGACATAGACCGAGATTTTAATTATACCAAACTCGTCTGACACAGAACGTTGCTCTTCGTTACAGCGTTCAGACTCGAGCAATATATTTATATAGCGCCGGCCTAAGAGAAGATCCTATCTTGGAGTTCCTTAGGATAGTAAAGCGACTTGGTCTGCAAGATCCGCAGTCAGAACAACGATCAGAAGGGCCGGGCGCGAGTACTGTCTGACAACGTCAATCATTTGCGTGGCATAACTTATGATCGATAGATCTATATCTGCACATAAGATCCCTTCGTCACCAGGCGGAAGCGGCTCAACGAATGGAGTACGACCAGGCCGGTATATCATCGCAAACCCTCCCCTGCTTTTCCCACAAAATTAGCGTTTCCAGCCTCGTCTACTCTTTGTTCGCCGCCGTCAACGTTTGGGCTGCTACGAGTAGAAAGGTTGCACACTTCATAGCCATGAGCTGCCAAGCCTGCGATTCTGCTTGTGCCGCGACATGGTAAGGCCAGGGCATACTCTCGGGTTTCTTGGAGGAGGGCCAGTGTGCAACATGTATCTCGTTGTCTTGAGAGTATCGTAGTACCCCAGGGGGTCTGGAGATGTTCCTAGCTGTTAGGGGGAAAGCGGTCCGCCAATCGAGTGCGCACAATAGCCAGCCATTCGATCAAGGAAGGTTTTGGAATCTATATATCCATACCAGTTAAGACCGCCAACCTTGCCAAACGGGGTGTCAATCACACAGTTCCAGAATTCAGCCTGCCCGTCATCCCAAAGCGATAGCCCACATGCGTAAGCTTAATCTTGCGGCCATGGCAAAGGATATCGCCTTGGGTGTTAATGCAGGACTATATCATGACGCTTCGTGAGAACAGCGCAATGCAAGGTTGCTTGAAATGTGATAAGGGTTCAGATATACCTGTGCAATACATATGCTCCCCCAGCTCTTTCGCTATGTCCCAGGACTATAAATATCCTTGTTTACTTGATAGCTTTCTAGATCCTCCTCACTTCCAAAGATCTTTTGACAAGGGAATTTGGGACGTATTTGTGAATCATTTGGACGTTGTTGAAGACGCTTTCGGTCCAGATGGTCCCTACGTATCCTGGGATGAAACCCTCTGGGAAGCTATTGAATCTCAAGACGGTAGATGATGTGGGGGCCCATATTCAATACTACTCTAGAATATTGGCACCCCTTGTTCTCCCGCACCTTGGAACAACGAGATAGTCTTGCCCACAGAAGCTTGAAGATCCAGCCAGCCAGGCTCCACCTCCGCCGTACCAACCTTTACTTGCATTGCCGTTTTGATGGGCTTTTGTGGAAACTGCTGATGTCTACTTGACGGATTGGGTTTTCGTGAGGAGCAGCAACAGGCTATGGCCTAATGCAGATTGCGAGTTGAAGTGACAGTGTTCTTCTCTACTGGTATTTGGGGCTGCTAGAAGTCCGCGGGGTTACTCTCGAGTGCTGGAGGAGAAGCGATTTACCGCATTATTTAGTATATAAGATGTGGCTCTAGTATAAGAGTTATGTGCCTAAAAAGATACCTTTGTTTGGTAGAAAACGTCACTTGTTACAATGTACATTTGTTACTACTGTAGCTCGTTGAAAACTGTTAAGTCACTAACAGAAAGCTGTTAAGTCACTAACAACCCAAATTACCCGTTATTTCGTGTTTCAGCACCTCGGCTTGTCATGCATTCAGCTATGATAGAAGTTCGGATAAGAGATGGTCTTGATGAGGCCAAATCCAACACGAGCCGTGATTGCAGTGTTATATACCAAATAATAATCTATCTTCTAACACACACGCTAATACAGGGACTACCGACGTTGAGCTTTCTGCCCTAATTTATTTCTCATCTGCGATTTGCCCATGAACTCGTGGAGACCCCTAAGAGATCTTCCAACTATGCGTCCCATGGTATGATTTATGTCAGCATCCTGAAGGTACTCGTTCCAACAGCCCTCTTCCGTGACGTTCATGCTATGTTTGGTCCTGCTTCAAACCTCTACAACCGGGCAATTTCCTATGATATATGGTTTGGTCCTCAATCACGCAGATTGGTGTGCTGCTGTCACTGGTTCAGTGTATCGACGTTCGTTGTTAAAGTTCGAAAGCAACAGTGATAATTTGGTAGGAGAATTTGGATAGCTATCGGTAATAACTAATTAACTACCAAACTGTGACTTCCTGCATTTGCTTGCATTTCAGCTGGTCAATGTAGAGTCTGAAAGGATACGTACACGTTGACTGAACTAAATCCCCTTGGTTCATAGTTAAAGTGTACGACAGTACGAGGGGAATGTACCTTGAGGTAACAAAGTAAGGCTTACAAATCAGTCTGAAATCTGAATGACGGGAGATCCATGAACCCCAATGACCTATTACGTAGTATAACCATGTTTCAACAGCGTCTGTACTGTCTGCAAAGTGGTATAAGACTCTCTCAAAAATCTATTTCACTTTCTAGATCACTAAACCACACTATGTCTTCCAATACCGCAGCCTCGAAGCGCGAATGGCTGATAATACTTCCAGACCACCCGGGTGCATCGGAGGAAAGGCTGAAGGTTCGTCGGTAGGGTTTGGTCTTTCATCCACGCTTTCGGATTCGACTGTAACAGGCATAGTGACCACCTCAAGTCCATGACAGAAAAGGCAGAGAAGGGGCTTTGCACCTTTGGAGGCATGTGATGCCCGCCTAGCCCACATTGCTTCCAAATACAACACTCTCTGAGTCTATGGCTTACCAGTGCTTATGGCTTCGTTAGGCGCCATGTTAGATGAGCAACCCCGGGAAGGGGAAACTCCGAAAATGAAAGGCAGCGTGCTGGTTGCGGTGGCTGAGTCAAGGGAAGAGGCGCTGCAGTTTGTGAAGGAAGATGTGTACTCTACTCAAGGGGTGTGGGACCTAGAGAAGGTACAGATCTATCCGGTACGAGTCATCTGATCGATGGTGTTGCTGGGAAGCCTATAACGGAATACGAGCTGATTGTGATTCAGTTCAAGACAGCTATTAGGCAGCCTTTATGAGCTTTGCCCTAGATTTCAAAAGGAAATTGAGTCTTGAAATCTTAGAAACGCACTACCCGTCGTAAACAAAGTAGCAAACATCTTGATGTACTCTTCTCGACAATGTGCCAAGAGACACCAAGAATCAGTGTTATGATGTTACTTTAGGCAGCTTCCCCGGACATACTACTAACATATAAGTCTATTCCTGCATTCCATAAGGTATGGACTTCTAAGAGGACTTGATCCAGAAAGAGCGAATGGAGTAAGAGAGAAGTGCTCGGTATGCGCAAGTAGTACAATGGAAAGAAAAAGCGAGCTAAGATCATCCTCACACTAGAGCTTTGCCTTTGGCTTTTGCTGCTTGAGCATCGCGGCTGCCACTTGTCTCCTTTGGACCTTACCAGTGGCTGTCTTCGGTATTATATCGGTAAAGAAGATCTGAGCGATTAGTAATTGCATGGGCTGGACGTTATGGCAAGTTACCTGCTTTGGGACTTTGTATTTGGTAGCCTTGGTAGCAATCCACTTGCGCATTTCATCTTCGGAGACTGTCTTACTACCTCTTAGAACGACGGCTAGACCTATGTCTTGGCCGTACATCTCATCCTCAATAGCGAAGGACACAGCTTCTCCAATGGCTGGATTCTGAGCTACAACATTATCCAGTTCAACGGGGCTGATTTTCTCGCCTCCCTTGTTAATTAGTTCCTTGATTCTTCCTGTGATTATAACATATCCGCTTCCGGCCTTTTTGCCTTGGTCGCCTGTTCTAAAAAACCCTTCATTTGTGAAAGATGTCCTGTTGGCTTCGGGGTTGTTAAGGTAGCCTTTGGTGACATTCTCGCCGCGTATGCAAATCTCTGCCTCAGAGCCCTGAGAGACCTCTTGTCCTGCTTGATCAAGGATTCTCACCTCAACCCCTTGGCCTATGCCAACGCTACCCGGATACCGTTTGGCAGGTGGCAGTGGGTTGCTGGTCATTTGATGCGCAGCCTCGGTCATTGCATATGCTTCCAGTACTGGAGCACCAAACGCTTCCTCCAGCTCATGAAAGGTCTTTGGTGACAACGGAGACGAGCATGATCGTATAAATCGAATGTTTGGTTTTGTTTTTGGAGGTGGATTCCGAAGCAGAATTTGGTGAATGGTCGGAACCTACAAGACTTCGGAGTCAGTATCGCTCTTTTAGGATAGAGTCTATTGAGGTATGAGACATGTTTGCAGAGTCTCAAAACTCATGATTAGATTAAGATTTTTGCAAGATAGACTCCAAAAACATGCTTACAGCAGTGTACCAGTTAGCCTTGAGACGGATGAAATTGTCCCAGAATTCAGAGGCCGAGAAGCGTACAGGCACGATGACAGATCCCCAAGAGAAAATGGGAGCCAGAAATCCAGCGAGTAAGCCGTGGACATGAAAGAGTGGCATGACTAGGAGGGTGCGGTCCTGTGAAGTCAGCTGATAGGTAGCCTGAATGTTTTCTGCATATGTCAATATATCATACGGCTGCAAACACAATCAAGGCCTACAAACTCATGGTCCTGGTGAGGTTTCGATGCGTCAACGGTACCTGCTGCTTGTTAGCCTCTTGCCCTTCGTTTGGACTAACTTGCGGTCAGTAACATACGGCCTTGGGTCTCCCAGTGGTACCGCTCGTATGCAAAACAAGTGCAATATCTTCCGGCTGAGCATTCTGCACAGACTGGATGCCTTTCTCCGCCAGCTTTCCCATGTCCTTCACGTCCAGTATAACTTCTTGGCCATCCCAGTAACATTCGGCAATCGCAGCTTTGTATTTGCGAGCCGCACGCACGGCCGGACCATCTTGGCCGAAAGAACCTTTAGGTACCAACGCCAAAGCCGAGCTGAGATCATCGATGTAGAATTCGAACTCATCCTGTTTGTAGGCTGGATTGAGTGGAGCTGCTATAGCACGCTGCCAGGAAGCTGCCAGGAAGGCAGTGATGAATTCATACGAGTTTGGCAAGGCAATTGAGACGGCCGCCTGAGGGGTGATCCCCACATTGGCGAGTTTCTTCTGGAACAAAGTCACCTGGGCCTTCAGTTGTTCATACGAAACGGTCAGAGGCTGAAGTTTGCCGGGAATGATAATCGCAGCCCCTTGCCCTTGGAACTGAATAGATGTCGCCAAAGTTGCCATTGCTGCAACGAATAATGGATAGAATACCAATGATGCTGTTTACCAAATGAGCGTAGGGGCCCCCTCTCCAAGCTGATAGCATAGAGCACGCGAGCATAGCGCAGTGGCGCCATTCCTCCAATGAGGAGACCCAAGAAATCGAAGAGAGTCAGGTTACGTGATTGTTACGTCGATAGCTCCATGTTACGGTAAATATTACGTAGTACAGTAATATCACAGCTCTGTAATTTACGTAAATTAGAGTATCCTAATGAAGCTTGGCAGCTTGGGTCTAAATCAACTTCCAATGCCAAGACTTTGGTTCACTGTCTACACTATGGCCCTCATCTTCTAACTTGTACTGTCATTGATAAACACCATGGCACCCGAAGCCTCTTCCAATGTTCCAAAGGCCGGCCTCTCACTCTACGCTAATCTCCTCGACCCTTCATCGTCATCTACAACTACACCTGGGACCATATCACGGGCGCCTGTGGTCTTCAAGCAATCTCACGGTGAAGACTCGCGACCAGATGAAGGACCTGCCCAAAAACAGCAGATAAGTGCCGGTAGATATAAATCTGCCCCCTGTGTGAGGTCATAGTTTGTGCGAAGCGGATTGGCTCACGGTTCCTCTGCGCTTTCTTTGCATTGAATAGCTTCCTTAAGGTTTCAGCCGACCAAGCGGCCGCAGATATCCATACAAAAACCGAAATCGAAGTCATCGGTGCAGAAAGCTATTCCACCAAGAGCATTTGACGTTAATCAGGAGTCCGTCTCTGTGAATACGAAGACTGCAACACCGAAACCGGTTACGAAAGTCACGCTTGCGGACTGGACAGCAGACGGCGATGACGAAGATGTCAACGGGTTCTTCGGGGGTGAGAAACGCCAACGTGGTGGCCGTAAGAAGCGAAAGAAGAACAAGGAAGAATCATCGACTGTTGTGCAAAATTGGGATGACATATACGACCCATCAAGGCCCAATAGCTATGAAGAGTACAAGAACAGCGATGAAAAGATCTTGGAGTTGAGAGAGTGGAAGGACAAGCTTTACGCTCATCGTGTGGCTAGGCGGCGAACCAGTGATACGGATGACAGCGAGGCGAAGCACTTTGTATATCAAAAGAGTAGGTCTCCATCTTTGGGAACATGACATGCGCTTACTCTGGAGCAGATCGAACTGAGTTCGCACCCCCTCCGGGCTTATCCTTTGCGCCGCCAACTCGGTTCGATGACATAGATGTCCCACCTCCTCACACTATAAGCATTTCAGACGATCCAACCGGTGAAGATGCCTACGCTCGGCGCATAAGACTTTCACAAGCGGCCTATCAACCCGTAATCACCACGCCAGTACCGGGATCCCCTCAGGGATCTATACCGCCACCACCAACACCGGCTTCTCGGCCACTAGATGTACCACATATACGGACGCCACCCGCCCCGCCAACTGCCGCCGGTATCACCATACCCTCCATCTCTAGGGCACCAGTCCGCTACAATCTCCCTCCCGCGCCATCAGAGATCCCGGAATCCGAAGCTGAACTTGCTAATGCACTGCAAGCAGATGAGCCAGAAGAAGAGTCGACTTCCGAACCCACCGCGCGCTCCCTCCGTCCCGGCCAAAAAGGTTTCGCCGAACGCCTTATGTCCAAGTACGGCTGGACCAAAGGTTCCGGCCTGGGCGCTGATGGCGCTGGTATCGTCAATCCTTTGCGAGTGCAAGTCGAAAAGCAAAAGAAAAAGCCTGACTCCGAAGGCGGTGGGTTCGTCGCTCCAGGAGGGAGGGGCAAGATTCTTGGAGGGAAGAAGCAGGGAAAGTCTGAGACAACGGGCAAGTTTGGAGCTATGAGTGAGGTTGTAGCACTATACGGGATGGTCGATGGTATGGATTTGGATGCTGAGTTGGAGGGACTTGGGGATGGAGGTATCATGCAGGAGATTGGCGAGGAGTGCGGGGAGAAATATGGGAGGGTGGAGAGGGTTTTTATCGATCGAAGTAACCCGTCGAAAGCCCCCGTGTTTGTCAAGTTCACGAGCCAATTGTCGGCATTGAGGGTTTGTGCTATTCTGCCGCATGTACTCCGGAAGAGGCTAATGTGACACAGGCTGTCAATGCGCTTGAGGGAAGGATTTTCAATGGTAATACAATTACCGCGCGGTTTTTCGATATTGAGAAATTTGAGAACGGGGTATATGCTTAGAGTTCAGTGGCTCGTCTACAAGAGCCCTTGGGAACAAGCATTGGTCGGCCTTTGTCGGTGGGGTTTGACTTTGGCAAGCCAGATAATATCGCTATATTCAATATACCCAGTCGGATGCCGCCCCCAAGTAAATATTTGGACGGCTCCGCGCAGATTCCCTCGTTGACTTGTTTGGCCTATCCTGCTGAGAGTGGATGGGTAGCCTGCACGTATGAACATATGCAGAGGAGCTTGGAACAGGCACATGTAACGTAGTGGCGCGTCGTGCTCTTAACACCATAGATCCTACTCCGTACAGCCACCATCTCTCACGTGAATGTTCACCCGGAAAAGCCCGGAATTGTTTTGGTGAGTCTGGGCGCAGCTGTGAAGTTTTTCTTTTCGTGGCCAGGAATATTGGGATAGGCCACGAAACACCAAGACAGACAAATTCTTAACGAGTTCCAGTATGACCCTCTACCGGAAACCAGGGCGGTATAGGTGCATCAGTGGGATTTGGAGTTCTCATTACTCTTTTTCTTGATGGCAGTGATGGAGTAGGGCCATGCGCGGGCTTGAGTTCCGAGGCTGCCATGTCTTTTATCTCGCTCATGGCCACTAGATGACGAGGAGCTTCTAATAGGCCGCACGGTAAGATTTCCGAACGACACGGTACCAGAGAGCTGCGGCTGATGATCCATTCTCGCGGCCCTGTTGAAAAACAATAGAGCTGACCAAGGCTGTACGGTACAGAACAGCATTGATCGAAAGCAACTGGCATTCAACATTGCTGCGTGCATGCGAGGTAGGAAGATGACTCGCCAAGCTTCGAACCACTTAAAAAAATCCTTTAAAAGATTAGGAGCAAATATAAAGCTTATACACCACAACGAATTAGATTGGTGAAGAACCAAAAATGTGATTAGAAGCACTTGATCGTGGTGCTGCTGCTGTATGTGTATCTTACTCCAGGCCAGAAGATGAGCTAGGCCATGTAAACGCCAGAAAACGCCGCCCTAGCGGCCAGATGGGGAAGCTATCCTGTACACAAGGTAGGAAGACAAGCTTTCCGCAACGCCTATTGAAAAAACATGAATGAGTACGTCGCCCACATGAAACCTATATGGGACCTCCGAGCCGAATCGGTCTCCGTCGTTTTGGTCCTCCTCCCAATGTTATTAGTTTGTTTAGTGCTCGGCTCGGCAGACAAGGGTATTGGTTTCTATGATGATCGTCATCGATGATTCTCCTTACTTCGGGCTGTCCGCAGACATATTCACCACTGTTGCTGAAATCTAATATGCTGGCCGACTTCCCAAGTTACCCTTTTTCTCTTGTGTATCGATGTGCCACACAACATAGTTTGGCAGCCCTACTACCTGATACCCAGCTCTTTTGGCCATCTTGGCGAACCCTTCTGTTTCGGCCTGATTCTCGAAAGAGTAGGATGGGAAATTGATCCCTAAAATCTTGATTAGTATTAACCACAAAACATTTCTCTAGGGTGAGGTGCACTGACCTGATCTGTGCACATCGGCTTTTACTAGTATATTCACACCGCCAATACCGTCAAGCTCTACCTCCTCGTCTTTATTGTTTCTCCAGTCACCCATTTTGGCAAGGTATTCTCTTCCGGTGTTATACTCCTTGTATCCTTCCGCCAATATGACATCCTTTTTTAGAGACGCTGCAAGCTTGAGTCCTTTTTCAGACTCCTGCCACGAATTGTAGTCAACTGCGGTATCCTTCAGCACAGCTTGAAGACGATGAGCTAGGATCTGGAACTTACATTTACCCTCGATATCCCGTCCGTTTTCGTACCGGTGAAACCAGATATCTGAGCTGTTAGTTCATGTAGTCAATATACGTAAAAAATTGGTCGTGACACATACTCGGAACTAATATGTCCTTATTATGATCCATGAAATCTTCGAGAATCTTGCTTGGACTGTCTTGGATATCCACATCTCGCCAATATACCCAAGAGTGATTTGGCTTCAGAGCTGTGTACAACAGGTAGTTTCTGGCCCTTCCAATAGCCTTTCGCCGAGGTCCCTGAGCCTCGAAGCTGTGTCTTTCGTGCACATCTTGCCCAACTATTGTGCCAAAGTCCTTCTCCACTATCAGCGCGTTGTGAAATGGTATCTTATCTGTCCGCTTCTGTACTCTGTCGAGCTCGGCCGATAATACAGCTAGGGTATCATCAGACGAGTCTCCAACTAGGAAAGCCAAATCGATCAAGTCATGAGGATACGTAAGCTCTGAGAGCAAGTCAAAGTATTTGCTCAGATAGGGGGCGGCGTCTCGCAAAGGCGTGAGTATAAGTACTCTTTCTTCGTTTACCACCGCCCTCGGAGTGGACTCGATTGTGTTTAGGTCAACACGCTGTATCGTGGTAGAGTCTACCTCTATGGGCGCGTGGTGGTTGAAAAGTACTGGAGTCTGAAGGTGGGCATGCCATTGCGCTTGCTCGTTCGTCGTCATTTCCATGGGTGGTTTGGCAGGGCCCCAACAGTAAAATCTGAAAACGATCGTCCCATAGTCAGTGCGATCGTTGCCAAGGATGAGTATAGATCTATCACCTTTGCATCTCTGATGCGGATGTGCTTATGCCACGCCATAGTATAAGGACCACGCCAGCGAGTGTAAGGAAGAGGGGGAATCGGGAGCGTGTGAGAAAGTGTACTATCGCTCTGGAAGGTGGTAGGCGTGCCTTTGTGGACTTCCAAGTCACACCACCCTTGGGAAGTAGCATGGTGTGGGGACAGCACTTGACCAGCCGTCGTGAGAGCGGCGACCGCGGGACAGTATAGACCCCCCAGAATACTCGATAGGGAAGCTTTCCCTTCCCTCAACGCTTCCTCCCAAGAATGGCAGAAATTGGGGGAATGGCGGGCAATCGGTTTATGATTGACAGTGGACTTTGAAGATTTGATGATCGACCTGTCCGCTCTCTCTCTCCCCCCCCTGCGCATCTGCCAAGCCAAAAGTTTGCCTCAGGACCTCAGACGTGTTTCCGTAGCTAAGCCCCTTTGGGTTAGCGACACTCTGGATGACTTCGCAGCCTACGGGTAAAGGCAACTTACCTATTAAGGTACTAAAGTAAGGTACCTACGATACATAGTACGAGTAGAATAGTAAGCAAGGCAGCTAACCCAAAGGGGCTTAGCTGTATTTCACACGCCTGAGGTCCTGACTCTCCTGAGGGCTGAGGCAATCAGTCTTCGCCGAGACAACGATTCCCCGCGTTGTACCACGACTTTCTGCACTCACTGGTAGACAGAACCTTGAGGTAAGGTAGCCTTGGATATTTCCTCACGCCCTTCTAGGGTACGCATCACCAACTCTACTCTAACCAACCGTTTTACCCGCTGAGAACGCTACGACTCTGCTAGCAGATACTCTGACACTAAGGTACAATACGTTACTAGGGGTGTTTGATGCTGACAAGACCACTAATATTCACGAATACGTCGGAAACAATCAAACCCATCACCAGCATTCCCGTCTCGTGTTCGAGTTGGACAATGTTGGGGAATCTCCCCCGAGAAAGGCCCTTCAATATCATCCGACCCAACAGATAGTCTATCTCTGAAGAGCATATGTTGGTTTAGCTTGTGGTTGATCCATGTAACCATGTTCCATGTTCTACCATTTCCGAGTCCTCGGCGGACATTGCAACAATGGCACGTGGAGAGATCTCACTCATGACCCCAAGCGTCCGACACCGACACCACCACTGCCTGGCGTTCAGATGCCTTTTAGCATCATGATTCTGAGTACCTCCTGGTGGTTCCCAAAGTTGAGTTATGTACATAGCGTGCGGCATGTCGGGTTTGACAAGCGCAATATAACCACCGTCCTCGACATGGCCGGATCCGACACTCCACTTTTCCTCGACTTCCCCCGATGTCTTAATCGTGTCATATCTACTGTCATGTGTATCATCAGCATTATTGGAAACAGAGGTCCTAGACATCCAATGTTACGCTAATTTCATTTGGTACGCCGTCAATCCAACTGCAGAGAGGCTGTCGGACGAATGTATCACTTACTGGATCCACCTACATATTTGATAGATGTGATGAATTCTCGGCTACAACAGTTCCACCTAAAGGTCCCCTTGGACATAGGAAGGTAGCTTCGTTGACATGCTCTGTTCTCCAACAGCGACGTCTATACAAATTGGTTTGGAGACTAAAGTAATTATGACTCTGGTGTCCCTCGAATAATCGAACGCCACAAGGTATCCTGCGGAGTGCCTTGCAGCGGAGGTAAGGTATAGTCAGGTCTCAAATTCAAGTGGAGGGATCTAAAGTAAAGCCGCATGCGCCTTCGTACATGCATGCATGTCTCATCTAGACTTGTACCTTCGCTGGTTGACCGGGAGCTCGTGCCATGGAAACCGCTACGAATTCATGGAGGCCCATTCTTAAACGACTAGAATACCATTTAGACACCTCAACTTTTCCAAGGCAGAATATGTCAGTTTGTATATAATACCTAATGCTATCTTTTGACTGGCCGTCCCCAATAATCCGTAGACCGCCATTTCGCCCTCGGCCCACAATGAAACGACCCATTCCACTAGGTAACAAAACGGAGTAAATGATATAACATGACAAAAGCACCTCACCCTGGGCGCCTTTCTCGACCGATTATATGACCGGGTAGGATCTGCCAATGATGTCCATAGAGACGATCCAACGATGCTCAGCTTTGCCTGGGCGGTGGATGTTTCTATATATTATCGTAGCAATATCCCGAAAGGGTTCCTTGATTCATCGAAGAATAAGTAGGCTCTGGCTGTCTCATACTTGGCTTCACACCCAGTAACCCGCTACTATCCCCAGTGGTTGTGAGCCACACGCCTTTTGCTTGGAGGCCGGTATATCGAGCAGAAGCCGGAGACTCCAACCCTCTTGTAGTACGCGCAGAAGTTCCGCTGCTTGCCGTTGGGGTTTGGGTAAAACCGGTCCGCACGTCGTCGAAGAGATCGTCGTCGCCCATTTTTCGTGTATCTCCTCCAATTATTTCGGGATAATTAGTACTCGGATCGGTAGGCTGGGCGCGCAGCGTAACCTCGTAATCGTCTTGCCTACCCTGCTCAATGCAGATGTACTTGCATGCCAGTTGGTAGATAATTTTCTTTGGAAGGTTTGGCTTTCCGTTCTTTGCTTTCACTTCCGGATCTGACTTCAATGCGCCGGGAAGTAGCTCCTCGAGGAAAAGGGTCCAGTGCTTGATCAAGTCTCGACGGTCGTGTTCGATCTTCTTGTGTATTTGTTGTTTTTCTGAATTTTCTCGCTCGACGTTCTGCCTTTGAGCGTGAGACCTTTTGTTTATTTTAGGCAATTTCAATGCCGGACCAATGTTTCTTCTGGCTTCCGGTGCTTTGATTTGGCGCCGCATGTGATTGGTCGAGACATCAGATGCTCGCGCTGAGTGTGCTTGGCTTGGAGTGGAGTGGCATGGGCCAGTACTGATCCGTTTTGCCGGCGGAGATGGCTCAGAAATCGTGGGATAGTCGACAAGGTTTTCGAAGTCATTGGGTCTGCGTGCCGGCGTGATAACGTGGTCGAAGCTTCGCACGGCACCATCAGTGACTGGGTAAGACTGGCATACACTCGTTCTTTTTGGTCTGGCTCGGCCTATTGGAGCTGCGGACTTTGGCGAGAGTTGTTCGACGCTAGCTAGCAGCTGAGAACAAGAAGGTAATCTCTGGTAAGAACCTGAAGGTAGACGCCTTCGTGGCCGTAACTTAGCGCGAATCCGTACCCAGAAAAGTGAAAACTTACTGGTTACTCGTAATACACGGACTCAGAGATGTTTCTGCCACGATGTTGTGGTAATGCAGCACCATGGCAAGCATGTATATTTCGGTATGATGTTAGACAAACCAACCGCCGTATGCCAATCCAGGGCAATCGTTACAAGCGATTGGAAGACAAGGAGGACGTCGCAGTATGGCCATATATTTAAATATTTATGGTAATCAATAGCTTAGTTAGTGCCTCACTTCTAAACATGAGGAGCCCGATGCATGCAAAAAAGGGGGTTTGATGCAGGAAGCAAAAGTGATAGAAGCACAGAACCACGTGTAGGACTAACAGTATCCCCACTGTACCCGCCGGTGCCCTAAACAGACAAACGACCACTCGTTTGCATCTCGAGATGATGTAGTTCCATTAGGCTGTTAGGCCCTTCTTTGCTTCTGCATAGGAAATCTGGGGATTCGTGAAATTCCTAGACGACGATTGGTGCAGAGGTATTAGCGGTCTCTGGGCCTGCAGGTCGTGCTATAGTGTGTCAGGCCTGCAAGGTAGATTCATGATTTGATGTTAGCCTATTCATGGCCACCCACAAGGAGGTCCGAGGTAGAGATGCCCATTGGAGTTGAGCATTGAACGATAATTTAAACGAAATGACAAAGTTGCTGAATTTCTAGTCATTCACAGCATGCCAAAGTAAGATTCCAAGAAAGGTTGATTTATAAGGTTTGTATTATGTTTGTCTAACGTGTATGGGAAGACAAAGACTCGTGGTGTAACATACAAAAGCACAAAGCAATATGGAACATGAAACAGCACACAACTCCGAAGGGTAAAACACATCTGTGAGCTCATGCTGCTTTTGGTCTACCTTAAAGTGGACTAGGACTGCCAGAGTGCAATTAGCTGCCAGAGAGAATCGCCATCGTTTCATATATCAGTGGTGTACCGTGCACCAACAAAGCACCGCTAAGTGCTTAGTAGTAGACCGTGCCATTCTGGCAACACATGTATACAACTGACATCTAACTCAAAGTCTGGACAGGTTGCACTGGTGCACGAGATTGGCGGATGATGCTGAAAGCTTGCCGTGCAGAAGGAAACAGCCACAATCAGGTCTGTCCTAAAGGAAGAGATGCAGGAGCCCCGCAACGAAAGAGCTTGCGCCAATCACTGCTGGGAGGTTCATTTCGTATCGACCAGCTGAGCTAGTGGATGATGCTGACGAACTGCTGCTGGTACCTGAACTTGAGCTTCCGGCGGTTCCAGGCTTGGTTTGGCTGCCTGCACAATTGTAGTGTCCTTTGATGACTTTGTTGTCATGGTCCTTCGCGAAAGCCGAACAGTCGAATTGACCGGAGGTCTGAATGTTGAAAGCACCCTGAATCTGGGTCAAACCCGGTAGCTCAACGCTGTGGGAAGTTAGCAGATACATTTGTGGTAGTCGCTCTATTCAGGGCAGATCAGACATACTCGGTGAAATTCCCGCTGAAATCCAATGCACCCGTGACGATTGACAATTTCGTGAAGCCGTTGATCTGCTTCAATTGAGTGTTGTTGGCAATCTGGTACGTCCCGTTGATCGAGGTGAGTTGAGGTATAGAGATATTGGTTAGCTGAGTGTTGTCAACGAAGACAAGACCACCAGCAGTCGTAAGATTGGGTGCGGCAAAAGATGTAAACGCGTTGCCATAAAAGCCGAGGTCTAAGGTGACATTGGCAAGAGCTGGAAGTTGAACGTCGCTGCAATTCCGGAAAGTCATATTTTGCGCAGTTTGAAGCATGGGGAAAGAGGTCGATAGTCCCGAGATAAAACCATCATTAGCCTCGATATCCAAGGACTTCTTGATGCTGGTGACCTGTAAACTGATATTTGTCAAGGCTTGGTTGTTGTTGACATTGAAGGTGTCAACCTGTTGTAGGGTGCTGATACCCGACAAAGAACTAAGACCCGTGTTGGTGATGAGCACACTAGTGGACTTGGTAAGCCCAGTTGTGAAACCAAGTTGCTGAAGCGCTGGCAGAGCCGTAAAGTTCAGCGTGTCAACTTGTGTCAATTGCGGTGCACTGAGAGTGGACAAGACTGTTAGGTCGCCAAGTTCGAAGCCACCCAGCTGGACAAGGGAGCCAAGTGTAAGACTCGACAGGTTGATAACATTGGTAACGGTGAGATTGCCAGTAATTTTCTTGACACCATCGATGGAAAGAGATTCATGGCCGTCAGGACCTGCGGGAACCGAAAAGCTTGACGGGATAGAGACGGAACCGCTGTATGTGGTGCAGGAAGCCAAAGCAGAGGCATCAGCCGTGCCAGTGACAGTCAGGGTCCCGGAAGTGCTACATTGAGCTGCGCCCAGAGATATTAGCGCTATGATCTGGGCTGTCTGCATGTTTCATGGTGCCTTGTGGGTAGTACGAATAAGCTCGACGACGGAAGATTTCCTACTTACCTAGAGCAGTGGTTGTAAAGGCAAGAGCCGGAAGAAGGTACTTGGTAGGTGCCATTGCTGATAATGTTGTTTGGATACGATAACTGGTGATGGAGAGAATTAGCTCTCGAGTCAATGGATGAGAGGGTGGCAAGGTGAGGGGTTGGTAATGCGGTGCGATAGCAAACGTGTCCGCGTCGATGATTGCTCAGTATCTGAACTGGTGGATGTGAAAGACTTACTCGAAGCAACTGGTTAAGACGTGTAGAGTCAAGGACAAAGATAATGTATCGCCGATGCAATAGTATCGGTAGATGGAAAAATTGTCGGGGGGTGTGTTGTCGGAATGGATCGAGTGAATGTAGAGAAACAGAGGAGGGAAGAAGACCGAAGTGACTTGAATTAATTACGAGCTAGCCTACGTGAAGTTGCGAAACTCCAGAGGAAGGCGTGGCCGTGGATGAAAGTGAGTTGATTAAGGTAATGATGAAAACGACAGGAAGGGTTGGGGAGTGTGAAGTAGAAGGTGTTGTTGGTTGGTGTTGATGGGGGGATTAAAGAATTAAAGAATTTTTCGGGAAGGAAAGGAAAGGAGGAGATAGGCGGCGGGCAGTTGGAAACCCTTTGCAGGACCCTTGCACTTGCCCCCGGACGCGCATCTCTTTGCTGTCGACTTAACGAACCTTTAGTTGTTTTCTATTTTGTGATTATCATCACTACCTACCTGCCTAGTACCTACCTTAGGTATTATCATTTGCTTTGGCCTACTTTCTATGGGGGGAGCCATTGGCTCTAACTACAATCAGAGATTGATCCTGTTATTCTTCGATTCTTGCAACCCCCAAGCTCCGGCACCATTTCATCCATTTCTCCATTTCTCCTATCAAGCATGTCTGATTGGCTCGATAAAGTCGAAGCCATTCCAGATCAACACAAGTACTCCGTACCGTACGCGTACGGTATCCTCTAGGGACTATGAGTCCATCCTCCTTTCTCGTCGGTGCCAGCTCTTTCCTCCATTTGTTTACAATTTACAACGCTCTGTAACTGATAGAACTATGGGGTTATGCGCGTGCTCGTGTCTGTGAGTCCAACATCAAGTGACTGGTATATGCGGCAAGCCTGTATCATCCTAATACGTTGATCGATTTAGAGTAACAAGAACCCCTGCGAATCGAATCTGCCTGTAACATTGCATGAACCATATTTCACCTTGGCGGTTTCGATGCTACCAACCATGGATAACAGCAGCTGCTACCGTTGAACCGCCGAAGATAACGATCCAGTACCGTGTACTCCGTACCATTGAGTATTTGGGCTTGTAGGGAGCAAACGGTCGAGGCTTCAGCATAGAGGTCAATATATACCTTAGTAATGCGCATTGTTGTCAGTCATATCCTAGGGGAATGAAATCCTAGACACTACAGCACTATTGTTATTTCCGTTAAGCTGCTGTCGATCATTATACGGTACGTGTAAGAACCGTCTGCTAGTTTAGTAGTTACAAGCCTCAACCGTACAAAGATAATCTCCTCTGTGGGACCTTCAATAAGTAAACCATTCCTGTGGCGAAGCTTGCCGATCACCGACACTGTGATCCCAGTTCTATCAGCAACTCGGTAATTCGGTATATAACAACGTTTCATTAGCTCCGCTTAGGGAGGCGTGGAAGGATTACGTGGTTTGCAGTCTGGTACTGTATCCTTGGACTTGTCGATTTACCTTCCTCCATACCGTGCATACGTACCAAAGGTACCTACTGCCAGCCCTGAGACATGTATGGATGACTCGTAAGTTCGTGAAACACAGGGTGACCCAAAATGGCTTTATGAATCCAATACATAGGTACTTTTCTAGCTCCATCTGGGCTGAGAATTGAAAGTGTCCCCCGTCTACGAGGAAGCTGAAGTATCTAGACTCTGTTACCAGCCACAAGTCCCGCTGACAGCAGTTTTCTGGTTTGACGTCTCGAGAACCTCTGAAACTTTTGGCATCTCAAACGCTGACGCCGCTTCTTGATCACCGCAATCTGTAATTGAAGAATAATGTCCTTGAGGCGGGCTCTGCGGAGCAGCATGAATGCTGTCCCCGAAAGCTCCAAATCTCAAATAATAGGCAGCAGTAGCAATCAGGTTAGCAAGAATTCGAGGAAACAGAAAAAGCGGATCATAGCACTTGACGAAAAGAACGAACACGTGGTTTCAGAACCCGAAGTCCATGCGTCTGATGAACCGTGCTCTCCACCTCCCAAGAGGATAAAGCTTCGTTCGCCGAGGACGCCGCGGAAGACGAGCACGCAAGTACAGACTGGATTCGAAAAGGCTGTGTCTCAAATTGGAGTTGAAAAGACTGATCTTGTACCATTCGACCGACCGGCAGGGCCACACAGGACGAATGCCCCATTAAAGACTCCACGAGGATCTCGCCTCATAACATATCCCAAGGAAACTACCGATTTATCTCCGTCTAAGACAGGTCTCCCACGACCGACAACTACGACTGGACATATCTTGGAAGAAGGATGTGCTCACCTCATTAGAGCAGATGCAAGATTGAAACCGCTTATTGAGAAACATCATTGCCGCACCTTCTCTTCTGAAGGCTTGGCAGAAGAGATTGACCCATTTCACAGCCTGTGCAGTGGGATCATGGCCCAGCAAGTTTCTGGAGCAGCGGCCAAAGCAATCAAGAACAGATTCATAGGACTTTTTCAGCAAGCGCAAGCGCAAGTAGAAGGCGAAGGGCGCGAGGAAGGGCCATTCCCCACGCCAGCCCAAGTAGCGGCATGCGAGGTCCCCTTCTTACGCCAAGCTGGACTCTCAGGGCGAAAATCCGAATACATCAAAGGACTTGCTGAGAAATTCGCCAGTGGCGAGCTGAGCGCAGCAATGTTGATCAAAGCCAGTGATGAAGAGGTCCTAGAAAAGTTGACTGCCGTAAGAGGGTTGGGAAGATGGTCCGTGGAAATGTTCGCTTGCTTCGGATTGAAAAGGATGGACGTTCTTTCAACTGGCGACCTTGGAGTGCAGTAAGGGGTCTATCCCTTCACTATCGCCGGGTTAACCTTCTCTAGACGGGGCATCGCTGCCTTCTTGGGCAAAGACGTGAAGAAGTTGAAAGCTAAGGGAGGAGGTAAATGGAAGTACATGTCCGAGCAGGAAATGCTAGACCACTCGGCGAAATTTTCTCCCTATCGGTAAGCTTTCAGCATGGTCGTCTATTCGTTGACTTCGAGTCCTAACCTGTTACAGGAGTCTCTTTATGTGGTACATGTGGAGGATCGGAGATGTTGATACAGATGCCGTAGAGAATGGTTGAACTAACCGATTGAATTGATGTCGGAAGCACAAGAGCCAATTGCCCGATTTCCGGATGATGGTCATAGAGTTAGCACTATGTAAGAAGCTCGTCATGTAGTAGAACAAAAGTCTGCAATCAATTGCCAAAGAAGACCTCCAAGAGGCTGGCTATTGACACAAAAGTTTCACATATTGCTTTGCTTCTATAGGATCTCCCGAGGATCCAGCGGAAGGATCTATGACAGATCCAGGACCCTGAGTCAAAGTAGAGATATGCTGTTCTATGTACAGTAGAGTACAGTTTACCATGCCATGAACTACGCCTTCGGCCTACACAAGAAGGCAATAGTAGATTGATCTTGGCCCACATCACTCCTACAGGTTCTTTCTCTTCTCGACGACCATAGCTTCTAAGTCACCGCGTTCCCTCGACTCTGCCTCAATTTCCTGGATGATGGGCGACAGATACGGATAGTCCTGTTGAATCCTTTAGCTACTGATCTTAAGACCGTCATTATAAGAACATAGGGGGGCTATACTTCGTTTGGCTTTGTCTGTTGGTCTTTAGGAAGTAATTGATGGGCAAGGGAACACTGAGGTATGTCAGCTGACTTTTCTTGCCTTGATAAGGTAGGAACCTCGTTTGGCAGTAGAACGAACTTGAAAGGCTCTCCTCAGTCGAAAGACTCTGTCATATGCCTCCTTCGGTGGTAAACGCTTCAGAGCCAAAAGGACAGTATTGGACTCTTCTGGGATCAGATCATCGGCTCTACGTTGGGTCAAGTATAAGCAAAACATTTGTCAAGATGTACCTCCGGTCCTTCGGTTAAGTGTTACAGCAGTATACACTACTTATCTACCAGCTCCATGGGTGGGAGCTCGAGGATTATGTACCTTAACCCAAGCTTTCTATACCCAGCGGCGTCTGCGTACCACTTCGCCAATGGTGTCATCCATCTCTTTAACCAGGGCCGCTTGATGATGAACTTCGTAATAGAAGGTGCCGACATGATTGCACGCCGGCAACGAGAGACCAGGTCTGATCAAAGATTATGTTGAGATAGTGCGCTCTCAATCGAACGGACAAACATCACTACCACACTACCTGGTATTCAGTACGGAGTACTGTACCTCATCACCGGTAATTACAGAAGCGAATACCACTAGCGGCTTACAAGAGAAGCTAGCTGCTGTACGCTTTCATCCGATTGTGCGAAGGCCCGAAGTGTTTGGAACACACTCTCATAACCATTATCCCTTAACAGTAACATCAGCGGCTAAGTTGGGTATCAGACACCGTTTTGAGACGTCCTATGGTCCTCCTCTGCTTTTGATAGGATGAAGATGCTCAATCGTTGACAAGACTTTCCTCAGAAGTGCTGCGGGGTACTTCTTAGCACACTGGGGACACCGGTGAAGACACCAATCCAGCTCCAACGAGCTTTCTGCAGTTAAGCTCATTGCAAATGATATTGTAGCAAAGAGCCGTAGTCTCGATCGGAACAGAAATGTCCTTCGACCGAAAGCCAACATCTCCAATTCCCCCCAAACACGCCGCTGTCTCTCGGATTGACCAGGATGGAAGATTAATTCCCCCAATCTCTCAAGTCGAACTCTGGGCTGTCAGAGTCCCTGAAGTGTATGTGGTGCCGGTGTCTGGAGGTATTGCGGGAGCTGTTTCCGGCCTGATAAGCTGTCCGCTTGATGTCATAAAGACGAAGCTCCAAGCTCAAGGAGGATTCAAAATACCAAAAGACGCAGTCAAGCTCAGCACCGCGGCATATCGAGGCGTTCTAGGTACCGCTGAAACAATATGGAGGGAAGAGGGTGTGAGGGGGATGTATAGGGGCCTAGGGCCAATGCTGCTAGGCTACGTCCCTACATGGGCAGTTTACCTGACTGTATACAACAAAGCTCAGGCCTATTTTAGAACTAGGACAGGTAAGTCAATAGATCTGCCTAACTCGACATGATATGGCTAAAGAAATTCATATAGACAACTGGTTCCTTGCAAACGTATACGCCTCGCTCGCTGGAGGAGCTTGCTCGACTATGGCAACGAACCCTATCTGGGTTATAAAGACAAGGTTAATGTCGCAGTCCAGCTCACGATTTAAAGTCAATCATTCGCGGCCTCCATGGCACTACCGCAACACTCTCGATGCAGCCCGGAAGATGTACCGAACTGAGGGGATGCTCTCGTTCTATTCCGGCCTTACCCCGGCATTGCTAGGCCTCACCCATGTGGCCATACAGTTCCCTCTATATGAGGTCTTTAAACAAAAGTTCACCGGTATCGATACCGGAAGAAAAGAGACCGACGAGGATAGGAACCACCATTTCTATGGTCTGTCGCTGGCTGTGTTTTTAAGCAAAGTCTGTGCAAGCACGGCAACTTACCCCCACGAGGTTGTGCGGACTCGCTTGCAAACACAGCAACGATCGGCATATCACCAGTCCTCTGAAGGAATTGCGTTCAGAGGGGAGCTAGGGAACCCAGGGAACAACGCCCGAGCTCCTGGTGGTGCATCGTCTGATGGCATGGTCAATACATTACGTTATAGAGGTACGGTGCAGACCTGCAAGACAATTTTGCTAGAGGAAGGATGGCGTGGCTTCTACGCCGGCCTTGGCACAAACCTTATAAGAGCAGTCCCGTCTGCCATGACTACAATACTTACTTTTGAATACTTGAAGAAAACAATGTTTCAGCTACGACGCGAAGGAGAGGCCAAGCTTGATCTTGCAGGGCCATCTGCAGTATAATCGTTGTGTGATAAGCATAAGCAGCATTTAGCGTTTCCTATTCCTCCCTCTTATCTATTTCCGAAGTCGGTGGCCTTTATTTGTTGGCGTGTGCTTTGGTTATTCTGGAAGGTATATGTTGGGGTTTTGGAGGTATTCGGTGTTACCAGGGCATTGCTTGCGGTGCTAGGCGTTGACATCCAGAGGATTTTTCTAAGATCTGGAAACCAATGCTCGCTTCTACGAAGATGTTGGAAGGCTTGTCTACAGGTCTGAAACCAGTAGCTTATCAGACCTGTCAGATCAGCTGTATTCTGACGTACTTGCTAACAACGGCGCTAAAACCTCCTATGTCCCCATTGTCTTCCACGTAGCAGTAGCCCTCACATCTTTAACATGGGAGTGTATGTCTCGTTCGACTTATCCTTCTCTTTAGGGTAGATTTGGGATGTGGATCCAGACACTGGTCGCTCCATTGCTCGCTCAAACCGCTGGCACTCGTTGCTCTTACGTACCGTCCCCAGGATCCGTAAAAGATGTCGTAGGAGCTTGGCTTGCCCATGTAGGCTTTCTCAATTGTGAAATTGTGATTCACACTTTTCCCCACTTTCCGCTCACTACCCCATCACTATTTTTCTCTCCAAGTCGCCTTCATTGCCCTGAGTCTCTCTTCCTCCTCGGACCTGCTTTCAATTTTTCCACCCTGCTTCTCCGCCTTGCTTTTCGCACCTGCCACCAATTGTTTGAGCGTGTCTTGTTCTTCGGGCCTCTCCAACACGCCATGCCGCCTCAGGCTTTCGTTGCGCCAACTGATCTGGCCCCCATCGGCCGTCCGAGTGCGCTCAGCATTCCTTTTGGCAGCTCTGATAGATGAGCGGCTGTACACATAGAGCAGCCCTGCCATGGTGATGGCCGCAATCGGCGCAACAATGGTGTTGGAGTTGATGTTGAAATTCCTTGCCATATTGGCTGAAGGACCAGAGACACGATTCGCTCGAAGTACTTTCGAGAATTTGACAGCGGCCTCACTAGCTCACTGATATTATGACTATCAGCGAGCTTCAGGGACTCAGAAAATTGAAGTTCTGGGTCGAAAAGTTGGTTTATAGTTGAGCTCACTGGCAAATTTGACAGTTGACCTCCTGAAGATTCCACGGCACGGGTACAGCCGGCACTAAGGTAGAACTAAAGCACCTAGTGTTTGCTTAGCATAATCTTGCGTTTATCATTTTTATGGAAGTGCGATGAGGTCAAGCAGAACAGAAGAGGATGAGAAAGTTTGGAGTGGTGGCTGCAGTCGCTCCGAAAGCTTCGTGGATATGCTCGAAATGCGTACGGGGCCAACGACTATCTACTCTCCTGCTTGCCAACTACGCAACAAAGGCCAGGAAAGTGCGTACTCGAAAGGGCCCAAGGCGCACTCTTCTACTGGCGACAGCAGGTGGAACACTGGGAGTAGGGACCCTATTGGCGTTTTCAGATGACATCAAACATGGATACGGTGCGGCCCAAAGAACAGGACGAGTCGTTACTACGCTGCTGCTCTGTATGAACGAGTGGGTACTGAAATCTGGGAACTACACCACATGAACCAGTCGCTGACCTGTGCCGTGTATAGCTACCGCAAGACACTGAATAACAAAGCAAAAAGCGAAGAAAAACATTCCTCCATGCTCAAGGCTTGTCACAAACGCTGCGCTGAACGTACGCTTCGTGTCCTCGAACAAAATGGGTCCATATTTATCAAACTTGGCCAGCACCTGAGCAGCATGAATTACTTGTTGCCTCTTGAGTGGACAACGACGTTTATTCCACTGCAAGACAAATGCCCAGTATCCTCATACGAATCAATAGAGCAAATGTTCATCAAAGATACTGGGTTTTCCATTGCCAGTCACTTCGATCAGTTTGAAAAAGATCCAATTGGGGCAGCTTCGCTTGCCCAAGTCCATTTGGCAAAATTGAAAGGCAGTGACAACGATGTAGCTGTCAAGGTGCAGCATCCAACTTTAGAAGAATGGGTACCGCTCGACCTCGCTCTGACACGATTCACGTTCTCGACGCTGAAGAGATTTTTCCCGGAGTATGATCTGGAATGGCTATCCAAAGAGATGGAATCGTCGCTCCCCCAAGAACTAGACTTTGCTCTTGAGGCGCAAAATGCAATGCGCACCAAGAGGCATTTCCAGAGAATACCTGGCTCGCCGTTGGTTGTACCAAACGTAGAGTGGGGCCTGAAACGGATACTGGTAATGGAATACATTTCCGGTCATCGAACCGATGATCTAAACTATATCGACACTAATGGCATAGATCGTGACGAGGTTTCCGCGGCCTTGGCTCATATCTTCAATGAGATGATCTTTGGAGATACCCCTCTTCACTGCGATCCTCATGGTGGTAATATTGCTATAAGAAAGAATCCATTGAGGCGAAAGCCCAATTTTGACATCGTTCTGTACGATCATGGGCTCTACAGAGATATATCGAAGCAATTACGGCGAGACTACGCAAAGCTGTGGCTTGCGGTCATCGATGCTGACGAGCAGAGGATGCGCAAAAGTGCCTTTGACGTTGCAGGAATCACAGATGATCAATTTGCTCTTTTTGCGAGTGCCATCACAGGAAGGGATTACATGGCAGCGACGAAATCGGTGGTCTCGACCAGAACGGATAAGGAGAAGGAAGTGATTTCCGACGCTCTGGCCGACGGCATGCTCACCCAGCTGGTCCAGCTTCTTGGAAAGGTGCCTAGCATTATCTTGTTAATCTTGAAGACCAACGATCTAAGTATGTTCCCTGCCATCCAATCTATTCGAAAGTCACTGACCGTACACAGCCCGCAGCTTGGACGAGAACCTCCACACTCGAGAAGGTCCGGTCCGAAATTTCCTTATCCTTGCTCGTTATTGCAGCAGGATAGTCTTCCAAGAGCAAAAGGAGCTGACTGGCCTTCGGGGGAGCATATTGTGGCCAAAAAACATCTTACGACTCCTCAGCGCTTGGGGATCATACATGAGGGTCGAGCTAAAGCTCTCCTTGTATGAATACTATATGTCCTTTCGGCGTCTGGCACGACTTTCTCCGATATCTCCGATCTAGCATGGCGTACCTGGCTGAGATGTGGCATGAACGGCGGATAGAGCATAGACACTATTGACGCATGTAGATCTTGCTGGGAGACCCTTAGGAATCTGTTACTCCCCCTTTCTACAGTTCGGATTCTATGATATTCGACCCTGCTCTAGAAAGAAGGGCTTTTTGTTTAGTTGTTCACATGCGGTCAAATCTTTACATGATCCCAACAGTTCGCTCGGCATGGGATATCTCTGAATTCTTAATTTCTTTTCAATCATCCGAGATCACATGCGAACAAGCTAGAACTGTTCCTATTATAGCTATTTCTTTGATTTCTATACTTCTATGGATTGTATTGCGATGGGAGTTTTTCAGATCCTATTACAGATCTGAGTCCTCACTCTGTATGGCCTCGAGCCGTAATTGATTAGTGGTAACTACTCAAATCTCAATACGTGTCTCTTCAATCCACATCGCAGCGCGTTTTCAATGCCCTCGAACCTTTCTGTGCCGTTTCTTCCCCAACATTAAAAGTTGGATTCTGGAAGGAGCTGGGATTAAGGTACTTTGCTTTTGCAAGGATCATCGACGGTCCGATTGCGGGGCCTCGAGGTTCTTGAAGACAAGCTTGCAACTTTAGTGAACATACCAGCGCAGCACTTCCAGCGCAGCATATAGTTCGAACCATGGAGGAACAGGTGAATAGACTGACCAACAAGGTCTGGGGTGAGCACAGCATCAAAGGATTTATTGAAGCTCTTTCGTGACTTCTCAGAAGACAAGTACAAGCAGACGCCTGCCTCTCAGCGTATCCTGATAGCCGTATCTGGCATCCCAGGCTCAGGTACCCCCTTCCACATATCGCACAGGATTCCCACTTACAGTTTCCTAGGCAAAACCACTCTGGCCTCACTCATCTCCCAACGCCTCAACTCCCTCCACAACCTCCAATGCCCTGCCCAAACCTCCTCCTTGGTCGCCGCTTTCGTCCCAATGGACGGTTACCACCTCTCCCGCGCCCAACTTTCTGCCCTCCCCGACCCCACCACTGCGCACGCCCGCCGGGGGGCCGCCTTCACCTTCGACTCCACATCATTTCTAACACTGGCACTAAAGTTGCGTGAACCGTTGTTGCCGGAGAGCAAAACGATATACGCCCCGAGTTTTGATCATGCAGTGAAGGATCCGGTGGAGGACGATATTACGATACCGCCTACAGCGCGCATCGTTATCCTCGAGGGCAACTACCTCAGCCTGAACAAAGGACTATGGAAAGAGGCGGCGGGGCTGATGGATGAGTTGTGGTTTGTTGAGGTGGGGTGGGAGACTGCGAGAAGACGGTTGGTTGGGAGGCATGTGGCTGCGGGGATTGCGAGGGATGAGGAAGAGGCACGGAGGAGGGTGGAAGAAAACGATTTCCTGAACGGAAAGGAGATTGTGGAGGATAGACTTGCGGTGCAGGAAGTTATTGTTAGCAGGGAGGATGAGGGGTGGATGGGGATGGGTGGTGCATGATTTAGAAAAGAGGGTGGAGGCGCTCTGGGATACTCTGCCACATCTTTACTGTGCTGGTTAGATCAGCGTTACAATCAAGTCCATGGTAATTGAAGATCCAATGGTGCTTTGGCATCTAACCGGCAGCTCTACTGAAACTAATTACAATTCTGGAAAGATTTCTATTCCACAAAACCGCCTCTAGACATGATGCTCGGTACTGGACTCATACCAAGCGCCTGCGGTTGAATCTTAGAGGGTATATGAACCTATGGAGAAGCTTTATAGTGGTGGATTCGCCATATAATATAATTACAGAGCATGCAGTTGCCACTTAGATCGTCTTATAAGTAAATCTTTCCTTGCGATAGCAGCAGCATGGCGAAAGCGAAGCATGCGAAAGGAAAATTGTGGAGCGCCCAAGCTATAATCGACCTTCGCAGTCGTAAGCGTGTAACTCATACCATGAGCCTTGAGCTTATGGCGTGTCGGCCCCAAGCTCATAGCCTTTCCCTCCCCGGACGTGCCCCAGTCGCTCGCTCCCAGCCAGCGGTAGCCCACCAATCCTCCGGACCCTGTCTCTGCAATCGATCTAGATTAGCTTGGGTCTGACGGAGTTCCTCCTCACGCTCTAGTATCCGTCTCTGTCTCACAAGTTGCTCAGCGCGATCGAATTCCAGGGCCCTCATGCGGACGCGATGACGAAGGTTGGCAGCGACGCTGATATCGTCTTCTGAGGGATCTAGGAATCGGCGTTCCGTTGCTACGTAATCCACATCGTCCGAGCCAGAATCGTCAGAATCACTGTTGTCGCAAATGGTTGGGTAGGCGTCTAGAGTTTCGGCGGATGAAGGGACGGTAGCAAGGGTGCCGTAGGAGGATGCAGAGTCTAACGATAGCGAAGAGGCGGAGGCTGTCGCAGAGGTGAATGATGAATTAACACTCGGCAGACGGTCATCTGGGGTGATGGTTGTTAGAAGAGTCTCCCAAGAATCGTCCTCAGGGCTGAAGCTTCGACGTCGGTCTCCAAGGCCGTCTACAGCATATCGGTGGGGAGAAATGCGTTGGCCGCTATAACGAGGGCGATCTCGATTGGCCATACGGCGCAATGGAGGGAGGCCGTCTAAGTCTTGGTCTGTTGGCACGTCTAGATTATGCCGAGCGACGTATTCGCGGAAGGCAGCTTCGGCTGTTTCGGTGTACCTATGCGCAGGAGCAAATCGTGGCGTGAACGATGCAGTTCCTAGGGTCGGCGTGGTATTGGATGTAGTTGACTGGTTCGATGCGTTTCCAGATGTGTATGGTGGGGTTGGCATATACTCCGGTGGTGGGGATCTCACTTCCGTGGCGACAGGTTGAGGTGATGAGCCATCAATATTCGCAATCGTAGACCCAGATCTGGAATCTGAATAATAAGGGAGACCTTGAACAGTAAAACCAAGATGACGAGAGTTCGCGGATGCTTGCATAGGGGGGCGATGGTGGTGGTGAGGATGGTGATGGTGATGGTGATGGTGGTTATGCGGCCGTATGCGCCGACCCGGACGCTCGTAGCTGAGGGCATCGCGAAGAAGTGCTCGTCCGCTCTCGAGTCGCCTCCGCTGACTTGCCTCAGCGTGCGCAAGATCGGCCTCCATCTCCACATCAACAAGTTCATCCTCATTGGCGCGAGTTGAAGCAACAGCCGAGTCTCCACGTCTAATTGCCTCGAGTAGAGAGTGCCGATCTACATCTCGCGTATTACTGATGGATTGCGTACGTGACGAAGCTGGGCGATTGCGAATATGCGGGCTGTATCTGACAGTGCGCTGACGACGAATGGCCGATCGTGCGGGCGCCGAAGGGTCTGCTTTGGCGGTGACCTTGGACTCGGTAACCTCAGGCTCAACAAACATTCTGCATTATCATCCATCAGCATCAGATCGTCGCCTGAGGATTGTGATTGCATAGCGAGCATAATAAGGCTGCCAGAAACGCGAACGAGCGGCGGGCGCATACTAGATGACAACAAACACCCAAGAGCTGAACTTACGGTAAACCCATCTTTGATGGTGTGAAGTTTGGTGGTTAGGAGTCGAAAAGGTATGGGTACGCGTTGGTATCGTTTTCCAAATCCAGACAAGAATATATTGTAATAGTGTGAGGCTGGGACAATCTGAGGCAGGTAAGTTTTGCGACAAACACCTCATGCAGGGGGGTTTTCTAGGCGAGTTCTAGTAGTAGGTTGCCGACGGCAAATCGTAGGGCTGGCGCTTGATAGTAAGCGATTCCTCTTCGGATCTAGCGTTACTCAGAGAATGATCTTCTATTCTCTTCTGCATGAGGTGTGTACCTGATCGATATCCACTCCATCCCCAAGACCATGTCGCCTTCAAAGCTGAGGCCAGTGGTCCTCTTGACTGATCCCAAGGGCATTATTTCCATGTGGAGATCTCTTTGTCAGATTGTCTGCGAAAGCTAAGAATTGTGTCAATGTTGCCATGATCGAGCTGGGTCTGGGGCGAATTGCCCGTCTCTTGGAGCACAATCTTCTACCATGGCATGCAGTTCATGTTGCAGGAACCAATGGCAAAGGTTCGGTATGCGCGTATGCTTCTGCGATGTTGAATGCTGCTAGGATCAAGTGTGGTCGGTTTACCTCTCCGCATTTGGTGGATCGGTGGGATTGTATACAAGTTGACGGGAAGACAATTGACGAGTCACTCTTCCGTGAAGCGGAAGCAAAAGTGAAAGCCAAAGACAAGGTCGGAGATATTAGAGCCTCAGAGTTTGAACTGCTAACCGCTACAGCATTTGAAATTTTTGCAAAGGAAAAAGTAGAAGTTGGCGTTATTGAGGTTGGCATGGGAGGAAAGCTTGATGCCACCAACATTATCAAGGATCCTTTGGTCACCGTGATTACAAAGATCGGGCTGGATCATCAGGCGTTCCTAGGGAATACTCTGGAGACTATTGCGCACCAAAAGGCAGGCATTATGAAGCCTGGTGCGCCTTGCATTGTGGATGGGACAAATGCCGGGGAGGTAGTTGAGATTCTGAGAGCTAGCGCCGAGGGAATTGGGGCAATGCCCTTTATCTGCAATCCCCAGGATATGTGCGATGAGGACAGCTTGTTATGGAGCACATTACGGAAGGAAGATTTTGAAATCCACCAACAGAACAACATCAACCTTGCCTTTGAAGCCGTCAAACAAGCTGTCTCTCGATTGCGTCCTTCAGTGGAGCCACAACGTCTTCTGTACACAATTCTAGACACGGCGCTGCCCGGTCGACTGCAAATGTTAAGCATGGAACCTATCACTGGTCGTCAAGAGAAGGTCTTACTCGATGGAGCTCACAATATCCAGTCTGCCGAGGTTCTTTACTCCTATGTCAGCCACAAAATACGCAGGGAAAGATTCCCCGTGACCTGGGTTGTGGCCTTCTCAAAAGGGAAAGATGTGCAGCAGATATTATCCTCGATGGTCAAATCACACGATAATATGGTTGCTGTTGAATTCGGTGCTGTCGATGGGATGCCATGGGTGCAGGCAGCAGCCGCGGATGAGATTCTACGAGTGGCAAGAAGCATTGGTGTACATGGTCAAATTCACAATGCATTAAACGATTTGGAACTTGCTCTCCGATTGGCTACGGGGGAATCTATGGGTGGTCCATTGGTGGTCGCGGGAAGTCTTTATTTAGTTTCAGATTTTCTACGTATGCTGGGAAGGTATTCAAAGTCTTAGATTTAAAGCTCCCATCGACTTACTGCCAGAGCCAAATAGATTCCTTTGAAGAAACAAATACGAATGGTTGGACTGCCCTTGTAATTTGGATTATCGGTTCCCAATGTTGCAGTGAACTGTACACAGATTGCCAAGCATTTTCATACAACTCGGTCAGCCCTATCAAACCAAGTATAACTCTCCACTGTGTTGACAAAAACTGCGCTAGCAGGGCCGGGCAACAAATACACAAAGGTATGAGACAGGATTTCAATTGGCGATATGGAATGTCTGACCATGAAAAGGCCGCAGAAAGCGTCGAATGTGTGCCGAGGAAGAATACCGAACAGCAGCTGAGTCCTTGTGGATAGTAGGGAGTACCGGGCCTGGATGCGCCCCTTGAGAGTTATATACAAGTTCCCAATGAGTGATCTCGCCCTGCCATGAATACCGTTACGGGCTGGCAGGACACGAACCCTACGAATTCCAACCAACCTGAGGGTTTGCACCATGGGTTCCAGAACCCTTCAACATGGGGAGGCTGTTGGAGATTCACGCCATGGCAATGGGATGCATATACAAAGCAAGACAGTGCTGAGGGAGGTCCAAAATGGAACACAGGGAACCGCAAGTCCGCGGCAGCTCAAGAAAGAGGGAAATTCCCAATTAGCAGCTCAGGATGTTGCAGAGCTCAAAGACTACGTAGGCATTCCTTTGAGTCCTCGAGATAGTGTGTCATTCGCTCCGAGTCTAACATGGTGCTAGCAACTCGGAGACTGCCTTGGGAAAGGTGCCTTCGGCTCGGTTTTCAGAGCACTTAACATGGGCACTGGGGAAACTGTCGCTGTCAAACAAGTCAAGCTAGCGGACTTGCCAAAGAGCGAGCTGAGGGTCATCACTGTAGGAGATTTGTCTGGCAGATGAAGAAGTATGAGTACTAAGGTTGGCCGTCTAGCTCGAAATTGATCTTCTCAAAAACCTAGATGTAGGGCATGGACTAGAAGCTTTAAAGATTTCTGTATACTAACCGCACCTAGCATCCCAATATCGTCAAATATCGCGGTTTCGTCAAATCCGCAGAGTCACTGAATATCATCCTAGAGTGTGAAGTCCTAGACTTCGCCTACCCTTGTCATGGCTAACGGTGATCAGGTACTGCGAGAACGGGTCCCTCCACTCAATCTCGAAAAACTTCGGCAAATTCCCCGAGAATCTAGTCGGCCTTTACATGTCGCAAGTGCTACACGGACTACTCTATCTCCATGAGCAGGGTGTTATACACAGGGATATTAAAGGTGCCAATATACTCACGACCAAGCAAGGACTCGTCAAGCTTGCCGATTTCGGTGTTGCAACTCGAACTACGACACTCCATGAGTCTAGCGTGGTGGGGACTCCCTATTGGATGGCCCCGGAAGTAATTGAGCTGTCCGGTGCTACTACAGCCTCGGATATCTGGAGCTTAGGCTGTACGGTAATCGAACTTTTGGATGGAAAACCCCCGTATCATAAGTTGCAGCCTATGCATGCCCTTTTCCGAATTGTTAACGATGACCATCCTCCGCTCCCAGAGGGAGCTTCTCCGGTTGGTCCTCTGGGGGGCACAAGGGTTGTCGAAGGAAGCTGACCAATACCCAGATTGTTCGAGACTTCTTAATGCAGTGCTTTCAGAAAGATCCTAATTTGAGAGTCTCTGCACGTAAGTTGTTGAAACATCCTTGGATTGTCAATGCCCGCAGATCAGATTCTGTGGTGCCGAAGAAGCCCACAGAGTATGACGAGGCGGTTAAAAGTGTACAACAATGGAACGAGGCCCTTAAATCGCCCAACGCAGGATCTTTGCGAAGGATATCACGGCCTATGTCTTCTAGCCCAATTCCCGGACGGCGCGACCAAACCCCTGTGCTTGCAATCCCAGCCAAGGGCCCTTTGAATCTAGCAAAGCCTCGTATACAAGCCGAGCAGTTCAGATCTCCTCAAAGTACGGCCGACGACAATTGGGACGATGATTTCGCATCGGCTATATCACCCAGCGCACTGAAACTCCCCCACCTTAGGCCTCAAGACAACTTTGGTGGCTTGTTGTCATCCGAAAAGCTCAAAGCTTATGCATCCTTTGAGACTGTGACCGAGGAGACCAATTGGGATGACAATTTTGAGGGAGATCTTACTGTGAGAAGTCCGTTGCAGTTGACAGAGTCAGACCCTTTACAGACTATTCGACCATATTATCCGAAGCGTGCAAACACAAGTCAGATCAAATACACAGCACCCACCAAGTCTCCAGATCCGAAGTCAATTCGCGCCGCAGGTCGTCGGAACGCAACTCCACCGACCTTACATCAGAGACACTCATCGTCCAAGCCATGCGCAGCATTACCGTCAGCCCGATCCTACGGAGAGGACTCGGCGGAAGATTTTTCAGATTCGGTGGTAGGGCATGATTCAGCTTTTGATGGAAAGCTATTCCTAGAAAAGGTAGGTCTTGCTGGCATTGAAAAGTTAGGATGGTGTAGCTCATTGTACTTCAGAAGAACGATGAGCAATCTCCACGAATCCTCCACCCTTCTGACCTGAAAAGCTTGGCACAATCGATGCAACCGTCGAAAACAGGGGGAAGCCTGCGACGCCAGCCCATCCAATCAATACAGCCTTTGATGCGAAGAACAAGGTCGTCCGTTGAAATCCAAAGATATGCAGAGGATGAGCATGACGAAGATTTCTCAGATATCTTTGGAAAAGCTAATGCTATGCTCAACAAGCCCGAAAGCGAACAAGGATCCGAAAATGGGACCCTCATGCTGAACTCGAAGCTGTCGAACAATTCATGGCTGGGCGATGACGACGACGATGATGACCCTTTCGCCCAGTTGGAAGAGGGTTTTGACGAAATGGACCTTGAAGCAAACGTTGCTCGGGATAAATATGCAAGGTTGTGTACGCAGGTCGAAGGTCTGGTTGGCTCGCTCAAAATTTCTCAGGAAGATGACATGCTTGCGGACCTTTCTGAGCAGCTGCTCGACGTTCTGTCCGACTTACCTGAAACCAAGAGCGTAATTATCAGTGCTCATGGCATGCTTCCCATTTTGGAAATTCTAGAAACATGTCGGCATCGTGACGTTATCTACCATCTTCTCAAAATCGTTAACATGATAATATTCAACGACGTTGACGTCCAAGAGAATCTCTGCTTCGTGGGAGGCATACCCATGATCACGAAATATGCCTCTAAGAAATACTCGAGTGAGATACGACTTGAGGCGGCAGCTTTCGTTCGTCAAATGTTCCAGACATCGACCTTGACCTTGCAGATGTTTGTCAGCGCAGGTGGCCTTAAGGTTCTTGTCGAGTTTCTTGAGGAAGACTACGAAGAGGAGCGTGATCTTGTCCTCGTTGGCGTCAATGGGGTGTGGAGTGTGTTTGAATTGCAGGGCCCGACACCAAAGAACGACTTCTGTCGCATACTCTCGCGAAACTCTGTCCTTGATCCTCTGTCGTTGGTCCTAAGTAGGGTCCTCGACGAAGAAGGAGAGCTGGCGGAGCTGTGCGAAGGCCGCATTGCAAACATTTTCTTTCTCTTCTCGCAAGCCGAAAACCATGTGAAGGAGCTAGTTGCAGATCGTACGGTACTGCATCGTAAGCAAAACCCACCTCGTCCTGGTTATTTCAATGCTAACCTCCAAAAACAGGGGTTCTCAAAGAGTTGAAGAGGATGTCACCCAATCATCAGATTACCATGTTGAAGTTCATCAAGAACCTGTCCATGCTCTCCACCACACTTGACTCGTTGCAGAATTCGAACGCGATTGATGTGCTTACAGAATTGCTGCGCAATAGCTCTAAAGAAGCACACTTCAGAGAGATATCAAATCAGGTCTTGAATACAATTTACAATCTATGCCGTCTGAACAAGTCTAGGCAGGAGGACGCTGCATTGAATGGTATAATCCCGGTGTTGCAACGCATAATCAAGACCGAAAGACCACTGAAGGAATTCGCACTTCCAATCCTGTGCGATATGGCGCATTCAGGTAAGGTTGGACGACGTGAGTTATGGCGGAACAAGGGGCTCCAATTCTACATATCGCTTCTTGCGGATCCCTACTGGCAGGTGACAGCTTTAGATGCTGTTTTCATTTGGTAAGTAGCCCTTCCGACAGTACACGGAAAAATCGCTAAATTTTCAAGGCTCCAGGAAGAAACGGCTAAAGTGGAGGAGCATCTGCTCGACGGGTCATTTACCAAAGCCATCATCAAATGCTTCACAACTTCGAAGGCAAATGCATTTGAGAATCTACTTGAACCCTTACAGAAACTGTTACGCCTAAGCCCACCCATAGCGCTGAGCTTGGCTCATCCGGACCTCTTCTCGCGCATATTGCAGAAACTGCAATCTAACAAAGCTGTGGTTCGGCTTAATCTCCTTCGAATAGTTCGCAGTATCTGCGATGCAAGTGACGAGCAAGGAGGCCTTATCAACCGATACGGCCTTGTTGATACCATCCAACGGCTTGCGGAAGTCGATGGGGCTGTCCTGGTTCGGAACATGGCTGGCGAATTGGTCAAATCGAGCGAGAGCAATGATAGATTAGGGATGAGTGGCGGTAAGCGCAGACCAGGGCGACGCTCAAGCTCATCAACTACACCACCCGGCTTATCAGCAAGCCGGTCAATGCCACCCACACCAACCGGCAATCGATCGATGCATTCAGGCGCTTACTTCCTTGATCGAGATATCAGACAGAAGAGCAGCATCAACGGACCCATTGCATTCCGACCCGCTAGTAGAGATGGGAGTGGCATGACTAGCGTGGTCAATGGGTCTGGAGCAGCCGCCAAGAGCCGACTACCACGAACGACGTCGACTCGATCTGGAAGGCAATCGGCTTTATCGTCGCCGAAGAAGGACGAGAACATGATGCCGGCTACGTCAGCGCACGAAGCAAGTCCAATGCCAGCACCCAACTCTCGACGACGGAGGCAAGTCAGTGGCGAGGGGCGATGGTCATGAGCTAAACCGGGAAGTCAGGTCATCAGTCACGATGTACGGGTACATGACAATACGCAAGCATGTTGAACGGATTTGGCATGGGGGATAAAAACGGACATTGGCTGGAGATTATGACGACAGCTTACGAGGCTCCAGGCATTGTGTATGTCAACGCTGAAGGGCACAACGCTGACGATCGTCTTACGTTCTGGTTTCTGTATTGCTTGCAAAGGGGAGCATGGACTATAATGTAGTGACTGTAGAGTACAGTGTTTTATTCCCCACAATATCTCAACGCGGAAGGTTTGATAGGGGAATTGTGGGATCTATAAGAGTGGTAGGCTCAAGACCCTCACAGGTGCTACGAGATCTCGCATCGAAACATTCGTATCACGACTTCTGCACGGGAAATCGCCAAAGTACAAGGTACCTTAACAGTTGAAGATGTAGTACGGAATAGTAGGTATAATTGTCCACCCAAAGCCAACAGTCCCGTGATCCCGCTCCTCGACCGGGGCGATTGATAAGGTACGGAGGTACATGGTACTTGCCTTGCCCGTTCCTTGGTTTTTTCCGTGCGGAATAAAATTACCACGCTAACTGTCTGCAATTGCGGGATGCTGTCATAATGTCATTGACCAAACAGAATCCGGCTCTAGCGCCAAAATCTCAAAACCAACATCATTGCTCTTACTCGTACTCATCTTCTCTAAATATTTTCACACTACCAGAATCACTCATCACAAACCTGCAAAACCCAACCACCCACATTGAATCCATCTATCACAATGGCAACTCTCAGCTGTAAGTCACCTTGTGTCTCCTTCTGTTAGTGATGGTTCATGAGGGAACTGGTGGTCTCCGGGTGGAAGGTGACGACATTGGCGTTCGCGTTCAACCACAATTCACCATGAGCATCAAACACCACAGCTCTTGACTATGCTCATCGGGAGTCTGAATGTTCACGTATTCGAACAGATGATGGAGCTCCCAAGCCGCTAACAATATACATTTTGCGAGATCGGTGCTAACTTGAGCTCCTCACAGACCTCCCCCCTGTCAAGCCCTCGGCGATCGCCCTCGGCACAATCTTCAACCACGCCGCCTCGCTCGCCATCCTCGCCCCTGTCTTCGGTGACACTTACAACCGCGCTCAGGCGGCCAACTCCAAGGAGGAGTTCTTCAAATCCAAGGAGGCTGCCAGTGCCGCCGCCGCTTGGGGCTCTTCTTTGATCGGAAGTGCCGTTCAATCCTATGGAGTTGGAGCGTTAATCAATGCCACGGGCACTCTGAGTTACAAGGGTGCAGCCTACTTGGGAAGTCTGATTTTCATGGCTAGCTCGGCACCAAGTGTAAGATTCTCTTACTATTGGATCATGTTTCGAAATACTGACTTGATCCCAGTTCATCTCTCAAGTCTTCACCGAGAAGCGTCCTCTCGACACCGTTGCCGTCGGAGCCCTTGCCCGCGTCTTTGAGACAGTTGGCCTCAGCATGTTCCTTACATACTGGGGAACCCGCACCAACCCTTTCGACTAAGCATCTCGCTTGTGTAGGCTCAGATTGGCAATTCAGCAGATGGAGAGGTGGAAATCGGCGGTGGTACCAGTGCTAGATGGGTTTGTAGTGGTAGTGCAACAGTTTTGATGTATCAATAGTAATTTGACTTTTGAATGACAACTCGAATTCATTGAAGCTAGTCCAGTCCACTTGAAAAAAACAACGCTTGATCGATCATTGCCAAAGACATTTGGTTAGTTTCCTCATCCATCGACCAACTTTCCACCTAGACAAATAAGAAAAGGCCCCCTGATATTTGAATGAACTGGCCGAAGAACAAACGAAAATACCACAAGGAAAACCCTCCTAACGACGAGCAGCTCGCCGGTTGGACGCAGGCCGAAGAAAGCTAGGGATAAAAGAGTAGGCGTTGGAAAACGCCGGCCTCGTCGAGGGTAGCCGAGGATTAGATTCCACATAGGTAGGTGGATGCTCCGCCGGCTGATGCGGCCAGCTCGCGTAGACGGGGGGTGTCCTAGCAGTATATAGAGGTAGAGTGTCCACTGACGTTGAGGCGGCGAAGTAGGGGCTGACGGCGCCGTTGCGGCTTGGCGACCTGGAGCTACCGAGTGGGACACGGTGGCGATTCGCTATGGGAGTCCGGCGGCGGTTGGCGCTGCTGCGAATGTTGCTGGAGATGCCAGTGGTGCGACGAACAGGCGAACGACCCCTGGCTGGGGTGCGCGGAGGAAATAGGCTGATTCTTGGTGGCCGGCTTGGTGAGATATCCGCAGTGCTTGATGAGCGAGACAGAGAAAGGCGCTGCGCTCGTAGTTCATCCAATTCACCGTCCGTATGTACTACGTGAGGTTCTCGGCGAGATGGCAAGCGAGTAATTTGCGGGGACTCGTAGTTTGGCAATACGAAGCGATGGAGGAAGTTCTCGGTATCTAGTGGTTGAGAAGGAGCGCTCTCGTTGTGATGTTGGTGGCCAAGATGGTTGCTCGGGTTTCGACGTGCAGGACTGGTGTTGCTGTGTGAGGCTCTCCCACCTGTATGTATTGCATTTTGCTGTTCCAAGATCGTAGAGGACGGCCTATTGCTGCTACGTAATCGAGTTGAATCTTGTGTCCTGAAAGGTTGCTCCAAGCGGGATGGCCGTGCTCCAGGCTCAGAACGTTCGACAGGCCATCGGAAGCTATGGCCTAAACCGTGTTCAAGTGCTTGGTGTTCAGAGTCGAGTCGAGCCTGTCCGCTCAACTTGTTGAAAGAGGACCATGCGCCCAAGCGATCAGGAGTATCTATGGTTGCAGCGCTGACCGTACGCTCTGCTGGAGTGTTCACAGGCCGAGTACTGGACGTTGAAGTCGTTAAATGTGTCGCTCTGAAAGAAAAACCTTGCATCCCATGTGAAGGATTGGTGAGAAGCGGCGGCATAGCAGTTGAAGGGGCTGGTTGTGACGTTGTCCAAGAGCCATTCAAAGAAGACGTTCCTTGCTCTTCAGATCCATGTATTTCAGGAGCTCGTGCGTTCGAGACTGGTGGTATACTTGAGATGGATTCTGGTGACTCTGGCACGTTGTTGAAGTCGCTCATTGGTCTGGACTGAAAATGGCTGTTGGATACGCCTGTAGCCGCAGAGCGAATGGTTCCTGTGGTTCGCCGAGGCCTAATTGGTGGTGGTGGCATCAAGTCTCTACTGTGTACTCGCTGTATCTGTACGTCGTTATGCTCGTATCCTTGCTGCACTTCCTCGCCGCTGGTTGAGAGGATTCGTCTTCGCTTTGGGGGCGATTCATCAGGCTCGATTGGCGCTCTTGCCGGCTGAGGATAGAATCCCTGACCCTGAGCCTCTGGGGTTTGGAAACTACGTCTCGGCCTTCCTAGGTCAATGGCTGTATCTTGAGCCAAGCAAGATGCGCCTGTCGTGCCGTGATGAGACTGTGTGAACATCCTGTCATTGGGATTCCAACGCAACTGCTGGTTCGGCATTGCTTCGTCTGCCTCACTAGGATGTGCAGGCTCCAACACAGCATCGATGAAAGCCACGTCTCTGCCTAAGCTTAATAGCTGCTCTCTTGCTCTTCTGAGTGCCCTAGAGGTACGGACAATGTGTTAAGTAAAGTTGGAGTTCGATATGTCGTTAAGAGTTGCTTACTCCGTAGTCGATTCAAGGATCTCCATATGTCGATCAAGGTGAAGCCTACGACTTTCCTGAACGCGGTGTGTGATCCCACGAGCCATCGGCTTGTCTTGCTCACTCATGATGTAGCGTAGGGGTTTGCTATATCTGAACTACGATTCGTTGAACTCTTGAACGAGGCAGCGAAAGGAGGTTGTGGCTTACTTGCGTTGCCGCGTCTCGTTCGCCTGACGCATCATAAAGATCGGGACAAATCTCGAAATAGGGTTTCGGAATTTGCTTGCTGTACTCGCCTTCTGAATAGCCATGAACCCAATATAGGCTCTTTTCAGTCATGTCTGCGTAACGGTGTTTACAGAACGGACAGACAGCTCGCGGCAGCCTACCCTGAGGATGAAATGGAGCGCCTGTTTGATTGTAAGCCAGAATCATATCTGCACCATAAGAAGCTACTTCATGCTTACCTCCTCCCTCAAGATGCTTACTACAAACGAAGTGTCTACACTCGGTAAACCACAGCTTCGTGATCTTCCAATCTTCTTCATCCCCACCTTGCCGGAGACCTCGGCAGTCATCGTTGCTATCTCGATATATTTCCGCCAGTGTAGAACCACAACAGGAACACTTCGCGAAAGTGCTTACTTCTGATGTGCGGGGGATCAAAGTTTCAGCCATGAGAGCGGCCGTTTCTTACGCAGATGTTCACCAGCTCGAACAAAGAGTTTACCTCAGACCAGCGAGCTGACTACCTGGTTTAGCGAGAGCATCTAGGATTTCAAGAGAGGAAGTCATCCACGTGACCTAATTTCAGCAGCGGGGACGACAAACGGATGAACTTCGAAGGGGAGTTCACAAAGAGAAGCCGGTACAGTTGCTTCAGTCTTTATTGAGACCGCTGTACGGACAGTTGCTAAATTGCAATACATCGGAAGAGATTTCAATTGCACGGAAAGGAGGAGCTGCATTACCTAGTGCTTGATTGCCGGTATTATTCAGACTGAATATCAAGTACTGGGAGGAAAAGGAGAATGGAGAATGGGAATAAGTACGTCAGAAAATTTTGCTAAACCTTCTCGATTAGCTGGTTACCGTCTCTGCCACATAAGCAGCCTTCAATACCAATATTCATGGTTTAGCTATACGAAAGTTCGGCAAGGATACCTGAATGGAAGAAAGCGTTAGCAGCCTAACAGTCGGTTGGCAGCAATGAGACGTACTCTTCGGGATAACCCTCTTCTCCGTCAGCGCCCATGACGTACTTCCTTCCTCCTTCCGGGGATACTCTACTCATTCCGGTAGGAAATGGCGGCAGGCCATTAGGCCCAAAGATAGTCGCCGTGGTTTTCTTTTCCCTCTCAAATAACGCTGCAAGTCCTTTCTCTTCTCCATCCTGCTTCAACTGCACCAATTGCTTCGTACCTGCATCTCCAATTTGAAGTATGTCCTCCTTTGGCTTTGCTCTGCTTCCCACTGTCAACAAGCCGACTACGTCCGACTGCTTGACCACACTAAGGCGAGGATAGCTGCGGCGTATGTCTCGTTTGTAATAGGGATTCTCTGCAATGTCTCCAGCTGGCAAAGTTATTGGATCGTCATAGGCTTCCGGCGGATTAGATCCAGGGGGCGGATTGCGATATAGAGGATTTAACGGTATCCCAGTGGAGCGATCTGGATCAACTGCGAGGGCTCTTCTTATACGATCCCATATGCCGGTAGACTGGACTGTGTATTTCTTCTCGAACTCAGCACTGGCGTGAGATATAAACATCTTATCACCCTTACCTTCCACACTGCTGTGGCTCCCCTGGCAGACTTCAGCTGACGGGCAGCTCCCGCTTTGGCGTTGGTCGCCATGCGTGCAATGGACTATAGCGTTTTAGGAGTCGGACGACCAGGAACGATAGACACGAAACATCCAAGTATGTGATGAATGCAGACAGACTAGGTATTCACTAGATGGTCTGCCTTCCCTTGGATTAAAGAGCGCGTGTGTAGGTTCTTGAGGTAAGGCACGTCACCTTCGGTTGCCATTCATCCAGCTTAACCACAGAATACGATATCGGAACGGCGAAACGTATCTCCGATCGGTATGAGAACCAGGGGTGAAGACTATTGGCATTCATGCCACCAAGACTGATTTAATTACTACGATTATCTATCTGTATAGTCGGCAGGTGCGACGAAAGATTGTCAAGCAAATGACAACTCGAAAGATTTCGATTTGAGAAGTTCTGATAGAGACCAGGAGCGATCTCAAGACAGCTTCAATGCGCAACATGGCGGATCAGTACAAAATGAACTTGTGCTTTTAATACGGGACTGGAGATTATTTCTCCAGGAAGCCAGCGCCACTCTCTAGAAAGTTGAAAAAGTGCACCAAGCCTTGAATAACCCGAGCTCCACGCATTACAGCAAATAGTCAACTTATGCTTCGACGCCCGCATCAAGCTTCTGGGCAGAGTCGGCAACCTCAGCTGCAACATTAGCCTTGGCTTCATCTCCGTTTGCTGCTGCAGCTTCCTCGGTCTTCTGAACATTGGCCTTGTCGTCATCAACTTCAAGATCCATCTTTGCGGCACCATCATTTCTATTCGCAGCAGCATTCTCACCCCGAACAAGTTTACGGACAATTTCAACAGTAGCTGCAGGACCCTAATTGCTGAATCAGTGTCTGACTGGAAATTTGGTTGGTGGTAGACCTACGCCAGCTTCAGCAGCCAATACTTTACCGTCCTTACTGACGACGAATACACCACGGGTGGTACCTTTTGGAGCTTTCTTCATGCCAATCGCAGCAATGAGAGTTGCTGAAGGATCGCAAAGCAGTGTATATGGGAGATGCTGCTTCGTCTTGAAGGTTGTGTTGGATTTCGGCGAGTCAGTGGACAGCCCATAGATAGAGAACCCCGTCCCGGTCAATGGCTTGTATTCGTCTCTAAAAAGGCAAGCCTGAGTGGTGCCTATTGGAAGTCAATCTCGAAATGACCGTTGAACTGCCAAAATAATTCAAAGGTACAGAATGGAGCGCAGGAATACGAGCAATAGTGGGCCTACATCCAGGGGTTGACGCTTTAGGATATGTAAAGAGCACAACTCCACTCTTACTGTCCTCAACCAGCTTCTTGAACGTTGTTTTCTCTCCCTCATCGGTTTCTACCTCACCACCGAAATCATGAAAATCAATGGCATCACCAATAGTAACTTTCGAGCCAGAAGATGCGCCATTGGCAGGAGCCTTGTTTTTTTCTGTGGCTACAGCTTTGCCTTTGGAGGATTTCACCGAACTGGGCCTCTTCGTTAAGGGTGGGGCCGCTGGAGCTTCAGCAGCCTTGCGTTTGCGCAGCTCGACCATACTCGCAGTTGCCGATAAGGTATTGGGGCAAGGGAATATCAAGAACCGAGGTGCGACTTAATCCACGAAAACCAATTGATTCTATTCCATATATTATTCGCAGAATGAGGGGAAGTATTTATCAATAATGCGTTCCTCCGACGCAAATTCGAAGCTTGATGTTCACCTGTACTATCAGGGTCTTGAGTCTCGACGCTCCTGTCTGCAGACTGCAGTATGCACTCTCCCGCCCGCCCCCTGTCGGTTGGCCTTGGCACCGCCTGGCTGATGGCGTCCGAGTCCACAGCAACACCCTCTTAATCACATCGAAAGCAACCACTGTGTAGACATTTCAGTCGCTCCATCTTGACTTTCGATGAAGAGGAATGTCGAAATGTCGAAATGTCGAAAAGCTTAGCTGCTAATATCGACAACAAATTTCACCCTTGTGACATAATTGGTACACGTGCCCCCTTAATGAGCTAATCTAACCTGTTCCTCTATCTCGTGGGTGGTTTTATCTGTACTCTCCTTGATTCGTACTGTCTGTTGTACAATGCATTGTCCCTGGAACTTGTACTGTTCCCAAAAGTAGATATCCTAAGCTGCCATTTCAATCATGTTGCCCCCAATAGTGGACCGCGAACACAGACTACGGTACAACATCAAAGACACTGTAAGCCAGCCGGATCTCCTGCTCGATGGCTTTCGGGACGTCAGTCAAAGCTGGCTGGATACAGACTCTCAGGAAGGCTTCTCGCACACGCTGAGCTAATGGAGCCTACAATTGAGTCAATCGATACGACTTATAACGCAATTTGTAAATCAGCGGATCTGAAAAGAGGTATCCGCCTTTCCACGACATGGCTACCTTACTCCTTCGAAGAGCCCTCCACCAGAGTTGGAGTCTTTGCAGGTTTTATATTCAACGACACTGGCATGCTTGAAGTAAGACGCCCATCTGTAAGACAAGAAAAATAGACAAATGAAAAAGTGAGTAAAGCAATACATCGGACAAAGAGCCGATGACGAGCTCTGTATATGGTACTCCGTACACATGGGTTACTGTAATGTCTATTCCGTAATCACCAAGGTACTATGGCATAGATTGTGTATTATTCCAATATCCTGGAGGCTGGATCTTACCTTACCTAAGGTATCTTACTCCGTATCGTTCCACTATTCTACTTCCGTTGTTATTACCGAACTGCAAGATGATGAATGAGGCTTATCTGAAAGGGACTAGCTCCGGGATATCCCGATTTATTCCGACATTTGCCTCCGATGTAGGAAAATCAATCTCTTTGACCAACCAAGCACTTGACTTGTACAATCTCCTCGAGAAGATATAGATAGACACCCTCCACCTACGAAAACACGCAGCATCAGCCTTATTGGCTCTGTTTTGACAACGAGTTAGATTGCGCGCAACTTCTTCACGGTCCTTAGCCTTAGCCACACTCGCACTATACCACAGCAATGAAAGTTTTCTCCTCAAATCACACATATGAATACTCTTGGGAAGAGGTGTCGACCGCAAATTGGAGAAAGTACGGTAGCCCATGGAACGACAAGACCGACCATGTCATTGCCGTCGATACACTTTCTCGCCATGTGGACCTGGACACCGGCATTGTACGTCAATTCCTCCTCTCTTGAATTCAACAACTCATAATCTGTTCATAGTTGCGCTCCGAACGCCTCATAACTTGCCATCAATCAGCCCCGGCATGGGTCGTCACTCTTCTCGGCGGCTCCACCACCTCCCAGATCTACGAAACCTCCTACGTTTCCCCTACCCTAAAACGCGTTACAATGTGTTCTACGAACCTCACCTGGGCCGATCTCCTCACCGTGCGTGAAACGGTAGTCTACCAACACGACCCTAGCTTATCAACGCTGGGCCATGAGAGAACAAATTTTGAGCAGAATGCGAAGATCACGGCGCTTTGTGGAGGTTGGCAGAAGATCAAAACGAAGATTGAAGAGGCGAGTGTGGAGCGATTCAAACAAAATGCGCAGAAGGGAAGGGAGGGTTTTGAGGCGGTGCTGGAGATGAGTAGGAGGGTTTGGGGTGAGGAGAGGGAAAGGGAGAGGAGGGAGAAGATGGCACAATGAATGGACAAAAATATGCAGGCATGATGGTGCTCTCAGGGGCTTGAAAATCGAAATCGGTTTGGTGCTCGACATTAGCGAGTCTGCGGTGCATTTACACAGGAATACCATGGGAAAGCATCATTGTCGACTGGCGTTTGGAAAAGAAAAAATGGGTCAGATGGCGACCCGGCTACACTCTTGATCCCAAGTAGAGATTTCAAGCCATAGAAATAGACGATAAAATCTTCCATACCAACTGCCATGTGAAAGTTTGCCTTCTGCTCTAATGAGCAGCCGTAAGCCTAGAGAGTCGAGAAATTTGTACATTGATTCGTGGGCCACGGGTTTCTCATAGCTACACGAGATCTAGTAGCGTCACGTATACACGTATACATTGTATACCATGATACGGGTCCTATGCATCGCTATCCTATGCTCCAAGGGTATCGTTCTATCTATTCCCCGCCCTCTCCTCCTCCAAAGCCTTCGCCTCCCTCTCCATCTCTTCTCTCCTCTTCACCGCGTCTTCCCCGGCTGCTTTCTCCCCCTTCGCTCTCTGCCTCGCCTCATACATCTCCCTACTCCTCAAAATCCTCTGCACGATCTCCCCTGCATTAACATTTTGAAACGCGTGTTCCCCAATCTCCTCGTAAATCCCTAGTTCCTTCGCGGCAAGATACGGATCATATGTCAGCGGCATAAAAGCCGTAGGACCGTGATACACGGCGTCTGGCAAACGACCGAAGGGGAAATTAGTGAGGTATGCTTTCGACGGCGTAAACGGCGCGGAGACAATGAGCGCGTTGATATAGCGGCATTGCAGGACGCAGAGGCCACGTTCAAATATGTTCATGATAGGGTAGTTGATACCTTTCCAGTGGTTGATGACTTCGTCGTCGTGGACGCCTGCGACGACGTAGGCGGGCCCGGAATTATTTTTGCGGCCAATCTCGTCTTCGAAGAGCACGACTTGGCGGAGGAATTCGATGTGGCCCGAGGAGAAGAGGTCGAATCCGCCGTCGACGTAAACGATGCGCTGGCCTGATTTGGGGCCTGTGCCAGGGACCATGGTAGTGTAAGAGCCTGCTTCTTCAGCCATAGAGTCTTCCATGGCTGATTTCGAGGCAGCCCAACTCAGGACCTGAGGGCCAGGTTGCAGACCAGACTCGTCTGTGGCGTAGTCCTTGATCCTTTGGACCATCTCCTCACCCAGTCTTTGACGCTCTTCCACGCTTCCTGGGCCCTCATCACCAGTGAGGACTCTGCGCAAGGACTTGATGAAATGGTTCTTTGTACATAGCAGCATACGTCCAACCAAGTCTGTAGTCGATATCCCTGGTGTCCTCTTGACCACCATAAAGCGCCCAGCTGCCTTGACGTATCTGTAGCAGTCCTCCCCGCCGCTGTCGGATGTGATATCATCGCCATGCACCACGTAGTAACAGCCGTAGTGAGATATCCAAGGCAGCGAAGTAACGTACGGCGCACAGGGAATCGAGCGAGAAGCCCATCGACAGGCATCAACCGCCGACACGCTGCCATTAGGCGTAAGCTATCTCCGTGGCTCCGCGCTGCAAGGGAACGAACCGTTCCTTCAGCGTCATGACTGTGGGGCCTTTGTTGTCCATGATCTCTTCGTCTGAATGGACTCCTACCAGTAGCTCTTTACCCAGCCGCCGGGCTTGTAGCATGGCTCCAGCATGTCCTGAACTATCAGTCAACTCCTAGTCCTTACGATGTCTCGATCTGGCGTACCATGATGACTGAAATCAAAGCATCCGTCAACCCAGATTCGATCTTTCGAGATTTCGATATCTTCCTGGGGTTCTACGGGCCATTCACCCTTGGCTGGTACGTTGGAAGAAAGATCTTTGTTCATGTCCCGCGCCTTTGACAACATTGGGAACGATATGAATTGGCTTCTCGAAGAGTGTGCCGTGACTCATGAGAGCAATTGGGTCTACTACGGTAACCACTCAACTAAACAGGGCCCAATTGAACATTCCCAGTGTATCATACATGCATGTCAGGACTAGAGATGATTGAGGAACGATAACTCCGAATCTTGGTTAGGGTTTTGCACGTGGCGATCTAATCTTATCTTCTTTGTGACTGACATGTGACAGGAGAGTCCTCTTCGAGGGCCAGTGAGCGCTCGAGTGTTGCTCTGGAAATACGACAGAATCGGGATACGGTCTTGAATTGACTGCTCTTTGTAAAGGGGTGTCCTATCAGCATTTCGGTGGAGTATTGGTCAGTCGCTGTTGCAGCGGGAACCATACACCCATACCCACCCCCCCTTGGTGGCACCATAACCCCAATAATCCTGGCATTCCTCCATTTCGACTCCACGTTCAGAGCTTTACAATACGCCTCCAAGCAGATGTATTAGAGCTACACCGTAACCCGGGCGGCTTATACAGGAGGGCGAGCGTGTTGTCTTGCATAGACCGACAACCACAAGGCTCCTACAAGCAGGCTACCTCCATACCCAATCACAGTTATCTCTTCGTCCGTTAACCAGATCCGGCACAATGATTGCCAACTTTCGGTCTGAGCTTGGTAAACCTCCAAACGGAACATACTCCAATGGGAATTTCGGGCAGGGGGGAAGCGCTGCACCACTGCCGAATCCTGCCTTTCCATCTGCTCCTGCTGGAGGTCTGCAGAATCCAAGCTTGGTATATCAGCACATTCATGATATGTCGTCAAAACGAATATCGACCTTAGACTACTTGAGAAAGGCGTGAGTTTGCTTGCAGCGATTCCTCAGCCGGCGCCGTGTTCGTGCGTTGGGCAATACTGAACCCTATCGCAGACATGAAGGCCGAATATACTGGTTCAACACGCTTCTCTTTAGTAAAGGCGATCTGGCTAAAATGCCATACTTTGAGGCGAGGAAGCTTGCCCGCCGAGCAACAAATTACCTTCTACTTGGTCTGTCTCTTCCTACCATACTCGATTTAAACGCTTCGAATCCTTTGGAGTACCTTCGCGCCCTCAACGCGCTTCTGCTCGAATTCGAGTCGTATCAACAGATCCACCCTCCAGAAGGCTCATCTGCATCGTCCTTGACACGCGCACGGATACCGCAAATGTTCAAGCGCGCAACTCATGTAAGCACAAAAGGGCGGCGGACGAGCTCGGCCACGGAAATCGGATTTCCAATGAGCTCAAGTGACCCTGCAGAATTAAAATCTATGGTTGGCGGTGGGGCAGGGGGAGGTTCTTCCTCTGCATCCTCGTTCCCTGTAAGTGAGCAGGAGCTGCTGCCGGGCGAGGAATACACCCATCTGCTTACGCCGTCACTTCCATTTGACCCGGACTTCTTCGAGACGTTTGCCACGTTGTGTGATGTCTTGATCGACTGCTATACCCGGATCATGAGTCTTGTCTCTTCACCTACGATGTGTGTTCCTGGAGTTGGGGAGATATTCGCCAAAGCAGATGCAAGACTTCGAAAAGTCATCGTTGTGGGAATCGTTAAAGAATTCGAAGATGCCAGCAGGAGCGGAGCCAAAGGGGAAATGGCTGGCATAGGCAAAGTCATCCTAGGAGGCCTCATGTAAAAACTCCATCTCGCTGAAGTCCATTCTGGTTAAGCTTCGTGACAACAAATTTATGGTATTCGAGGTCCACACCGGTCCAGACGCACCCGGGCTAAAGTAAGGAAGATTACGAATCCCCTCAATTTACGTGATGGGTCAATCCTTAGGTTAGGCCCGCCCAACTTTTCGCGTTTCTGCTTAGTCTCAGATGCTTAGAGTCTTCGTATAAGCTCCTGGGTGCTGTTGAGGCTGCATCTAGAAGTATCTTAGGCAAGGATAAAGGAAGGAATTCTTCGACGGCAACAAAAGCTTACTAGAGCACTATAGAAGGATGACCCCGGGGCACGTCTGGCAGTCAAATATCGCAAGGCCAGCGTAATTACGTTCTTCAAGCAACTCCGAAGACATATCACTCCTGGCGTCACATCGAGGAGCATATGATGCGCCATGCGGATGCAGTCTATGCCAATGACCTCGAATGGCCACGGTTTTGATACTTGCTATCTCGAGGGCTGAGCACATAAGGAGAACTCGTGAGGGTTAAGAATTTCCAAAGCTGTCCGAGTTACTCCTTTGGCATCGCTTGTCACAGAAGTGTACCTGGGGGGTCAAAAGTCAGCACATAATAACCGACACCCTACACAGCTAGACCGACCATCGAACTAAGTGGCAGTCTGGGAATGGAGAGTGATCAATTCCATGCATCTCTTTCCTGACTTCTTTATCTCACCAGGTTTGCAACTGAATTCGAGCTAACAATTGTACTATGGTAAGAGAATTTAGTCGATTTATTTATCTATTCGGAATGTCTCTACGAGACCAGTCATTGTTTCCCGACTTGCTCTACCCTGATGGTACAAAGAAAAAGGGTTCTAGGTGTATCAAGTTCCGTCTCGATCAAACCAAGAAATCAAAATTCTGTATTTGCTTCCTCAACCACGACACCCCATTTGTGGCGCTCTTTTCCATACATTATATTCTTCAGCCACGTCTTGATGACAGTGGCATACTTGCCCCCAGTGCCCTCTGAGAGCGGTATATTAAGGTCCTTTCCTCGGAAATGGATCAAGGATACTGGTGCAATGAAGAACTAGCAGTTCCATTAGTACAGCCCCACCCGCAAACGCAACTAACGTACCGCCGTCCCAGCTGCAAACGCTTCCACCAACCTCCCTTCCTCAAGTGCCTCCTCAATCTCACCCATCGAGTACTTTCTTTCAACAACGTTCAGCCCCCCTAGATCTCCCCAGGTTCCGCTCAACCTCTCTCTCACTAAATCTACGACACTCCTTCTCGTGACTCCATCCAGAATAATCTTATCTTCCAACGGTGCAGTCACAAGCTGAAGCTGCCCGTTTCTCGTTCTCCACACAACGAAGAAGTTACTCGCTCCCGCTTCCGTGACATCGCACTGCGGCCCGAACAACCATAATATCTGGTCGAAACCTCGCTGTTTTGCCTCCGCCTGCGCTATCAGACTCGGTCCATAATTCGCCCCAAGCTTCGCATATCCAAAGCCACCTGGCCACGCCCGAAACATATCTTCTCTACTCGCCAGGAGCTTCAATCCTGGCTTCGCTGCCTGTGTCGCGCAATTGCCATCCGCATTAACAACCTGCGTCGGATCCACCTTCTGCGTTCCGCCCGGCCCATCAAAGGCCGGGAAACAGCACGCAATGATGTACAACAACGCCTCCCTCGGCTTCTGTACCCCTAACGCCGCCCCATTCGCAATCATCGTCGGCCGCAAATACAAAAATTGCCCTGGTCTCTCCTTTGGCAGCCATCTCCCGCCATCCACGCTAACAAGTTTCTCAATCAATTTCTGCAGCTCATTCGGATCGAACGCCGGCAGGGCGATACGCGCGGCACTACCCAGCATACGCTTACAGTTGCGATCAGGGCGAAAGAGGCGAAGACGCCCGTCGTAGCCACGGTAGAATTTCATGCCCTCAAAGCACTCGGTTGCGTAGTGCAGGACAGAGGCGGTGGGCATGAGCGATAGCGGGCCATACGGGCGGAGTTCAGGGGCGGACCAGCCGATTTGGGAGGTCCAGGAGACGGTCACCATATGGTCGGTGCACCTAGAGGTCGAGCGTTAGGGATTAATGAGATGAAAAGCCGAGAGCGGGAGTGGGACGTACACGTTTTGCGCCCACACTTCTGGAGAATTGGGTTCTGGAACGGGTCCGGGGTTGGGATTCCGGGTGAAGATCAGTTGGGAGGCGTCGAGCTCTTGAAGCGTGGAGGTGCCATTGGCGGTTATTGAGGGCGCGGTATGCTCTATTGTATGGACGATGCCTGCGGTTGTGAGCTCGGAGGTGTTCTGGGGTGAGGTTAGAGCTGAGGGAGACATTGTTCGGACTGTCGCTGTCGGTATTTGCTTGTAGCAACTCTGTAGTGGTCAATGGACGGGAAGAGAGAAGGATATTTAATAGCGTATTTTGTCGATTGGAAGGAAAGAAAGCAGTGAACGACAGCTATATACCTTACTTTAGGTTTGTACCTGTATAGTATGTCTACTAGACTGCATTTGACTCATTTCCTCTCCCGCGCGGCACAACGGCACAAACTGTGCTCTACCTGTCAAAATCTTATTATCCATTGATTCTACAGAGGCTAACAGGCCTAGCAAAGAGTTTACAGTAGCAACGAGGAGACGCCCGCAGGGGCCCGATGCCGCAGGGCTGTTGATAAGGCCCTGACAGTGACGTTGCATGGCCGGTGCAAGCCGTCGGTAACCACCCAAGGGCGCCCCAGATATCAAAATGATTGATTTCGAGAAAATCTACTGTGGCCACCGTTGAGAGGCGACTGAAGACGCCGTGAGGCTCTCTCGCAGGTTGCGGGAAAGCCTGGTATTCATGAGTGCGTATAACGCTACAAGCAGAAGTACACGGGTCTGGAGCGCCAGATGCATATAGCGCTGATCTAGGTGGATACGATGAATAGGTAGCTAGCTCCTGATGGCAGATGGTGGCTACTTGAGATGAAAGAGCAATACTGCAAGCAAACAAAAGGCCAAATTGCGCCGACAGCAAATGTGCCAACGACGGTCGCCAACATGTGCCTAATCGTCATCGGTGAACAAGTCGATTAATCTTCTCTTCTGTTTGTTCTCATGGATCTTCATCTCCTACCAGCAACCCATCAGTAAACTCCCCAGGACACGGTACACAGCAGCAATGGCGTACCTTCTCCCCCTCCCTCACCCCTTCCACTGCCTCGGCACTCAGCCTTCCCACCTCCTCCAAGAATCTCTTCTTCAACCCTTCAACCTCCTCCGCCCTCTTTTCCTGCTCCATGGTCATCATCCCCTCCTGCAACCCACCATCCATCAGCTCTTCAAGCCCCTTAGCTCCAAGCATCTCCCCTGCAATAGCCATGATCTCCTTTTGCACATCCATCCACTCCCTGCGCAAAGACTCTAGTATTTTTTCTTCAGCGGCGACAACTTTGCGGAACTGGGTCATACGGTCGCCGAGGACGACTGTGCCAGCGGAGCGGCCATCGTGGGTTTGGAATTTGAGTTCTTCATCTTGGAGTGGTATGAGGAGCTTGTTCCCTGACTCCGAGGTAGCTTGAAGCTGCTCCTCGAAGTGCTTGCTGACGTTAATGACGCGTGAAGAGAGATCGTGGCCGATGGAGGCTAGGGAGGATGTAGCTTGTTGCTTGATGTGTTCGCGGGAGTGGGAGATGCTTTCTGAAACATATGTGATTAGCTGGTATCTCAGGTGTGCTGGGGCACAGATTTGACCTGAGAAGGCGGTAGCTAGTGGGTGCTCCGGTGTGCGTTTGTTTTTGGACTTCTTGAGGAAATTGGAATCTTGGAGCATCGTCCAGACAACTGGCTGCGCTCGGGGAGCAGGGAGGACTTTAGCTTTCTTGAAGATTGCAGATGTTGAGATCGACTTGGGCTTCTTGTCCACAGCCTTGTTGGCCGGCTGCTTTTTCGCCATGACGAATCAAAGAACAGCAACGTTAGAATCGAGGTTCGGAGGGATATGAAGGAAGCTGTTCCATTACTCGGTTATTACAAATGGAGGTTTGGCTAAATCGACCATCTTCATCATAAAGAAGAACAACTAGTATGGGTAACGGTAGCTGTAGAATTCTGCAAATAATTATGGAATTTTTGGAATCTCCTTGTAAGAAGACCGAACCCTGCGAGGATTTGACAAGCCTACAATCCACGAGGAAAACGTTGAATCTTACAAGGGGCATTGAAGGAGAGCTACACAGGAAATCTGCAATATCCTCCACATGGGTATTGTAGCTGTTGGTACAATATGTAGATTGCCCTACCTAATTATGACCCTGCCGGTGCCTCTGGGGGTGGATCGGCGGCGACGAGGACATCCTTGTCCTCAAATATCTTCGCCAATTCTCCGTTTTGATGCATCGTCATCAGAATATCGCAGCCTCCAATAAATTCTTTATCTACATAGAGCTGAGGTATCGTAGGCCAATCTGAGTACTCCTTCAGACCTGAGAACAGATATATTAGCCTCTCATCCTTATTCTCAGTGCCGATGACATCAAGAGCGTACCTACCTTGCCTCAGCTCTTCATCCTCTAAGACATTAAATGCCGAGAATTTATTCGGATCTACACCCTGCAAACCTAGGATTTGTATGCTTGCCCTTGAGAATCCACATTGCGGTGTTTCTGGTGTTCCCTTCATAAAAAGTATCACTGGTTTGGATGCCACTGCCTGATCTATGGCAGTTCTTGTCTGAGCTGACAGTAGTCGGATTTGAGAGGGTGTAAGGCGAATGGTTTGCGGCTTCAAATGCGCCACTGGCCGGGAAACAAGCCGTGGCGCCTGTTCAGTTCAAGTCCGTTAGCACGTCTTCGATAGTATTTGCTCTTGAACTTACCGACGAAAGTACTCTACTGGACCACATGTTTGTTAGGAAAATGAAAATTCAGAGAAGAGACAAAGTTTGGGATTGCCAAAGCTAAAGTATCACTTCTGGAGCTCTAGCGATGATGTCGATGCCAAGCCTCGGATGTTTACAAATCGTAACATCAATACTCGTATCACTGTACATCACAGAATAAAGATTCTCACCATAACTCTTGATAGTCGATGAAGAAGAGTGTTAATTTCATATCAATCAACAGTCGTGAATAGAATTTGAAGCTTGTCATTACCTAGACCAGATATCTTAGAACACTTTGTGCGCACTTGATTTATTTTTTCAATTTTATACTGATGTGTAAGTAGAAGTTCTTTGATGAGCTAGATTTTGGTGTGCCACGACTTCTTCTGCCAATCCTCGTCCTCTTTCCAACTCAGGTGATCCTGCCCTTCATATAAAAGTGAATATGCGGCTTGGACATTCTTCCAAATAGCTGTTTTCTTTTGTATCATGCTTTTCAGACCTTTCCCCACGACTTAACCATTCCTCTTCCAAGATATTTAGTCTTTCCGTAACTTTCAATGAAGAGAATATACGCAAGAAACAGAAGAAAATCCTCTAGTTAAGCACCATGCCACAGATGATACCCACTGATGCCCATCCGAACTCAGTCACCCCGAAGGCTTTTCAACCCCTCCGATGGCTAGGGACTACGCAACGACGGCAAGCAGCATCTCCTACTAGCTACAAGTGGGAGTGTAGCAACAATAAAGGAACATTGTGAAGGTACTGGGGAAATACTTGAATCTTTCCATTCGTATCGTCCTGACGAAGTCCGCTGGGAACATTTTAGCTGGCCAAAGCTCGGAGCAACCGTTCCTGGATAATTTAATTGAATACGACAACGTTGACGGGATCTACCACGATGATGACGAATGGGATCGGCCATGGATCCGAAAGGGAGAGATACTTCATATTGAGCTATGACATTGGTTATATCCTAGCAATCGCACCTTTGTCCGCGAACTCCATGGCGAAGATGACAACCGGCCTGGCAGATAATCTATTGTTATCCGTGGTTCGAACATGGGATACTACAGGGCAGATTGATACTAGCATCAAGCATTACATGAAAAAGCCGATTGTTGTTGCTGCGGCTATGAACACAGCCATGTGGAAGCATCCTATCACGAAAAATCAGATCAAGGTCCTTGAAAACGATTGGGGCATCAACGGAAGCCCTGGGTAGAAGTTCTGAGACAAATTGAGAAGACTTTAGCTTGCGGTGATACCGGTGACTGTGCTATGCACGAGTGGCAGGATATCGCGACTGTTATCGAAGCCCGATTAAGACTCGATGTCCGAAGGATATCCGCTTGAGCCACAATTCGCTAACCTGAATCCTAGAAGCGGCCAAAGTACAAAGAGCCCGGGAATCCTTTGCACCTGTCTACGATGTAGTAACAGTCCCGTGCCTTGATGAGTAGCATGAACGGAGATAGCATTACGCTTAACGTTCATTTCAATTACCCACGAGGGATTATGTTCTCTCAACTCAACCCTCCTTGCTATAGAGTGATCCCACTTGCCAAGAGAACCGTTCAATCTCAATCCAACCTACAAAGGGGAAAAGAACAGCTAAGAAAGCAAGCTTCTGAGTGAGGTCTTCACAGCTAAATAGTCTCATGTCATCACTGCCGAGATTAAGATCTCCAACCTTGTGCGTGTATAGCTAGTGCGGAGAAGAAGCACATTGAATAAAACAGTTCGCGTTCATGTGCTACACAGCTGCCTACATGTATGACTTTAGCCGTGAACGCATAGCAATTACTTTACTGTGTAGCTGTTTCCACTCGCCATTCTCGTGCATAGTACGAATGGGAACTAGTCTTACTCATCCCAAGTATCAAGACGGATAAGACTATCATCTCCATCTCAACCCACATATCACGTATGTTGACTTTGGGAGATAGCAAGGTCCGTCACCCTGTATAGTCGGTTTCGGCACCTCCATCACCACTTCCAAAATCTTGGTCCTTTTTAACCGTTATCCTTTACACAATCAAACCTTCCTGCCTTTCGTTCAATGATCTCGAACCTGATTCCCCTGTATCCCCGCCATCTGACCATTCTCATATTCTCTACTGCCGAGGGTGCCCCGTTTATCTCCCTGGTGACTCGATAGAAATTTCAGACGATTAGGCCCCACACCAGACGCTTATAATTTACTGAAACGCCATTAGGACTCATACTTGTAGCGTATAAAACTTTATCGGTTGCGAGCTGTACCTGTCAATTCGGTCAATTCGATCCGCTTGTCCGCAAGTGACGTGGATTTGAGCACGGTGATTCGGAGAAAAGGATGACAGCGATGCTCTACAGCGAAACCAGGTTGAAGGACGAGATGGAACAGGACTGAGAAAGGCTAAAGAGTGTCGCGAAGTCCGGGCACTGAACTTGACGAACAATCCGTCTGGAAAGAGGGAGAATCTTTCCGGGAGGGTGCCTGCGGGATGAGCAGAGAAAGAGGTAGGACATCAGGCAAACGCTTCAGAGAACCATGCGAGATAAGGGTATCATTGATAATGCTCCAGTATGGTCAGGTGGGTATCCTCGGATCGGTAGTGATCTGAGACTATCCGATACAAGTATGACGGAGCATGTCCACCCCTATAATTCAAAGTCAGCATCATCGGTGTTAATTCCCTCCGCATGCAGTGTACCCACAAATTTGTAATGTAAAGATCTACTAAATCAGCCGGCACATAATCAAAGAGCGGATTCTCCACATCAACCTTATCCACCAGATCCCCATCTTCATACCCAAAAACTTTACCCGCATCGCCGTACTCAATCAATGCATCAAAATCGAATGGATGTACGGGGCTGAGCTTGTAGACTCCTGTAAGCACGACAACCGGCGTACGATGCATCCGTGCAGCCATAGCGATTGCCTTTGCGCCTGCAGAGGTGACTAGACCTCCGTTTGCGAGCACGACGTGTGTGTCAAGGATGACTTTGTTGACTCGGGACATGAGAGCAAACACGGCGGAGTCCGGGATTAGGATGACGGTAATGCCGGCTGCTGTCAGAGATTTCGTAAAGATTTCCGGCCCCAATTCATCATCGGGATTAGCTTTTAAATTGCCTGTTACTGTAGCGTGTACAGATTCGTGGTGGTTGGGAAATGCTTCGGCATGGATGACTGTGAATTTCCTTTTGGCGGCTGCTTTTAAAAGGAACTTTTGGACGGTCACGGAGGATGCGTGAGTGAGGATCATTTCGTTGGAGTGGATATGATCAAGGGCATATCCGGCGATTTGATCATCTGCTTGGTCCAACTCATCGATGATTTCTTCGATGCCTTTAATGACTTCGTCTTTGAGCTCTTTGGCGGCGTTCAAAGTTGCCATAGCGTGGGTTGCAAGGGGTGTGTGGCTTCCGGAGGGTGGCGTGCTAGGCGTTGGGCTTTGGGACACTCCACCAGAGACCGGATGAGATAATAGGCTAAACATTGAGGTCATCATGGACGTTGTGCTGGTGTATGAGGCATGGGATGTGAGAGGTGGAGGGCGGAATGAGGACTCGCCCTCATCTGTTACGAATGATTCAGAGAGCGTACTCATGCTAGATTTTGGTGACTCTGGAGCTTCAATGCCGCCATGCCGTAGCGGGCTGAAAGCTGATATACTCGAAACAAATCCTGGCCTCTGAGAGCCTCGTATTTCGTTTTCCCGTGGTGTATGTGGCCGACTATCAGTGCCTGCGTCGCTCATTCCACTTATCTCTCCGTCGCGATCCTCTTCTGCCTCATCCCGTATGACACCCAGGACTCGACGCACAATGTTCCCCACTGCCATCTCTTTTGGCTGAGCTGCCGTGAGCTTTTGGCCCACCTGCTGTATTCTTTCAATAAGCCGCGCATAGTCAATAATCTTGAAAGATCCAACCACTCGGCGCATGAGATGTGCAGTCGCTATTGCGCAAGATCTTGACTCGCAAATTTGGCGGCGCTTCAAGAGGCTGCCCAGGTCAGTGTTGAGCTTCGGTCATAGCTCCTACTCCAAGGCCTTACGATATAAGATTCTCTATGGAAGACTCGACTGGACTACTACGCACAGACTGTAAGAAGGTTTCAAGACCTGGGGTCACAGCCCCAGCAGAAGACGGCATATTGTTTGGTTTCTTAATTCTTCAATATCAGACCTCGTCCACTGTAAAAGTGAGGTTCTTCAGAAATGATAAGTATAGCATCCAATTAGATCTGCATTGATCTGCTCTGATCTGACACAAGCGCACAAGGAGACTAAAGTTGTGGTCTTAAACGGAATAGCGGATTAAGTACCATTGACAATCTTCAGCGTTCTCTCGCATGGGTGAATCATAGCTGCAGATGTAGAAACGTGGGTGAGAAGTTTGGACAAACGGATAGAGAGTACTTTTAGAGGAGTGCGGGATGCAAGGATCCGAGCGCCCCAACCTCTCCCCACTTCGTCTGTATATCGAGACCTCATGCACTCCGTTTCATCCTCTCAAAATCATTTGAGCGCCGCTATGCAAGGACTGGAGCCCAAGAAGGACGAATTGGGCTTTTGAAGAGGGTCACCATCTATCCGCTTTAGAAAGCGGCAAGCTCCTTTGCGTAAGCGGCTGCGCCCAGCTTCGAGCGGCAGGCTGATACCCAGGGTAAGCTACATTCCAAGTGTACATTATTCACAGGCGAGATTGATCTGACACACATCGTTCATAGGTCTTGTGGGTGCTGCAGAGAGCTTCATGGCTTTGGCTGGACCATGAACTCCCTGAATATCTTGTCTGCACGCGTCATCGGCCAAACACCACCAGAGTCTCTACCAAGCCCTCGGGCACGATCTCTCAGCGAGGGCAGCATACACAAAGGGAATGTAGATTCTCCACCAAGGCGAAGCGCTAGTCAGCATGTGAAGGGAGGCGTCTCTGACCCTTCGGGAGAGAAAGAGTTGCAGCTTACAGATGAGGAGACGGAAAAGCACGGGAGTGGTAAACCAAGCCCTAGTGCAACCGACGAGAAGGCCCCTTTACTGGAAGAACTCAAGCCAGTCTTGAAACCGCATGATAAGCGCAGCAAACTTCGCCTCTTTGCAAAGAAGCTTGTAGATGCCCTGGCTGAGTCTCTCGAATGGCTCCTGTGTACATTAAGCGCGCCGGGAGTCTACTTTATAACATGTCTCTACGATGATAAAGGAAAGTTTGCACCGTTCAGTCTAGTACGAAAACTTGGTCGAGTCCTGCCAAAGCGGAGTGGTAGCAAGTCTACGATCCGAGCCGTTGGCCTTTCAGGGGCTCCAGATCGGGAAACTTCAACCACATTGAACGGAGACAATCGGAACGGGCGTCGGAAAGCAACCGCCAAATCGATACGGCGCCGACTAGTTACCACCAGCTCTTTCTCTTCCTTAACCTCTGACTCCGAGCTGGATACTGGGAAAAAAGAGAAAGTGAACGAGAAACTACCCCATAATAAAGCGAGATCCCAAGGATCGTCTTCATCTGATGACACTACGCCAGCCAGACGTTCTATCCGTATAAAGCTTTACAACGAAGACACAGCTCGACGGCGTAAACAGAGGAAGGCAGAGGGTACCAAAGCTGAAAGCACTGGCACTGACCGCAACCAGCAAGCTGCACTTACCGTTGCGAACCTAAAATCTCCTACATCACCGCCATCATCATTGCGCATGACCAAATATCCTCGAGCACCAGCCCCCCCTCATCCTCTAATACCCAGGCGGCAGCCATCATATTCTACGCAATCAGCCTTGCGCTCCTCTAGACTCGCACAGAAGACGCTGGTAATAGACTTGGATGAGACACTAATCCATAGCCTTGCAAAGGGCGGAAGAATGAGCAGTGGACACATGGTAGAAGTTAAACTGAACAGCACCGTTGGCTATGGCGGAGCCACACTCGGACCGCAACATCCTATTCTTTACTACGTGCACAAACGTCCTCATTGCGACGATTTTCTCCGAAAAGTCTCTAAGTGGTACAACCTTGTTGTTTTCACGGCTTCGGTACAAGAATATGCGGATCCTGTCATTGATTGGCTAGAGCAAGAGCGGAAGTATTTCTCGGGGCGCTACTATCGTCAGCACTGTACTTTCAGAAACGGGGCATATATTAAAGATCTCAGCTCTGTGGAGCCAGATCTGAGCAAGGTCATGATACTGGACAACAGCCCTTTGAGCTATATTTTCCACGAAGGTAAAGAGCTCCCGCAGAATTTGAGGATTCGATCTGACACTTTGAACGCAGATAATGCAATACCCATCGAAGGCTGGATCAATGATCCCACTGACAACGACCTCTTACATCTAATACCGATGCTAGAAGCTCTGCAATATGTGACCGATGTTCGGGCCCTTCTGGCCCTACGAAGAGGGGAATCGGAAGCCTCGCACTAAATCGTGTTCATTACCTGCTTTTTGTTTATGGTATTTTTCGGGGAGCAGCGTCTATTGTAAGTCGTTGGGATCTGGCCCTGAGAGCACTTGTGTACAAAAGTCTGTGGGTTTCACTCTAGTTTTAAGCATTGTTGGGCGTGATGGGACAAATGGGCGTATCAATTCGGCCAACCGGGGAGTTGGCACCGCAGTCGGCTCGCTGCCATAAAGCTGTGTCGGAGTGATGGAGAACAATTGCAGGTATTAGGGAGACGGTATAAGGAGTGAGGAAAGTGATGGTGGACTGATTTTAGCGTGTTGCGGGATCAACGTATTTATCTTTATGCTGATCATCACGGTCATGCACCTCAAGTCGAGGATACAAGAAAAGAACGATTCATAGCACGCCAGATGCACCACCGAATCTGACCCGAACTATAGAATCTGCACCTGATTTCAGGAATGAAAAAGTACAACTCAAAATGAGTCATACGACCCGCAAGGTCGCTCCTGATAATACGAGTTGCCCTATGGTTCGCTCGATTAGCCCTGGACATTCATTCTTGGACACTAAGATATATAACCCTGCGGATAAGGGGTAGGAAAGCGTAGGTAATGGTGATGTCTCAGGTCTTTTCAGTTCTCTTAAAAGTCTTCAGTCTGCTATCTTGCCGGGGTTCTCTATCCCCAACCAGCACCTATGAAGCGGAACCCACGACCATCGCAGCCACAATCCATATTGTAGTTGTTACATGGGAACACTGGTCCTGTACGCCACTGCCATTGACGACAACTCATGAGGAGCAAGGTAGAATTGCAGTCCCATGTAAGTGGAGCCATCTTAGAAGATGCGAATGTACATTTCGGATTTAGCGATCGCCTACCCAACGACTGGAAGTAGACTATACCACTATCCAAATTGCCAACCAATGAGGAGAGTGGTGCAGGCTAGGGTTCAAACCACTTGCGTTGATGCTGGTAGGCAAGAGGGGATGAGAACCGCAAGAAGATAAAGCGCAGTCGGACCTTTTACCGTTGAATCATCATTGACATTGGGTCGACTGAGAGAAAGTCATATGAGGGAGGGTAGGATGAAATACGAACATCCAGGGAGTTTGATGTGAAGACAAATAGGAAGCTCTCTCGAATATGAAATCTTGTGACCTACCGTTTAACAAGGGGTTGTCGGTACGACTCGGTCCACTCGCAGGCCAAACTTCGTGTGCATAGAGTTCAAGGATAGGTAGATTAGAGAAGTGCCTGAATAGGCAATACTTATCGAGTCGCAAATGAAATTGGCAGAGGACGAATGTTGGCTTGATTCTTGAAGATGTGCTGTAATCGTGTAATATTGGTCCCTAGCCTGGTAATTAACTCGACCTCAATCACACGAATCCAATTTGGCTGACACAAGGCCTTTTCTATCATGGACTTCTTTAAATCGGCGGTGGCCTCCGCCATATCGAAGGGGCCCCCGTTTCCCTACAGTTTTGGTGACAAAGTGACCCTGGGAAGTTCTGTCTGGACGTTATACAATGGCACAAAGAGAGTATGTGTACTGTGCAATATTCGTGATCGAAGGCTAATCTGAATGGATCAGGAAGATAATTCTGAGTGCAGTATATTCTCCTTCAACGTTGTTGCAGACAAAGCCCGTTTACCACTCGCTCGAAATGCCGTTCGGAAGATGCGAACCCTGAGGCATCCAGGAGTGATAAAGGTGCTGGATACCGTTGAGGTACTTCAGGACTTGAAGAGAGTACTTCATCAATAGAAGGTCTGATCTGACGCGCAGACGGAATCGTATATCTATGTGGCGACAGAGCGTGTCGTGCCTTTAGAATGGCCCGTCCGAAGGAACAGTTTAAGTGAAGAGACCTTAAAATGGGGCCTATATACAATCGCGGTATGTTCTACCTAACATGGACGGGCCTCATACTGAAACATCATATAGAACACTTTGTCCTTCATTAGCGACGAAGCTAAGTCGATCCATGGCAGTTTAAGGCTCAGTTCCGTTTTCATCAGCCAGAGTGGAGAATGGAGATTAGCTGGCTTCGAGATCCTGAGTTCCATGACGGATGATGAAGCTATTATATATGTCAGAAAAACTTCACTGCTAATGATCTGGATATCATTTATTGACTTTTTCGAAGACATTTGGAAGTCTCGTTCCTGACTCTGGTCGCTATGCTCCCCCTGAGATTGCTAAATCAGACTGGCACACGGTTAAGCGCCAACCCGTACCAGCCGTTGATTCGTATAACTACGGACTACTACTCTTTGAAATTTTCAATGGGGGCGCCTTCACCCCTGACCAGATCGGCCAAACTAAAAACATACCCCCTAGTATGCAACAAAGCTACAAGAAGCTTCTGAACCCAAACCCGAAAGCACGCCTGAGCGTATCCCATTTCCGAGACCAAGGGCGTAGAAGTGGAGGTTTTTTTGAGACACCCTTGATCAAGCTATCTGAAGGTATTGAAAGTCTTGGTTTGAAGAGTGATAACGAAAAAGAAGAATTCTTGAGGTAGTTGACAGCAAGGCCCACAAAGTTGCAACGTACTAATCCACGATAGCGAACTCGATGAGGTCGAAGACGATTTCCCTGAGGAATACTTCAGTGTCAAAGTTCTACCTGAGCTTCTCAAAGCCGTCGAATATGGTGGTGGCGGGCCCAAGGTGTTCACTTCTGTGATGAAGATTGGAGCGAAGCTATCAGACGAGGACTACAATACGAGAGTCACTCCGGTTATCGTCAGGCTCTTCTCAAATCCAGACCGAGCCATACGCGTGTGTTTGCTAGAGAGCTTACCAAGCATGATCGATCGATTGTCTCAGAAAATCGTTACTGGCAAGATCTTTCCTCAAATTGTCACAGGTTTCACTGATCTCGCACCTCTCGTTCGCGAGCAGACAGTCAAGGCAGTCTTAACGATTATCACGAAATTATCTGATCCTGTCATCAATGGCGACCTTTTAAAGCATCTTGCGAAAACATCCAATGATGAACAGCCCGGGATTCGTACCAACACGACCATATGCCTTGGGAAGATAGCACGGAATCTTAGAGCCAACACCAGACAGAAAGTCCTCGTTGCAGCCTTTTCGCGCTCGTTGCGGGACCCTTTTATACACGCACGAAACGCATCTTTGCAAGCACTCGCGGCAACATCAGATCTTTTCAGTGACGAAGATTGCGCACTCAAGATCCTGCCAGTTTTGTGCTCGTCTTTGATAGACAAGGAGAAACTCGTCCGTGACCAAGCCAACAAGACTTTCGATATCTACGTCCAACGGACTCGCAAGTACGGAGCTTCCCTACCAGACACCGCCTTACCACCAGCAAGCACTGGCCCGGCCAATGGCGTCCCTCGCATGGGTACGCCGCAAAACGACACCTCATGGGCTGGCTGGGCAATCTCATCGTTCACCAATAAACTTGCCACGGCAAGTGGTGAGATGCAATCCAAGCCCATCCCTCAAACCCTTCGCATCATCTCGACGAACGGCCGCCCCTCTTCCGTTCCCCCAGTCGCCGATACCATCCGTCCCGCCTTCACCGCTTCCTCTGCCTCGAATCTCCATAAACAAGCCCTCTCCAGACCCTCCGCCCCTACACTGACTCGCACGTCAACCGACCAATTCTTCAACGATGCTCAGGATGAAGATGATGAGGTGGATGACGCATGGGGCGATATGGCCGAAGACTCATTCTTCGACGCCCCCACTGAGACCGCCAAGCCCGCACCTACACCCTTCGATGATGGCGGTGAGCCGGATTTTGAGGGCTGGCTGAATGCGCAGGCGAATGCGAAGCCGAAACCTAGAGGACCATTACCCAAAGGATTAGCGAAACCTTCCCCAGCAACGGGTAACGGGAGGCCGCCAGCGGTCAAGAGCAAAACGACCGGCAGTGTTGGCCCAGGAGCCGGCACAAAGAAATTGGCGACACCTGTGATAAAGCCGAAGGTGGTGCCGTCAAAAGTTATTGATACAAAGCCCAAGGAAGAGGACGTCGGGGATGAATGGGGGGATGCTTGGGAGTAAGGTGGCCGAGGTTGTTTATCACTTGTGAATCTTTTGGCATTGTGGCATTACGCATAACTCAAGCGGCATGGCATGGAAGGCGTTCCGCCGAGTGAAATTTTCTGATTAAGATATCCACAAAGCTTGGGGGGCCAGCGCGACATCAGTGGAGGATGATTTGGACCTACAGGTGATTCCGCGGACCAAGCATCGATAGTACTTCTTATCCATTCATCAAGATCATACGGAATGCCAAGCATTCATTAACTCGTTAAACGATCTCCTAGACAATCGAATATCCCCCTCCCAGCGCCAATGCTAACCCAATTCCATAAATCGCGTATCCCAAGGAAGTCCTTTCACACCCCTGCCTCCACGATTCATCTCGTCTCCGAATAATCGTTCAATGCCACACAGACCGCACCCCTGTGATGCCCGTTGTACTGCCTAATAACCGCCTGCGTACTCAACTCCCACAACCGCGCATAATGATCGCTGCACGCCGTTACCAAGTACGCCGAATCCGCACTAAACGCGCAATCCCACACCCATCTCTGATGCTGGTCCAAACTCGTCTCTAACGGGAATGCGCCCGGTTTCCGCTCAAGGGGCAAATTCTCAGTCCCTTTGATGTTGTGTGGGGCGCTAGGGTCGACGGACCAGATGCGGGCGTTGTGATCGGCGCTGCAGGTGGCAAGGTGGCGGACGTCGGGGGAGAGGAGCACGCGGGTTATGTAGGCTGTGTGGGCTTGGAAGGAGGTTACGGCGATGAGGGAGGTGATGTCGCGGTCTTGGAGCATGCGCCACACGTAGACGTTACCCTGGTGTGAATCGTTAGCTAGCTGGCTTTGATGAGGAGCGCAGTATGAGAGGTTCAGGAGAAAGGGCGGGGGGCTGTTTCTGGTTGCGAAGGGGTTGGGGGGTTGATTGGAGGGTCTAATGGACGGGAAGAGATTGTCGGCGCGTACGGTATTGTTTCCAGCACAAAGAAGAGTGCCATCGCTAGCGACTGTAACGCTGGCAATTGAAACGTCTTCTTCTGGGACAAGCTGATGGGTGCATTTATTCTCGCCTAAGTCCCAAACTCGGACATTCCCGCCGCGGTCACAGGAAATCAACTCCCCTTGGTTGGGGTGGATAACTACATCGTTGACAGGCACTTTGTGGTCGTAGTTGCGCTGTATGCTCCCTGTCCTTGTATCCCAGATCTTAATTGTGCCATCCTCGGAGCTGGTAACCATCCATTTACCCTCGCAGTGGAAGGCTACGCCTGTGACGTTGCCGGTGTGGCCATCGAAGGTGAGCACAGGGCTCGGGTTCGTCGAGCGTATGTCGTAGAGCTTGACATTGTGGTTGCCGGCTGCGGCAAGGAGACGCTTGTCGGGGGAGATGCAGAGGCGGTTTACTTGGGAGTCGGGGTGTTGGATGGTGCGGGAGCAGATGCCAGAGAGAGCTTCCCAGAAGCGGATCGTGTGGTCATAGCCAGCTGCACCAGTTGTTAGCCTCTTAATAAGGCCAGATGTATTATTGTTTCATATTCCGCAATTGTACCTGTGCAGAGAATCACACTCATGGCGGCATACGGGGCATGAATAGCTTGAGGATTCTATTGATGAGTTGCCATTGCAAAGCACTGACAGAGATGTCCTCATTCAAAAACACACCAACTAAACCATTACGGGAAGACTTTTCAAGAAACCGAACGTTGGGGACCGCTTGACGAAGGTCCAGATATCACTAAGGTACGTAGTTCAAGACTCACTGAACCCTGACCAGTGACCACGGAGCTGCAAAAATACCAGGAGAAACTACGCTAAGGTCCCATGCCCTAACCCTCTCGAATCTCGATCAGAACAGGTTTAGTACGCATGTCAATCAATCGAGGGCTACGACTGCCAAGGCCATGGACAACAAGAATGACGACTGCAGGGCCTTATACCTGGATCTCTCTTCATCTCTCTCTCCAAGATTCAGTTATTGAGGGATAGTATTTGTAGAATGGAATGATCTTCTGAGGATTCGACCCCGGTCTCGGTTGAAGCAGCACCAGTATTAAACCGAATGGGGTGTATCGCATGTAGATCCGCCTAAATCCAACGACATGCTTCACCTCAGAGCAAAAGTATTGATGGTTAAGGGTAATCAATTATATGAATGACTATCCGTAACCCGATCTTGAGTTCTGACACTCACCACCAATCCTCATGAAGTCCTTCGTTATCGAATGTTGGCATTCATTTGCCTTGCCAACCCACTGTGATTTATTTTAGACCAGACTGCCATCTGAGTGAAGACCAGTCGAGAATATGGCTTCCCCGTCGCTCAAGAAGACGGGGAAAGCTGGGAAGGTGGAAGAAGGTAATTATGCTTCTTCAGACAACCCTGTCAACAGTAGGGTTCATAATCATGGTCTGGGGCTTACACTTCTCCCCGGGTCACAGGTACCGCAAGGTGGGACAGAGACCTCGAAGGCCGCCGGGAGTGACCAGCCAGAAGCATGTATCAAGCGAAGTAGAGGGCAAAGGCAAAAGGTTAACTCTCTTGGTCATACTAAGGATGGGCCTAAAGCACATTTCATAACGTCACCGGGTGGGGAAAATTTGAAGCCTCCGTATCTCCAAGCTGCCACTGGGACTCCATACGCAACACGATCATCGAAACGATGGATTTCCAGCGTCGAGTATGGAAGTTTACTGTTTGACGATGACTCTATAGCCGAGCATATCAACGTATGTGGCTCTGACATCTGTTATTTCCAGAATCCCAGCTCTTCTCTCGCGTACGGAATCGGTTCGCAAGATGGTTTGCTTGGTGTCGGGGATGTCGAGGTTGAGGGTAGCGATGGGTCGCGAGACATGCATCATCCAATTTATGCAAGGAAAAGGAGAAAGGTTGAGGTTGATAACACCTCTAGTCGAATTTCGAAATCTCCTGTGAGCAGTTTACCCAAAGTACTGGAAGGGGTAGATCAGGACAGGTACTTTCAAGATTACCAGCCCAAGATGAGCGGCAGAGACGCAACTTTAAGAAAGCCTGCGCCCCAGCTTGGTTCTGCTTCATCCCAGCCCCATCATCATAAACCATCTAGCCGTTACCAACGTAAGACTGGGACCGAGAATACCTCTGCTCCAGATTCAAACGATACCAAGCTCGCGCAGAAGACTGGGTTGAGAGACGTGTGCGAAACACCAAAAGCAATTACACCGTCAGTGACCACAATAAAGCCGGGGCTACTCGAAAATCCGGATCGAACTTTCCTGCCGCTAGTAAATGATCATACCGGTGGTCGAGGGAATGCCACAAAGGATGGCCTTGTGCTAAGTCCATCGGCTAAACACCAGAATCGTGTGAATTCGCAGTCAACACAACCAATCAAGTATCGCAGCAGATCAGAACCTCTGCGTTCCTTGTACGCCAAATTTGATATACCGTTGTTATCGTCACTCGAAGCTTCCATCGGAGATGATGAAAGCTTAGCTCGGGTCAAACCTGATGTTCCGAGCTTCTTGGTTAGCCCATTATCAACTTTACCTAGCTTGGAGTGTTACTCTAGCGCGCAATCTCTGCAATTTTTGGGTGTTAAGAATGCCCATATCCCAGAACACCACTTCCAACACAAAAACTTTGTGAACACCCATTCATCCAGCGCTTCTGCTTCCTCTTCCACCGCTTCCACTTTACACAGCAGCACTTGCAACTCGTTTCTATCTTCAAGCCTCAAGCTTCGAAGGTCCGCCAGCAGCTGTTTAGTCTTGCCAGCAACCTCTTTAACTATCGACATCATAGCACTTCGGCTTCGAAAACGGTCGAGCTCAGTGCCCATCCTGAGATCCAGTTTCCCAGAATCCAGCATGAACAATCCTTATACGTTCCAGCAGCACGGACTTTCCACTCCAGAGAAGAGCCCTCCGAAGCGGCAGATATGCACGCCGGATACATTTAGCTACTATCAGACTCACGGCACAAATGTATCCAAAATAAATCCTCAACGCTCAGCCTTCAACATGGCCACTGGTATGCCGTCTACCCTCACTGGCGATTCCGCGGCCGGACCTTACATCCGCGAGGAGAGGACTGATATTATGGGTCCCTTTTCCCACAAGAAAGAGCACTCCATGAACATGATGAACCAAGCTGCACAGGGGTATGCACTCCAGCAGCCAGGAGCTTCGTTTACAACGCCCTCGCAGGCGCAAGACTTCCTGCACAACGCTAAGCATAACAAGCACAACGGCTTCGCGGAGTCTCCTAACGAAATTTCTTCGGGGCTCCAAGGCATTGCATCAGCTCTTGCTCAACGAGGCCCGACGAAAGATTCTGTTTATCGAACATTGGCATTCGTCAACGCTCTTCCCATTCCTGGTGCAATGCAGTACCAGATGCCTCTAGATGAAGGCTACATCCAGGCTCGGAAAGAGAGTGAGGCTCTCAAAGTGCGTCTCTTGGACATGCAGAAGCGATACGCGGCGCTTGAGGAGTTGTGTCGTTACAATGATCGCTCATACAAAGCGCATTCGCGAACTTTGGAGGCAGGATTGGCCAACAAAGTTAACGAAGTGCAAACGCGGTATATGTCACTTCAGGAAAAGTTTCATCGGAACAACCAGTCTTATACAGAGCAGTTGCATTTTTTGAAGGGTGAATCGGCTGGCAAATCTAACGAAATTAAGAAGCTAAGCGACAGCGTTGATCACTGGAAGAATTTTGCTCAGCAACTCTGTCGACTGTTGAAGAACCCTCCAGCAAAGTCTCTTTCTAGCGAAACGCTCTACAACCGTGTGGTACAAGGCAACGCTACTGTCGGAGGTTCAGTACCACCATCAAACCTACATACAATGGCAACAAGCACTGCAACTAGCCCACAGATCCCTTACGCCGCCGAGGCTCTATCGACATCACCAACGCCAGGTGTCGCTGTCGCAACTTTCGGAGTCCGTCCAGCCCGCGAAAGCAGCGCGTACTCTTCGGCCACGTCAGCAGCTATCGATCTAACCGTTGAGGATACCTCATCAGAAGGCACCACATCGTTCTTTGATACCTCGGCCCCTATGTCTCGTGAATCTTCATCGCAGAGCCATGGTTCACAAGCGTTGGAACAATTCACCCAGAATCTGGCCCAAAAGCCCCTCAATTGGATAAACAATCATCCACTGAAGGCACCCGAGAACCCTTATCGTGCCAACACGCAACAGGTCATGCAATCAATCATCGATGTCGATGCACAGCCGGACCCATTTGTCTTCAACCCTACCGATGAAGGATTGCAAGCGGCTGAGGCTAGAAAGAACAACGCTTCGTATGCTAGTTACCAAAAGACGACTCGCGTAACCAAGAATACCAAGGAGCCAAAACTCACCAAGGCCAAACAGCGACAATTGGAGAAAGGTCATGCTCCAGCTCCAAAAGCACCTATAAAGAAGGCGAAGAAGCCACGTATGAGGGGGCCCCGTGAGACTCGGGACGAGAAGCTGGCGAGGCTCGAGAGCGAGCGGAAGGAGGAGATTCAGAAAGGGCAGGACCAAGCCGAGCAGTTCCGAGTAGACGCATTGGAGCGTGGGGCCCGTGAGGAGGCCCAAGAGAAGCAGTGGGCGGAGGAGATGGAGAGAGACATCGAGGCTTTGATGGGCGACGGTGATGAAGACGATAAAGAGCCTACCGCTGCAGGGGACACGGAGCCTAAAGTGGCAGAGGCTGCCAAGGATTCTTCGCATAGCCTCTCCGAAGATAGCGCCATGTTCGATACGAACGGCTCTGTCGAGGAACCCACGGCCGGAGCGAGCCAGGAGCAAGCCGCGGTGGAGGCCGAAGATCATTCGCTGGATCACTTTTTCGAAGACGATGGCATCGTGTCCGATTTCAACGAGGACAGCGAAGTCGCCGCAGGAGAGAAACAACCTGAGATCACGCAAGCTTCGACTGTACCTACCGATGCGTCACAGAATATCAGCGCTCCAGTCTCGACCGAGCAACCTGAGGCCACGGGCCCCTCCAAAGTCGATTGGGAAGACTTCCCCGATCTTTCACCCATCCGTGAAGAATATGGCGTGTACGATGCGGGGACCGATTATCACTCATTTATAATGAGACAGCTTGAGATGGACGTTGATGATCCGTACGAGTACTTTCTGAATGGAGACGCCACCGGGGATACCGGAGTAGCTCAGGCTGGAACTGAAGCTCAATCCAACGCCGCTGCTGCCGAGGAGAGCGAGGAGAGCGAGGAGGAGTGAAGGACTACGGTCCCGTGATATAGGAGGGATTCAGATTGCCAGACATAGCGATGAAGGGGTATGGTGGGTATCAGATTGTCTTGCTTTCACTTAGTGTTTACATTTCTCTCATCTTTCCTTGCTTACACCTACACATCCGCCCCTGGCCCCAAACAAAAGCGGAGAAAACAACAAAATCCCAAAAACATTGCTACAGCTATTCGGTTTTAGACGGCAGGAAGGATGGTCGCACCTGCTGCGTTGGCATTATGGTGGAACATGGGAAGCCACCACTCACACACACTCATTATGTATAGCTTACACGCCCACAAAGATAGTGCATCAGGGCTTGTTAGAATCATTTATGGAGTTAGGGTTAGCAATCATCAGTCTTTACAGTATACAGTACATGGAATGATTGTGATTGTGATAATATGCTATACTGAATTTCTAATGCCGATGTACGGAGGTGCTCTATCCTAAAGTTTTTCGCCCATTTCCGGATCAAAGTCTGTTACATGTCTACAATCCCAAATCAAGTACCTATACAGGTCAATTTCCCCTTTTCTAACCAGGCATCCCTCATGTAGGGCCTCCATGAATTAGGTAGGGGCCATGAATATCTGCCCTAGGCACTAAACCCTAACCCCATTCCCCAACCCTCCAACCTCCTGCCCCTCTAATCCACACCGAATTTTCAAACAAAGAAAATATTTCCTACTAGCGTGTGAGTCATTAAACTAAACTCCACCAGCGAGTCACCCCTCTAACTCACAACTTGCAGAAAATCCATGCCGAGACCTTCCTTCGACACGCCAAGGGGTTTAATAGTATTATTGGAGATAACGAGAAATAAATTTGACTTCATGGAAGGAAGGGCGAGACATGGCTTTAGCCCTATTCTATAACAGCAATGTGAGATTATGCGAAAGGCAAAAGGGGGGGAACATTTTCATGGCTCTCAACTCTCGCTAATAGCGAAAGCGTGGCGGAGGCTGTGGTTGGGAAATTCAAGGATAACGAGGTCGTCGTCCGGATGAGATCGTAGGCATGAGATAGAGCGCTGTCGGGTTCGAACAGCCGCCGGAGAAGACTTGATTCGACGTTGAAACCGGAATTTAAGGGAGACTTTCGAGGACGAGGTCAGACGAGACGGTTGGGGCAGCAGTCGTTGCTAGGTCGAACCAATTGTCGCACGGGTCAGGTGGTGATTGCCATCTCGATATCCGTAGACACCCTTTCAACTTGGCATAGTCAGAGCGGACAGCATTGCTAGCAATTTCACCTCCGCTATCGACCACAGTCGAGGCACGCTTCCTACAGACCTTTTTTCCGGATTCGTAGGACCCATCCACCGATCCCATGCCGTCTCTATTCGGACCTATAAGCCCGCTTGCGTCCTCGTTACCAAGCACGCACCGACGCACGGGAGATGGCATCGAAGCAGAGCCGCAAGGCGTAGTAAGGAGCTCCTGCGCGTACCGTGGCCTCACCGGTATGGCCGTGTGATACAGAGGGTCGTAGGAATGTGCAGGAGGCCTGGAGAGCTTAGGGTTAACTGCTGCAGGTCGATAATTCAATCAAGGGGAAAGGGGTGCTTCTCCACCTACGCTGACAGCTACGTTAATAGTCTCGTGATCATGAAGAGTAGGAGGTGGATCAGCACATCCTGCTCGTACAACAATTCGTGTGGATACCAATACATCAGCAATGAGAGCTGAGGGCAAGGCAAAATTGATAAGAGGAAATCTCGACGATGGTATGTGAATCGAGAATACGTCCGCTACTCGTATGCACCGATTATAGAGCAGAACCTGATTATAACAACCATGAACTTCGTTTCCAAAATGTCATTTGCGCCGCCCCAATGCTTAGACATGCATATGCTCGCTTTATGGATTCCGATCACTGGCCCTATTTCGCCTTCCGTCCCCATCTCCTCCTCACCCTCGGCTTCTCTTCTATCGCATGGCCTCCATTTGCGTAAGCTCTTTTATCCCCCTTCTTCACACCCCTCCTTACATCCCTCCTACTCGCACAGCAACAACACATCCCCATCTGCACAAGCCACCCTAAAATACTACACGCACTCGCAACCCACATGAATGCAAACATCTTTGTCCCGATGGTTGCCCCTATATTGACATCCGCCGCTGCCCCTCTAATCACGTTCCGGAAGATGATAAACATGGCTGTGGCGATAACGGAGGCAGCGGTGGTGAAGAGCGCGGATAAGAAGGTGAAGATGGCGATGGGGAGGGTGAGCCAGCGGGTAAAGGTTGAGAGGGGAGAGAGGGAAATAGAGAGGAAGGATGTGCAGGCGGATGTGAGAAAGAGTGCAAACATCCAGTGGGAGGCAAGGCGGATGAGGGTAAGGGCTTGGACGATGTTGGAAGGGAGGGCGACTTGTGGAAATGATTAGCTAAGGATGGAGGCAGCGACGAGAAGGGGAGAGACGTACTTGAAGCGCCAGCCAAGAGCTCGTTAAGTAGGATTTCGATGGGGTTGAACCAGTAAAGTGTTCGTGGAGTGCTACATTCCGTAATAGCATCGGGATTGGAATAATAGCCCTCGCAGAAATTCCACAGCCCGACCTGGTAAAAATCGTGCAAGCCCAGCGTGCGGGCTATGCTGTTGATTAAGAAGGCGTTGGGGGCGGAACTGGCTATGACATGGCTGAGGTCGAGCTTGAGGAAGAAGATTGTGCCAACGACCGGAAGGGTTGGCGAAATATTTCCAACCTCGACGAGGATGAGGAAGACGAGGGAGATCAGGAAGAGGAAGGAGCTGATCAGGGTCCATCGGTAGCGGGTGTGGGTTGCGTGTTTGACAAAGGACGTGGTGGGAGCCAGGTCGTAGGGGGAGGGAGCATTGTCTTGCTGGAAATCAGAGGGAGAGGTCTTGTTAGGATGTCGGCGGGTGGAGATGAAGTTGGGAAGAGCCATTGAAGGAAGAAAGATGAGGGCCGAAGGGAACAGTGATACGAGAACGAGAGTGGGTAGATACACGTGCACGACGTGGTTGCTATGATTGAGGGTACATGAAGTGGATCAACTCCCCAGATTCAGGTCAATGAAGTATGAGGCTTGTGTACTTGGGTTGTGAGCCTTTTGAAGCCCAGTCGGCAAAGTGGTAAAGGATATGCCTGTACCCATCCGTGATATCCTGGCGAGCTCTCTTTGGAAGTACTGTGGTGTATTCCAGTTGAAGGAGAAGAGGAAAGTGTTAGCCGTGCGTACCGCGGGGGGCGGATACAGAGAGTCCTTGGCGATTGTGCGTCATCCGTTATCGAAGGGAAATATTGACATTGACATTGGCGAGGCTTTGCTTTGCATGTTCACCTTACCTTTGACTGGTCAACAGCTTGAGATGATACCCAGAATAGGCAAAACAACTCCTTCTAGCACTCGTTACCAACCATTTCTTCCAAAGCCCCTGGGATGTTCCCATCTTAAACTTCCCTTCTCACTTTCCTTGTCAGCATTTCCCGATTTCACATGCTTCTCTCTTCTTCGCTCAGCCTGCTTCTGGCCATTGGAACTTATGCGCAGTCCAGCGACACCACCCTTTCGGGGTCGACCTCAACGTCAGGCTCGACCTCTAGTTCGGCGTCAAGCTCAGCGTCGTCGATAGCAAATCTTGGGGGAGACCTCGTCCCCACCGGCTCTCGAGCGACCTACTACACCTACACGTCGACGAGCACCATCATCAGTGGAACCCGAAGCGGTTCAATATCGCTGCTAGCCACTACATTCGCCGCAGCCAATGGATCCTCCTTCCCGACCTCATCACCATCCAGCACATCCCACTCCATAACACTCCTCCAAGGCTCTGCCCGCACCTCTCCTCTCAATAGCACGGCAACTTCCAACTCCACGGCCACCGTCTCAGCATCTACCTCCGCCGCCCCCACAAACACCCAGCCTTGCAACAACTACCCCGAATTTTGCACCCGCAAATACAGCAACATCACCTATATCGGCGCCCACAACTCCCCCTTTGTCAACCCCAACAGCGCCGCCGCAAACCAAGCCCTGCGCGTCACCAAACAACTCAACGACGGCATCCGGTTGCTGCAAGGCCAAACCCACTGGGTCAACAACACAATCTTCTACTGCCACACCTCCTGCGACCTCCTCAACGCCGGCACCGCGCAAGAATACTTCGCAAACATCTCCCGCTGGATCTCCACACATCCCTACGACGTCGTCACCCTCCTCATCGGCAACGCCGACTTCATCGGCGTAGGCAACTACACCCAACCCCTCGAAGCGTCCGGCCTTGCAAAATGGGCCTACACCCCGTCCCAAATCCCCATGGCCATCGACGACTGGCCGACCCTCTCCGGGCTGATCCTAACCCAGAAACGCGCCGTCATCTTTATGGACTACAACGCCAACCAGACCCAAGTCCCATACATCCTGGACGAGTTCAGCCAGATGTGGGAGACGCCGTTCAGCCCCACCAACGACAGTTTCCCCTGCACGCAGCAAAGGCCGCCGAACTTGAAGAGGCCGGATGCGGAGCAGAGGATGTATCTGGCGAATCATAACCTCAATACTGAAATCTCATTTGCCGGCACCAGTCTCCTGGTCCCCACAACCGTTTTGCTCAACCAGACTAATGCCGTTAATGGATCTGGGAGTTTGGGGCGTATGGCTGATGATTGCGCTGGTAACCCTCCCTCCTGCCCCTGTTCCTCCCCTGTCCCCAATGCCGCATACACCACAAACAGCAACTAACGCCCCCCTTCCCCCTTACGCAGCACTATGGCCCCGCCCCCCAAACTTCCTCCTTGTAGACTACTACAACCAAGGCTCCTTCCCCGGCTCGGTTTTCGAAGTCGCGGCGCTGCATAACAATGTCACCTACTCGCGGCCTTGCTGTGGGATTGTGCCGTCGGGTGCGAGCACCGTACGAGTGAGTGGGGGTGTTTTACTGCTGGCGGGAGCGGTGGTTGTAGCGTTTGTGAGAGGAGTCTGGTGAGGGGTCGAGAGAAGGCATTGCTGGCGTTGGGGCATGGTGGGTAGGGTTGCTGGGCGCCGTTGTTTGGTTAGGTATTAGATATGGAGGTATTGTATCTCTTGTAGACACGGTCGACGAGAATCATCCAAAGTACTTGTGCTTCATGAGTATTGTATTTGGAGACCTTGATTCTCCTGCAGAAAAAGATTATCAACCTCATTCTTCAGACTCGTGAACGGCACACAAATATTTTCCAACTGTTTTTGGCTTTTTCTATTTTCACACAACCATCCGTCTAAAATCACAACCCCCTGCTCTCGCTCCCTCCCCACAATAATAAACTGCCACCAAATCACAAACCCCCAATCCCCGTCGTCCCCTCCCGCCCTTTCTCCCTTCCCTCCACTCCCCCTCTCCCCGCTTTTTCTCTTCCCACTCATTCCTTCTCCGCTCCCACAATCTCCCCCAAACGCTCCAATCCGGGACATATAAGTCAGTCGACTGGATGAGACAAAGCCTGAGGGCAGGGTAATGGGTAGCGTGAATTTCCGTTTGTTGATAACAAGCTGTGCTGAGGTCCGGGACATAGCCTAGGGCAGTCGAGACTGGATGGGTGTTGCTTGAGCTTGGAAATGGAAATCGTCATGTGGTGAGGTATGGCTAGATGAGAAGGAAGCGGTGATTCGGTTGGGTGTATAGTTTGGTCGGTTGAGTGGTCGAGGTGGTTGTATATATTGGGTAATTGGAGACCGTGGATTGATGGGTCGAAGGGTAGGCTGACATGACTATTTCAAATCGTGACGTACTGACGATTGGTCGGTTCGACGGGGTGTGAGAAGGGACGCGGTCTAAAAATCGGAAAAGAAATTGCTAAAATCACTCGGTCGCTGCTGATAAAAGGCCTTTGCTGCTCATATGTAGGCACTTTGGCCGCGTCTGTGAAGGTAGGTCGCTCGTGCTGAGCTAGATGAAACCAATGTGATGATGAAAAAAAAGGTGCCTCGCTCGCTGATGCATGGTGGACTCGATGGGGTATCTCCGCTGTTGTAAATGCCTAACCGGGGCATAGCTGAAACAGTCACGTCTGCCGTGGCAGTGTGGGGGTATCATTCAAACCAAACTCCAAAACGCTCTAAATGACAATCCTCGGCTATGCACTCAGAGTTCTTCTTGTTCGATGGTCTTTACCACGGCAACATTGATATTCTCGACTACATTCCCTTCGTCGTGTTTGATGGTCTTGACCACCGTGGTAACAACATCTTCCACCAGGGTCTCTTCATCATCGTACCCATCGTCGTCTCCAATTTCCTGTGCTTGCTCCGCGGAAACACAAGCTGCTTTGGCAAGAGCCAGATTCTCTCCGTGCTTGAGGGAGCCCTTCTGGATTACCGCTGGATTAGAATTGGAGTCAGGTAGGTCATTAAGCGCGTCCTGAACTACGTTAACGTTCGTAGCGTCCCCGTCTACATCGTGACTGTCATGACTCTGAGCTTCATCGCTGCTGGAGTACCCATAAGATAAGCCGAGATTGTGAGGAGAGAACCCCATGATCTGGGTGTTCGGAGGCAGCCGAGTCTCTTCATCAGAATCAGAGTCGCCCAAGTCAATTGCGTTGTCTTTGGATGAGCCACGAAAGTCACCTATCTGTGACGTGTGGAATGTCTCAGAAGCTCTGGTTCCCACATTCTCATTTTCGCTCTCATCATAAACATCGTACTCTTGTTCTTCTTCGCTCTCATCGTTAGAATCGTATTCTTGCTCTGACGCGCCACTAGAGTCGTCACCACTGGAGTCGTCGGCTGACGGTGGATAGACCTCTGAGGATTTGACGCGGATGTTAAAGTCAGCCTCTCCAGTCTCATAGTACCCTTCTTTATACATATCACTAGAGTCATCGACCTGTGACGGATAGAAGGTCTCTTTGATAGCGATGTTAACGTTCTCTCCGTACCATTCCTCAGAGTCGTCGCTAAGTTCATCCGCCCGTTGAGAATCGTCACCGAGGTCCTCCCAATGGTCCTCTGGAAGGGCTTGCTCATCGTTCGTGAAAATGACTTCATCCTTGACTAGGTTGTCGTCATCCGGAGCGTCACTGTCGTCGACGAATGCGCCTGCAAGAAATTGCTGATTGATACGCTTTGACAAGCTTGTTGACATGCCGTGGTTATCAGAATCATCGTTCTCACTATCCAACTCGTGACGATTTCGCTCGAATGCTCTATGTGTGGAGTCGTTTACGGGCTTCAGCCGTGACTCACCCAGAACATGTGTGGTAGCACCGCCATTATCTTCGCGGGCGCCTTGTATGTTGCGGCCACCATTGCTAGGTCCATGGCTAGCCAGGCGAGAACGCTTCATGCCATGATAGGCGCCAGAATTTGGTCGCGCTCCAGTGGACCCTTCTTCATCGTCAAAGTTGGACTCGTACTGCCCATTGAACCTCGCCTCATCCCGATCAAAATAGTGACTATCGTGCTGTATGTTTGTGTGGCGGAAGTGTTTGGTGCCGGCATGAGCGTACGGAAACGACTCATGATCAAATTCCTCTTCCATCGGAGGCCAGGTAGTGTAGCGCTCTCCTTCGAGTTTACGCTTTTTCTCCTCTACGTTTTCTTGACGCTCGAGAGCATTGCCGCCCTCTGAATCCGAAAGATCGGGTTCACTGACAAATGGCGATTCATCTTTCACGTCGACCTCGGGAAGAGATGGCTTCAATCCCTCACGCAACGCTTCAGCATCGTACAACTCTGCTCTCACCTCTATCTTAACCGCCTCGATAATGCCTGGCTTGAGCGTGGACCTCAACTCTTCGGCGATTTCTGGCTCGAGCTTGGTCCTAAGCGCCTCAATAATCTCTGGTTCAAGCTTGGCTTTGAGCTCGGCCTTGAGCAATGGAGGGTAATCCTTCTCCACGCGTTCTTTTACTAGCCTTCTATATTCTGCTATCTCCTCAGCATATTTTGAGGGGAGCTCTTTCTGGATATCCGCTCGGAGCCTTTGCCTCAACTCCTCTTTGACCTCATTAGTGAGATCCTTTGCCAATTGCTGGCGCATCTCCCGTTTGACATCATCGGCCTTAGCCCAGGCCTCCGCCTTCACCTCTTGATCGTACAACTCCCGCAGCTCTTCCTGAACATTGATCGTTAATTTCTCATAGAGTTTCTGATGTTCCTTCTGTACTTCTAGCTTTCTGGCCTCAACTGCTGTCACAACATGTTGCTTTGCCTCGGCTTGCTCTCGCATCTTCTGTCGAAGTTGTGCCTGCTGTTCTTCGTTCACACTGGCTTTGTTGTTCGCAAGTGCGATCTGTATCTCCTGCGTGGCAGCAGTGATTCGTAGGCCAAGTGCGTTGGTTTGCCCAAAACGATATCTGCTCGTTGTTCTGCCAAAAGCTCTGGCTCCGCTCGAGGGGGAAGCTGTGAGATCACCGAGAGGATCATGTTCGGGCATCTTGTCGTGATCTCCTAAAGGAGCAGCTTGAACGTGGTGTAGCAATGAGACAGGTAGATACTCTGCAGAAGCTGTTCATGTGTAAGCTCGTGTCCCAACATCAGGTTTGCACACATGCGCAAATTGTGTTGGAGGCTGCACCCACGGAGCAAAATGGGAATGGTTTGGGGCGTAGCAATGGAGATGAACTTTTATGGAAAGCCTGTACTTATGAGAATGGTTTTGGCAGAGGGGTAAGCACACATATAACATACGCCGTGCGTGACTCTGGTTGGTCTGTAGTGTACTTTGCGGCGCGTTAGGTGGAACTGAGGGGCTGAGGCGTATTCGTGTTAGCTGACAGTCTGCACAGTTTCTGTAGGTACGTCTTGATATAGCAGATTGAGTAGATCGAACAGGCAAAGCATAAGCTGTAGGTTCTTCCTGTTCTGTCGAATTGATCTTCGGTGTTGTCAATCATGAAGTGAGAGGAACGCGATTGTAATAAATTTATGGCTGGCATTACCCTACACGCTTAGCTCCAACGCTAAGATATATTCATTACCTGTGGTACAACACCAAAGCCTTCAGGTGAATGAACGAACCTCTAACACACCCTAACACAATCACACAGGAATGTTTCTTTTTGACCGCTTGTTTTGATACTGTGACACGCACCGCCCTGCTCTCTCAATGGATATTCGAGTCCTGCGTCCTTCTGATATTCCCCATGTACAATCGACGAATATTACGAATCTTCCAGAGAATTACTTTCTAAAGTACTATTTGTATCACGCTCTATCATGGCCACAGCTCTCATACGTTGCAGTCGACACATCTCGTCCCAAGCGTACGCCTTATGACCCTCCAAAAATTGTTGGTTATGTTCTCGCAAAAATGGAAGAAGAGCCAGTGAATGGCGTACAGCATGGGCACATCACAAGCTTGAGCGTTATGAAGACGCATCGGAGGCTAGGCTTGGCAGAGAAGTTAATGAGACAGAGCCGTACGTAGATGTCTCTTAGTGTTGGAATTGCAGATGTCTTTTGCCAAAGCTCAAGCGGGATCTGAAGGGCAATCTTCTGTTGCGAGAGATGTTCGATCGTGTTTCAAGAACTAACATTCAACACTCATATAGAAAGAGCCATGGTTGAGACTTTCGGGGCACAGTACGTCTCTTTGCACGTGCGCGTGTCAAATATTGCTGCCCTGCGGCTATACCGTGATACTTTAGGGTTCCAAGTGGAGAAGGTCGAAGCGAAATACTATGCCGATCAAGAAGATGCATACAGTATGAAGATGGACCTGGGTTCTATAAGAGAGCAAACCCTGGATGCGGATCCAGATGAGGGGGAGGAGGTTGGGGACGTCGGAAAAAGGGAAGATGCGGAGAAGGACGGAGGCAAGGTAAAAGGGAAGAAGAGAAAAGTCAAGGTTGGGAGGGTTTTGGGAGTGGGGGATTTGGTAGAACGGAATGAGAGTAAGGCCTAGAAAGGAATATTGATAGGTGCACAGACCAGACCCTTAGCATGTACACCACACCACACAGCATCTGAGATTTATTTCATGTCAATCAAGATGGACCTGCACTCCGTTTTGTATATCTTGGAATCCTCCGCATCGCGCTCACATCACTCCTCAAACGAGTGAATCTTGTCCTTCCAGTCTGTCGAGGTAGATTTCTCGAGCTCTGCGCGCAGGTAGTCTGCTCGGTTGTTGGGCGTGTCTGCGAAGCTATGACCTAGTCACTCCGACAAAAGCAACAGGATTCCTGCGAACAGACAAATGAAGTATATCACAGAGTTTAGAATACAGAGCTCTAAGAATCAGTCGATTTGGTACACTGGTTTCGAAATAAGACGATCAAGGTATGGTAAGATACAAATAAGCACGAATAACGCGATAACATGTGATAGACAGGGGTAGCTTTGTGATGGCGGATCAGAAATCGTTGGTTAGGTATTGAACTGGAAATGGTTCACCCACTCTACTTGGGTCTGTTCGAATGGATAACCAGCCTCTCCGACTTCTAGAAATGTACGATCATTTACTCGAAAGCAACCTTAGAATGAATTGACCATGAAACGACATTGAGAGGACTCGAAGAACAAATTTAGCCAACGGATCATCCTGGGGAAAATCTGCACCTATCCTGGTCGCCGTTAATATGTAGCATAAGGTCTGTTATGGGTTTAGCGTGTCCGAAAGAATATCAATCTACCTATGCAATCGTGATTAGCCTGGGTAGCCTCCCAATGTGCGCCCCGAGTTACGAGTACCTCGATTGCGGTCTGAAGGGGTGCCTTTATGCAGTGAAACAAGCTCAGCTTGGCTCCCGTCTTCAGATCATGACTATGCATGAACAGATCCAGGGATGACTGATTACTAACATGAGTATGTACACTCACTACGTTGCCTGGAGCGTCCTTTGCTCGAGGATTCTATTCCTGAGAATTACTTGAAGCCCGTATAACGTCTAAAGATTCACTCCATCCAAGGCTTACCCATGGCTTCTACGCCAACAGCCACTGGCGAAAGCTTACACATCGGCCCTCAGCACAATGGCAAACGACTAAGGAAGCTCTTGAAGCCGAACGGAAGAAGAGTACATGTTGCGGGTTCGCCCGAAGAACACAGAAGACTTCAAAGAACACTGAGTACAACTGAGCCGGACGAGCATTTTGATGTCTACATTCACGGTTCTCCGGAGCATGTGAGTTGTCCTGCTGTTCACAACTAGCTGTTTTCTAATGAAACTTAGCTTGATGCAGTACGTGAGATTCACGCTCACCACGATCAAAGGCGGAATGATCTGCGCCAAAAACACGGAGACTTGTATGACGATTTTGAGGACGTTCACTTACAGCTTGATATACTTTCAAAAGAGCTTCATATGTTGACTGAGCATGGCGTTTCCCTGGATGTGAATTTCTCCAAGTTCGGCTACGCCGCCCATTTGAGTACGTGACAATATGTACTTTCTTCACCGTAGTTCCCTGGGAGCTGATGCGAATTAACATAGGAACACGAGAGCCGGATTCGTCTGCGAGCTCTGTTACCTTCGATCATTCCTCGGCTCACGAAAGACGCGATTGGGATGCCGAACGTCGAAAAGGCACTGCCTTGCGGTTCTGGAAGAGGCCAGTAGTGCGGCAATACTTCCATAAGGGCCTAATCTGGCGAGCTGCAGAGATCGAAGAGGTAGCTTCATTCGAGCTTTTCATGGACCTCCTCTATGTCGGCATCATAGCCATCGTGGGAGACAATGCCTCCGCGAATCCCAATGGCATTGGCTTGCTTAGGTTTGCCATTACATTCATTCTGGGCTGGAAAATGTGGAGTGATCTCACCCTGATTGTGAGCTGGTTTGGTACGCTACTTGTGATACGTACATCGGCGGCCACTGCTAACTTCTAGCTCCGTCCAGAGACAGGTGCCTGCTAACTTGGTTGTTGTTTTCAACAGTACCACTGCTAACTGTTCTTAGACGACATATTCCAGCGCATCTGTGTCTTATTCGTGATGATCTCCCTTTTTGGATATACTTTGAATATTAGTGAAGCCTTCAATACCACATACGCTCGGCTAATATCGTTCTATGTGAGTAATTATAGTCTTGTCTCCATAGAAATTCTGTTCGATGAGTAGACGAATTGGGATCCTGGACGTTTTCGGCAATGCAGATGATACGAGGATTTTCACTTTGGATGCATAGGCTTCATCGGCAACTATTCAAGGCTACGCTAATAGTAGACATCTTATACTAGCTCGCCCAGAGACTCTTCTCTGGAGTCTCTTACATTTGGATGGCATATTTGATACCCATGGTGCGTGGCTACATGATCGGGAATGCTATCATCGTAGCCATCCCCAGTGTATTGTGGATCGCAAGCGTTCACCTCGACTATCCTAATCGATTAGCCATAATCTGGATTGCTATACTTTTAGGTAAGATTACGGCAGACCCTCTCGGCGTGCTTTCATGAAAGCCAGTCACAGCTGACTGTCAAGTAGATCTGTTTGGCGCGCTCTGGCTCATGTTCATTACAATGAGTCCTCGCCTGGTGCATCCCAAGCTCCAGAGGAGAATCCGAAAATTCTTTGACTTTGTTCCTGGTGAGCTATGCTATACCGAAGGAAAGTGCTTGAGACTGATCCTACTATAGCTGTCAATATAGAGCATAAGAGTATGCAGATTCGCCTGGTGAAGGACGTTCTCTAACGAACCATAGCTGAACGGACGAACGCATTTGTGACTCTTGTCTTCGGATACTCAGTAGTGAATCTCCTCTACCAAAACAAAGCGCCATATGGCGTCAATGCGTATGATATGCACCTGTGTCCACAGCAGCTCCAGTCTTGCTGATTAACTCAGTTTCTTTGGTAAAGCGGCCCTTGGCTTGATTCAAGCCTTTTGCTTCAATTGGCTATATTTTGATATTGGTAAAACCGTCAAGCACGTCTTTTCATGGTCAGAACTGATCCGATTCCAGACGGATATAATCTACACACCCACGCGATTCGCCGGCATGTAATATCTTGTAAGATATTTTCCACCTTCATATCATCAACAACCCGTTGAAAATTGTACCCAGCTACAATCTGGGTATCTGCTCATCTACCATTCATCATGAGCTACGTCCTTGCGGGGGCCTCATTATCCAAACTAGTTCTTGCCAGCGACTGCATCAACACCGACAAAGAAACGTTAGGCGAAGCCTACATCGGCCGTTCCGAATCAGAGATCGCCCCCGGGTTACGGTGGTTCTATTGTGCTGGACTGGGAATCGCCCTGGGATGCATGGGTAATTTCCCATCCCCCAGCTGGCCTGATACCCCTGTTTCCCGTCTCCCTCAAGCAGCTTACTTTCGTCAGGCATCATCTCCCTAACCCACGCCCACAAAGAAATTGAAGGCCAACGCGTTACAAAATGCTTCCGCTTAATCTTCCGCGCAGCCATCTCAATCGTTCTCATATGCCTACCATTAGCCCATTCTCTCACCTCCCTGGGCCTAATATCAACGACGACGGGACTTGTTGTTCTGACCTTGTGTGTGGACCTGTACGGCTCGACATGTGTGCATGATCCGTTTTGGAGAGAAAAGACGAAATGTAAGTACATGGCAGATTGCCAAGTTAAGAGAAAGGCAATCGAAAGAGCTTTGAAGGAAGGGGTCGCAATTAATGTGGAGGAGGAAGCAAGAGGTACGAGGGGTGAGAAAGGCTTCTACGAGTTGAGCTGATGATGGGTTTGGCTCATGAGATGATTACGTAAGATATCATCGTGCGATTGGCAGGACGTACCACAGTAGAGATATCACATCGCTCTTTTTTAGGGAGATTTGATCAGTAAAGCACCTAAAAAACGATTCCTGTCTCTCTTTGCTTTCCCCCTCTGGAATCAGTACCAGTTGCTCTCTATAGCCATCAGGACTCGAGCAACACTGGACATGCTCGGACTATTCTTGCGTACCCTCTGTAGTACCTTAAAGTAATCGGTGATGCCTCAGCCCCCTAACCAAATCACTTTAAGACTCGAGACGGAGTCGAGAGTAACTCATTTGAGCGACACATCTTTCGGCTGTGGACGTAAGCTGGCCGCGTAACTCATGCAAGCCTCAGACAAACTCATTATCATTGGATCAAGATTTTCATCGAGTCCTCGGCCGTCGGTTTTGTGCTTGTTGCCTGATTTCCCTGTTTTTCCTGTACAATCATAGCGGGGTTAATCTTTTGTTACTGTAACCTTCAACATCTATTCCATCGAAGCTACGGAGTATATGATACAGCAGTTCAGCAGTCTCGTTGATTTCACCTTTTCAATCCTTGACATCTAAAGTACGCTTTTACCTGCTATCTAGATATCGAAAGCAATCATGCGTGTTTTATCTCCTTCTAATCTTGAAGACCTCCCTCCTCCACCATACAGCTCAGAAGACCCTCACACATCGACGTCGCCAACAGCAGGATTAGAGCTGCCTTCCTCCACTACAGCTGCAGCGGAGTTACCTGCTTTCGAGCGGAATACTACAAGTCTGCCCATTAGGACATCTCTTAGAGGTGGATACACTCGGCCCATTCCACCACCGGAAGAACCAGCCTTGTCATCTGCCGCAGCATATTTTGAAGAGCGGCCATGCACTGGCCAGTACCCCAACTTTGTCCTTAGACACCAGATAATACTGGACTCTGAAGTGACTCGAGAAGACCTTAGCTTCCCGCAGCCTGTAGAGAGATATCGTGCCAGAGACGTCAGTGATGCTGACTGGAGCACGTTTGTGAATTACATTCTACCCGAGCATCACCTTAGTCCACTGGACGAGGCGACCAAGCACGATGACAACAAGAGGAGGCACCGTGTTGCTGAAGTCAATACCCCCGAGCGCCAAGAGCAGATTGAACTGGTCGTTGGAGAATGGAACTCGGGCTTCTTTGGCCCACGAGGCATCCACGTGTACCCTGAATTCCCTACATCTGCGATTTCAGGAGTGTCTAGGGCGATATCAGCCCAACCTACGTCTTATGGTGCTTCGATATCTCCACAACCTCTTTACCCGCCTATACCTGATAGCTTTTCTAATCCTCCACCACCATCGATGCCATTTCCACCACACATGCCCTACGGTATCCCAATGCCTCCTGTACCACCTGTACCCTACCCCCAAACCTTCATGCAGAACGGAGAACCACCCGCCTGGAATTCCCAGAACATCTCTATCCAACAACCACACCCTACCCATCAACGCTCTCGTTCGTCCTCATCCTCATCATCCTCGTCCTCCTCTTCCATCCCCTCAATCTCTACCACCGACCTTGGAGGCACAACCGCCGCCGGCGTGTCCGCCTCCCTCAACAAATTCCGCGCCTCTCCCGCAACACTAGCTCACCTAGCCTCCTCCGTCCGCCAACTGCGCGAAGACCTGCGCTCTCAGCGTCGTCCGCTCTCAAAGCAGGAGCGCAAGCAACAGAGCAAAGAGGTCAAGGACCAGATGAAGACGCAGAAGAAAGAGATTAAGCGGGAGGTGAAGAGCGCAGTGAAAGAGGTCAAGGCGATAAAAAAGGAAGAAAAAAGATTGAGAGGCTGGAAAGCCGGAAGAAGGGACGGCGAAGTTGGCACTGGCCCAAGATCCCACTCCTGCCGAGGCGAAGCACACCGGCCCGAAGCGGCCCGCCAACCTTCCTGGCGCGAAGTCGTCGCCAACGCCACAAACCTCGCCCGCCAACAATCCCTCGACACCTCCGCCCGCGCCCGTGAAGCCAGCGCCCGAGGCCTCCAGCATGGCCTCGATGTTAGCGCTAGGGCCCGCGAGCAAGCGCTCGACGCCCATCGGCGAGCTAGCGAAACAGCTGCGGCGGCGACGCAGAGATCGGTCGCGGTTGCTGCGGATGCGCAGGCGAGAGCGAGGGCGCAGGCAGCGGGGGCGGGGTTGAGGGCGAGGGAGGCGGCGGCGAGAGCGACAGGGAGGACGAGGGAGGCGGGGAGGGGAAGGCAGCAGGTTGGGATTGTGAGGGTGGAGAGTTTTGATTAAGTGGGTTTGCTTTTCTGTTTGCGTGTGATGGAGATGCGTAGTGGATGACTGTCATGACTCATGAGAACAAGACGGAGCGAATTTCCCCCATGCAAAACGACGGAGATCACAAGGACAGTTTCCGTTTCCGCACACCCTTTTCCTCATCCTCTTTCCTGCCTGCCTAGAGGACTAAAGAGGTTTGATGGACTTTTTTCTTTTTTTTCCTCGGATGGTTTACGAGTATATATACCTTATGACACCAAGCCGAGTCGGATATTTAAACAAAGTAACATGATGATATCTCGAACACGTTTACATGTGCAACCACGAAAACAACATCCGACATACCGGTGTAAGTACGTTCTTTCCACATTGCTTTTGCCCAAGAGTCTTGAGCGCGGATGATGAATACTCGGGGGAGGGAGTAGAAGGGCGGATGGCTGAGTGACGGGATAGTGATCTATAGATTATCTTACATCTCCCCTCCATCTCCATCTCATTTCCCTATTTCCCTAGTTTTTCTTGTTCTCCCGTGTGAACCCGGCTCTAAAAACGACAGCGATTGATTGCTTGCTCCCTCCATCCAACCTGGATGGAATTTGGTTGTACACGTGCGTGCGTGCGTGCGTGTGTCCTCGTCCTCGTCCTCATGTCTCCTTCTCCTTCCCCTTCTCCTTCTCCTTCTCCTTCTCCTTCTCCTTCTCCTTCTCCTTCTCCTTCTCCTTCTCCTTCTCCTTCTCCTTCTCCTTCCCCTTCTCCTTCTCTTGTCTCGTCCTTGTCCGCGCATGCCATGCCCATCCCTATAATCACAACCCACAACCCACAACCCACAACCATGAATCACAACCCCGAACCCCCCCACCCCCCCACCCCCTTTTCCTCCACTGAAGAGGAGGGTAGTAGTTGTTGGCTGTACTCGGGGTGACTTGTCTTTCTGTGACGGATCTTCGAGGCTTGTGGGAGTTGGGGGAGTGAGTGGGAAGGGGGATAGGAGGGAGGGAGGGAGGGAGGGCATGGGTGAAGTGGAGAGGAGAGGAGAGGATGGAGATTTTGTTTAGAGGGAGTCCGGGTGGTGGGTGGAAGGAAAGGGGATGGGAGGGAGGGTGGGAGGATGAGATGGGTGTTGACGTTGCACGGAACCCTGTCACAGCAACAAATCTTGATTCAACCTCAGGGATGTTCCAGATGCAATTTTTGTATTTCATCGAGTTCCTCCCTGAGAGAGAGAGACCCAAGTATGTACAAAGATGTCCGTTCCTTAAAGTTGCTTCCCGTCATGTCAGAAGAAAAACACGCCATTTCTATATTTGCTCCAGGCACACAAGATCCCAGATCCCAGATCTCTTTTTTTCGTTAATCCCAAAAGTTTGCCATACGCGCGATCATGCATCTAGACTCTGGCTAGCAGACATCTGATCTTCTGAGAACGCTGTTCCCGAGGCAGTCACAAGGCTCCTTCTCCTCGCTAAAGAGATGTCTAGGACGAGAAATGCCATTCGACGTTGTGGTAACGTCCAGTGGTGACATCGGCGCCCAAAGCAGCGAAGAGGTGGTCGGACAGATCGATGGACTGGCCTTGGCAGGCGCCGCACTTGTCGACGAGTTTGCCGGTGGCGCTCTTGCCATTCAGGGTGATCGTGGCCATGCGGCCGCAGTACGGGTTGCCGTTGGATTGAGTGCCCATCATTTCTGAAAGGAATGGTTAGAAGGGGTTTACTAGAATAATAGGTCACAGGGGGTGAATTAAGAGACTCAACCATGAGCGAGAGCAAAGACGTCCTCCGAGGTACCGTTGTTGAGCCAGCCGCAAGCACCAAACCCAGAGGCCTTGAATACTTCAGGAGTAAGCCCGGCAGTGGTGTCGTACACGGTAATGTCACCGGAGCATGGGCCACCGTCCTTGCAGGAACCACCACTGGTCGTACCCGAAGAGCTGGAGGATTGAGCTGGGGCGGCGGCGCTTGATGCAGAAACAGCAGGAGCGACGGAGGATGGGACGGTGAACGAGGGGGAGGGGGAGGGAGGGGGAGGAGGAGGTGGGGTTGTAGATGTGGACGTGGTTGTCGGGGCTTGGTATGCGGCAATTGGCGCGGGCGTGGAGGTTGTCGTGGGTGGTGGGGGAGGAGTCGAAGTGCTGGTGGTTGAAGGAGCAGCAACCGGCTTCGGGCCCTGCTGGTTGTCGGCCTGCTTTTGCGCAACAGCGGCATAAGTTGGAGTCTGTCCCGGTGAAACCCAGACGGTTGTGGTGGCGTCGACGGTCTTGACAACCTTTTCGACGACAGTCTCCACGACCATGTCTTTCTTCTCCAAAGGAAGGGCCGAGACGAGGGCCAGGACGGAGGCGAAGACGCCGATGCTGAAGGACTTCATTGTTGCTAACGACTGTCGGTAATGAGTGTTGCGGGATCGAGATATGTATCCAATCAATGGATGTGTTGAAATCGACTTGCGACTGGCGACCTGGTGTTTCGTGATGGTTCTTGTCGGGTTTATAAGTGCAAGGACACACTCGAATCTTGGATGGAAGGAATGTGGAATTCTAATTGTTCAAAGAATGAATGAATGGAAGCTGTTCACTAGGAGCAGCAATTCTGAAAAAGGACAGTGATGCCTGAAGGGTAGGCGACGTGAAAGATGTAAAGAAGAGTCGTGAGTGAGGTTGGAAAGAAGGAAGGAAGGGAAAGCAAGTGAGGGGGACGGGCAATAATGCTTCATATTGGGTCCGCACAAAGAAAACCAGCAAACGGGGCGTAGGTGCACGCTAAAACGTGAGCATTCAGGGGTAAGACCTAAAGCAATTTAGTTGGCGTGATAGGGGGGCACGATTCTTTGTTCATCCAATCAAATTCTCTATTTATGGCATGGGGGCTATGTCTAGCGCTGTCTTCATGTTTAGCGCCCGGTGATACCAAAACACCTCCTCTTGGATCCAGCCTCTGTGTCTGCATAGTGTGTGGTATCATGGTAAGCACCACGGAATTGGTACACGTCAGCCATACAACATGATTCCGACTCTCTCTCTCTCTCTCTGCATTAGATCTTACCGAGGAGGCACAAGCTCAAGGGGTCAGGATCATGACAACTTATTCGATTGCCACTGTAATAACCGTGGAGAGAGCCATCTCGGATCCCGCCGAAAATCCTGCTCCACTCCTCCCTCCTACAAACAATTCAGGACCCCAATCACAACTTTTCGTACACAGCCCACTGCGCCCGGACTCACTACATACGCGGATCCCCCCCGTTCACCAAGTTTGCATTTGGGGCTCGCTTGGTAGATTTGCTTTACTTGACCCAATCATCACATTTACAAGACCCAATGTTGGATGTTGGAAAAGTCGCTTTCACTCTTTGTTCGAGAACAAAAAGCAAACCCGGAGTGTGTGGTGATTGAATCCTCGAGTGTGCGCGTTACTGCGCACAAAAGAATCATCCGCCGTTAAGCAAGGGTGGTTAATGAATGGGTTTGCTGGCTGTGAATCCAAGGTTTCGGGGATAATATAAATATTTCATCATGACTCGATTGCCTGCCCGGTAGCTGCATTGCAAAAAGCAAAGCCTTTTCACTCGTTCCATGTCGATCTACTCATGAGGCCTTATGAACCCCCCACTATGTACATGTCCAGCGTGAACTGATCGATTTCTCCGTGGGTTTCGGAAGCTATCGATTAAGACTGAGCAGCCCTTCAATGTACTGCCTGGCGTCAATGCCGATTCCCTCCGCCAACTTGCCCGGTCCCCACCCGCTGCTTGCGCTCGAAGCACTAACGTTGCGGCCAAACCTTGACGTGGATTTCTTGGCGGGAGGTGGAACGTAATCGCTGGCTTTCCGGATGAGAAAAGCCTCACGGAACATACTGCTGTGCCTGGGCTCGGTGATCGAAGGATGGGGCAAGCGCATCCATACCACCCACCAGCCTCGGTTGGTTTTGCTCGTTCTTTCAAGCTCGGCCGTGTACCGGCGAGTCGAGATGTATGTATTGAGGATTTGCGAGTGTACAGTAAGTGCCTCCACCTTAGTCCAAGGAGCTGCCGCTGTTTCTTCCGCAGTAAGGCCTGGCTCAGGGATGTTGGGGATCGTGGTATGCACCGTCAAGTTGGAGGGATCATAGACAAGATCGCAGATCGGTTGCGAACTCTTGGTGGAAGCGGTACTCTTGGGTGCCGCAGCCTCCCAGAGGCGCTCAGACACCTTGCCCGGAGAAGTCGATGCCAACAGAGGTCGCTGCAAAGGTCCTAGTTGATGGTGAAGAGAGCGATAGAAAGAAGGAAAGGCCAGCGAAACGACATGGAGCTCGAAAAGGAAGGTGAAGATGAAAGGTTGTTGCTAGACAGAGATTAATATGTAACATCATACCACATAGCCACCATACATACTACGTAGACAACCACCCGCAACCGGGCGTCATAAGTCTCGGCCGCTGCTTCTTCGTCTGCATAAACCGTCAGTATCCGTCTGGCAAAGAGAATGAAACACTTACAACTACTGGTTGATGTTCCACTTAATCTGACAATTTTCGCAGAAGTGCGCTCAACGTGTACCGTCCTTCGCATAGTACGGTTGGTCAAGCTTTGAGTTTCATTGATACTGTCAGGATCTGTACCAATACCTGTGTCGGGCTCTTCATCGTCGCCGATAATGTCTTGCTCCAGGTCACCTTGTAGTCCAATCATGAAGTAACCGTAAGATGTTTCTTGGACCTTCGAAGAGCTGATCTTGCTCGCTGCCGCTGGCTGTCCTTTATAGTCTGCTCCACGGTTCTCCTGGTTTGAGTCTTGGCGCTGAATAATGGATCGTTTCAGCGGGATTCCCCATTGAGACCCATAGACTCCGAGGGTCAGATACTTCATCAAGGTCTCTGTACTAGAAGTAGACTGGTCCTCCAGTCCACTGGCGGATATCCCAGATTGCTTTTTCGACGCGTCGTTGTCTCGTGACTTTGCGGAGAGAGTAGCTTTGACAGGGTGTGGCCTCACTGGTGCAACAATAGGGGGAGGTATACCAACGGGTGTATCCAAGTGCTTCTGGTACTCACTAGACGCGTGGTCTTCTGAGGACTGTCGAGGCTGAGACCTTTGTCGCTGCAAATTTTCACCTGTGAGATTGGAGCCGGCCTTCATAATAGATGACGGAGACTTCTTCCGCTTGCGACGGAAGGTGGAAGAAGGGTTGTCTCGCATGCCATAAGCACCCTCACCGTACTTGAAAATCATTTCCACCCAACTGGAGATATCTCTGACTGAAGACCTATTGATGGCACCGATGCCCGAGAATATGACGCCATCTGACGGTCTTGGATCCTGAGTGAGTCCCTGCCACTCTTTCCTTGTCCTTTGTGCTCTAGTAGGCGCATCTGTGGGCGTAGAGTTCTCGTCTGGCTTGTTCCCTACTTGGGGCGCATCTCCAAACCTCGAAACGACCAGATCCACAAGGCCATCGGTCCTCTCAATGAATCCTTCCAGTACTTCTCGCTCCCCACTACCCCATTCCTCTTCTCCCACACCTATACCAAGCTCTCCGCCCGCAGCGAGCTTGAGACCATTGAATACATCCACCGCAGGATTTCCATGTAACAATACGTCCCAGTTCCAGACAAATGTATCCCAGAAGGCTTTGAGAACGCCGCAGAACTTAGGGCGTGCTAAGCTTCCATGAAGCTCGGTAATTGTAGGTGAGTGATGAAGGAGAAAGACGCGATGGGCTCTAAGGATCTGCTGTAAAAGCAGAGGTGGCGGACAAACTTCTCGAGCTGAGTACTCGACTGTGGGTTCAGTTTTACCAAGCGTCTGAGTCGCAGTAGACTTATCAGAAGAACTTGCGATGCGAGTTAGATCGATAGACTATTACAAGGATCAGATATGTGCAGATATTGCAAGGAAGATGTATTCACTGCTAGAATCCACCAACTCGGCTCAAGCTCATGCAGAATGATCCTTGATTTTTCAGTCTCAATGGAGTCTACTGCTTCGCCATCGGAAAAGCTCCTGCTCCTTGTACTCAGTCCTAAACGTCGCTGTTGTGCGCCAGCATGGAATGACTACTTTGCGAATTCGACCATGCCTTGGGCCAAGCCAATCTGTCGCAACCTTTCATTCTTTTCTTCGCGTGTATCTTCGTTTTCGGCGTTACTTCCAGCCTTGTGGCTCGATTTTATATCGTGTGAATTCGAATGGTAATATACAATCTGGTCATGAAGGGTTTCATCACTGCGACTGAGGGAAGGATTGTAGATTGCTAAAAAGGAGAGGCTTGCAGGAACTACGCCTGCATTCTTGGTGGAACTGGACATCACATGATCAGGACAATATAAAGCTTTTAAGAGAAGGGAAGGCTCAAGACTCAAAGAGTCGAAAGTGATTTGATCTGCAGCGAATGTGGTAATTTACAGTAGCTCTTGTTTTAGTGCGGTATTTGTCGTGAAGCTTCGAAGGGAGAGCTTAACTGAAGTTTCAATGAGTGACCCTTTAAGTCACTTTTCTGGTCTTTCATCTAACTAATTCATACATAATCCAATATCAATGTAGACAACCCTACGAGAAATTGTTCACATCCCAATCTTCAATATCCTTCAAGTCTATCACGGCATATACAGCTTTTCAAAGGCCACTGAGCGCGCTTCTACCCACGTGAAAGAAAGCTGCTTCAGAAAGATCAGGATGTCTGACAATGGCACTGCTGTGGATGATGAGCAAGTCAAACGCGAGGATGGCGGAGACGATGAAGTAAGAGCTTGGTCCTTTCGTTAGCATCCGCCATAACGTCTCGCGCACGTCGCAATGGTTTCGGCGCGAGAAGTCAGGGATTGAGGCTTATTAAGACACATGTCAAGAAAAGAGCGCTGATGACATGGTGTGCAGGAAGAGATATCAGCAATGAAGAGACGGGTGGCTGAGATGGAAGCCGAGGCGGCAAAGCTGCGAGAAATGCAAGCGTCGCTCGACCAGGAAACCCATGACCTTCGAGAAGATAAGGAGGATATCGATGCGCGTAGTATATTTGTTGGGAATGTCGATTATGGCGCATCGCCAGAGGAGATTCAGGCGCATTTTCAGAGTTGTGGCTCGATCAATCGAGTCACTATTCTCTTGGACAAGTTTACTGGACATCCAAAAGGGTTGGTCTCTCCACAACGGGTACTGCCGTGTCGCATGCCCTCATCTCGACTCCAAAATGCCATCTCCTAAACTATCTCGCTGCCTGGCAAGAGATGGACCGCTAATGGTATGATGCAGGTATGCGTACGTGGAATTTACGGAACCTAATCTTGTTGCTCAAGCTTTGGTTCTTAACGAGAGCATGTTTAGGGGTAGAAATCTAAAGGTTTGTCACATATATCCTCCATCTCTTCTGGACATAAGCTGCTGGTTACTGATCAACATCTACTTAGGTCGTACCCAAGCGCACCAATTTGCCAGGCCTGACCCGTGGCCGCGGTGGAGGGCGTGGAGGGCCTCGCGGTGGACGAGGTGGCTTTGGGCGAGGCGGCTTTGATCGAGGTGGATATGATCGAGGTGGGTATCCTCCTCGAGGTGGGTATCGTGGAGGTTACAGGGGCAGGGCCAGGGGGTATGCGCCATACTAAATGTTGCAACTGTGTCGTATGGCCGTGTACTGGTACTGCGAGATTCTAAGAAAACATCTAGAGGGAGTTCTAGGGTTTACTTGGGCGCCCGGCTTCCTTTTACCGGGCCCTCTGTACGCTGATAGAAGGAAGAGTGTCTGGTCAAAAAGCATTGAGGGTATGGCCGATTTAGTTGCCATAGAATGAGCTACTAAGGCCTTTAGGACTTCCATAAAACGTGACTCCGTCCCTTAAACTACTCTTCATCGATCGATCATGAAACATACGGTGCATTTCCAGTAGTTTCATATTCTCAAACACACTTCATTGAAAGCAACTGACTAAGCGTGTATAACGCGATTTTCTATATTGGGAGAAGCAGCCTTCAACTAGCGGGGTCAGATCTCTTTACAACGGGAAGTACTAAATTCATAAGGTAGATCCGGATTTCTGCTGCCATCTCAATCTAGCTGCCAGGAGCTCTTTATTCTACGTTCTGCATGATTGAAATGTTCTGACACTTGGAACTCAAACTGTGACAAGCCTGAGGCTGGGAAATCCTGCACAGCCTCAATCAACCCTCGGAGCAGCGCTTTAGGCCGCTTGGCTTGCACGGTCGACACCACAGGTCTTCGAGACGTGACCGCATGTTCATGGTCGACAACAGCTTGCGGTGAAGAACAATACCATATAGGAGGGTCTTGGGCCGTGCCATTGCGGAGGATGGATTCCGATCTGCCACAGTACGTCGCTCTGCAAGCCATTCATGATCGCTTAATACTAATACTTTTCTGACAGGGCTCCGAATCTGAGAGTGACGAGTGAGGTCCCATACTGATTGACAGCTTCTCCCTGAAATCTGGCTCACGTATTACAGTCATCGCTGCAGATGGTCTATATAAGCGCGATGTCTTCAGTAAGTAGAGTAACTCTCTTTGGGCATTTTGTACGCTGGCTGACACGTTGATCCAAAGGATTTCCGGATCCTTTTGCCGTTGCTACGATAGGGGGGGAACAGACACGAACCACATCAGTGATCAAGAAGACGCTGAACCCGTACTGGAACGAGAGCTTCGATATGTTTGGAAGCCCTGCTGTACAGTTAACCTCTTAAGCTGACTCGTCGACAGGCGAGCATCAGAAGAGAGTATCCTAGCTATCCAGATATTTGACCAGAAGAAATTCAAGAAAAAGGACCAAGGGTTTCTAGGAGTCATCAATGTCCGCATTGGCTCTGTCATCGATTTGGAAATGGGCGGTGACGGTACGTTCACTTTACCGACTCAGAAATACATATACAATCGCTAAGCAAGGATCTACAGAGATGCTTACAAGAGATCTTAAAAAGTCGAACGACAATTTAATTGTCCATGGAAAGCTCATCGTTAACTTATCTACCACTCTCACACCAGCCATCAACAATCAGCCACAAACCCCTGGTCCCGCCGGTTCATCGTTGAATGTTACAAACGGCAGTGCTTCATCAACAGTCAACAGAGGGCCTCCCAGATCCCCGATTTCTCCTGTTGGACCTAGTAGCGAAATTCCTCAAGACCTCCCACCCCCCCACACTCCTAGTCCCTCGCAAGGCCCAAGCTCCATGCCTTCAGGCGGAGCCGCTGGCACGTCCGCGCCGGTCAACGGTGGTCACCAACCCATAGGTCCTAGTGGCACTAGGAATCACAGCTCCTTCGCTGACAACCAAGGGAGGCTTCCTGCAGGTTGGGAAAGGCGAGAGGATAACCTTGGTAGGACGTACTATGTCGACCATAATACGAGAACCACAACATGGACGAGGCCGTCAACTACCTACAACGAAAGAGATCAGCGAACTGCCTTAGAGGCAAACACCCAGCTAGAGCGACGAGCCCACCAAAATCGCATGCTCCCAGAAGATCGCACAGGAGCGAATTCGCCAAGTATAGCAGAATCACCGCCAAACAGTGGGAATAGTGCAAGTGCTGCTAGCAATGCAAATGCGGTATCTATGATGGCTACTGGTGCGACGACTGCAGGAACTGGAGAGCTTCCTGCCGGTTGGGAGCAGCGGCATACTCCGGAAGGCAGATCTTACTTTGTTGATCACAACACACGGACTACGACCTGGGTGGATCCTCGTCGCCAGCAGTACATTCGAATGTACGGCCAGAATCCGAATGGCAACAACACAACTATCCAGACCCAGCCTGTTTCACAACTCGGTGCACTACCAAGCGGATGGGAAATGCGGCTTACAAACACCGCCAGAGTGTATTTCGTGGATCATAATACCAAAACCACAACCTGGGATGACCCGCGATTACCCTCATCCTTGGATCAAAATGTGCCGCAGTACAAGCGGGACTTCCGGCGCAAACTTATATACTTCAGGTCCCAGCCAGCTCTGCGTATCTTATCCGGCCAATGTCATGTCAAAGTACGAAGAGATCACATCTTCGAAGACTCGTATTCCGACATAATGAGACAAAACCCTAATGAGCTAAAGAAGCGCTTAATGATCAAGTTTGACGGTGAGGACGGTCTTGATTACGGTGGTCTCTCACGGTAAGCTTCTGTTCCAACCATTAGCGGTAGACCGGATACTAACTGTACGGCAGAGAATTCTTCTTCCTGTTATCACACGAAATGTTTAATCCGTTCTATTGCCTTTTTGAATACTCCGCCCATGACAACTACACACTACAAATAAACCCTCATTCTGGTATTAATCCGGAGCACTTGAATTATTTCAAGTTCATTGGTAGAGTTGTGGGATTAGCTATCTTCCATCGACGATTCTTAGACGCATTCTTCATTGGTGCCTTCTATAAAATGATTCTGCGGAAGAAGGTCAATCTGGCGGACTTGGAGGGTGTTGATGCTGAATTCCACAAAAGCTTGACCTGGACCTTGTAAGCCGCGCCTGTACGTTCCGACTGACCTTTTCTAACAGAACATCAGGGAAAATGATATCACGGGAATCCTGGATCTCACCTTTTCGGTCCCTGACGAAAGGTTTGGCGAAACCTTCGATGTTGATTTGAAGCCCGACGGCCACAACATTGAAGTGACTAATGAAACCAAGAAAGAATATATTGAGTACGTCTTGCATTTTGAATGACATCCTCATTGGTCCTGCTAATCGTATTAGTCTTGTCACCGAGTGGAGAATTCAGAAGCGAGTCGAGGCGCAATTCAACGCATTTGTGACTGGCTTCAACGAGCTCATACCGCCGGATCTTGTCAATGTATTTGATGAGAGGGAGTTGGAACTTCTCATCGGTGGCATTGCAGACATTGATGTGGAGGACTGGAAGAAGCACACAGATTACAGGGGTTACACGGAACAGGATGAGGTCATAAGAAATTTCTGGACCGTCAGTACATTCTAAGCCTAGATCTGTATTAAAGGATTCTAACGAGGCGCTGTAGTGTATCCGAAGCTGGGACGCAGAGCAGAAGTCACGATTACTCCAGTTTGCAACCGGCACATCTCGAATTCCCGTCAACGGATTCAAAGACCTTCAAGGAAGTGATGGGCCCAGAAGGTTCACTATTGAGAAGTCTGGATCCGATAAAGCGCTGCCGAAATCACATACCTGGTATAGCCCCCTTTATTCCTTTTGGCGAAGAAGATATATACTGACCTGGGTCGTTAGTTTCAACCGCCTAGACCTCCCAGACTACAAGTCATACGACGCCCTATCCAGCAAGCTTACGACCGCGGTAGAGGAAACTGTTGGGTTCGGACAGGAGTAGAACATGGTAAGGTGCTGTGTCTTTGAGATGGCTGGAGTTCGATGTGGGACATTGTACAGTCCGTTCAGGGTGTTAGAGAACCGCTGTTTCGTAACTGGGTTGGGCGGGCATCACTCTCGTTTAGGGCTGTAGGCAGTTAGGACTGCAAATACAACATCATCGAGAGCTGATGCGCTTGCAGTGCATTTGCATTTGATTTGGTCTTGTTGTGGAGCTTTTGGTTTGTAGGCCTTTCTTTTTCACAACCCATCATCCGTGTCCGTTCCGACGCCCATACCCTGCCATCTCCAACATGACTCAACAACCGCCTCATTATATTCATCATGCCGCAGCCGTCCAAAGAATATTCACCACCATCTCCCACTCACTCACTCCCTCACTTATCCAAACCTCTCTCTCCCCTCCACCACAACCAAACACCAAGCCTCCGCATCTCGCCAAAACCTCGCCTTGCTCCTACAGTACATACCTGCAGTGCACCAGCCAGCCAGCCAGTCAGCCACTAAAGTACCGTACCTTAACCTAAGGGATCGTCAAAAAATATGTACGCCCCCCAAAAGTCCAAAAAGTGCTCACCCACCCTCTTCTTCTTCTTCTTCTTCTTCTTCTTCTTCTTCTTCCAACATACATTGCATACATACATACATACAGTATATGTATATGTACATGTATATACATGAAAAAAACCTCCGGACTACTAGTACCTCACTTCACCTCGGAAAAAAAAAACACTTTTCTGGGCTTTTAGGGAATATTAGATAGTTGAGCGGGTTGGTTAGTGCGCCCCCAAAACAAATCACCCATTCCTGCCCATCACCCCCCTCCCCCCCTCCCCCCCCCTTTTTTCCACCATCACTTCTCAACTACATCGGCTATAATACGGCGATTCGGTAAGTAATTCGCTTGTGTGAGGAAGAAATTAGGGCAGGGTTAAGGGAGAAATGGAGAAAGGGAGAAAAAAGGGGGGGGAATAGGAAATATGTTATATGTATGGAGAAGATGTTGGGGTTAGGGAGGTAGAGGAGTGAGAGTCGGTATGGGTGGGTGGGGAGCACAACGCACAAGGGGGTTATCGTTGGCGTTGCAGTTTTGATCCGCTCTGATAGGACTGTCGCTGCATCACCACGATCGGAAGAAGATATTGTAGCAGCATTCAGCTACAGCTACAGCTACAGTTACACCGCCCCCGTCCTCGGTCCTCTTCCAGCCCTTCTTCCCCAATGCTTCCCCTACCATATGCCAATCTAAAGCCTGCAGCGTTCTCGTATCCAGAACAGCAGCCCTCCACACTTTCTCAAAAACTTAAAAAGCCGTCGTTGTCCCGCAACAGAAGAAAAGAAGCGAGGTGATGCCACCCCCAAACGCCTACGCTCGACAGGAATAAGATACAAGTAGTGACAATGGGGGGTTTCCATTCTATAACGACATGATGTGAAGCGGGAAAGAACATGCTGAGCTCAAGGACAAACCTCAGGCTGTGTGGTGATTGGAAAAATGTAGAAGATGCGGGTGATTCATCTCCTCAAACGTATTGGTGTTCAAGACGACAAAAGATCTCATTTCATCCCCTTCCTCCTGGGTCTCCTACCAGGAACCGAGAGTCTGACGGGTTGATCATTCGGATCCTGGTCTTGTAGCGGCGCTGAAGTCCTCGTGGTTGACGATCTCCTCGCAATCCGTGCAGTGGGCGGATGAGCTTTCCCCAGCCCTAGGTCTGCAGCGGCAGAGCTGCTCCCTCCGAGTCCGATCTCTTCGTCGTGATCCTCAACCTCGACGCCCAGGTAGCGGTCCTCTTCATCGTCACCTTCAGCTGAGCTGGGGCCTTCAGACTCGGAGTGGGCGTTCTCGTAGTCGCCGTCATCCGAGACCAAGCTTGGAGCTGGATGTGATTCGATGGTGTTGGGAGAGAGGTTTAGAACAGGTCCTACGTCTTCGGTTGGAGAAGCTTGCTGTTGTTGTTGCGTAGGTGTTCCAGTGTAAGAAGATGAGTAGCTTGAAAGGGGAATGATGTTGCTCAAGAACTCAGGCTTCCGTAATCCGTTGTCGACGCCTTTGCCGCTCGGTGTGCGTTCTAGCGGAGCTGGAGACATGCCAGCGCGGGCGGGGAGGCGACCGCCACGTATGGCAGTACGTGGGTTAAGGTTCTGTGGGTCATTTGCGGTCTCGGATGTATCTTCCATGTCTTGGTCCTGGTCTTCGTCCTCACTTAAGAGATGAGCGTCGGCATCAGCGTCGACCTTGACCTTGGCTTCCGCTACCATTTCATCTAGGTCTCCTCCCCAACCTGTTTTGGCGAACAGGGCCGAGAGATGAGGAGTCTGGGACGAGGGTGTGAAGGGTGCTAGAAGCGGCGTTCCCAAACCGCTCGCGTGGCCAGGACGCTGCCATACTGGAGTAGCTGAAGTGTTCGCCTTGAATCCCGAAGGATTACTCGGTGTGTGACCAGCAGCAGATTGTGGCTGTGATTTCCTACGTCTGGATGCTGTTGTAGCTGTAGGTGTTTGTCTTGTCATCTGGGCAGAGCGAACGAGTGGATGCACTAGTCCCACGCTAGCGCCGCTCGTGCTGGTGACTCCAGTCGAATCTCCAGAAACACCAACACCGACTGCTGGGTTGTAATCAATCTCTTCACCACAGGCTTGAGCAGCTGCATCGTGACTAGCGAAGCCTCGGTTATGCGCAATACGACAGTGATTGATGAATCCTTGAGCACTATTAAAATTGTCCCGTCGGCAGTCTATGCATACTAGCTTGACCCATTGGCCGTCGGTTGATCGCTTGAGAATCATCGGTCCTTTTTCTTCTTTGGGTTCTGGATAGCCATGCGGAAGTGCTTGAAGACGTGCGCTGGCCGAACCTCTTTGAGAGCGAGATTTGTGCCCGATGTTACTCTTCTCGGCGACAGATCCCCGCGTCGTCCGTTCTGGCACAGTCTTACCACCTGTACGTGGTGCCTGTGGGCTTTCTGCTATGCTGCCATCGAAGGCTGAGTCCGGAATGAGCCATTTCTGGTAATGTCGAGTATATGGACCATCAGTGACACCCCACGGCGGCGGATATTGCACATGATCATCGAACGTGGGTCCTGACCCACCACTGACCGCTTGCATATCCTCAAGTCTGGATGACATGGCTGGGTAAGGAATAATCTGACAGCGGCGGAGTTGCTCCAGGGCTATTTGACATTTTGCAATTTCTTGGTCAACTAATCGCAGTTCCCGATGTTTAAGAAGTATCTCGAGACTGAACTGCGATTCAATAACCTGTTGGACTGTTGTCATAGCTGTAGCGTCGGTTTTGCCGTTTTGAAGATCAATCTTCTCCCCTTCTTGCTTTCTCTGCTTTAATATGCCATGACTAACAGATTTCTCTTGACTGCCGTTGCCTTCCGGCGATTTCCATAACTCCGGCTGTTCCCGATCGAAGCTGCCTACGACAGCTAGATTTGCTTGGTTTGCGCTGCCTTCTTGCGATTTTCCTCTGTCCATCTTTGGTGTTTGTGTTTTGGACGGTGTTTCAGAGCAAGTAGCGGACGTGTATTCACTGGTTTGCTGGACGTGATTTGGCGTATTCATGGGAGTTGGAGGACGTGGCAGCGCAACATGACTCAAGTGCTCAATCTTCCTCTTGACCGGACTTCGTTCCGGCCCAGCGCTATCTCCTCGCTTTCGCTTCATTTTGTTCAACAACGAGATTTGAGGCACCGGCGACTTTGGCCGTGACGTCGTTGTGAAGTTTGGATTCTCCATCACCACCTTCTCGTTCCGAGTTCCGGTGGTCCATGGAAGCAGAAACATGCCATGCGACGCAGTCAACACTGCGCGTTCGTGGCTCCTGGTATTTACGGTGAACGTGCGTGTTGCAGAAATCGCCAAGGGAAACGGCCTTTCACAGGTTATGCGGCAACAATTCGGACAGGGTTGCCTTGGCGCAACGGTAGGGTCGGGCCAAAATCTGTGGTAAGAGAAATAAATCAAAGGCGCATTTTCGTGTCGTGTTCGAATTATCGTCCGGACGAATAATTGGTCGAAAAGGCTAAGTTAGAGAGAGTGGTGAAGCAAAAACGTGCGGGCGCAATGTCCTTGTAACGGGGAAAAGCGACCGAGCGACAGAAGGCGACAACAAGTGGTGAAGGGCGGAAGATTGATTACAAATCAACTAGAAAGCGACGGTAGGTGAAAGGCGAAATATCGCTCGATAATTTAAAAATCCGGTATTAGACTGGGGGTATTCAGTGGGACTGTTGGAAATGGGAGAAAGTGGTGATGTATTCTATCGGTTCTCTTAGGGTTGACGTCTACAAGAGTACAAGAGGAGAGGAGGAGAACACTTTAGGGAAAGTGCCGCTTGGGGTTGGACTTTCCCGCGCATAGATATGGGGAAGGGAAGGGAAGGGGAGGGGAGGGAAAGGGACTCTCTCTCTCTCTCACAGAGAGAGTGTGTGTGTACCAGAGTAAGGCAGCCTGAAGTTATGCGCTAATGCAACGTTCTCTGGAATCGGAAACAGGGAGAGAATAGAGAGAATGCCCGGCGCCGAACAAGCAGACGCACGTGATTGGGTGTGCGGTACAGAGTGACAAGGGGGGGCGATGGTGGGAGATGATTACGTGCCACGGCCCACGGCCCACGGCCCACGTCGGACGTCGGACGATTACATTGAGTACGTACGTACCTTACCTACCTTACTGCTAGCAGTACGGAAGTACTGTATCATCTAAAGTAGCAGCAGGTCAAGTAGTTCTAAGGTAGGAACTTGATTTATTTAGGTTTTATCATCATTATTATTATGCGTCAGAATGAAAGTCAAACAGAAAGAAAGCATCACGAGGTAAACACCAAGGACGACATTCCCATGCATTGATTACATCGCACAATGCCACGGTAGATCTAGGTGCCTGAGGTACTCTCATCCACTGGAATTATTATCATTGTTATTATCAGTAGACGGACTTCTAATGGGGCATTCCATCATCCCACCCATTCTAGAGAGTCCTGCTCTCATGATCATGCATTACAGTACTCCGTAGAATATAGTTCTATATTATTTCGGCTCGGCCATGTTTGATAGTCTTAGCGCCGGGAGCTTAAACTCTATCACGTCGATCTGACACTGTGCGTCCGAAGGGTCCCCGCTCTCCCCAAGACTCCTCAACGATGATCGTCAAATGTTGAAGGCCCAGGAAAGGTGGTGTGGCCGCGTTAAGATACCGTGTGCTCGGCATGGAAACATCCCCAATATGGGCATATGGGCAAGAACTGATTGTACAGAGAGGTTCTATGTTCTAAAGCATCAGTAACAGTGCAAATCTGTAACTCGTGTTGACTCGGTCTCTTCGTTTTCTAGACACACTTGCCCCTAAGTTCTCGAATAGGTTGCCCGAATTATTAATTAGTTCCAACCCAGTCTCTTTCGCACGAGACTGAGTCGCACTCTACGCTTGTCGAGATGGCCGGGAAAAAGACTCGGAAAGCAGCTGCAACGAAGCGAGGGGAAGGTACTAAGAAGCTTTATACCAACACAAACACTTCACAGGCCCCCCAGCCTCAAATTCAAGTTCGGAGCACGATGCATTCAACGACAATCCCAATCAGTATGCATGGTATGGATGATCATACCGAATCCGACATGCGTCCTAGCAAAAGGTTGAAGCCGACCATCACAGAGGGGCCAACCCATACCATATCCCAGAGTGCGAGAACAGATCTGCCTAAAGAAAATGCAGCATCCGTCGAAGAGGAGTCTTCGGCTTCAAAAGCCGCCCAAACTCTCCCCCCGGAGCTTCAGCAACTCCAATCCAGCTATGAATTTACTTCCGTGTTCATCATCCCTTCGTCTAAGATAGAAAAAAGCGTTCGAAAACTTCTGCTCACTCTTGAGAAGTTTAGTTTCGCCGATCTGAAATCCAAGCCCGGTGTCGTGGTATTGAGCGCTAAAGCGGCCGGAGCAGCCAAGATGGTCAGTATTGTTGAAATTGCTAAGGGGGCCATTGAGAAAGACCGTGGTAAATGGTATCAATACTCAAGACTGCATGGCGAGGTTACTCCGCTAAATCAGAAACCCTCGAAGCGAACGGATCGGGGTAAGGCTCTTAGCGACTGGCAGACAGAGCAGAAGCGGCCAAGGGAGGAAAGCTCAGCATCCTCTACGATGCAAGAGGTCGAAGAGACTAAGCTGGGTGGAGAGGGTGACAACGAGGCCGAAGACGCTTTCGAAACCATGGGATTCGCCAGAGCACGAGAGCCAAACATGACTACGGAGGACCACGAAGCTCGAAGTAAAGTTAGGGCCGTCCCGATAATGACGGTCTACATGTCAAGGGTCCCGGTACCAGGCTTGAAGGATGTCTTTGGGTATGTGAACATACGATATCTGTGCTTTGAAGCATCTGCTTACCAACTACCACAGCGAACAGACAAATGCTTGACATTTCAAGCCACTAGGACAAAGTTACATTATCTTCCATGGGTGAGTCAAGCCAAGGTCCCCTACAATGTACAATGGACCATGGCTGAGACACCTCAAGGGTGTAGATATACAGTATCTACCATGAATGTCTTGGCTTCCATAGCCAGGCGCTGGAATTAAGTGTGAAAGCTACGATGCACATCAAAACGATCGTTTGGGAACAGTGTAGCAAAAGATCGGAGTTTTCTCGTGGGGTTGCTGGTGTAGTACGGTTACGACGCGGATTTTGATACCCAAATAGCGAGCAGCTTTGCGCCGGATAAATGGCAACACCCTCCCAGTTCCGCGTTCGTCCTTTCTTCTTTTCTTGTATAGTAAGCTCTACGGAAAGAGGCAGATCAGAATCTTGTGGTTCACCAACCAAACTTCCATCCCACATCGCAAATTCCCATTATGTACCCCACTTCCCCCGAAAATCCCCGTCACCCCCTTATCCTTAACACAAAATTCACCACCACCGCCGCCAACAGCGCCATCGCCAGCACACTAGGCCCTAACCTATCATCGAACCCCCCCTGTCCCCTCATCCGTATACTCCGTGCCCGCCAATGATACGTCACAAGCGCATACAGCATCGTCGCCATCGCCACAACCGTAAACAGCGCAGCGGATATGCGACCGACGCTGTCGCCAAAGTTCAGAAGACCGATGGCGAGGCCGCCGAGGATGACGGTGAAGTTGAGCCAGGAGAGGAAGGTGCGCTCGTTGGCGAAGAAGACTTTGGGCTCGACGCGGGTGGGGAGGGCGATGCGTTTGCCTGTGGAAGGGCGTGGGGTTCAGTAGGGGCAGCAATTACGTAGGGTGAGAACGAGCTCAGGAAGGAGGCAAGTAAGTACCTTGGGGGGCTTGTAGGAGGGGTTGGGCGGACATTCCACGGTGTCAAGCTGGAGGAGAGGTGATGAAGTGGGGGGTGGTGAAGAAGGAACTTGATGTCGCTTATATGCAGGCTGAGTGGGCAAAGGCTATCGCAGAAGGGTATTTAAGTATATACAGACAGAAACAAAGTTGATTGACAGTGATGATACGGTTAATTGAATGTGAGTAGAGCAATTGAGAGTTGGAGAGTCTTTTGATGAGCTCCTCGGCAGCCAATGGCGGGGTTGCTTTTTGGACTTTTAGCTTCTGCCTGCGATCGACGGCGCTGCTGCTGTGCCTGTACCCTAACACCTAAGTCCGAGCCCGTTCTTGAGCCTCAAACAATTACTACGTACTGTAAGGTAAGCACGTAAGGTAGGTAGGTACCTTAACTAGTAAAGATTGGATACGCCGAAATCCATCTGCTGCTCCTTCGTGCTTCGTGCAATTCATATCGCTGTATCTTGCATTCATTCTCCAATCATGGCATCAGAAGAATCACTCCAGACTTGGTCAACAGCAGTATGCAATCCGGGACATCCGTAACAAAACGCTGTTCTAATATCCCAAGATAGCCTCTTCCAAAAACACGCTTGAATGAGATTGTTAACGATGTGAGCTTTACACTAGAAGGGAGTTGCCCGTTGTCTATCTTGCTGACTCCTTACCAGGTCTGCGACTCCACCTTCCAATTCGTTGATAGGTACGACCACAGCCGTACCCCATCCTGGAACACCCACATCATCGTAACAACCCCAATTATCTTCCACTCTTGACGTCCTTAATGCTTTAACAGAACACAACTCTCTCATCGCTACTCTCCGAAGCCACAACATCCCACCAACCTTCCCCCTTCAAATTCGTTGTCACGAGCACAATAATCCAACACAACCCCGCTCCTCACTCACAATTAGCTCAATCACAAGAACCCACCCAAAGCATCTCCCCAACTCCAGAGGACGGTGCAGGCAATGAGAATAAAGGTACAGGAACCGCGGTCGCAAAGAGAGGCATGCACTCGGCGACAGGGGCCTATTGGAACAAGCAGCAGGACGGCATGTGGAGTCTCAAGTATGAGAAGCAGGAATCAAAAGGGTTTGATGTTATCGTCAACGTGATTTGGATATCAATTGCTTGAACAGTGGATCTATTGTACAAGGTGCTAAACCTAACTACAATAGCTACGTTCAGTTGATCTCACATGCTAAACTTGTCCAACACTTTGAACCATTCACTTCGATATCTTGACGTCCCCACGATAATTGCTTATGCACAGCTTGACAAAGAACATTTCTTCTAGCTTCAACACTTATACTAATCACCATCCTCAGAAGCCTGCTACCGTCCCAACCTTTTCAACTCCTCACCTTGTTATCTTACCCAGAAAAGATGTTTGTGCACTGCTTATGAAGTCGCAGAAAACCCTTTGTTTTCTAACAATCATACATTAACACCATCTTTAGACGCTTGCGCCAGTCGCAGCGTTCTCAGTACCTACAAATTCCTGAAGGGTGAAAATTGAGCCGGTCTCAATACCAGAAAGCCCACCATATATCCAAAACGACTTTAACTCGTCGACACAAGATGACCCCAAAGCCAAGATCTTCACAGAAACCAGCAATGGCAAAATATCACGCAACGCGCTATAAGATAAGGACCCGAAAGGACGATCCGTTCCGAGTGCTCCCAGACAACGTTGTGGGCCTGATTGTCCAGGAACTACCTGCAGTTGATACGGAGACGATCCGACGGGTTTCAAAGACCTGGAAGGCAACCTCGGAGTTCTTCAACGCCAATCTGGCTCTAAGGACACACTTCCCAATGGCTACGACCAAAAGGCTTGTGGCGCCGAATGAACCGAATCTGGAATTCCGAAGATTATGTAAGTATAATCCTTCACCGTGTCAAAGCTTTGTATTTCGCGCTTTGGTTATCAGTTAGGCTTGTACGACTTTTTCGAAGGATCATATTCCACATGCCCAGTATTGGTTCGTGCGTACCTCTTGCGCATTCACTCTGTAGCTGCACTCTTGTTCATGTACTTCAATTGCACTGCTTGAATTAACAACCCAGAGACGTCAGGTATACTAATTGCCTCTATATAGTATACCAACAAGAGAGTCTAAGAAGAGGAAATGTGAAGAGTTTTCTCTATACAAGAGGATTGATGTTCTGGCATATAAACAATTTTCGACTAGCTCTTGCCGATAAACGGGGCTACTTACAGGTTTACCAACTCAGGAATCAAGGTAATGTCGCCATGGAGGTTGAACATAGCTTGAATGTATCTGAGATCCATCCGGACTTGAAGCCCACTGACATAGTTGGGTTTTGGATCCTTGAAGACGGGGATATTCTGGTACAAACGTACTCAACGAGAGACACGACTTCTGCTTCTTCCTCGTCGAGACCGAAACTAGCGGCAAATCCCGGATTACTCACTAGATTGACACCATCTGTACCGGGTTTGATCGTATGGGCATTATCTGATCAATCTAACTTCTGCGGCAACGTATGTACCCATGACAGTTCGAAAGGAGATGCCCATGCCAGACCAATTTATGCGGTAGGAAAGACAGAAATCTACGAAATAAGGCATGAAAGACAGCATGAATCTCAGAGTTTTCGTTGGGTATCCACATTGATCGTCCGGCGTCTCGATCAACCCTTCCAAGGATGTACGATCCGACGATACGAGCACTGGGGCTACCGGAACTGGAATGACTGTCACATAACTCTGACTGGCGACGAAAAGTTTCTAATCTTGAAGAATAGGAAGGGTGTTCTTGGTACAGTCTCAACCGTGAACGGTTACGCCCAAACTATCGGCGGCAACTTCTGGACCCAGGCATCAGTCAAGATCGCGACAAGCTGTATTGTCGGCACCAGTTCCTCCGGATTTTGCGAGTATCGATCCCGTTTTCGATCAACGCCAGGGCAATTCGCTTGCTCCGTGTACAAATATGATTATGATGTGCCATCGGCCTCGTTTGTACGAAATGAAATCTATAAAAAGCACAAGCCCAACGCTGACTTGGATGGAATTCATGACTGCGATCGGGGGATCACCTTTTCTTCAAAGAGACGGGTTTTTGACAACTGTAAGGACGTAAAGCGAAACGGCGAATACATGAGCTTTAGGGTACACGAAACAAGAGACAACCAACCGATCTCTGGAGCAGTGTCACCCGGTGTCAGAGATATGAACTTAAAAGCGCCTAAGGATGGAAGGAGAAGATACTTCCGTTTGCGAAGCCCTGAGAAGCTTCGTGACTTACCACTTACGAATTCCCAAAGTTCCGGACCAGTTTCATGCTCAGATAGCTTTATGGGCATGATTGATGGATACTTCATTAACTATAACGGTACTCTTGGCGATATCGCGGTTTTCGGTTTCTGGCCATCTTGGTAATTTTTCTATTATCCGTGGTCCGACAAGACCAACCGCCGCTCAGGTCTACCGCAAAAGTCAATCGTTAGCATCTACCACCTACTGTCGTTCACAATCTTGCGCATTGCCTCCTCTAGAATGGTTCCCAGTCTGTCTGAAACATGGCAGGAACGGAAGGCAGGAAGGTCACAAAATGTGGAACCCTCTGAAGAATATCATTCTCTTACCATATTTCCACAGAACACCTCACACCAAGCCCTGCGTTCCGGAATCGGCTGTCTGAGCGCACAGAATTCGCTACTACGTACTGTCTCACCATATGCGACTCGATTCGGTCAAGCAAAGACGCCATATGTACGTTTGTCCTTAGTGGAGGTGTTTGGTTCCAGGATTCCCACCCCGAAAGACTTTAGTGTCTACGAGCAACTTACCACATGGATAGTGGACAAACAAAAAACTTCCCCAGCAGTTGTTGTTGAGCGCCTAGAGGGCGTCTTAAGAGGCCAAGCAGTGGAGTTGGTAGGAGCGGGTGGTACAGATTGTCGGGTCTCGGAAGAAACGAAAATTTGGCGCGAATCTGGGGCAGAAAGTGGCAGTGATTCCTGGTATTTAGTCCTCGGATGATATTAGCAGATTGGAGATATGAGAAAGGGGGGGAATATCGAGCATGAGTAGCAATCATTTCCATTTTTCGAATAAAAACTCTTGCCATAGCGTCCATCTTCAATCGCGCCCACATCTGCCATACAAAATAAACCCTTGCTCGCCCCCCACTTAATCCTCGACCCCCAAACACACTCTCCCTCCCCACCACCCTAAACCTCTCCCCCACCTCCTTCATATCAGCATCCCCATCAACGCTCTTCAGCAACTCCCCCCCACCTCAACCCAATTAATTCTCTCTTCCCGCGATATAAACAAGATTACTTCGTCAAATTGAAACCAAAATTTATTGTTATCTAGCGGGTTATACATATCACAATAAAAAGCTAGGATGACAAACCATTAAGGTGCGCAGTGCTAAAGAAAAACATTTTATTATCTAGTGAGTGATTGATATTAGAATAACACCGTTCAGTTTATCAAGGCAGATAGATGGTCAGATCAATCTAGCGCACAGTGTCATTGGAAGTCTGACCTTCGAACCTTGGTTAGAGGCGTGATATTCACTGCATTGTGTCGGGGAAATTATTCTTTTGACTTTTTTGGTTGAGAGTTCAATTCTCGTCGAAGCTGTTTATGTTTGTTGTTTTTCAAAGCTACTTTTGAGGGCTCTTCGGGATGGCTATATTGGAAGCTGTGATATTATGGGGAAGAGTTCGAGCGGTTCATAAGAAGTTCGATCGGCAAATGTCGCTTACAAGTATCGTTATCGCAGCCGCCTCTGCCGCAGGATAGCGATCACCTCAGGCACCACAGGCCGCTTAGAAATCACTTGCAGAATTTATGAATCACCACACTTGTGCAAACACTATACAAAGTGTCAGACGTTGCTGATTATACCTATATTGCTTGTCTACTACCAAGCTTCCTTTCAAACTCTACATCTACTGAACAACGTCAGATCCTCCCGATTATTTTGCAGTCATCATGGCGCCCTCGGTGATCTTAGACACAACCCCAGACTTCGCCATGCCTCAGAGGAAGTCAGTCAACAATACGTCTACTACAAGAACTCTTATACTCTCACCGCCCTCACTATCTTCCCATCCGGAGAAATTGGACAAAGTTGTCGTAGCACACGACCGCACCGCCACCGACATCCAAATGCTCGACCGACTTTCTCTTTCGCTAGTCTCTCTTCCTGATTCTACCTATGATATTATCCTTATCCTCGCTGACGCCGATAACACCCACTCCGAATCACATAAATTACTCAACCGCGATGTACTATCGAGAATAGCAAAAGCCCTAAAGCCTGGCGGAAAACTTCGGAGTCAAGACGGGAAGTTTGCTATTGAAGATGGAGAAGAGCGTAGAGAGGCTATATTCGCTGGTCTGGTGGTCGAAGGCGCCGATATGGTGAAGCCGAAGTACGAAGCAACGCAATCTGTACCCCTACGATTCGGCAAGAAGAAGGACGAAGGTGGTGCGGCAGCCGTGACAAGCCCAGCAGGCACGGGTGCTGTGTCGTTAAATCTTAACGGGAAGAGAAAGAACGGACCGCCGGATAATACTCAGCCAGCGGGTGTAGGATTCGTGGATTTTAGCGACGATTTTGGTGACCCAGAGGAGGAGGACGATGACGACTTGATTGACGAAGACACGCTACTGGACGAAGAAGACCTCGCCCGCCCAGTTGTTCAGCGTAAGCCCCTCTAATCTTCTCAATTTTCCTCTCTTACCCCCCCCCCGGCCCATTCTGTTCTCCCATATTCCATCCACTAACCACTCCCTAGCACCCCAATGCCGTCCCAAAACCGGAAAACGCCGCCGCGCCTGCAAAGACTGCACCTGCGGCCTCGCCCAGCGCCTCGAAGCCGAAGACGCCGGCAAACGCTCGACCGCCGACCAAACCCTCGCGAAACTCAAGACCGACGAGCTGGCCGAAGTCGACTTTACCGTGCAGGGCAAGGTGGGCAGCTGTGGGAACTGTGCGCTGGGGGATGCGTTTCGGTGCGATGGGTGTCCGTATGTGGGATTGCCGGCATTTAAGCCGGGGGAGGAGGTGAGGCTGGTTAATGATGAGGTGCAGCTGTAGGTGGTAAGGGGGGGGGGGTTGGGTTTGTTAAAGGGTTATGAGGGATGAAAGGCGTCCTGGGAGTGGGAAAAGGGGGCGGAATTAATGGTGTAAAATAGATGCATATCTGCGTGACCGTCTGTTAAATTAGAGTTGATCAAATATCAGAGCATTGCACATATGCTGAAGTTTTCCTCAACACACTGTCAGTGGATCAGTCAACCATACATTGCAGCTTTGAGAGGGGACAACAGCGATTCAGAACTTCCACCATCAACGTTCGAATTTCAAGACTTGCGTGGTCTCGGTAGAAACTCTCTTCTTTTCAAAATAGACCTTTTTAATTTCCGCGTAAAATAGATCACTCAGAACACTGTCGCCTAACGAAAAAAGGGGCCCCCCTATTCCGAAAGTACCAATGTCCTCCTCAGCCTTCTGCGCAAAAAGGTCAATCATCTCCTTGATTGAGAAAGAGCACGTCTTTCACACCGTAGCAGGCTGTGAAAATCGTCAGAGGTCGCTGTCGTTGGGGAGACTGTCGGCATGGAACCAGGAAAACAATTACTGCCCTATTCGTGTCGGAATGGGTTGAATCGGTGCCTGAAAAGGAGTTACACCCACGCTCAAGTACTCAGGACGGTCTTCGATATTCGCACACAAGTGCGAAACATTCTGAGCCGAGAGAAAGGAAAGGTTGGTCCGAAAGGAGTTTTGTAAGCTTTGCTCTTCGGTCAGACTGGAAGCCGCACGGCCCGCACGAATAATCACTCGACACCCGTCGGAGGAGCGACCGCTTGCGTCGACGGATCCCACACATAATACAGCTCCATGTTCTCCTCATAAGGTGTCTTCTCCCCCGGCAACCTAGTAGGGACCCGTGCGATGAAGCCATTGAGAACAAGTCTCACAAATACAGCCGGATATTGGCTCTGCGCGTCAAGGACATAGTTCAGCCTACAATCGTAGGTGTACAGATGCACGAGATATGTCCTAAGAGGAGATCCCTCGACGGTGTTTTCCCAGACGTGGCAGATATCGTAGGGGGAATACAGCGTCCTGATGTCATTGAAGCGCTGGTACAAGAGATCAAGACAGGCGTTCTGGAACTCGCATGCCTGTATCTTGTTGGCGAAGATGAAAAGGTCAATGGAGAATCTGTACTGGTTCTTCTGCTCGTCATCAAGTATCATTTTTTGCGTGTAGAGCCAGGCTTCGAAGACTTTGAAGTTGTCGGTGCGGTCGTCTGGGAGGTTGACCGTGCCAGTCTCTGATTCGAGCCAGGAGCCGCGGGTGCAGGAGCGAAAGAAGGCAGAATAGTGGCTTATGAGTTCTTTGTGAATGACAAAGGTTTCTAAAGCGGGCTCTTTGCCGACCTTGATTGTGATAACGGACCTGTGGAGGTCTCTGTCTTTGCGTTAGATCGATAGACGAGGTGCTTGGGTAATTTTCGGACGGACCGTATTGCTGGCCTCTCGGGCTTCCTGCCGGGTATAATCACGGTGGCTGCTAAAGCGAGTTCCCTGCCGGGAGTCAGCTCCTATGATCATAGTAAACGGATATGCATGAAGGTAATGTCATACTCCTCGGCCTTCTTTCTAGCCGCTTTCGCGGCAACAGACATCGTAGCTTGAATCCTAGACAACGGCTGACTGATAAGATGGTTGATAAGCTCTAGTATATCTTTGATCAGCAATGCGGTACTGAGATGGCTTGAGAAATGTTGTTATTGATCAGATAGAAGGGAGCTGCAGCATCACAACTTATGCCATGCAGTACAAATGCTGTAGTGAGCTTCTGGAGTGTTAACCTAGCGTGATCTCGTGACCATGGGCCTATAATTGGCCGGTGTTGTGCGCTGGCCAAAATATATCGGGCGACCCAGTTGATCATTCTCCAACTTTCATAGAAAAGCTGGTCCGATATCATGTCTCGCGTCCTTCCTAAGGGGGTCTCCGGTATGAAAAATATCACGTATCAGGTTCCTTGACTCCTGTAAGGTCTTCTTATTTCATATCTGAATACTTCTCGACTTCCTCCAAGAATAACGCTTGAATATTAGCGTTACACCTAGGACTGGATCGTGGATCTTTCCGTCTCTAGACATAGAGGAGACAAGAGGTATTCTTTCCAAGGTGGCCTTGTCCGGACCAGGACTGTTTCTAGAACGATATATTTCCAATATGGTTGTTTTCTCTCCTCGATCTATTGTAGAGAACACTTGTCAAGAAGTGGTCACGGTTGTTTGTATGAATGATATGGACTCCGTTGACTCTTAATCACTACCGCGGGCAGTACAAGTCGAGACAGATCCATCCTGGCTGATGTTGTACGAGATCTTGCTGACGCCCTTTTGCCGGGTGATACTCCTTATTTCAATCTTTCCGATTTGATCAGTGTCACGGATGTGAGTACCACCACAAGGATAAGCTCCAGTACCTTGGATGTTAACAACCCGTAGGCCTTCGCCTTCCGGAATACGCAAGTTGTCCGGCACAACTCCACCGTTTTCTCTTAACCTCTGTTCGTCCCACTTGTCAATTTTGACAAGTAACCCTTTCTAGATGAGGTCATTGGACTGGGTCTGTATTGCTGCTTTACACTTGCCGTCAATAAAGCCACGAAATTCGACAAAGGCCGCATCAGGGTACTGCTGTGCTTTAAGCTCTGTCACATCTGGGATCAGCTATACGAGATGACGCACGGTAAGGCCGACAATATGGCCAGCGGTGTGAAGACGACAATTCAGATCATGTTTCTCAATATCAATGGCTTGCTGTACGGTATCACCTGGGCTAAAACCCAAGGCATCTAAGGGACTGAAGCGACCCAGGTGGAGAATGCGACCTAGAGACCCAGTACGGACGTTAAGAACTTTGAAGGGCGCAGCGTCGTCCGACATTGCGGATGTCATAGTGCCTGAGTCACTTCGCTGACCACCTCCTTGAGGGTAAAGATTGTCTCAGTGGTGATGACAATGGGATTCTCATCCGAAGCTTGCTTAAAGAGTGCATGATCTACTTCAGAGAGACTGGAGATAGGCTCGACTGCGATGATCGTAGTAGTAATCGAAGTCGATTTTTCCTCATGCAGGCGCAGAGCTAGCGAAACCAGAGAGTCGGCCATGGTGTTCTGTAATCTAGCTATACCCCGAACTTAGGGTTAGCAGATGTTGTTTGAACTCCAAGAAATACCTTAATCAGGCAGGAGCACCAGAGCGGAGGACCGCTTTCTCGCCGGACTTCGGCTGTAGTCGCCCGTTGTGTACCTTCAATATCGGAGTGCTACTTTTGTGCTTCTAATATATGTGCATTCTGCTAACAAGTCGGTTACGTAGAACCGAAGCATGTTATCGTATCAAAGCCATTCAATTAGGACTAATTTCGAGGCTGCAAACTCAGATGAAGCCTCCTTGGCCTCTTACTAATACTCCAATGATGCTGATTATATCCGTTTCCCCTTCTGTTATGTATGACATGAGCAGCGTTGCCGCTTAATGCACCTTACGCCAACCTTGTGACGTATCCAATGGTTTGTGTGTGCAGTATGGTTCACCAGCTGAATAGTTTGGTTGGAGGTTCTTTATCAGAAGCTCAAGCAAGCACGTCCGAATATTGCAGACCGCCATGATTCGTGTGTAGAGTTTCTTCACGCTGCCATGCTACATCATCATAAGCGGGACGATTTGCCCATTCGCAACGCCGGGAGAAGCGAATTCGAAGGTCCTGTCGAAATCTCCGGAGATTAACCGCTCATCAATTGTTCACGACCCCCACAACTCAAGCTCGGAGACGCTACAAAGTCTGCGAACATATCTCCCGGAAGATCAGAGTTTCAGTGGCATGGCAAATCAAAATTGCGAGATTGGTGGCAACTTCCCCATCAACGAGACCGTGATCGCCGGTAAGTGAATCCCCTTCAACAAGCTAAAAGTAATGGCGGAGCTGAGATAAGGTACTTTTAACGTAGTGCTGTCGTCAGGAACAAAAGTGCTGTCCGCTGACAGCTATGGCTACTCTACCTGGTCTGTCACCGCGTGTATCGACGCCGAAAACTTGAACGAATCTTCGCATTGTCTTTTATGAAGGTGAGGACTTCCAGATCCACGACGTTGTAACATGTTTCATGCCAATCCTCTAGTGCATCAGCGATGACCGTGGTAGACCGCAGATGGAGGGCGAATTCTTGGCAATGTCCGAAACCTATAAAACAATGCCTAGGCTGGTCTCAAAGCTATACGGCTGCGGCAAATAGATAGACAAATCGTCTTCGACGTACTTCTTCATTTGCGAATTTCTCAACATTAGCGACCGACCCCTAGACCCAGTGCAACCCGGTGCTTGCATCGCGGAGTTGCACAAGAAAAGTGTTTCCCCCACTGGCAAGTTTGGTTTCCGTATCCCAACCTACGACGGGGATCAACTCCAGGTTACAGCTTGGGACAGCAGCTGGCCTTATTTTTCGGAAAATTGGTTAAAGGGGTGGTAGATCTTGACATTCAGACGGATGGCCATTGGAAAGAGCTTGAGAAAGTAGTGCATCGAACCGTTACCCATGTGGTCCCCAAGATTGCTTGGAGCTTTGGATGCCGATGGAAGCAAGATCAGGCCAAGCTTGATATACGGTGATCTCTGGTAGTCAAACATCGGCAGTGGTACCGAAACAGGTGACACCTATGTATATGATGCTTCGGCGTATTACGCACACAACGAGATGGAGATGGGGATATGGAGGGTAGACCACTATTGTATGAAAGCGGAAGCGTATCGACGAGAGTACTTGCGGCACTACGAACCAAGCGAGCCTGTGGATGAAGGGGGCGACCAAAATCGGCTATATAGTACAAAGACAACGCTGATCAACTCTGCGGCTTCTCCTGGCACGAGCGTCAGACTCACGTCAGTAACTCGCTGAGTATGCCATCTTAGAAAGACGGCTAACCCTATTCGAGTAGGGCATACGAAGATATTTGGTACCTCGTTAACAAATTTTCGCCATGGTCGGGAAACAAAGCGGACGATGCTGTACTAAGACTTGAAGGTGACCAGATTCGATAAGTGGCGACCAAGAATTAGCATATGAAGAAGACATAGTGGTCTATGAAAGAAGAGCAGCGGTCGATTAGAAGGCTAATGAAACCTTCTTATTCCAGCATCCTGTAGAGTTCACTCAGACAGAGTTTGAACAGAGTACTAGCACATAAGGCTCTAATTCCTGCGACTCCTGATCACCTGGTGAAGCCTCTTCTGCGTTCAAGCGCCAGTAGTGAACCATCCTTTCCTCGTCTAGCCGCTGTAGATCGGCTGGAATCTCACTTCAGGGTGACATATCTTCCTGTGAAGAAAAAAAATCGGAATCTCTTTCTTTAATCGAAAGTAACGAATCGGCAGCTCCACGGCCAACAAATATGATATGGTGTTGAAGTGAAGTTCTAACCGACGTTTACAGGGAGACGCTGCTTAACTACGCCGGCCCGCCTATTTAGGCGCCTTTACAGTACCCCACTTAAGGCCTTAACCGTCCCTGCCACATTTGCTGCTCATTTATTCCCTTTTGCAAGTACACTTGACCTATTGACACTTCTCCCGTTGTTCCTATATATTTTAACCACTCTTTCAAAATGTCCAGACCGAGCTACCAGCGGGCCTCGTCCACAAATCTGAAAGGAGCTACAATGATACGCCCGCTAGAAGGAAAACTCGCCGTTATAACGGGTGGCTCCAGAGGTGTGCTCAACACCCGTCTTCCACCAAACAGAGTAGGAGATTGATATAGATTCGTTTGAACAACCGTCCAGGCATTGGCGCCGCCATCGCCGAAATTCTCGCCAACAAAGGTGCTTCGGTCGTTTTGAATTACACCTCCGACTCCTCGACCAAGCCTACAGAAGACCTTGCCAATTACCTCCAATCTACATATAACATCAATGCCCTCCCCGTCCAAGCCGACATGGCTCATCCTACTGGTGCCGCCTACCTGATCAACACTGCCAAGAACCACTTCTCTCACCCTCGAACTGGTAAGTTCCAAATCGATATCATCATCAACAATGCCGCAATAGCCGAGAATTCGCCGCTGCAAGACGTTACGCCTGAGCTCTTCACAAAAATGTATACTGTCAATGTTTTGGGGCCGATATTGCTCATGCAAGCCGCGCTTCCCTATCTCCCGCACGACCGCTCAGGGCGCATCGTGAATATCTCTTCGGTCTCCGCATCTATGGGTTTCAAAGACCAAACCATATACGGCGGCACAAAGGCCGCTCTGGAAGCCATGACGCGGACCTGGAGTCGAGAACTAGCCGAACGAGCGACCGTCAACGCCATAAACCCCGGTCCTGTAGCGACAGAGATGTATGATTCGGTGGGGGAGGACTTTCGAGCGCAAATGAAGCCGTTTATGTTGAATGCGCCGCTGCAGGCTGTTCGGGAGGGAATAGATGAGGAGAGGTTTGTGAAGGATGCGGAGAAGGCAGGCGGTAGGCCAGCATATTCAAGAGAAATTGCCGGCGTAGTAGCGATGCTTTGCTCGGAGGACTCGGGATGGTGCACTGGGAGCGTGGTTTGTGCTAACGGCGGGCTCAAATTCAGTTATTAGGTTCGGAAGAAGGGAATTACTACCCTTAAGTCGTCCAATAATACATCCAGACAAGAACAAAGGAGTACAGTCGTGGCGGTAGCCTTAGAAACCTGGAACAAGAGGCGTAAAGAGACCGACTTAGAAAGAACTAAAGATACGCTATGGAAAACTGACAACTGTTTCTGAAGAAATCTATGGAAGCACGTGAGTATCATCTACTACCATGTTATCGAACAACGAACGGGGCCCTGCAATACCGTAGAATTATAGACAGCATGGCCTAAACAGCCTGCCTTTACTCTTCGCAGAGAATGTAAGATGGTCCAACACTCAGTACTGGACTACCCGTCGCGATCGAGAAACCAATTGCTCCAGAGTTAATGGATCCTTCCTTGCAGGCTCGCCAGACATTTCTGGCATCCGGGAGGCACCGCACGTCTCTACAGCAAGCAGGAGGATGACGATATGCTCCATTTGATGCGTCCTGCCATGCCCGAGAATCACATTTCTTAGTAGAATACCAGGGCATATTCCCCAGATGAGAGTCAGTGGATGGGTGCCTTGCAGTTGTGGTGGCTCGAAGCTGTCAGTGCTTCCATGACTAAGGTAGACATAAATACTGTGTAACCAGATGTTGGATGATTGGTCGGTCGGGGGACGTTTTAAGCTTTCAGGAGCAAACCCCGGTAGCCAGTCGTGCCAGTGAGCTATATCATACAAGGCTTAGTACCTCCGTAAAGCCGCGCTAACCCCCGCATTGAACGTCAACAAGCGTGCGAGTTGAGCTCCCCTTGTCCTCACTACCGTGGTCGCGTGATGCAGTAGCCCAAGGTCCCATCAGCTCAATAGAGCAAGCAATCGCACACTATTGTAGTCTTGAACAGACTGAGATTTGCATGATGTTCAGAGTAATATTCTCGTAGTGGAGACGCGTAACTGATACTTGTAAGAACAAAGGTTGGTATGGGTTTACCCCCCCTTGCAAAGCTTAGGGTTGATGTGCATGTTTATTCGTCATCTTTGGTCAAAGCTCCATCGCGGCCCTTGTTTGACCTTACTTCATAGACAGCAACAACATCGACTTCCAAGTACAATAATCGATCCACAAACACAACCAATCCAATTTGATACAAATACTAGATAGTAAGTAAATGTTTAGGTGACACATCTTTCGTCTGTTCTCAAACGATGCATTACTTGCCCGCTCACATCCGCTTCGAGGGTAGCTAGACGGCTAATCAACAACCCCGTTAGTGACTCGCTCACACAAGCAGAACGATCGTGATCATGTAGCCATCGCCGAAGGCAACATGACTGCTGAAGATAGACTTCCTAGGTACGCTGGGGACCATTCATGCAGCCCAAAGGCCCCTCTCCTACGGTCGTTGACTCTGATACAACCAGATATTTTGCTAAGAATGGCCATATCGACGAAGACCCAAAGAAGGTGAAGAAGGAAGGCGGTGGCAAGGGGAATTGGTAAGCCATGGATCCAATTCTCGATCTCATCTCCCAAGGCTTATGATTTAAATCACTAGGGGTATGCCTGGTGATGAGCAGCAGGACTTGGGCTACAACTTTAACAATGCTCGCCGCCGCTCCAACAGCAGCTCTCATAGTCATGCCATCGGAGACTTCAAGACCAAGTTCGAAACCGTCGAGACCGATCCGGTCTTTCAGGAGGAATATCATGGGGCTCAAGACGTTGAGGAGGAGGAGCATCACGGCCTCGAGAAGGCAGACACCGTGGATAGCAATAGCAGTGCGAGCATTGACGAGGAGGAACACGTCAAGAAGGTCTAGATGACTCTCACAATGGAGGTACGCTCGTCGGAGCGCTGGTATCTATTGGCTTATGCTAGCGTATCAATGTTCCTGTAACAAAATCAGCTTAGCAATTGTCGGCTTTTTACCTAGCGACAAATCAAATGGAATATTCTCCTGGATTTATGAAGTACTGCTAAATGCGTCCGGCTAGGTATGCACATCAAGACAGGAGGAACAGACAGGATCCTCGTTGTAAAGCATGACCGTAAAATCCATGTGCGGCTATCTTTCTTAGAATGTGTATTATCCAAATGGGGCCGGATATCGCACAAGAGCAGCAGTTTAAGTAGGCGCTAGGACCTTGTGATCTGCACAATCCCCCATATACCTTGCGTAGCTTGAGGTGAATCTGTAGTAGAAACGTTCCTGGGGGAAATGGGTTGGTAAAAAAATTGAGTACGGCGCTGTTGTGTTGGCGGCAGCTTGGGCAGCCAATTTTTTTTATATTACCTAGATAAGCGCGACTCTGTTTTGGCACTAGCAATTTACAGAACGCCGTATAATGTCAACAGAATAACAGATGCATAACCCTCCTTGCACGAAGCCTACTGAGTATCACCTTGAATCCTACGAATCCTACATTTCCCATAACTCGATAATGCGGACCTCCTGATCATGTTTTCCCCGGACGCAACAGTCCATCCCAGCGTCGGTACTCGCAACCCTCGGAGACGCCAGCGGACAAGCTCAGAAGATTCCGTTGCCATTAAACACAACCCAAAGCGACTTAGGCGATCGGGTCTCACTCAAGAAACATTTCAACCACCTCCCAGCAAGCAAGTCAATGGTTATGTAGACCATGTCGAGGATCCTCCAGCTGCCAACGGTCATGCAACGCATCCCACAGGCCAACGGCATGCGAGTGTGGACACCACAAGTCTAGCTATCAGGAATAGAGGTATCAAGAAAGCAGATAGGGAGAAGAGGAGCAGTAAGACTGATGGAAGTATCGAACTGGTATATTTGTTTGAATTCGGCAACTGTGATCCATTGGTGCTGACCATGGCCCTTTAGACCAGGAATGCCAGCTACGTTGTTACACAGCTCCCTACCACCCCAGAGAGGCTCCAGGAACACCAAAATACTGGTAAGCTTGATGTTATTCTGCGCGGTCAGACTTCTAGCTGACCTGTCACAGAGATATGGCGTGGAGACGTATCCACCGGTCTTGGCTACGCTGTAGCGATGACCCAGACTCAAGCATTAGTCTGGCATTATATCCAGGGCACAAGTGCCGCCGACGCTTCAAAGCCACTGGCCATTAGACTGCCGCATCCTTCAATCAATAATCGCCATCCCTTGCCCTTTGGTGTCATCGTCCCTACGTCTGCAGAACCCGCTTTCCTTGTTGTAATGCCTACAAGTGGGAAAATCACATATTGGGAAAGCCTTTCTAGTGCGGCGAGTGTTGATCTCAACCGGCAAAAGCAACAAGGAATTCAAGGGTCACTGGGTGGAATGCTCTCTGGCGAGATCATTACTAAAGTGACGGAAGGGGAGCCACATGGCTTCGTTCTCACACTCAGTTCGGGCAGAGTTGCACACTTGACAGTCAGCGATCCCCAAGGTAAACCTTTAATCGGTGTCCAATTTCTGCGGAACAACGGCGCCCATAGTGGTGGGCTCTTTGGGAGTCTAAGAAGTGCCTTCAGCAGTGCAGGTTGGAGAAGGGATGTTGCAGCAATAAGAGCGGGAATTTCGTGGCAGAGAGGACAAAGGTGTGTAGTTATCGCAACAACCAAGGGGTCATTCCAAGTCTGGGACCTGAACTGGAATGGAGCACATTCACTTTTACATGAGATTGAGGCCAAACAAGACTTGCTCAAAGCCATCGCGGAAGGCGGCAGTGTATTTGAGGACCAGAACGAACACCTTTTTGAGGTCTTGGATTTCACGTTCTTACCGAACCGCCGGACGGGCAAGGAGGTTGCAAAGTCCAGTGCGCGAGGGGACTGCAAACTGCTAGTTTTGACTGTCCTCTCAGGAAAAGAGTCATCGAGATATGCATTGCTGGGTCTCAACATTACCGACGGGTCTGTCGACATCGAAATCGTCCACCCAATTTCTTGTTACACAACACTGCTACCGACAGATTCACATTTCAAACCTCAGGTTCTTGTACCGGAGCCGGGCCACACAGCTTTTGTGGTATTCGAAAAGAGTGTGGCCCTGGTTTCTCTTGTAGAAGTCGAGGTCTCCCCAAATTCTCAGCTTCAGATAGAGGTACGCGCGCTACCGGATCCTTTTCAGGACGCAATTGATTTTCGGAGAACAAAGAACTATCGAGTTGTTGGGTGTGCTTCTGAGGGGCAAGACCGAGACCATAGTCATTCGTCTTGCGTTTTGATGGTGCATGGCTTTGGACTAATTAGAGTAACGGCTCTACCCATGGAGAGAGGTCAATCCGTCTCAGACAGAGCCAAAGTTACGGCAAAGACCAAGCTTGAACAGGCGGTGTTCTTTGGTAGCCTACAGCAAGATTTGTTGGACTTTTCCGGCCGCCCAGAGATCAGTTTTGCTATGGAAGAAGTAGAAGCCGCCGCCTTGGAAATTAGTGACTCAATCATGAGATCAACGTCAACATATGTAAATGCCGTAGCTCCATCTGTGGAACATCAACTTCTGCAGCGAGCTACTGCTTTGGCGGATTTGATCAAGCACCTGAGGTTGCACTATCGGCCATTGAGCCGTCTAATTCGATGGAAATTGCTGTGGAATGCAGAGAAGATGGCTGCTGCCAGAGCGGTCTGGCGTTCCTACAACATAGCCATTAGGACCAAGCATCAAAATGAAAATAATGTCTTAGCCGAACTTTTGGATTATCTGCACGAAGACTACAAGAAAGAGAATAAGCCTGAGCAGTATGAAACCGATCAAGTCCGGCATTGGTTCATTCACGATATCTGGCGTCTGGAATACATCGTACCTTGGACTCATGAGATTATCGAACAGCTCATTGCGGAAAGTATCGAGGGCAACACTGAATATGACAATGCTGCGCGGGCCCGGTCCATAAGCGAGGCTGTCGATATTCAGCTTGCCTCGTTGGAGACGGCATACCAATTCCGCGAAGCCAATGCCGCGCTCTATGGCCTCGACAAAGAGCCCATGGTTGACGGTGTTTTGCAAGGCGCTTACGAGGACTTGCCTGAGATATGGACATCTGGATTGAGCATCGTTGAGAATGCCAAATTGCTGACCGATGTCGCAAGAGAATTCACACTTGGCCATTCAAAGGGGGAAGACGGGGTGGGTGAGCCGCCTATGCACCTAATTGAGATGCTTGCAGAGAAAAACCCACGTCAGGTTCAAGTATGCTGCCAGGTTTACATTGAGAGATCCCAATGGCTTAAGTCACGAACGGATCCGCAATTGAAGGCCTGTGGCGAGGATCTTCAACGGGCATATCTCGCTGTCAGGCAAATCCTGTTTGCGGAGCTTTCCGATATTGGACAGGGTGAGGCTGGTATAGCGTTGGCCGAAAAATATCGTGACATGCAAGCACTCGCTAACATCATCGATATCGAAATGGGGGAGGCACTGGAAGGGGCTCGAGGACAAGATAGCGATGGTGAGGACATAAACCCCGAAGTTCGACTTCTCGAGGAACTAATAGATTCCTACTTTGTCAAATACGGCACGGCCTGGGCAACCGCCTACTTCACGAAACATATCAGGCGCGGTAGGGTAGTAGACGTACTCAAATACGGTGCAAACCATCAGAAGCATCTAAATCTCTTTCTGCGATGTCACCCCGAGTATGTGAAGCTGAGCTGGATTAATGAAATTACGGCGGAGCAACACTACGCAGCGGCAGCGGAGAACCTAAGAACATCGGCAGCGCAGGAGACGAACCTTTGGAGCAAAAAGATTGAGTTAAGCCTGGGTAAGCTATCAACCATGGCAGCCCAAGCAAAGAAGCAAGTCAAAGACGACAGCGCAAAGATTGCAATTCGGAAACTTGATCGTGCTATGGTCGCCGTTGCAGTCCAGGAATCTCTGTACAAGTACATTAAACCATCTATTCAAGGCCTCCTTGACAAAGACGCAGAAGTCCAGTCTGCCGTGGAGAATTGCGGCAAGCACCTTGTCGAGAGCAAGCCAGCGTTACATGAAGCAATGAGGCAGAACATGACTAGACTTGTGGCCAGGGAGGCTCTCGACGTGGAAGATCTCGTCGATACTCTGACGCTGATGGACAACATCCCGGACGCAAAAGCTGACAACGAATTAATGGATACGAGATTTTTTTCTGCTCTCAAGCTCTTAAGGCTAATTACAACCGCTGGGGAAGGGAGGCAGCTGCTCGAGAAGATCATCTGGAGACGGTGTATGATCCAGGATGACTGGGAATCGATCAACCGCACGGAGCTAAAGGATGATACACAGGTTGAGGTGGAGACGGGGGCGACGGCTCTGTTCAAGACTTTGAGGGAGGGCTATAGGACCGGTAAGTGCTCTCTTCGCAGCTCCTTTTCAATACATGAACGTCAACACTGACATGCGACAAGGCTTCTGGGACAAAACACCCCTCCCTTCCCCCAGCACCCTCCTCACTCCCGAAATTTCCCCAGAGTCCCCTTTGCCCCTCCGCTCCCTCTCCCACTACTCTAACCTCCCCGACTCCATCTTAACCCTCATCGCCAAAGACCTCGAAATCGAGCAATCCATCCTAGAAACCTACATCGAAAAGGGCCGCCTGGAAGAGTGGTGGAAAGGCGTTGTGGATGCCGCCCGGAGCAGTGTCAGACAAGAGAAAGATCGGCAGGGGGAGGACATGAAGGAGAGGCGGAGAAGAGAGAAGGAGGTCAAAGGGAAGTGGAGGAGGAGGGATGAGGAGGTTTATGGGGGAGGAGGGGATGTGGAGAGGGATGGGGAAGGGGATGTTGTTATGGGGGATTGAAGGAAAGTGGAAGGCTGTACTATTATGGTTGCGCATCATGACGGCGTTCTGGGTATCTGCAAAGTCGGCGCACGCATGTACAGAGATGGAAAAGAGACGGAAAGGGAAAGCTCTCTTCACCATCCCTGGTCGGGGTGGAATGACTGGCCCACGGCCTCGGCGTACAAGAAAGTACTCTGTGGTTTCGCGAAAAGCAAATGGACCCGGGCGGTCCGAATACCATCACCTGTCTTGAGAGATTCACGCAATTGAATACCCACATGATGTTGCGTTCAACAAGGTATCTAATCTCGCCCTCAATCTCTCCCACATGCGAACCCACACCACTGTAGTTACACCGAACCTCCCACGAAAACTCTCGCACACTCAGTCAGTCCCTTGTTTCTCCCATACACATACACATACACATAAACAACCCCGATTATCAGCCCCCCGTTCTAATACTTGACGACACTTCCATCTCCATCTCCATCTCCCTCTCCATCTCCGTCTTCATCTCCCTTCCCCTCCCTTCCCCTCCCCTCCCTTCCCCTCCCTTCCCCTCCCTTCCCTTCCCTTCCCACCCACCCATCCATCCCTTCCCTTCCCTTCCCTCCCCCTTCCCCCTCCCCCCTCCCCATCCATCACCCATCCACCACCCCCCCCATAGCCCGCCACAACCAAAGATCCATCGCGCCCAACTAAACACGTCTAGACAACTGAAAGAAGAAAAAAAACAGAAGAGAAGGAAAAGAAAAAGAAAAAGGGGATATTTGTTATATATATGTATCTCCTATTGTAGAAAGGACAAGATAAGTAGCGAGGTTGGGGTCGTGAGGTTGGGGTCTAGGGGTTAGGGTTGCGCTGGAGAGGAGGTTAACCGTGAATGCTCGAGGGCGTTGGAGGTTTTGTGGGATGAGGCGGGGAGGGGCGCTTTTTCTTTTCTGGGAATGGATCGGCTTGGTGGGGATTGGAGAGGTTGGTGTGATGGGGAGAGGAGATGTATGGTGGGGTTTGTGACGTCGTGGGGATTTGTAGAGGCGTTTACCATGGTTCAGTCAGGAAGGATTTTACCTAGTTTCATCACAAGAAACACCTTATCATCTTTAAATGTCCTTGTCAATTGTATTACTATCACACATTCCCTTTTTAAAACCCCCTGTCCTACCCATTCCATCAATGCTCCTGCGCTCAAAAGAGGAAACAAAGGAAAAAGAGAAAAATGCAGTAGTCATGAACTCATCTTCTCGCAATATATTGGGGTGTCCTTCTTTGTGGTGATCAAGACGATTAGGAAAAACGGTCCAAGACGAAGACGGGTGATCCGGTGGGCGAGAATGGTGGGCACAATGCCGAGTATGGTGGGTCGAGGACAGGATCTCGCGGTTCAATTTCCGAGTTTCCGGTTTGATTCGAGAGACGCCGACGGACAGTGAGGAAGCCAGACACGGATGTAGGTGGAGAATGGGCGTGATGGTATAAATAGTAGAACGACAAAGCCAAATGGGAACAAGCGAGAGTCTAGAAGCGATTGAAATAGCTAGGATGCCGATGTGGGGGCAATTCGTCTCCAAAGAGGGTGCCAGCGCCTATACAGGAAAAACGCCCTTCTCCTGGTCCGAGAGATTTTCGCACCCGCCTATATACGAAGAGGACGATGGACGTCCGGTATCAGAGGAAGTTCGGAAGTTGTCAGATGGCATCTATACATCGTTCATCCTAGAAAGGTATCAGCTTAGTACTACATTTGATTCCACAGAACAAGTCCTATACGCACCAGCACGAAGATCACCTACCGCAACAAAGCGTCTTCATGATTTTCTGAAACGTCGAAGGTTGCTGCTCCTGAGTCTGCTGTCGCGAGCTCTGCTGCACTGTGGCTTGCTGGTTCATATTCGGGTTGATCTGGCTCATCCTTTGGGGTAGATTCGCCGTAGAGCTCTGAAATTGCGCCTGAGTCGACACCGCCGGTGTCGCAATGTCTGTGAGCCCCCCCGCCGCTCCGCTTTGACGCTTTGGTAGCGCTGCGCCAGAGGCGCCTGGCCGTTCGCGCGTTTTGCCCACTCCCGGTTTCGCGGGAGATGGGGGCAGGGGCTGCGCGGCGTTTAAACGGGCGGGAGTGAGTCCCGGTGTCTGAGGTCCTCGAGGTGTGTCAGTTCCGCCGCCGACCAGTGCTCTTGCTGATGCGTTGGGTGCTACATTCGCGGCGTGGAGGTGGCTGTGTGAACCGTGCTGTTTCATGGCTTCCCATCCCTTTCCGTTGTTCAGCTTCATCCAATCGTATTCTCCATCTTCGACTTCTCCTGTATTCTTGAGAGCTTGGGTGAACAGATCCCGAAGGTAGTCGTAGTCCGGTGTATCCTCGAAACCGAGGTTCCGCACGTAGCTCAGGTATTTGTTGAACTCCTCTGCAACTAGGGTTCAGTTTAACATCGTCCTGCCACTACTTTCGAAGAGCACTTACCCGGCAATCCATCACACAAATCCTTGATGGCTGTGGTCTGCTTTTTCTCACCAATTTTCTCGTACTTTTGCTTGTTCGTTGCGGCCTTGAGCCCTTGCCAAGGAAGACCACCCCGTAGAAAGTACATGAAAACATGCCCTAGCGCTTCTAGATCATCCCTTCGTGACTGTTCTCGACCCAAGTGTGTATTGATACTCATGTATCGCGCAGTGCCCGACAACGATTTTCGCTCTCGGTATGGTATGTGTTGCTTCGTCTTTGGATCTCTATACTGCTTGGCCATGCCAAAGTCTACCACGTGAATGACATTGGCCGACTTCGAACCTGGCCTCCCTATCAGAAAGTTGTCTGGCTTGATATCTCGATATATCAGGTTCTTCTCATGTATTGTCTGGACTCGTGATAACTATGGGGGTGTGAGTCCAACCATCTCGTAGCAAAGGTATGCCAACGATTCATACCATCTGTTTTGCAACCATGACTACCGTTTTTGCAGAAAACTTTCTATTGCAGTGGTCGAACAAATCTTCAAGCGAGGGCCCAAGGAGGTCGATGACGAGGATGTTGTGAAGGCCTTCTTGGCCGAAATAGTAGACATTAGGTATGCCGGCTGGAACTGGTTAGCAACTTTGGACCTCTCAGCGCTGGTGTTTACATACGGCATCCGACGAGTATTTTGTAGGTTCGGTACTCGTCTCTCAGTTGGGGTGCATCGCTCTTCCTTGGTTCCTGTTGCTACTTAGTACCCGTTCGACAAGAAATGTTCGCTGTGCATACGAATTTGATCGCAACTTGTTGGTTATTGAGCAGATTTGTCCCTTCAAAGATCACGCCAAACGACCCCTCACCAATCTTCTTCCCCACCCGGTAATGCACACCTACGACATTCGAAGATGAAGACGCCATCGAGGTCGTGGTAGAACGTTATGGAGGGTTTATGTCTATTGATGGTGTGCAGAGAGGAGGGAGCTGTGATTGAGCAGGGTTGCCGTTGAATGCGAAGCCTCAACCGTAGCCGCACAGACAACAGAGCTAGGTTTTATGTTAACTACAACTTGAACAGTTCATCAACTTGAATTGATATCTGTAGCGCAAAATGAAAGCTGAAGTACGGCGCTCTGCGTGTAATGTTGGACGTACTCACCACGCTCGCGAGACAAGCTCACTCCGATGTTCGCTCTTCCGCACTCTCGACACCCACTGCGCTGCCCACGAAGGCCCGCAACACCTTGGACTTGGCGATGTCTATGATTGTCGATGTCTTTGATGACTAGTCCATGTGTCTGTACCACTGGAAAGGCGTAGAGGCCGCGCGACGCGGTGGGGAGGTCGATGGAGGACTGGTGGTTGGTGGTTGAGGAAAGGAGGGACGACTGACTCGCTTCGAGCTGCCTGACGCTACTAGGGACCTTCGACAGGAACGGGCTAGCTGGAGAATTGAGGAATTCCGGGTACAAGGCCCCAGATACCAGTAACCCGACCGTTGAAAGGAATGGCAAATACACGAGGTGGTCAAGCAGCGCTCAACAAATAAGAATATGAATTGACTGTCGGTGTAGGTTCGTAGCGGTGGAAAAAGCAATGCTAAAGACTAGAGTTCAAGAGGCGACCGGAGCGGGACATGGCCCTGAGGCTGTTGCAGGGTCAGGGTACTCGTACTGTAGAGCCTAGAGGCTAGAGACTCGGGTATGATAGTTCTAGCATGGTTCTATGCGGCATTTCTGGCATTTCTCTGGCTTTGACATGTTGACACACTTTGCATACACTCTAGATGTAAGTGTGGTGGATTGAAATACGGAAAGGGTGAAAAAGCGATTTCAATAAATATCATGGTCTTCTTTACATAGGGAGTACTCGTACAACTACCTAGAATACTGATATTTGATAACGGGATTGTACAGTCTGTACTTGGACGATTGATTCACTTGAATCAATTCTAGTAGGTACCTAAGTTTGCCGTGCTCAGAACATCTCGTGCATGCATGCAAGAGAACGGTCACAAGTCCCGTTCAAGACCTGTAATTTCCACAATTCGTGTCGAGATCAACCGAATGATTCTCAAGTCCTCCTTCGGTAATCTTGGGCTTGGTCTTCTCGCGCTCAACGATCCTCTGTTGTAGAACATTACTTTGAAGTGGATTCTCTGAAAAGGCGCCTGTCTTTTTCCTTCACCTCCATGTAGATAGATACCTATGAGCAAGGCCATTTTTGAATATAAACGACTCACGTGGACCGTTGTAGCCTACGCCCGCCGACCAGCCGCTGTGCTTTTCTTCTTGTAATAATTCCATACAGTAGATTAAATAATGCTTGGAGATTCTTGACTTGTCTGGTCACTGCAATCGAACAGGAATTGCCGAGGTGCATGTCCCCCGCAGGTGGGGAATCCCTACCTGATGCCCTGTGAATTGGAATGAAATAGATATCGACATTGCACGTTTGTGCAGCAGCTCCAGAACACGCACTGACAGAAAATTCATCATGCCTTACAGTCTCAAAGGGAGGAACGTTTTAATCACTGGAGGATCAAGGTGCGCAAGCGTCCATCCTTGACCGAGCGCAGAACACAGGGCTGACCCGATCGTTTGGAATCTCCATAGAGGATTGGGTGCAGTTGTGGCTCAGAAGTTCGCTGCTGAAGGCTGCAATATAGCCATCAACTACGTCGGGAATCATGATCGAGCCAAGCAAACAGCCCAGAAGCTCGAGAAGGAATACGGTACAAAGATGGTGGTCATTCAAGGTGTATGCTTCTCGTCAGCTGAAATGTCTCTATTGGCTGGGCCTAATATTCTTGCAAGGACGTGGGGGTACTGGCAGACTGTGAGCGGACCGTCCAGGAGAGCATAGATGGGCTAGGAGGCTTGGACATCATCATATCCAATGCTGTAGGTTTCCCCCCAAACAGTTCCGACTTGATAGCTCGAGAGCAATAAGATATCCCATCTCGCTGATTATGAGTCAGGGTTGGACCAAATTCACCAAATTCGACAACCTCGACGCTCTCTCTGAGGCTGAATGGGACAAGGTGCGGATTTTGAGCGGCCTATGGAATCCTCGGTCCGGCTCACTAATTCGGGATTCAGTGCTGGGCTGTCAATTGCAAAGGAAACATGCATCTTTTCCGAAAAGCATTGCCGACTCTCAAATCGAACCATGATGGTGGAGTGTTCTTGATCACCTCCTCAATCGCGGGGATCTCCCCGGGTGGGAGCAGTATGGCATACTCTGTCTCGAAAGCTGCAGGTCAGCCTTCACATGCCCTAATGGAACGGGTAGCGTGTACTGATGACACCTTGGCAGGCCTCCAACTGATGAAATGTCTCGCTGCAACCCAGGGACCCGAAATACGAGTTAACGCAGTGCTCCCGGGCCTCCTCTTGACCGAATGGGTATGAGCCGGAAGATTCGATCATGAGAGCTTGTCGAGGTGCTGACCATTAGACAGGGAGCTCAATTTACCCCGGAGCAGATCAAAATGCACAACGAAAAAGCGGTACTAAAGAAAGAGGCCAGTTATAGAGCTTCCAGATTAGGCACTGACTTTCACTGACCGTGGCGTAGACTGATCTCGAGGATTGTGCGGATGCATTTGTAGCTGCGGCCAAGAACTCATCTATGACCGGGCAGAACATCCAGATAGGTAGGACCACCATACTCTAAAATTCTAGCCAATTCTAAAGGTTGACTAGACTCGGGTCGTGTAATGATGAGATAGCAAGCACGCGAGGCGATGCCTAATGCAGTCTCTTCACGGTGCTGATAGAATTATGGGCACGATGAGCAGAATAGATCTCCTCGCCTCTTTGCATAATTATTATAGAGCGGTACTAGTGTCATAAATGCTATTCCAGACGACTTCGAAAAAACGAAGAGCCTTGGGGGAGATTTTCTAAGATGTCAAGTAGTCCGATCATGCCAGCGCGTTTACATGCTACTGAGGCATTCTCAACCCGACCACCTTCAATTTTTACCTCGTCGGTCTGCAGAGTAAAGCCGTCACAAGTCCGTATGAGCAAGCTGCGAGGATTCTCAGCTGGAAAATCTAGGCTTTGCAGAATTGGGTGGCCGGGGCGTAGGATATCCTCATCACTGTGTGGTAATTTGCTGAATCCTGATGGCCAAATAATCCTCTGTGTACGAATTTTACCTGCGGCTGAACTCTGAGCAAAGTTCCAAAGCGGCCCGATGACTTGATGTCTCCGCAGAATTTCCTCGGCGGTCCATTTCCCCCAGTCTATGTGACGGTCTTCAGGGGTAATCTTGGGTGCGTGCCGCAACTCCGTCAACTGCGGATCGTCCTCGTGCCATCCAACATCATGCAAAGGAGGGACAAAGATTCGATCTCTGATACCCTGTACGAGCATCTCTGCTGCCTTCGGTATTATCAGAGCTTCCAATTGGTTTACGTTTGTCGCCTCATGGGACAATCCAGGGTATGGTGTTTGGGCTAGAATGGTTCCACGGTCAAAGTCTTTTGGATGTAGGGTCTGCAACGTAACTCCAGTAGTCTTGCAGCCAGATAACAAAGTGTGATGCAATGGAGCCGGTCCACGAAAGCTATGTGTGTCAGCAGTAACTCCGAGAAGTGGCAGAGCGTCGCCCGCAGATTTTCGTACTCAGGCAACATTGACGGGTGAACGTTCAAGCCTCCATATTTAGCTCCATCGAGTATTCTCCAGGGTACGAGAAGTCCAAATGATACAGCAATGACCAAATTGATGTCTTTGCCCTGAGGCGTTGGTGGCTAGTTGTGGATTAGGCTTGCTCTTCTTTTATACTTGTGGTGTCTCATACCTTCCATCCTTTGAATGTATCAATCTGGTGCAGAGGCAAGGACAGTGCCTTCGCGGTAGATGATATGGGTACTTGAAAGTCTCTTAATCATTCAAAAGATTAACCTAATGCGTTGTATCTTACCTTCGCGAACATTTTTCAAATCCCGACCGACACGTTTTGGTGACTTACAAACAACATCAATTGAAGCTATTGAATCTGCGTCCTTCTGGCGCTCATCATTCAGGCTTCGCAGAGAGCCGATGCTGAAGTTATCCGAACCACAAAACAGGATGCGTAAGGGGTCAGACGATTTTGTGGACACAGATTGCTGGAAATGAATTGTATGCGACGTAGACCATAGTACACTGGGCTTTCGCAATTGAGACCGCCATAGTAACCTCATTGCCCAGTGATTATACCAAATCAAACCAAACCAAAAATCGTAGCCGGAGAATGCCGCTGCTGGCTGCAACCAAGGTCCACTCGCTTGGCAGGGTATGGAAAAAGCTTGGACCAACCTCGAATATCCCATCATCTGACAGCTGATACCTTTGCACACTCTGATTTGTTACCAAGTCATAACCGACCTGGAACATGATTGAACCTGCTTGAGCCTTTCGTCTTCAAGTCTTTACACTTCGAAACATTTCGGACCTGGTGTCTTTTCCACAGGGTCGCGACCATGTCCGCGTCACAAATCTCGGATTAGATGGCTGTTTCTTGGTTGATTGGCATGCACGATGAGCATTAGTGATACGCAGCCTCTTCTCAGGGGGAGTCGTCGGGTAAGGCGGGCCTCCATTACCGACAACGCTTTCGACCGTATCTTGTTGCGATCTTCGACTACCCAAGAACGCTACCTTCACCCAGCGCGCAAGCAGGTTCAGCGTTTCCTTACCTCCAAATATGGACATTACTCCGTGCTCGCTCTTGTTTCTCTCGATGTGAGCTGCATCTTTGCCGATTTCTTGATAAGTTTGTATGTGTGCGAGCATTCGTGCGGTAATGGCAGTCATGTTAGCAAGGGAATATTGGACACGCAAACGGCTTTGGGAATTGTGAGTTTCGTGTTCAGCTGCCTGTTCATGGTCGAACTGCTTGCGAGCATATGGGCATTTGGTTTCAGGTAAGTCCATTCAGTTACCCCAGCGCCACCATTGACTCGATCGTTGCTGATGCTGGGGCAGATACTTCAAAACTAGATTCCATTGCTTCGATGCTCTTGTAATAGTTGCAGGATTCATCATCGATGTTTGTCTGAAGGGCGTCCTGGAAGAAGCTGGGTAAGATTGTTTTCGAAGTCCACTCTTTCCTACTTGAACACCTAGAAGAGACCAAAAACACATTGAAAGAACAAAAGCTCTGTAGACGTGCATCAACGCTCGCAGTTCGGTCTTAGTAGATAAACGCTAACGCCGAGATTCCCAAGGTCTATTATCATAGTACTACGGCTTTGGCGGGTCTTCAAGATCATCGAAGAATTCTCTTCAGGGGCTGAGGAGCAGGTGAGCGTTAACCAAGACCGCAATCGAGCATTACTAAAGCTTATTTAGATGGATACGCTTTCCGAGCGTGCAGAGGAGTTGGAGAGGGAAAACGAGGCCCTGAAGAAAGAATTACGGGCCACAAGGAGCAGTATTAGCAGCAATCAAGGTGCTTCTTGAATCGTTCATCCCTATAGCGCATGTAAAGCAACCATGATTTCTAGGAGTCTTCGTTCTGAGCAAGGCTAGCCTTGGCGTGAGAATGAAGAAAAGCAACGAAAGCACCTATACACAACATGGTTGATTCTATGTTTCCATGTGTACAATCCAATACAAGAATTCTCCATGATAGGTGGATATGGCGTCTGTTGCTATCTGTCAATTTGTAGTTTAGCTTTGTTTTGTAGAGCCTGGGGGGCGATCGGCCCTTTCCTTCCGGATTTGGTCTGCATGCAATTATGACCAACCTTGCACCACAAGTCTCTGCACTTCCACAATCATTCACTCTCACGCGACAGGCCTCGACCACGTACCAAATCTATCAGGCCTTAGCAGGCATATAATATCTTTTCTTGTTCTCGGACACAGGTATTCTAGAACCAGACCGACCAAGGGTTCAATTGGGATTTCTGCGTCAGCGCCTGTGCATTTTTTCTCACGACCAACAATCCCGTGTGAACCAGACCTTTCGTTGCCCGTTGCGCAGACTAGGAACTTATGATACGGAGAAAGCGGTGATTAGAGTAGTTTTTCCTCGCTGTCGCAATCATGGGACAGACTTTATCGGAGCCCGTGGTTGAGAAGGTGCGTGAGCTTTCTGCGTTCTGGAAGTCCGAGGCACCACATCTAGCTTGACATTGTCGCTTGGCGTTCACTGTTTAAGACCATTCAGAGACCCTGTGACCTTATATGGAGTCATTGCTGATGTTCTTTTGATTAGATATCTGACGATGGTCAAGATGACCGAATCGCTTTCGGAGTCTCCGCAATGCAAGGGTGGCGTATTAGCATGGAGGATGCCCATGCAGCGGTATTAGATCTACAAGCCGAAGACGCAACGAAAGAGTTCCAAGCAGCACCACCGGAGAACCGACTCAGCTTTTTCGGAGTGTATGATGGACATGGCGGGGATAAAGTTGCGTTATTTGCAGGCGAGAACATACACAAGATCATCGCAAAACAAGAGGCCTTTAAGAATGGAGATTATGAGCAAGCGTTAAAAGATGGATTCCTAGCAACAGATCGGGCTATTTTGAACAGTAGGCTTAGTTGCCTAACATGGGGCGACTTCATATCTAATACAAGGCCCAGACCCAAAATACGAAGAGGAAGTATCTGGATGTACCGCATCTGTTGGTCTACTATCAAAGTCACAGATCTATGTGGTACGTTGTAGTTCCTGTCAGATGTACAGGACAAACATAGCTGACGGTTTGAAGGCAAATGCTGGTGATTCACGGTCTGTGCTTGGTGTCAAGGGCCGGGCAAAGCCTCTTTCTTTTGACCATAAGCCTCAAAACGAGGGTAGGTTGCCTTTCCGTTTAACAGCTCGACTAAGCTAAAATAAACATCAGGAGAGAAAGCGCGGATCTGCGCTGCAGGCGGTTTTGTTGACTTCGGTCGTGTCAATGGCAACCTTGCACTTTCACGTGCTATTGGCGACTTTGAATTCAAGAAGAGCGCGGAACTCTCACCGGAACAACAAATCGTTACTGCGTTTCCTGACGTGATTACACATTCCATCTCCGATGATGATGAGTTCCTCGTCATTGCTTGTGATGGTATGTTAATTGATTCAACCTTCAAGGCTGTGCTAATCCAACTTTACTCGGCTTAGGTATCTGGGATTGTCAATCTTCGCAAGCCGTCGTTGAATTCGTCAGACGTGGCATTGCCGCAAAGCAACAGCTCTCAAAAATCTGTGAGAACATGATGGATAACTGTCTGGCATCAAACAGTGAGACTGGAGGTGTTGGTTGCGATAACATGACAATGGTGGTCATCGCGCTGTTGAAGGGTAAGACCAAGGAGGAGTGGTATAAGGAGGTGGCAGAGCGTGTCGCAAAAGGTGACGGTCCTTGTGCTCCGCCGGAATATGGTGGGATTCCCTCGAAACCCGCAGCATAGTGTAGATACTAAAAAAAGTTCAGCGGAATTGCGTGGCCCTGGGGCTCGTGGGCGTTTCCAAGACAGTGAAGATGATTACAGCCTTGACCTCGATCAACATACTCGTGGAATAGGTGGTCGATCAGGCCGAATCATTCTTCTTGGAAACGGAACTGAAGTGTTGACTGATAGTGACGATACCGAGATGTTCGATCATGATGCGGAAGATAAAGATCTCGAGTCTCAGGTCACCAAAGGCCAGAAGCAATCGATTACCGACCAGGCGGAACGAAGAAATGAGCGTGAGGAAACCCCAGCACCTCAGCCTAAGGAGGCCAATGAGTTGCAGCAGACTCCTGAAAATGCGGAGTCAGGAAACCCTTTTGATACACCTTCGTCCGAACCAACAGAGATGGCTCCAATCCCGGCAAAGAAGGTCAATGACAGTGCTATACCTTCAAAGTTGGCAAACCCGCCTCAGCCTACGGAAAACTGAAACATTGATAGTAGCAGACCTCGGTCTTGCATCTGCAATGCCATCCCGTTGAGTGGCTCGTGCAAAGGTTGACGAGCTACGAAATTACATGTTTGGTAGGGCTTTCCATCAGCCTCTCCAAACCAGCGATGATTTATTGATTTACGCTACTCACGGCGATTCCTCGTTCTAGAGCGATTGAGTCGAGTGTTATCGAGGACCGCTATTCCACGTGTGTCAATTACGAAGGCGACGATGGTTGTCGTTATGGGTGGATATATGCTGGGGTCTCTGCACAACACAAGGCAGGAGATCATGTCTGTCCTCCAAGCGCAAGCATGTCTTCCCCCTATATCCATGCCAAGAGCACTGCCCTTTCCTTTCAAATTTGCACACTCGGCACGCCTTTTTTCCAATCCAAGGTCATCTGTCGAGGACGATCATAGGTGCGAAACGCTAGATATATTTGCCTCGTTGGTCCAAACCTGTACCACTACCTTACCATCGAAGTAAAGAATGCAGGTTATACAGGCTCATAATTGCTTTCAGAAGGTCAACTTAGTATAGGTCAGATCCTAACTGTCTGCTCTTTCAGCGACTGAGCTCGACGTCCAATCAGTGAGATTCCTCAATTTCCATCGAGTGCCTCCATCACTGGAGATATACTGGGATTGCCACATTCTCATATTGATTGTGAGAGATAATTGCACCTGCCATTGGCAAATTGAACTGCTGGAGTGGAGCGATGACGAGCACGACGAGGTTGACGCTAGCCCCAGAAACAAGAAAATTTGTTTGGAACAAGCGCGACTTCCAATCCCAAATAGCTGCAGTCGTACTCGTAGAAAAGTTGACCGTAGACATTCATCACGATCCTTCTTAGAGTCTCTGCCAATTGCCTCTATTCCGTGTAGTGGTCAATATCTTTCTCACTTCAATAAATATAAATGCCAGCACCCTATTGTCTGATAAGGAAGAAGAACGCAACTCGACCCTAACGGCTCCCAGTTCTCAACTGTCGACCTTCCCATTACTTCTTCTCCTCCACTATTCAGCATAAGTGCGTGGTTACTGCTTCGCAATGTCATCCCCATCGTCCTCAGGCTCTGGAAAAAGAAAGCGCACTTCAAATTTTCATCCTTTGATTAAGCAATCTTCGACCGCAGACCTACTCCAGCCATCTTCACGCGATGCCTCTGGCGAAGACGCGGCAGATTCAACGCCACACATCGGCACGAGCAATAAGCACAGAAAGTCAGTTGCCTCCACCGACTCGACGAGTCAGCCTCATAAACGGCCTAGAACAAGATCCAACGCTGCTGCTACAGAGACCCCTCCTAGCAATGGTACCGTAATAGGGGACGAGAATGAGGATAATGTGGAGGGCGCGGGTCGGCCAAAGCGAAGGACAAAAAGTTCTTCACATAAGGAACAGCCGGACGGGTACAATGACGATAGTAGGGCAATGCCGCCGCCAAAAAAGGGAGGTTTGCAAGATCCAGTCGGATTTCATACCAATCCACCGCCAGCAGGTCGTCCGGTGCGCGTTTACGCCGACGGAGTCTTTGATCTGTTCCATCTTGGGTAAGTTTGTTGATGTTCTTTGAAATATATTACCCACGTTGACCGAGAGGGCAGACACATGCGCCAACTTGAGCAAGCCAAGACCGCCTTCCCGGATGTCTATCTCATTGTCGGAGTTACCGGAGATGCTGAGACCCATAAACGTAAGGGCTTAACCGTCCTCACCGGCGACCAGCGGGCAGAGACGGTTCGCCACTGCAAGTGGGTGGATGAAGTCATCCCCAATTGCCCTTGGATTGTCACGCCGGATTTTCTTGAGAAACACAAATTGGACTACGTGGCGCATGATGATCTCCCATACGGCGCTGATGAAGGCGATGACATCTACACACCCATTAAGAAGCAGGGCAAGTTCTTGGTTACACAGAGAACCGAGGGCGTTAGCACAACGGGCATTATTACGAAGTAAGTAATAGCTCTGTTGGCTCCAGAGTAATTCATAGCGCTGACTGGTTTCTACCAGGATTGTGAGAGACTATGAGCAATACATCGATCGTCAACTCAAGCGCGGGACGTCCCGCAAAGAACTCAACGTTTCTTGGTTCAAGAAAAACGAGCTTGACCTCAAACGTCACGTCTTTGAGCTGCGTGATAACGTCCGTAACAATTGGTCCACGACCGGCCAAGAGCTCACAAAAGAGCTACGCCAATTCTGGCAGAACAGCAGACCTACTAGTCCCGCGAGAGGCGTGAGCAGAAGCGTCACAGATATTGGAAATGATCAGGGAGGATCTATTCAGAGTCCCGGGGCCCTTGCTCATCTGCCGCATCTTGACGTCCCGAGGCAGGAGAGTCCTGGACCTTCTGGGGGCAAAGCGAGCAGCGACTTTGCTGCTGGGTATAGCCTGGGACTAATTGGGGGAGTGAGATCTTGGGTAAGCCTCGTATATCTTTTACCGCACGTATCACAAATCGCTAACAGTCGGCCTAGATGACTAAGAGTCGTCGGTCACTGCGGGATAGCCAGCCTGGCAGTCCTGACAGCGGTGATGACAGCTCTGATACCAAGAGCCCAAAGGACGAGAAAACTCCATCAAGAGGCAGGCGCGGAGAGCATGCGGACGCTGAAGCCGCTGATGCCATGGACACGAAGGCCTAGGCTTCTGTTGATTCAATGCTTGTCGGACTTCCATTCGCTGTGCTTTTGATACCTACATTAGAACGTGCGGCACTGCTGCCCGCAACCTTCGATTTCTGTAATCATAGCTTGCCCGTAACTAGCGTTAGTAACAGTTGTCAACTAATTTGAACTGCTCAGCCCATCACAAAGCTCTGCAACAGTCTCCTAAGAACGTAATTCACGTAGCATATTGCCCGAGCAAACAGTCGGTGATTTGCATAGCTAGCCTAAGTATTCAGCCAGCATTGCCACAGCACATTGCCCCCTGAACCACCGCCTTTCTCATCCCCAAGCACACCCCCAGAGCTCTACGATCTCGGCTTCTCCTTCTTCTCTTTCCACAGCGCCATCAATCCCACTCCCGACACCTTCACAACCTTGAATCGCACACCGGGAATATCACCCTTGGCCTTGCCTTTTCGCCCGAATCCGGAGAGCAGGACCTCGTCGTTCTCGTCTACAAAGTTGAGACAGCCGTCGTTGGGGACTGTGTGTGGCAAGGGAGATTAGCTATATTTCCCATGCCTTATGTGCAGCTCAAGCCTGCACTGAGATTATGACCCACCGAAAGCAGTAACCTTCTTCCCATTCTTAATCAACTGCACCCTCACACATTTCCTAATAGCACTATTCGGCTGCTTGGCCTCCACCCCAACCTTCTCCAACACTATGCCCTTGGCGTGCGAGGATCCTCCGAAGGGCGAGGATTTGTAGGCGGTGCCGAGGAGGCGCTTTTTGAAGGCTAGGTCGGCCCAACGACCTTCGCGGCGATGGGTGCGGAGTTTGCGGGCGGCGTTGAGGCCACGGGGTTTGCCTTTACCCATGGTTGCTGGTGGGGGTTAGTCTTATGGTTGGGGAGGAAAGGCTCGGTAAAGAAGTGGACGATTGAGGCAGAGGTTGTGTGACTTTTAGAGCTGGGAGAGCTTACCGACTGATGTGTGATCGCTAAATGGGGTTGGAAGTGGACGATGTAGGTCGTCGTTAGTGAGGTTCGAACTGGTTTTTTTGGTGATGGAGCTAAGCGAGTTGTGCGGCAGAACCGAGCCCTAGTGCAGATCTTTGTTTGAATTGAACTAACGTCAATCACAGATGTTAGATAACGAAGTTATTGAACTGTTTACTGCGTGTGCCATAGGCTTCTATCATTAACGTTGCCACACCATCCTCCTTCCCTCCACCATGTCAACCCTCTCCCCATCCTCCGCAAACCCGTCCTCCTCCACCCACCCTCAACGTCCCCCGCCTCCCTCCCTCTTCCTGGGTCCTCCATCGCGCAATGCCTCCAACATCTCTCTTAACCCACCTGCACCTAGCGCCTCCACCCAATCTCGCCCCACTGCATCCCGTTCTACACGCGGCGCCCCAGATTCCACCCCCCTCGGCCGCTCTCGTCCACCACTCGCTCAAAGCCAAACCGAAGGCGACCGTACCGAAACCCTCTGGGCAGAGATGCAGGCTACGTTGGCAGAAGTGGAGCTTAGTGCCTCCAGCAGTACGCACGTGTTTGGCGCCGAACACTCGGCTGCAATGGAAGAGTTGAGGGAGGCGCAGATTGCGCTCGCTAGAGCTTGGGAAAGGAGCGAGGAGGTTGATGCTGCTGATGCTGCTGATGCGGACGGCGAGATTAAAGGCGGAGAAAAGGAGGGAAAGGGAAAGGATGCAGCTGAAGAGGAAAAGGAGACCGAGGAAGCGGATATTCTCGTGGCGAGAAAGAGGAGGGAGGCGAACGAGAGATTCTTTGCTAGGGTGGCTGAGGGTGTACAGGATGTGGTTGGGAAGTTGGAGGGTGTGGCGGGGGCGATGGGGAGGGTGGAGAGGGAGAGTAGGGATGTTTGGAGTGGGAGTGAGAGTTTGGGGACGACGGGAACGGGGAGCGGGTCGGTGGGGAGCTGAGGTGCTGCAGCACAAACCAGATCCTCCACAACTACTTCAGTGGAGACATGCACAAGCTACTGAACGTGCTGCGGACGATCCGGAAAGGGCAAACAGGAGGTTGTAAAGTGAGAGGGAGCGTTTGGGGATAAAGTCTTAGATCAATGAGGGCTCAAGTATCATAGTAAGTCTATTGCCTCCCAATTTTTTCGTCATCGTTTAAACTCCATGTATTCGTCCAAGGGTAATTTGAGAAAGGCGTGGTTCAATAACACTTTAGGATGCGCCAACTATGAAAACTAATCCAAGAAGATATTCATTTAGCCCTCGCAGGCACGGAAGCATGATGGCCGAAGTCTTGCATCACTGCAGCGATTCACCACTGCGGTGATTCCAACATAAGCTTTGATAGCTCCACCGTTTGCTACCTCGACAATATAATTATCAACTTGGCTCTCCTTTCTAGTCTTTATCGAGGCTCTCCTGGTGAAATCTTGTATCTACCGTGGGCATATTCTGCACAGCATTAGCTTCACCTTGTAGCCTCTGGTTTATTCGTTTAAAAGATCTTACGTTGGCCCTCACCAATAATTCCTTATATGGGATACAAGAACGCTATGGCAACAAATAAACAAATTGACAACGGACATATCGCTAAGACGGGTCGGATCAATAGGTTCATACGAGACATCTAGATACTATCATCTTGTTCTTATTGACGCCAATGCAGAGATTCCTTCGGTAGCATGGTCCAAGTCAAGCTCGGTCCTGACAAAGAAGTATTCACCATTCACAAAAATCTTCTCTGCAACACCGCACCCTACTTCAAAACAGCGCTCAATGGGAGCTTCAAAGAGGCTCAAGAGCAGTCGATCGAGATGCCGGAAGACGATCCTACAATGTTTGAGTGCTTCCAAGTCTGGATCTACACCGGATCCATCGTGGGGGCGAACGAGACGGAGAACGATGTTGAAACTTTGACCCTCGTTAAGATTTACACGTTTGCAGAGCGCCTCAATATCATCGACCTTCAGAATGTCGCCATGCATCTCCTCATCGACCGAGTCTTGGACCGCAGAGAACTTCCTACCGAGCAAATCCCCTTCATGTACGAGCACACTTGCGAAAATTCTGCGCTTCGGAGGATGATCGTCGATATTTCTGCTCATTGCGGGACACTTGATCGTCCTGGCTGGTTTGAAGAGTCTAAACGCCCAATGTATCCTAATGATTTTCTTTGCGATTTGATCTTGAGGCTCTACCACTCAAAAAAGAACAACCAAACACCTTTCGAGTTCGTACGCTCAAGCTACCTGGTCAAGGCCCCGGTCGACCCTGCTCAGAGCGGCACCAAAGAGAAGAGTCGCATTTGATGTTCTGAGCTCGGTCATGTACTGTGTATCTACTTTAGTGATCTCTACCTACGCAGAATCATTTTCCATAAGGTATTGGAAGAAAGATCGGTTTCTGGGAAAGGACCTTCTTATAGGTTGCAGAGCCGGACAAACTCTTGATGAGGTATAGTTGATATTGTTGTACCATTACTCGAAATCTATGTGCGGATTATGAGTATATTGGCAAATCCGTTCTTCGTTTCCATTGACTGTGTCAGATTTGAAACGGGTAATGATTCTGCGCTTCACGATAGCTAACCAAATAGATTCTCTGGAGGCAAAATCCATCAACCGTCTCATCGCCAAAGAATGACGCCTGAAACCTTAGCCTAGCTGAAGATTCTTCATTGTAGTAAGTCACTGTCGTGCGTTTTCCTGATACCTACGTAAGACTCACCTAGCGCACATTCCATCAATTCTCAAATTTGTAGATGTATGGTGTCTAATACTTTGAGCTCCTAGACGATCACAGTCATAGTGAACCGACAACAACTTTCTTAGTTGCGCACAACAGTATTTTAACTCAATCCGTCCACCATTTCGACCTTAACGTTTAGCTTGTACTTCCACTACCTCAAGTCTGGTAGCTACCAGGATCCACATCAGTGGGAGTTGTCTTCCTTCTGAACTTCATTTCTCCCGCTCACAACAGCTGGCCTCAATCTACGCCGAATATTCGACCTGCCAACAAATGCCCTTTAGTACTACCCCATCCTTATTGTGACGACGATACATATACACCATGGCTTTCCCGTTCCAAGAGACCTACACTCAGGTATCGAAGAAGAGCCGTTTCCACAGGTATGTGACAAGACATATATATCACCAAGCTTGTTTCTTCTCATGCTGAGGTATAAAAAACAGGGACTCGCTTGACAGCATTGTCAAAATCATTGTTGGTCGTTCGAAACAAGAGTTCAGCATGCACAAAGGACTCCTTTGCAACATTGCACCATATTTTGACGCGGCTCTTAAGGGTAGCTTCAAGGAAGCCGAAGAGCAGAGGATTGAGATGCCTGAGGAGGACGCGGAAGTCTTCAAGTATTTCCAACTCTGGGCCTACACGGACTGCATCCTCACGGAATCCGAGACCGAGAAAGACATATTACCAATACTGCTGATCAAACTATACATCTTTGCGGAGGCTCGTTGCATGCCCAGGCTTCAGAATGCTGTGATTGATCTCTTTATCGATAAAATGGTAACTTCCAACTCAATGCCCTTTAAGCACCTAAATTTCATCTACGCCAACACAGCCGATGGTTCCTTACTGCGGCGGTTGTTCGTCGATCTAGTCGCCTCTACCATTTCCCTATCCAAAAGTACTGGGGTGATGGAACGGTTTAAAAGCTTGGACAGTACAGAGTTCCTTTTCGACCTCATCTTAGCTCAGTCAGAGAGACTGGCAAGTAGTAAGGTTAGCATAGGCTATTTCAGACAGATTCGCTCTCAATACTATGCTAAAACTCCGGTCAACTCTCCAAAAGACGCCCAGGTAAACAGCAATGCACCAGGTTCCTGATATTAGACGCCTACTGGTATTGAAACTGATCAGATCCGCTGGCGCAAAGGATGTGGGATGGCCCATTTGCAAGGAGTGTGAGCCGAGGACACTGGGAAACATAAGAAAGTAGGATGTAATTTTATTCGCACTTCATAACTCTAAGGTGGTTCAAAACACGTGCAGCAGTGTCTTAGGCCTCGAAAATGACCATGTGTTCTACTTTGCGATTAACCCTTTGTCGTCCTTCACTTCGACGCGCGAAGCCCTTCTTCTTATACAACTAACCACAATATCGTATTGCCAGGACATGCGTTTTGGCCTTCACCCACCTAATTTGAGCCAAATGGGATCCAATTCTCCATATCCTCGGACCGTTGAAAAGTCTTTTGTGCTGTCCTACGCCATCTGCAAGCTCTCACTTCGGCAATCTGACCGCTCCGGATCTTTGCACACGCCTAGTTCATTGAGAGATCGCTCATTTTCGACATCGAGTTGGTGGAACAACATCGTTTCTGTCTTACAACTGACAATACAGCTATCTCAAGCTACTATCCTAGTTTCGCTCACGTTTCGTATTCTAGAGCTTTATACCAGCAACCATCGAATCCGCCTTCCTACTATTTCGGTTAGTATGGCTATTACTGTTGTCCTATAAGTACTCATCCTTATAAGGACATAGTCCAAGATGTCGACAATTGAGAAGATGAGCTGTTCTAAGCTTCATGACGCGTAAGAGATTCCCAAAAGAGATCATTGGGATCTGGAACTAATTACAACCTGGACATCTCTATGACACCATTTTCTTTACCAAAGTGGAACCTGATCAAGTCACCTTTGGAATCCATAAAAGCCTTCTATGCAACGTTTCGTCTTACTTCAACGCCGCATTGAATGGAAATTACATCGAAGCCACCGAAAGCGTTATCGTTCTTTTGGACGAAAAGTCCGAGGTCTTTAGGCGCTTTAACGAATGGCTATACACCCATGAAGTGCTACAAGGAGTACTATCAGTAAATGGAAAGACTGACAATTGGTCGATTTTGTTCGATCTTTACATCTTTGCGGAGAAGAGAGGCATTCCCCGTCTACAGAATGCAGTCGTCGATGCCGTTATCATCACCAGTAAGGTTGTACATGCTATGCCAGCCTGTCAGTTGATTGCACGTCTGTGGGAAAACATACCTGAGAAATCGTGACTTCATCGCATTGTAGTAGACTTCTATCTACGACTTGGGTCCTCTACAGCGTTTGCAACCCAGAAAAAGCGAACCCAGTACCCCAAAGATTTTCTCGTTGAGGTCATTCTCATGTTCTACAAAGCGAGCGGAGACGATTCGATCAACAAGGAATTCAACTTTTGGTAGAAGCAGTGCAAATACCACACCCATCAACCAGACGACCCACCGTGCAAGGGCCCGATGCCGCTTCCGGCCCGACAGACAAGAGGATGCTGCCCCCAGGGTTTCATATCCGTACTACAGAAAGATCTTCTTACTTCGAATAGATGCAGGAGCCCAGGATTGAAAGGCGGATCTGGTATGGATATCAGCCCAAGCACAGGCTGATCTATCTCAGATGAGATTATCTAGTGGGAAATCAGCAGTGAGCCTATTCATCACTGCACCAGAAGCGCTTCACTTCTATAGGAATCGAGAAATAGGTCGTATTCCACAAAACTTTCCTAGCAGTGTCCACATGACAGCATGGTTGCATGACTCTTTCCCCAGTGGAGCGTCTATTCGTTGGAATCTTTAGAAAATATATCCTGCTTGGCTGAAACGCTGAACGATCCTTTTCCAAAGGAAGCCTATTCTCATCGAAATTTTCAATGTTGACTAATTGACCAAACGCTAACATGCCCTTTCTTCTATGTAAGAGGAGCCCCTATCCCTGGGAGTCTTTTAGACAATTCACTGCTTGACTGAAAAGTCGAATGACCCCACAAACGTGAGAAATCGTTGTAGCATCGCAACAGGGCCAAAGCTTGGCAAAGCAGATCAAAACGATGTTGACACACTAGTGAGCCTTGGGAAAAGATGTTCGCATTCAGTATCTGCGAGCGCTGAATCTCATCCGCATAAAATTTGGTATGACCATCTCACGAATAAACAAATACCGTTAACTCCACCTCCCGTAACGCGCCCGCAAATGCACACGCACCCCTCCCAACAAACCCCTATCCCCCGAAACGCCTCGCTATGCGCCCCCCCCATTTCCCCACATCTCCAACCCCCACCACACCCTCACCCCCCCTCCCCCTCCCCTTTCCTCTTCCTCCCCCTCTCCAACCCCACCTTCCCCTCCTCAGTACTAAACTGCTTCCGCGCCTCCCGAAGCTCCTTCTCCATAACCAACAACTCCCTCACCCTGCCCAACATCCTCTCATCCCCCCTAACCGCCCAGTTGAAATCCTCGACTTTGATTTTCTGCCGGCGCGAGACGGAGGCGGAGCGGGCGGCGCTGTGGCAGGTTTCGATGATGAAGTCCGTGACGATTTCGTCGAGGGTGCGGATGGTTTCGGGGAGAGGAGGGGGTTGGTCGCCGAAGGCGTGGAGAGCGGATTTTACTGTTTGGGGGTATTAGATTCTGGTGGGGCTGGGTGTTGGGGGGGGAGGGGAGAGGGGAGAGGGGAAGGGAGAGTTACGTTCGGTTTGGAAATTCAGCTGGCCCTTATGGCGGGCAGCGCGAGCGCGTGGCTCCGTCATTCTTCTGCGACGTCTCGGAGATGGCCCTTCCTCGTCTTCTTCCGAAACAGAACGCAGGCGCTGATGGCGCTGGGGGCCTATGTAGTCGTCGGATCCTGCTTCATCGCTGGAAGGGAAGGGGAGGTTGAAGGAGACGCGCTTGCGTACGTTGAAGGGGTCAGATTTGGTGGCCATGATTGGTTGGGGTAGGCGCGGCGCGCGGGTGACGGGAGAATGATGGTCCGGCGGTTATTTCCTATGGAAGACAGGTTGTGAGAACACGGTTCTTTTTGGTTAGAAAGGAGTATGTGAGTCGGATTTTGAGGACCTACTGCGCAAAGTGCGAAAATGGTGAGCCTGCTACTTAGATCGGGCCCGAGAAGATGTGATGAGTTGACTGGTGAAACAGTCCGCCCTCTTCAACTTTCAATCGCTCCTCCTCGTCCTCTTGCTTCTCATCTGCACCAGTGCATATGCTCACTACGTCTTCCCTGGAATCATGGATCGGAATAGGGATGGGTGTGTAGTTTTTTTCAAGGTTTTGGTTTGAGATGTGAGACCAAAGCTGACATTATGTGCGACAGTGTCTTTGGTGTTTTCTGGAAATGCGCTAGGATTGGGGAGCGGTTGAGTCCGTATGTCAGTATTTGCTGTGTTGTTATGGCTGTAAGTGTTGCTTTGATAATTTGTGTTGTGGGCGAGGGTTGACACTTTTTGTTATAGGCATCTTTGATGGCGAGTTCATGATTGCGGTAGCAACTTATCAGATGGATCTTGGATGGCGTTGAGATGCTGCCTAGGTTACTGCGAAGTATTGCAAAATACCGATCAAAGGTGTTTTCTGCTCTAGATCAGATACTGTTTTCAATCCTACTGCTTCCAATGATCTTGATTTAACGCTACATCTCACCAAACACTTTTCCTTGTTCATCATATGACCCATAGCTCGCTAAAAAGTCATTCGAGTGTTGTTGATACTTAAGGATTGTAATCTTGCTTACTTTGTTGATTGGAGTGAATGTAACTTCACATAAATCCATGAGCCCACACAGCCTAGCTTCTGGCCTTGTGAAGTTATCTGTTCTCTTCAGAATCCAAAATTCTTTGCATCAGAGGTTAACGAACCTTCTATGCTGCCTGCGAACCTATCTTTGCAGACTCGAGAAACGTGTACCTTGATTGCAGCGGTCTAGGCAAAACCAACTGCACAATGTCAACTGTCCTACCTGCAAATGATCCGAGAATATTTCGGTTTCTGGACTTACCGGCTGAGATTCGAAACAAGATCTACACTAAGCTCTTGACACGAGACCCGACAAAGATGCGTGGGGCGCATCCTCAGATTCTTGCGACATGCCGAAAAATCCACAACGAGGCATCCGGCTTGCTTTATTCGCTGAACCGGATCGACGTATATGTGCATCACGATACCATCACATGGCACGGATCGAGCTATCGGGGTTCAGGGGCGATCCACTGGCTACTGCCCTTCAAAAAACCTCATTCGTGGTATAGACCTTCGTTTCGCTTCCTGGGAATGGCCGAAAACCTAACAATACATATAATCCATCATCCACACCCAAACTGCGTTCGATTCCCAAACCGGCGACTCCTTCATCTGTCCCTGGAGTCGAACAGGATATTTAAACTGCTTGAGAACCTCAGGTGGCTTGCTCGGCAGATCAGCAAGGAGAACCACCGGTTGAAAAATCTGCATATTCAGTTGCAACTCGACAACGGTTGCTACTTGCACCCACAGAAGCTTCATGTGGTAGAGGGATTCATGCTTTCCCCTTTCAGGAACATATGGGGTGTTGGAAATCTGACAATCAGCCCTTTATGGAATGTACCCAACGCGTTAAGAATCTGTGGCCGCATAACACAAGCGCTTGCTGAGGAGTATGTTTCTATTTCCAATTTCTCAACAGGATAAGCGGCTAACTGGAGCGTCTGTTTAGTGAAGAAGAATATGTGCCCTTGAGACTAAAAACATCTCTTACAGAGATCGGAAAGTCCTCTAGATGAGGTTGCGTTTATGAGGGAAAAGACTGCTGGTTACGGGATTCGTGAAGAGTGGAGAATTGTTGACACAGCTGTTCTGTAGGGCAGCACGATTTGTCGAGTTGAAGTTGACCTTTTGCCGTTTCGGTCCTTTCTATAGTAAAGTTGTCGTCAAGCGTTCTTGGTCAAGTCGTTACTCTTACATTACATGATCGAAACCCGTACCTTAGATGTAGAAGTTCAAGTCTACGTCATCCTAACGACAAAATTGCCAGAAGCGAAGATTTCTCATCTTTGATTCCACATTTCTATGAGCCCACCTATACTGGTAATAACTTCTCAAGAACAACTCCCGTCCGCTTTCGCCATACACGGCCGAGAAGCTCATTTCCCATCAAGCAACGCCACTGGCAATCAGCAGCACACTCTATGTGTAGCTTGAACTGTGACATGCAACTCATATCAAATGTCTCGCCTAAAAAAATGAAGCTCGGTGTCTTCCCCAAGTTTCCCACTATAGTTCAGTTATAAGCACCATAAAATAGAAGCGGTAGCATTGACCGATTGTTACCACCAATGTTTTTGAACATCTGGGCTGTGGAAAGCTCGCCCGTGTTCTGGGTAATGGCGTAGGAGCGATGTGTGGCATCGCTGTACCAAACAATACCGCCGCACATTTCACCCTTCCTTCTACAGTCCAGATTCATTTTAGCCACCTGTTCTTTGCTGACGTTAGCGTGCGTTGTGCCATCCGTTTGCAGTCATGGCGTGGGAAAGTATGAAGTACGGAGGCCCCGTGTCCGGACCAGCTGTTTCCTTTTGGAGGGAGAGAGATTAAATACCTAAAAAGTACCCAATTGACACGCCCAGACCTGCAATGATAGTGTAACGTCACCAATTTGTATGATTCTCGAGCTCTTGGGTCCGGCTGGCCAGATCCCCCAATTCTCTGGCCACGTGTGTCGTTTCTCGGAAGTCCCTTGGAAGAAGTAGGGCCTTCTGTTCAGTTTGAACTGCAGCAGAATCAAGCGGACTTCTCTGACCATTTATCTAGGAAGATGTCTCACGTTTCTGACTCTAGATAATTGAGGGTGGTGATTCTTCTTTGTTACCAGGCTTATCCAAAAGTCTTCATTGTATACGCAGTCATCAAGGCTTATCTCACTTCAGCCGGTAGATTCGAAAGCTCAGCAGCATGCTTATGTCCCGCTTGTACTGGATGTCTCTTCCAAGGGGTGGGTCGATTCCTGGAATCCACCACGAATGGAGGACTGAGCTGATTTCCTAGAAGAGCTCCTGGTTCCCTTCATTTCCACATGGAGCTTGGATCATGTTCGAAATTCTGATATCAGCAAAATTCTGATATGATCCGAACACAAGGGTATGCGCAATTCGACCTCCTAAATTCGCAACGTATGCGCCGCATGAGTGATGAAGTAATCAATTCAACTAGAGTGGTTGAGGAGCTGTTCATGATCGAAAAGATGTATTCGGGTGTTTAATATCATGGCGTCAGTGTCTGTATTCGGCTTTCTAGATTCCAAAAATTAAGGCGCGCATTCTTTGGCATGTGGAGTTGCGAATAGAAAGGAAACCAAAATGGCTATGCCTGTACCACGTCACAGTTATTTAGCTACTCGAATGAAAGCTGGTAGAGGAAGGCATGCACCTAGTCAATTGAAAAGTGGAAGTGTGCTAAAGAAAAAAGAGCTTATGAGAGACATAAGTCGTGGGTGACTCATGGTAGGGTGACCTGTAAAGATGACTGGGATTGTATCCAGCTTGTAATATGGGAGTTGAACATAATTGATAGGGTAATAGTCCCTAGACACCTGTACCCTGAGACGCTTGATACCTTGATGGGTCCAGTGATAGAAAGTCCTATGGCAGATTTCTATGGAGGTCGGTCCAGCGTTGTCATTCAATCACAATTGCCAGAATTGTCAATTCGTTAAGTCCCAATCGATACGAAATCTCACTGATTGGTAGAAGGGTCTAGTCATGATCAAGTATCTAAAGGCGATAAGAAGAGTTGGAAGAATGATTCTGGGGTATATTTAAATGCTGAAGAGAACTGCACTCAGTTTGTTTGTCGGTCTGGCGCATATGCTACTGCCGTAGAGTCATCTTTGAAATTATTTTCGTGGTACTCGTTTTCGGATCCCGTCCTTATAGCCTTCTTCAGGGCCTCAAGCATAAGGGCCCGATCCTTAACCCATCCCAAGGCTTTCATCGTGTAGGCATTAACTTCGAAACCTGCTGTCTCCATTCCCTTCACAGCCTCTACGGCATTATCGATATCTTGTAACTGGGAGTATCCGCGGATAATGATGTTCCAAGTGATATCATTTGGCGCCATCCCTCTAGCCTCCATCATCTTAATAACTTTTTCAGCGGCTAGTTTTTGCCCGTGTCGAAGATATGCTTGGGCGAGAATCGTCCATGTTTGTACGGTAGGAATGGCTTTTATGGCGGGTTTGACACCATTCACTTCTTTTAAAGGCTCTAACATATGCTTAATCACAAGTACGCATGACTCGAGAGATTGACGGCTTCGACCCAAGGCCATAATAAAAGCGTTGGAGATATAATCTAATTGTGCGGTGGGTGCAATAATCGGGTGATTTTCCTCGAGCAGCGTGTGGTATCGCATGTACCGGTGTATCAAGAGATCTGAGTCCTGGTATTGCTTGGTGTATGCTATGATCATGAGGCCTACGGTCCAGGAAGATGGAGGTTGCACCTCATGTTTCAGACCGGACGGAGTGTCGACGCTGTCGAGCACCAAGCCTAGGTCTCGAAGAGGACCGATATCACAATAGCGAGTATAAATTGGAAGAAGGGCCTTGAAGACTGACATCTGACTTTTAACCAATTCCGATGCGAAAAGAGCGTCGAGAACGTCCCTGACAAGTCTTTCATCCCGTGGTAGGTTGCCATCTTCCTCAGCGTCGCGGATGATGTGTTCGACAAGTTCGGTATCCAAATTCTGTTTTGCGCCTTTCATCATGATTGAGTATGTGAACGCATCGGGTTCAAGACCGTTCTCCCTCGCCACTTTGTACATATCCCAAGCAGTTTGGTAGTCGGCAGCTTCGACAGCGTTGAGGATGATAACATTGTACATGTGAATCTTTGGGCGTATGCCAATCTCGAGCATTTGGGTAAGAATGCTCGATTGGATGTTGTACCTGTGCTGTACGGGGAAGGAGCCCCTTAAGAGATGGACGCATCCACTCTGAACATTACTTGTAGAGACATCGCATCCAGAGATAACAAGACTGCGTAATATTTCTAACGGCAGCGAGATTCTCCCCATGTTGATGAATCTTTCGAGGAAATGCAACAACGTGTTCATATGTATTTTCATGTTCTGCCTACGCAACGTCTCAAACAGAATTTCAACCTGATGATCATCGCAGTGCGTCAGAAGCCAAAAAACAGCGTGTTGGTTAAGTGTGAAGTCGTGCCCTGGAATGGGCACAGTTACTTCTGCAAAATTGCAAATGATGCGGAGGAGTGTGTCGATCTTCAGTGGATCTGGTTGTTTTCCTCCCGCAAGATAGAAATGACAGAGGTAGGTTATACAATCCTCCACGATATGTCTCGAGGGTCTAAGCGCGGGTGTAGTGACAGAAGCGTCAAGCAGCTTCAATGCCCGCCGTGGACTATTTTGCAGTGCCCAGAGCATCATTCCATGCCAGTGAATTTCGCGGTTTGGCCGTTGAAACATCATCCATGCTTTGATGATAGAGTTTCTATTATTGTGAAGACTGAGCAAACGTAGGATGTGTTCTGGCCTGTAGCCACAAAAAATTATGTTTTTACTCCCCTTCGATATAATGGCAAATCTTCTGAACCAACTTTTCGACAATGAATCAACGCGAAGTGGAATTCCCTCGCTCCTCCGCATGCTTTTCCAGGGCATCAGCGAATAGACTTTCAGGTCCTTAGGGAGCAGTTTGGGCAGTTTTTTCTGTCTGTCTATGATCGCATCCATCTGTTGCTTTGACCAAGGTTTGAGATTCCTTGCTATTAATGTAGTCTCCGGCCCTGGTAACTTCCATGTTAAATGAGCATATGGATGCCGGGAACCTCGTCGAGAACGAACTGCTCTTATCCTGTTGTGAGATGTTGCAGGGGTTCCATACGTCCTGCCCACCGGTAGTTTAATGCCTTTGCTAATCCGTAAGTTCAAGCGTTCTGCTGCGGATTGTGCTTGAGGAACGATGCCAGATTCTCCCAAGCCCTGCAGCGTTCCTGTTTCGGGATGTAACTCGACCACGGGGTAGTCCGCAATTTCACGTCTGTGAGGTTGTTTGCCGCCGGGTTCTTCGCCGCGGCATTGTTGTCGAACGAACGGTTTGACTTTGTAACGACGGAGTGGAGCAGACTTCGTACGTCGCGGCACTGGGGCCGCATCGCTGGGGTGTCGAAAGCTTCTTAGACATTGTAGTACATGTTGAATCCGAGAGACCATGGGAAAATAATTTTATTCACCGGAACATTGCTTTCATGATGCTGCTTGGATGACAGGAGCTGAAACTGATTTCCAAGCTGTTGGAAGATTTTGCTCATTGAGATGTTGATGTGGCCCGTGCGCCAGCTTCAAATATTTTATGCAATTTCCCAATTTCAACAGGCATTGGAAGACACGTCAAAAGTATTCCTTGAAGAGGCTGATATTGTATTGTTCATGTATAAGCCCTCATATCTTTCTGCACAGCAATGGCTTCCGTCCATATCTCCCTTGACGCCGCCGCAACAGAGCGCAAACTCCGCCTTGCAAAGCTCAAATCGCTGAAACGTAAACAACCCGATAGCTACTCTGAAATCGATTCCCCGGCAGCATCTACCGACTCACCACAGGCCTTTAAGTCCTCAAATATCTCTACACAAACTCTAACAGAACTCTCCGAGTCGCCGCCAGTAACTACAACCTATCTTTCCGGCCGCAACTACGACCCCGCTACGCGGGGCCCAAAACTTGGATTCGAAGCCGCCCCTACTGAGGACCAGGAAACGCTCGAAGATCGTGCAGCGCAAATCGCAGAAGAGACGCATGTTTTAGCGGAGCAGGCAGAGCGGGATGAGAAGCCAATTGATTTGTTCAAGCTACAGCCCAAGAAACCCAACTGGGATCTGAAGCGGGATATGGAGAGAAAATTAGAGAGGCTAAATACGAGGACTGACAATGCTATTGCAAGAATGGTCAGGGATAGGATAGAAGCGGCGCAGAAGAAGGCGGAGGCTGAGAGGGGTGGGGCGGGGGAGGTAGTGGGAATGAAGGGAGAGGAATTAGTGGAAGGCGTGCATGTCCGAGAGAGGGAAGAGCAAGAACAGGAGAGGAAGGAGAGGGAGGAGGACGAGGAATTAATTTGATCGCCTCATGGTGTCTTTACGCTTCAAGTGTATACTGGAAATGCCTTACAACTCACCCAAAAGTGTGGGAGCAGGGCTGCTGCATTTGCTACGTTTCAGCGTGGAGTTCGGAATACCATGGCTTGACCTGTTTTATACGGTGACTAAACTTTAAAGATACCTATTGATAGAATTGGGATCCTATGCTTTACTATGCCAGCTTTGCAGTCTAAACACGGACCCTAACCTATTTCCGTCCATCATGAAACTCTTTAGGATAATTCGAAAGACACGAAGAAGCGTCGGCCATTCCTTACCGATGGATAATCCTACGACCGGCCAAACCCAGAACAGAAGGATAGAAGAATACCACCATCCCCAGTAACAACAGTTCCATAAGAAGAATCTCCTTGCACGCCAAACCTTAGGGTACACTAGTCAACGTCCCATATTCATTGCCTGAGTAAGTGCCAGGCGTTTGCTGAAGGGGCTCAAACTTCTTTCTCTCCGCGGTGGAGGTGATGATAGAGGTCTGTTGCGCCTGAAATCGTCAGTGTTCCCATCTCTAAAGCTACTTCCATAGCGATCGTCATCGTTCGAAAAGCGGCGGTCACGGTCCTTTAGCGGCTGATGGCCTTGAGTTCCGGTACCTTTTCGGTTCCTGTCCTTCGCCCCATTCGAGGTGGCTCCAGGAGTCATGGATTGTCGGTTCCGAGCAACTTGACTTCGGTCCATGCTATTACTTCGGCTCCTTGTCCTCCGAATAGATCTTCCATCATGACCTCTATCTCTTCCACGGCGCTCAGGACTGATTAAAGATCGCCGGCGTCTTGTATTTCGATGTTCATTCATAGAAACTTCTCTCCGTCTACCTTCGTGAGATGAAACCGAGGTGCACGATAAGGAAGAAGATGAGGAACTTCGTCTGCGCTTGCGAGTAACGCTCCGCGGACGGCTCATCATCCTGGGATCTCGTTCTCCCCTACGGGGATCCGGACTAGAAGATGAATGCCTATGATGACCTTCATTTCTGGAACGGTGGTTGCGTCTTCGATCAACCAATGACTCCGATGCATACGATGTTGTTGACATGCTTGAGCTCCTCCTTCTCTTATGGACCGTATCTTGGGAAAAAACCGCTTGACTGTGTCTGCCTGAACCATGGTACCCTCTGGTAGCATGTCTACTAGTATGTCTTGGCGTGGGTGAGCGTGAGAGATTGGTGGAAATGGTAGATACTGATGTTGAAGAGGAGGATGATATAGACCTAGAACGCTTCCGCGAAACGTGGAGGTTGCTACATTCGCCTGCTCTGCGCATTCGGCCGCGTTTCGCTTCTTTCTTGGCAAGCTCCTCGTCAGCTACACCCTTCCTAAGAGCCGTCAGTATACCTTCGACCAAATGTAGGTGTGCGTAAAGCCCACTTCCGGAGCAGATCATTCGGAACGTCACTGGTCAGTTTCGGTACAAGCTTAGGGTTTGCCAGCTGTTGCGTTCGGGAAGGTCTCGAGGCATAGGGCCTATCTTGCGCAGTTGCTTTGCATTCGAAACTGTAGTGCCGTAGAAAATCTCAGCTTAGGGATCATATTTCTTAGGTCTCGGGGCACTTATCTCGTTTCAAGCACTTTTGGCAAAGCGTCTGGGGTGTAGCTTTCGACTGTACAATAGCAGTAGGTCCGCGATAGCGGTTCATTTGATTCTTCAAGTGAAACGGTGGAATATGTGATGGATATCTTGTTGCGTGGCTGAGGAAGGTATAATTACTTAACCTACGTGGTTAGAAACAGAGGTACAGCAAGTGTGTTGTGTAAGAGCTACCAGAACGGAATAGAGCAAGCAATAGAGTACGTAGTAATTGGGAGAACTCAGCCCACGTGAAATGAAGCTTGAGTGAGCCGTAAGGCTGTGACTAAGCGAGCCACAGCCGGCACACCTTAACCTAGTTTGTTTTAGTGCGCCTTGAGGGAAGAGGCTTAGCGGTGGTACCAGGAAGTGAATCCCCACTACATATCTTGAGGCTCATACTTTGGCAACTTCTTACTCAGGCTTGTCTTGAGGGATTAACCACCTCCACCGCTGCCAACGTGGAACCATACCATAGGTCCTTACAATAATCAGCTTGACACTTTGAAGCATCCTCCGAGGCATAGCAGCCTCACATCTGGAGTGAACACGGTGCCTTTGTGACACCGAGAGCAATCACCACGCATAGCTCAAAAGTGTTACTAGTGGGAAAGCTCGGTCAAACTACATGGCGAGCCTCCATAATGTCAAAGGTTCCCTTCTCGGTGCTGTCAGAAATCTTTGATATGCCTTCTTCTCCTTGACCTAGTGCATTCTACTTACACCAACTTTTACACTCCTTTGGTTCGAGATCTTTGGAAAGACCAGTCTTCGTGCGATATCATTCACTTGTTTACGCTGTCCCATTTCGGGCGCAAAATGGCAACAAAAAACTCCACGATGACTGGTCTGAAGCCGTCTTTTGCAAGTGTATGCATGTCCTTACCTAGCCACTCATTCGGACGCAAATAGCTAACAGCGACTCTAGATTGCGGCAATGGCGCCTCCTGCACACAATAGACAGGTAGGGAGCTCAGTAAAGCCTTTAGACATATCGTCTACAGTGTCGCCGTCAAAACAAACACCCGCTATAGCCGAAAGCCCCTCTGCCAAACAGCTGCACCAGGAGCTTCAGACCTCGATGTCACGATTGACAGTCAAAGAACTTCCTTCGGTCTGCAATACTACACTTGACCAAGGGAACAGTGTTGCAGTCAAAGTTGGACTCAGGTTCGATGATGATCAAACACAGGTGTCTTCCTCCTCCACCAAGCCTGCCAGCCTCGACGGCAAGAGCGCCACATCTGGGACCACATTTGCGTTAGATGAGAAAGAATCACTTCGACCGGATGACAGTGCCAGCGTAAAAGCCGCGGAAGACGAGGACTTCTATTCGGGACCTGTGTCTGGGGCAGCGAATTCCAGAGTCGGATCCGAGGCCGGAAGTAGAGCTTTCCGAGACCAATTCTACGAAATCTCTGAGAGGATGGGTCCCGGTGCTCATCGCTCCCATGCCATTAGCCGGCGAGGTATACCAGGAATTCAGGAGGAGGGCCAGCAAATGTCACTCGCTCCTCTCATACCTACATTACCGGCACCGGACACTGTATCTGGACCGGAAAGTATTGCTACGAATGGTTCATGTTTTGGTTATACATACCTAGAGCCCGATGAGAAATTATTCGAGGCTCTTGAATCACAAAAGGATCGCCTTTTTCTTCTGCAGCTGGAGGAGACTATAATCAAGTTCGTTCGAGATTCAACGTAAATCTGCCAGGCCTCGTACTACTGTCAAAGCTAACAGCAAGCCCAGAGAACCAATTCTTGATCTGCCCTCTTGTCATTCATTTTACAGACTGCTTACACACAAGCTAGCTGATTATTATGCATTGACCCATTTTGTCGATAATGCTGTGAGCGCTGTGCGGCTGTATCGGACTCCGTACTGTCGGCTGTGAGTATAGACCATCCATAAATGACTGCTTCACCAATTAACACCCCAAAAAGGCCTAGCCCTCTAAGCGCCATACCAAGGCTTCCTGCCTCTACCGACCCCACTCCAGTATCTCAGCCAGCCGTAAAGATCATGCGTCGTGCAGGATTAGGAAAAGATGGTCAGGCTAACGAGTCGGGAGCTGTCACTAATGATAGCTCCAAATTTCCGTCTAAGTCAGGTTCTGAAGCTGAAGACGGAAGTCAGCAAGGTACGGGTGTTGCGTCGCCAACCGACTCTAATAATGCAAAAGACAAGGCGTCCATGACTCGTGAGGAAAGAGAGGCAAAGTATAAGGAGACTCGAGAACGGATATTCAAGGGGTTTGAAAATAATGACAATGCTGACGGAGATGCCACTGCTGGGATCCTGCCTTCAAACGAAGTATCACGTACCGGTTCAGCAAATGAGAAGAAAAAGACAAAGAAGCACAGAAACAATGATGATGGATTTCATGCACGATCACAATACAATGCATATTATCCCGCCATGCAGTATCCTGTTTCTACATTCGATCAAGCTGGGACTTCGGCCGCCTACTTCAGTCCTTACGGACTACAACAGATTAATGCAATGGGTCCGTCCGGCAACCTGAGCCCTCCCATGCTTCAACAGGGATACAACCAAGGATACCATTCTATGCCTAGTACACCAGCTTATCCGATGGCCATGCAACAAAGTCCAGTGACGAGCGGGTCCAACATGAATGGACAGATCAACGGTCTTGGAGTGTACAATCAGCAAATCCCACAACAATATTACCAACCGATGCAACAAACGATGATTGGTCATCATTCCCCAGCTATGTCGTCACCGGCCTTAAGCACCCATGCTCAGTTATCAAGGCCTCAGCCTCAAATGCCGGATCAGCCATGGTCGCAAAATCGCTTGCCATACTCCTACCAGCTGTCAAGAAATCAACAACCAATGTATCCTCCTCAGATGCACGACCGCCCCCCTGTTGGTATACCTGCAGTACCTTATCAGTATGGACAACTGCCATATCAGCCAAATGCACCTGGAGGGAAGGCGCCCCATCCTCTCCCGGGAAGCTACAATCGACAAGCATTCAACCCGCAAACTAGAGCCTTTGTACCGAGCACCGGATTCGTTCCTTTACCAAACGCAGCTTATGGCGGCAGAACTTTGTCCAATGGCAGTCAAACTCAGCCCTATAGTCAACAGCCAGGTACTTATCTACATCCTTCCTCAACGCCCAGTATGCCTTTCGCGTCACCCATGCCTGGACTTGGATCGTTTGTTCCAGGCCATGATTCCAAATCCTACGGAACGCGAAAGAATTCATCCCAGACAATTGACTCACAGTCGCCCGGCCAGAGTTCCCTATCAAAATGGGGAACACCAGCTAACCTTCCGCCCAAGCCACCACCGCTAGATGTGCCCAGCATGCCCGACACTCAACATTCTCTGCCTATGAACATCCATGCCAATATGAACATACATGCCATGGGCAATGGGCAATCCATGCCAAGCTTTCAAAACGGTGTCTACTCGATGCCCGGCCAGGCAGGCGTCTAGCGGATAGGCTTAGTCTGCAAAGGGCCTTGTTATGGTGTTTGGGTTAGCAATACATTGGTAGGATACAAAAATATAGGGCACCCATCTGCCTGGGCGTTGACAATGGTATCTGTGTGATGTTGGGCGCGGGTAACTTTGTGCGGGCTGGCTTGTTGCTGCAAGCCATGCTGTTTATTCTTTGGGTAAAGTCATGCATCAGAGGTGAAGAGCCACATTGGCTGTTTGACGGGGGGGAAGGGAATGCATTTTATGGCGCTCTTATTTTTTGTCGACATGGATGCATGGACATGTCTTAGTGTGAAATGTAATGTTTGCGAAATCGATTTCGATAAGAGGCAGAAATGAGATCCACAGTCAAAAGTATTGAATATTCGCTCATGCCTGATACCTGAGATCACACTCGCAAAACCTCCCAAGGCCTTTCTCATCTACCTCCGAAGCACAACTATACCGTAACCTCACCTCCCCTCCCCTCTCCCATCACCTCCCCTCCACCCCCCGCTCATCCCCCTTCCCCCCCACCAACCCCCTCCTCGTCTCCATCCTCCGAACCGCCTTTTCCAACTCCTCCACCCCCCCCTCCCGAAACCGCGTCACCTTCCCCACATTCCTGGCCGTAATCTCCCTGACCCCCCCCTCCGTCGCGCGCTCGCGCATCAGCGTCTTCGCCGTCATCGCAAACCGCATGTCCCTGGGCCCGTCGACGAGCTCCAGGATCGCGCTGGGCGCTTGGTCGTGGTGCCGGTTTAGGGGCTCGGTGCGTAGGACGCGCGTGTAGCCGCCGGGGCGGTGGAGGTAGCGGAGGCGGAGGGTGGTGAAGAGGCGGGGGAGGTGGGTGTATGGTTCCTGTTGGGGTTAGTGGGGTTAGTTGTTTGGGGGTGGTGGGTTTTTGGGGGGGGGGGGATGGGTAAGCGTACGTAGAAGATGGCTTCGGCCTTGCGCTTGGCGGCGTCGGTGTTTTTCTTGCCCAGCGTGATTAGCTTCTCGGCCAGCCGCTGGGCTTCTTTGGCTTTGGGCCAGGTCGTGCTGATGGATTCGTGGGTGAAGAGTGAGGTTACGAGGTTGCGGAGGAGGGCTTGGCGGTGGGAGGATTTGCGGTCGAGGTGGCGGTATTTGAGGGCGCCGCCGGCCATGGTGGGTTAGATGATGGGGAGGTGGAGGTGGAGGGAGGGTTGTGGTGGCGAGGGAGAGGAGCGTTGGGTAGGATGGTGGTGCGGAGGGAGGTGGAGAGGGAGGTGGAGGTAAGCGGGTAAGATGGTTCTCTGGGAGGTTCGTGGTGTGCCAATAGTGTAGGAGAGCAAGCCAATCGAGAATTGGCACTGTGCTCCCGACTTCACTCTTCCTGCAACTCCTTGGCGTTGATAATAATTATACGAATAAGTTTGTCTAGTCCATCGGATGGTTTCGTGGCGCAATTGGCCTCCGTAATCTTGAGCTTGCACGGGCAACCTCGCCAAGACCGAAGCTCTCGATGCTGCCCTCGTTTTTTCCTTTCCCTATTCTTCAAATCTCGTAGATGATATAGTCCAGACGATAATGTAGCATGATCCTACTGAGAGGTCTTCGGAAGCTGTAGCGTTTATGTAACCTTGGTATACATAGAACCCAGCTTTTCGCAGCCATGCTCACGCCTTTTACCCCGATAACCATAAAATACAAGCACGGCCTCAAGACCACGGCCTCCTCAAACCCTTCCCAAACCCTCTCGCCCTGCACCACCTGCCCTCCTGCCCCCCTAGATCCTCCTCCCCCCCTCCCCCCACTCCCTCCCCCTCCCCTCCACCCCCTCCCTCACCCACCCCCACCTCACCCCCTGCACCCCCCTCACCAACCCCTCCACCTCCCGATTCCAGCCATCCTTCCACCTCTCCACCCATCCAGCGTCTCTAACCTGCCACTGCGCTTCTGGAAAGTTTGTTGCTGTAGGTGGAGATGTCGATGTAGGGGAGGAGTGGGAGTCGAGCAGGAGCGCGGATTCGTGGAGGAGGGATGCTTGATGGGCGCGTGAGCGCTGATGCGTGAGGAGGGAGAGGTAGAGGGCGGTGGAGGTGAGAGTGAAGCCGGCGATTAGGGAGGTGATGGGGGGCATGGTGGTGGTTGAGTGGTGGGGAGGGGGTGGTTGAGGGTGTGTGGGGCGAGAGGTGGTAGGGTTTGAGGATTATGGTTGGGGGGTTTGGGTGACGGTTGTTGTGGGATGGGGAATTTGAGTGTCCACGATGAAATTTTTCGGTTTGGCGGCGGGCGGGCGGAAATGCAAGATGGCGCGGAAAGACGGCGGAGATGCGCCCGGCTCAGTCGCTTTCCTGAATCTTGTCGCTTTTAGCGAGGAAGCTGGGTGAGCGGCGCCGTTAATTTGGCGTTTTAAAGCGACGCATGCACAGCATGGTAACCAAATTCTGGAGATCTTTACATATGTGCTTGATGTTATGTAGTCAGTCCAACAACAGTCTAACATTTTACTTATACCATTGTTATATAAGCTTAGCATGCTTGGTCGGTTTCAGTTGACTCCTCACTATCTACTACGCAATGCAGTATAACCCTTGCAGTACAAATGCTCAGAGCTTCAAAAACCCAGCACCCCTTCCCACGCCACCCTTCTCCTTCACCTCTCTGCCCTCCACATCTCTCAGCTCTCCTTTCCTCCCAATCACTCTCACGCCCGCCTTTTTCAAATCCCCAATGACCTCTTTCTTTTTAGCCTTCCTCCCAACGCCCGTACCAGCCCTTTTACTGTCCGCTGGGGTTTCAACAGTCCCACCAGCCTTTCTGATCCTCTCTTTGGCCCTTCTTCGCCTCCGTAACTTCTCTTCTCTAGTCATCTCCTCCCTTCCTACCGGCATCCCACTCTTCAGTACCACCTCCTTGCTCTTGTCTACACCCGCATCCCCTGGCTTGTATACCTCCTGCGGCGCAAGCATGCTCGCTCCGCCCACATCGCCGCCGGCACTGGGCCGTGCATCTTCCATGCTGATGGTGGGCACGTCGGCTACGACGTTGATGCTTGCTTGAGGGGGTTTGGGCTTGTAGTGCCAACTGCTGAGTGCGTCAAGTTTGGCGCTGACGTCTTTCCAGAGGCGCTCGATGGTTGCTTCTTCGGCCTTGAGTTTCTCGTCGTTTTGGTCCACGTACCCTTCTGGATCTGCTTTTTTGAGGTGGTCGGCTTCGTATACCTCAGCTAGACTCTGCTGCGGTTTGGTGTCGTCGAGCTCGATGCGGCCGCGTCGGACATCCTTGCCATCACCGGTAGCTAGATTTCCCGGCCGTCGCCGAATCACCTCGTCAAAATCTCGGGCTAGGATACGCCGCTTGATGAGGGTTTCTATGTCCTCGCTTACTTCATTCGTGATGACAGGAATGGGTTTACCCGCACGCTCGAATTCGAGGTCTTCTTCAAGCAGGGAGTTAATAGGACGGTCGGCAGCGCGGGCTTCCCCCGACAGAGTCCAGTCGCGTTTAGCAATGCTGGCAGCTTCAAGGCGGCGGATCTCAGAGGCGAGGGCGGCTTGGCGTTTTTGGTGGTTGGAGCGACGGGAGTGCGGGTCGGTGCCGGCATCGGGGTCAGGAGAGGCGTCTTCATCAGGGGTGAGATCGTCGTCGAAGATGTCACGGCGGACGGCGGAAATAGTGCGCTGGAGGTCTTCTTCCGTTTCGGGGCCGGCAGGTGGAGGTTGGGTTTTGGGAAGGGCGCGGCGGTGAGATTTAGTGGCTTTGCGGGGTGGGGGTTCGAAGAAGTCAGCGTATTGGATCGCGTTGGTGTTGGCCATGGAGCTAATGTCTTCCATGGGAACTCCCGCATCGGAGGCGTCGGGGTCGGAATCGGCGGCATCAAGGTCAGCGTTGCCGAAAGTTGGGCCGTCACCGTCCTCGTCCCGATCTTCTTCTATTCCACCGTCTGATGATTCCCTGCCATTGCCTTTTGCTAGTGCTAGTGTTTGGGGATCCGCATCCCAATCGACTTCCTCTTCGTCACTTGGGGCATCTGGCTCTCCTCGAGCATCTTGCTCTTCTAGAAACTCAGACTGCCTGTTAAAATCCTCGATGGAGAAGAAGCCATCGTTCAAGCCGTTCTTGTCCGGGACGAAAACCTCGCTTGGCCGATCTTCGCGGTCAGATTCCTCTGCTCCAGGATCTATATCGCTGGCTAGGTCCTCTTCATCCATCATCTCGGAGTTGTCCTCGTCTTCGCCAGAGAGCAGACCCTCTGAATGCTCATCAAGTGCGTCTCCTGCGACCTCATCCTTCATACCAGCGTGACGTGAGTCAACATCGATGTCTCCGTCTAATTCGTCTACCTCAAGGTCGTCCTCGTCAAATCTCAGCGTCTTTGCCCCTTCCTCTGTAGCAGTCCGTCCATTTGCGGATTCATGTAACAAATCCTCGCCGTTTCTTTTAGGTAGAATATCTGGCAGATGCCTTTCCACCTCCTGGCGGCTGGCATCTAAAACTCTCCTCGCCTGCTCCCAGATTTGTTCGATAGCAAATCCCTCCAAGTGCACTTGCTTCATCCGTAGCATGCGCAGGGAGTCATTTGCTTCAGCTTCACCCCTCTTCCGCTTTCTCCTCGCATCCCTCTGTCGCTGCGCCTGGGCTTCACTGGTAGATGTGGCGAGAGGGTCGAGGAAGCGTTTGGCGAGTACCAGGGTAGCGGCATGTAGGCTCGGCGATGGTTGTAAGAAGGCGTGGGGCGATGATGAAAGCGTTGTGAATAGGGCTTGATCTGACGACGGGTGGGGATCTGCTGCCATTGGGTGTGGTATGGGTGCTCGAGAGGAGGGGCTTGCGGGCGATGTTAGTAACCCGGGTGCCATGACGGTCAATGAATTGTGCTCCGCAGATGGATGAGTGGTAATAATCGAAGGTGGATGGGTTGCTCAAACATGCAATGTTACCTCGCAGCCTGACACTAATGCATGCATAAGAATGGAATATTACGGGATGCGGTTATTTGAGCGATGGTACCTAAAGTACCTACCTACAGTAGTCTGTCAAGCCTGCATCTACCAAACGAATCGCTTATACTGTAACCTACTGCAGTTGACCCCTCAATCTCACAATTTGACTTCTTAATACCACTGCTCGCGTGCTCCATAGATTGACTGGATATTTATTGTCATTCAAAGTGTGTAGTAGGAGTTTCCTTTCTTGGCCAAAGAATTCGCATACTCGTATATCATGCAGTTGAATAATAACATCGGAAACGATCTACCTACTTCCGATCTAGAATACAGTTGTCAGTATCCCATCCGCCTTCTACCTTAGCTCTGACGTATCATATTTAAACTTTCGAGCCTCTCGAAAAGTTTCCATCCAACTTAATTTGTCAACTTCCTCCATTTAATACTTTACGAGTTTGGAGTTGTATTGCACATCAATTCATCTATTCTTACCTTCAGTTGTTGGGCGAGCTGCACACGCTTGTGATAGGGAAACGAATCGTTCTCTAGACCCCAATTGATATCTTGTTGGGCGTTTCTTCTCTAGTAAGCATTGCTATCTTATATGTAGTCCGAGTCCCAGGGTAGCTTATCAGTCGAACTCTTATGACCTGCACCATTCGTGCACCTTCCTGCACCCTCGGGTCGTTGAACTGATTCCCACGTCTTCTATTAACAAGTCTTCAGCCCACATTCTTTTCGTTTTCCGTTGTAGCACAAACCGAGGATATGAAATACGGTGACACGCTACGGCAAAGGTCAATACCATTGTGGGCAACATGTGAGCGCTCCTCTCTCGGAGCTTGGATGACTCGTTGTTGACGAGGCATCTCTAGATAACATTGATTACAATGAAATTAAGCATCTAATCAAAGTTCGCACCACAAAAGACCAGGCGCAATCGATTACAGTTCCCGGCCATGAGAACGAAGCGAGAGCCCTTCAAGACTTTGAGGATGAATTGTACAACGAGCTGCGCCAGCAGCATCAAAGAATTGACTTGTTCGTACAGAGCAAGTCGGGCGAAATCGCCAGAAGGCTGAGTGTGTTCCTCTCCCAAGACTTGAGCATGGACTTGGCTTACATGGGCTACCAACAGCGCACCTTGGTAAGCAAGTTGCTCAATTGAAACAGCGCAATGTCTTTTCAGAACAAGCGAAGATATCAGTGAGACGCCTAGAGAGGTTTTCCAAAGCTGAAGATGCTATTCTAAAGTACGTCACATCATCACACATCATAGACGGTTCCGCTAACATTGTACCAAGGGTGGGAGAAGACATCCAAGCCTTGTCAAGATTTGTCGGAGCCCAACGTTTGGCTTTTCAGAAGCTCCTAAAAAAGTACAAGAAATGGACGGGCTCCTCAGATCTCGGAAAACGATTCCGAAGGGAGGTGCTTGACCAGCTCACGAGTTTCACAAGAATGGATTTTGAGCCTCTCTTGGCGCAGTGGGCCGAGGTTCTGGCAGCAGTCCGTGCCCCGTTCAAGGCCGGAACTAATTGGCAGTCCAGGTCGGCAGAGAAGATAAAAGGGTCGGTAGAAGCAGACCAATCTGGGAATAAGGTCATACCAAATTCGAAGCCCAGCCAAGGTCCCAATCCCCACGGACCGCTTCAAGATGACAAAGATTCTACATCAAGCGCAGAGGACATACATTCAATGTGCGAAAACGGATCTAACCTTGATTTCGACACAGCCCTTGCTGTGCTACCGCTTGGCCGTATAGCCGGTAAAGCAGTCTACTGGGTTCATCCAGACAATTTGATCCAAGTCCATGTAATTCTATTACAGCACACTAGGCTCCATAAGACAAGCAATACTACACCATCACCACCTAATGCATCCAGTCAAAGATCATCTCGTAGTGGCTCCATAAACAGCCACTGGAGTACGGCCGCTAGTCGGGCCGATGAAGAAACAGGTGTTATTATCTGCGATGATTTAGAGCAGTTTGCTAAACGTCAAAGCAGTACTACCATTAGCGATTCTGAGAATTTACCGGGAAGCGCGTCCGAGAAGGCTGCTGCGAGTATCAGATACTGTTCGACTGGTGAAGCAGTTGCCGTCGTAAGCATATTGTCTGAACCAACAGACCGATCTATACGTAAGAAAAATATATTTGAAAGAGCAAGGTTGAAGAAAAAGGCTGTCCGCCAACTTTTCAGCACAGATCCTTCACTCTCATTCAAGCGAAGGCAGTCCTCTCAGTCCGTGGCAGCGAATGGTGTTGCAGGTAAGGAGCTAAATACTGGTCAAGATCATGAGATGATACGCGCATGGTTTTCTGCCCATAGTAAGGTTCAGCCGCTGGTACAGTTGTATATGAGGCGTACACGCTTCGTTGGCCTTAGTAATAGCGATGCAGGTGGTCTTTGGGTCACTGTAGACAAAGATGTCTCAGTGAAAAGATGCACTGAAGAAGACTTGACAAGCGACGCTGGTCCTTTCACGTTTATCGAAGAAGGGGAAACTGGCTTTGAGAAATTTCCATACGCGTTAATGGAGATCAGGCGTGAAGGCCAAACTTCTACAGATCTTATAGCTTCACTTGATGAGAGCCACCTAGTAAGAAATTGTCAGTACCGTTCCCTACATCAACACTAACAGCCAAATAGACGGAGAGGGTCCGAGGGTTTTCATTAGAGACACATGCGGTGGCGACCTTGTATAAACCGCAAGGCATGCCTGCTCCATTCTGGGTAGGTTTCAACTGGGTACTGTTTGGTCTCTGCTAACCTCCCTGCAGCTTCCAGCCTTAAAACAGGACATACGGAAAGTGCCGGCATCCGCCAAGCATACGAGGCCAAAGACAGCCACCACTCTAATTAGTCCTGAATCTGCAAGGACCCAGAGAACCTCAACTTCCGCAACGTCTGTTGGCGAAGGGCCGTCGGGTAGCGGCTTCTCCGCTCCACCGTCAGCATCTCTGCCAACGTCCGTGCCAGATATGCTTGAGTCCCCTCCGTTAAGCGCTTTTAAGAAGAAGCGGCGGTTACGCAGAAGGCATGCAATTAGCGATCAGATTATTCAGGCGCCAAGGCCTCCACAACGACGTTATTGGAATGAATTCGACGACGGTGATGAAGGGTCTGAGGAAGAAGTGTACACTATATTCGTGGACCCAAATAAGTCGAACATTTTCCCCGGCACCGTAATGATATCCAAGCTTGCCACTTCGATTGCCTCGCGCGTAAGGGAATCCTCGCAAAGAGTAAGATCATGGCTGAGTTCGGAACCAAAGCCAGCGCCAAATGAACAAGACCCACTTCTAAATGACTACTTCAGCCATCTAGCTTCATTAGAATATGACACGGACCTCGACGATGACCTGTCACCAGAATCAGGAATCAAAGACCCAAGACACCATTATTCTACATTTTCAAACAGGCATAACGAAAATGTCTACAGATCCCGTGAAACCCTCCTATTCCGGTTCTGCATTGCTTCATTCGGTGCCTCTTTCGTCCTCCTCGGACTTGCGGCCACCCTCACATCGACAGGACGTAGGAAAAGCGCCCTGGCCTTGAACCTGGGGGTGATGGTTGGCGTGATCTGTAGCTTGACTTTTGCCATGGTGGGCATAGGGACCATGCTAGCGAGGACGAAGAATCTGGGCTGGATGCATCGGGCAGCGGTATTGCTTATACTTGCAATTGTTTGTGTAGGAAACGGGGTATTGCTGGCGGTTTCGCACGACAGTTGACATCGGCTGTTCGAGGTTATCGGAGGGGTTGGATTACTGGATGGAGTGTACGATCAAGACGGACTGAGTGCCTCGGACGCTTTAAGTACTTCCTTTCGCCGCTATATTGTGATAGAATGAGCTCATCCCCAGCGATCGATGATGTCCAGGGGCTCGTGTAGGCGGTTGCTTTACGCAAGAAACATTCGAGCAAGCCCACTATCACATCTACACGGTTTTACGTATAAAAATATAACGCTATAAATCCTCAGTAGCACGACACTTGCTCGAAGAAATAACCCCGCGCGGAGTTGTGACTCTACCCAAGCCATATGAATTGCCGTCCTCCTGAATATGCCATGGGAATCTAGATCTTCAAACATGTCCACATCTTAGAAATTCGGATTTGTTACGATCTGAAAGGGGTAGCTGATGTGATAATACCTAGGGTAAAGGTATATCATTCGTCACTTCTCAATCCGGAAGGTTTGAATGACTAGGATAGTTGAAGGTGAATTACTCGACACGGACTCGAGTCTATCATACCATGAAGGCTGGTTATCTAGATTGTTAAAAAATGGTATCATGATGAAATTTTAGCCTCTTTTACGCTTTCTGTGCGAGCTTTTCGAATACAGGGGAATTTGTTTCTTTCTGGGAAGTTAACTTTTGTGGTCAACCTTCTGGGCAATGGAAGGCTGCATGGTGATTGCGGAGGCTGGGTATTGCAGTGCCTCTGCAAGATATGAAAGCAGTGGCTCTGATGATTGCTCCAGGATACAGTTAGTCTCGGCTTGCTGCAGGAGTAGCAAAAGCAAGATGATTTGGCCAGTACTTGAGGTTGCACGCCCTGAGGAGTGCACTGCCTCACAGCAGCCTTGCGATGTGCAAAAGACCAAATGTTGCTTCAGCGCGCTTGTGGCCTCTGCGTCTGTAAATACCCCAGAAGCTTTTCGAACTGTTACAAGATGTCAACCTAGCTTTACTCTGAACGTGCGAATAGGCTCAGAACCCATCATTGAAGAGCCTGCACGGACAGTTCTGTTGGGAAGGGTTTCGAACTCCTCGGAGAACAGACCCGTCTCTGCAATAATTCCCTCGTCCCTTCGATCCGTCAAGTCATCGTTCCATCACATCTTTTGCTTGCTCACTCCCCACCTCATCAACGTGTCGAGATCTTAGAGGTCTATCACTATTCTCGCCGACAGGTGTAGATATTCCACACTGGTTTAGTTAAGTTCAGAACTCTCCACTATCTGTACAGTCATACTATATCGAAAGCAGGATGTCTGCAGGGTTTGGCTTCTCCGCTGGCGACTTTGTCAAAGCGCTTGAGCTGGTTGGGACCGTTATCAAGGCCCTTCAAGAGAGCGGCGGAGCGGGGTCAGATTTTCGTGAACTAGTTCAAGAGCTCTATACCCTCGAATCTGCCCTTCTTCGCGTCAAGAGGGTCGAGCTTGATGAGGATCAGAAGTCGGAAGGTACTGCACTACAGCAAGCGGCTTCACAATGCCAACGCACGATCGATAGTTTCTATCAGAAAATACAGAAATACCAGCCATATCTAGGAATGGATGGATCTGGATCGAGGGTCAAGAATGGCTGGATGAAGATTAGATGGGCTGTGTGCAAGCAAGATGATGTTGCTAATTTCAAAGCCAGTCTTAGGGCTCATACAAGCTCTATCGAGATATTGATTGCAACTATTCAAATGTACGTTCCAGCCACATAAGCTTATAAGATACATTAGCTGATATTGGTTCCTTCAGGAACAATACTTCTATGCAAGGCCGCAAAAATGACCACCATCACAATACACTGGCTGGCATGGTCCAAGAATCGTCTCTCCAATACATAAGAAAACTTGCAACACTCACACACCTTGTTACTGGGTATGTATAGTACTCCGAAAATTCGATCGTCACACATCAACATGGCCCTAACGTTTATGTAGTGGAGTTCATCAGGGGATGAATTTACTAGAGATGACAGCACAGATTATGTAGGGTCCTACCTCGTAGATATCTTTACACCGGACTGACTGGCTCCTAGGCGTACGAATGTTCAAATCTTCCAGGTGGTACGCAAGCTTCAAGGAACAGATACGCACATTCCAGCGCAGATCAATCGACAACAGCCAGTTTACATGATCGATGCGTTAGGGAAGGCGACGCCTTTTCATCTTGAATTCATCCAGTCTGCCGAGGTAAAATCTATTCCGGTTGTTGATATTTTAGTGACTAACCGTCCGTGCAGGCGCTGACTGCAGTGCTCAAATCTAACATGAGAAACACAAAAATAGGACCTAGAAAGATTGACAGAGGCGAATCTGTCATACAGGAAACCAGTACGAAACGAGACATCGACCTTGCAAGCGATTGGGACTTGTGTTTTCTACCAGGGCAGAGGGTTGAAATGAGTATGATCTTTCAACATCCCGGGCATTACTATAGAACCTGTCCCAGTTGCCATACTACCACCAGTGGCTCTGGAATTGAAGACGTAGACTGTCAGGCATGCGGAATAAATTTCAGAAGGGTAACAGAGGTTTATCCTGATATTAATTCGTCTACAAACGATCAGCCTGTGGTCGTTCATGCTTCCCACCCTCTACTACGTACAGCCGGAGATCAGTTTTCGCTCACGCGCAAACGCTTTGAGGTTAAGGATGAAGAGACAAGATTATTTCGTCGGGTTCGAATATCTTGCATGTCTTTCACGTCTGCAACACTCTACGAGGTAGGGAATAATGAACGGCACGAGTTAGGAAGTGGATCCTACACCGTTCGCATAAGCATGGTAGACCTCACACATCTGAGGAGTACAGCACTGGCTTGCCACCGACCCTTTCAAGGGTCCGCTAGTGCTACACTGTTAACGCTGACTTATTTTCAGAGCAAAACATACCTTCTCTTCATAGATAAGAACAAAGACCATGAGGTTATATATGAGACGCACATTGAACAAGAGCATGGGTTTCAGAAACGTCAAGGTGAGCGTTTAGCACTCACTGAACAGCGTCCGACGCTAACAGCTAATCAGATTCACTCATTGTCTGGACCTCACTGTGTGGGGATCGTTTCGAGCTCAGCTTTCCGAACGCAAATGCCTGTACAAGGATCTGGTCTGTCTAATGCAATCTTATGGACTGGTGAAAGAACAAAGCTAATTGAAAATGTTTCTTAGGCAACGAATTCAGAAGGAACGTGAAAAGGATCGATCCTGGCATTTCAATTGAGACCTAGAGAGACCGGTTGTCTACGACCAACGTGCAGGCATTATTCAGACTATAAGACTCTTCCACGCATTGATTGAACTGGTCGAACCACCATCGAAGACCACTTCAGCAACTCTCACACAGGATGGTGGTGGACTAGAATCTGTTTGCCATTATGCAATCTGCAGGCTTCAACGAGGGCAAGTCTGATGGTCCGCCACGTGACTGCCATCTTTTGCGCGACTTGACTAGAACTTCCACGCAAACGACTTTGAGATAGGCCCAGTGGAATGGGTACCCTTGCAAAGCATTTTCTGAAGATTGAGCACATGTACGAGATTATTTCGCAGAGGATGCCTGGTGGTGGAAATTTTCCCATAATGTTCTCGAGTGAGGAACGTGCGAAGATCTGCAGAAGCCCCTGAACATGCTTCAAGAACTCTACAGCACTAAAAAGCCAACCCCCCATTCCCCCTCGCAAACAAACACACCTACTGAATTTGCTATATCCTAAACTTGACTTGAAACACAGCCCATCCATCAAATCTTCAAAAATCGCAACAAAAGCACACTCCCCAACTCCCCCCCCCCAACCACCTCAATCCACCCCTTTATCTCCCTCAACTCCTCCCACATTTCCCTCACGCTTATCCCTCTACCCCGCCAACTCCGCCCTAAAGCCACCTCCCTACCTCCCCTATCCTCAATCCCTCGCACCCAGGCAAATTCGACCCCTCAAAACCGTGATTCTCACATTCCTGTACGACCCTAACCCTAGCCCTAACCCTCAGTCGTATCCGCCCAATACTTGCACAGCCCCCCCCCAAATCTTCAAACGAAGCACGCAAGCTCTCTACACCCACCACGACCGGCATTGCTAAATGTAAACGGAAAAGAACTGGACAGAAACAGAGACAGGGGAATAGCAATAGCTAGCGGGGTTACTGGGGTTTTTTCCGAGATCGAATTCGAGGGCGTGGGTGAGACGGCGGATAGATCCCGGGGGGGGGAAGATGACGAAAGGAGGGGGTTGGGTTATTGGTTTGAGAGGTGGTGGAAGGGGGGGTGGAGTAAGGGAGGGGTGAAGTAAGAAATGAGATATTTTTTTCTTTTTTTTTGGTGGGGGGCGTTGGTGGTGAAGCATGATTTTATTTCAGGAGTTTGATTAACTACGGTACAGTATTCTCGAAGACGAGAAGAAGAAAAAAATGGGGGCCGGTGGGGGGCTGAGAGATGGGATATCGTTTTATCATTTCTCACAACCATATTGATCTCGAAAACCTAATGCTTCGACCCACACACACGCACCACTGCTCTCCCGTTCAAATCGATTTACTGATTCAGGAATTGGAAAAATTGTGAAGGGGGGGAGAAGAAGACTGTTGTGTGTGTGTGGGGGGGTAGGGGGGGGGGGTATTCCTGAGGATATGGAAATGGAGTTATGTGGATTGGACGTTGTCGTTTCAGCCAATTTGGGTGGGGTGTCTGGATTTCTTGAGATTTGGGGTTGGAGGAGTAAGTGAGTGAGTGAGTGGGCCTCACACATACATCCTATGAAAACTCGGGAGTTGATAGATTTCACTTTCCTTTTTTCTTCTGATTTACTGAGAAACCCCCTGGCACGCTAGTTTAATTACGCTAGTAGGCTAGTATTACTTTGGTACGAGGTGATGCAATAAAGTATTCGAAATGGCCATCGTACAACGTAGAGAGCCAACGTAAAATCAACGTAGCTCATTACATAGACCTTTATATTTATCTTTATGCGCGCTCGATCGTATTTGTTAGGGGCCAGCATAGAGCGAGTCATATAAGTGTCATTTAACTAATAGATAAATGCTAAGGAAGGAAAGTATCTACAGGAAAGAACTCGGTTCTTATATGTGTGTTCCTCAGCCCTGTGCTAGGCCCGATTGGATTGACGCCTTACACATATGATGCAGAGTCTCAATGACATCACCCCTAGCTCGAATGCTCACTAGGCTCGATTAGAATGAAACCAAGGCGAAGGCTAGAAAGAATAGGCGAAGGCTAGAATCGTAACATTATTCCCCCCTCTTGACTATTCATGTTCGCATGAATGTTATTTCTTAGTGCGCTTTTGTTGAATATTTGATATGAAAGTCGTCAATCATCTCTTGAGCGTTCATAAATTCGTCGTCGTCAGCGTTATATCAGTTGAGATCGTTGTCATAGCTCTTTCATTTAACTCGATATTGAAGTCGTCTTTGATATCATCGAAAGTTCAATATATCATCGATCTCTCATTCGTTCTCATCGTTTATCACTATTGATCTCAAGAATTCATTCTTCTGATCAGACAAAGAGTCATTAACGACAGAACGAAGAAGTTCTGAATGAAATACATCATGTATATGCATAGTGTCTGATAGTTTCAATTTATAGAAAAAGTCAACAGAGTCTGTGATCTTGAATGAATCAAGCATCTTGTCATCTAGCTTTTTGAAGAGTTTCGCTGTAATGATGTTTCTTTCGTTCAAAAACATCTTTGATTCGATCTTGTAATTGATCTCTTTTCTATGCTTGTTAGCTTGTTTCATCATTTGTTTTCGTGTTTTGATCAAAGCTTCGCAAGCGAAGATTAATGTCTTGTTCATGTGATCAAATATATCTTTGACTCTGATGATCTGCAAGTGCTCGCGAATGCTTTCATACTCGATGATGTCAGAATTGAAGCTCATATGAGAATAAAAGTTCTTATTCATGAAGAAGAAGATTAAGAAGATGAATGAAAACAAGATGTTATTGTCGACAAACTTGATCATAAGCAATCACTTGAATCAGTCATTCTGCATGTACAAACAGAAGAAACGAAGATATCTTTTGACATTCTGATTGACTTGTTCGCTTTGATCATCGATCTGAAAGTGATAGACGATGAACAATCGAAGAGAAATGCTCAGTTGTTTGTAAAAAGACTTTCAGAAAATGAAAATGAATTGAGAATCTCAATTGAACACAATGAAGTTTGATAGATCGTGAGTTTAATATACTCATTGAAGCAACATTTCAGCTGTTTTTTCGACTGTGATATCTTCATCATCAATGATGCAAGAAATATAATGTTTTTCTTTTGACAATTTGCAGATGACAGTCAGAATAACGTTGTAGTCGTATGAATCAGATAAATCAATAATGAAGTTCATGACTATGTTCTGTCATTGCTGTTCAAGTATTGATAGAAATTGAAGCAAGTCATTTGATTTATCTTTAGATGTCTTTGAATGTTGACAAACATAGCAGTTTTGAATATATTGATCTACTGTCTTTCACATGAATGATTAATAGTAATTTCGTTTTATGATTTTCACAGTTCTAAGAATATCAGAATGATTCATTGATGACTGATCATGTATTTCACGAATCAGATTCATTTGTAGAAGTTCATTGAACGAGACTCATAACTGATTATCATGATACAAGATTTCATTCTGAACACGACAATTCTTCAATTTGATATTTTCACATTGTGTCTCATCTCTTGCTATTACTTCGCGAAGTAGCATACAATTCTCGTCGATTCTATTAATCTCAAGAATCTGTTTATAAATTGATTCGCTGATGTTCTTCTTTAAATCAGCAATCTTCATTCGATTCAAAGTCAGAATAGTGATTCATTGATAGCGAACGCGCTCATCTTCTGAATCTCTGAGCACGACGTCAGCTCGACGAGTTAATGCATCGATCTTGATGTTCTGTTTGTCAGATCGATACATTATTCTGAAGTTGAAGTCAGCGAGTTTCTGAACTCAGCGCATCTGATGTCTGCTCAGCTCTTTATCTTTCATCAACGAAGTGAGCGCTTGATGATCGATGAACATCTTGATAGAAATGTCAGTTAGCTTCAGTTTGAATCGTCAGTGTTCAAATGCTCAAATGATGATCAGAAGTTCTTTATCATATATCTCGTAGTTGCATTCAGCAGAAGACATGTTCTTGCTATAGAAGACAATCGAATGTAGTACTTCTTCATCATCATATTGAGAGAGAACTTCATCGTTGACGTAGTCGAATGAGTCGATTTCGAGAATAGTCTCACGAGTTTGATCAAAGTGACGTAGTATAGAAGTCTCGATCATACGTCTCTTCATATGATCGAAGACGATCTGACAGACTTCATTTCATTCAAATATGATTTTCTTTTGAGTGAATTGAATCATTGAATGAACAATCTTTGAAAAGTTCTTGATGAAGCGTTGATAGAAATTGCAGAAGTCAATGAAGAACTGTATCTGAGTGAGATTATTGAATGTAGATCAATCAACGACTGCTTGCATCTTTCGCGAATTCATCTTCAATTCTTCGATTGATATCAAGAGTTCTAGAAAGATAGTTTTCTGAACATGAAACTTGCACTTGTTGATGTCTATCTGTAGATCAGCTTCTCGTAGTCTATTCAAGATCAATCGTACATGTTGCTTGTGTTTCTTCAGAATCTTGCTGTAGATGATAATGTCATCTAGATAGATCTGACAAAACTGATGTAGATATTCGAACAACACGTCGTTCATATAGTGCTGATAGAACGTCGATTCGTTTGTTAATTCGAAGAGCATTACATGATATTTGTATGAGTCGAAGAAGATATTAAAGATAGTCAAATCTTCGCTATCTGAGTGCATACGAAGTTTATTGAACGCGACAATGATGTTTAATCGAGTCAGATACTTGCTTTCTTGTATATGAGCGAGAGTCTCGTCTATCAATGACAAAGAGTAGCGATCTCGTTTGATCAAAGCATTGAGCTTTCTGTAATCAACGCAGAAACGCAGACTATCGTCTTTTTTTTCGATGAACAAGATGAGCGAGACGTATGATGCGAAGCTGAAGAAAATGAATTCTTTGTTTAGATGATCGATCAGATACTTCTTTATCTTCTGAAGCTTGTGATTGAACATCTGGTATAGTCTGCTTCGAGAGAGTGTTTCTTCATCAGTCAACTCAATTTTGTGATCGTAGAAACGATGCAATGATAGCTGATCGATCATTGCTCGATCGAAGATGTCTAGATAGTCGTGATATTCAGAGAAAAGCTTGATCTTGACTTGCTCGAGAACTTCAGCGTGAAAAAGCTCATGCAGATTCACTTCTTCAGACTTGTTTTCAGCTGTAGTTATGAGTCGATCGATTTTCGAGACAATAACAGCAAAGATCTTGATGTCTGAACGTTTGACTAACATTCTATATGTCGCTGCCTTTATCATTGCTATGTTCATTGAACTGAAAGAGAATGATTTCAGAATGAACGTTGATTTAGAATTGACGCTAGTCAAAGTCGCGTCACGCTGTTTTAACTGTTCGATGAACTTCTTGTTTTGACTGGTTTGAGATGTAACGAAAGTGAAAGATCTCTTCAGTATATGAGTAGAAGTCAAGCTCTTTCGTTTCGTGATTGATTTATTGCTTGAGAATAGAGCAATCGATTTCTGACTAGTAGGGTTGAAATTCGAAAATCGAAAAGAATCGATCTGCATATCAATTACTAGATTGATTTTGTTCATTCATGTTTTTTCGAGAATCATTTGATGTTGATCTAATCGAATGATCAACATAGAAGCTGTGTCAATCGTATGATCTTGAACAGTCAGATTCAAATAAATGGCATGAGTAATGAGTTTCTTAGCATAATGATCGTCGAATTCTCGAATTGACTTCGCTTTGATCAAAGTCAGAGACTCAATTTGCAACTGATCACAAACAATCTGCGCGATCACTTCATCAATGAATGAATAGTCAGCAGCTTCGATGTTAATCAATGACTTCAATGAGTAACTAATTTCATTGCTAGAAAGTACACATTCAATAGTCAAAGATTTAGAAGCAAAAGAGTCATCTGATCTGCTCGTCGTTGAAGAAATTAACACATCTTTCACTGCGTCTTTGATGAAAGTCTCTAGTTTTTTGCCTCGCTATTCTCGAAAGACATTTTCTCATTCTCTTTATTCTTCGAAATAATGATCTCATGTAGACGAAGAGTGAATGCATGAAATGCAAAAGTGTCGATCTTGTTCAGCTGAGAACAATTCTTGAACAAATGATCGAGAATCTTGCAAATGTAGCAGATAATTGACGATCTCGCTGACTCAGAGATAGAAGAGATAGTCGACTTAACATAACTGATTATCAAAGTTGTTACTGACAGAGAAGTAGCGCGTTTATCAGGTACGACAGTGACTTTGACGATGACAGTGCGACGTTCGCTGCGAAGCTGATAATTGACTCGTTGTTTACTATTCACATCTTGAAGGAAGATTCTTAAGCGAGTGAGCGAAGTAAAGTTCTCTGAACAGACTGATAGAGCGTTTTGCAAACGATTATTGATTTTATTCTGAAGATCATTCATCAGAATGCAATCGTCGTATTCGAGATAGCTGAATAGCTTCATAAAGTCGAAGTAGAAGACATTGAAAGACTTGTCTGCTTGTCTCAGAACGTTGTACTCGTGACGACACTTTCGATTCTTATTCAGTTCATCGTATATTTCTTTCAGATGCTCAAATAGCTCGTCGATCGAGATGTATGAATGCGAAGCATTATGTCGATGTCGAGCGAAGATGTGCTCAGCAGCATCATTTTCTAGTCTAGATATCACATAGACAATACAGATATTCTCATTATTGAAGTGATCGACATTTGTCTGAAGCTTGTCGTCTATCTTGACTCTTCAGCTGTTTCATGTCGATTCATCTTCATCAGTGAATATAGATGAATTCGAAAACTTGAAGAACTTGTGATGATCGTTGTCAAATAGAGTGAACGACTCTCGTTGAGTATGATTCTCGATAGAAGCTCGAGACTTCGTAGACTGTCGAGATCGAAGATGATTCGCTGAACGCTGTTTCTTTTTGAGACTCAGTACTTTCTCTCGTAGATCAACGATAGTCTCTTCTTAAGTGTCTATTGTCGTTTGATTGATCTCTAGCTCATCAAGTCTCTTGATGTGATCGACTTGTAGATCGATTCATTGCTCGTTGAGTTTCAAAGTCATGTCTCGTTGATCTCTTAGCTCGATCAGCATCTTGATGATCTCGTCTGACTGATCGATAGCTCATTGACGAAGTTGTTGATTCATGTTGATGTTTCATGAGATAGCGACATTCTGAGATCTCGCTGAAGCATTGAAAGAAATAAGAAAAACTCGTCTACTAGCAATGCTTCTAAGCAGACGAGCTGTTCGTGACTCAACTGATTCAGCGTCACGTGTCATTGTGAAAGAGATAAAGATAGATAGATAGATTTGATTGTGATAAGATTGAGTGATTGATTTGATAAATTTGAGTAAATTTGAATGTGTGTTTTGATGAAAGTAATTCGAAGAATCTCTTGCGAATTTTCTGAATGAACTAAGTAGATTATTTCGTATCATCTACACGTCAATAGCAGAGTAGTTGATTGACATTTATCTACTGTTAGAGATCAGCATAAAGCGAGTCATATGAATGTCATTTAACTAATAAATAAATGCTAAGAAAGAAAAGTATCTACAGAAAAGAACTCAATTCTTATATGTGTGTTTCTCAGCTCTGTGCTAGACTCGATTGAATTGATGTCTTACACATATTGTTACGAGTCTAGTCTTCATCTATTCTTTCTAGCCTTCGTCTTGATTTCATTCTAATCGAGCCTAGTGAGCATTTGAGTTAGAAGTGATGTCATTGAGACTCTGCATCATATGTGTAAGGCGTCAACCCAATCGGGCCTAGCACAGAGCTGAGAAACACACATATAAGAATCGAGTTCTTTCCTGTAGATACTTTTCTTTCTTAGCATTTATCTATTAGTTTAATGACATTCATATGACTCATTCTATGCTGATCTTTAACACATATGATGCAGAGTTTCAATGACATCACTTCTAGCTTAAATGCTCACTAGACTCAATTAGAATGAAATCAAGATGAAGATTAGAAAGAATAGATGAAGACTAGAATCATAACAGTATTTGATTTTTTTTTAATTCATTAAAAAGATTTAGTTCAGAACTATAACTGAAGTGATTGACAACAAGATTCATTTATACATGATGTTGACTACGAATCTTTTGATTCTATTCTGTGTTCGAATAGAAGTCAGAAGAGTCAAGAGATCTCAATTCGACGCAGTTCAAATGATGTTAGAACGTTGCATGATCAGAAAAGTCATCATGCAGAGTTTTCATTCATGTGACAACATCTTCTCTAACAGTCACAATCAATCTACGAAGAAGATTAATGACATGTCAATGTTAGTAAGAGATGAAAAGATACTGCTAGTGAGAAAAACAATTTAGATGAAGAGTCTGCAAATTATGACTACAAGTGATTGAAGAATTTGCGATTCATTGACTGCGTCGATATCAAAACGTCTTCATTACATCGACAATGTCATCAAGTAATTGATGAAAAGATATCAGATAAAATATTCATTTCAGATGATGAGTTTGAGAATCATGATTACAATGCTTGAAGAAGTAGTGACTCGTCAATCATGCTGATTGTCATGATGTCAGATCATCAACTCAATTTAGAACATAAATCGTCAATGTTTTAAATAATCTCGATTCATTGAATCTGTTTTGCAGTTCAATGAATCAAGTTATCAATTTAATCATCATCATCTTAATTTAGTCTCAGCAATTCTGTTTCAATCATTTCAGTTGTATGCATAAATCTTTGCAATCTTAAGTCATAAAACTATTGTCTAGTCTTAATTCTGCTCAATTCATGTATATAAAAGTTGAGCTTTCGTTCTTTTCTTTCACTCTTTGTCTTTCATCTTGTACATTATCTGATGTATTATCTTGTATCTAGATTTTATCAAAGTAATAATAATATCAGTCTTTTATATTGATAGTATCTTTAGTTTAGTTCAGTTTCTGACATTATGAAAGATCTACACTTTCTGCAACGTTTTCATATGTTGAAATCTCGTCTAGTTATTCTTTTACTCAAATGAAGTCATCTCACAATTTCTCGATCGACGATGAGCGTGCTGTCAAACAGTTTGCTTAAAGTATGATCGAAAATTCAGTTGAGATCTTTCACGTAATGCAAGAGCTTCAAAATCAAGTTCGACAACATGATGTTATTATTTCATTTTTATTCATCATTTTCAGTTCTTCAATTTATATAAAATTGAATTCTCAGTTTCTTGCAATGATAGCTCAAATCATTGCACAAATCTTGAACAATCAATCTCTCATTATCATTCATTTCTTTGCAAATTCTGTCGCTGTCTTTATCGTTTCTAAATTCAAGAAGCTTCTCAACATATCTGAATATGAGAAGAACAAAGATCAATTAAATGCATGAAAGCAGAGTCTGATACAGTGCATGAACGTGAACAACGATCATTACTTCTTTCATTGAGTCAAGATCATTTATATCGAGTCACGACTTATCATAGATAAGAAGATTCACAATCTAATGAATCAATATCGAGTCAATTATCTTTGCATTATTTTCATCTTTGCAGATTGATGACATAAGTTGCATCATTGCTGCGACAATTCTTTCAAGACAGAAGATGCTCATTTATATTTTCGCAAAACTTTAAAGCAAGACATGAATAACTTTGTTGACTATTACAATCTCTTTTATCAAAAGAAAGAATATTCTTTGATGAAAGATTTTTCATTGATTGACTGTCTGAAGTGCAATGTCAATTATTTCACTTAAGTCATCATCTTCTTCTGACGAAATCTTGATGAAACTCAATCATTCATCTTTCATTAATGAATTTAAGGATTCTTTGATATCAATGAAAAGCTTCAGCAGCTTAAGCATCATCAATCTCGCTTTGTCTTCATTATTGTTTTATTCATCAAAGTCAAGAGCATCTCTGCATCAATCAGTAATTCTTTGAATTCAAAGATCATCATTTTTGTGATTGTTGTTTTGACAGTATCTTCATTTCTCTCTCTCTTGTTTCTCGATGAGTCAATGAATTTAAGCTTCGTCATTATCATCATTCAAGATAAGACTCTGATCGTTTCTGAGATCAAGAAAATCTGCAACAAGTAAAAGCTGTGCTACTACTGCAAATTGCAACATTTGAGCAAAATCATTAAAGAATGTTCAAGAAAGAAATTCTTCACTCTGTGTATCATGAACATCTACGACAGTGATGTCATCAATATAGATGAAGAAGTCTCGTTGTCTGCAAGAAAAGTCTAGTTTCTGAGCTAAGTCACGCTCAGAGATTTGTATACATATCATTTTGTTTACTAGTTTCAATCTTTTCACTCTTACTTCAATCATATAGAAAGTTTTCTGCTAAATCTGTCTTGAAACTCTTTGAATTTAATTCAACATTCAAAAATAATCACATGATAGTATTCTATATTTTACATTAAGCTCAATTTAAAGTTCTCGCTCTCACTCTGATTGATAATGAAGTCTTGACTTATGTCTTTATGAATAAATTCTTCACGCAACAACATCATCTTTTCTTGCATCAATTAACTCACTTTTGCAGACTTTGAGAATTTGATGATCAAGTCGCTTTAATCAATGACGTTACTCATGTCGTTGAAATCACAATGATTCTCGATGAACACATTGAAAGACTATTCTTCTATGTCATTGAATTAAGTCAATATTTCATCATCATGAGTTTATCATGACTTCATCATTACATCATTGATGTCAATTTTGAACACAATATTCTCATCTTGTCTTTCTTCTTCTGTTTTAATCATTGTTGTCAATTTCTCATCAAGATCTATGATTTTAATCAATAAGAAGAAAATTTCTCGCTTGAAGTTAACAAAGTAACTTTCTTTCAGTCTTGCTTTCAATTTACTCACAAGAAGCAACTCAGTTCATGAATTGCTCACAAGAAGCAATTCAGTTTACAGATTGCTCACAAGAAGCAATTCAGTCTACAGATTGCTCACAAGAAGCAATTCAACATTCAGTTTGCTTGCAAGAAGTAATTTAGTTTCTCATTTGCTTGAAAGAAGCAACTCAGTTTTCAGTTCGCTTGCAAGAAGCAATCTAGTTTCTCATTCATTTAAAAGAAGCAACTCAGTTTCTCGTCTGCTCACAAGAAGCAACATAATCTTTCATTCACTTATGAGAAGTTAACTAATATTCAGCTCATTCATAAGAAACAAATTTCGTTCAGTCTTGTCTCTCATCTGAAACAAGAAACTTCTAGTCATATTCTTCAAGTCATTTAAAAAAAATACTCATCAAAAATTAAGTGTCAAAATTCTTTCTTCTTTAGAACTTCTGTTGTTCTTCAAGCAGATTAATTCGATCAATCTTTTATACAACTTGACATAGTTGAGTTGAGAGTTTGAAGCTTTGATCATGCTGCTCATGTCAAAGACATTGAAGTGTTTAACGTCATTCTTAAGAAAATTGATGTCTTCTTGAATCTTGAGTCAATCTCGTCTTCTAGTTTAGACGAGTCAAAATCGCGTCATGCGACTTTGACTGTCTGTTCAAAGAACAGCTCAACTCTTGCTCAGTTCTCATCTCGCTCTCAAGACAGTATGTATGATAAGAATCATCATTTGAATCTTTATCAAATGAAAAAGAAATTTCATTTAACTGCATTCATGACACAAGAAGATCTTGAAGTCTATTAACAAAGTAAGAACGTCAATTCAGTCATAATTCTATCGTTCAAATATTTCAAGTTTCTAGATGTTTTCTTCAAGAAGAACGTCGATATCTTGTCTTTGCATTGAGTTCATGATCATGTCATACATCTTAAAGAAGATGCTCAATTCTCAGTCTTCGCTTTGTACAACATAAGTCGTGATGAAATTCTAGAACTTTGTCGTTATCTGAATGAGAATCTGAGCAAAGATTTCATTCAAGTCAATCACTTTCAGATGATTGCTTCTGTTCTCTTCATCAAGAAACTCAAAGAAGAACTTCACTTCTGCGTGAACTATCGAGATCTGAACGCTATCACAGTCAAGAATCGATATTCTCTGTCTCTGATCTCAGAAACGCTGAATTGTTTAAGTCAAGCTAAAATCTTTATCAAGCTGAATATTATCTCTGCATTCAATCGACTTTGAATCAAAGAAGAAGATGAAGCTTTCATTGTCTTTTGCACTCGATTTAAATTATTCAAGTATCTAGTCATGCTCTTTGATTTATGTAATGAATTTGTCTTGTTTCAGAAGTACATCAACAATACTCTTCATGAACATTTAGATAAGTTCTGTACAGCTTATCTGAATGACATCTTGATTTATTTTGACAATGAACTCAAGCATGAGATTCATGTCAAGCTCATTCTGTGAAAGCTGCAAGAAGCAAATCTTCAAATGAATATAATCAAATGCAAGTTTCACGTCACTTAAGTCTTGTATCTAAAATTGATAATCATCATCGAAAAGATTAAGATGAACTCTTCTAAGATAAACATCATTGTCAACTGACTCATCTTAATCAACATTAAAGACGTTCAAAGTTTTTTAGATTTTGCGAACTTTTATAGAAGATTCATCTATGACTATAGTAGAATAGCTATTTCGCTCACTTGTCTCATCAGAAAAGATGTACTCTTTGTCTGATCTCAGAAATGTCAGATTGCATTCAACATTCTTAAGAAAATCTTCACTTTCAAGATTATTCTTTGTCACTATAATTCAGATCACAAGATTGTGATAGAAATTAATGCTTTGAACTATGTGTTCAAAGATATTCTCTCTCAGTATGATGAGAATAAGATTCTTCATTCAGTCGCTTACTTTTCAAAGAAGCATAACTCAGTTGAGTGTAACTACGAGATCTACGATAAAGAACTCATGATCATTGTTTACACTTTCGAGAAATGATGATCAGAGCTTGAAGACTCTATTTATTCTGTTGAGATAATCACGAATCATCAAAATCTTGAGTATTTTATGTCAACTAAGCAGTTGAGTTATCATCAAGCTTGTTGAAGTGAGTTTCTGTTACGAGCGTATCAAGACTGATAAGACTGAACAAGACTGAAGCTCTAATCAATTCTCAGGTTTGACTCAAATATGACTCAGATATGACTCAACATTTTTTTTCTTTCTCAACACTCTTTTCTTTCATCAACATCTTGTTCATCTACATCACATTCTTTTCATGTCACAAACACATTTCTTTCAAGCTTAGCATAGTCTCTGAACATTATATAAATAAAAGCTTTTGTATCAATCTTCTTTTATATTCTTAATATTCAGTTATAGCTATTTCTAAAGATCAAGCACTATCAACTCTGATCTTCATTGATTGTATCATTTAGACATAATTCTGACATTATATTAAGAATTCGTTAATCACATGATACTGATCTCATTACTCATTCAACATACTCATCTAGACAGAACGAGTTTAAAGAAATTCATTTATCTGATGATCAATGATAATTGAAAGATAGAACAACATTAAAGAGTTGAATAGAATCAACGACAAGACTGTTTGAATTGCTAAACTACTTATTGCTCATTAAGTATGCAAAGTTCACTCAATTATGAGAATCACGATAAAGAATCTTCGTGAATTGCTCAAGAATCAAACAAATCTCATCTTTTTTGTTGAAGATTAAACATCACTCTATACGTCTTTCTTCTTCAATCGTTAAGCATCATCATTCGTTCAACTCTTCTTTCAAACAAATCTCATCATGTTTAGTCGTTCATCTACTGAAAAGCGTTTCGAAGAATTTTGAAATCATTTCTCTCAAATCTCTGATGCTGATTCATTGAAATCACGAACGAAATCATCAAGTGCTGCATCATTCATTCATGAAGATGACGAATCATTTGCTGAAACAATAATATCTCTTGTGTTCTACGAAATCTGAAAGGCTCAAAGTCTAGCTCTTAATGAAGAAACAGATCAACTCTATGAGTTAAATAAACAACAAGAAGACGAAATCAAAGAGTTGAAGACTAGACTTCAAGCTAAAGAAAACACTTCTTTTGATTTCATCTATTCTGAGCGTTCTAGATCTCAAAAAATACCTGATTCTTCGCTGTTTACTGATGAAAAGAACTCTACTTGAAAGAACTGATACGGAAAAATTCAGAATAAACTAGAGATTAACGTCGATCTCTTTTCTAATGAATAAGTCAAATTGAGCTATATACATTCTAGATTATTCAATGATGCAGCTGAGATCATTCAGACTAGACGCGAACGTGATTATGTCAATCTTTATAAGATCATCAACGATCTTTTGAAAGAGTTAACTCAGTTGTTCAATGACTCAAATAAGAAAGTCAACTTTCGTAGAAAATACTACAACTTGATTCAAGAATTCAAGAAATTCAATGAATTCTATACTCAGTTTCAACGTCTATTTTTTTATCTAGACTATCACAAGAAGTAACTGATTGCTGATTTAAAAGATAAAATACACTTTCGTCTTCAATTTATTTGAGTAAATTAACTAGTTCAATCTGATTTTCTAAAAGAAATTCATTTCTATCTGATTCATTTGAATAATGATCAGCGAGTCATTCGAGAGATCAAGAACAAGATCAAACGCGTCAATGATCTTTTTAAGACTATCTTTCATAGAGTGATTGTTGTTACTCAGTCAGTCGATCACTCGAAGTCTGATCAGCTAAAGTCGCGCGACGCAGTTTTAACTAACGTCAAAGAAGCAGACATTCTAGTTGAAAGCTGTTTCATATGTCATAAATCAGATCATAGCTCTAAAGAGTGTCTCGATTGATCTACTAGAATCAATGCAGTGAACAATGAATATGATCACTTTGATTTTGAATCGAATTTCAATTAAAAAAACTAGTCATCTCTTCAAAAGTCATCAAAGAGATAAAGATTATATCTTTGTGCAAACTAGATGAAATTCTATTGAAAGAAAATTACTTTGAAAAGTTGTTTCTAATTGATGCTCATCTCATCTCTCAGAATCAATCTTTCAGTCTTCGTTTTTTAATAAACAGTGATTCAATCGTTTACACAATCATACATTCTAACCTAGTCAATAAAGTATGTGAGAAACTGAAAATTCAATCTATATCACTGGCAAAAGAGAAGCTAATAAGAGATTATGACGAAAAGATATTTAAGAAAATCATCACTCATAAAATTCTATTCAATCTCATCATCGAAAGTCATAAGAAATTGACTGTATCAATGCTGATAACTGATATCAATCATCATGAAGTCATATTGAATAAGCTCTGAATGAATAAAAACGAAATTTTATTAAATATGCAAAACGACGTCATTGTTTTTTCAAATCAATTGAATACTTCTATTTCGATTTTTTCGATTCTCTTCAATTCAAAGCACTCAAGTTAACTGTGATCAACTTCGTCTTCTTCAATCACTCAGACTAAGACATTTTTTGATGCTCAAATGACTCATTCGAGAAGAGTCATTCTCGATTTGAAGCATAAATGCAGCTTCATTCAAAACACTGTTGAATCATTCAAAGAAGAACAAGATCGAAGTTTTTGCTCTATTCATGATGAACATCAATAGAAAAATCGCGTACAATACTCAGTGCGATTTGAACGCTTTAAACGTCTCTTCAATCAATGAAACGACTCAGAATTTGAAAGATATTAAAGCAAAGCTGTCATCAAAATATCATGAGTTTCTAGATGTTTTTGATTGAGTTCAATTGAATAAACTACTCTTTCATCGCTTCTATGATCATAAAATTGAGCTCATCAGTAATTCAATGCTCTTTCGCTGTTGAGTTTATCGAATGTTTTCTGTCAAACTTTTGAAAGTAAAGAAGTACTTAAATGAGAATCTGTTGAAGAAATTCATCACTTCTAGTCAGACTTTCTATTTCTTCTTCGTTCTATTCGCTCTCAAAGCAAATGAAAATCTTTATTTCTGCGTGAACTATTGAAAGCTAAATGTCATTTTCAAAAGAAATAGATATTTTCTATCGCTGATAGACGAGATTATTGATAAAATAGTGAGTTGCAAGCATTTGACTAAATTGAACATCATATCAGCGTTCAACAAACTTTGAATGCATTTCAATAACGAGAATTACATCACTTTTATCACTGCTTTAGAAGCATATAAATACAAGATGCTATCATTCAAACTGATTAATAAATTGATCTTCTTTCAGCAATATATGAATGATGTTCTATGAAACTTTCTGAACGACTTTTGTCAAGTCTATCTAAATGACATTCTCATCTATAGCAAAATGAGAAAGAAACATAGAAATTACGTCAAACTAGTATTAAGTTGACTACGCGAAGCTGAACTGCAGATGAATATTCAAAAGTGCGAATTCAATGTAGAAGAGACTGTCTTTCTAAAAGTTATCATATCAAAACTAAGTCTTCGTATAAATCTCAGCAAAGTGACAGTCATAGTCAGCTGAATCACTTCAATCAATCTAAAAGAAATTCAGAGCTTCGTGAGATTTGTTAACTTCTATCGTCGTTTCATTAAGAACTTCTCGAAGCTAGTCAAATCGTTCACTCAGCTGACTAGAAAGAATACATCTTTTGTTTGAAACAAGATCTGTGTTCAAGTCTTTGACAATTTAAAGAAACAAGTCAGCTCAATCTCAGTACTTCGTCACTTTGATTTCAAACGACAAGCTATTCTGAAGACTGATGCTTCAAACTATGTAAAAGATGAAATACTATCTCAGTACAATGATGAAAAAGTTCTTCATTCGATGATCTTCTACAGTAAAAGCATGATTTTCGCTGAAATCAATTATCACATCTATGACAAGAAATTGCTAATCATTATTTGATGCTTCAAACACTGACGACTTGAGCTGAAATGCACTGAACTATTCATTCAGATGTTCATCAATCATCAGACTTTGAAGATCTTCATGAAAAACAAACAGTTGAGTCGATAACAAGTTAACTATCTGAACATTCTATTGAAGTTCAACTTTCAGATCATCTTTAAATCAGATTAAATGAACACTAAAGTCAATGCTTTAATCAGAATGCTTCTAGCGAACGTCTCTGAATCAGCTCAGCGTCTTGAAGATCATTTTCAGACTATTCTGATTCTCGATAGAGTTGATGTTCTATTTATTAAATCGAAAGCAAATCTTTATCAACGAGTATGAATGATCAATCAAACAGATGAGTTCTGCAGCGAATATAGACAAGCTATAAACGAAAACAAGCTCAAATTTCATATCACTAAACTGAAGAACTGCGAAATCATTGACGACGTTCTATTTAAAAAAGATCTACTGTAAGTTTCTGAGAACATGCACACGAAATTACTACAAGAAGTGCATGATCAATCTTCAATCTTTCACTTCGACAATAAACGAATCATTAATCTAGTTCAGCGTTTCTACTATTGATCAGATCATCAAGCTACTATTCGATGATACATTCGAAACTGTCATGCTTGTCAGCGAAGCAAAGCTTCTAGAGATAACATCAATGAACTTCATCATTCTCTTTCAATTTCACAGAAACGCTGAAAAGATATAGTTATGAACTTCATCACTGAACTATCTCTGTCAGAAGACTATAACGTCATTTGCACAATCATATGTCATCTCATCAAAGAACATCACTATGTTCTCTGTCATTGAGAAGACGATGACATCTCAGTCGAAGAAACGATTTGAATCATGCTATGAAACGTCTATCGACTGCATGATTTACTCAGTTCTATTGTTTCGAACAGAGACTCTCAATTCATATCGACTATGTGAAAAAGTCTTTGCAAGCGACTGAGAATCACAGCTAGTCTATTCACAGTCTATCATTCTGAAATTGATGATCAATTGAAACGAGTCAATCAAGATGTTAAACGCGAACTTAGAATCTACTGCAATTACATGCAGAACGACTGAGTCAAATGAATATCTATGATGAAATTCAGTGACAATTTCAATATCTTCTCGATCACTTCAATGATTTTCTTCTACTTCAATAAAGAATTTCACTCTCAAATAAGTTTCGATTCAGATACGACTGACTACGAAACAACTTGTGAACGACTTGAAGCTAGAAAAGCAAACGATATTGTCATTTAAATGAAAGAGCTACTGAACTTCAATCATCAACAATTGAAAAAGACGAAGCTGATCATCAAAGTTCAGATCAATAAACATAAATGAAACGTCATCTATGAAGTAGATGACTGAATTTGACTATCTTTCAGAAACATCAAAACAACGAGACTCTGCAAAGATTTGAAAGATAAACAGCTAGATCTTTATCAAATTACTGTCAAAGTAAGTATCTTCTATCATCTTCATCTATCAATCAGCATGAAGCATCTGCATTCAATGTTCAGCTCGAAGCTACTGCAATCATATTCAGAAGACTCTCTATCAGAACAGCATTCAGAATCACTCAGATCAATCACTATTGAAGATGATGAACATTAAGAGATAAATGATATATTGAACTTCAGACGCTATCGAGATCGAATACAGTACAAAGTCAAATGAACAGATCTAGATAGAAATGATGAATGATACTATGTTGATAAAGAGAAATTCAATAACTCAGAGAAAGTTTTGAATAAATTTCATAAGCTATATTCAAACAAATCGCGCTAAATATCAAAATAACTATCAACAAAAGCGAGCAAATGAACTACATTCATATGAACATAAATTTTCAAAAAAGAAAGTAATGTTACGAGCATATCAAGACTGATAAGACTGAACAAGATTAAAGCTTTAATCAATTTTCAGGTTTGACTCAGATATGATTCAGATATGACTCAACACTCTTTTTCTTTCTCAACACTCTTTTCTTTCATCAACATCTTGTTCATTTACATCACATTCTTTTCATGTCACAAACACATTTCAATGTTGAAATCATGTCTAGAAACTAATCAGAGTGCATACGTGACTAAAATGTTTGATTTATAGAGATAGTTATAACTAAGACTTTAAGAATACAGAAGAAAGAAGATACAAAAGATAAGAAGAACACGCTCTATATAGTAGTTACTCAGGTTCAACGCTAGTCTCAAAGAAAATGTGTTCAAACACAAGAAAGATGTTTATTCAAAAGATGTTTGTAACACAAAGAAATGTGTTTGTCATAAACATCTGTTAACTATTCGTAACACAAAGAAGTGTGTTTGCTTAAAAGACAATAGAAGCTGATTAGAAGATGTTAAAGAAGAAAAAAAGTGCTGAGTCATATCTGAGTCAAATCTGAGTCAGATTTAAGTCAGCTCTCAGCTAGATCATTGACTAACTTTAATCAATATGCAGTGAACTCGTTAACGTTCACTGTGAATTGATTAATGTTTGATCTTTGATACATTCGTAACATTCTTTCAAGTTTAGCGCAGTTTCTGAACATTACATAAATAGAAGCTTTTATATCAATCTTCTTCTGTATTTTTAATATTCAGTTATAGCTATTTCTAAAGATCAAGCACTATCAACTCTGATCTTCATTGATTGTATTATTTAGACATGATTCTGACAGTTTCTGTTTAGATTCAACTATCACATCACTTATCATCTTGATAAGATTGACGATAAGTTGAATGCTTTAACATGTTGCTCAGAAGATCTTTTTAAAGAGAAAAATACATTCAATTCTTGATATCAATATCAACATCAGATAATTCTGAAAACTCATGTTTTAAATTTCAATATTGTTGAGAATAACAATGATTTAAATCGAAATTTAATTATTTTAAAAAGACATTTTAGAAAAACAAATTACTTAAACTATTTAGAGACAGAGTACATCATTGACATGATGCTTGTGCTTCATTCTGATCGTCAAAAGCAGATGAGAAGCATCATTGACGTGACATCGATGAGTGAATGAGAAGCAATTATTGCTATCTCGCAGAAAAATTCAGTCAAGATGAAAAATATACAGAAGAAATTATACAAGCTGCGAGTACTCTATGAGCTCAACGAACGTAAAAACAATGAACTGATGCTCTGAAGAAAGATGAAAAGTTTGACAGAGATGATAGAAAAGCTGACGTGTCAACGCGTCGCTGCGTTGACTGTCAATCAGCGCATGAAGAATCAGCTGAAGAGACTGAAAAAGATAACGAGCAGACTTGAAAAAGAGTTCGTGAAGAAGAGAGAACACGTTGACAGCTGAGCGAAGAGAGTGAGCATAAAGTCAATGACATCATTTGAGAGTCATCTTGTGTTCAACGTTGACATATCATCATCAGTGCAAAATCATTGTAAGAAATTTGAAGTAAAGATCTTCATCAAAGAGAAAGAAGAAATAAAGAGAATCATGACAACAACAATGAAAAACATAGTGAAATGAACGAGAGAAATTGACGTTGACAAGATGCTGTCAACGTATAAAAACATAGAAACAATGAAGAGATGATTGAGACTGCTGATATTTCAAGTCAAGATGAAGAACAGCAAGAAAACATTGAAGAAAAACGATTTTTGAATCAAAGAAATATCGTCGAATGCATGTCTGCGCAAGATCAGTTTTGAAGTAGTGATATATAAGATTAAAGTTGAAGAAATGTTTAAGAACATAAAGAAGAAAGAAATGAAAACGCTCATTAAGATCAACAAAGACATACATTCAGAAATGATGATCAAGAAGATTGAGTGACTCACAAAAAAGAGTGAGCAGAAGAGATATATCTTGCTGATGATACATGTAATCAGCGCTGAGATGATGAACAAGCTGATCAATGAGAAAGTATGTCATGAGATTAATATAAAGATCACACAGTTCTACGACTCAAGTTGCAGAGTGCATCAGTGTCTAAAGTGTCAAGAATATGATCACAAGATGTATGAATGCAAAAACAAGCAGAAATGCATTTACTGCATGCTGAATCATCGCTTGAAGCACTGTTTTCATAAACAGACTTGAGACATGTGAAAATGTAAAGCATGTTGAGACATACATAGAGTCTTTGACTCTCAATGTCATAAATGACAAGCTGAAAAAGAAAGAATAAAGAGAGTCACAAAATACAGATCTTTATATCATGTCATACGAAAGCAGAAAGAACTCAAAGCAGCGATGTTAAAGACATTCACAGAGACATTTATCAGTCTGAAATCGCTGATGAACAACGACTTAAAGAGAAAGCAGAAGCATTCAATGAATGAAAGTCATTTGCTCAGCGCAGTCATCACATCAGAAAATACTATACTGAATCACTTAATCAAGAAGTCAAGATCAAATAAATTGAAGTCAACATCAGTCACGTCATTGTCAATGTCATCTTCTGTTGAGAATCTTACAAGTGAAGCAAGCACTTCGCAGACACTCAAGAGAACATTAAACAGTCTGAAATGTAAACTTTAATGTCTCAGCAAAAGAAGCTTTGAATACTACAGTACAACGTTCACAAGTTCAGAAACAAGATGATGATAGTGTTACTATATGAGAAAAAGATAAAAAACTATGACATTCTGATTCTTCAAGAACTCTGATGATTTGATGACATTTTCAAAGTATACTGTTCAGTAACTTTCAACTTCACGCTGAAGAATAATGAAGATAAAATCTGTTTCTACATAAATAAAAGAATTGACAGCAACATCTGATATTTAACATGACACTTTAAAGATGTAAACACAATTACGTTATAAACATTAATAAATGATGCACAGATGACTCAGAAAGCTATACACATTCATAAAGCATACAATTTGTCACTCAGAAATCATGAAATCATTCATGAAAAAGAAAATCTTTCAAACATCAAAAAGATGCTGCACATGTTGAAAGAAAGCATTCTTGTAGAAGACTTCAATTTGCATCACTTCACATAAGAAGAATCATTTTATTCAAGATAACATTTATTGTTGAATGAGTTAATTGAAATGATTATAAACATTGATTATAAACATTGATGCATCACTAGCATTATTTCAAGACACAATTACGAGAGATTATCAAGAATCTCAAATAACAATAAATTTAATCTTTATGACAGAAAGCATCACAAATAAATTGATATAATGTGAAATCAATGAAGAAATGAAAAACTTCTCAGATCATCTGTTGATACAGACAGTAATAAATCTTAAAGTCTGCAAAGAGTCAGCGCAAAAATCGCGTCGTAACTGAAAAACAATGAATGAAGAGAAATTTATCAATACTTTGAAAGAACAGATGTCAGAATCATTGTTGAATCAAAAGATGAAGCATTAATGCATAAATAAATACATGAAGTAACTGCTGAATGCACTGAAAAAGATCATCGAGATTTTTATTCTTTGAGCGAGATCACATGAAATGATCAAAGCAGAGTGAACGAAAAAATGTACAAAGATCATCAAGAGCGTGCAACAAATGAAAAGAGATTGTTGAATCATTGATGACTGAGTAGAGTACATTCAAGCATGCGATAAAAAGAGCAAGATTATCAGAAAACAGAAGCGCAGTGAATATCAAAAGATCATGCAGAATGTTGAGTAATTCTCAAGAGAACTGTTTCAAATTGCAAAATGAGTAAGAAATGCAATCACAGATACACTCACTCAGACGACAATTTTCTCACTGACGAAGTCAGAATGCTTTGACATCATCACAACAATACAGAATAAAGCGAAGATGATGTTTTCGACTCACTTTTCATTATCTTCAGAGATTTTCATGCTGAACACAATAAACTTCAAGTATTCACTCTCAATTGAAAATGATGTTTTGCTGATGCATCGTAAGATTAAAAGAGTTATTTACAAAGTGACATTTGACAAGATGTTGAAACACACAAGATACATAAATAAAATAATGCGTAAACTTGTTGATGATATATCAGAATAAATACACTCTCTTTTTGAAAGATGTTTACAGAAGAAAATACAGTTAACTCAGTTCAAGAGCGCAGTCACAATAGTGATGTAAAAGTCAGACAAGAAAGATTACTTCAATGCAAAGATATATAAATCAATTGTGTTATTCAACACATTGAGTAAAATACTGAAGTTCATCATATTTGAACATTTGCAAAATATCATAAAAGCTTGCGACTTAATATTGAACATTCAGATGAAAGCTTGCAAGCACAGATCAATAGATACGACTTTGCAACTAATTACAGAAAAGATACATACTGTGTGAAGTGATATGAAAAGAAAAGTAGTCTCATTGCTGAGTTTAAATGAAAAGAGTGCATTTGACAATGTGATGCACAGCAGACTCTTATACAACATGAAGAAGAGAAAAGTTTCTAGACTGCTTCTTAAGTTTGTGAAGAACTTTTTGAAAGATCAACGCATCACGATCACAATTGATGATTACATGATGATGAAATGCAGCGTGAATATTAACATATCACAAAACTCTTCACTATTGTTGATATTATATCTGTTTTACAATGCAAACTTGTTAGAAGCATGTGATAACATCAAGCTAAGAACTAACTTCACAAACTTCGTGAATGACATTAATATCTTGACATATGAAAAGTTTATGAAATGCAACTGCAGAGTTCTTAGCGAGATCTATAATAGATGCAAACAGTGATCAAAAATGCATGATATCAAATTCTTAATGACAAAGCATAAGCTGATTCACTTTATGAAAACTTCTAAATGATTCAATATGAAAGTTGATGTAAAGCTGATAAAACATCAGATTAACTTGAAATCAGATATCAGAGTCTTGAGAGTTCAATTGAACTTCAAGCTGAAATGAGTGACTTACATGCATCATATTGAAGCAAAACTAGTGATTAAACAAAAGATCATGCAGATAATCATTGAATCTACTTGAAATTCATCAATGACGACAAGTAAGCAAATATACTTCACGATGATGCGCTCTTTGCTTAGTCACGAAGTCATCATATGATATACATCACAGAGAGTGAAAGATCATTGAAAGAGTCTGAATGTCAAGCTGAAATCAGTGCAAGAAAGAGCATTGTGACAGATCATTAACGTTTATCATGCAACATCAACAAAGATTCTACAGATGAAAATAAACATGATGTTGATAGATATTCACTTATAAAAGCTGATACAAAGATCAATAATAAACATGAACTTTTGAAAATTAAACGAAGTTATTGAGATGACAATGCATTGAATTCGCAATGACTTGATACTCAAAAGAGATCGAAAATCAAAGCTGCATAAGACATCTTTACAGCTGAAGCAAAAGTGAATGAAAGAAATACTTGAACAGATGAAGATGAATCAAAGTCATTTTTACACAGCGTTTCTCTAATCAGAATCATTGAAGATAATTATAATTGCAAACAAGAAAATGTTAATAAGATAACACAATCTTGATACATTTGCATTGAAGCAAAGAGTTTACTTAAATGATAATGACAGCAGAGATGATGTTACAATGATTGCAATGAGAATGAACTGAAAGCTAAATAAGAGATTGAGAAGATTGACTTTAATCATCACTCATCATGAAGAACTGAAAGAATTGATCGCAAGAGTGAAACATCTTGCAGATGTAATGACAGAGAATCAAGAGTATCATGAAAAGATATATAAAATATACAGTGACAGTCAAATCTTTCTGAAAGCAGTGAAAATCATGACATCAACAAAAAATCAGACATATTTGCAACAAGTTCAGACTGCACATGAGAACATTTGATCTTAAAAAGTCACGTTAAAGTTACATTAAATGACAGAACATGCAAAAGTGCTCAAAAATGAAGCAGCAGACAAGATGATTGACGATGTACATAAATTATCTTTATTGTTAATCAAGCATCAGCACAATGAGATGATGATGCAACTGATGCTCATACAGAAACAGATCAGATAAACATGAAGAATAGTTTGAAGAAAGAGATTCAACGCAGCTCATTTTCAATATTTGACGTCAGAGATGACTTATCAGCATCTGCGTTTACACAGAAATCATGCAAAGTCTCACAGCGCATTGTTGATGCAGCTATGCATGAGAAAAATTGACTTCAATCAATTTCTACATGAGAGACGAGTACTTGATGTTGCTACGATGATGTGCAAATGCAACAGAGATCAAATGTTGATCAAGCACATTTTATTAACATGTTTTAAATGAAAGATAGAACAAAAGATGATGCAATGTAAAGAGAACATCATGAACTTGAGAAAGTTTCTAGATATCATGAGCATAATGATAATGATCATTTGAATGATATTCTCGATAAGCATACTGCATCAATTTCAGACTGTGATGTCATCAAGAAGTCAAATGAAAGAGAGAAGAAGTAGAAAAGAAATAAGCTCATAGAGTTCTCACATTGAAAACAGTTACAGTATAGAATGCAGAGAAAAGTGATAGTAGATATGAAAAGAGCATTATGCTAGCGCAGCGTTCGCTACATTATATAGAATCTCGCATAGATTTATAATAAGTGTTGAATTAAGTAAGAATCAAAAAAAAATTTATTGTTGAGAATCTCGTTCTTGACATCTTCAACATCAAAGTCATGAAGCTTCAGTCACAAATCATCACTTTAGATTCAGTTCAGTTACATTTATTTTCAATTACTTCAGCATTCTTGCAAATTTTAGTTTTCATGAATTTAGAAATCGAAGAATTCGACGTAGAAGACATCAAGTCTCAGCTAAATCAAGACATTCTGAATCTTGATGAAGATTCTGCTGACATCTTCACTCAGACATTGTGAAAGCAAGTTGAAATCAATGATAAATTCGCAGCTCAGATAATCAAAGTACTTCGCAATGAAGCACAACATCACAACAAGATTTCTTTAGTTGAGTGTGAAGAATACGAGAATCATTTGTACTTTCAAGAAAGAAAGTACGTGCTCAACTCAAATCAACTACATCTTCGTATCATTCAGCTCACTCATGATAATGTCGTTAATGATCATTCAGAAAGAGCAAAAAGTTATGAACTGATCAGTTGAGTCTACTGATAATCGAACATTTATAAGTATATTCAACGCTTCATACAAAACTGTCACATGTACATATGTTTCAAACTCTTTAAACAATGAACTCAAGAATGATTGTATTCTCTTTCAATTCTTGAACGTCATTGATGTGATGTTTTCATGAATTATGTAAATTCTTTATCACTTAGTATCTTCATAAATATCACATATAAATATGTTTTAGTCTTCATTGATCATCTTATCAAAATGAGACATTTAATTCTCATCACTTCTATGAAAGTTGAAGAAGTTATCAACTGCTTCTATGCTCATGTTTGAAAACATCATGATTTACTCAAGTTCTTCATATCTGATCAAGATACACAATTCATCTTCAATGTTTGAAAGCATATGTGTAAAATGCTGAAGATAGATGTTAAGTTATCAACAACGTATCACTCTGAAATTGATGATCAAATCAAGAAAGTCAATGCTGTCATGAAGCATTATCTTCAAGTCTTCATCAACTACATGCAGAATGACTGAGCTAAGTAACTTTCTGAAGTTAAATTTATCGTCAATAATGCATCGTTGTTAATCACTTTAACATCATTCTTCTTGATCAATTTGAGTCAGAATTCACATTTAAACTTCAAGTTTTCTGAGTCTTTGCTTAAAAATCTTACATTTCAAGCTCAAGACAAGTTAATCAATGTTAAAGAGTTCATCAAGAAGATGAAGAAACTAACTGAGCATTTACGTGATGAGATGCTTATAGCTCAGATCATTTATGAATTCAATGTCAATCTCTTTCATCGTTCTTGTTCTAAATACTTCGTTGAAGATGAAGTTTGATTGAATGTTTGCAATCTCAGCATCGCTCGTCTTGCTGTTAAGTTAAATGATCATAACGTTGATTTCTTCAAGATTAAGCATGTCTTCAAGAACAATTTTCTGATCATTGAGTTAAATCTTTCAACATTCATGAAGATTCATTCAATCTTTCATGTTATTCTTTTGAATCATATCGTAAGTGATTTTCTTTCAAGTTAACGTCAGAAATCTTAAGAACTTATCATCATTAAGAATGATGAAAGATTTTGATATGTAAACAGCATACTAAACTTCAAGCATGATAAACACTATAACTCATCTCTGCTCAAGTATTATGTTGATTGAGAAAATTACTTCTTTACTTGAAAGTCTTTTCATCTTCTGAATAATTGTGAGCAAACACTTAATGAATATCATCTCGTCAATTCTGTCGTCGAAGAATCACATGTACTGTCATGTGTGATATCTCAATATTAATGTCAAGAACTTTAAGTTCAATCTTCATCATCTCAATTCAACTCAGATCTGATTTCAATCTTGTTTAAATCTGACTCAAATGTGACTCAAATGTATTCTAGTTTCATTTATACATTATTACATTAAACTATGTTTTGTTTTTTTCTTACTCAAATCTGACTCAGATCTTATCTAAATCTAACTCAAAAATCTCATTTAAATCTGATTCAAATGTGATTCAAATGTGTTTCAATTTCATTGTGCATCATCATGTTAAAATGTGTTTTATCTCATCTTATTCTTCAGATATCTTACTCAAATCTGACTCAAATCTGACTCAGATTTATTCTAGTTTCATCTGTGCTTCATCACATTAAAATGCATTCACATCAATTCTTGTCTCATTTCAAATCTTCATCTTCAATTCTTTCTCATTTTGTTTTATTTCTTTTCATTGTCTTGCAGAAGCTCAGTCTTGAAGAAAGAAGTTACTGTCATGATGTCAGATCATCAACTTAATTTAAAACATAAATTGTTGATATTTTAAATAATCTTGATTCATTGAATCTGTTTTGCAGTTTAATGAATCAAGTCATCAATCTAATCATCATCATCTTAATTTAATCTCAGCAATTCTGTTTTGATCATCTCAATCATATGCATGAATTTCTGCAATCTTAAGTCATAAAACTATTGTTTAGTCTTGATTCTGCTTGAATTCATGTATATAAAAGTTGAGTTCTTATTCTTTTCTTTCACTTTTTGTCTTTCATCTTGTACATTATTTGATGTGTTGTCTTGTATTTAAATTCTATCAAAGTAATAATAATATCAGTTTTTTATATTGATAATATCTTTAGTTTAGCTCAGTCTTTGACATTGATATATTGAAGAAGCTTGAACTCATCTTTTTTACTTGATGTCAGATCATACATTTATCTACATGAAAAATTGAGAGTTCATGAGAATAATCAGAATGCATTCTCTACTATTGATCAGAATCATGCATTGAACATAAATCTGTTGTCAAATTAAAGTTGAATTGAGTTGAAAAAGATTAACTCAACTCAATTCTGAGTTCAAATTGAGATTGAGTTGATCTTTCTTAACTTGAGCTTAATTCAAAATCAAGTTGAGTTGCTTGAACTCAATTTTTGATACTAAATATAGTATATTATGTACTAAAAATAGTATACTTTTTCTTTATTTTTTTTCAAATTTTTTTGCAATCAATTTTGCAATCAATTTGATAGAAAATTTAATAGAAAATATGATAGGGAATTTGATAGAGAATATGATAGAAAACATGGTAGAAAACATGATGAGAAATATGATGAGAAACATGGTGAAAAATATGATAGAAAACATGATAAAGAACATGATAAAGAGTTTGATAAAGAGTTTAATCACTTTGATAGAGAATTTGATAGAAAATTTGATAGAAAGTAGATCTGCAATCAAGTTGATCGAGTTAAGTCGAGAGTCTGAGTCAACTCAATTGAGTTGAGTTGATTCTTCTCAACTCAACTCAATTCTGAAACTCAACTTAAGTTGAGTTGAGTAATTTGAACTCGACGACAGATCTAATCGAACGATTGCAATCACATGTCTATACTAACAGTCTATTCAACGTCTATGTGACACAAGTCAAATCAAGAGCAGAATAAAGTTATTTAATACAATCATACTTTATCTTCTCATCGTACGTGTCTTTCTTTCATCACATATTTCTCTGCTTAACGAATGATAATCATTGAGCAAGAGAACACAGTTTTCGACATTATAATCATGAGCATCACGAATGCAAAGAAAACATCTTTCATCTTCGAATCGAGAATTGAATCGAGACATCGTTTGTATAGAATATCGTCAATGAAGAGCAGAGCAAAGACGATGCGTCATAATCAAACAGCACAGACACTCTCATCAAGAGTTTACTCGAGCGTCACGCGCTGAATAGAAGCTATAGATTCATTACTGATAATATAGTGTCAATCTTATTGTTTCAACGACGTGAAGTCGTCGTGTAGTCGGCGAGCGATTTTCTTCCCCAGAGGGTTTTGTCCGTTCGATACACATAGCATAGTTTCCCCCCATGGGTCGGGCCTAAATCGATGTCACAAGAGTGTATGAATTACAATTACAATTACTATAACTGAAGTCGCTAATAATCAGGTTTAACTCAGTATTGATTGTTATGTGTGATTGCAAAGTTTTGATGATTAAATTTACGCAGGGGTTCTACGATCAATCAAAACATGTCGAACACGTTAATTGCAGAAGCGTCAAGTGAATCAAATCTTAAAAAAATTGATGACAGTCACTTTCATGATTAGACGTATATTATAGTTTCAATCACTTAACGTTTCTATATATATTTGACGTTATTGCCCTTATATGTAAATATTTGCATCTTTGTTGATGTTCGCAATTGGTGGTCATTCCGAATACTTTATTGCATCACCTCGTACAGTGCTACAAAGTAGCGTAATCAGTGCCTGCCAAACCAGCATCTCCCAACTCGTAGCCACGTATCTAGTGAATGAGTATTCAGAAAAACGCTTGGTAGGAGGGTCTGGTAGCCCGAACGAGATGCTCAAATCGACCTGGCGAGAAAAACTACAAGAACGCAACATCTCTAACATCCCCCCTCATACACGTATTCCCCTTCCCCCTCCTCAGCCCAGCATGAGCATCCACGCTCACAGGTCGCTTCTCTTTGGTGCCCATTACTAGTCTCCCCTCCTCTCCTCCGCCAATATCTCTGCTCCTTTCTGCTTGTTCCGTAAGGTAACCTAGTCCCATCGCTCGGCTTCCTTTCTCCCCACCAGAATGTAGCGTCTCGACGCCTGGATGTTGTGCGGCCCTGTCATCTCTTCTACCCTGAGATGCTGCTTCTGATTCATAATCTTGGAGGTTTGGGTCGGCTCTGGGGCTGCTGCCTGTATCAGAACGATGAGTAGCCAGCGGATTTGGGTAGTCGAGGTGCCGCCAGCGTTTGTTTCCCTCTTCGTCTAGGTCTTCCTGCAGGCTTTCCCCTCCGTCATAGAACCCTACGCTTTGTGCTTCGCTCTCGGCACTCTGGTAGCGGAAGCTGCTCCCGAAGCTGCTCCTGCTTTGGAAACGCGATATACGTCCGAGGGTGTCAATGACCCGCGTGCTGAAATTGTAGCTGTTGAACCGGTGCGGGGAATCTTTAGAGCGGTTGGCCATTGGAGGTCCGCCGGAAGAAGTTCGAGAGTGCTGGGCTTTTAGTGTGGAACGAGGCTGGATGTGCGACGATACACGAGACGAAGGACCAGCAGAAAACAGCGGGTTCTGTGTTTCACGGTTTCGAGCCCGGCGCTTGATGAATGCTTCTCTAGGAGACAAAGCTCTAGAATGGATTGGAGAAGGGTATGCAACGGCCCTAACACTAGGACGCCGAGGATGGTCGTCATCAGAGTGCTCATGGATAGTATGGGCTCGAGCGAGTAGCTCAAAGGAGCTTGTTTTTAAAGGGTTATGGAAAGATCGCACATTTGACGAAAGTTGAGAGGGCTCGCTTCGCAGCTGTTGAGCAGAAGATCCATTGTTGAGGATTGTATTGGTACTGGTACTGTTCGATGCCCAACTGGATCCACTCAATATGCTGGCGTTCCGCGTGGACTGTCTGACTCGGCCGTAGCCAGAGGGACCACCAACACCATGTCCTGCACCCATAGTGCTGTAGCTGATAGTAGAATTACCCCGATCAAATCCACCATGTCCATGACCGGCTCCGCTGATTTGACGGGCGGAGATCAGAAGGGAGCTTACTCTATTTATCTGCGATTGACGTCTGATCTGCTTCGAGAGTCGCTTGGCTGGCAAGCTGTAATTCAGAGCTGAGATTCTAGAGTTGTGTGAACGACCCGTGCTCGAAGCATATTCCATGGCATTTCCTTGCAATGATGGTTGCTCTTCTGGCAATAGGCTGAACTCCGGAATGGCCCGTACAACTTCTTCATGCCAGCTTGCGGATTTAGGTCTGTCTGTTCCTTCGTTCGCCACCGCCCTTGAAGAGCTCAATCGGGAACGACGCCAATCTATCCTCGGCAACAGAGAAAGTCTTCTGTGCTCTGGCATTCCGCTTCCCACGACGCCCTCCTCTGGAGCAAACTCTCGGTGTTCCGTTGTCTGTATGGGATAAGAAATCTCTTCTTTGGAGGGATTCAGATAACCCCTATTCAATATCCGCTGTCGTCTTTTCCTGGAGCGTAAACATATCAAAAATATGGTCAAAGCCACAGATAGAAATACCACCAGAGGCACGGCGATATCCGTGGCTTCTTTCCGGTGTCCTGTACTTTTGCTATCACCTGAGGCTACAACCGACGATCTAGGTTGGCTGATTGTACTCGGTGTTACTATAACTATACTACTCTGACTTGGGCTGGCAGCACGACCGCTAGCACCTCGCTCTCCTCCTGTTATGTTCAACATAATCTCCGTTGACTGGCTCTGCGAACCATGATGTGCTGTAACATTCAGAAAGGTCTCCTGCGGTTCGGTGTCGTTAGAAACATAGCCCGTTAGCTCCAGCCTATTCGATTCAAAATTCAACCACGAAGATGCACTACCCAAATCTACGGTAACAAGTAAGTCCGGACTGGAATTAAGTATACCGCTGAGGCCATACTCAAAGTCCGACCCGATAGTGGCGTTCAGGGTGTCAATGGCACCACTAAAGAAGTTCGATGTATTACCGGCTGTCTGAATGAAGACGACAGAGTCCGTCTTATCTCCATAGACATCCATGGCACTGACAGTGATATTTTGTGGACTCGCCGATGCAGGTGCTGTTCCAGATAGTGCGAGGGTCTTTGTGTCAAATACTACCCATGAAGGAGTCTGCGCTGTAACCTCGGCGAGGTCGGACGGCTTCATAGGAGCACCGTCAAAAAGAAGATCCGTCTGAAACCCAGTATAGTTGAAAGAAACCCCTGGCACAACGTTGAATGTGTGCAGGTCCTTGCCAAAAGTGAGTACATGACTCGCGATGACAAGCTCAAAAGCTGCGACTGCTCCCGCAAATCCCACTACATCAGATGCTATAAGTTTTATTCCGAACGTCTGGGAAAGCTCCCCTGGGGAAGTGGACTCAGGCGTAGTTCCCGAGAACGAAAGACGGATAGGATCGAAAGTAAGCCAGGAAGGTAAAGGAGTGTTATTGGCGCATATAGCATAATATACAGTCTTGTCGTTAGTATTCGTAAAAGTATCTGGTAGGAAAGATAGCGACAAGGGACTTGAGTGCGAGAGGGTGAAACTATCAGCAGCCGAAGAAGATCCATGCGTGGAAAGCTGGTTTTCTAATGGTCTACCAAGTCCTGGACCAGGATTCGCGGATACCACCAGAGTAACCAACATCGAAGCTGACCCTGTGTCATCAGATGCGACCAGGTTGACAGCCACAGGTCCCACGTCTGCGGGTCCTGGAGTACCGGATAATGTCCGGCTAGGACTATCGAGATAGAGCCAGTTTGTTGAGTTTGACAGCGCGTAAGTCATCGAGCCTGCGCCTGATGCGAATGTCGACTCCGAGAAGACGAAATCGAAAGCATTCGAAATCCGAGCAACTGGTGGGACTTGCGCATTTATAGGCAGGTTGACGCTCGGGACCGCTGCGATTGCCTTGGTAAGAGCCAGTAATAAGATCAAAAGGGCCATCTTCGCGAGTCTCCACAGTCCTTGCGCCTACTGCAGAAGGGTGTTTCAATCTGCAGCAAAGACAGTCGCAAAGGAGAACCGGGGAAGAGACTTGTAATGAGATACATCGACCAATTCACGAATGACAACTAAATGAGAAACGATGGGGCAAGCCTTCTCAACGGTGACTCGAAAGAACGGAGAAGAAATGAGGAACATCTTCGAATCAATTGCCCACGAAGGGGCACGGCGCGCGTCACGTCCTCTAGAATGAGAACCGCGATTTCACATGCTGGTACTATAACCTCGTTGGGATAATCGGAATGGCGGCTGGGAACGCCCCAAGGGATGTCTGCCACCCTTTTTTGTACATTCCTCAGGAACGAAGAAAAAAGACCACCTCAGTCTGGATCAAAGATCATCCTAATACCATTACGGCCCGGGCAATAGTAGTCCTCCACTCGATCTACCCCATCGAACCCAACAGAGGCATACAAGTACCTCGCCGGTATATTTGCTTCATCAACCCAAAGGTGAATTTTCTGGCACCCCTGGCCCTTCAAACGGTTCAAATGCATTTGGACAAGTGCCTTGGCGATACCTCGACGCCTGTAGTCTTCTAGAGTGCAGACCTTATGTAACAAGACTGTTTTCTGGGTTCGAGCGTAGATTAGATAGGATGCCACAGCTGCAACACCCGATAGCGATGAGCAATCTAGTACGATTGCGAGATTGGTATTCCGCTTCTTAAGCTCCAGATCGAAGTCGAGCACTTCGTTGTGTGCGAAAATCTTTTTCTCTGCGCGCTTGACTTGGGTCAGAAGATTGTCCACTTTGTACTTGGGTATGTCAAGTTGCTGGGCGAAGTCAGTGGACCAGAACGTAAAGGTGGCCATGAATTCAATGCACTGGATTTGGTGGGATCTCGCAATTCATTTATTGTTGAGACCTACGAAGGCTACGATACGGCGCGAGTTACAGAGATACACATAAGGCTGAATCTCGAGCCAGCGGAACCCTTCCGCACCACATCTCACCTCCTCCTCCAATCAATATATTCAAAGACCTTATGCAACCAATGACGTCCTCCCCCACCCACGAACCCTCCGACCTCACCATCACCGAATCTCTTATCCCATCCCGCCCCCTCGCCTCACCCACTACAATCTCCCTCTCCTTCTCCGGCCTCCTCGACCCCCGTCTGCTTCTCCATGTCGACCCTTCGGAATGCGGCGGTCAGTTATGGCCGGCGGGCATGGTACTTGCGAAATACCTGTTACGGTGTAAATTGCCGGATTTGAGGGGGAAGACGATGTTTGTATGCTCCGCATGTTTTTTTCACGTTCGGGGGGCTCTAGAGGTATGGGTTGGTTGCTGATAATTGGGGGATAGAGTTGAGCTTGGCGCTGGAAGTGGGTTGGTTGGGTATGCACTTTGCTTCTCTACGCCCTCCTCTATTCTCGGTAGTATCTAAAGTGGATCCAACAGCCTCGCACTCGCCCTCACCCTCATCTCCAACCCCCCCATCCACCTAACCGACCTTCCACCCCTCCTCCCCCTCCTCCACGCCAACATCGTCCTCAACCCCCTGCTCACCCCCGTCATCCCCTCCCACCTCTCCTGGGGCACCCCTATCCCTCCCCACCTCCCCCAAAACCCGGATATCGTGCTCGCAGCCGACTGCGTGTACTTCGAGCCCGCGTTCCCGCTGCTGCTGGAGACGATGAAGGAGTTGATTGGCGAGGAGACGGTGTGTTATCTCTGCTTTAAGAAGAGGAGGAGGGCGGATATGGGGTTTGTGAAGGCTGCGAGGAAGGTTTTTGAGGTGAGGGATGTGGGGGACGATCCGGACAGAGGGGTGTGGGAGAGGGAGGGGGTGTTTATGTAAGTTCTTTGTTGGGTGATGGGGGTGTGGGATCTCGGAGAGTGGAGGGCTGATAGTGTGGTGGTGTAGGTATGAGATTAGGAAACGGACAGGAAAGCGGTAGAGTTGGGGTTTGGGGGCTCTGGATGTTTAGAACCCCTGTCCCCAAAAAGCTTATGGTTGCTCAGAAAGGAGCGGTAGGAAGGAGCGGTTTTCGGGTCTTGCTCGGAAGAACGAAGCAGATAGCTCAAGACGTATGGCTCTTAAAGTTTCTCTGAAGAGGTGGGATAGGTAATGTACAAACATCAAAATATAGACGTTAGAAAAAACCCTATTCCGATAAACGTGAATTTCCAACCGACGTAGTACCGCCAAGCCTATATATCTCTCTCGCCTGCTAACATCGAACTCGAAGAAAAAAGGTCACCAGCCCTCAAACAGAACCCCCATCGAGCCCATTCCATCAAAACTCAATTCGCGCCACCCAAGCCCGCCGCCATCGCCAACGACCAAGTCAACGACGCCCCACCATCGAGATACTGCGGATCAAACGACGACCCGCTAAACCAGCCATACGACGCCTTGGCATCGATAAGCGCAAGATTGCTATACAGCACGCCCCTCCACCCGCCGGCAACCTGATCCACGCGGCCGTTGTCAAAATACGTCTTCCACTCCTCGGCCACAAAATTCTGGTTGCGCAGATACGCCGACGACGGCACAATAGGCAGCATGTGGATCCCCTGGATATACTCGGGATTGGCGCCAAAGTACGTGACGTGGTCGACTTTGTTCTCGAACAGGATGCCGGTGACTTTGTTGCCGATGAAGTTGGCCGGCTGGTTCGTGTTGGTGCTCTCGAGCAGGAAATAGTTGCTCAGCGAGCGCTTCATCACCGCCAGCATCAGGTTGCCGCGCGCCTCCATGTTGGCATCGCCGGACGTTTTGCCCCACATCTTCATCGCGTACGCGAATAGAGCGTCCTCGGACGTGGATTCTTGGTCCTTGCCGTCGGCGGAGTCGAAGAGGCCTTTGGCCCAGGAGTGGCCGTGGAACCAGTCGAAAGAGCGCGAGAAGGGGAAGTATTGGTCGTCGGCGATGGGGTTGCCGGCGTCGCGGACAAGAGTGTTGACCCAGTCTTTGTTTGCGGGGATCCACGTGGGGTCGAGGTAGCCGATGATGGCGGCGGCGTGGACGAAGTAGGACCAGTGGAAGTGGTGGTCGTTGTAATAGGAGTTTCCAAAGTCATCACCTGCGTTACCCGTAACGTAGGCCGCGGAGCTGACAACGCCGCCCCAGGCGGATTCGTAGACAAGCGGGTATTGTTGCTTGTTGTTTGCGAAGACGGCGTAGGCGGTTTTGAGCTTGTCGAGGCCGGAGGAGGCGAGAGCGGTGTCGCCGGTTAGATCATGGATAGCGTAGATGGCGGTGGCGAATTTGGAGAGGGCTTTGCCGCTGTAGTACATGCTGTTGAGGTTAGACTGGGCGTTCATGTCTTGGGCGAGCTCGCTGGTGCCGGCGGCGTTGATTTGGGCAACTGCCGAGGCTGGGATGGCCGCGGTGGATCCATCGGCAGCGATCCAAGGGGCGAAAGTCATGTTGGCGGGAATGTCTGGCTCGACCATGGTCCACGAGTCTCCGATTACTCCAGTCATAGTTCCATGTGTGGTGGATTGGAGCTGGATGCCAGTCTTTCCTGCGCTTGTCGTTGCGTCCATTGACTGGATGTGATGAGGAAGGGCGTTCATAATCACAGGCGAGCCGTTGCCAGCCTTGGTCCAAGAAAGTGTGTAAGACCCCGATACACCATCCACTGAACCCGATATCGAAGCGCTTGTCGGATATGATCCGGCCGCACTATCATAGGACGCTTCTTGAGTAGCGACATCTCCGGGGTTTTTTGCAACCTGAATCGTGCCTGTAAAGGGCCCTGCCGCTGATAGTCGGGAGCTGCTGGTCGGAGTGAGGGCAAGACCCGTCCCGTTCGTCGCAGTAGCGTACAGGAGCCATGTCTTGCCGTCTTCAAGGAGCAATTTATACTTTGTGACACCAGTCTTGGGAGAAGGAAGAGGTGATATCGTACGGAAGAAAATGCTGCTGTCGATGAAGGGCGTTACTCCATTATAGATTGCAGTGACGAAACCCATGCCCTGCACGAGCGGTACTGTAATAGCCGGGCTTGCGCCATTGCTAGCTAAAAGGTTCGCATTGGCGGAGAATGCCGTCAAGGAGTCCGTCGTCAAGGACATTGAACTACGAAATCTTAGCATATCTTCTGGACCGTTATAATTTTTAGGACTTACGGGCCAAGTTCAGCAGCGGAAAAGACAATTGATTGTATTCCTATTGGGTTGATGAAGTATTCGACTGGGTTCTTGCTGGCATCCGGCCCAAATGCCTACAAATAGTGAGATGTGAAGCGACATATATAGTTGAACTTTCTCTTACCCTTTGATCAGGATCATCGTGTGAAACACTGAGGCCCCATGACTTCGCATTGCCGGTCCCTTGGCTCCACAACATGGAGTATGGTTGCGTCCACACAGCATTGGTTTGGTTTCCCAGAAAGAAGTTTGCGTAAAACTTGTTCGTGCCGATGGGGCCCTTCTGGTTTGTCTGGAAGAATCCGTTCAGTATAGTACACTTTGAAACTGTTGTAAGACTGCTTACAACGCCAGTGCGCGGTACTGGATGATCTGGCCTTGACGGGATGACTGCGACTGGGCCTCCGCTGCTAATTGGTGCATTGAAAATGTCGGATAGGGAAACGTTGGGTTTCGGTGGTGCCTTAGAAGCTACTGATGTTGAGGGTGCATTTGCAGATGTGGAAGTGGCAATTGAAATGACCGTGGTTGGGAACGGTTGAATGCTGCTTCGTCCGCTGGTTTCAAGGCTTGTCTGTATCGTCTGGAGAAGAGTGTCAAATTAGCAAAGAGCATAAGACGAAACAGGTTAACTAGTACGCTAGTTGAAAATATGATAAGGTAACTCTTGATAACGATTTTATTCCCAGAGGGATTTGGGGGGGGGGGTTCGCGATCCACAAACAAAAATAGTGGCAAATGCAGCAGTCGATGGTAGAAGTTTGAAAGGATTGAAAGCCATCATAGGCTCAAGGGAGATTGCATACTCCAGTGGGACTTGGCACGTTCGAAGGTTTAGAAAGACTTTGCGTTCCTGCCGCAAGAATAGCATTTGGATCCGCCGCCTGGGATAGGGTAGGTAGTGCCTGCACCAAAGAAGAAGCCTGAAGGCATATGTACAACAAGGAGTACCTCATGGTCTGTAAAGGGATCAAAGGAGTGACTGGGAAAGCATAAAATGAATGACAATGCACTTATAGAAGGACGTTTTGTAGCACTATGGCTATAACGTCAGGTGGGGACGCTCTCATGATATATTGTTATTGCTCGATCCCCAGTCATACCCAACGCGGCTATGTACAGAGATTGCAGTGACCGTTGCAGCCTTTTCTGCAACCCAACCATGGAGACGCAAAGAAATAACACATAGAGAGGGCGGGGCAAAGACGGATGGCAGTACATTCTCGGAGGCTCGACCAAGAACAGAGAAGGCTGCTGAGGAGTGTCATTTGGGAAACCAGGATAAGTCAGTAATACCATAAGATAACGTTCAAGGAAGATGGACTTTGGAAATGAACCGATGATGAAACAAACCAATGAAGAGATGCAGATGATGGATATTCGTCGACGGTGTTGGAGAGATGATTAGCTTGGGCCCCCTGAGGGACATCGTTATTGCGGGGGCGCAGGCACACTCGATTCCTATGCTCCACTTCGCAGCATGTCGGTGTTGGTTCAGGGGAAACAAGGAGTCAGGCCTGGCCGCCTGTCTATCAGGCCCCTCGCTGCCGTGACCATGGCGGGTGTCATTATCACCAGGAGGATCTGGGGTGCATCTGCCCATAACGTCCTCTACAGGGAGGGTGTCATCGAGTTGATGTTGGTCGGGCTGAGTGGATTGGTTGAATAGACATGCTTTGTCATGTTTCAGGTTGGCGCCTGCACGGTGGTAATCTCTGTGGCGCGCGAATCTGGATCGAGACTCGAGATCCGAGATCACGTGTGACCAAAGTCGTCCGCTTTCCGCTTTCCGCTTTTGGCTCCGTCGTGACTCGTGACGTGCCAACCGCCGCCCCCGAGCTACCGCGACCGTTGCTGCGGGAAAGCCCATCCCTCTCCATCTCCATCTGCGTGCCGACATGGACCTCATGAGGCTCAGAGCTTTTCAAGATGTTGTTGACCGTTGCTGACTTGCATTGGTGTTGCTACTCTCTGTTGAACATGACAGCATTCGGATGTAATGGGAATACCCCGCACAATCGCTAAGATAGTGCCCACTAGACGAACGATACCCACAATGGCCGGATGGCTGGTGACCGCTTTCTTTTTCATCGGTCTTTACTACGAGTCACTCGTCATTGCTCTTCTGACCTGTGGCACTCACACTCGCTTCATGTTAGGGTAGGCTTTGGCTTAGCGGATGGGATATCATGTCTCTTCTCTCGCCACGACTGGAAGCTCAAGATGATAAGAGTAGCGTCTCTAATCTGAGTGGAGTAGAAGCCTCTGCGCCAAGTGTTCCAAACGCAGAAGTGAAAGCGGCCAACAAGCAATCCTATCTGGACGTACCTCTCCAATCCGCGTTTGAACGGACTTCTGATGACCTTGAGTCGCTTCTCTCCACATATTCTGCCGACAACGAGAATGAGAGACACACGGGACCTCTCATTGGCAATCCGGGGCCCAGGCCTTCTTCGTGGTCGCCGAGATCCGCAGGAGCATGGCAGAAGAAAATACGGTCGTTTTGGGCTTTGAACAGAGGCTTGGCCTTGGTTATGGTCGCACAACTCTTTGGAGCTTTGATGAATGTCGCCACACGTCTGCTTGAGACCGGAGGAAAGCACGGACATGGCATGCATCCATTTCAGGTATGTGCAACGCTGCTCGGTAGGCTGCAGAAGGAACCGTACTGAGACGACATGACATCAGATCCTTTTTGCGCGCATGGGTATTACTCTACTTTTATGCTTGTTCTACATGTGGTGGCGTGGTATTGACTCCGCACCCTTCGGACCCAAACCCGTTCGCAAGCTGCTGGTCGCGCGTGGCTTTGGGGGGTTCTTCGGAGTGTACGGGATTTACTACTCACTCCAATACCTTCCCATCGCTGACGCCACTGTTATCACATTCCTGGCTCCTAGCGTGGCCTGCTTCGCTTGTTCGATTCTTATCGAAGAACCTTTCACACGGATGGAACAGATCGCAGCTGGTGTTTCCTTAACAGGCGTGATACTAATAGCTCGTCCTACATCGCTCTTCCAAGGCCACACTGATCCGATCCCAACCGCGAGCGGTGCTGCAGACGGGGCCCTTTTGACCAATGCAACAGTATCAGCGGATGTTCAGCAGGTAGATGGTGTCAGTGCAACACAACGACTGATAGCGGTAGGTGTAGCGCTTATCGGAGTACTTGGGGCTGCGTGTGCCTATACCACCATTCGCTGGATCGGTAAGCGTGCCCATCCTCTCATCTCCGTCAACTACTTTGCGGGTTGGTGCACATTCGTGAGCCTTGTGGCCGTCTTTGCAATACCGGGGGTGGGCTTTCGATTGCCCTCGAGCTTGCAGGAATGGGGATACCTACTATTCCTAGGGATCTGCGGTTTCGCGATGCAAATCATGTTGACTGCGGGATTAGCGCATGAGAAAAGTTCTCGGGCAACGAACATGGTCTATACGCAGATGCTGTTCGCTCTAGCATTTGACAAGATCGTTTGGAACAGCACACCTGGAGTCTGGAGCATTGTCGGAAGCAGCCTGATTTTAGGAAGCGCACTATATGTCGCAGTGAATAACGATCCGACGAAGGCTAAGAAGGCAAGTGGAGAAGGAAGGGGAGACGAGGAGGTAGGTCTGGTGGCGGGTGAGGATCAGGAACTCGAAGATTTTACGAATGAGAGAGGTCCTCTGAGGGGGGTACAAGAGGTCCAGCTGCGGACGATGAGGGTATGATGACATCAGCATTCTAGGGGGGGAATCATCCAGGGATGGACGATAATAATACCATATAGAATTTTATGCAGCTTTCTGATAGGTGAATACTGTCAAATTAGAAGATCATAGTGCCAAAGAATGGTCGGCCGTCTTTTTCGGATGACGTATTCAGAGAACACCCGCTAAGTCTGACGGCGCTTCCACAAGCGACTTCAGAATCCAGCTGGCCCTAGGGTAGCCTTGTGGACTTCCATTGGTGAATGCGAAACGCGAAATTTTAGAAGTTGGCTGTTCATCTACCGAGTACATTTCTCAAGTTGGCAGAATGACTGGCGCGACAAGTTGAAGACTGAATCTCAGCAAGATGGGAATCAAGCTTTCGACATCTGCTCGAGCAAGGGACTCATAAAGAATCCAGCGACCGAACAGCTGAGTTGAGATATCCATGACCTCGAAATATTGATGGCCAAATCGAGTGTTGGACAGATCAAGCATTGCCACCTGGCATTGCAACTGATTGCCATCTTGAGACACATGCAAGGTAGTCAAGCCAAGTAGCCGACCGATCAGGGTTTCAGCCTCTCAACAATTCAGCTATTTGTTATCTCGAAACCTAGAGAGTCCAAGCAAACCAGCTGTCTATACGACACCAGGCCGCAATCCTCCACTAATTCCCAAGGCTGAACGCGGAATCGAATCCTTCTTGTTTCGTTTCGACCAGCGATACGAATGCCCATTGATTTCATTCCTTCTTCTTGAGGTATGAGGGTCAGAAGGAGCATATGTGCATGTGTATATTATTGGTTGAACTACAGTAGGAAGGTAGGAAGGGGGTGAAAACTTTGAATCGGGGTAGCAGTCCATCAGTACTGTTCCCTGTTTCCAATACTTCTGCTGTTTATTGATCTTACTGACCAATTATGTTCACGACCCGAACCCTCTATCCATGCAGCTAAGACCTGATACGGCTGTCCTGCGATGCTGTGCCTCTTCTCTACAGTTTGCATTGTGATGTGTCATGGCAACAACAGTTCAGACGTCGAGATATAGAGCTGGCATTTGTTTTTTGTCGTCTTATGTATCACATCAGTAAATCGCTTTTGTGGGTTTGCCCTTTCCAATCACTCTGGCTGATTGCAAATTTCACCTCCGTGGCTGATTGAGATCGATCTATCGTGGTGTGCGCAAGTCTTTGCTCAATAGTCCCCGTTCACCGTAACTAAAGTGAAGATCAGTCTTGATCTCGCATCAGAGCTCTTCCCCAACTTGTTCACGCCATGGGCTTCCTTAGCAGTAGCCGTAGCGTTCTTGACATCGTCGCTTGCTTTTTTCTCTGGTTCTCCACTGTCTGCGCTGGACCAAATGTCTCATGGATTTACCCTGAGTCTAACACTAATCCCTATTACAACTACATGGACAGTGTCTTCGTGTCCTGGGAAAGTAATATATCTGACCCTTACCTTGCCCAGATTTGCGCACCAAGCATTCGACATTTCGCGAATAATACCTTGTGTAAGTCAAATTAAAGAGCGTAAACGCCAGCTTTTCCACTTCAGCTAAACATTACGATAGGCTCCAACAGCTCCGTTGATGCCACGGGAGATTCTCTTACTTGGCTCGATACTAGCTACTCAGCGAATGGCCAGCCGTTTTCTGGTGACTCGTCGTGCGGGCCTAATGTAACTTGCCTGTTCATTCTCTACAGTATAAAGGAGCTGGGCGAAAACTCGAACAGCACGTTTTGGAGCATCACGCAGGATGATATGGCGACGCCCACTACCTGGAGCGCCAGTTCTATCACCATTACAAGATTAAGCTTAAGTACAACACAAAAGCCTAGCCCAGTAACCACAACGATGATTTCATTCGTCACACAAACGGCCAGCCCAACTACTAGTGCAATCGTGGCGCCCATACATTCCACATCGTCTCCTATGCCCTCCCCTTCATCCAGCGGGCCTAGCGCGGGCGCAGCCGCGGGCATTGGCGTGGGCGTTGCTGGAGCAGTCGCATCCTTAGCAACGGCCGCTTTCCTCATCTACAGAAAAAGAAGGCAGAAATATATCCAGAATAGGGACTCGGTTATGACTTTGATGGGGATGCAGTCGCCCGGTGGGTTTGATGGGAAGGGGGAGCAGCAGGAGATGTTACCCCAGGTCCAGCAGCCGGCGGTGGGAGAACTGGACGTAAACTTACCCGCCATCGACCTGGGAGAGCTGGATGCAAGCCCGACGATCATGGAAATTGGAGAACCCAAGTCTCCAGTGCACGAGGAAACGCGAATCAGAGAGGTGGAAGCGAGGGCGGACCAGGATAGCAGAACCGCAGCGCCAGGTAGGATAGCGGACGAAAATAGTGTAGCCGGAGAGCACGACAAGACTGAGGACGAGGAGCGAGAGATTGGAGAGTCAATTAGGACTGGGGATGATAAGAGAATATGAGTCGATTGGGTCGAATGTGATACCCCACATGATTCAGACGTTTCTCCTGCTTCGAGCTTCGATTTTTGCCACTATATTCCAGTCACTCGGGTCTCCAGAGCATATTCAAATATACTCCTGTTTTAACGGCTGTGACAGCAATTACTACAGTCGCACCAGACACCGCTCCGTCAGGGTACAATACCTACTCTTTGAGTCCTCATCACATATCGAACGTTTTCGAGACAGAACGTCCACATCGCTATCCATGACTACTACCGCAAGGGCTAAGAAGCGTCTCGAGCGATGTCAACCAACATCCCTAATTTAACCATGAATAATCCTTGATAATAATAATACCTCTTATCCGCCTCGCCACTTCAACACGTCCTCGCAAGCCTTCCAGCGTCATTCCTCAACTCCCTCTCTGCCTGTCAAGATCTTCCTAGTTTATCACCTTTGTTGCTCCAGTATTCCGGTTCCAACTTCCGTTGCGGAACGAACAGTGAGGACTTCAGTTGGGTTTGATACACTTGATTGCATCAAATCTGTTCGGTTTTTTTTTTATGCGGTGTACAGTCCTCGACCCTGATGGTTTTTCCTTTTGGGAGGGATGAGTCGTTACCAGGAGGCTCCGCCGAAAGGCACCGCTGCACAACCCCATCTACGTCTCGTCGTTCTCAACATCATCTCCAGGACAACAAATCTATCACTTCGAGCCCAGTTGCAAAATTAAGGCGATGCGAAGGATTAGAAATGGGGAACAGGAAAACAGTTCGATGTTGGCTCGCTGCTTTTTCCTTTTTTTCTTTGGTGGTCGAGCTGAGTTTTGGGGTATCAAATACTGGCTTTTGATGGCCTCGTGTTGAAAATTTTTTTTTGAAGAGATTTGCATGTTCGAAGAGGGATATCCCATCTTTTATAATTTAGGAGAAAGGCCTACTAGTTCATCTTGAAGAAAGTCGCTACAGTAGAAGTCTGTATACATGCTTCCCGGATTGAAAAATGAGTACTAAAGCCAAACAACCGACGTTATCGTCTTCTCAACTACCTCTACGTCAGGAGCCTGGGCGAAACAAATGAATTATTCAAAATTGTCTGGCAGTTTCGCGGCTTTTAATCATTAAGGTGAAGCAGTTCTTTTCGAGATACTAACAAGCCGTTGTCTTGATCTTTTCGAAAAACCGTTCTCAATCTCTTTAACCCCCCCCCTTTTCCTGAAGAGGTTTCTCTACGTCATGAAATCTCTAATGATCCAGAAAGAAAAAAAGGCTTAATTCGTGGTCTACATAAACAACCACAGAGGTAGAAGCCTTACATACATGCTTCCCGAAATTGGAAGATTGATATCATGATCTCCTCGAGATCATGATCCGACGAGTTGGAGAAACGGAAAAAAGGACAAAGGAAAAGGCGAAGAACACAAAGGAGCGGGGATGGGGAGGGGATGCAGGCCGTTAAGGTACAGGAAAAAAGGAAAAGACAAAAAGGAAAACCCGCAACGAAACCACCTCCACCACTCCTCCTCCCCACATCCCCAACCCGCCTCTTACCCCTTCCCGAAAAACTTCTTCACCCCCTCAACGCCCGCCTTCCCCTTCTGAAAAACACGTTAGTCAGCCGTACAAGCACTCCCAGTCGTTCAAACTAACCTTCTTCATCTCCCCCTTCTTCCTCCCCCAGCTCTCCCGCGTGAACAGGGGTTGCTCCCCCGTCAACTGGTCCACCATCCGCTGGTGGGCGGCGAAGATCTTCGCCCGCCTCGCCTCGACCGGATCAATGTCCAGCCCCAGGATCTGGCTCGCTTTGTCGCCGTTGCCCCCGTACCGGGCTTCGTCGTAGACGTATTGTTTGCCGGAGGGAGGGGCCCCGTATACCCGGCCGAGGGTGGTGCGACTTGGCGTGTTGGGGTGTTGGACGTTGAACAGTCCGACCCCTGCATTGTGGATTTGGCAGTGGGCGAGGGAGCTGGAGCGGGTTGGGAGGTGCTGGAGGGCGGGGCTAGCCGGTGCACCGGTAGGTGCGGCGCGACATCGGCTGCTGGGGGTGGATGGGGCGGGGCGGGGGTCGGTGAACGGGCTGGGGAGGATGTAGGCGGGGTCGGTAAAGAAGTAGTTGGCGAAATCGGTCTCTCCGATGGAGCTAAGATGTTGGTATAAATCGAAGCTGATGAAGAGGGGCGACGTGTTGGCGCTAGAGCCACCAGCGGTACGAAGAGTGGAAGGAGACTGAGCGCGCATAGACGATGAGTACCACTCCATAGTCGCATGTGACGGTCGGGGTGATGATTCGGGGGATAGTCGCAAATAAGTCGAAGGACATCTCGAAGGAGGTAGCGACGGCGAGACAAAGAGGTTCGTGAAAGGGTTAGCATTCGAAGCAAGCTTCTGACTGAGTGGTGACGAGTTTGATCTAAAGGCTGGATGAATGTTGGACTCGGAGTAGACCGGCGATACAGCACGTGGCAAAACATCCTTGTAGAATTGTGCAGACGATGAGAAGGGCTCCAAGTGAGCTGGTTGTACCGGCAATAGTCTTGGCGAGGGTAAAAGATGGGAGTTACCTTGTTCCACTGTATATGTGCTGTCATACGCCGACATCGGCAGAATCTCGAGACGAGCTGGCTTTTTGCCTTTGACAACTGATCCTGATCGTACAGCTTCTTGTGTGCATGTCACCGGTAGTGGAGGTAGAGGTTTATCAGGAGGCGGTCCTGGGGGAGCTGGCAAGTACCACTCTTCAGGGTCCTGATACTTCTGCTCAGCTGGTGATGCGCAAACAGCGCTAGTGACGGCAGATTCTGGGTGGTTCCCTTCCATAAGATCGTTATTCGAGTCTTCTTCGAATAGTGTCGGCAAAACTGCCTCGAAACTATCTGCGACTTCCTGCACAGTCGGCATATATCGTGGACGCGGGCTCAGTCTCCCAGGCAAAAAGCTCTTGATCAGATTTCCGGTGCTGCATTCGCCCCTACGGTATGCATCGGCCTCCACCATCTGTCTTAACGGCTTTCCACCAGGACCCTTAAGCTCTATGGAGGTTGGTGTAATTGGAGTTAACAGTATGTCGTCGATGATCATATAGAGAGAATTGAATGAGGTATCAGTGTTTTCATCAGAGTCAAGACTGTCGTCACAGCAGTGAAGATTGTCGCCATCAGAGTGAGGACTGTCGTTATTAGGGTCAAGTCGGTCGCTATCAGAGTTGGAAATGTCGCCACAGGAGTACAGCCTGTCGCCATCAGGGCTAAGAAGGTCACTATCAGAGTTAGAACTGTCGCCACTGGAGTTAAGACTGTCTTTATCAGAGTCACTGTGGCCAACAGAGAACTGAGAGTCTCTGTAATAAGTACTATATTCATCTCTGGATGTAGGCGTTCTCCATTCAATGATGGCTTCCTCGATAGATCGAATGGTGGAAGGAACAAGTACGAGTGAGCTGAGACCCGTACCATAATCCATAGCGTCTGTATCATGTAGGTGCTCGTCGATTTCTTGATGAACTGAGGCTTCGGCACTACCTAGAGAGGCGTCCATGGGAGTATGACCGGGACGTTGATCTTGCGCCAAGCTTAGAGGGAAGGTAGAAGTCTGACTTGGGCGGTGATCTTGGATCAAGTGTGGAAGAGAGTTCGGAGTCTGGCCAAGGCGGTGATCTTGGACCAAGCCTTGAAAATATGGACCATGATGCTCTACCAATTGATTTCTCCCATAGGCGACATTGTTTGCTCCTTGCAGATCGTCTCGTGAGCTTGGGCTACACAAGGCACGGTGATTTGTTGCTTCGCTAGCCGTCATAATTGCTGATGGTTGTGAGCTCGTAGTGGTGAGAATGAGTGACACGAGCGATAAGCTATTCGAAAAGCGGTGCCTATAACAGTAGCTGCACGACTGTTATGAGCAATGATGTGAGCTGCACGTTACAAAGCTTTGGAACGTAGTATGAAACGAAAGAAGTAAGACAGCATGCAGAAATCACAAGGAGGAGCGGTGGGGCAATAGTCTTGTCAACCGCTAGGAGGGTCCAAACAGCCGCTTAGGGGGCTCTCACAGCAGCGGTGAATCTCTGTTAAGAGTGAAGCTACAGAGTCTTGAACTATCCCGCTGAGCTCCCGCACATCAATGTGAATTTATACCAACTGACGCTTTACTGGCGGTCACATAGAAGTCCGCGGGACTTTTCCCAAGTCGCTAGTTCATCCCATAAGCCCGCAAAAGTGACAATGTCGGATATTGGTTGATCTTTCCTGTCAGCCCTAGAACGATCTACGGTGCATCTCAGCGTTGCGTTCGGGAAAGACTGCGTATATATAGCATCTCGGAGAGTATTGAGTTGAGAAAGGCGTGAAGTGCACATACCTCGTGAATAAGGCTTCCAATACCGCAAAGCCCTTAAGAGAACAGCCCTTGACAAGTCCATCATCCTTCAAATTTTGAGATGAGAAAAGTGCGTTTATCAGATGAAGTCAAATGTATCACCACCCTTATTTCTAAGCAACGAAAGATGTCTTTTGGTCCCGACAGTTCTTTCGAGTCTCAAGACGTCCAGCCGTGAGAATAAGCTTCTAACGTTTGCTTCGCTAGCTTCCACTTTAGCCTCTGCAATACTGGAACCCAAGAAGCCCCCTACAATTTCCCGATAGAAAATTGGATTATCTGGTAATCCATACATGATAACCTTCTTCACTCCCCTAAGATGATAGCGCCTGAAATGGTGGGCTCGCTCGGTATATAGCAACACTGAGTGGCGACCTGTGAAGAAATGGCTTCGCGCTCGAGCAACATCACGTACCGACGTGTACTCCGAAATGGAGCCAAATGAGATACTCTGAGTACTCGAAGAAGAGGCCAAGTAATTCCGCACCCGTACAAAGTCTGCATATAACGGAAAGTAAACAAGAACGCCTTGGCCACTTCGACCACCGCTGTCTGAGTATTTCGTCAAAGATGGCACGATCGAGGAAATGAAGTATTTGAACCTATCATCAGGATCTGTGACTGGGCTTGTTGAGTCGTAGCGTGAGAAGGTCTGCTTGAGTGTAATACCCAAGTCAAGCATCGCACCATCGCAAGGCCTCGACAACTTCACCTTTCCCGCCACGTTCCGCATATTTGAAGCGAAAAGCTTGTTCAACGAGGGGAAATTGAATGCAGAGAGCAAGATAGTTTGCCTAAGATATTTGGCATTCCCGTCAAGATACCAGCCTCTGACGCGACTAAAGTCACAGCCATGGGCTTCCTTAGGCTGTAGGTTGAGATGGTCGAAGATGTACTCAACATGCTCCCAATTTTGCATGATGAGTGCGTCAGCTTGATCAACGATCAGTAGTTCAATCGAGCTGAGAAAATCATGATCCTGTTTCTTGACATCCTCCACCCCCAGTGCCATCCGAAGCCCGAGGGGACTTGCAAATATGACGTCGGAATTATAGAATTGTGCGAAGTACTTGACCGTTTTCCGAGTGAACTTCATGCCGAGTCGAAACATGTCATCATCATTGCCGCCAAAGAGCTCCCTAAAGTCTGCTGGCTTATCCTCCGAAAAGTCGTCTTCGCCTTGAGCGTAGGAATCTTGGAACCTTTTCCGATTCTCTTGCTGTTCTGGTTGACATAAAGAGGTGATTGTGTCAACGTATCTTACACACGACTGGCGGGTCGGTAGTATGACTAGAACTTTCGGGCGAGTGAAACCTTGATCGCGAAGCTCCAGATCTTCGTCATGGTTTTCCTTGGATAGTCGTGAATTGTTCTTAATTACCTTATCACGAGTCTTGATAATGTGGTTCAATAAATGTAGACAGGTAATTTTCCGAAGATCTTCCGCATTGTTGATGGATCTATGGGCAAATAGGAGATCTCGGTAATTAAAGATCGATTGGGCTACATTCCCAGTCAGGTCGTTGAATGCCGGCAAACATTTTGCCGCAGGTACTTTGAGCTTTTCTTTAAGCTATACCAAGTTTAGAACCATGGGGGAAATGCTAGCAGAAATTCTTACATCTAATTCTTGTGTACTCCGAGGTATATTTGAGCCAGTCAACGGCACGTTCTTCAAGCTGGATGGATATTTGAAATAACATGACCAAATTGAGTCTCTATCTGCCTTTGCCAGTAGCCACTTATCGTTTTTGACATCTGAGATGCAAAGAGCAACTTCCATCTCATGTGTACCGGCAAAGTGCCTCATAAAAGGGTCATCTAGTGATATGAGACCGAGTATGCGCACAGGCTTTGGGGGACTTACTGTCGTCAGCATCATCCAGCTCATTAGCATTCTCAGCATCATCCAGTTGGTGGTAATCGGTTTCCTCTGGCTCTTCTGCGAGATACAAATCTTGATCCAGATCGTCTTCCTTGTTAAGATGATTCTTGTGCTCGACCTTGCGCTTCTTCCTCTGGGGTTGCCCGGGTTGATTGTTTGCATTCAAGGACTCAAGCAGTATGCTGTAAGGCTTGGCAGTATTGTTGGCCACAATGTCATCTTCGCTAGTACTCGACAGACCACCAGTTACGGACCCATCTTCATCATCATCTAGCTTGGGGCTGTCATTGCTTTCACCAGAGTCATTATGAAGTGGTTCTTCAACCCTAGAAGAGAGGAAAGTCGATTTATTGTTGCCATGTGCTTTGGCATTTCCTCTTCCTCTTCCCCTCCCTCTGCCTCCTCCTCTGGGTTGGAAATTATGGAACCCTCTTGAAGATCCTCCACCACGAGTGAATGGTGCCATAACTTTGAAAGTCAGGTGTGTCAGGATTCCCCAACTGAGGAAAGCAAGATATGTCAAAGGATCTAATCTAATCTCTTAGCGCACGACTACTATCCCACAAAACTTTTCGCCAAGAGTAATTTAGGGTTATTGTTCCTGGGCTATCGTTTGCCAGATCATCTATGGTCAACAAGAGGGGAAGTAGTTTTATCCTGCACAACAAAACGTGTTGAACGACATGGTGGACACTGACTCCTTCCTCCATCTTGCTAGGCCTTTGGGTCCAGCGGCAGTAGGATCGCAACCAACAACAGCGCCTCTAAACGTGATAGTACAGCCTCAAGTACGTCGCCGCCCAGATCCTCCATGCAGTAATCTTAAGTTTTGGAAATAGGCTATCTTCTCCATCCTCGATCACTCCCTTCGCCGCAACCCCGACCAAGAGCGCGTAATTGGCACCCTCCTCGGCGTCCGAAGCGAAGATGGCCAAGAAGTCGAAATCCGCAATTGCTTCGCAGTGGGGCATACAGAAACTGCCGAACAAGTCGAAGTCGACATGGAATACCAAAAGCAAATGTTATCGCTACATCTCAAAGCTAACCCCAAAGAAGTGCTTGTGGGCTGGTACGCCACGTCCGCGGAACTCAATACCTTTTCGGCGCTTATTCAGAATTTCTATGGAGGCCAAGGCGATGGAACGTGGCCGCATCCAGCGGTGCATCTTACTATAAGTACGGACGCGGGCAAGGATATTGAGGCCAGAACGTATATTTCGGCGCCCGTGGGAGTGACGGCGGAGAGGGCAGCCGATAGTGCGGCGTTCATACCTGTGCCGCATGAAATAAGGTATGGGGAGGCGGAGAAAAGCGGCTTGGAATTGATTTCGGGCGCCAAAGATAGTGTGGACAGGACGGCGGACGTGCTAACGGATATTGAGTCGCTGGAGAGGGCTATTGAGGAGGTACTGGGGATGCTGGAGAGGGTGTCAAAGTATGTGGAAGCGGTGATAGAAGAGGAGGCGCCACCGTCTAGTGCGTTGGGGCAATTTTTGCTGAATGCTTTGGCGTTGGCACCAAAGGTGGATCCGGTGGATATTGAAAGGGATTTGTATGTTGAGGCTCTGCGCAGTTTGATGATTTTGACTGACAGCGTACAGCAACAATCACATTCAGGATGTCTTAGTTGTTTCTTACCTCGCCAACACCATCCGCACACAAATAGATCTTTCAAACAGACTAGCAACGGCAGCGTTGACCATGGGTGCGGGCGATGGGCTAGGGGGTGGACAGGCTAACGGAGCTGGCTCAGAAGGTGGGGGAAGGGGAGGTGGACAACGTGGCGGGCGGCGCGGTGGAAGAGGGAGCAGTGATGCCTGAGTGCTTATTTGAGATATCTTTGCCATACTCAACCTTTTTTCGGGCAACATGTTGATTGCATGGCAATTGGGCAGAAAAGGCATGGCGTTTGGGTTCGGGGCTCACGTGCCTTGTGAACAATCTAACATAAAAAGCATAAAGGGTTCTGATACGGAACTCTACCTTTTCAGTTCTATTCTATAGGCTTCACCTCGGTTTTCTAGAAGCTCCTCACTATTTTTCAATTCCACTTGGTTTATCCGAACCAAATAATCTCCCAGCAAACCTGCCGCAATTCCTCCACCAGTAAGCCAGGCCCCGTTCCTAAACCACCACCAGCAATTTCCCACTTCCTTCAACTTCACTCTCCATATCATCAACCCCAGCGTTGCAGCTGCACTCCCACAACCACCCACGAAGAAAACCGGTCCAGCTCCACTTGCCATTCCCGCCACTGCAAGCAAAACGACCTGCAAAACTGCCAACCCTGACAACACTCGTTTCGTCTCATGCTCGTGCCTTAAGGCAATACTTTTGATGCCAGCCTTGGCATCGTCTTTGATGTCCATATGAGCGTATATCATATCATATAACACCGTCCACGAAACACAGCTCGCGTACAAAGCCGCGACAGCTTTTGCAGCAGAAGGCTCAGCGAGTGTGTCAATACCCAAAGCGGGGAAGCCCATGACTGCACCCCAGGAGAAGGTGAGGCCGAGGATGAATTGGGGGTAGTCTGTTACTCGTTTGGCGAGGGGGTAGGTCGCTACTAGGAGCAGACTCGGGATACCGTAGTAAAGACACGAAGTTGGGAATTGTAGGAGTATGCCCAAGCCCGCTAGGAGCTGGAACCCAGTGAAGGTCACGGCCTGAAAGGGCGTCACAGCACCCCTCGCAATAGGTCGAAGCCGAGTCCTTGCGACATGAGGATCTAGGTTTCGGTCCCAAAGATCATTGATGGTGCACCCTGCTCCTCGCATAATCAAGGCGCCGGTGAAGAACAACAGGGAGGTGGTGAGAACAGGAATGGGAGGCGAGGCGGTATAAGAAGCTGCCATGAGGGTTGAGAAGAGGCAGGGAAAGAAGAGATAGTAGGTCCCGGTTGGTTTATCGAGGCGTATGAGTTCGGCGTAGGGGATCCATGAGTGAGGGAGGTGAGAAATGAATCCAGTTTTAGGGGGCTGATATACCAGTGGTGGAGGAATTGGAATGGCGGGTTGAGTTCCGGAGAAGGTTCGAGTATTATGGTCGTGCTTCGGGTTCTCAGAACTGTGTGGCAGGATCTTTGATGTGAAGACTGTATGGCTATGGTGCGAAGACGAGATAAAAAAGTCTGTTTTATACGCGCACCTCAGGATCGAGGGTCTAAAATGTCGTCCAATGGCTCCATTCATTCGGAGGTATCGAGTATTGGCTAGGTTCAGGAAGAAACCTCTGGAGGCTGCCATTATGCCAGTAATTTGTATTAAAGCCTCGGTATAGGACTCAAAGCCTGTTGAGATAGTCGGAAACCTTCACCACTTTCCCAAACTATAGAATTCTAAACATCATTTCAAAATCTGCTCCTTAGTAAAGTCATACACTGAAGTTTGTCTAAAATAGGAAAGTCTTTGAGATAAAATATTTTGGGATGAAGGAAGAGCGGGTAGAGATGAAGAATTAAAGGAGACGTGATGGTCGAGGGTAAACTATGTGCATAGACAAAAACCATACAAATACAGAGTGCAATACCTTCTAGAAGTCTAAAACAAAAGAGAAACCTCAGGCATCCATTGAACCTCTGGTATCACTTGCGAAAGCACCTAAGCGCGCGGACTGATTGGTGTTTTAGCGCGGTGTCTCCGATGCTCCACTTCGAGCTTCAAAAAGACATAGGAACTTTGTTATCGTCCACAGTCACCACAATACTCCCACCTTCAGTCTTCCATTCTCTAGCTTCATCGTATCTCGTTGAGCCTTGCGTCTCATCAAGGAAATAACGCTAAACAATTCACGCTAGTCAACACTCATCGAGTTCGTTCCTCGAAGTGAGATGAATGAGCCCGAGGCAACACCTCAAGCTTGAGCACCATTGCTGCGCAAACTTCAGCACCGATCTATGGCAGTCCTCCTATAGCTTTGGAAATCGACATCTCACTTAAGTGCAAGCCTGACGCCAAAATGCCAGCCCAACGACCATGTGCATCGTTTGACCCCATCTCACCGGACTTTGACCTCACCGCTTTTGTTGAGGAGAACCCTAATTTCGAGTATGTCGTTCGGATATCTTGTGATATGATTGAACATCAAGGGCTGGAGGCATTTGAAAAGCTAGTTCTTCTGCATGTTATAATTGGAGGAAAGCCGCTGGTCATTGAAGGCTGGCAGCACAGGTTGAACGAGTGGACATTTACTAGTCAATGGTTACGAGATAATCGTAGCAAAAGATGTGAGTTTGGTACTCGAACGTCCTGGACATTGCCCTAGCTTACCACATGATGTAGTTGAGCAAGCCCGTAACCTCACAACCAAGCAGAATATGGCACTCTCGATCGGTCATTACCTGAACAATATGCCCAAGCTCACCAACCAATGGAATGCTTACAACTACAAAGACCCAGATCGGCAAAGGATTTACCTCAAAGATATTGACTGTCCCGAAGTATGGCACGATAAGTTGAAAGAGCAAATACCTCCCAGCGTGTTCTACCTCAATGACAGTACTGGAGATATTGGTGGGCCTGGGTCGACAAACGAAGCAAATCCAAACGGACCAGGTAGTAGGAAGGGCCGTGGTGCTGCTAGAGCTGGGGATCTCATGAGCTGCCTACCACCGAAGATGAGGGCTGAAAACATGATGTGCTACATTGGGCATGAGGGTACATATACTCCCGCTCATAGAGAAATGTGCGCAAGTCTAGGTCATAATCTCATGGTGGAAACCTCGAGTACTGTCGACGACGATGGAAAGCCGGCCAAGCCGGGCTCCTCCATCTGGTTCATGACAGAGACCAAGGATCGACACTTGGTTTCAGAGTATTGGCTAGCGACCTTGGGCCATGATATCGAGGTCGAAGCTCATTTCGCTCAGATTAATGCCTGGAAAGCAGCACCGTTCAAGACCTATATCGTAGAGCAGAAGGCCGGAGATTTCATCCTAATCCCGCCTTTGGCTCCTCATCAGGTATGGAATCGTGGCACAAGGACAATGAAGGCGGCATGGAATCGGACTACGGTCGAGACTCTGGAGATGGCACTGAATGAGGCACTTCCCAGGGCAAGAATTGTTTGCAGAGATGAACAATACAAGAATAAGGCGATTGTCTTGTTCGCCCTTGAAAAGTATTCGGGTCTGTTCAAGCAGGTAGACCTGCAAAGGCAGGCGACAACTGACCAGCAAGTCATGCTTGACCTCAATTACAGCCCAAAGATACGTCAACTTCAGAAAGACTTCAGGCGACTTTTCAACCTCTATACTCAGATACTGCTCTCAGAAATGCTTGCCCCAGTCTCGTCAGGTGAGAAGAAAGGGCAGTATCTACCTTATGATAGCTACGTTACTTGTTCGTACTGCCGATGCAACATCTTTAATCGGTTTTTAACGTGCACGTCGTGCGTTGTACCCCTTGAGAATGGCGACGAGGACACCTATGATATTTGCATGGAGTGCTTTGCGATGGGACGAAGTTGTAGATGCAGCTCCAAATACAAGTGGGTGGAGCAATTTCCATGGCAAGACCTCGTTGGAAAACATGAACTTTGGAGACATCAGATCATTAGTTTCGACGGCGGGCTTACAGACAAAGCGCCTCAGTCGCTTGAAGTTGAGAGACAGAACTTGGGAAAGAAAACCTTGGCCCAAGTCTGCCAAGAGCAGTTGAAAATCCGACCTTGGCAGGACCCCACGAAAGAGGTCAACAACAGATTTCCAGACGAAGATCTGTCGGATGACGCCCGCAAGCTTACGGCCAAGTCGAAAAGACGACGATTAAAGAAGGCACGGAAAGATCATATGTGTTGCCATGTGTCTCATTTCCCAGAACCGCTTTGGAGACTTGCTCACTGCAAGTGCGGCCGTGTCTACACCTATGGGAGTTTGTTTAGAATGTTCGACCTGATGCCATTAACTGTTATGGAAAATCCCAATTGGAAGTGTCCGCACTGTCTCAAGATTTGCTCATGTGGAACCTGTCGCAATATGAAAGGTATGAAACCTTTCGAGCCAACCGGAACTATGTTAGGCCATGATACCAAGAAGGTCGCCGACCCAAGAAGTGTCGAGAGCCTCGTCAACTTTAGCATCTCCAACGTCGGTTGGATTAAGAAATTTGGGGACGATGACCCTCATGATACGAGACGTCTACGGCGTCGGAGGGATGAGGCAGAAATCGAGAAATCCAAAGATCCTGCTCTTGATGATCACTATGTCAATGACGATGAGCTTACTCCTACGAGCTCCCAGCCTCCCGTCACCTCTCAGTATAGGGAGAGAAGTATACCCATTGATCCGATGCTTCATACAGACCAACCATCCTCACGACCTCATCGAAGCGTCGTGCAGCCTAACGCAGGTAGTAATCACGTTGATACCCTAACCCGCACGCCAGGTGAAGATAAAAGGTCTCGGTATACTGCACCTATAGCTAGGATGATGGAAGAGAATCCTCGTTATGGCACATTCACCACAGAGGATACAGGCATCACCTATCAATACCCAGATCCTACTCTACCTCAAGCCGCGCCTTCCCCTCAGGTAGACCGCTATCCTGGAAAGCTAGCACAGAATGGTCAGCAACCGCACAGTGATCCGCAGATTCATAGTGGCATGAAGCGAAAGCGTTCAGATAGTCGCACCATAGTCCAAAGTGATGTTGTCAATTCAGTAACTAATGAGTTTGCGGGAACACCAAGGAACGACGCCAACGCTCAGTATCACCAAGCGAGGATAGAAAATACATTGGCGGAAGCAAGACAAAACGATAGATACATCAGTGCAGAAGCTGCTTTCTACGGGAGGTCGTTGCTGGTCATATGCCGGGTAAACGGGTCTAGGTTGGCTGAGCACGTCAATAAGACACACATCGACCCTCAACTCCAGTCACATCCTGGTGTTAACAGCTCTGGAACTGAGGTACCCGAGAATGTGATTGTTCAACCGGATCTTCCAGTTTATTCTCACGCTAGTACTGCAAAGCCTAACGCGGTTGTCAAAAAGAAGAAAGTGAGGGTTGAACAAGACGAAGATTTCTCGACCAACAAAGCACTCCATCAAAAACCGTCAAGAACGAGACCAAGTCTGTCCGAAGACTTGCGAAAAACTTCGGCGAGGTACCAGGAAATCTCAAGTGACACCGACGATACTGATCGATTCGAAGAAGCTTACCAATCAGCCCCTGTCCAAAAAGTCCAGAAGACACGCAAACTGCCCGCTTATTTGGCTCGCAAGAGCGATGGTGACCATATTGCGCTTCCGAAGGAGTTATCCAACGAGCCGAAACTTCGTGGCCTCCCCAGGAGAAGTGTTCCTAACCAACACCGACAATCATCCTTGAACGGATTAGTCACAGAAGAGCACGACCGCAGTCACAACCACTCCCCCGCTCCTCTGCGTAGCAGTCCCACAGCCACCCCTCCACCAATCGATCCCCACCCCGCTGCCCCCCTCCCCGCCTCCGACGCCTCCATCAACCTCTCCGAACTCGGCCCCGGCGCCACAACCATTACCCCCATCGACCCGGCCCTCGCCCAAGCCGAAGCCAACCGCAAAGCCAAGCTCCGGGCTTTACAATGGGCCGAAAGCGAATCGGAGAATGAACAGTCGGAAAGCGAGAGTGAAAGAGCTAGGGTCGCAGAGCAGGCTGTCAAGGCGGTGAACGCGGCGAGGGAGAGATTGGAGGAGGGGAAGGCGGTGGCGCCCAAGCGGAAGCCGGGGAGATCACCGGCTATGACGTCGATTTTCGATCGGCCGGGAAAGAAGGTCAAGATTGCTTCTATGGAGAAGGCCGACGCGAAGTAGAAGGGAGGAAAGGGGAGGAAAAGTTTGCCGGGTGGGTTTTCGAGTGGCTGAGAGTATGATTTGTGAGTATGAAATGTATTACCGTATAGTGATTTATGAAGACGGCAAGTTTCGGCGCCTTTAGGGCAGGGAGGTTTGGATGTACAAGCACCAAAGCGTTGATGTATGCACGTTGTATGTACATTCCCTCTTCTTCGCCTATGGATGAAGAGGGTATGGTTCGATATGATGTCCTTAAAAATTAAAGCAAAACTCCAAATAAAGTCTGGTCACATGGAATTTAAACCCATCCACCACCCCCTCACTCCCCTCACAAAACCCACGCCGAAACCTAATTCTCCCCTCAAAGCACACCATTTCCGAGCATTGAAAAGCTTAAACACCTCTATAGGGGATAGGTCGTGTGTTTGTTGAGATGATGGGGTGAGTACATTGGTGTTTTTTGTTTTTTTTTTGGTATAGATGCGTTTTCGTGCTTGGCGTGCGGAGTTTTTGGCTGTTGAGGATGGATATGTGGGTGTGTGGGTGCGGGGGGGGGTTGTTTGTGTTGGGGGGTGGGGTTTGAGGGGGAGTTGATTGGGGGGTGGTAGGTTGTGTGTGAGAGCTGAGAGGAGGGTGTAAGGGGGATTTCAGGATGGTCGAATGGTGGCGTCTTTCGGTAACGTCGTTGTCATCGTGTTCTGCTCATGTGGTACATGTGAGGGTGTGAGAGGCTCGGGAGGCGGGGAGGGAGCAAGGTGGTGATGGAATTGAAAGATCGGACGGAGTTGGATTGGGGGATTTGGTCAAGGCCGTTGGAGCGGTATGAAATATTCTTGGCTGCTTGGGTTTTTTTATTCCTTGTATAGCGTAAAGACAGTGTATTCATTTGCATGCAACGCTCGATCGCAGTAGCTCTCCTATATTTGGGAAAAAAGACGGAAGCGGTATATCCATCTCCGCTGTTCGATCAAGGGGGTTTATGGTCCGTCCGGGTATGTGAATGGGGTGGTTTGTGCATCGTGGAATTCGTCTTCTTCGTCACTGTCTCCGAGATCTTCGACCTGTAAGTTACTGAGTCCTGAGCATGCAGAGTCTCCTTCAAGTTCCCTTTCTTGTGTATCAGGTCCATCCCCCTCGCTAGTACGGAAAACCCCTTCGATCTTATCACTCCACGTTGCTTTGGACTCATCTTTGAATACACGGCATTCTTCTTCGCTGTCTTCAGAGGATCCTCCATCTTCGTCACTGCACCAATCATCTAGCTCGGTCTCACATCCCTCGGTCTCAATCGTTATCATACCTTTTCTGTACCTACTTTGTGCTTTCCGTGTTTGCAGGTTGGCGAAGAATGCCGCTCTGGGTCTTTCATTTGTAATGGTACCCGTGCTCGTCTCGACATACTGAAAACTGCGGTCATCTAATTTGATCTTCTGCCACCCACGAGGTAAAGGGGGAAGTGGGGTTTCCTTTGTTCTGATCAGCTCTTGGAGGTCGAACCACCATGGTTCCCGGCTGCGATCGACGGTTGCACAATTCCAACCATACAAATCTGCGGAACTTATAGAGTAAATCGGACGGTAATAGTGAAACGGTGCGAAATCACAGTAGAAAATGTTCAAAAGAGCAATCTCATCCCATCCAGCGTCTCGTAACGAAGAAGAATGCGCCAGCTCCCTTCTGACAAACTCTTGTATATCTTTATGAGCGCGCACCGCGTGCTTCCAAAAACCGAAAGCGAGTGTTCCAGCGGCTAACGCCATAGTAGTTGGTGTATGACCATGGCGGTCAGGTAAGTGGGGGTTGGCTCCTCGACGGAGAAGGTGCGACACTGCTCCACGATATGGATCTGGTGGGGGATAGGAATATAGACTAGTGCAGGTGGAACGTATGATGAAATGCAAAGCGGTATACCCAGCTCTTAGATCTTCGTCTGGTCCGGTCTTCTGAGCGTCAACATCGGCACCCTTGTCAATTAACAAGTTAAGCATTGGTATTGTATCATCCCCCAAACCAGCATATGATAGTAGGATCATGATGGGTGTCTCATGGTCATTGAGATGATCGCGGTCGGAGTAAGACTCCTCCTGTGTGAGTAGCCAATAGAGAGCCTTCTTTGCAATAGGATTCCACGTGAGACTTCGCAAGCACCAACGAATAAGTAGTATTAGCCAAGATGTGTCGGCTTGTCCGTACGTGACGAAGGCGCGGAGAGTATCTACAACCTCATTTTCCGATCTATTCGTCACAAATCTTATCGATGCCGCTACGTTTGAAAGAGGTGATCTACGTTGCCAGTATTAGTGGTGGATGTAAACGCAATATACGAGTACAATATTAACAGCTGGCCTACCCTGAGTTATTGCATGGCGTATCTACAACAGCGCCGGCTTGAATCAATAGTTTGCACATTAAAGGATTACAACGCAATGCTGCCCACTGAGACTTGTCAGCTTCGAAGTTTAACGATATATTGAGCATAAAGCAGTTCCGTACATGCAATGGTGTATATCCTCGTGGATCGACATCAAATGGCGATGCAAGCTTGTGCTGGAAAAGATCTCTTACGCCACTTAAGTTTCCATCTCTAGCATACTTGAATATCAAGGCATCTTTAGCCACCAATGGAAACTGCCGGGCTCTCCAAGTCCAGCATCCAAAACTTCGAGATATTTGCACATTGAGGCTACGAGTAATTAGCCATGGAGCTGGTCGAATCACAACGTAAGTTTCTAATTCATCGTTTTCAACATGACCGAGAAATTCGTCTTGATGAGTGATCTTGATGGCTCTGGATCGCCACGAAAGTGTGCCAAATATAGTCTTGTACTCTGCAAAAGTGCATTGTGCTATTTTCCTTCTTCCAGACAACAGTTTTTCGTCGTGATTAGCCCCCAACTGCGGTCTTAAGTTTTCATCATTGTCAGCATGCTCAACATAACCTGCACCGTGATTCTTGTCTGGGCCCAAATTTGGAGTCAATGCGAGTGGTGATCTAGTAAGTATAGAACGAGCCTGTTTCCGTTGTCTTGCTCCTAGGCCCGTTTCCTCAACTACATCTATTCCACCGTGGCTCTGCATTGTATCTCGGATTGCTTTCCGAAAGACTTGCTCTAGCTCGGCGCCGAGAAAAGTACTGGCATTGAGGTTGGTCCGCTCTTGGATACGCTCTACCATATGCTGGAGCTCTTCATGCACATCAGTAATATGCTGGTCAACATCTGTTGTGCGTGAGCCAATCGTAACCAGCTCTGTGGATATACTCGAGCTCTGCGAGGCTATGTCGGCGATGCTATTGTTTAGTGCTACGAAGCCGCGACTAAAAGACTTTCTGCAAATGAAATCAACAACCCAAACACTTCATGTCCTTGGCAAGTCAACAAACTCACTCCGCTATAACTTGACGGATCAAAAGCATATCTGGCTTAGTATCCGTTAAAGATTTTTGGAACTCCGCAAGATTGTTCTTCTTGAGAGTAGCTTTGAACGAACTCCATTTACGTTTGATCGAGCGTTTCGAAGCGAAACCAGGTTCTAATCTCTCAACAATCCGCTTGAGATCCTCTACCTTACTATCAGATCTCGTTAAGATCTGAAGTAGCACAGGGTTATTATTCTCATGAGACCGGAACCCTTGATCAAGAACATCACAGAACGTTTGCAAGTCACTGGCGACATTGCGAATCGCAGACGGTGCGTTCTGAAACGAGGTCCAGAAGTCGTGCAAATGCTGCACCTTTTCCGCTAATTGGATGAAGAGCGATACCACACTAACCACGCTCGCCGAGAGCGCGAAGGCTTCCATCCTCAGGCCAGCAGTGGGTAACTTTGAAGAACTTCATAGACAAATTATGAGTAAACGTACTGAAATGGGCTACGGCACTCCAAGATTCGCCTCATATTCCCTGTCTAGCCGGAGAAGGCTGGAGGTTGAGGCTGAGCTGAAGCTGCGTCATTGCATGTAGGCTGCAGACTCCTTACTAGCTCAACCACCACAAGATTTAATTGTAGTAGAGCTGTATCATTGTTGTTCCGTTTTGCAGAACGTTCGAAAGATTAAGCCAGTATATTAGCGTTCTGTGTAAGTTATTCCGTACAGTTCGATTAAACGAACAGAAGATTGTGTCTTGAACGTGCAAGAGCGGAAACGTAGAAATTGAAGATCCCGAGGGTCGGTTGCAATCGTTGCCCACTAAAAAATACCACTAGAATACTAAAAAATACACTAGCCTCCGAATATCAAAGTCTATAAAAATTCACATAGCAGAAGCACACTCAAGCATCTGTTAAGAGCTTCGACTCATGATAAGGACTATGAGTTGATAAAATCAAGGCTCTCTTTCTCACACAAACGTAATTTTGCGGTAATGCATGCTTTTGAGAAGATGTTTTCTCTCTACGGCTTCGGTGACACTCAAAGTCTGTAGCGCTTGGAACAAAGTACAAGTATCCTTGAATTTGGCAGGAACGCCCGTCATGTGACGTGCATCGCTAACCCAACGACCAAGTCGTTCTCACCCACCAGGGTTACACTTCCATGACTACTAGACTTTGTTCTTCAAAGGTAGGTACGCTTATGAAATGCACTGCTATGAAAATCTGCCTTGAGAGGACCTTCAGTGAGTAAAAAGTCATCAATAAGAGGAGCGATGGTGCGTTCAAACCCTTTTCTTCTGCTTGGCATAGTGATGGGAAGGTGCTGGAGGTATCTTATCAATGTCAGATATGGACCCAATTGTTCCCTGTGATGCGGAAGCATTTACAGTTCATTTAGACGATAGAACTGGGACTTGGACACGGACTACGTCCCATTTGCCCGGCTATGCTACAACACCTAGAGCATGCCCTGTACGGGTGTTACGGAGATTCTGCATCCCAGGATGAACAGAGCAATAATAAGCTGTATAAAGTTAGAGTGGGGTGAGTTTTGACCCTTGTATGGCGAATTCTAGGAATGCAAATCACGCTGGTGGCAAGGAAACGTTGAAGGCCTTTAAAATGGTCTTACCTTGATTTTCTCGGTTTACTTACAGTATCAGTATAGTAGTTGAGTATCAATATTGAGAATGGAAGTTGTCTCGACTAGCTTCGGCCCCTCACCATCTTTCGAATCCCTCAATTCTCTGAAATCGCCGGAATAGCATAGGAAAGCTCTCCCCGTTCTGTAAAGGAATTCAATTTCCTTCAAAAGAAACCAATCTCTTCAGAATTCAAATATTTGACCTGTGTACTGTACATATCAACCTAAGCCGCAACTCGAATGCTCTCACGCTAAGCTATTGCATTTAAAAGGCGACAAACACACTCACTCCCTTACCCTTCTCAAAAACCACCCAGACCCAAAACGCATCTCAGCCGGCTATTGAAAAAAAAAAAAAAAACCTAATTAGGCTGGCCACGGCTAGGAGATATCTCGAGCCTGCCGGCAGAAGAGCGTGATTGAACCAGCCGCTGAAGACGAGATCTATTCGCAGTGAAATCCGCAATCCCCTTCTGTTTTCCAAATTGTCCCGAGAGCCCATGCTGCAAGCATGCACGCCCGGAAATGGTTCTGCTGGCCAATTGACATACGGAAGTGGTCTGATCGGCGTACGTGAACAGGCCCCCCCTCGGAGGGGTTGGAAAGTGAGTGGAGAGGGTAATTTGTCGGTGATGACTTGCGCGTGTCTAGCATGCAAAGCGCCGTCCGTCAGCGCCCTGAAAATCAATGGGTTTGGTGTTGGCGTCCTTGACGATCTCACTTCGATGGAGTCGCGTATATCTGGCCGACCAGGACACCAACCAAGCAGGATATGTAGCTTCAAAAACCAACTTTTACCTATCGCTCCTCCTGTCTTGCTTACTTGCGTCTCAACGAATAAAAATAAGAGCGAGCGCATAGAAGAACCGAGGCAGCACGGACTTTCGTACAGTAGTAGTAAGTTGCTAAAGTTAATAAAAAAAGGCGATGAGGTACAGAATCGAGAAATCAAGGCCCCTTTTAAATGAACGACTACTCTCTTTGCGTTGGAAGAGACTGTGGAAATCAACTGTCGCAATTCCTCCATGATTTCTTTCCTATACCCAAAAAATCGGGCAACGCGATAGAATTGGTCGGATTTTTGCATCTACAAACGAGCCTCCTTGCAGAATGTGCAAGTGTGAAGGCCGACGCTTTGATTCTGCGTCCAGTATTCCCTCCCCCACATCGTAATCCGCATACCCTTCCAGCAACATACATACAGTAGAAGACCTCAGGAACAACGAACTAGAAACGCTCCAGACTCGTTTTCCCCTGCTATCTTTGGGAGTCCATTCCACAAGCCCATAGCGCGAGCGATACCTGAATCTGGCACCGTTCATGTATGTACAATAATCGATCAACTGGGAAAGGAAATCCGTTCGGCTTCGACTAATAGAAGACTCTGCTGTCTATGTTTTACATATCGAGTCGCCAACTTTCGCAAAAGTATCCATTCGTTCACGAAATCATGTTCTTTCAAATAGTATATCTGCTACTGACTGGGTTTCCTCACGATGAAAAAAAATCTTCAATTCATTCTCACACTCAGTGGGTTGGGTTGAAAGCCTCGTCACCCAATCCATTGCGCGGCGCAAGGGTACTTGGCGATGATAACTCACGTAGGCCCCTAGAACTCTCTGAAGCGTTCACGCCCGCAGAGGACCCCCAAGCGCCCTTTTGTGTTTGAAAAAATCCCGCTTGTTTGAAAAAAAAAACCCAGCGACGCACGCCACGCTTGATCGGCGGCACACGGGTAGGACGCCTGATAGCTACCCCTCATCTGACCGAAACAAGAAGCATCGATTCTATCGATTCGCTGAAGGGAGGGGCCAAGACATGCATATGTGCTCGAGGCACGACAATCGGGCAACGCCGGAGTGTCGGAGCAGTGAGCACAACCCTTCTCTGTACACAAGAAGAGACCATCTGGGATGGGCTTGGTCGACTTTGCTTAGCCAGGTCCAAGTCGCCTCCAATTTCACTCAGTCCTGATGCTCGAGTGACTCTAAGCCAACGTATCTCGCCAAAAGGGAAACACCGTTACTCGAAACGGATTCATCCAGTATAGACAACAGTATAGTCGCCCTCCAGTAACGACCCCTGTATCTGGGGCTGACAGAAGCGAAACATCGGCGATACTCCAGCCCCACAATCAACCGTGACGCTCCAGCAAAGGTATGTGGGCGTAAACGTAACGAATGCGGTCGTGCCGACCTGCTGTCCCAAAGTGTGCGAAACGGTTGTTGTGGTACTATTCATGATAGTAGTGCTGGTGGACGACGCGACAGCTTTCGCCCAAGTGTATGAAGTTGAGACGTCCGCTTCACCCCCGACCCCCAGGAAGTTGAATCCTGCCGTGATGCCGACACTGACTCCCACGGAATTGGTAATGGTTTGTTCTTGTCAGGAGGTGAAGGAAGTGGATGTGGTGACACCGCCGGACACGATGAATGAGCATGCTGTGCTTGAGCAAGTTTGGGGATCTGCGACTATAACTTGTCGCCCGGCTTGTGGAATGGGATGTGAGACGACATTGACTTTACAAGCACCGGCATCAAAATTGTCCCTCGCCATCAAGCTCTTGTATTCAGACGCCTTGCCTGTCGGCGACTTGCTCTTACGGTTGGTTGATGCTTCCTTTGAGGACGAGCTCTGCAACTCTGCTGTGGGGTCTGGCTTTTCCTTTGGTAGCCGTCAGCTTCGGTATCTGTCTTATGATTGCAGGTAATCTTACCTCACGTTTTTTCAGGAGCGCGGCATCACCGGCTACCCAGGGTCTGCAGTCGTCATCTCCGCAGCAGAACGTGGAGAATAGTGAGGCTTTGCTCTGAAATACGGTCAGTTCTGCAAATGTGCTGCGTCTTTTCGATGACATCAAGAGTATTACTCACGGGGATCGATGAATAATAACAACCAGCATTTTTTGCTGCAAGAATGGTATTGCCAGGTGGAGCACTGAACCCCAGAGAACCGTAAGTTGACTGAGAGTACTGTAAGGCGAGTACAACGCGGCACTGAGGCCCGAGTTCACCAATCTGCCAGTAGACACCGTATCCTGAGCCGACCTTAGCCTCGGCGCCTGGAAATTCGGGATTGACGATTGGTGTCCAATAAGGGAAGTTGTGCGCGCCGTTAGTATTCGCGAAGGTCATGTTGTTCGCCGTATGGCCACTTACAGTGGCGCCTTCGACGGGTTGAGTGCATTGTGGGTCGAGGTAGGGTAGCAGCGCGTATGAATCCTGGGCCACGACTTTGTTGGCAACAAGAAGAAGCCCGCACGCAGTAACAGTGGAGATAGAGCAGCGCATTGCAGAATGATTGTGTCTGGAACAAAGGAGGAACCAAAGATTGAGAAGAACTTGCGTTTTGTGCCTAAAAATGCTGATTTTGAAACAATTTGAGCCGGATTGATCGTTCACACTTCAACAAACAGGTAGACATGATCCTCTTCTTATACTTCTCGTGAATCAGACTTCATTGAGCTCTGCCTTCGATTTGCTTGCTGGTTTTCTGCGCCTCACCAACCCCGAGGTTGCATCCACTAGGCACTAGTCTTTCATCTTTCATGTAGCGGCGCTTTCGAGCTCTACCACGAAACGAAATTCGGGTTTGAGACATCCAACACGGCGAATATTAATCGAATGTAAACACTCGAGTATATCATTTTGTCCTTGGGGGCTGTTGTGTCCGCACAGCCTTGATGTGGTTACAGCCGCGCCACTAAATGACGACGGCCACAGCATCGGCATGAGCATGGCCATGGATACGAAAGATAAGGGCTTGGCAACTCAATATCTGATCGATCGCTCCTAAAGAGCACGTTTCTTGACGCGAGAGTGAGCGCAGCTCGCTGGACGTCTGGTTGGAAGTGACCGAGCCCATACTTGCAGGTTCTCGTAGACAGGCTTCAACGGTGGGAACGCTTCTAAAACGATAGGCATTCCGGTAGAGCAGAGCGCAGGGTCCTGGACGACATTGAGTTATGGAAGGAGATCTTGGCGAGTAGAGCACGATGATTGAGGGCTTCCTTCCACAGCGCTTTTCAGAGCACCTTGAGAAGAAACGAACATCCACAATAGAGTTTGCAAGATAGCCAAAGCGAAGAGATTCGACAACTACGATCTCTGGACAGCCAACATGTTCGGCATGCTCAACATGGACAAGACCGATGAAACATCGCCATCGCTGACGCCCGCTCTTTCGTCTGAATCACTCGGAGGACCCGACGCGGTATCTGGCGCTATATTGTTTGCGTCGAGCGCGGCCGTTACTCGTAGGCTTGAGAAGTATTGCCGGTTGTGCCGAGGATGTTGGAATACAACGTCATATGGGGGCATTGGTACGGAGTATACATAATACAGGTTGAAGCTGGCTGGGAGTCTATCTACTCCGGAGGAGGAACAAGGTGAAACTCCACTAGCGGGCCATCAGCCCTACCGGCCCGAGATAGGCGGAGATTGCCATAGCCCCTATCCAATAGAGAGCATCCAAACTGCGGCGGCCAACGTGGTGGGGGACCGAGTGCGAGTGTCAGATAAGGTACGGGATAAGGTACGGGATAAGGTCCCGTGCCGAAGTGGATGCTAAAGTACTACTACGGCCGCGCTCTGTAATCGTGTTGGATGCGGTAAACCAGATCATATTTCACATCACTTCAAGGCCATGACAGCCAGATACACAGATCACTGTAGAGAGGGCCCTGAAGATGAAGGACTCGTTACCTCGGACCCCGCACTTTCGCTTCAAGTATAAGCGAATACTTGGAGCGAAAGTGCATAAGGTAGGTTTCGTATCTGAAACCGAGGATGTTGGCAACAGCCGGAGGATGCGGGTCGGGTGACGTCCGACTACGATCGGCTGACCATGCGCATAATTCCGCTTTCCTGAGCTAAGGTATTGCCAGTGATTGATGATTGATTAAAGGTTCATTCGAATATGAGATCTACGTACCTATGAACCTCGGGTGTTAGCTTAGTTTTTAGCTTCGGACAATTGGCATGGTCGGCCGAGCTCTAGCGTGGATCACCCGACCCGTAGTCTCCAATAGGGGAGTTGGTAATCTTCGGCTCATAGGGCTGGCAGGGCTGGGGCCCGCTAGTCAGCACCTACCATAAGGTATTCTACTTCCGTACTCCGTAGATAGCCTTCTATTAGCAACAACCAACATACCTTATCAATGCCCCCATATGAGATGACGTCAACAGGGGTGGTAGGAGTGTTGGCCTGAGGGTAGTTCGTTCTCTGTATTTCGTAGCGGTGTTCCATTGGTTTTAGCTTCGATCAGCAGGCGCCTAGGAGTATTCGGAGTTAGCACCGACACCTCAGTCCCCAGAAGAGGTGGTCAGAGTGAAAGTATTCTGCGTTGGAGGCGAGGAATGGGCTGGAAGTCTGAGCAATCTCAAAGCTCTTCAAATAGTCTTTGTCTGTCCACACCTCTTCGGTCAACCTGCTTGGCAGCTCCAAGACCCATACTCAGGGATCCTTCATCACTCCTAAAGATAGTCACGAGAAATAGCTCTCGTAGTCTTTAAACCTCAAGGACAAATCCACCCTCAACGTTTCAGACCCCCGAACCCCAATTTACTCGCCAGGCTTTCATCTCTCCGATAGCTCTCCTCAACAGCACTATCACCGAAGTCCGGACGATGCTTGCGGCGGCGGTGAGAAGAGCTATCGTTACTCTCACCATGACTTCCCGAAGAATTTCTATGACTGCGGCGTGCGGAGCCGCTTCCAGCATCACTTCCAGAACCGCGTGTGTGGTGCGATAACTTGCTACCGCTTTCGCCGTTGGCAGGTATCGGTAATAAGAATTCGCCGTTTTTGGTCGGCGACGGGGTGCTTACGAATTGTTGGGGAACGATTAGGATATCGGTTTGGGTAGATTTGTGGACACGGGAGTTACTGCCTTCTTGAAAGACGGTCCCCTCGTTAGCTGCCGATTTTTCGGGCTTTGTTGACGGTGAGCGTGTTTGAGAGCCAGCATCGACGTGTTCGGCGCCGTCCCCACGCAGAGTAGAAGCATCGTCCATTGTCGAGGATCTAGACACTCTTTGCGAATAATGGTTTGCTCTTGTGGTGCTCAGCGGTTCACTAGGAGAATGACTTCTGACATTCCGGTGCGGCCGAGAAGAAGGCTCATCCAGTACGTCATTGCTTGAGAGATCACGACTGAAGACCGCGTCATCTTCATTGGTCACAGGTGTCGCTTCAGGAGGTTCGCGCATTCGAACCAACCTACACTTCCTACCAGAAATCACGAAGGCCCTGATAGCTTTCTCTCCGTCTTGTCTTTTTTCACGGAACCGCTCCTCCGAAGGTCTGGGGATATGCAGGTACCGCAAAGGCCCTCCGTGCCATGTCCCTAGTATAATGCCTCTGGACGATCTTCGCTTAATATTGAAATTAGATGAGTCACGCATGGTCAGTCTTTGATTGACTTGCATCCCCCTGCTTTTGAAAAGTCTGGTCATATCTGATCGCGCTATAGACGTATAGCCGGTCTCGAGAACAGACTTAGACGCTTGTCCAGCCCGATCCTTGAGTCGGCACGTTTGTCCAGGGGCTTTCGGGTATCCGAGACATTGATGAGACACAAGGGCGAATGTGGCCGAGTCGAAAGTGTCCTTGAGCAGCGGGGCCCATGTGTGATCCTTTCTTGGAAGAATAGCAAGCTGCTCGGGATCATGGAACTTCTTAATGAAGGCAAAAGCAGCAAGGTCACCTTTCCTATTGACACCGGATTCCTTGAGGACTTCCAGGCAACGTGCAACTACTGCACCAAGCTCAGCTTGCCATTCCGGGTGGTTGTCATAGAGTTCCACAAAGGCGTTTGGATCACTATTGTTGAGAGCGTCAAAAAGCGCTGTCTTGTAGGTCCTTAAGCCCACTGCTGGTCTGTAGGTTGCGGACAGATATTCGATCATTGAACGAGATCGTATGAGGTCCACAAGACGGCACCTTCTTGCGTTCCTGGTACATAGACTAACCTCGAGACCGTACCAAAGAAGTAGAAGCCGAGGATTGCGGAACCTCGGCTCTAACTTCCAACGATCCAACAGGCTCTGTTTCATGAGGATGCCTGGATTGGTTTTGATTTGAGTGTTCCAAGCGACTTGTGTACCAGCATGTCCAACAGCGATATTGAAAGATGATGACTCTTTGTATTTGAATGGCTTTGAAGTCCCAATCGACTGCAACGCCATGCCTTCTAGACCTGTTTCTAAGCTCATCTGGCATGACTTTCGAGGTACGAGCCCATTCGGAAGGCCATGACCAATGAGTAGATAGGGTAAGTTGGGCACGAAGAACTGGGAGGATGGACATTTACCGAATTTTCCATCCAGAATAGCAGAAAAGTGGCTAGGAACTTCATCCACCTCGGCAGTGATTTGAAAGCTTCGATGTTCCGAGGCACCGATATAACCCCCAGGTAGGCGATACCAGAGCCAGAAATCCCCTTCGGTAAATTCAGATGCTTTCCAAATGGGTCCCCAGATTCGAGCTAGATCGATTATTGTCGTCCTGATATACGAAAGAGGCCTGGAAAGTGGTGGAGGAGCTCTTTCGTGAGGGTTTATGGCAGGAGGGCTGACATAGGGGTATTTATTCCATTCATTATGAAATTGCTCTAGAACCCAGACGTCGCGGTCTTGTATGAGCTCACCCATACACTTAAGGCTTCTTGGACTGAAAAACAAACCAGGAAAATCCCGCCGCCCGTAATTTACCATCTCCCCTTTGGGAAGATCATCTGAGATGAGGACGTCGCATTGATAGAACAGCGCTTGGCTCAGAATTGCGGCGAAAACCTCCACCTCGTCAATGAGAGTCTCTAAACCTAGTTCCAAAGTCTGAATGCATGTATCAATACGCATTTCGCCATTATCGTAAGGGTCTGAGATTATGGTCTTAGATCGAGTATTCTCTAGTTTCAAGGCTTTAGTCTGTCGGCTACTCCGTGGATTATCGGCATCTTGCTCTCCTTTGTTGGCGGTCACCTGGTCAGATTCGATGCAGATTGTGCTCTGATCACTCCAGCTCCACAACAAAGCATGCAGGATGTCGTTTAAGGATTGTATGATTTTCGAGAGGCTTAATATCTTGAGTGACATCAGTTCTATGACCGCGCTTCTAGCAGTGGTGATTCCCTCCTTATTAACAGATTGCGCCTGCTCAAACCATGTGATAGCATCCATGGTGGGATGAAATTCGTTGAGGTACTCGGCATCTCTGCAAACAGCAATCAAGTAATCTCGAGCTTTCAATAGTCTCTGGACTTGTTCGCAAGTGTCGTTCCAGGACTCTTGACCAGGGGTCAGGAAGGACTGAGGTGGCAAGTTAGATGTCATTTTATTCGCTTCCTGTACTGATCTAGCTTTAAATGCAGCCACAACTTCAGCCAAACTCCCCTTTTGTATCGAATGGTATTTGTTGTTATCGATCATGGGAAGAGCTGCATCTAAATCAAGTTGACTGACACGATGGTCGACATCAAGAACTTGTATCCATACGTCCCTCAGCGACATTGGACAGGTTTTACTATCAGAGTGGCGCCACGTATCAGGCCAATTCTTCCTATTATTGTGATGCTCTTTGACAGCATTTTCAGTCATAGATAACTTTCGATTCCAGTCCGAAGGATTTAGCAGATCCTCATCGGTATGCACGTTCGAGTATAGTTGAATTGGTCGTGAAACCTCTGTTAGAGCCGGCAGTGCGTTCGATTGTAAGGAATCTTGCGACTCAACATCCTCACCGTCTACCCATGCCTCATCATCTTCACTCGAAGACCTTTCCGAATTCACCTCACGGTCTAGTGAATCGTAGATACCTGTGTTTTGTTCGAGGTAATAAGGGCGTGGTTGTGAAGTAGTATCTGGGAAAGGATGCCGGTTACTGGGTACATGAGAAGAGTAAGCCTTAGAAGGATAGTTAGGCGGATACTGTGGATAGATATGTTCGTCTCGATCCCGCCCTACGATGATCTTAGGCGGCAATGCAGGATTCCGTGTTTGCAGTTCTCCCGAGCGATACCCGGATATGTTAGAATCTGAATTGTAGGCATCCCAGAATTTTTGTGGACGAGAGGAGTCAACTCCAGGAAATGGTGGGTCATAGAAAGGCGTTTTATGCCGATTTGCTTCAGTTGTAGCATGGCGACTAGGAGCCCGTCGCCTTTCAAAGCTCGGTGGGCGCCGTAAATTTCGTGGTTCATTGTAGTCTTCATGTTCGAGAAACCCAGGAGAGTGTTCATTGTAACTTGGAACTCTTCGTCCTCTTGTTCTACTCGAGTATGACGGTATGGGAGGCGGTGGGAGAAACTTTTGGTAGGGGTCCGGGGGTAGTGAAATTGCTGAAGGGTGAAGTGCAGGAAGCAGTGGATCCATCGGATCGTAAGGTTGAGTAGGTAGTGGAATTTCCGCCCTATCTATCCTTGATGTAGAGTAAGGACTAAGAAGTAGCGCCTGTTCATGGTCAAACCTCCTACGCTCGTGGTACCGCCTTTCGATTATATCTTTGTCTGCGGAGCCATTTCCAGCTCGAAGGCCCTCTTTAAAGTAATCTTCATCATCTGTGAAGTCGTCACCAGCTCCAGATGGCATAGGATCCAAGGCTTGGCCGGATTCTCTTCTTTTGCGCTCGTCCCTTAGATTGTTATAGTAGGCCAGTTGGTCCCTGTATATTTCCGTTGTTCCACTTGTTGGTGGTTCTTCAGACCGATCCATTGTTGCAAATGGACGGTGCTAAAAATTCCAAGTTTTCGCCAATTCGCAAGAGGAATCACTAGTATGACGGCAATTGTTCTTTCTCCAATGCTTTTGATGATGTGCCGGCCCCAATTTATCAGCAGTGATAGATCTGTCGCCTCCCTCTGTCTTAGACTATGCTCAGAAGTAGCCTCGCTTAATAAATACTCTTGATAAGAAAGCACACGCAGGAGTCGCATCTTGAACCATTTCCCAAAACCTACCTTGCACGAGGCAGTATTTAAGCGCTTTCATTCGACAAGGCTGCGGAAATTCAAGACCACAACGCTGGTGGCTGTGCCACCCCTTCTGCAGAGTCTGCAGAACACGCACCAACCATCATTGGCTGGTATGTATACCAAGCCACACGGAAATCCTTTTGCCTTCAAGGATTGACTTATTCTACCTACCCATGCAGTCTAAATAAAAGAGGCTTACTGTAAGCCATGCATCATCATTGGCCTTGGCGCAGCCGATGGTGGGGCTGGACTGTTCAAACCTTTCCTGTATTCTGCGATATGTAGTATCTTAACGCAAGAAGGGTCATGATAGAAGGCCAAATGAACACAGAAATACCAAAGTATTGTTGATCTCAATTAAGTCGTTTCGGGAAGTCTTTTGAACGATGAGAAATGACAGCGACTTCGTTCTACTGAAAGTGGCTCAGTCCGGGATCTACGAGGTCACGTGATGCTAAAGCCTCGAGTTAAATCCATTCGGCCCATCTTTGCTTCACTTCAACATGTCTGCTTGCTTGCTGTTGACATTTCCCAAACCCTTGTTTTCCTCATCAACATCATCATCATCATCATCCTTTACGGTCAGCACCGTCCTTCATCAATCCCACGAACCCTCAACATCGAAGTCACAATCTCTAGATCCACCAGATATGCCACAACTGCGGCTTTCCCTTCGCTCTCAATTTCGCCCCGTATTTCCCAACGGCGCCGGCACACCAATGGCGAGAAATAGAAAAGCCAAAACACTATTCCCCCTTCCGTAGCCAAGATACTTGTAAAGGCTCGGTGCAAACGCTGGGAACGCAAAGGCCAATCAATATACTACGTAGAAGTTGCGACACCGCTGACGCCGATGCGGTATACCTACTGTACCAGCCCAGCATATATGCCTGCATAGCTTGCATACTGAGAATAATCCCGCACCCGGCGCCAACATCCGGCATGATCCAGTGCAATCTCGTCTGCGCAGACCAGCCGTACCATAAGAGTCCAACGGGGATGAGCACCGCACCGGGAACCATGAGAGGAACACGATACTCGGGAGCGATGGCACCTCCAGCCTTCCTTTGGAGGTAGGCCCAGATTCGGTCGGTGATCCGTCCACCACCGTGTGCGGCTATGGTGTAACCGACTACGAGAGCGAGGTAGTGGAGTCCGCTTCTGGAGACGGGTTGGTAGGTAGCGGTCTATCCAGAGTGGGGCGAAGGATGAGAGAACGATATAGAGGATGCCGAAATTGGAGGCTAGGAAGAAGGAAATTATCTGGAGGGTTGGCTGTGTTGCAAGAAGCCTAATGGGACGAGTCAGGCTGATCCGGAGTTTTTTCGATAGTGTCAGGTAGGATTGGTCGAGCTCCGTATAGAAATTCCTTTACTTTGACCAGTCTTCAGAAGATCTTTGGCTTTGTTTGAAAAGTATTACTAGCTCGGACGTTTCTTTAAAGATGAAAAAGGCTAGTGCTACAAGAAGAGTATCGAAGATGGAGATGAACCAGAATAGCCAGCGCCAACCTACGGCGTCGGTAGTTACAACCCCGAGGATAGGTCCAACGGCGGGTCCAAGTCGAGGCACGAACGTGGAAATAGCCAAGGATTTACCTCGTTCCTCTGGCCTCTAACAGTCTACCAAGACGGCAAAGAATTTCAGGCACCCCGAGCTATCCTGTCAGTCCAATCACCCAACAATCAGGATTTTCTCTCAACTTGATATAGGCCATTACCCCATAAACCTATTGTCATGGGGTATAAGACTGTGCCTTGTGCTAAGAGCTGGCACTCCAAGCACTGCAGGCTGATTAACGCCCTACCCAGCGAACTTCCACCTGCCACCTACCAAAGACGAGCAATTTGACATACATGCATGGGTAGCGGGCCTCTGAACATGAAATCCTCCAGTAACATCATATCTTGCCTATCTTCCTCCGATACTAGGTCTAGATCAATGAGATCTAGCCCCTGCAGGTAATTGCCTATCATGTCTTCGGTCGCAATTATACAATCGACGCGTAGGATCTCCTATAATTCCATTGTTGATTCGGCGTTGTCCGTACAGATGCCTGCGCATCTCAAGTACAACTTCAAAAAACCGGCATAATGGAGTCTACCGGCTACTTTAGCAGCCAGACGTTTCAGAAGCAATTCAGTCAGTGCTAACTCCATTGAAGTTGGTCTCTTTAATTATACTTGTGTTTCTGTTTCTCGCATTCATTACGTCCTCTCACTCTACATCACTGTTTCAACAGAGATATACCGCAGTAAAAGGTCTTGATTAGGACAAACAAGATAGTTCCAGCTTGGGTCCCATTGTCCTGCATTCGGGATGCTCACATTACCATGACCCTCAACCCTTTCGAGTCTGCTGGGCCAAACGGAGCGAAGAAGTCGTGCGTAATGCTGACGTCCCTCTGTGTGGTTTCGTACAATTTCATCTCAAAGTTACGAAACAAATTTCCAATGGCCAGATACAACTCCGCCTGCGCGAGGTTTATCCCCACACAGCTCCTGGGTCCTTTACTAAAAGGTACAAGATACCTCTCGATTGCTCGTTTCTCGTGAGGCGGTACTAGCCAACGCTCCGGCCTGAATTCATGGGCATTCGGGAAAAGTGACTCGTTGAAGTGAATGTCACGTATAGACATACTGATTGAAGTCCCAGGTGGGATGTTGAATGACTTGTATGCCATTTTCGCCTTGGGGTTGATCCTTGGCAAACGTCCTGAAACGCCCGAAGCAATACGAAGACCTTCGGAGATCACAGCCACAAGATAAGGGAGGTTTTTGAGTTGCTGATAGTTTAGCAGGTTAGTATTATCTACTCTGACAGTGCTTAGTTCTTTCTTTAGACGCTGCGCTTTGGCAGGGTCCAAGAGGAGGTAAAAAGTCGTTAGGCTCAAGGTATTGCCCGTCGTCTCGGTGCCAGCACCCACAAGGGCTAGAGCTTCTTGGGCTAGACGAGAGACGGACTTCTCTGAACGAGGAAGGTCCGAATTGTAGATTTCGTGGAGAATTGTTGGATGAGACTTTGGAGGGCTGACCCCTCCTGATTCATGAACCTTGGCTGCTGCATCGTTAAGGTACTAAGTGTGATAGATGATTAGCGGATATCTTTCGGTCAATGGTGGATTACTGACAGCTTGATTATCAAACACGGCAAGTAGAGGCCCGGAATCTACTTTCGCAATGATATATCTAGGTATCGCCATGAAGATTGGAACAATGACAGGGAAATGTCGATTGCATACGCATATCTGCGAAAAGTCTCTCACCACGCGGTTGTAGCTGGCAGCAAAGTTTGGAGACTGTAGCATAAGCCTCGATCTAGGCAGTGCATATTCGGAAATGATGTCTGAAGAAAAACACCGATACGCGTTTGACAGATCGACCGTTTTGGCATTCTTCCTATGCTCTTCTAGTCTTGAAACAAAGGTCTGGACGCACTCCATGATCAAAGGCTCCAACCGAGAGATATTACCCGTAGAGAAGTATTTTGATAGGGTTCCTCTACGAGCATGGTGGAGCTCGGCAGGACCCGTTGCAAAAGTCGATCCAGGGCTTGCTATGAATGCGTAATACCAATGATCCTTTTCGAGCTTTGATGTGCTTGAAAACAGCTGGTCATAGTATTCAGGGTCGTTGATGTGGACCTCCCAAGGTGAAATCCGTACGATTGGGCCTGGTCAACAATGTAAGTTGGCTTACCTCGAGCCACAACATAGGTCTAATGCCAACCGAATAGCTTATGCATTCTCTCAATCTCAAAAATGTACGCGCCCGCGCGTAGGCAATCGTAGTAGGACTCATACCATCCAGTGGCTGCGGCAATTTTCGGTCCAGGTACATTAGCTAGCGGACTCAGAAACACGCGGTAGATGACAAGAACAATGATGTATATCACAGCTACAACGGTAAGGTTCAGGAGGATGCCAGAATCGATCCTCGCAAGGAGTTGTCCTGCCGGTGAAGCCATGATTAGAACTCTTAATACACACTTTGATGTCAAATCTGCGTTATGAAGGGAGGGGGTTTTGCTAGTGAATGTTCCAGGCTTTCTTACTTATCAGGTGACCAAGATGGTTCGGGTTGGGTTAGGCTAGCGCTTCCATATATCATTCGATTCGTCGATCCTGTAATATCGAACTTCCAAAATTATTACTCGCATTGGTAATACCTTTCAACCTAATGAGCATTGATATCGCTAGAGGGATCCTACTGCAAAATGGTGGAACCCTCCAATTATGTTTGTACTGCGAAGGAGCTAGAGTATGGGCTGCCTACTGTTGAACGGCCCGAGACTCCTAATCTTCCCATTCACACAGAGGGGAAGGGAAGAACATGAAGTACAAGCTATTATGGATGATGGTGCTGGAGAAATATGATTGCAGATGTGTAAGAAAGGGTGTTGGCGGTACGAACGAGAAGTTATGTGGTTCGATTCAATGGTTATATCTCCCTTTTCGACCCTCCTCAAACCCCACCTCTGTGAGAAGTAGGAGAACCAAAGGGCAACGAAATGAAGACTTAAGGTATTCAAGAAGAAGGCGCCTTAAACGACCCGAAGAATTCTAGTCCGCTTCCTCAAAACACAAACCCCCACGCTAGTCGTCTGAACCGCGATTCTACTCCCAGCAGCTCCGAGATAACTCGTCGCACTCGAAACTTCCGTGGTTGACACGGTTGGGTTTGTAAGTTCGGTAGTTGAGGTCAAAGGCCTCACGGTTGTCGGAGTCGCGATGACGTTTGACACCGACGAAAGCGTGGGAGTAGATATAATCGTCAGAGACGCCAAGGTTGTTGTGTCAGTACTAGGAGCATCAGTCACACTCCCTGTAGCAGAATTGCCACTAGTCAAATCAGTGTTAGTCATCGGTCCGGGAGAATTAGTGAGCAAACTTTGGCCGGAAGTAGTGATGGGCCCTGTGAGGGTAGGGAGGATCGTGTTGGTTGGGAGGGCGTCAGTGTTGGGGCTGGCGGATGGGCGGGCTTCGATATTTGCGTTCGCACAGTCGTATATGTCTGGGGGGATGGAGTAATAGCAGCCGCAGTAGGCGTAGGCTTGGAGGCTGTTGGGAAGGTTGAAGTTAGTGTTAAGTGCCAGGAGCGAGGAGTGGGGGCCAAGAAAATCAGGGCAAGCGAGGATCGATGGGAAATAGGAGATGGAGGGAACCTTACGTATAATCAGAGCAATCGAGGTACCCGGTCTTTTGGTCCAAGCATCCCGTCTCGTTGTGATTATTTAGCATAAGACAGTCGTTGTACAGGGCGTAGTAATGCGCGCAGAGAACATTAGCCGATTCATTGATGTAAACCACTCTGCAGGAGGATTAGCAATTTACAGGAGGTATTTAGATCGGAAATTGAGAATGCGGACAATTCGTTGTAGCATGAGTTCTCATTGTTCTGCGGATTCTGATTGCAGGCGTCTCGTATGATCTATAAGACAAGGTAAGCAATAGCCGTGGGCTTTGACAACGAGAGAAAGCTGACCGCGTCCTCGCTAACGCCTGGGGTGGCAGATTCACACCGCGCATTCTGACGGCGCTCTGGCATAGAGCGTATATTTCGAGGACGGAAGGCAACGCCTTCTGCGCGATGGAAAGCAAGGAGGAGGGTGCAGAGGAGCAGGCATTTGGAGATGCTTGTATATCGATACATTTTGTGAAGCAGACGAAGATGGTAGGTAATGCGAGATTTGAAAGGGTCAGAAACCGAAATTTGATGTTGCTGTGGTGGCTGACATTCCTCACTAATGCAGAATGTCGAGGAACGCATTCTCCATCTAGCTTCTTGGCAGGAGATGTACGAAAGCGTTATGACAGAAGAATCTCGGCCTCAGTGGTCATGAGGTTCTGCCACAGACATTTACCTTCTCTGCCTTTGACTATCAGTTGTCATCATTGCGGCGTTCGAGTTGCAGTGGCGGCTCTGATAGCCATTCAAATGCATCTTGTTTCTCGCTGGACGGACGCATTGTTGACTGTCGGTTATAATGGGGTTTTCGATACTCTTTTTGCTTTGGAGCTTCGCTGATATCGAATAACTCTGCTGAGGTTGGTACTCCATTGTTGCTACTGGTACCTAACCGAAGTCGTTAGCGATCTGTGACTTGTAAATCTACCTTAGACCCCGCTCGCAGCCTCGCAGGTGGAGAACTCGCTAAGAACTTAAGGTAATTGTGAAATACTCAATGCTTGCATCGAACCGTTCTCATTGAGACCACATGTATTGTTAAGGCGAACTTGAAAGAGAATGTGCCGAGGATAGGTTGCATGAGAGCTCTAATCGTAACGTCCTAGATAGAGGAAAATTGCCTATGTTAGAATAGTGTCTTCGACGAAGGTGGGCACAATTCTAGGTAATTTCCCATTGTATGAGACCATGTAAACGCTTGGTAAGACAGTAATAAATATCCTAGAACGCCCCTTGGAAGATATAGGCTAAAAGATACGCTGCAAGGGGGTATATGCCAACAAAACATCTGTATCCAATATCCTATAACAGAACCCATCTAACGAAATTCGAAAGACCCGGATGACCGCACTGCCCCGTGGCTATGAATAGCTCAGGACCTATGGCGGTGACATTGTAGCAGTCTCCTAGATTCCCACAAGAATTTATAGACTTCTGTATAGCTTCCCCAGCATCGCTCTAGCCATTCTAAGACAGAAGGATACGAGTTTCGCGGTAGGTGTAGGCTTCATCTAGGATTTCTGCAGATCCCGAGCTGTAGGAACAGTCATCCGATGCGAGAGTAGGAAATTGTGTTATCGCCATTTCCGTGGCCTTTAGAGAAGTTTCGGTCGACGTCCAGTCTTATCCAACTTGCTGTGAATGGGCGACAAGCATTGAGTCTAGTATGCGTTTCATCCTGAGTCTTGCCCTTCCAGAACGCCATCGAAAAAACTACCAAGGACAAGGAAGGACTTCTCGTAGGAAAAAAATATTGATCTCTGGCGCCGATGCTATTTCTTTAAAGGCCTGAAACTGCCGCAATTTGATGCCCGCGATAATCGAGGAAAATTGGCCGCAGCTCTGCCAGGCCCAACCGGTGCTATGTCCTCATTACTGTAAAAACCAGCGAAAAACACCCCTCATGTTGGCTACATGCGCTCTCCCAATACCAGAAACCAAGACTCCATACAAATACCGACCAACTTTGGACCTGGCCTTCGATTCCGGAAGGGCGAGTGGCGATCCGTGTCGATCGCCGGAAATAGATCGCCCGGTCGCTTATGATATAGAACGAAGATCTCTAAATCCTTTCTGCCTTTCTGAGCCCGCTGGTCGTGTTCGCAGGGAAGTTCAGCGACCACCAGCGACTAGGGATGCGTCTCCTCGAAAATGGTCCCAAAACCTCGCCACAGCTTGTTGTGCAACTCTTGAGTCACGGAAACGGCCACGGTAGTAGTTGAATACGGCAAACTCGTCCCTGCCCATGACGTAGCTTGTTGGTTGCGCTTGGATGCGCTGCCAGACTTCGCCAATGGCTCGTTCGAGGATGGCACTGACACTAGGATGGACCTGTCCGTCCTCACTGTTCTTGACAATTTCGAGTGCGCTGGCTACAGTGAGCTGAACGGGTGCGGTGCTGCCCATTGTTGATGACGGAAACGGAGTGTTGCTTGAGTGGTAAGTTAAGTGGAAGACAGCATGCGGAGATGCTAGGTGGTCGAACAGTGAGGACCGCCGAGGGAAAACCTGACATTCGGGCCATGTTATAACAATAATTCCGGCCAGCAATTTCCTGAGGCGCTAGGTAGCAGTAGGTACGCCTATCACACTGCTGAGGGCACTTTGCCCTCCATGTGGAAGGTTTCTTTGAGGTAGCGAACATCAAGGAAAGTCAGAGCTAGAGCTACGATACCGAATGTTGGACTTGCCAGGATCGCCTAGCTGCGTGCAAGCCAGCCGCCTGTGGAGGCTATCCATACCACATACGGTCTGACACCTCCATTATCCCCAGCTGGCAGAAGTGCTCAAGTAAGGTGATAAGGGAGGGAGCTTTCGACCCATGCTCGATATCGCTTAGCAAGCAGCAAAGCGCAGTGTGCGCAAGCGTGGTCGTTACACAAAGTTTGGTATCCTGGACACTTCGTGACAGCGATCAAGCTTGTAGTAGTTGTAGCCTTGTACATTGTACCCCGGGGCGGACAGGGGAACTCCTTTGGGAGAGCGACCAGCATTAGCTATTGAACTTATCCTAACGGCAATGCTAAACAACCAGGCTTCTGATACTCTCATTGGAAGGTTATAACGTGACAGTCTATCACAGGAACAGCAGGGCGGCTGTTGGCGATTACAGAGGACGTCAAGGGGCTAAAACTTACTTTTTACTTCTTTTGACTTTCCTGTGCAACCCTGTAGCGCCAAGTACCGGCACTTGTCGCACGTAAAACTGGAGCAGCTCCAGGCTTGTCGTCTTCTCCTTTCCATGGTTAATGTTATTGTTTTCAAGAAACCTAGACGTGTAGCTTGGACGTTGAGTCCAACGCTCCTGGCGGTGTGGAAGATTTTCTTCCTACAGTTCTAGAAGCCAAACTCGGCACTCAACTGGAGCTAAGGCGAGAAATCCTCCGGGTTGGGACTCGGTGACAGCGGTTCCCCTAAACAATTCCCGCAGATCAATAATCCCCACACGGCACACGAAGTCGCAAGGTTTTTACCTGCGCTGCAGCCTTGAATTGGCTTGGTTTGGTGTGCCTTGATGTGCTTTGGCACGCTGGGCCCATACCTTAATTGACACTGAAACAAGGTTTATTTGCTCGAAGCAGTCATACCGCGTGCCCTCTCGCAGTAGTAGTACCTTCGTAGCTGCGAACTGTTAACCGGGCGTCCTGGGAATCTCTCGTGGGACTCTTGCCACAACAATCATCTTGCGACGACGGAGCAAGTCAAACCAATCATGGCTTGACACATCCTCCGCGGTCAGCATTTTTTGACATTTGTAGCTCCACACCGACTCACCGAGCGGAGCGTAAAGATCGCCGAAATCCGCGGATGAGTCTGTCAGCATAGGTTGATCGATCGATCATGTACCTCCCAGAATCGAGTGTAAAAGTTGTTGGTTTACGCAGCGCTATCTCCGCATTTCAAGGCTCTTGTATACCCACCCTCGTACATGCTTTCGCGAGCCCGCCATTAGGCCAGTATCCAAGAGCCCAGAGCCCAGAGCCCAGAGCTGAGGCTCTCACGGAGTCACGGCTCGAACCTGTGTTACCAAAAGTGCTGGCCTCGAGTAACGGGACCCAGGTCATGATTGGGCTGACGTTGGGTGGAGATAATCCGGCAGTCAACTGCAGGACACATTCTTAGCGCCACTCGTCAAGGTTTAGAGTTTGCGACTGGACTTCCAAACTCACGAATCCTTTGACTGACTACTGCTGCACTGGATTAAACAAAGTAGAACCTGGAGGGCGTTGAAAGCAAGTAACCGACAGCAATATAAAAGTCAATCCATCAGTGGTGCGCCTCTGAGTTTGTGTTTCAGTATCTGCAGTTCTGCACCCTTCTGTGGCTCGGTGACAAATTTCTCATCCCATTATCCTGGTATAATATAACATACCAAGGTTGCCTCGTTATGTCCACAGGAGAAAGGATGCTAACGATTGTACTTCGTGTAGGTACTTGTAAATGCCTACTTTGATGTCGCCCAGGAATCCTAGTTCTTTCCTTCGGATGGCCAGACTCCTTGCTCATACTTTGCTAACGAAGCGGGATCAAAGTCATGATGTAGCATTGCTCTGTCTTCATCCAAGACCAAAACCTATAACTATTGACCACTGATGTTCTCCCTTAGTACCAAAGACTATACTGTTGGCTTTCGAACCTGGCAAGTTCCCAAGCGTTGCTTTCAGGCATAATCGACATAACAGAATGATAGCATGCTCGAGCTCAATTCCTGTGCCTGACGATATATCTCGGAAAATGGGTGCCGCATCCACGCCTACGAGTAATCTGAAAGAGCAAGAGGTACAACTTATTGTAATTCTAGGGCGTACCCCTGGCTGCAGTCTAAGAAAATTCTCATAGAGCACCATGAATATGCTTCGTCATTAGCGTTAGTAGGTGTCTTTGACGACTGTAGTACATAGAAGCAAGAATGCTAGAATATCGCAGTCCTGGAGGCAAACGACTTCAATACCTTTTAGTACCTAGGGTTTGTAGATTTCAGCCCTACGCTGCTTACGTGATACGGTTTCTAAGGTACTCACCTCAGAAGTGGTGCCTCTGTGAACACCGGGATGATCTGAGCTCAGTTGTAAATTCTCAACTCGTAAGGTAAGAGGTGAGGCAAGTCGGTCAACATGGAACGTATCCAAATTTTTCATCGAACTACATGTTTGTACCTCCGAAATGCTATCAAACTACAGCAGCGAAACTTAAGCACAACGTCGGGATACAGCCTCCAGCAAAACCCATTATTCCTCCAACGGTCGCCTTTCCTACAGCTCCTATCCAAAACCTCCCGAAGGAAGCCCATCAACCACCTCCCCAGCAAACGCCTCAACTCAACCAAACCCCCATTCAACCCCACACCAAACCTCAACTCTCCTGAACCGTCACTATCGCTCTCCCAGCGTCTCCGGAAGCTCAGTCGAGAATATGGCTGGTCCGCTCTAGGCGTCTACCTTGCACTAACCGCGCTCGACTTTCCCTTTTGCTTCCTCGCAGTACGATGGCTTGGAACAGACCGAATAGGTCACTGGGAGCATGCGATTATGGAGTGGTTCTGGAGCGTGGTACCATATCCCTTCCCGGCTAAAGAGGAGGTACAAGCAGTGGAGATTACGAGTGTGGGAATGAAGGTGGAGGAGTATGGGAGTGTGGATCCGCAGAGCAATGAGGTCGGTATCCCCGGGTATGACCATGGGATCAAGGAGGCAGAAGAGAGAAACAAGAGCGAGAATGCGAGTAAGTGAAGAGTAGCCCATTGAGCCAAGATCAGAGCACTATGCTGACGAGAGGCGAAAGGTATCTGGACCCAACTAGCCCTGGCCTACGCAATCCATAAAAGCTTCATATTCATACGGGTACCTCTGACAGCATCTGTAACACCAAAAGTAGTGAAAGTATTGCGCGGATGGGGCTGGGATATTGGCAAACGAAGACCGAAAGGTCCCACAGGAATAAAAAAGGATTGAAATGGTCGAGTCCGAAGGGAAGTGCCGCACTCTCCTTGTACAATCTTAAAGTCCCCCCATAAACAATACTGTAAATATTTACATCTCTACTCGGGATGCTGTGATGGCTGTAGAAGGTTTTCTTCAATATGTAACCTACTATTGGCGCTACTTGCTGCCATTCATCAATGTATTCTTTTAGGAGAGTTTCTTAGTTCAGATGATAGAGCGTTTTTTCAGTGGCCGGACTAAGAAAGTCCACCCAAGACGCCCAATTTGTTCATTTTAGCTTCAAGCGAGCAGCACCTCCGTCTTCTCTACTCAAAGTCCCCACGATAAGAATTACTCTTAACCAGACATCCTGTCTCATCCAACACAAGTATGGCTACTAGTAACACAACCCCGACATGTGGGCACACAGTGTCAACAACGCCAACCTCGACACCCCCAACTACTCCCAAATTTGAGCCAGAATGCATCGACTCATGGACCCCAGCTCCAGATCCTCGAACATCGACACCGATGGCGCCAGCCAAGCCTGCCAGAGTACCGTCGAACCCAACCATGCCAACCGCAAACGCTCCAACCTCAACCCAAAGGAAGCTGGCACACACAGTATCAGACTCTACTCTCCTGCTTATCATCTTGGCCCATATTAGTCCTCCCGCTTGCATCTATATCGCCTTCGGTGCTGGCTGTTCCTTTCTGCTCAACCTTGCTATTACTGAGATCCAGCCGGAGCTGGGTACTTTTCATGCTTGGTATCTCCTTTATATGTTCTTCCGAAACCCGGACGCAACATGCGCGGATGACACAACGCAACCAGACAACAATAGCGCTATGCAACGACCCATTGGAGCCTGGCGTGGTGGTATGGTTAGCGAATGGCCTGATATCCTGTTTCGGGAGTTTCAGAAAGGTTTCCAAAAGGGTTTTCAGAAAGGTCTCGAGATAGAGCTGCAGCCTCGAGGGATAAGAATTGAGGTTCAGTACGAGGGAATTGATGAGGCCGAGATTTTTGAGGACAATTATGACCAGATTGCTGCGAGCTTGAGAGATTTGAGTAAAGAAATGGCGGAGGTTTTGCAAGAGACGAAGGAGCTTTTAGTGAAAGTTAGGCAAGAACTTCGGAAGCTATGAGGAGACAATCCTGGAGTACACCACGACTCCAACAATCCATCCCCATTCCCCCACAGCCAACGCACCGCGCGTAGTCCGAGCTAAACATTCCTACCGTATGCATAATGTAGCGTCCCGACACAGGCACCCGTATCTCCGAGTGACTACATCACCAATCCCAAAAGCCGCTTGTCTTTTTCTTCCCCCAAAAACCCATAATCACATCAGGAACAATCAGGATTTACATAGCTCCCTGGCACGGCTGGGGATTGGAACAGGAAATGGTTTGTTTGAGGGTTCCATCGTACGATTGCAGTCGTTTATTAGAATTATCTATATCGTTCTAAACCAGGGTATCTAGTAGGAAAATGGTAGGTGCGCTAACCTACTATATTGTACGAAATTTTCAAAATCCACGCTCGACGCTTTGGGTCCCCTTCCTGTGTTTACACCAATTACATATGTTTCAAATACACAGCCCTCCCACGCCCTCAGTAGGTGCAACATCACTCCTCAACCCCTTCCTCCACCTTCGGCGCCGTCGGCGCAAACTTACTGTTCTGCCTGATCCTCGCACCAAACTTATAAAACACGACGGGAATCGGCACCAGAATCAGGGCCACGCAGCCCAGCAGCGTGCCGGCCCAGTTGACGCCGATGCCTTGGAACATGTAGGTTGCGAAGAGGGGGAAGATGGCGCCGGCGAGGGAGCGCAGGAAGGTGTTCGCTGCAATTGCTGAGGCGGCGCTGGAGGAAAGAGAGGAACGGGTTAGTTATGTTGGGATGTGGTGGGGATAGGGGGATTGGCTGGGAAAGGGAGGGGAGGCTTACAACATGAGATAGGCGTCGACGAGGTAGTTGAGGGCTTGGAGGAAGATGGAGAGGAGACCGAAGCCGGTTAGGAGACCGGAGAGGGTTGGGACGATCCAATGGGTGCTCTGCTTGTAGCCGGACCATCCGAACCAGAACAGACCGCATGTGAAGGAGATACCACCGATTATCACCGGGGGAAGACGCCATTCTGGGATGGGGACGTTGTTGTTTGCCGCGAGTTTTTTGTTGTAGGAGGGTTGTGTGAGGGCGATGTATGAACCAGCCAAAAGCTGACCTATAATCATGCCGAAATATGGTAGTCCGCCAACACCAGGGTTCATGCCGTGGATTTGCTGGAAAACAATCGGGTACGCCGTAAGGAAGAGGTAGAGCAGGCCGTAGATGAATGACATGTAGATACTGAGCAAAAGGACAATAGGTTCAGTGACGAGCAGTCGAAGAGGACGACTGAAGTTCTTAGTAACGAGTTCCCGGAAGTCTACCTCAATCTCCTCTTGCTTGGCATGTATTCCCCAGTTCTTCGTTCGGCGGCGAAGCTCTGCAGCTTTCTGAACAAGGACCACCGGCGGGTATGTTTCTTCTAGCAGTAGCAAATCGAGGCCAAAGGCTAGGAAGCCCATGATTGCGACAAGGTATTCTGTCCAGCGCCAGCCCATGTGGGGATTCATGATGATGAAGCCGCCGATGAATGGGGCGAGGAGAGGACCGGTGAATACGGTCATGGAGAAGACTGTGATGGCAAGACCACGGGTGCGGTTGTCGAACATGTCTGAGAACACAGCGGCGACGACAGCAAGGGGGCAGGCGCCGAAGAGACCACCAAAGAAGCGGCAGAGGAGAACGGTTTGGAGGTCTTTGCCTGTTGCGGCGCCGACTTGGAAAATGGAGAAGCCGAACATGGCAATGAGGAGGGGGAGTTTTCGACCACGCAGCTCCGAGAGGGGAGCCCATAGTATAGGTCCTGTTGCGAATCCAAGGACGTAGAGAGAGAGGCCGAGTACACCGACTTCCATTGAGACGCCAAACGCTTTTGCGACTGTTAGAGTTGCTGCAGAAAAGATACTGCTGGCAAATGCCGACACCAACGTCGTATAACCCAGGATGACTGCAATGAGGATTCTGACGAAAACGTCAGTCAATGTCAATGGCACACAGCGCAATACCCAATGGCTTACTTCTTCTTAAGTGACCAATTCTGTGGATGCAGCGGATCGTCCGGACCTTCGAATTGTACCACATATTCCTCTTGCTCTGGGAGAGCAGGCGGATATGGCTTCCCTGCACCAAATGGAGGTAATGGCTTCTTGGAACTTCGCGACGTCAGGCTTCGGCCTACGGTCCCACTATGCTGGGAGCGCTCTGTGGCTATCCGGCTCAGTACTGTGGGGTTCCTTTCAAGATCCCGCTGTGTGTCGACTCTTGACATTCCCATCTCTTCTCTGACAATTGAGACCGAGGATGCCGACGAGCTCGTCGCATGCGAAGCCGCCGTCTCTCGTCTTTGTAAATCATTCTCTTCCTTTTCTTCCGGGAATCTCTCCGGGGACGCTGCTCGTTCGGCCTTTTCAAGGTCACGATCCACGATATCCATCATGTAGGGCTGTAGCAATTATAATATCTGGTATGGAGAATGTTCAAACGAAAGGTTGACGCTCAATGGATGAGGAGAGAATAGAACAGAAATATGTACCTCATTCTCTGTTGAGGGTTTTGTCGGGTGAGTAATCGGACCCAGGAGTTACATACATCGATAGCCCCGACACGGCCGAAACTGAAAGCCGAAGGGTCGCTTCTTGGGTTTAGTTGATGTCTTAGAGGTGCCGTGTCACCGTGTGTGCCTTCTTTTGCTACAAAGATCGTATCAAGATCTGCCTTACCCATCGTCTACAGTAAAGTACCTTTTACGGAATACTGTGTGTGGTACTTCCTTACCGTAGTTTATATTTGGAAGCCTTGAGGTACCTACTACTTTGCCTTGATGATAATGCCTCGGCATGCTCGCCTCGGGTGGGGTTTTACCTTATGCTCTTCGGGCGACGGCTTACCTTAATGAAATGCATTATCTCGGTGTTAAGAACCCCCGGCTTTACCAGTTGATATGATGTCATCCATCACCAGTCTTCACCACTTCACAAAGGGAAGATGGCGGAAAGATAACGAGTAGATGAGCTGATCACAAGCGCGAGATGGTCTGTCATTCCACGCAAAAGTAATGGGATTCATGCCTAATGCTAAACTCGCATGCTGCTATCGGCTTAAAGCATATCTTGTCTAGATCCCTTTACTTCTCCAGAAACACCCAACACCTACTAGCTCACTGCCCTCGCCTGCAACGTTTGATCCGCAGACCATCTACACCTCCATAGTCAAAATCAGTAGCTTGTCTCCCTCTCAGCTTCTCCTTCCCTTGTTTCTTTTAAGAAGTAATGCAGCTCGATCAACGACCGATGGAGTTTTACCCTGGATCATCCAACGCCGGTCGCTGATGCCGCCGCGGGGGTATGATGATGCCGCTAAATTTAATAACAGGTAAATGAATGGTGCACGAATGATCCTGAGGTGCACCAGAAGCAATTGTCAAACAGAGCGCTGGGCTCGCCCCACAAGGTAAGCGTAGCGAAGAGCCGTGCAGGATCTCGTCGTGACGACTGTTGAATCCGCGAATGTCTTTAGACGGCTCTCATTTGCCGTCTTCTCCGTTCTCTATTGGTATAACCGGCGGAGGTGCATGCTGTGCCGGCAGATGATGATGAGGTCCTTGAGGAGGTGGTCCGTAATTGTTGCTGGGAATACGATGTGGTTGAGGATAATGGTATTGTTGCTGTGGGCTTTGGTTGTAGTGCGGCTGTGGAGAACCATAGCTTCCTCGCATGGGCATCACTAGACACAAGTTAGCGTCAAGCTACTTCTCGTTGTGTTCTCTCTCGGACTTACTGTGCGGAGGTGGCTGTTGCGCGTATACTGGCTGAGCATATTGGGGTGTGTTCATATAAATCTGCTGCTGCTGCCCTTGATGAGAACCTTGGTGTGAGCCTTGATGCATCATCATCGGAGCTCCTGCTCTACCAGGACTGGGATAGTTGCTGGGAGGCTGAGATTGTCCGCCGTATACCTGTTGCCCAGGGAGATACATGGGCATCTGCGGGTTGTAGTGTACGGGGATACTCTGCGGTGGGCCAACGTATCCTCCCTGGGATGACCCATGAACCATCATAGGAGTAGCTGTTAGCGGTGGCCCTTGTGCGGGTACCATCTGAGGTGCACCAGGGAATGGCCTGAACTGAGCATGTTGCGGCCCAGGAGGAACCATGCCGTACTGATTGACTGGCTGCCCATACGCCAGTTGCGCTGTCTGCGGCATTGGTGAATGATAAGCCATGTTGCTATGCTGCATTCTAGGTGATTGGTAAACAGACGATGAAGATGCAGGTAAGTGCATACGATGGTCGTCATATTGATGCGACCCACTGGGATAATGGTGTGGTTGTGGCTGAACGTGATACGGCATTTGCGGAGGTGTCTGTATGTGCGGTATTGGGTGAGATCCATGCTGAAGATGGAGTGGAAGTTGGTGCTGGTGAGGTAGTGGCGGGGGGATGGGAGAGTTTGGTAGAGGAGATACCCTGGTGGACGCTGGGACAACATCGAACATGTCCTTGTAAGAGATTGTATTCTCTTCTTCGCCGGCATTGGGGGCTTTCCAGGTAGGTGGAGTTTGGTAGGCATATCTTATACCACCATTTGCAACTAAGTCATCTGCCTTTCCATCGTTTTGTGCTATCTCCTTGAGCCGTCTCAAGGGATTGAAATGTTCTGAGATGGATGGTCTTTCCGCGGGCGGTAGCGGCTTCTTGTTTCCAAAGAAAGCGCTTGGGCTAAGCGCACGCGAGGCAGGGCGAGCGTTAGGAGTAGATGACACGGGACTTGATGTAATGCTTGGGTTGGCGATTGGTTTAAATGCATTTGCTGCCGGGTTTGGTCGGAAGTCTGGAGCTTTGACATTAAACTTATTGGCAGAAGTCGCGGAAGTCGGAGTCCTCAAAGCACTTGATGTTTGGGAGTCGGACATTGGAGGCGCATTAGCTGTGGGCCTTGCTGTAAGATTTCTTGGGATGGTATGTATAGGTATCGGATTAGGCACGGAGACAGGTATTCCAGCCTTGTGCTGCCGGTGACTGTCTGCAAGGCGGTGACTAAGTAGACCTTGCCCGGATTTTGGAGATACAAGTGGCATATTATTCGTGTGCTGTTGTCTCTCTCTAGATGCACCTTGTGGGCCTTGTGGTGGTGGATAGGCTTGACGACCATTTGAAGGTTCTAGACGCTCGCTAGTAGTGGAGATGCTAGCATCAGCTTGTGATCGTGAGGTGCTTGGGTCGTTAGGCATGGACTTGGGAGCAGCGACCGCACTCTTTTCCGCGTTGCGTTGTGCTTTTTCCATAATCTCTTCTTGTTTTGACTTGTCTTTTGCTAAAATTGGCACCAAGTCTTTAGGGACTGGGGTTTTAAGGGTGAAATTCTTGGAAAACTTCATGAGGTCATTGAGCTTGATTGCTTTGTCCTGGGTCACGCGTTGACGGCGATGGTCTGAGACTCTCATCTTCTCAATATTGGCAAATTGACGGAATGAGTCCAGGACGTCGGTCTCTACATTGGCCGTAGCAGAAGCGGCAGGTATTGATGGCTTTGAAGATCCGGATGGACGCAGATTGTTTGCGACCATCTCCTTGCTTGTTGCATTATCCGCAGTGTCTTTCGCAGGTTCTGTCCGAACGTTTTCTTTCGTGGTCAATGGAGTTCCCTCATTCTCCTTGTCAATCGCGGTAGCTTTTTGTTCCTCTTGTAAACCCGCGTCTGGACGAGCAATCTGTGAGGAGATAATGGCAGGGTCTACAGGCGCGCCAGCAACAGTTGGCTTACCGGTTGGAAGGCGGCGTGCTGGCGGCATGTACTTGTTCGGCTGGCTCGACTGCAGAGGTGGATATTCCTTTCCTTGACGACGAACACCACTGTACCTGCTAAGAGTCAGCCTGGCTCATTTAAAAATCTCATGTAGACTTTACTTTTCCTCTTCGTCAACTTCGTCATCCTCATCTTTTAGGCCGCGTTCTTCTCTTATATGAGGATTTTCGGCTGACGTTCCCTCTATCTCACGTGCGATGCGCGCAGCTTCTGCCTCCTGTTGGCGATACCGTGGATTTGATTTGTTGATACGCGTAGTGTAGATATTTTCGTCGTAGTCAGTGCTCAAGCCGAACTTTTGTTCGTTCGCGTGAAATTGGTCCCAAGCTCCGTCGGACTGTTCGAGAGAAAGGTCCACGTCGCTCTCCGCCGACGGCTCCCAGCGTTGAAGACTTCGCTCGCGTACAGACATATTTCCTGAGATATCAGTATCGGTTCGGAACCCGGTGTTCGAACCTATACACTTGGTTAAGTAAATTGACACAAGTGTCAGGCAGAGGACACCTACCATTTTGAGCCCTGTCCTGATGATCAAAAGGAACATTTTGCACTGCTAAATCGGCAACTTCCTTAATGTCGAAAGACATCGAATGTTCTTCTCCAATGCCAATATACTCTCCTGAAATCTCCGGGCTTCCGTTAACCTCGTTCTTGTTACCGGCTCTGACTTGTTGGACCATCTTGAGTAAATAGGCTGGCTCATGGTTCTCCATGTCTGCGCCAAAGAATATTCCAGTGAATGTATCCCCGTTCTTGACCGTGAGCGAAGTTTGAAGGCCCTATTGTAGTTTAGTATTAGACTTCGGAACGCTAGCTATCTGGAAGTAGCTTACCATGAAATTTCCAAGCAAAAACAACAGTCGATCATTCGCATGTCTATCTGAAGCGTTCATGTCTTGTGTGATGGTGGTCTGTTGAAGTGCGGGCTTTGTATGAGGTCCAGCACCGTTCTGCTGAGCTGGTGTGGTTGATCGTTGGGTGATCGGGTTCATGCCTGACGTCCAGGCTTTTTGAGGAGGGTTCCTCCTGTGGCACGTCAGTAAGCTTGATGGGCTCTTAGCGTTTAATGTAATAATTTCTAATTGCGTCGGTCTGTACACCGAATTTCGTTATGCTCGAGATGAAGACAAATATTTGTCTTAAAGTGATACAGTTGCAACATTAATTGAGTAGCTCCGCGCACGTAACGTGGATAAGGACTGGGAGGAATGATGGGAGGCGCAGTGACGGAGAAAGAAGGGTGAAGTAGAATTCACAAGTCGGGTCCATCGAAAAGATCGCTTACCTCTGACCTCCATCGCCAGGAATACCAGCTTGCTTTCGATTACCGTCAGCAGCTTTGTTGGATAAATTATTCGACTTTGATTGTTGTCTTCCTGGGTTGCTGGGGATTGCGGCGCTGGTGGCATTGCCATCTGTGCTCGCAGCTCCGTTGACCATTGTCGTAGCCATGTCGGATCGGTTGTGTCCCGCCGTTCAACCCACGGGCCGGGACTGAGCTACGGTTAGACTGCGTGTCGCCGAACTGCACAAGAGCCCCAACTGAAATCTGATATAACTTTCGTGACTCTGTAAGAGGAAGGCGGAAGACCGCAGGGGAAATTGAGATTGGGAGAGAGAGTCGTTGAATGTTTCGAGCAAGGCACTAAAAACCAGCGGGTGCGTTGCCAAATCAGGTCGGGAACTTCAGGGTTTAAGCCGCCGGGTTTGGGGCCCCGCTAGCTTCAGATGGGCAATCAAAAAGCTGGTGCGAAGGCACAATCAATCATTGTTTTAGTACGGAGGGTAAAGAGGACAAGTAGTATTGTATATTGTACCTTACCTTACTTTACGTTCCGTCCTTCAGTCGATCACGAGATATATGATGAGAAGTGTCGTTAAGTATCACGTGGATGACGTTGGGGTGATTGCCAATTGACAGTCAGGAGAAGAGAGGAACACCTGTGAATTGAGAAGTCAGAGAGAGCAATTGGGCGGATTTGTGAGGTCAATGTTTCCATCGATGAAAACGAGGCTTAGCGTGACACTTTCTTGTAATACTTAACCACGCTAACCCGAAGCGAGCTCCGCATATACGATACCTTACCTTCCCTTACCCGTGCGATCACAACTTCCGACCACGGACAACAATGTCCTGGTAGTCTTGCCAGCCGACCTGTTGTCTGCCATCAAGGACAATGCAAGCACTTTCCAGCTCACAGCGCTCAGTCCAGCGAAGATCGCCGGCGGTCGAGACGCCAAACCCTTCTCAGTCGGCGGCAATGATTAGCAGCTCGTCTCAGGTTGTTCCAGGGCCTCGCAGTTCCTCTGGTTCTGGTAGATCGTCGACTTACAGACGAACAAACGTAAGTGCTACCCTCGGCAGCATTCCGCTTTTGGGAAAGGCTTTATCACCGTGCTGATTGACATGTGCCCAAAAGCCATCACAACAACTATCTCAGATTGAGAAAAGTGTCACACATCTCCTAATAGCAACCAAGCAATTGCTCGAAACACTTACGCAATGGTCTCGGCATACTGCTACAGAGGGGGAGGTCTCAGATGTTTACGTCCGTCTGGGATATGAGTTCAACATCGCGTGCAGAGCATTCAATCAAATCGGTGTCGAAACAACAGATCTTGGACCCGTACCCGAGCTTCTCCGGGCAATATTAGAAGAAACTCTCAGCCAAGAAGCTAGCTCAGCGAGCCTGGACAAATTTCTCCCACGAATACGGGATATCATCATTACCCTCCTGCATGGCCTGAAAAGAAAACAACAAAGACTGAGGTCAAAACAGGTCAAAGACAATGCCACAGCTACATCTATTGCCGCTACTACAAGCTCTGCTAGCTTGAATACTGGCCTGACTCAAATGCTAGAAGATGTCCCCTCGAGAAGGTCAGGCCACAGGGGGTCTGAACGCCGTGCCGGAAGTGGTGGAAGCACGTTAACTGGAGATAGCCCCTACGAAGAACCGAATGTAGGAGAAGAGTCAGGATTGCCGTCTCGTTTCACCGGCACCCTGCCTACACGGCAAAACAGCGGCGGGATACAAATGGAGTCCAACAATCGAATACTCAATCGAGAAAGTCAAAGGTCAATTCAAATGTCTCCTTCTGGCTCTTCTGCCTCAAACGCGCCGGCACAGATGGCCCCAGCTATTCCACCACACACTCTCTCTGAGTCAGTTGCTATACCGGAACAACGAGCATTGTCACAACGGGACAGCCCATCATACCATCCACCACCTCCTCCGCCTCCAAAGCAGCAAGATGCTTTGGCCGCGTTACAAAGGGGAGGGGATCTTGAAAGGCGCGCCTCAAGAAGATATTCGGCATATCAGATATCGAAGCATCTCGGGGCATCGCCAAACGGTGTTCCAATGCTACCACCGGCTCAAAATTCGCCGATCCCAAACCGAGGCAGAGACGTACGAGAGTCGATGAATGCCGTTCGAGTCAGAGGTTCTGGCCTTCACAGCAGGCAAAGATCTAACAACCGAACAATGGACTCTTCACCCATACGACACCAAACCTTTGCTCAAAGAATATCCGAAGAAAGCAACCAAAGTAGCAAGGCGGCTCTCGAGACCTTACAAGACAATAGTCCTCTCGCAAAGACTTCGCAAGACAAACACGGAGGATCTGACTTTAGCCCGGCCGATGCACGCCCAAATCTCAGCGCTACGTTGAGCGGACCCTCACACGACTTCGATCCCGTGCCTATGTATGATGAAGACGAGGGGAACGCGTCTACATCCGGCAAGCGCCCGGTGCGAGAGGTCGTCGACGACCGGGGCGCTTCTGCATCCACCATCGACATTGAAGCCCAGGTCGCATCCAATTCACCAGAGTCCCAACAATTTATACCAGAGGACTCTCCACAGCCTGGGAAGGAACTGACTTTGTTTCTACAATATAAGTCTAAGATCAAGAAGTTTGTGCTTCAAGACGGAGCGGGCGATCTCTCTATCGCCAGGCTTCAGCTGGCATTCATTGAGAAATTTGCCTGGAATACTCATAGCAATGGCAACGATTTGCCTGAGATCTATATCCAAGACCCAGTATCTGGTGTACGCCATGAACTAGAAGATCTACGGGATGTGAAGGACCGGTCTGTGCTGGTGCTGAATGTCGAAATATTGGATGAAGTGAAAAGGCACATTGATGAAGGACTTGGAGGACTTCGTCGCATGGTAGAAGGCGTTCGGACTGTTGTAGATAGCCAGCAGACGGTTATACAGCGAGTTTCGGACACTCAGCAGGACACAAAACAGGAGCTCATGCGACTCTCTACTGCTCCCACAACACCAGCAAGTCGTGTTTCATCCTTCGACAAGCCAATAATCAATGGGATTCGACTAAGATCATCTACGTTCTCCAAGGACAGATCGAGCCAAATGTCGGGCATACGGTCCTTGCGACAAGACCTTTCGATGGTACGCCAGACGGTCTCTTCCCTAGTATCTGAGATGAATATCTCAATGACTACTGTACGCACAAACGCATCCTCAATCAAGACGATAGCAGTTGAAGGTGTAGTTCCATCCTTGGATAGTTCGACTGGGCGAGCGTATGTGAACGTTGGCAAGAAGACCCTCGCCGAGGATTCGGAGAAGATTGTCAACCGTGTTGACGATCTTCAAGACGTTGTGGAAGACTTGCGGAAAGACGTAGTCGCGCGAGGCGTGCGACCTTTGCCACGCCAGCTTGAGACTGTCAGCAAAAACATCAGCACGGCAACTGCGGAATTGAAGAAGATGCAGGAGTACCTCAAACGCGAAAAGCCCGTCTGGACAAAAATCTGGGAGAAAGAGCTTGAATTAGTCTGTACGGATAGAGATCTTCTTACCATGCAAGAAGAGCTGGCCACAGATCTTGAGGATGATCTAGAAAAGGCTACGCAAACTTTTGCCCTGGTTGAACAGGCGACAAAACAACAGAACCTCCAGTCGGGTCAAGGCGGCTCTGTGAGCTTGCGTACTACCTCGAAAAGCTTGAATGCCATCGCTGCGGACCATGACGTTGATCCAATGAAGGCCAAAGACGGTGTACTTGGGGAGGTCCGAGCTTTGCGACCGAACCATGAAACTAGGCTAGAGGCGATTGAACGAGCCGAAAAAGCGAGGCAGAAAGAACTCGAGACCCGTCGTGAGGGTGAATTTACGAAAGAGCTCGGAAATTTTGTGGAGGAAGGCAGATTAAAGAAGAGTGGGGGGGTGGAAGAAGCAGAGAGACTGAGAAAGGCGAAAGACGAAAAGAACAGGCGGGAGGCTTGGGAGAAGCAACAGGAGTACTTGATAAGCAAGGGCAAAGGCGTGGAGGGGGGACCAGCTACAATGGAGCATATGGAGAACACGGCTACGCAGGATGAAGGCATAGTGAGTCCAGAAGTGGAGGATGCCAAAGCGCCAGAGCAATCGGTCGCCGAGAGCGAGTCAAAACCCGAAGAAGAAGGTAAGCCCGCTTGACCACAGACGTTGCCATTGCCTACAGAAGCTGACCAACCCAGTAACCTCCTCATCGACGCGTACCTCCTGGCTCCCTGCCATCTTTACCGGTTGATACTTTTGTGCGAACGTATCCTCCCTAGCTGGCTACCAGCATTTCACATGTAGCGTTTATTCAGCACAATGCCGCTGGTTTTGAGCGAAGGCGTATGGTGTTGAGGCGACAGAAGACTTGTCTTTCCTTTGCGCCGTGTCAAGCCTGTCAGAACCAGGCCCCATAGCCATCTAGGTAACTCAAGATGTTTGTCAATCGCTAGCGTTCTACAATCCGTACATAGTTGATTTTGACAGGAAGTATTTGACATTCACAAGTAGAACGTATCTTCATGTGTTCTGATGGCTGAGATAAACCAAATGAGGGAGTCGCTTTTCGTAACCGACATATCATGCTGACGAGCTGAATCCCTATCAGTCAAGGTTTGTCGAAATTTCCCCAAGGTTAGATTACTATTTAAAAGAGATCGGTTCCTACCGTTTCTTCAAAATCACTGCACGCTTCTGGTATTTATACTCTTTTTGCTACCATCCCTATTCGGTCTGCTTAATTCAGTAGCAACACTCATTCTTATGTTGTGGTTTTTTCTTCCCTCCACTGTCTTTGTCAGAGTTAATCAGTCCTCGAATAGTTCTTAAGGAAGAGGTGGAGACAGAAGGTTTTTCTAAGAGCGCAAAGGACTATGACACGGAATTATTATTTCTTTTGAAGGTAACACGATTGTTTGAATATCGTGAAGAGAAGCGAAGTTAACAGGTCGCGGGAGTCGACGATGAAATGAGTATAGTATGCTAGTGCAATGCACGAATCGAATGTTTGTCAAAAAACTGACGTCGGTTTCACTGCTCCGGGATATAAAATTGAAGCTAACGGTTATTCTTACTAAGGTATCTCTGAGCCCACCTTCACGTCTTAAAGTTTACGTTACGTCTTAGGGATAGAAAGCCAGGATCGAAGGCCTGGAGGAGAAACAGAGAAAGGAGACAGTTACATTCCCCGTCTCAAAGGTTTGGTGAGAACGTAGACTAGGACGAGCTGAAAGGTTCGGCGAGCAGAATGCCAGGAAGGATTTCTCGAGCTCTGATTAGCTATAAATGTAGCTAATAGTGAGGTATGATTTCAACTTCGAATTCATATTGCCTCTTCTACCTGATCCTTTCTCTTTTAGAGGTTCGTAGCTTACCTCACCGACTGTGCTCGACAAAGTTTGTGAGTGAATGGAATGCCAATAGATCTGTTTAAAATGTCAGGTAAAACAAAGATAAATGTCCTGTCGTGTCTGTTTGGATCGAGGATAAAGCGTTCTCGTTCAGCACTTATTACCGTCATTTTGATCAGAGACTAGCTTGGATTAAAGTCAGAAGTATGATCGCAAGAGTTTCTTGGTTTGTTGAACTGAGATCTTAGAAATGTCACTCTCACTATACAGTTTTAGATATTCCGTGACTAATGAAGATTTTGCTAATATATAGGCAGCCACCTGGACGAGAGCCAGTGGGACTCTTCTCAAGAACGTTCGCCAGCTCAGCGCGACTGTGTGTATCCGAATCGCTTCCGCCTAGTTTCGCAGCTAACAAGCTTTTCGATTCAGCGACCGTCAGCGCTGTGACATGAAGAACGTTACAGCTTGTGGTAGATTTTTTTTGCAATTTTCTTGTTCCGCGTTGTCAGTAACATGGAGCCATTTGGAGAGCGAGGAAATTAGTCGGCCAGCCGGTTAGAAGATCTATCACCCTCGTAATTGCCTCCTCCATGTAAAAGATCAATGTCGTCAGCGTTGTCAATCACTAGAATCAATTTTCCGGACGCTTCCTCTTCAAACCAATCTTTGACCAGCTGGAGCTTATCAACTTTGGGGTCCTGTGAGTCCCATCTGTCAATCTTGGTTTTTTGGTAATATCCTGATAGGCCTTTACCATACGCGGAGCAGTGCCGGCATGAACCCAATATATAGACATCGACTTGGTCGACTTATACTTGAGTGCGATTTCGAGTGGTATTCCGCGTTTTACTAACAATCATCAGCCAAAGTTCAACGCTGAGGGATTAACTGAAAATGGGTTTGTTCTTCCCGACGTGTCGTTACAGCTACGTGCTTCTTTTGAGGGGCAAATTCATTATTTGAAGACTCACCCAATACCACCGAGACCTATTAGTGCAACACGGTTATGGCTGTCAGGCACACACATTATCTTCTTGAGACGTGACATAGATTTCTTTCTGCCAGAGAATTCTTCAGAACTTGGGAAAGAGACCATGAAATGAGCTGTTGAAGTAGCTGGGGTATAGGCGGCTACAGTTAGCCTATCCTTATATCTCTAGCAAAGAGGTTGAAGGTTAATAAGATGTCTTTGGTTGCGGTATTCGACTGGGTTCGTTTAAAGGATTAGAAATATACTCTTATTACTTGACTAAATTCCTTCGGTGTTGATACTAAAAAAACAAGGGGTTGATACTAAAAAAACAAGGGGTTAATTTCGCCATAATCTAAAAGAAAAATGTAAGCAAAGTCTTCTACAAACACACATTGCTTAGCTCGAAGATTCCGAGCACAGTCTCTCACACTAAATTTTTGCTCCTGAGCGGTCAAATAAGTCAAACTAACAGTCTCGGTTTCAGGTTGTTTCTGATACTCCTCCAAGCCTACACTTTGAAGACCTTGCGCAACGTTGTAACGAAAATAACGTTTCTTATCTAGAAGATCTCTATTTCGAGCTGCGAACTATCCGCCGTACGTTCGGTCTCTGTCGCTATTCCTTTTAAGGTGTCCGTTAAGATCCTGTGGCACTGTCCCTGATGGGGGTTGACCCAGGATATCCGGTCCCAATAGACACGAAGCATTTTACCATGGGTTCCAGTTGTCCACCCTCGGGACACCAGATGCTCTGTGCTTCGTTCCAAACGTGCTCGACAGGATTGTTAGATCCTAAAGCGCCATCTACATATTCTCAAATGCCGATGATTGTTGGTTCAAAGAAGGTAGTTGCGGCAGATGTTGCAAGGGCAGCAGGGCAGCATCGACGATAGTTACTTGGTCATGATTAGATTCATCGAGCAGCGTGTAATCCCGAAGATGAACAGTTATTGTGTTCTCATAAGTCGTTGCGCATACAAAGCTGCCAGCTATCAATTTAGACAAGTAACGATCATCTAGTGTCTTACACTCGGCAGTTTCGATCTTCCTCAGAATTGGAGAGCTCCGTTGCAGAAAAGACCCTGTTTTCGACAATCTTTCTAATTGACTCCATCAATATTTTGGAATCGAATCATCCTTGCACATTCCTCCAGAAGTTGACCGGAAGAGCGTGCTTTGTTCTCTCGAAAATGTCCTTGAATATGGTTGTATATGCCGTAATACACTCATCGACGTCCGTTTGGAGACGACCAAGCATAATAGCGATCAAACTATTGGCGTTGGCATTGGTGGGAGATTTCGATGGCCCTGTATTCAGAACACGTACCCTCCTGTGCTTGTTCCACTGATAAGGTCAAAAAGCTCAAATGGCTTCACAGAAGCCTGCCTTTGAGCATGACGCTCTACATTGACCCTGTCCATTAAGGCCTTAAGGATCAGTAAAGTTGATAGCCCGCGAACGCCTCCACCATTGAGCGAAAGCAGGCAAAGACCTGTCTCGTCCAAAGGGTCAACCCCTGCTTGAGCGGAAATCTATTGCTGGTGCATGGCAACGTCTTCTATGGCTGGGGTAAGATGTTGACAGACATGCAAAGATTTGAAAATCTCGGTCAAAGAGAGTCAGCGTATTTGGCTAGCAGCTACGCGAGCGAGCAGGACCAACGCGAGAGGCATCAAGGAAAATGCAGACGAAATAGTCGGAGGAAATGAATGACAAGAGAAGATGGAAGACGAGAGGACCGGCGGTATTCATACGCTGGGAAAGCCACGAGGGTAGACAGAAGTATGCCGAGAATGACGATTCTCTTTTATATCAACCAAAGCACACGTAATGTATAACAGCACAGACTATTCCGTACGGAGTATGAAGATCATAGTCCTTTGCGAATCTTGCGCCTTGTTCAAAGCTTGTTCGGTGTTTGTATTAAAAGCTTTTGTTGGAAGCAAAAGTGCTAGCCGACACGTGACCCTCTCCCAGCCATTCTCCGCGCTTGGTGCAAGTCCAACCTCCCCATACGTACACGAGCATGATAGATGAATTTGACGATGTGATGAACTATTTCTTTTCAATTCTCATATTCCATTATGCGGTAATTAAAATTCATATGTACATACTTGAGACGGTCTAACAAATTCACAAATCATACCTGCACCAGAACTAAAGTCTGCCAGATCCTCTTGAGTCTCTTGTTGCGCTCACTGCGTTCTGACCTCTAGCTCTCCCCTTCTCTCTGCGCTCAATGTTACTCCTAAAGACTCTTCAGCTGGCACCCATTTCGCTGCTACTCTTCATTGCCAGCACTCCTACGACAGCGCAAACCCTCGAAGCTCGATGCCCCAACAACTTACCCCCCAGGGCCAGATATTTTCCCGAAGACGAGCCTCTAGTGAGACGAAATTGCGACATACAAAAGAGACCGGTAGATCAGAGACCAATTGGTGTGCAAAAGATGAACAGTGATGAGGGGGAGATGTTCTTCTTGGAGTATTGGCGGTTTGAAGGAGGAAGTCAGGAAACAACGCCGCGGGATGAGCTGGGCCTGATAGAAAGAAGGGATAAATCATTACGAGTGGGTTCGGATGAGGACGATATTACACCTTTGGGAGCTCGGTTCAACGCGACCTCGTTACCTCATCTGCAGGCTCCTTTCTCGCTGCATGCAAGTCATGAAGAAGCTTACCACGGCCCTCTATCACCACGCGCGGTTCTTCATTTCTTGAATGGACGTGGCTTCCAGTGTCCTACGGGTACGGCAAGCTGCAACTCCATCAACCGACCAAACAGTTGCTGCCCCACCGGAGAAGCTTGCCAGCTCATCACGGATGTTGGCCTAGGAGATGTGGGATGCTGCACGCAGGGCCAGAGCTGTTCGAACCAAGTTTCAGATTGCCAGCAGGGCTACACGAGCTGTCCTGGCAGTTCAGGCGGAGGATGCTGTATACCGGGCTACACGTGCAATGGGGTTGGCTGTAAGGATTGATCGAACTATTCTTTGGAGGCGAAAAGACTAACAACATAAATCTCCAGGCGTCGTCAGCTCAACAACCACGATTGTGGTCAATCCGTCAGTCACCGCAAGACCGTCCTCAAGCTCGACCCCAAGTCCATCAACATCCACCACCGTGGTGGTTGTGCCAGCTCCCTCACCATCCTCATCAACTACCCCCTCCTCTTCACCCCCATCGACAACTCCAACAACTTCCCCATCTTCCTCCTCATCATCCACGTCGTCCACATCTTCCACGCCAACCACCACACTCCCCTCAGCAATCATAATCACCACCACATCAACATCCTCCCCTCCCCCTTCCTCCACCACCGCCACCTCCTCCACCCTCCCCTCCAGCCTGAACGCCCCCGTCCGCCCCACCTCCAATGACCCTACCACCCTCACCACGACCTCCCCTCCCTCCACCCTCACCGGACTCACCTGCCCCACAGGCTTCTACCAGTGCAGCGCCTACTACCACGGGGGCTGCTGCAGAGTCGGCCGGGACTGCGGCATGACGAGCTGCCCGAGCAGCGAGAGCTCGACCATGCTGGACAGTGGCGGCGTTACGGTCGTGGCGGTTACGGCGAGCGCGGGGAGTTGTGCGACGGGGTGGTATAGCTGTGGGGCGGATGTCGGAGGCGGGTGTTGTCCGAGTGGGTACGCTTGTGGGAGTAGTTGTACGGCGACGGCGACGAGCTCGGGGAGTGCGGTTGCTGGGGTTACGGGGAGCTCGGTGGCGAAGGAGGCGGTGAGTGGGGCTGTGGGTGGGTTGGGGTGGGGGGTGGTGTGGATGGTGGGTGTGGGTGTATGCGTTGGTGCGGTGGGTTTGATGTGAGTGTGTTACTAGGGCTAGGGTGATGGGTATTTACATGCATAGCGGTGGTGTATTTGTATTGGGGTTTCTGTATGGACTCGGGGCCTTTCAAGGGTTTATCGCGGCTTACTTTTCTGGCGGTAGGGTTCAATCATGATGCCGTATATACACTAGATTGTTAGACAAGAAGATTTCTCGCTCGAGGATTTCTACGATGAGACCGTTATTGTGCTCTGATACTCGGAAAATCTCTTCTGAAATCAAACGACTAGCCTGATGCAGATGGGATAAAAAACAATGTACAAGGGGAGGGAGATCCGTTCTGAGGCGACTACGGAATACATATAAACCGAATCACACGATCATTCTTCCCTATACACTACATTCCCCCCACCCACCCTTCCGCTACCTCCACGTATCACTCACCACGGCCGTCCCCGCACACGGCACGGTAAACCCCCTATTCGGATCACTCTCCCACACCACACTCCCATCCGCATTCCGCTTCACATACTTATACGCAAACGCCACCCCGGGCGTCAGCCCGGCCACCGTCACAGCCCACACGGGATCCGCACTGCTATACCCACTTGCGCTCATCGCGACCGCGTTCGCCGGGTTCCAGTTCCCCAGCGCCGCGATGCTGCCGACGAGGTACACGTTCTGCCCAAAGGCCGTGGCTTCGCGCTCGTTGAAGGTGACGGCGCAGGTGGTTGCGGCGGTGCAGGCGGGGAGGGTCGGGTTGGTGTAGGTACCCTGGGCGGAAGTGGCTTGGCAGGCGGTGGTGGGGGGGGTGTTGCTTAGGGAGGAGGACCAGGAGGCGGGGAGGATGCCGGCGCGGCGGGCAATGGCGGTTAGGAAGGAGGCGTAGGACCAGGTGAGGTCGATGGCGCTGAGGGGGGAGCCTGTGGAGCGGGAGAATTGCTCGGCGAGGGCGCCCGAAGGGGGGGTGTATTTTGAGAGGAGGGAGAGGTAGCCGTCGGCGTAGGTTTGAATGGCGGTGGTAAGGGTGGCGAAGGGAGGGGAGGTGGAGGGGTAGGTGCCGGGTTGGATGGAGGAAGAGAAATCTCGGAAGAAGGGCAGGGAGGTGCTTGTGATTGTGAGGGAGCCAAGCTTCTTCCATTGGTAGACGGCATCGTAGAGTTGTTCTGCCGCGGCTGCTGTGTTGATGTACCTGGTAGGGTGGGTTAGCCGGACGGAGCCGTGAGATGAGATTGGGCTGTGAGCAAGTGGAGTGAAGCTGATGGAAGCTTGTAAACTGCGAGTGACCGGTATCTAGAGCTGCAGCGTCGGAAGAAATGATGACCTATAAGCAGAGCGACTAAGGAGGAACAGGAAATACTGTTCACTTCAATGTTGAATGACATGTCTACTTGGAAGAGTGGAGAAGCGATTTATGAGCAGTACAAATCGAAGTGTGGCTTTTCTTTCTGGAAACGTAGAAATTTAAACGAGACGCAGGCACAACGATGACTTACCATGGATTCCCTCCCATGTAAACATCTTCAGGATATCTTCCTACAGCAACAGCTTGACCTTCAGGAATACCCGAATTGATGCTGTAGATTGACCTGAACGAATCCGTAATGACCTTGTGGTTCGCTAAAGCTTTAGCGGAACAGGGCTGGAAGGTCGAATCGTCACATCCGGCAGCAGGATCAAAGGTATGGATTGAACCGAGTATAGAATTAGCATCCTTGGCATTACGTCCGTTATTCTCATTGATATTAGCTAGGATATATTGCCCGTTCCAGTAGCTCTGCAGGAAGCATAGGACCTGCGGAGCTTGGGAGACACAGCCTGGACAAGACTTGCCAATCTGCCCTGCGAGAGCATTGCCCTCAACCAAGGCACGGTGCTGTACAGCCGTAGTGAAGAAAGATGAACCGTTGACTTCTTCCCAAAGATCAAAGCTGGTCTGATTCCAGTATTGACCCACGTAATTCAGGTCGTTGGATATGATCGGCCACACAGTGAACGTTACAGTAGAAGTTTGACCATTCGCAATCAGCCACCTCGAATAGGCGATGAGAGCAGTTGCTCTCAAAGCTGGCCCGTCACGCTGTGGGCGGCCCCAAGGACCGGTGAAGGCGGTTCCATCGACGTTGAATTTGGGTTCAGCGAGTCCAGCACCGTTGGATAGATCACCAGAAGGATTTGAGACCGTTTGGAGGTGTGCCTGAGCTGAGATGTAATTCTTAATCTGCGGTTGCAGTGAGGTGTCCCCGGCTATGAAAGTGTCCACCAACATCTTGAATGTTAAGGCGGAGTCTCGTGTCCATGTATAGTAATCTAGGTCATAATGAGCGACGTTCTATTATTTTAAGTAAGACCAAGAAATTCGATAACCGATATTAGATAATCCTAGACACTAGATTTATATGGAGCAAATGTGCTCTCGCGGGCCCAAATCATGGACCCGAGAAGTACTCACGCTCGCAGAAAGAAATTTGGCTTACAATTCGGGTTTGAAGTCGAGGGGCTTGCAACTACCAATCCCGATGCAGCCCCAGGAACTTTGGATCCAGTAGAGCCGATATTGTTCAGTACGCCCTGCAATGCAATTGGGCTCTCTGAAGCAATGAAGCTTGAGAGTGAACCCGTGGCTCGCTCTTCATGTCGGAGATACTCTAAAGGAGTAGCAAAAGAGTACTGCGTCAAGAATGTTGCAGTACCAGCAAGTCCGGCAAGCAGAGATATGTAAAGCATCTTGGAGGTGATGTCAGTAGGCTGAGAAATGCGTTGCAGCGAGAAGGACACTTCAAGCGATCTTATAGAAACATATCACACACAGGGAGAGGCGAAGCTCAACAAGAGGAACGGCCACTACGAGAAAAATGGGAATAGCTTCGAAAAGGACGGGACAGGAGATAATTGGGTTCATCATCACTTCATAGGGCTCTAGAAATGCCTAGGCAACTGATCAATAAATCTCTCGTAATGTTACAGTTGCTTACAAGTGCGCTCGTCGAGAGGTAGTACCTCTCGGGGTAATGGCCTGAAGGAGGTCGAGGACCGTCCATATCCCTATCAAGTATACAGGATAGGTAGGTGAGTAAAGGAAGGTAGCTGTAGTCTACCCTAGGCCATTGGAGGTTGTTAATCTGGGGGAAGCAAGATTTGCGGGGGATCTGCACTAGGATTAAAGGCGGCTAAATGACCACATGTGAGCACGTGAGGCACAACAACAGAAGTGGAATCACCTCAACGACAGGCACCTTACTAAGCGTCTTGCTTACTTCAAGGCACCTTCATACCACCACCTACACAGTATTTTACCAACCTTATAGCTTCTTGACTACCTTGAGGTAGCGTAGCATCTGACCACCTCGCTGCCTCGCATTGATCTAAACCACCAGACCTGACCGGGTATCAGCTGGAGCTTATGCAACCCCCGCCAGTGCTGTGCATTTCCATTGCATGATAAGGGCCTACTAATGCATAGGTGTTTATTCCAATCTCTCTGTCGCGTTGCTAAAAGGCCAGCTGAGACCGTGCGGACGAGATGGTGCGTGGACGAAGCCATTGTTGGCAAGGGTCGGAATCATCAGACGACCTCGTACATCGAATCCTCATTTCCTCTTCTATTGACCGCCTCCGCCTTTCTCCCATCCGTTATAAGGCGGGTCCTTCGGCTGCCGTTGCCTTGCAGCAAGCCACCATTGGTTTACAATTACCAGAGTCCAAAGTCCCGGATCCAAACGAACTCATGGTGTCTTCCAGGTAGACCGCTACACATAACCTCGGCATTATTCTGCGCTTACTTCCATCGTTTTGTATACTTGGGTGGATGGATGCGTTGCTTCCCATGAGGACCAATTGAGGGCTGACGAGGCAGATATTGCCGCAGCGAGCACTTGTTTCAGATTGTCAAGGCCGGAGTACTATGTATGCTGACATCATGAATCCTGTTGGGTACTGTTGGATTGTCTTACACAGCATTTCTCAACATAAGGATTGATTCGGAGTACTGGTTGACTATCCTAAAGAGAGCTTACGGAAATACGGTGTTCACGTAAATGAGCGATTACTAACTCTATTGAGAAGGGTTGAAAGTATTATTTTGCGGCTGGTTTGTAATTCCCGTCCATCTTCTATCATTTCAAAGGACCCATGATCCTTCTGAGGGAACTGGGAAGGATGTTACCATGCTCTTTTCGCTCCAATCAATTTACAATAGTTGTCTTCGACCAATATATTGATTGGAGTGATTCCCACTTTGATGAATCGATGGTGTGCTGAGCGGATGGAACGTCCTTGCTGACCTACTATGTGACCTTGGTGCATTGAGACGGGCAACTCCTACCTTATAGTGAATCTTCATTATATGTATATATGCCGTTGGTATTATTGCCTAAGTGTTACTGTCTTACATGTTTGTTTTACTCTTCTGTCTTATCGGTATCGGTACGATGCAGTTCCATATCCTTTTCCAGATTGCTTTTGCAGTAGCTTGCTTTGGTGCCACGCCTGCTCAATGGCGCTCTCGCTCCATATACCAGGTCTTCACGGACCGTTTTGCACGTACGGATCAATCTACTTCTGCAGGCTGTGATACCAATGCTCGAGTCTACTGCGGGGGCTCGTGGCAGGGTCTGATTGGAAAGCTTGATTATATCCAGAACATGGGCTTCACTGCGGTTCGGTTGCTAAAACCCCCTTTCCGGCACCTGTATGCTCATGGTCCCATTTCCATAGATATGGATATCCCCTATCACGCAGAATTTGCCACAACATACTGGCAATGGGATGGCTTATCATGGTTGTGAGCAGCAGAACCCGACCCAGTATTCATTATGCGTCAAGCTCAATCCAGAGTGCAGATTGGCAACAGAATCTTTACGGGCTTAACTCGAACTTTGGTAGTGACAGTGACCTCCGGGCTCTCGCAAGCGCCATACATGCTCGCGGGATGGTAAGCCTGAAGGGCTCTCTTTGTGTTCATCGCTTACCCTCTCGAAGTATCTTATGGTCGACATCGTTGTCAATCATCTCGGCTGGGCTGGAAGCGACACCAGCATTGACTACTCCCAGCTGTCACCTTTCAATAGCAAATCATCGTTCCACTCGTATTGCACAATTACCGCTTACGACTACTCCTCAAATCAGACAGGAGTCGAAGATGTACGATCAAATCTATTGTACTAGTTAGGCATCCTCTCAACTAACGTTCTTAAGTGTTGGCTAGGAGATGAGACTGTCACTCTTCCAGATGTCGATACAACCCAGCCGGCAGTGATTGATACCTACATTTCATGGATCAAGAACTTGGTTTCAGCATATTCAAGTACGGGCCCTTCTCCACCGATACTATAATTTTTTAAATTTTCTAGTTGACGGCCTTCGCATCGATACCGTGAAACATGTTCAAAAGAGCTTCTGGCCTGGGTTCAACGCAGCCGCCGGAGTTTTCTGCGTTGGAGAAGTATTTCATGGAGATCCAATTTATACGTGCCCATACCAGAACTTTATCGATGGTGTGCTGAACTACCCGCTGTAAGGACTCCTACTTCTTTACTAAGAAGGAAAAACTAATATCAGAATCCCTATTAGGTACTACCCTCTTACACGAGCTTTCCAGTCAACATCTGGCAGTATGAGCGACTTGGTAAACGAGGTGCAATCATTAAGTCAGCAATGCAAGGATTCCACACTCCTTGGCACTTTCCTCGAAAACCACGATAATCCTCGCTTCCCATCATTGACAGGTGACCTTGCACTGGTCAAGAACGCAATCGCCTTCACCATACTCTCAGATGGGGTCCCTATCGTCTACCAGGGCCAAGAACAGCATTTCTCCGGTAATGGTGATCCATCCAACCGCGAAGCACTATGGTTTTCTGGCTACTCCACAACAAGTCCTTTGTACCGATTCATCGCCGCTATCAATCAAATCCGTAATCAGGCTGTGTATTTATCTAGTGGTTATGTAACTTACAAGGCCTGGATACTTTACTCTGACAGTAATACCATAGCGACGCGAAAAGGCTTCGATGGGAACCAAATCATCTCCGTCTTTACCAACAAGGGGGCCAATGGGAACAGCTATACACTGACCTTAGGCAACACAGGATATACATCCGGAGAACTTGTCATGGAGATTCTCACATGCACAGCGGTGACAGTGGACAATAGCGGCAATCTTGCGGTACCAATGGGTCAAGGACTGCCAAAGGTAAGGCTTGAGCACTTTCAGGGTTTGGAAAAAGGATTGGTGCTGACTTGTGAAAGGTATTCTACCCAGCAGCTCGGTTGACAGGCAGCGGTATCTGCAGCCTCTGAACAGTCGGAAAGTTTGGGAAACTTCAGTGAACATATTTCCGTCTATTTTCGAAAGCAACCTTTCATATGCATGAACCCAGCGGCTCTGTACATATCAACTACAATAGTAACGAAATTATTTCTGGAGGCGGACAAACTGTTCCACCGTTTCGTGAACATGTTCATCCTTCTCTGAATTCAACACAACATCCAGCTTCATTCATTCTTATGTGCTACTAGGTAGCGTATCTCCTTGTCGTCTCACTAGGAAGCACACAAAACCAAACCCTATTGAATTGCCCCAGTCCAACACAGCGATTCCAGCACAGTCGCCTATCTCTATTGGCCTAGAGACGCATATCTGAAATGAGCGGAAACCCTCAGGACACTGTCGGGTTTGAATGCAAGGCTTTACTCTACGTTGTCCATCCTTGGGCTGGATCTTCGGACGCGGGGACGGCGGAGCTAGATCTAGAGCTAGAAGGTGCCTGCAGGGGAAGTAGCATAGGGTTGGGTAATCCAGCTTCAAAGTTCTAAAAAGTCAACGAAACCGCACTGTGATAGGCGGACTGACGTGGCTTATGCGGCACTCTCGGTTAACGAGATACCGAATGGGCCTTGTTGACAGAGTCTTATGAAGGCATCCCAGCCCACTTCGGACGCAGATGGAACATGGCAATGGGATACAGGCAGTGAACAACAAGAGATGCTCCCAATGCTGCTTAATAAATTGCATGCTTACTGTTAGGCAGCTAACCCGCTATTTTTACGAAAATTGACCTTTTCAACGCCAACGTTCTCTACGCCGTTTGCGTCAGTCTTCAATTGGTATACATATAGTACCAACACATCCCCTTGCACCTATACGTTACAATCAGTAGTGCCTCAAGCAAGAGAAGCTTAACAGCACTTACATCCATCAAACAGAAACTCGGCGTAGGTTCCTCTCCCTCCGCCCACCATCCCGTCCCCAAGGCCCCCGTAGCACTCCCAGGGTTCACGAAGAACTTCCCCTCAAGCTCATACGCCTCGAACTTGTGCGTCCCTCCCCACAACAGCACGTCCACATCCATATGCCGCGCCGCAATCAACAGGCTGTCGGCATCTCCCGGCGGTATGATCGTATGTCCATGCGTGAACCCAATGCGTAGCGAGCCATGCATGACAACTTTCGAGAGCGCGAGGTTTGGCGCTTCAACATCAAAGTCGCCTTTGACGATTTGCAGGTCAGGTGCGATTTGGCGGAGGAAGTCGTAGGTTTCTTTGTCGGTCAGGTTGCCTAGGCACAGGATTTGGCCGATTTTGCCTGGGGCGAGGAGCTTTTTGAACTGCAGGCGCGGTGTTTAGCATGCGCCTCAATATGTGCGCGGGTAGAGTCTCTACTTTGGCTGGTATATCCTTCCACAAAGATCAGTCTCTCGATGCCAGCGGAGCGTACTTTGGGATGGATATGCTCATACGGGTGCGCGATCGGGGATGAAGAGGTCACCGAGGACGAGAACAAGCCTGGATGCCATTACGACTTGTGGTCGTACTCATTGGGCTTTGCCCTTTTCCTCCTACTTCTTGCGTCCCCGCTGACCTTGCTGCGGTACAATAGTGTTGGTCTTAACTCGAGCGGAGGCTGAATGCAGTAATACGTCAAGAAGACCTAGTTGTCGTTGGGAGCGCACGTAGGTTGGGCACTTGATTTGAATGTCTCAAAATTTGGGGAGTCTGGAGCTGCCTGCGCTTTCAGAAAGCTCACATCGACAAGACCCCTGTCGATATTTCAGTGGAGTATTCGACAATTTCGGCTTCCTTCAAGCATACGATCTCGTTCGGTCAACGGAGTCAACAAAGATACAAAACAGTCTCCTACAAGTCTATATCGTCTCCCCTTCATTTCTCCCTTACCAAAGATAGAAACCTTCTCCAATCAAAACTTGTTTGCTGAACCCCTCTAACCCGTCATTCTGGCGCTCTTTTGCCGAGGACCCTCCGATTCTTTACCCTGGCTACCCCACGCTCCCGATTGAGTCTCATCTCGAGACATCTGGAAAAAAGACCAGTCCTCGAGATCAATACTCCCTTCTCCACCGAGAGACAGTCCACCGAACAAGACGACATCCCATATAATCCACTAACAAGAACGCTTCCCAAGGACATAAAAGAGGCCAAGAAGAGCAAGATGTCAAACCAGCCAGAACACCCCGCGCTTCTAATTCCAGGGCCCATTGAGTTTGACGACGATGTCCTTCAGTCGATGAGCCATTATAGGTACGGAACCTTCCACAATACCCTAGGGTACACCCACAACTAATTCACTCCCAGCCAGAGTCATGTCGGCGCCCCCTTCGTCGCTACCTTCGGGGAATGTCTCTCCATGCTTAGGAAGCTCATCCAAACATCAGATCCCGCATCACAGCCCTTCGTCGTTGCCGGCAGTGGTACACTTGGTTGGGATATGGTAGCAGCCAATCTGGCAGAGCGGGGCGAGGAAGTCCTAGTGCTACACACAGGCTACTTCGCAGACTCATTTAGCGATTGTTTCGAAACATACGGTGTCAAGGCTACTCAGTTGAAAGCCCCCATTGGAGACCGACCCCAACTTCCAGAGATAGAGAAGGCATTAAAAGAGAATAAATACAAGCTAATCACCATCACGCATGTGGATACCTCGACGGGTGTTTTGAGCGAGATCAAAGCCGTCTCAGATTTAGTGCACCAAGTTAGCCCGGAAACGCTAGTGGTTGTCGACGGTGTATGCAGTGTCGGCTCCGAAGAAATTCAATTCGATGCGTGGGGCATTGACGTTGTCTTGACGGCTAGTCAAAAAGCAATCGGCTGTCCTCCTGGTCTCTGCATAATGATGTGTTCAGGACGGGCGATTGAGAGTTTGAAAAGCAGAAAGTCGCCGCCAGCGTCATACTACGCTTCAATGAAGAACTGGCTGCCAAGTATGTCTACTCTCCACTTTTGCCGTAGTTCCCTGACTGACACTTGGTTCCAGTAATGCAAAACTACGAAGCCAAGAAGGCATCCTATTTCGCGACTCCTCCGGTTCAAATAGTGCACGCCCTCCACACGACCCTAACCCAGATACTCTCACGGCCCCTTTCCGAACGATTCGCCGTCCACCACGAAACGTCCCGCCGCATCAAAAAAACCGTCGAATCACTGGGCCTCAAGCAATTGGCATCAAAGCCGGAAAACCAAGCCAACGGCATGACAGCCATGTATCTACCCGAAGGCGTCAAAGCTCCAGAGATTCTGCCAAACCTGATGAAGAAAGGCGTCATCTTTGCTGGTGGCCTTCACAAGGAGATCGCTGCCAAGTATATCAGATTTGGACATATGGGTGTGAGTGTGACGAACCCGAAGAGAGGGGATATTGAGAAGGCGCTGGAGGCGCTCAAGACAAGTCTGGCGGACGCTGGTTACAAGCCGTAGAGGCGTCAGATGATATGTATTTGTCTTATGGCCTCAATGTATAAAGATGAAGTTGTGGGCAACGTTTGGTAATCTTGGTACATTATAGTGCTATATGTGTAAATGACTTGGATCACTCCACAACATCTTCAACGACCGACCACAATCCGTTTGAGGATTCCGAAATGAAAAAACTCAAAGGTTTCTCCAATTGGAAGAACGTCCACTTGGACCTTTAATGTTCTCATCATATTTATTCCAGTGAAAACTTTTCTACCCAGTCTGTTCTCAAGTTGGCGGTTGAGAATGTAATACCAGTGACTTGGGAATTTTCTATTCAAGGGTTCAAGAGTGTTCTATATGTGAGAGGCTTTCTACAGTGCGATATCGCAATTAAAGTTTTTTATTCCGAGGTTTCTGAGGTTGAGATGCATTTAGGGCTTCAATTGAGGCTACAACTTTTCGGGTAAGCGTAGTATAGTAAGACAGTCCGCTTCCATTAGTCATGCTGGTCAACGACCTGTGGTCCAGACCTGGTGACCATTGATATATTCACCATGTAATTCATTCTTGCGACGAGCATGAATGCCTTCTCACAGCCACGACGGAATCAGCTTTCGAGTTCTTCGAGATGGTTGATCAAGACGACGCCGCGAATGCCCCGTTAATACAAGGACAAAATCCAATAGATTACCCACAGCATGACGCTAACGACAATGATGCCGTATCTCGCCCTCGAGAAAACCAACTGACTGCTCCAAGTGCGTTCATATGGGCACTCACCGCTGCTGCGGGCATATCTAGCCTGCTGTTTGGTTACGAGTCCGTAATGACTTCTTTATATTCTCTGGATTATCGCTGATCTCTCGTAGTACTGGTGTCATCTCCTCGACTCTTGTGTCTATTGGTTTTGATCTTTCTCAGGAGCTGACTACGCTTGACAAGAGCCTCATCACTTCTTGTACAAGTCTCTTTGCCCTGGTTGCTAGCCCCGTTGCTGGGGTATTAGCGGACAAGCTTGGCCGTAAGAGGGTAATTCTGGTCGCTGATGTTCTGTTCATTATTGGAGCGTTGTGGCAAGCCCTCACTGCGAATGTAACGGGTATGATTGTAGGACGCAGTGTTGTCGGACTTGCAGTTGGAGGCGCAAGTCTAGTCGTCCCACTGTAAGTCAAAGGCAGCAGCTTAGACTAAAGCGAAAAGCTTCCACTAATATCATAATGCAGATACATATCTGAGCTTTCGCCATCGGCTTTTCGGGGGATGCTGGTCACATTGAGCATTCTCTTCATCACTGCCGGTCAAGTCGTCGCTTATCTGATTGGCTGGGTCCTATCTAGCCATGAGCACGGATGGAGATGGATGGTCGGTTTCGGTGCTTTACCTGCAATCCTTCAGTTCATGTTGATGATGTTCTTACCTGAAACTCCGAGATGGCTCATGTCAGCTGGTCGTACCCAAGAAGCTAGGGCCGTGTTGAAGAAGGCGTATGCTCCAGGGGCGGAAGCAATCATCGAAGAGGTACTCAGCGGTATTGAGACCGAGATGATCGAGGAAGATGCGGCAAGCCAGACCATGTATCCTTCTGCTCCGGAAGAGACTGCTTGGCCGTGGTTCACTCGCTTGCAGCGGGGAATGGAAGAGCTTTTCAGCATTGGAGGAAATAGGAGGGCTTTGACGATTGCCTGCCTCTTGCAAGGCCTGCAGCAACTTTGCGGCTTTGTATGATCATCTCTCCAAGAATAACCTCTTTCTAACTCTATCTAGAACTCTTTGATGTACTTCTCGGCAACGATATTTTCCCTATTAGGATTTTCCTCTCCAACATTGACGTCTTTGTCTATCGCTCTTACCAATTTCATCTGTACTCTAGTCGCCTTGGTTATTATTGATCGAGTCGGGAGGCGTCGTATCCTTCTTTGTTCGGTGCCAGTCATGATAGCTGGCCTTCTTTTGTGCTCCCTTGCTTATAGTTTCCTCGACAATCCTGTCAGCGAAGGCGGAGTGGAGGTATCGCGAACCGTTGCTGTTCAAAGCTCATGGGCCATCGTCGTTCTTGTGGCCATGATCATCTATGTCTGCGGATACGCGATAGGTCTTGGAAATATAGCATGGCAACAAAGCGAGCTCTTTCCTTTATCAGTTCGCTCCTTGGGATCTGGACTTTCCACTGCGACGAACTGGGGCAGCAACTTCCTGGTTGGACTTACATTTCTTCCAATGATGGAGTTTTTGACTCCAGTGTGGACGTTTGTCATCTATGCAGCCATCTGCATGGTGGGTTGGGGCTGCGCGTGGAAGATCTATCCTGAGACGAAGGGACTAGGATTAGAAGACGTCAGGGGGCTCTTGAAAGATGGATGGGGTGTAAAAGAGAGCCTAAGGAGATTGGATGCTCGGCCTGGATAAAATCTTGAAACATAGAGACGTCCTATTTTGACTGCGAGACTCCTATCATAACAGCCCTGTGAGATAGCACTGGGGAAGCTCATAGCCGCCATATATGTGGTACTATATGAGTAACGACGACGCCAAACAGAGGACTCGCCAAAGATGAAAGCATAAAACATCAAGAGTGCTGGCGTCTTTAAGCCAGACACATGAAAGGCCAAAAGATTTGATTGGTGTTCGAAGGAACAACTGCTGTTTTGAGTGTGACGAAGTTGTTATGGTGAGCTAGCTCGCCAAGGGTCCGTTCAAAAACCAAAACCAACATGAAAAATAACAGAAGAGTTCCACTCCGGTGGGTGTACATCTCTTGTCGACTCGATCATAGCCCAAAAAAAAGTTTGGGATCTTCCGGTCGGCCTGATCCTGGCATTCGCGATAGTGAACTGAGGACGTGATCTTTCGGTCGGCTTGATCAAGCATTCGCGACGCTTTAAAGGGGACGATATCTTAGGATCGGCTTGATAAGAGCTTTCGCGAGAAATCGAACAGCAACCCTTGGCCTAACACACTAGGGGTGGTGGTTTTCCGACTGAGCTAATCTGTCTTTTGTCAGCACAAAGGTAAGTGGTTATTTTGGAATATAAACAACACTTTTAACATTTTGGGCTCACTAGAAAATTTTCACTGCAAGACCACCTTTTTTCCTTACTCCATTAGCCTACAGGACCAAATGCCTTCCTTCTACTATCACCTACCCTATATCCAAACTCCGAGCCCAGGACTCGTTCTCACTACTAGTTTGCTGGTTTAACCGGAGTTCCTACTTTCTGTTAAATAGGTGTAACTTTTTCGTACACTCCTTTTCCTACTTTACACCTCCCCTTTCGACTTTACGCACTCTTCAAGGAACAGAACGAAGCTTAGGGGCTAATACGAATATAAGTACATGATCTCCAGCCGTATCACATCCTATAAAACATTGAGCGCACAATAAGCTATGAACGTAATCTCTAAAACGCTTGAACTGTACATGGAGGGAAAAGGGGTATATCCAATTATCCAAACCGAGTCAACTCCAAAATAACGTCGTACAGGCCCCTACACAATTCCAGAACCAGCCTCGAATAGAACAGAGCTGGATTATACACTATCTCTCCGCCATCTCAGTCGTTGCTATGTAACACATACATTCCCAAGATAATTTCCTCTGGGTGAAAAACTAAATGAGCAAACACTGATTAACAACCTCTTTCCATCGCTTTTCTACCTACACATGAAACTCAGCAAACCCCTCTTCTTGTTCTTCCCCCCTACACCAAGAAACTCATAATAAAATCTCAACAACATCCCCCTCTCTTCCACCCCTTCCTTCCTTCCCACCCCTCTCTTCCTCCCCATCTCTCCTCCCCCCACCAGTCCCCCACACCAGCCCACAGCGACTACGACACGGCAACCGCACTCACAAAACAAAAAAGTCAAGGCCAACAGCGAGTTTAAAAAGCCACAACTTAACGCCTTAACTCAGCTTTACGGATCTATTTCAACAGAGATGTCCACGTAAGAAAAAGGAAGCGGATCAAAGAATGCCAGCCTAACATTACCCTGTTTTTGAAAACCATAGCCAGCCACGACCAGCAATCATCTGATATGGACTTTGCAGGCTCGATTACTGCTTTTTGTTCATTCTGTTGTTTAGAAGAGGGGATTTTTAGTTCGGCTCCCCCCCCCACAACATGCATACGACGTTAGTTGCAAAAACCGCACTTTTGTTGTATATGCCAACACCCTCCTCCTTATCGAGCTTTCCCATTTTAGCCCTCCGCCCTCAACCAAGCCCCCTCGCATCTTCCCCTCTCCACTACTCGTCGTAAATGCGCCCCCCCCCCCCCGCGCCGGGCCTTCCCGCACCCACTCCCATCCTCGGAACGCCAAATTTCAAGAACCAGCGATATGACACCTATAGCTCTACATTCGATTCCTTTCCCTTCTGATCATTTCGGGTGAGCGAGAGGGGCGTGATGATGGTGGGGGAGATGGAAGTGGCGGGAGAAAGAGGAGGAGGGGAGGGGAGAAGGAGGAGAGGAGGAGGGGTGAAGGGGGAGAAAAAAAAGAAAGGAGAAGGGGGAATGGATGGTTGATGGAATGCGATAAGAAGAATCGTGACATTTGTTTTGAGATCGATAGATAGGGTTATTTCAAAAATCGAAAAAAGTGGTCCTTCCTTTACCTGCTGTAGCGCTTACTGTTCGACTTCTTTTCGTCGTTTGTCTCGGCAGCATCAGATTTCTCACTCATCAACAATCACTCGGTTTTCCCTTCCTTTCCCCCTTCCCCTCCCTTTCCCTTCCCTTTCCTCTCCCCCCTCGCCTACTTTCCCCTCCCCCTCCTCACCACCAACATCCCATCCACCATTCCAACATCTCAACAAACCCCCCCCCTTCCTCATCAACCAACCCAACCCAACCCTCTTTACATTTTCCCAACCAAAATCAAATCAGCATATTTTAAAAACATGCTGAACTGAAACTTCAAAAGAAGAATTTAATTGATGTTCAAAGAATCAGAAGAAGAGACGACGGAGGAGGAAATGACGGGAAAGATTGAAAATGGAAAAAGTAAGTGATGATGATGATGATGATGATGTTGAAAGGAATGTAAGAGAAGAAAACGCACGCCAATGAAATATTTTCAAGTGAATTAAAAAAGAAAACAGAAACAGAAACCAAAACCAAAACTACGAACAAAACAAAATAAAACAAAAGAAAACAAAATCAATGAAAAGGGAGAAAAATTTGTAAGAAAAGATTGATTGATTGATTGATTGATCATACACCCTTGTGACATCGGTTTAAGTTCGACCCATGGGGGAAAACTATGCTATGTGTATCGAACGAACAAAACCCTCTGAGGGAGAAAACCGCTCGTCGGCTACACAGCGACTGCACGTCGTCGAGACAACAACGCTGGAACAATAGTATCAGTAATGAATCTATAGCTTCTATTCAGCGCGTGACGCTTGAACTCTTGATGCGTGTCTGTGCTGTTTTCTTGCTATGCATCGTTCTTGCTCTGCTCTTCATTGACGGTATTCTATACAACGATGTCTCGGTTCGATTCTCGGTCCGAAGACGAAAGACGTTTCCTTTGCACCCGTGATGCTCGTGATTGTAACGTAGAGACTGTGTTCTCTTGCTCAATGATTGCCATTCATTGAGCAAAGAAATATGTGATGAAAGAGAGACGCGCACGATGGGAAGATAGAGTGTGATTGTATTGAGTAATTCTATTCTGCTCTTGAATTGACTTGTGTCACGTAGACGTTGAATGAATTGTTGATATAGGCGTGCGATCGCAATCGTTCGATGCATGACTCTGATCGATAGTAGAGGATGCGTTCTGATCGTCCTCATAGACTCTCGATTTTCCACGTAGATAGATGTATGACTTGACGTCAAGTAAAGAAGGTGAGCTCAAGCTTCTTCAGTATATCAGCGTGATCGACGAGTCACTACTTCTTCGAACACTGTAGTCACGACTCTCAGACTCATCATCTGAAACGACTATTCTATCTGATATCTTTTCATCAATTATTCGACGACACTGTCGATGTGATGAAGACGTTTCGATATCGACGCAGTCGACGAGTCGCAAGTCCTTCGATCACTTGTAGTCACAACTCGCAGACTCTTCACCTGAATTGTCTTTTTCACTAGTAGTATCTTCCCATCTCTTACTGACATCGACATGTCATTAATCTTCTTCGTAGATCGATTGTGACTGTTAGGAAGGATGTTGTCGCGTGGGTGAAAACTCTGCACGACGACTTTCCTGATCACGCAACGTTCTAACATCGTTCGAACTGCGTCGGATTGAGATCTCTTGGCTCTTCTGACTTCTATTCGGAACAGAATAGAATCAAAAGGTTCGTAGCCGACATCACGTACAGGTGAATCTCGTTGCCAGCCAAAGTAAGAATCAAATAAAATAAAAGAAAATGATATATAAAATCAATGAAAAGGGAGAATTTTGTAAGAAATGCTTTTCCGCAGATGAGAAAGTAAAGAAAGGGATCTATTCGATCGAAGTAAAAAAAATTGGTGGAAAAGGAAAAAGGGGGTGTGAATGGATTGTGAGTTTTTCCTTTTTTTTTTGGGTTTTCTCGTTTCTCCATTCCTCTGGTGCGACTGGGTCGCGGGCAGGCGAGCGAGCGAGCGAGCGCTGAACCCAAACTAACCAAGGTAGGTACATGCGCATGCTACGATAATGTATGGTACGAGTCTGGAAAGCATGCACATTGTTTAAAAAACTAGGTGAGGTAGTAGACCAATTACAGCAGACTAATTATACGACATGAAATACAAGCGCCAGCCCCCACGGATAGAATACCAACATATAACGAGTGGAAACATGTACCCTATGGAGAAGAAAAGAACATGGGCCAGTTCCAGGAGCTTTAACGCCTAGAGAGCGAGTGGGATGCCTTGGTAAGGATAAAGAGCGGAATGGCAGGGCCGCCGGTAACAATCTGTTGTTTTACATCCTGGTGTGCAGAGGTCTTGCGTCAAGTCCTGTTCCGGAGTTGTCGCAGAACCTGACTACTGGCCATCGGCATTACCATCGTAGATGCCACGGCTAACCTTCGCCGGGTTCCCAGCCACGACCGTGAAACGAGGGACATCCTTTAAATTGATCAGTCCTTTGTTCTTCCAATTAAAACAGTCAAATAAAATTCACCTGATGCAACAAACTCCCCGCCCCAACGGTACTACTCTTGCCCACCCTCACCCCAGCCAAGATGGTCACGTTACTCCCAATCCAGCAGTCCTCCTCGATAACGATGTTCCTCCCCAGCGCCTGGCCGCCACTGCCCATTCTTCGTCTGGGGTCAATAGGGTAAGTCGCACACACAAGTTTCACGTTGGGACTAAAGATGCATCTTGCTCCGATGGTGACGGCACAAGTATCTGAGATGCGGCAGTCGGCGCCAATGAGAACGTCATCGCCGATGGTAATGTTATAGCCATAGTCGCAATGGAAAGGCGCCTCGACTACGACACGCTCGCCCACACTGCCAAAAGGAAGAGGCATGGGCGGGGCAGGAGATTCGCCGCTGCTAGGAGGTGCTGGTTCGGGTATTGGACGCATGCTCATGATTGCTTTGAAGAGACGGGCCCGCTCTTGTGGGCTGGCGCCATGGGACGGGTTGGTGGCGTTGTTGAAGCGCCAGATGGCAGCCATGCATTGCTCGCGGTCTTCGGTGAGAGCGGGGCTGAAGGGAAGGTAGTAGTTCCCCTTCAGCATCTTTTCGCGCTCGGTGAGTTCTTGGCGGCGGTGCGGGGAGGGGCGGAGAGACGCCGGATGCGAAAGAGCGGTTTGGGCGACGACCTGGGGATTACTGTGGTTCGGATTCGACGGGTGAGATGACTGGGCCGAATATTGGGACTGGGATGAATTTGTACGATGCACTGGCGGAGGTGGATGCATCGAATTCGGATCGGCAACTTGGTCGTAGGCCATCTCATGCATGGAGCTGGGACGGTGATCGGTTTCGGGCTGATACTTTGAAATGTGTGGAGGGTTGCTGGGGTATGGCCTTGCCGCTTTTGTCCATGCGGGCTTCGGGTGGCCATTGGGGGGGCTCGGTTGCGCATACATCGACTCGCGTTCCTCATCAACTACGATCGGCTTTCCTCTATCCCCATCAGGCCCCATGTGATGGTTACGATTAGGAGGTGGGCCCGGATACTCTGGGCTGGTCTCTTGAGCGTACTGGGCTTGATACAGTCCTCGGTTCATTGGTGGAGGGTATCCGTTCTTAGACTGAAGCGGAATGGGAGCTTTGGTATTGGAGGGCTTTTGCCACGTATTTCGCATGGTATAGCCTTCGCAGACAAATCCGCCTCGAAGGCAGTTGTTACCTAGAAACGGTCAGTCAAGCTATAAATGGCCAAGCGACGTTTTCATAGTGGGTGAAATTGCCATCAGGCAGATATTTTGAATATCGAATCAGACAGGTAGGGAGTAGAACCATAGAGCTCGAGATAATGGCACAAATGATATACAAGTCTCCAAAGTAGCCGCCCAATAGAGGCAAGTGATGGCGTTGGGAAGTGTTTGCGGTAACAGACGGATAGAATAAGAGCATTGAGAACTGGGCACTCACATTCAGGGTGTTGCTCATCGCATTTCTTCTTTCGTCTCCTGCAGGTCATGCATCCTGTCTTGGTCCGATTACTGAAAACTCGCTTCCTGCGCTTCCGATCAAGTTCCATTGCAGACTGAGAGCTTCGGTTTGTACCGTAATCTACATACTGCTGGCCATGCTCGTCTTCCTCCTCTGGGCTGACATAGTTCTCCCGCGTGGGCATGGAGTCATAGTTTTGCAAAGCTTGAGCCATGCGTGCTTCCGAGTAGTAGGGCTGATCACGCTGAGGCGCTAGAGTAGGGTCACCACGAGGGTCGTATTCGTTCCTTACCAGCTGGTGTCTGTCTGGACGTGGGTACAATTCGGGTTGATGTACACGCTCAGGTCGCGGATACGTATCGGACGGGTGAATATGTTCCGGTCTGGCGTAGGGATCCGTATGGCCAACATGTTCTGGGCGAGCATACGGATCGGAAGGGCCACCCATATCAGGTCGACCATACCCTTCCGGTCGAGGGTAAGATTCGACTGGACTGATCATCTCCGGCTGTCGACCGTTGTCGGTACTGTACATTCTCTGTCTTTCCGAGCTTGGTGGCATCTCATGGGTATGGTACGCAGAATTGTTCGGGTTCTCGTACCCCTCTGGGAAAGATCTTTTTCGCTTCTTATTGCCGTTTGCAGTGTTTGACTGCTGGCTACCTGGAGTCACGGGGTGACTACCGTAATGGGTCTTTGGTTCTTCGGGATTCTCTTGACGGTGAGGGGTTTGGCCCCGACGATCCACCATCTGGTTAGAGGTTGGAGAGGGCTCACGCTCCGGGCGACTGCTTGCGAGAAGCTGGCGTGAAGGGCTTGGAGATTTCCGACGTTCTTGCTGGCTGCTTGGGCGCGCCGGTCGTGCGCTAGGTTCGTCGCCAGCCTCCTTTGGAGGGTCAGGAGCAGGCTTGGGCTTTGCCGGTGGTGTTGTCGACGCACCATTCACGGCGGTAAAGGATGGACCAGACTCGGCAAATTGCTCGGTCTCGGCCCCTCCTCCTGGGCCCTCGGACCTATGATTCGAGACAACTGCTGCCATGCGAGTAGACTTTGACAGGTTAGAAGAAGTTCTTCACGATGGATGATCGCGCGAGAGGCGCTAGAACAAATGGTTCCTTTTTTGCGATTATGGCCTTTACTGAAAGGCGATTTTAAGAGCCGCCGGCCGGCGTCTAGTCACTCTGATCTTGAAGGATATTTTGTGTCGATAAAACTTTGAAGTAGAGACTGAATAGAAAGGGAAAAACTGTTCTTAGTTGGCGAAGGATACTGGATGGCGAGAGGAAAGTATTCTTGTAAAGTGGGGCCAAGGAGTGTTGGAGACGGGATGAGTTTGGGGAAAATAAGCGTGTGAATGATTCGTCTGTCGTCTCGGTTATATTTAATACTGCGCGCCTCTCGATCCCAACGGGGGGGTGTTATTGTTCCACAATGATACAGCTCGAAACCTACAGGAGCGGCGCAATCTTGGTCAAGACACAGTGCGACGGCGAGAAGGATGATGGATGGCAGAGTGGAGGGGGAAGATAAAGACGGACAAGAGTTGAGTCGGGGCGGCGCAAAAGGCGGAGGGCGGCTGAGCAAAATTGCTCTCTACACGCCGTGTCTTTTTTTCGATTTCCGGTCCCTTTTTGCTCGGCCCACGCGGATTGGTATTTTATGTGGGACGAGTCAAAATACGAGGAACACGACTGGGGTGGTCATTGGCTGGTGGAAAAGGCGCTTAGTATCTTCAGGCATGCAATGATGCAAGCACGGTCCACGGATCCTTCCCACTGTCCCAGCCCCCCCCCCCTTCCTCGAGCAAGTTTGGGCGACAGGGATTGGGGGTGTTCAGCTGTGTCGCACAAGGGGAGGCTTTGCGCGTTGGTTGAGGCGGCAACTCGTCAGTCGCTGACGAATTACTCTAAACTGGTCTTGATTGCGTGAAGGTGAAGATTGCTTGCTCCGACCGGGAGAGAATAATATGATGGGCGGCAAATTTAAGATAGCGCGACCAAAGCATTAGTATGTACATATTGCCCTGGCTTGGGACGATGGGCGAGAGCGTGAGAGCTAGGGAGTACCCAACTACTGTACCTACCTTGCTAACTAGGTAGCTTGACACAACTAGGGAAACAGCTGCAGACGAAGTGGTGAAGCTAAAGCACAACTCTCAACTCTCGCATTTCGGTTGGTGGGTGCGCAGTTACAGCTACAACTAGTAGGAAATCTCGACGAAATCCTTCCATAATCCAACTGAAGCACTGTGACACAAAGCATAATATGGCACAACCAATGACAGGCTATTTTAGCGCTGAATCCTGAAGATATCGATGTTCGATGCCAACTCTCCCAACCAACGAACTACTATCATCATGCAAGATAAATGGCCACTGGGCCAATTACGCCGAGGACCATCACGGGTTCCCCTTCTTCAGCTTCTTGGACTCAAGCCCCGGCGATCTATGAGTATGACAACAGCTAAAGTACACAGTACCTTAGTAGAGCTGCTTATAGCGGGCTAAGCACTACCGCAGGATACGGTAAAGTCGATTGTGAGCTGCATTTACGAGGTTATGTCATTGCGCGCATGGGGTACCCGCGATCGCATAGATACCTTACCTTACCTTACGCTACGGTCGTTACCTACCTTACCTGACCTGTGACCGTATGGTCCATCTTTCTTAGACGGCCCTTTCGTCTACCGTATGTTTCGAGTCTCCTGCGCCAACAACACTCATTTGGCTTCCTCGGCTCCAGAGTCGATTAGTGAGAATCCCAGACCGGCTGCGGTACAGAAAGTTGGCAACTTGACCAACAACATTTCTATTATTATTATTATTATTATTGTTATTGTTATTATTGTTGTTATTATTATTACAGCTTAAAAACATTACGGATGTACTGTGTATTCGTGGCACAGAAATTAGGCGTCTGTGTCTGCTGACCTGAGCCGTATGGCTCACGCAGTTATAATAAAAATGGAAAGCAATCCTTCATTTCCGTCCGCCTTTGTTCTACGGTCAGTACATGAAGCATGCCTACGCGGATGTTGCAGATGCAAAGGGTTGGGCTGAGATCCTTGTCATGCTCCAGAGGCGACGCCGCGTGTTCCCGTTGGTCGTCGGACTGAGCCAACTGCAAAGCCGATCACTCTCGGCCTGCGACTAATCTGCTTGGACACGTTACGTTGCCACGAGATCCGAACATGCGCAACAACTCCATCTCAGTTCTCGAGCAGGTATGGCGACGATATAATGTAGACACAATCGACCTTGATGCCGATATTGGCTCCATTACCGCCCAAATATGCCCAAATAGACGTAACCAAGCCCACAGAAGTGAAATGCCAGAGTAAAGTACCGACTACGGACTACCGACTTGCTGGCCCTTCCTTGGGGCCTGCGCGGCAAGATGATTGGTCCCCCCCCCGCAGCTTGTTAGTTTCTTGAGTCTTTTTCTCCTCCGAAATGGTAATGGCGCTTGTTTTGCGAGTCACGAGGCTAATTACGTTCCGCCCTCCCCCGCGCTACCCTCGTACGCTGGAATCCTTCGAAAACACTTAAACGATCTGCTACGGTGACCAAGAAATGCAATAACCCACAGCCTCGCGGCTCTAAGCGCTAAACGTGAAAAGATATGTGTCGGTTGGAAAAATCAGAATTACCCAAAGGACGCATATTATTCGGAAAGAGTCAACGAACCATGGCGGAATCCCATACCGCTCTCTTCCTGTTGTAGAGACACCGGTGGAGCACTCAACTTATACTGAGACAATAGAGGCAGGGAATACCCTGAAACGCTCAACCCAATCGCAGATAACCTCTGGACAGAGTCTCCGATGACAGCGGTTGAAAAGAACGGATCGACGATAGTGTAGCCTGCGGACTTGATCTGGTCCTCTGCATTCGACAATCTGGCCACTCACTTTTATTCATTCCGGGTCGAAGAAAACATAGATCTCTATCTGGTGCCTCTAGGTTCATTTTGTTGGCACATGTTCAATTTGGGCCTCTCTAACTTACATCATATACTCGAGGATGGTACCTACCTATCTATGTGTCGACCGCCCAAAGACTAATGATATCAAGGGGATTCGAATTTGCTTGTCTTCTGCCTCGAGTGTCTGAGACGTATTTGTTCGTGGCATTGCACGGGGAATAATGTACAAGGCTATAGCGATTAATAGTACTGTCATAACGCTAGATGCTTTCTAATACATGAGTGTAGAACAAAATAAAGTAGGTGTTCCTGTCTGCTGCGTTGTCGAGTGATCCATTAGTCCGATACGATCCTCGCATGTCCTCCAAAACAATCACAGCCTCCAATAGGAACATTTCTCCAAGTAGGTAAACGGATCAAAAACAATGTAATTGAAGCTTTCTACTCTTTCTTTCCATCAAAATCGACGGCGAGCATTGTGCATACAAAATCGAGCTATCTCCTAACGCCGGATTGCCGCGGTTGAAAGCAGCCCTACTTACCGTGTAATCACCTCCACCGACCTCCAAATATTGCGGTCTTGCCTTCGCTGTACAAGGTATAGTACCACAATGGTGAGCTGCACCAAACTAACAGCTTTGCGAAGGAGGCTTTGTATCGCCAGAGCACACAATGCGCCTAAAGAATGGAAGCTTCTGCGGCAATGGACTTTCGGCCCTTGCCCAGCCAGCTTTCAGAGCTCATAATCTATATCAGCGCAATGCGTCCACTGTGCTTCTCCCATCAAGACGTTGGCTGCATAGATCGAACCATGCCAGATGGGCTTCCACAACTGTTCCTTCACATCCCAAAACAGCCCTCTTCTTCCCTGGTAAGACCTCCCTCCACTCCCCTCACCATCAACCCGATCCTGACTCCCACAGGCCAAGGCGTCCAACGCGTCGGCATGACCACCCCCTGGCTCGAAGCCTTCCCTAAAACGTGTAAACCCTTCCTGCAAGAAATGGACCACATCCTATCGACCCCCCTCAGCTCCATCATCGCCAACGGCCCCAACTCCACCCTCACCGCGACCGAGAACGCCCAACCAGCCATCATGGCCACCTCCATCATGATCTTGCGCATCCTAGAGCAAGAATTCAACTTCGACACCTCGAAACGCGTCGATGTCACTCTTGGCCACTCCCTAGGCGAATTCGCCGCCCTCGTCGCCGCAGAACACCTCCACTACCCCGACGCGCTCAAAATGGTCCGTCGCCGCGCCCAAGTCATGGCCCGCTGCAGCCGTGAAGCCTCCGCCTCGGAAGGCGGCGAATACGGCATGGTGGCCCTCGTCTGCGAGCCCGACCGCCTCTCCTCCCTCATCGCCACCATTCACGACTTCCTCGGCCACGCCTCGCCGGGCTCGCGCGACGACTCCGCCAGCGACGTCCCCCCAATCGAACAAGTCCTGATCGCCAACATCAACAGCAAGAACCAGATCGTGCTCTCGGGCAGCATCGAGCGCATCAACGCACTCCTGGTCCAGCTGCGCCAGTTCGGCGGCCACGACCCCCGCGCCGTGCGCCTCCTGTGCGACTCCCCCTTCCACTCGCCCCTAATGGCCCCCGCCGCCACCTGGATGCGCGACACCCTCTCCACAACCCCAATCCACTACCCCGGCCTCTTCCCCTGCATCTCCAACGTCTCCTCGCGGCCCTTTTCCTCCGCCAAAGACCTGCAGGACCTGCTCGCGCGCCAAGCCGTCGAGACGATCCGCTGGTGGGACAGCATCAAGTTCCTGGATCAGGAGTTTGGCGTCCGGCGGTGGGTCGGGATTGGGCCGGGCAAGGTGGGGCGGAACCTCGTGGGGAAAGAGGTGGGGATGCAGGGGGCGGATGTGGTGAGGGGCGGGGGGGTGTGGGGGCTTAGTCATCCGAGGGAGGTGGAGGGGGTGTTGAGGGGACTGGAGGAGACGGAGGGGTTGGCTTAGGGTGGGTGCGGGGGGGTGACGGAGTTTATGTTTTTGGACTGTTGGCCTCCTGTGTTGATGGTGTTTCTGGTAAGGACGAGTGTTGAACCTTTATCTGAATACTATTTCCTGGGAATAGAAGCCCCCAGTGCAGTGTTGATCATTCCTCCGGTTCCGTACTGACAAGGGCATGAACTCGTTGTTCAGTAAAACTCTCTCACATGCGCATAACGTACGCACAGCCCAGAACAACCCCCGCGTCTTGTCTTGGTAGCCCACATTGATGCGCGTCTTCATGAAAGATAACCCACATCATTCATAGCTAATGCCTGTGTATTTGGAAATACTTTATCAATGTCTAGCCTTGCACTCTCTAAAATGCTTCTACCCATGCCCCAAACCCCAACGCCCACAAACGCCACCTCGCCAGCTGCCAGGACCGGGTTTTGCTAAAGCTGTACAAGTCTCTCTTTCCCATATGCCACACAAATCTCCAAACCCTTTCTACTTCCTATACCACATCCTCGTAATCTTCGTATGTCGCATCTGCCGAAATTCAGAATGTGTGATCCATCGTAACATGGATACGGTAAAGAAACAAACCTTTTTCTGCAACTGAAAAATCCCATACATCAACGCCTCACTCGTCGGCGGACACCCCGGCACATAAATATCCACCGGCACAATCCGATCGCACCCCCTCGTCACACTATAACTGTAGTGATAATACCCGCCTCCATTTGCGCAACTGCCCATCGATACAACCCACCTCGGGTCAGGCATTTGATCGTACACTTGACGCAGGGCCGGAGCCATTTTGTTGGTGAGAGTGCCGGCGACGATCATGACGTCGGATTGGCGGGGGGAGGCGCGGAAGATTATGCCTAGGCGATCTTGGTCGTAGCGGGGGGTGGAGAGGTGCATCATTTCGACGGCGCAGCAGGCGAGGCCGAAGGTCATGGGCCAGAGGGAGCCTTGGCGGGCCCAGTTGGCGACTTGGTCGAGGGTTGTCCTAGAGTGGGATCAGTCAAGGACTTTTTTGAAGATGGACTCAACGTTGAGCGCTCAAGGCTCGGCTGATGGGCGTAACAACGTACAATGCATATTGCATAGCACCCTCCTTCTTGTCTTGGCTCGGTAGGGGGACTTCACGTCGGACCTTGCCCGTGACGCTGAGTGGCGGACCTTCAACATCATGGGTTTTTTGTATTTCTGTAGCCGATCTAGCGGAGGAGGATGATATGAACGCTGAGGGGCCTGCGCGAAGAGGAAGGAGGGCAGATGAGGGTTTGACTATGAGATGTTAGAGTTGTGACTATCTTGGTGGCGGGCCCCCATTCTCCATCGGAACAACTTACCTCGCAGCACCAAGGCGGCTGCTGACCTCGTGGTTGAAAGCATGGTTGAGAACAAAAGGAAACGAAACAGAAGGAATTGTTCTGTGTGTTTGCAAGTTGTAGGAATTGAATTGGATGTCAAAAGTGCTTCTTCCGGGTGATGAACTGATGATATGAGCTAGCGCGGGGAGTTAGGACTAAGAACCTTGCGAATACAGCAAGGGGTCTGATTGGACAGATTTCGCCAGGTCAAGCCAACACCGGCTGCCTGTATCAACCGCCGCACACTTCCATTTCCATTGATATTGTTACTGCTGCTGTTGTTATCATCACTGTTCTCCTGCTGCGTCTGTGTCTGTTCGCCCTCACTGAAGTCGCAGTAGTCGAATCTACCACTTCTTTGCATGAGGCCTATCAGTGACTTGCCGAACTTGGATTCCTCCTCATCGCCAGTTCGTGGAACGTTGCAGAGGTGTTGATGGGCGCTGTTATTGGGGAACTTGGCCATGGATTGTTCATAGGTTTTTGTTGGTGACGGCGATGATGACGATCGCGATTGAACCCGTCGGTGGCGCTGCTTCAAGTTCGCCCGAAATGTGTCCCATGCTGACTCTTTGAAGCTCGATGGAATCTCACATGTACTGACTTGCTCTTCTTCTAACGAACAAACTCCCTTAGGCTCACTACCAAATCCAGTTGAAGCAGACATTATGTTCCTTCTATCTGCCTTGCTCTAGGATAGAGATATTCAATAGGTAAAATGCAGCGTAGAACGTTGGCAAAGTCTGATGCGCAAAGGAGTAAACAGCTGCTTTGTATGGATGCTGGAATCCTACACGTCCAGCAAATTTCCCTAGCTATCACATTTCCTATGAGCTGCTCCAAGCTGTCGCACCTTCACTATGTCAACAATTTGACGACTTGGCACTGTGACCACCTGGAATCCAAACTTGGGACTTCCCCTTTTAGTAGTCCCTGCAGCGTTCTTTCCATAAGAATTCATCCTTACTTGGAAATCTGCCATGTTACGAGTACTTAACGATTCTTCTACATCACCATGTGCTTTGATAGAGCTACGTAGCGCGTCGCTGTCAATCCAGTTTTCCAATCAGCTTCTCTGCCTCTTCGTGTTGGTCCTATCAATGCTGGTTGCTCCTAGAAATTCCACTTCCCGTACGCCGGACTATGTCAGTGCTCCGACCAGAAAGGCGGAGCTTCTGGCGGTACAGATACCTTTGATGGCCTTAGCATTGCTTTTCGTCGGACTTCGGCTGGCTAGCAGGTACTGTGCGATCAGAAGCCCTGGCTGGGACGATTTCGTCCTGATCATTGCTACAGTAAGATCTTCCCTTCTATCTCCGATAACCATTGACCAGTGATCCCAGATTCTAGCTTTTGCACAAACGGTCCTAGTTCTTTCATGCATACCTTACGGTGCCGCTATGCACGTCTGGGACCTCCCACCTCACGTCAACATGTCCTATATCCTGAGGGTGAGTGGTTCCTCTACAGATCATTTGGCTTGCTGGTATTGAGATGCGAATAGGTATCCTATACACTCCAAATTCTGTACCCCTTAGCCATTACGGCCATCAAACTATCGATTCTCCTTCTTTACCTTCGGCTTTTCCCAATAGTAAGGTTTCGCAAATGCGTCAAAGGCCTCATGGTAGTCTGTGTCGTGGGTGGTGCTGTGGTTACACTTGTTGCGGCGTTCCAATGTAGGCCCGTCAATGAGGCATGGGAGGTTGTGTTGCCGACCAATTGCCTCTTACAGACCAACATATTAGAAGGTCAGGCGATCTTCAACTTGATTAGCGACATTGCAATCATTCTTCTTCCGATGCCAATAATATGGAGTCTACACATGCAACTCAGACGGAGGCTTTTATTGCTCGGATCGTTCACAGTCGGGTTCATGTAAGTAACAACAACTACCTAAGCCCAGTATTTGGCTCTGTCAGATTCACAAGTCTCTTAGCTGACCGAGGTCTAGTCCCTGTGTCTCACTAATCGTCCGATTGTCTGCGTCCACTCCAGCGGCAATATTCTGGGCAGATCCTTTTTGGTATATGGTATCCACAAGGAACTGGATCGCTATCGAGTATTGCTCAGGCTTGATATGCGCATCTTTGATACACCTTAGGCCGTTGATCGAAAGGCTTCTCCCTAGTCTACTAGGAGTGACCCGTGAAGACCTCAACAAGTCAAAACCAGCAACACAGAAGCCTACCGGGCCTAGAGAATTTGCGCTGAACTCCAGGGCTTCAATGAAACGTAGATTGGATCCATATGTCCAAATGAACACTACGGCTATTCGCGCCAATACGGTTGGGGATAGTGAGACCTCTGAGGGGGGCATAAGGATTACGAGAGATTTCTCCGTCACCTCAGAGCCAAATCCGCTTCTGGCAATGCCTGCCAAAGTTTTGTATCGGTGCAAAACTGTCGTCTTTTCAAGAGCAGAGATAGTTTCGCCTGCCACTTCTCCTGTCTAAAGTTGCACCCACTGTCCATTGTGCTTCCTTTCCACTCGGTCGCTTCATTGCTTCTGTCATTCTATAGCATATGGGAACAGTAGGGGTATCTTCGATGGGATGACGAAATGTACCGTCTAGTACACGGTATTTCGGAGACTCATTGTTAGTCACTTCGAATCAGTAAGATCCGTATGGAGGAAATGACCTAGGGATATATATTGAACTGTTGATCTGTCATTGAATCAACAATCTCGTGATAAAAAAGCGTAGTAAAAAATTTAGATTTGCATGCAATTAATGCTGAAAGAATATTCTTTCCAATATCTATCACACCGACCCCGAATTTTCCAAGTTTAAGCCACCCACAAACATGACTTCCACCCCCTCAATCGCCTGCATAGGCATCGTAGGCAAAGACGTAAAACTTCTCCAGGCCCACCAGAAGGCTTTTCCGCGCTAACATAAGGTCAGGACAACCCTCTTCACATCTCAGTCTTCCCCCCAGCATCTACCCAGCCCAATGCATATCTTGACTTCTCGTTCCTCCTACACGCCTCCCTGGACCTATTTGACCTCAAAACGAGAAACAAGAATAGCGACTCAGTGGATCAGGATCTAGGGCTGCTGAAGCACGTGGATGAGAGGCTCAGTATCTGGGGTTGGGAGACAGGGACTGGCGTTAGGATTGCTGTGGTTGTGGACAGGTATGGGAAGAACGGGGTTGGGGATAGTCGAGGAGGACAAGGGAGGATGGGAGGCAGGGGGGTTGAAGGGGCGGATATGAAACCGGCGTTCAAGGCACTACAAACGGCGTATATACGATTGCTGCAAAACCCATTTTATATGCCGGATGAGCATACGCCTATGGCTGTAGCCAATGGGAAGGGCAAGGGAGGGGAGATCAAGAGTCCGAGATTCATACGGGAAGTCAAGAGAATTGGGGAAACGTGGAGGCCTGGGATGAGCACGATCTGAGGGGGAAGAGAGGGAAAGAGCTCCTTTGGATTTATAACAAGAAGACGATACTATTGGTCATACAAGAGAACGAACGGCAGACGCCTGGGAAGGTAACCATCAGGAACGTTCACGAGCGCCGCAGGTGTTACTATTGAAGACAACTGCACTGAAGGTTTATCAAACTGTATTGGCCTATGGGTTCGCATTACAGCCCTCAGTCGGGAATACGCCAATTCTGGATTTACAACCGTGATCAACCACAAACCCCAACTACCCATCAGATACGCTCATCCAGTGGCCATCACGGTCTGATAACATCCTTTGCTGATAGGATCTGGAACAGCTTCTGGTGCTCACCCGATGGCTCCAACATCTTCGAACCCAAAATAGATCAGGCCACGCATCACAAGCTCATCAGTAGCAGCTGCAGCCTGTTCAGACATCTTCGACCATACAGCATTCTTAAAAACGTCCTCGGAACATGTTCCACCATGAGAACACACTTTGCAACAATCCTCCAGCGCTTAATCCCAACAAAAACCACTACCGAGACTGCGGCGCAGCATGAAATCCCTCACCGTGACGCAGTCTCGCCAAATATTCCTCCAAATCCTTCGAACTTCAGCCGTTATCTAAGCGCCCAAAACCGAAAGGATTACAATTTCAAATACCAGGAAGGATCGCCGAGGCGCCCAGAATTCGCAGGATCTTGAACCATGATGACCGCAGGACCAGCGAGGCGCCCAAGATTGAAGTATGCTAATCCTTGACCGCAGGATTTTCCTCAACTAGCCTGTTGCGATTCTTTGACTTTGGCTCAATCCTCCGGAGATTTGCATTACGTGCGTACCAGCTGTGGACGTGGGATCTGTTGTCTGACGTGGCCGGTGCTGACCCGTTCCTTCGTGCCACTCCGTACTCGGCAATGATCCCGTGGAAAGGTACGAATTACTATAACCACACAGCAGTATTGATTCCCGGAGTCGGAAGTTGCTGGTTCCTAGACAAGCGCCTCGACTCTGGGTAGGTCACACGTTCAGTGAGCAAAAAGCGCTACTGACGGATTATATGTTCCGGAACTTATTGAACCATCCTTTGGCGCTCACATGTCAGATTCAGATGTTGAGAAGTCCACCGAATAGTTTAGTTGTCAAGCAGTGAGAAGTATTCATGCTTTGGTTTTCACTGCACACGATTTCAACCTCCTTTTCAATGTTCCCACCCCGTTAGGTCTCCACTACAACTGAACCAGTAATAAATCCGCTTAATCATGATGCATGCCGTCTGTAACCTACTGCTCAAGCCTCCCTCTACCTTTCCCTTTCATCCACAGCTAGAACCACACAGCTATATTCACTGCGTCCCAACTGCACAAGGACCATCTTTTCTAATCCCACAGTCCTGCAACTGAATCGATCCAAAAAGGCCTCTATTCCATTTCCCACGCCCCGTGATATCAACAGCAGCAAACGGGCCACCTCCTTCCTCGTCGCAGCATCCATCTCTCTCATCCCCGGGCCACACAACCCACACTTTTCCCCACCAACCCTGCGTTCCCAGACCTTTCCCAAAAAGGCCAAAACCTGCCATCCACCACCTAGGTACCTCTATAAAGCAAGCATGACCCCAGTGACCTCAAACAACCCCACTCCGATCCACATCGCGCGCTTCCACCACCCTTTATCCATTTCCGAGCCATCTCCCCCCCTCCAACAGCCCCTCCGGCCGTCACAATCTCTGCTCGCCCTGCTCTCGACTGCTATCTCCCCAACTTTCGCTCTCCAGGCTGTGGGAGTGCCGAGGATCCGGTCGCTGATGGGGAGATCTGTGACTTGCTTCCCTGGCGTTCCGGGCTGGCAGTTTGGATTCGGCGGGACACATGTTGGGGCTGTGGCTTCGGAAAGGGGGTTCCCCTGTGGAATTACAGTGTGTGCGGGTATTGTGGTTGCGGGAAGTGTATAAAGGAAAGTCTCAGGCGATTTAGTTTCCGGTGTTGGAGAAGAGGAGAAGATAGCTTGTGTTTTGTATTCGTACTCTAGACAGAGTGATGATGCGCAGCGGAGGCCTACGGGGCAGCAGGCACCGGAGAGGGATGGTGGACATGGGAAGGTGTGGGCGGGGCAGAAGAGGGGGAGGTCGGAGGAGCAGGCGTGGTAGGAGAGGGAACAGCAGAAGATAGGGGAGGGTTTGTGGGAGGTTGGATAGCAGGCGGTGTTCGCGGGACAGCAGATTTCCTGGCGTGAACAATGTCAATACGTGGTGAGAGATTAGGGAGGCAGGGCGTACGGGATGACCTTGAGCGGCGCAGTTCGTCTCCTGCTCTCCGCAAACGGCCGGTAAAGCGGTATGAGGAGGCCACTCATGACGCTCATCTGAGAGGAACAGGGCCTGAGAAGCTGGAAATAACGACAGCCGGCTGGATGACCTAGTGAGATTGCCGGCTAGTCTCGAACCTTTGCTATTGCCTGTGGCAGCAGGTATAGAAACGAGAAGAACGGAAAGTAAGGTGGGAAACATGGCGCCGCCAGCGGCGAGAGCAGGTTGGTGATAGGCTCACAGTCTCAATGACAGGGATCCGAGTTTGATAGTAGGATAAAGACCGGTCGATTGGTGCTGCCAGACAAGCTAGAGCCGCGCAGAAGAAGAGTAAAGTTCTCAACCGCATTATTTGGAGATAGGGTGTAATGATAGGGATCTGGTAGAATTGCAGTTGGCTGCAAGCGGAAAGCAGGAGGAGGATAGTGAGGACGAAAAGGTACACGAGTGCAAGGAAGGAAGTGCCATGCTGAGAAGGGCTCTTTCCATTATTTTGGGTTTAGGGATATGCAAACGCATGGCCCTCTTTGCCAGTGAGATCTTGACTATGATTTTGCTATCTGAACCGTGGAAAGCCCAAGGCAGTACACTGACGTCGCGGGATTCCGGCGCAAGCATAAGAAAAGTAAGCACACATAGGTGGATCTGAGATGACATCTGTCAATTTGACAGCTTCATGAACTGTCATGGACTGTATAAGAGTTGAATTCTCCGAACTGCTCTTGGATAAAAGTGAAGGTTTGAAATTCCTCAATCTTCAGCTTTTCCGATTCATTTACATCTGCTCGGACCTGAACCTGCTCCACATGACATCTACCACTTCAATCTCGTTCACCTGAGCTTGGTGATCAGTAGACGAACTCCGAGTGCGATTGTTCTTTCCAAGCATTCCAGGAAGAATGTGTCTGCTTGCGGACAACGCTAAGCAGTACGTTTGTCTTGACGTCACAGTACACTCTATCGCTACTCAGCAGGACACTGAACGGTAATCAGCCAGACTGACTGTCATAAGGTACTTACTACTTGCATTTGCCGTCTTGGGACCGTGAGAGCGGTCTGGGATGGCTTCACATGGCGTTTCGCAGCCCCTTCCAGTTAGAGTCAAAAGAGCAGGGCTGAACCTCGGCATTCACTAGCGCATTATGTCCATCAAGTACATATCGATAATGACCAAATAATATACTTGTACTGCCCTTTCCTCCAAACCCAGAGTTTCTATACGTCTTACTTTTTCGGCGGAGGTACGATCAAGTCTCAAGGCTTGTATTTCAAACGTGCGAAGTATCAATGGCTCCTTCATGGGTGGAAAAGCTCACTCCGAGTGGCCCTCAAGGCAGTGAGCTGCTCCAACAGGAACGGGCTCAGTCCAACGTTCCTGTAGAGAAGCTTTCCGAATTTCTGTTTACCAAAGAGGCCCTGGACCGGCAAAATCGAATACTGAATGTCCTAAAGTCTGAGAAAGCATTCGACAAATCGGCGAACTACTTTGATGGCAGGGTCGAGCGGTTCCAAACTGCTTTGGCTCGTGCAAAGAAGCTACAACAGTTAACAATAAAGCACAAATGGTCCCAGGATGAGTTTATGGTAGCCAACGAGCTCATCACCGAGCCCGGTCCGTATGGGTTACATGCTAGCATGTTCTTAGTGGGTTCTTCTCTTCCCATCCTACTGTAGATGTTTCACCCTGACAAAGTGGGCAGATTACGCTCCGTGACCAAGGAACACCAGAGCAGCATAAGTTGTTCCTAGAAAAAGCAGAGAAGTACGAATACATTGGTTGTTATGCACAGACCGAATTAGGACATGGATCCAACGTCCGAGGCTTAGAAACAACAGCAACCTGGGATCCCACAGATAAAACCTTCGTTATTCACTCGCCACATCTGACGGCGTCAAAGTGGTGGATTGGCTCTCTCGGACGTACCGCAAATCACGCCGTGGTAATGGCGCAGCTTATCATCGACGGCAAGGGCTACGGACCCCATCCGTTTGTGGTTCAGATACGGGACTTGAAGTCTCATGAACCCCTGGAGAATATTCATGTCGGCGATATTGGACCGAAGTTTGGTTACAATACCATGGATAATGGATTTCTTCTCCTGAACCATGTCAAGATTCCTCACGTAAACATGCTGGCAAAGTTCTCGGGTGTTGATCTCAAGACGAATAAATACGTGAGGCCTGCTTCAGCCTCCCTCGTCTACGGTACCTTGACATGGGTCCGGAGTACCATCGTACTTCAATCAGGCGGCGTTCTCGCCCGAGGAGTTACGATTGCTACTAGATACTGTGCAGTTAGGCGGCAGTTTCAGGATAGAGATGCCAAAGAATGGGAGACTGGAGAAAACCAAGTCCTGAATTATACTATGGTCCAAATTCGGCTGTTACCTCTACTGGCTGCGACTTTTGCTCTGCATTTTACCGGTCGTGGAATGATGGCACTTTACCAGGAAAGTCAGAAGAAAATGGCCGGAGATGTAGGCAAAATGTCATCGACAAAGCGAGGGCCTAGCCCTGAAGAGCTCTTTCCTACGACAGACTTACTTGCGGACCTGCATGCCACATCCTGTGGGCTGAAGGCTCTTGCGAGTACCACTGCTGCTGAGGGCCTAGAAGTCTGCAGGAGAGCATGCGGAGGTCACGGTTACAGTAGCTTCAGCGGCATAGGCTCGTGGTACGCCGATTACCTCCCCACGACCACCTGGGAGGGAGACAACTATATGCTAACCCAGCAAGTCGCAAGATATGTAAGTAGCCTCCCTTTTTCAGTTGCCACCTGTCACTTACGTATAATAGCTCCTGAAATCAGCGCGTGCTGTCCTTCAAGGCAAGGCTTCAGACAACGATACTAGCAGGATTTTCAAAAGCTTCCTCGCGCGTCGTGATATAGGCGCTGCATTCGACGTCCTTGGTCGTGACGAGGACATTGTCGCCGCCTTTGCCTGGCGTACCTCGTTCCTCACCTTTGAAGCCCTCAAACACCGGGATGAGGAGAAAGGATCGTGGAATGGCCTTCTTGTTGATTTCTGGCGCCTAAGTACTGCCCACAGCCAGTATCTTGTTGTCAAAAATTTCTACGAGGCCTTACGCACCAACGACATTACTTCATCACTCGACCCCCAGACCATCGCACTCATGCACAAGCTCTTCCGCCTATATGCGCTGCACACTCTCGAGCAGGAAGCCTCGGAGTTCTTCTCCAGCAGCGCGGTCACGGTTCGCCAAATCCAACTTGCTCGTACAAAGGCCGTCATGAAGCTCCTTGAAGAGATCAGACCACACGCCGTAAGGCTTGTAGATGCATGGCACTTCCCGGACTGGCAGCTTGATAGTAGCTTAGGCAGGTACGATGGGAAGGTCTATGAAGATCTATTCAAGCGCGCGAGCGAGCTGAATCCATTGAATGCGTTGACGATTGATCCGTACCCGGGTAGTAATGTATTGGTTAAGAAAGATGCGAGGGAGGGTTTCAAGAGCAAGCTATAAGGCTTCGTACTAGGCATAACGTTAGGACTCCTTGTACATAGGTGTTAGCTTCTGTAGATATGGGGGTTTTTGTATGGTAAGCAATGTATATATGAAGGCATTCATCCAAAATCGTTATCTCCATATGCCTACTTAGGTTTCGACTTTGTTCCTTTCCCCTAAAAAGAGTTGTGGTTCGGCTTTTACATGTGATACATCTAGCGGTATTGTATCGGTGTATTACAAGCATCATGACGTAGTTGAAGCCCATTCCCCAGAGAGCTGCAAGTGATCGAGAGATGAGACTTGTATTGTAAAGTAGTGATCCCCATGCAGTCATTGCCTACTTCTACAGGCCTTACCATCACCAATCCGCTTGTCTTGTATCGAGCACTTTTGGCTACAAAGCAAATTGATCCGGATCCCGCACAACATCGGCTTGCTCTCCATCTACAGAAGCTCTATCACCGTCTCAAGGACTACGAGCCTGAAGTAGACTTTAATCATCGGCTAGAACAGCTAAACCGTTCATTTGGGAAGCCTTTGTCAACTTCGAGGCAAGCAGAAGATCACGAAAGCTTATCAGAAAATGGGAAGCCTCAGAGTATCTTCTCTTCTCTTAGAGGGCAGAAAGAGAAGGCAGAGGCAATGGCTCTCACGAAAAAGTTGACGAACCATGAATCTGCGATACGTTTGCAATCGCCGCAAGGCCTTTTACTCTATGGCGAAGTTGGGACGGGAAAGAGCATGCTAGTTGATTTACTCGCGGATTGTCTGCCAAACCGGAAGAAAAGACGGTGGCATTTCAACACCTTTATGCTAGAGACTTTCGCCAGACTAGAACAGTTGCGGAGGAGTAGATTAGTAACGCCAGCTTTGGCTTCAACGGGAGGGCAAGAGGAAGAGCATTCCCTTCTATGGTTGGCTAGAGATATGATCTCGACGTCGCCAATTCTTTTCTTAGACGAATTTCAACTACCAGATCGTGCTGCTTCAAATATATTGTCCAACCTTTTCACGTCTTTTTTCCGTCTTGGGGGTGTTCTCATTGCTACAAGTAACCGTATGCCAGAGGAACTGGCGAATGCATCCGGGATTGAATTTACTGCACCTCCTTCTTCACGGCTTGGTCTGTTTGGCAATAGATGGGGTATACTGGGTTCGGGAAAAGGTAGTGAAGGTGGAAGAAGCGAAAGTATGTTTTCTGGAAAAGGAGATTTCGTGGCTTTTCTCGAGGTTTTACGGGCTCGATGCGAGATATGGGATATAGAGGGTGGAAAGGACTGGAGGCGGCGCGAAGCTGAAGAGGATATGCATATAGGACCTTTTTTGGATTCTGAAAACGCGGGTCGCGACATTGAACAAGGATTTGAAGGTCTTGAGGCGATGGCTTCTGGCAACCTGGGTCTAGCTTATGAACAAAGCCTGCACGCGAAGCCTCAGGAGACATCTACCTGCGAAGGGAAGAAATCGAAGAATCTTTTACCAAACAACTTTTTTGTAATCCCTCCTCTGTCATCGACAGACGATGCAACAGAGCAGGCGAATCGAAGTTGGCAGCAAGCCTTACATCATGCCTTTCCCCACGGAGAGGGTGCTCCAAACTTTCCTGCAGCTATCGATTGGGGGAGCACCTCGCTTCGAGTCTACGGTCGTAATCTCATTGTCCCGCGCCAGTGTTCCGGAGTCACATATTGGACCTTTGCTGAGCTCTGCAGCACCAATCTCGGTCCAGCGGATTACATCACACTTGCTTCCACCTTCCATACTCTAATACTTACTGACGTTCCAGTCTTGACTCTCCTCCAGAAGAACGAAGCTCGTCGGCTTATTACACTCCTCGACGCCTTGTATGAAGCCCGCTGCAAACTTCTCATCCGCGCCGAAGCTGGTCCTGATGACCTCTTTTTCCCTGAAACGCGGCGGCCGTCAGCAGGTGCGCAAGAAACCAACACCACGGATGACAGCGTCTATTCGGAAACGTTCTCCGAAATATATCAAGACCAGACCTCTCCGTTCCGCCCTAACATCTCGTCGTACACTTCCTCTGCATCCCCACCCTCTTACGCTTCAATCCCCCTTCCCTCTTCATCTTCTCAACGCAACTCCTCTTCCCCTTCCACACGCTCCATCCTCGCAGACGAAGACAGCGACTTCGGTCCCGTCTATGGCGCCGGCCGCTCACCAAATTCACGCTTCCGCGGCCCAAGTGACGGTGCCCCAGGCGCGGGAAATGAAATCGGCCGGCAGGAAGGCCCCGACTTCGGACGCACCGGTAGTTTCACTGGTGAAGATGAGCGGTTCGCATACAAACGGGCACGAAGTCGGCTATGGGAGATGTGCGGGAAACGGTGGTGGGACAGGCAGGAGGAAGGCTGGTGGAGGCCTGTTGGCAAGGCAGTTAGACGGTGGGAAGGGCCTGAATCAGATAAAGGTGCGAAACAGGAGCTTGCTGTAGATCAGCTCGATGCAATGCAAGCAGATCCGCTCAGGCAGACAAGTCCCTTTCGGACTAGCCAGGAACCTCCCCCAAAGATAGGATGGGTGCATGCTTGGGGGATGATGAAGTGGGGGAAGAAAGCGGGCGCTTGGGGTAAGGGGGTTGAGGGATTGCAGGAGAGAGAAAGGAGGGGTGGAAAGGGTGAGTCTTGATTCTCGGGTTGCTTTCCAAGTGAGGGTTAGGCTATATTTTGATACGTGTGAGGCGTTGGTGGAAGAACGGGACTGTCTGTGTGAAAGACGGAAGCTACGAGTAAGGAAAGCGGCGAGGACAAGCACCACCACCAAACACGTTCTCTTTAAAACCCCTAAGCCCGCACTCGTCCAGCTGTGGAAAATTTTCATATCTAGCATAACACCCAGACAACAACCTCCATAACCCCCCCTAATTTCACAAAACAACAAAACCCAACCTTACCATCTCCCTCACACCACCCCCAAACCCCCCTTTCTAAACCCCTCCACAACATCTCCACCCAACATCACTCAACACACAACAAGCCCTTTCACACATCAAGAAACGTCTTTCCCAACCGCAGACGCCATCAAGAACCCGAATGACGAACAAACCAGGAACGAGGACGCCCACAATAGCGGTGTATCTACCCACCCACCCACAACAATATCCCCAAACGGACTTTTTCCAGACCTCCTTATCACCATCTTTTTTTTTATATAATGAACGTGTCGGGTACATTGAGGACACCCAGATCTCCACCCTTTTCAAACGCCGCTTTGATGATACATTCATTCCCTCCTACCAAAAACATCCCCCCGCCCCCCGAAATATGTAACCCCCTTCAGACCCTTGCCCTTATCTCAGAACTACCCGAAATTGCCTGGAGTTCTCCATCTTTTGCCCCTATACGTCCTTGAAGGTTTTTTGGATGGGTTGAGAGAGGGGGTTGAAGGGGGGGGAATGCGGGAAAATGCGGTGAGAGGTTTAAAGGGGGGATTAGGGATGCCGAGATTGATCGGGAGAGAGTTTGTGGGGAAGAGGGATGAGATGGAGAGGTGTTTGGGATTGGTAGAGGGAAACGACGAGGGTTTGGCGGGATGGAGGTGAATAGGAAGAACTTGCAACTTGAAAGTTTTTGCTGCGATTTTGGGAAGGTACAAGTTTGTTGTAGAATGTATGGTGAGTGCATCGTCTACGGCAACTGCAGAGGCTGTAAAGGAAGGATTTCAGCACGGAACCATCTTCCTAATTACACCCATCTCCCTACACAAACGTACACCCCTACTTCTTCATCCTCTTCATACTCTTATTGCTGACCATACTCATAACACTTGCGCTCCGTTTGTGCCCACTTCTCGCTGTTGTGGCAACGCTTGCTCCTCGTGACACAGCTCTGTTGAGGTCCTCTTGATCGTCGGCGTCGTCGATTTGGGCCTCTATGTCGGCGTTTGGTTCCTCCTCTGCGGCGTCGTCTTCGTCCTCTTTTGCTTCGTCATCGTTATCGCTGTCGTCGCTATTCTCCGAGGCTTTCTCGTCGTCGTCTTCGTCTTCCTCATCCTCTGAAGGCTGGGGTTCGGGCTCATTTACATTTTCATCCTTGGTGGTGTCCATTTCTAGTGGTTCGCTAGTACCTGGCTCTTTTAGTCCCCCATTCCTATCCTTATTTTCCTTCTCCTCTCGCTGTGCCCGCAAGATCTTAATCTCGCTTTCCACCTTCTCACTAACCTTCCTCACGTCCAATAGATTATGTATACTCTGTATCAGCCGCTCATACTCGTTGCACACTTTCGTCGTAGGCATGACCAGTCGCGGCGGAATCTTCAGCTCAGTCAGAGCCGCAGCAATCTTCGTAGACTGGACGTTTGATTTCGCTTGCGCGAGCTTGGTGATCTTCTCGTGCCGGAACGTGATACCTGCTGTAAGACGCTCATAATGGCTAACCCCGTATTTGATCTCTTCTCGGGGAGTGAGCTGGCGCTGACCTGATGATCCGGACGTTGAGCCTTTCTTGTCGCCAGCGCCACTCATAGAGTGACGTTGGCCGCGGTCACCTCCAGAGAAGTTCCCACCGCCTGGACTGGAGATACCTTCCGGACCCATGAGTGATCTTCGCTTTTTGTTGTTCTTGTCAACATTCAACAAGGTCTTCATAAGCTCGGTGAGTTCATGGCTGGATTGATACATTTGTGTACTGCCAGTACTCTGAGGGGCTTGCAGACGTTCGTAGAGCTCTTTCCGCTCTCTGGAGAATTTTTCCTCATTGGTCACAATCCTCTTTAATTCTCCAAGTAAAATCTCCTCCTCTTTGATCTCATCTGGTGTTCTATGGAGCAAGCTTTCGGCAAGTTTCTTTCTCGTCGTTTCACGGGCAGGATCGAATTTCGTCATCTTTTCGTGAAGGTCAAATTCTGCCGTCGACATGCTGGACATAGGATGGTGTAGGGCCATCATCTTAGCTGAGACATCATAATATCGAGCCTTCATGTCCTCCATGGTTCTTGTTATGGGTTGCACGGTGACTGCCATTGCGTCTCCTTCTGCCGGCGTCTCTCCGGGCTTGTATTCGTACCTGTCCGCGATGACAACCCACCGGAGGTCGTAATCCTTAGCCAAGTGGACCAGGTAATCCGTCTCTTGCTTGCTCCAAGTGTCACTCTTCAGATGCGTCTCATATTGGTCTTCCGTATAGCTCGGCCCTTCTATCTTGACGTTGAACTTCGTGAAGGGGTACACTTCCGTCTTTGCTGGCTTCTCATCCGTTTCCATCTCTGAAGCTGCATTCGAATCCGCCGGTGTGGCAGGGAAATTAGGCGCACTTGTATCCCTCTTCTTCCAGTGTCGGAGCTTCAAACCATCTTTCCGAGCTTCGTTGAGAAAGGGAGCCATGTCCCTAACAGAGTCAGTATACATGCATAAGTTTTACTATCGGGTGCGGCAGACCAGGGCGTGACCTTGTGCGACCATTTCGGCCTCTCCCTGTATTTTATGTGATCTGTGATTGCGACCGGAGGTGCGCGTTCGCCGAGTAAAGCAAATAATTCTCGTGTGATACCCTCTAGCAGATATTAGTTCGAAGATTTATCTACACATAGTACTACTGACCTGGGCGCTTCTCCACAGTTTTCTGCTTCTTCACTGGTCTTGGATGCCCATTGCTGGGGAGATCCAGCATGTCTCGAACATCGGCTGTCGCCATCTTGACTGTTTCTGCCTGAAAGCTTGTGCGTAATATTTTCTAACCAAGGAACAACGGTATATCGAGGATGCTGTCCCAAAACCACGAGGCAACAGCCTGGTATCAATATCTGTTCAATGTGTTGTGAATGTGGTAGACTGGTGTTGAATCTCCAGGCGGAACATCTGAAGATGCGGCGGAAGTTGTGACCCCTGCAAAATTTCCCGAGCGCCAAACTTCGCGAAAGGAGTTTGTTGTTCTTCAAGCCCAAGTTCGCCGTTATAAACCAACGATGGAGATTTCACATCCAAGGCCACTGGGCCTGCTACAATCAATGTTGCTGATCCTCGTATTGGGGCTTACAGTGCCGACCCAGGCTCTCTACTTTTATCTCGAAGGCACAACCCCCAAATGCTTTTACGAGGAGCTTCCCAAAGACACTCTGGTGGTCGGTGAGCAGGATCCCTCCTTTGTGTCCTCCTAGGAAGAATTGAAACAACCTCGAGGCTCTTGAGAGCCAGCATCCTACATAGTGAAGAGATCCAAAAGCTAACCCACCCCTCTCCAGGCCACTACACCGCCGAACAATACAACCCCCAAACCAACGCCTTCGCCGTCTCCCCCGAACTCGGCATGACCATCACCGTCGACGAAGTCTTCGACAATGATCACCGAGTCGTCGCCACCAAAGGCTCTTCAAAAGGCCGCTTCACCTTCAGCGCCGCCGACGCCGGCGACCACCGCATCTGCTTTACGCCCTCCACCGCCGCAGCCCAGGGCTGGCTGAGCTCGGGCCAACCCGTCGGCGGCATCAAGCTGAGTCTGGACCTGGTGATAGGAGAAAGCAGCAACATCGAAAGCACGGACAAGGGCAAAATCGAGGGGATAGTGCAAAAGGTGAAGGATTTGAATGCGCGGCTGTTGGATATCCGGCGGGAGCAAGTGTTTCAGAGGGAGAGGGAGGCGGAGTTCCGGGACCAGTCGGAGACGACAAATGCGCGGGTGGTGCGGTGGACGCTTGTTCAGCTGGTAGTGTTGGGGGTTACGTGTGCGTGGCAGCTGTCGCATCTAAGGGCGTTCTTTATCAAGCAAAAGCTTACCTAGAGGGATTTGTGTGGTGGTGTAAAGGGATACATTGTTTCTTTCCGATAGTCGAGTTATCAAAGTCGGTAATCGGACGTACGTCAGAGCTTCGGTTTTCAGAAGCTCGAATCCTTCCAGTAATCGAGCTATCCAGGTCGTTTAGTGAACGTACTGATGAAGCCAGAAAGCCAGTTGTAGCCACGTCCATGCTTCCAACAGTCGAGTCCCTCAAGTGGTCAATTGGATCTCGCAACCAGAGAGCATTAAACGGAAGAATTGTAATTCCATCAGACTTCTCACCAGTGGAGTTGTCCATGTCAGTATCTGAGCGAGTATGGGGTCGTTTAAGAATTGATGATTTCCATTACTTGTGCATCAGCGCTTCCAAAAAGCACCTCATCGAATATCTAAGCTGCCATTTTGGCAAACAATATGAGGATGGTTGCAGAGCTGAGCTAAAAGCTGAAGTGAATATAGCTATACTAACTGCTAATAAAGTTGCTCAACAAAGTAAAGCAGTAAATCCCCTTAAATAGCACGAGACGCCAAACGACAATATGTCTAACTACGAGCTGTCTGCTAATATGTGCGTTGTTCACACAATTGCCTGGTCTTTAAATCAAAGCACGTAGCGCTAATAGCAAAATCCTCTACCGGGTCAGCCCTTCTTCCCTCCAGCCTGATTACGCTCAACCATCCATTTGCAGCTCATCGATTTCCATGCTGTCTGCCTCGACTGTGCTCAGTTGCCGCGAATGAGCTCTGGTTTCACGGCTGAAGAGAATGCTCGTGGGTCTAGAGATTGATGACGGTCCATTACAGAGCGTGGATCGGCTTCGAAAGGGCGGAGCAGCTATAAGGGCTTTTTCCTTTGGGCCAGTGTCGAAAATGCTCATACCCTTTACCTCCCTCCTCTCTCGATTAGTGCGAGCAATCCTCGTGTTGGTGTCCTTTCTTGATAAAGGACGATGATCTTGCGTGTCCAACTGGCTGATCTCTGTCGTAAGTAAATATTCTGTTGAGGCGTCCGATATTCTTCTGGGTTTCTTATTTGATGGACTAATTTGTGCGCGAAGATCCTCTTTAGCAGTCTTCCTTTTCACACTCAAGCTGTGCTCGTGATCTGTTACCTGACTGCCTCCAGCTGGTGTAGCAGGTTCATCTTCAGTCTCGTAATCTTCGAAACTGAACTCAAGAATGGATGATGGACTACGCACTAGCACTCCGGTTAACCTCTTCTTACCGTCGGCATCGGGCCGGGGCTCAAGGCGTATACGTGGCGTGGAGAATCCGACAGGACTGCTGGAGAAGATTTCCACTTCGGGGTGTTGAGCTAAACCCGATGTCTTATTCGAGAATGTTGAAGTCGATTCAGCTGCCGACAAGGACGGTTCGAAGTTGAGGCCAGCCCTTGTATGGCTAAGACCACGGAATGGAAAGCCTTCATGTCTGCTAGTGCGCTTGTTCTTGCGCCGACTGAAGTCGATGTCGAGACCGATGTCGAGGCCGAAATCAAGATCAACTGGGGTCTGAGGTGTAATCGCGCGTTCTAGCTCATTGCCATCAGAGAATGGATCTTCCTCCGAATCGGACTGCCTTCTTAGGCTCTTCATGCTCTCATATACGGGCAATGGTTTTCGTGGAATATGTCCGTCGCCCATCAAGCCTCGGATTTTGGGGTTACCGAGGTTTTCCCCTTCTGCGATACGACGATCAAGTCTCCCACGACTTAGAGGTGGCAGGAAACCGGTCTCTGGATGAGGGAGATCGTCGATTGAGTCCAGAAGCACATTCCCCTTCTTTTGAGATTTGGCCGGGTGCTCGCTCGAACTGCTAAGCCGTCTTGCAATAGCTCGAGTTGCCTTTGCAATTGCTGTCTTGCTCCTCTCGAGAGGTGGAGGCTTAGGTGTGATACTCATGTCGTTCTTTACGCTCTTCTTGTGTTTTGAACGCTTCTTTGACTCTTTGATTGCGTTTTGTTGCATGAGATCGGAGATTTTCTTGCTCAGTGCCGCTGCATCTGCTGTGCTTGTTTGTGGGCTGGCGACGTAAGCATTACTACGAGCGGCTTGGCCAACCTTTGTCAATGTTGGGTTGTGGCTATTCCGTGGTCCTTGAGGCAATAAAGAAGCAGATATCGGCGGCTTGGGACTTTGCTTTCTTCCATTTCTAGGCACCTTTGGATTGGTTGTCTTTGGGGCAAGAGCCGGCTTAGCCTGCTTTTGGCGGTTTGAATCTGTAATTGTCCCTTTGAAAGGAGTCGATGGTAGTGGCTTATCCAATGTTTCCGTAGTGCGTCCACCAGACTTGGATCGAGCGGGGAATGTCTCGGGAATACTGTCTTGAGTAGAAGGGCGCATCAGCTGGGGAGATGGGTCATCTAGTAGAGCATCGCTGGCAAGCTCGTCGGCACTATCATTATCTAGGCGGGCCTGGCTTCTCGAGATCTTCATCGCTGCCTTTGCTTTCTCTAATTGCTTAGAGACTAGAGGGAGAGAATGTCAGCATGCGCTGCACGAGGTGAGTTAGAGTGCTCACGGGATCGCTTCTGCCCCAGGCGTGGCCGTGGCCTCTCATCTTTTTCGTCCTGAAAGACCGAGAAAGAAGATAGCAAACTCTTCTTCCTCTTGCCGTAAGTCGCCATCAGACTGGTTGGCAGAGTCAATTGTAGTTGGGCTGCGATATCTGTGCTAACCCATACCAAAGTGAGGTTGAAGGACTGCAGTCTTTCAATCGAAGAGGAGGTGAACGCTAAGAATGGACGAGGAAAGAGCTGTCGACATTCAACGACCCAGAAATGGCTACTGCCTCATTGATTCCATTAAGTGACTGAATAACTGTCTACAAGGCGAAACATTATGTTTGGAATAAACGGATAAAGTGATAGTCATATTCGATGCTGTATTCTGACAGTCTATCAAAAACCTAAAGAGAGCTTACGGCTTTATGGCCTAGAGCAAGTGGTCGAACTTTTCTGCTGTGCAGTACTCATTGAATAACTTTTACACTCCATGAGAAACAGCATTACGAACCAGGTCCACTATCCATCGGTCTACGCGTTGAGGGACTTGAGGTCTACTGTACCAGGTCTTGTCTTTACAGTAGCAAACTTGACCACCATCAAGATTTAGCAACATTCCACCCTATCGAAGACGGGGCTTACGCATGTATGGAGCACCATGTCGCTCTATGAGACAGCACCGAAGAGTGGATCGAAGAGTGCCGAACGGCTGTTCATGATCTGCGCTTAGAGGCGACTCTGGCTGGGGGAAGCACTGCTGTGCCAAAACAGCATACTGTATAAAGTAGGGAGGTATAATCCGTACATCCAAGCGAGTGTCTCACACCACAACATAGTAGAGTCCCTCAGGACCAGAAAGATTGTGGTACTCTGATTCTTCATGTACCAGTAAGAGTACGGTATGGAGGTACGAGTAGATGTTGGGAGAAGATTGGAGTTCGCTGAAAAGAGGAAGCCCGGTATTTCGCGTATCACGCTAATATGGGAACCAATCACAACGAAGCTTTTCCCGCTCTGTCATCCGCTTAGGTAAGGTCCGAGAGAAAGCGACGGGAGCACAAGCCATTGACGACGGCATCATTCTGCGTCGGACGACACACATCACCTGGGAGTAAATCCTCAACCACTTCTCTGTTCCTATACATACAATAGATTGAGAATTACGAAGGTTCTGGCAGCATCCATCGACTTTATCTCGTTCTTCTTCGCTTTCAACCTTAGAACCACTCGATATCTCTACTCTCTACCGCCACTGCTGCCCCGAGAATCCTTGGAGATTCTCTCATCGTCGAATATAGTTGACTTGCAACCGCTATATTCTGAGCGATTCAATATATTACAAACACCACTCCAAGATGTCCTTCTCTTCCTTGGTCTCTGACCTTACTTATCGTGACCGCAATCCAGACGACCGAACTTCACCCCCATCACGGGCTTCTCATATGTCCAGGGCCGAGTCATATGCTAGATCATACGCAAGCACAGCTGCAACGAGCGTGAGCATATCAGGAGACATAGCTAGTCAATTACATGGCGGCTACAGTCACCCTCTCGCCCGGTCGTGGCAGGCTGAGAGGCAATTAACAAAGGTACCTCCATCGTGTCTGGAAAGTACAACCATCGCTAACATCCCCTTTCAGTCCATGCTCATCTACCCCCTCTTTATTTCCGATCAATACGACGAAGACACCCTGATCCCCTCGCTCCCCAATCAATCCCGCCGCGGTATAAACAAACTAATTCCCCACCTCGAACCTTTGATACGCAAAGGCCTCCGCTCCGTCATCCTCTTTGGCGTCCCTATAGTCCCCGGCGCTAAAGATGCCCTCGGCACAGCCGCCGATGACCCCCGCGGCCCTGTCATCGCCTCCATTCGCCTCCTCCGCGCTCGCTTCCCAAATCTCTTCATCGTCGCAGACGTCTGCCTTTGCGAATATACCTCCCACGGACACTGCGGTATTCTGCGCGACGACGGCACTCTGAACAACACACTAAGTGTCGACCGCATTTCCGACGTAGCCATCGCCTACGCCGAAGCAGGGGCCCATTGCGTTGCACCGTCGGACATGAACGACGGCCGTATCCGCGCCATTAAACTCAAACTCATCGAAGCCGGCATCGCCCACCGCGTCGTCCTGATGTCCTACTCGGCTAAATTCAGCGGCTGCCTCTACGGCCCCTTCCGCGACGCCGCCGGCTCCTGCCCCTCCTTCGGCGACCGTAAATGCTACCAGTTGCCCCCCGGCGGCCGAGGGCTAGCTCGTCGTGCCATAACCCGCGATATTGCTGAAGGCGCAGACATTGTTATGGTGAAGCCCGCGAGCAGTTATTTGGATATCATCAGTGATGCCAAGGAGATTGGGAAGGATTTGCCCGTGGCGGCGTATCAGGTGTCCGGGGAGTTTGCAATGATCCATGCAGGGGCGAAGGCGGGGGTCTTTGATCTGAAAGCCATGGCGTTTGAGAGTACAGAGGGGATACTCCGGGCTGGGGCGACGGTGGTGGTGAGTTATTTCACGCCGGAGTTTTTGGATTGGTTGAGTTCGTGAAGCGACTGGGGAAATAAATGATAACGGGGAAATGGGAAGTGTATTTAGTGAGGATGTTCTTGGGAGTTTTTAGAGCTGGTATTCTTTGCGAGGCGTAGATGATTATAGCATGTTTGGTAAGTAGAGATGAATGCATAGAGAATGGACATCTTGCAAGAGCCATGTATAGTCGAGTAAGACGGGCCTGAACACAGTGCGCCGAGCTCGCTAGAAGTGCTCCTGATTAAATGAGAGCGATACTGCATCAGAACATTGGCGATGCAACATTTCCTTCAATCCATCAACATTGCTCGAGAGACTAGCTCCTCACCATGGCATTCATGCCTATCTAGGGCCTCATCACCACGCTTCGAACCTACCAAAGGGGCAACCCAGCCGCAGCAAAACTCATCGACGACGACAACCCGCTCGCGAATCGGAGGCTGGGCTATAATTTCTCATGCCAGCCAACCATCAATAACCGTCCTGCAACCGGCCGGCGAATACAACAAAGTGGTGCATAAGCTCCACTACGATACTGATCACCGTGATTCCCACCCACCTTGTCGACCATCGGCAATCTCTACGCCCCCCGGATCTTCCGAGGGCCTTTGGCACCAGCTGGATTGTTGGGCTGTTGTCAGCTGTGTTTTGATCTCGGCCTAGCGGTCGAGAGCATTGGCGCCGTGCCTAGGATGACGGAGACTACTCAATTCATAGTAGGTTCGATTCCTAATGACGCTAGCACAATGGTGTAGTGGTTTTGTTTCTTTCCTCAGGAAATAGATTCCTGATCTGCGCGAGCTCCTAAGAGTTGATCGTCAGGACCTGGGGGCGGTACGGCGCCACCGTGTAAGGCTCGCGGCGGAACTGGCCGAGCTGGGAGATTCAGCTGTTTGGAATTATATGGCTGGTTTCTTGGGCACCACGGGAACCTTGCAGGGACGAGAATCGCGAGTCGAGCCCAGGAATTCCGAGTGCTCAAGGCTCGCATCCACCGATATACCACGAACGTCACCTTATCGCAGCCGCTTTTGCTCATGCGGGGGCGATTTCGATCTAACCAAGTCGCCCCAGGTTGGCACGATCATCTGGTGGCTGCTGTTCAGTGACATCTTCGCCATGGGCGTACGTGCAGTGTAGTGGTCGCTATCGCCGCAAGGCTTGTTTCACATGAGAGTGATTTTACGGATTATCTTGACCAAGGATGATGTTGTTCCAGCATAAAGGAAAAGGGGCACGCAGTACGATGAAGCTATTTTGAAGGGGCCCTGAGCCTGGTAGTGGTAGGTTTATAATGTAGTATCTTGGCCATGGATTTACTCCGGTCCAAAATAGAACGGCTAGCGATAGATAAGTTCAATGGAAGTACCTGCTTCAGAGTAGAGACACAATCTACATGTCGTACTGTGAGTAGGAGGTTGAATTTAGGCACAAGCCGAATAAGCGAGATTATCTACTGTAGATAAGCGACGTCATCCTTTGATCCAAAGTCGACGACCACGACGATTGAAATCATCGACGGGACGATTCTAGCGAAATCGTTGGGCTTGTACGTTTGTACGTGACTACTAGAATGTCGACTTCTACAGCTCTCATCAAGAGAGCCGTGGCGAAATCCCTCAAAGCCTCAAAGAGGTCTTTCAAGCACAGTCAATGTCAGAACTTCATTCGAGGTTACGAAAATATGATATGTGAAGCTAGCTAGCTATACTGTGGTCGAAGAGCATCTTCTTTCCGGATAACGAAGTAATTGACGAGCCAATCCAATCAGCTCTCCTCGCGTTGCTCCAGTCATTCATCGGTCGTTCCTCCGGCACGTACAGTATGTAGGTCATTATCAACGTCATGAACGGTTGACGTACTGTACTACCTTACCGTAGCCTACCTAGTACCTACCTTATGTCACTCACATCAGTGAAAGTCCCATCTGCCTAACAATTCTTTAAATTCTTTAAAATCCCTCCATATCTTCACTGTTGAGTGGCTCTTCCAAATCAAAGGTATATTCTCACAGCTCACGTTACCGTTGGTCTCTGTACTCAACCTGTACATTTACCATCAGAACAGCCTCATAACCGTCATGGAATCAGCAAAGAATGCTGCCAAGTCAGCTACGAGCGAAGGCTCGCAGTTCAAGTCTGGTAAGTCACCGACCAGGTGCACTTCAAGAAACCTTACTGACCCCTTCCACCAGGTCACCAAGTCCCAATTCAACACCAAGATCAACCAGGTCGTCAATCCGACATGAAAGGCCCCGAACCTGTCAACGCTGAAATACCCACTGAAGACGGCGGATACCAAACCTACAAAGCGGCTGGAAAGCTGGAAGGCAAGAAAGCCATCATCACCGGCGGTGACTCTGGCATCGGTCGTGCCATTGCTATTTTATTCGCCATGGAGGGAGCTGATGTCTTGATCGTCTACCTACCCGAAGAAGAACAGGACGCTCAGGAGACCAAGAAAGAGGTCGAGAAGCGCGGACGAAAGTGCTACCTCATGTCCACCGATCTCAAAAAACAGGAGAACTGCAAGAAGGTCGTCGACACAGCCGTTTCTGAGATGGGCACCATCAACATCCTAGTCAACAACGCCGCATACCAGAACATGACCAACGGCATCCGCGAGCTCTCCGAGTACATCTTCCCCCTTGTTTCCCTCCACCAGCGTACATCTAATGCTAACCCACCCCCACCATAGAGACCAATGGCTCAAAACCTTCGACACAAACATCCACCCCTACTTCTACATGTCCAAATACGCCCTCGAACACATGAAATCCGGCGACACCATCATCAACAACGCCTCGGTAAACGCCTACATCGGCCGCCCCGACCTGCTCGACTACACCAGCAGCAAAGGCGCCATCGTCGCCTTCACCCGCGGCCTCAGCAACCAGCAAATCTCCTTCGGCATCCGCGTCAATTGCGTCTGCCCTGGGCCCGTGTGGACGCCGTTGATCCCGAGCACGATGAAGAGTTATGCCATGGATCAGTTTAGCGCGACGCCGATGGGACGGCCAGGGCAGCCGAGCGAGATCGCGACGTGCTTTGTGTTTCTGGCGAGTCAGGATAGTAGTTTTATGAGCGGGCAGAGTCTGCATCCGAACGGGGGTGTGGTTGTTAATGGCTAGAAAGGACACGGTTGTTTGGGGATGAGTGATGCTTTTGAGACAATTTCAGCCTTACGAAAAGATGATAGCGCATGGAAAATCTGCTGAACCTGGCGTCCATTGTAGGATCGTGTTCATGAAATGCTTCCTACGGCAACGGTGTGTACGTATCACATTTCATGCAGAAGACAAACACTAGTAGATGAGCAACTAACACGACAATAAAAAACCCTTCACGATCGAATCCAAATCTCACCATCAAAGAATCTCACCCAACCATTCCAACAAAGTATATCACGCACGCACAGTCACTCACACGCACACAAAACTCAAAAGAGCCCTTCAAACCCATACCATTTCTACCTATACGCCCACCCATATCTCTAACGAACGTAACCATGCCCAACAATAAACCCCCACCCAGCCCGATTGATCAATCAAATACCACACCCCACCCAAATTTCCACAAAAGCACCTCGCCCAACTATCCCGCTTCCATCGAGTCAAACCATCTGCTCGCCTCTTTGCAGATCGTTGAGTCTCACATTTAGAGTGACGTCCTCGGCGCTCGGCCAATGTCTTCGCTCCCGTATGGATGGCATCACGGTCTCGTTCGTCATGCGTCGCTCATAGAAATCTGCATTCCCGTCCAGGTCCCCGTTCAAAGTTGCGTTGTCATCGATGATACCGTCTACACCACTCGCTTTCATCTGACCTTTTTCGGTTGGTCCATCACGGCCGAATCCTTTGCTTTTCGGCAGCGGACTTGTGCCGGGCGGTAGACTAGGTGTCCCCGCTGGCAGATCTGGCGCACCGGCTGGCAAATTCGGTGATCCTCCTGGCAGGTCTGGCAATTTCGCCAGGTTTGGCAGATTCACAGGCATATTCGGTATGCTCGAAGGCAGCGCGCCCCCCAACGGCGTCTTCGGCCATTTCACCGCCAAGTCCTGGCCAACAGGTAGTGCAGCGCCACGTGCTGGAGGAAGCACTGATTGCCCAAGTCCAGCGTGGAGGAGAGGGATGTGGTTCGTCTGGTATGAAAAGAGGGAAAGGTAGCTGGCACGGTAGGCGAGCATGGCGCAGAAGATGCCGAGTGGGATGGAGAGAAGGATGTCATGGACGTGGTGATTCTGCCGAAGCCTGTTAGTACGACTTTGGGGGCATGGGTTTGTGTGATATTTGAACGCCTGAGAGAAGCGCATCGTTGATTTCTAAGTGCGGAGGTGATTACAGTTGGACTTTCGAAATGTGCTTTGGCTATAGAGTGGGATCGGTAGGTAGAGAGGTGTATGAACTGAACGCTCAAAGAAAGTAAGAGCTCACATGGTCGATCGTTAATCCACCAGCAACAATGATAGCCCCAATGATCGGAGACGCTACAGCCACCATCTTCCAAAAGCTTGTGTTATAATCCGAGAAAGCCTTGAGCTTTGCATTCAAGTAAAGTGCCAAAAACACTCCACAAGCAAAAGCACTTCCTGTATGTCCACTGGGGAATGATTGCATTGCAACCCTGAGTAATCGAGGGTCGCTTGGATTACATATCTTGCTGGTGGCGAAGACACGGTGGTAGGGGGAAATACCATTAACCGGATTTGTGACGCTCTGGCGAGCGAGCAGGTGAAGTGCGGCGATGTCCGGGTTGCAAGCTGTGAGAAAATAGGGACGAAATTCTCCGATGTACTGTTTGAGAGAGCATTGGAAGAACGTCCTGGGAAAGCGTCAGTAGTGGTACTAGGGATGCTGGTCTTCACAGGAAGAAAATTGGACCGGACAGAAAGTCCAGGAGGCTGAAGAGACGAAAGTCCGATTCAAAAAGGGGGATTTAATCGTACATCAAAGTCATTGCCTTCAACAGCCCGAAGTTGGCAGCGTTGCAGTCCCAAAAGCTCCGCACAAAGAATTGCATAATGAGAAATACGGCAAGCGGTACAATCATTAGGGCGAAAGCACACACAATGGTGCTTAGCACCATGGGTATGTGTGGATAGCTGAGTTCAATAGGACCCTCCCATAACCTCGTATGCGTGTTAAACCACATGGGGAAGACGCGATCATATGGTCTGAAGACCTTCGAACTATTCAGGGCTAAGATGATGCCAAGGATGAGGAGTAGCCAGAAAAGATCTTTCCAGATAACGCGAAGCCAGTGTAGCAAAGGCCTGGGCAGGATCCTTTTCGGCACTTTGGAAGTCTTGGGAAGGCCCTTAGTGAGGCCTTTGGGAATGACATTGGGAAGGCGACTCTGCATTTTCAGTACGGTTTCCCGCACGGGTTGTGTGACGCTGTTGATTGTGGACTTAATATTCTGTATTGTATGTTATGGGACGAAAAGAGTGATGATAAGAGCGTCTCCTTTTTTGTGGTGTATGGTAATGGATGCTGTTGCTGATTGGGTATGGAGAAGATGTAATTGTCAGGCTAAACAAAGACTTGGGATGTCCAAAGTAAATGTAGCTTTGGTAAGTGGTGTAAGCGTATTGGTCTCTAGATAGGAAGGCGCGAGGGCGCTTCTTTTCCTTCCACTTACGGTCCCTATAGATCTCGATCCACCGTACAGCCATAGCAGGTTATGGATGAAGTAGAAAAGAAGCTCTCTCGGCTTGATTCCCGCGCAACTTGGTAAGATCGCCAAATTTGCAAACCTCACTCGAAGTCTTTTAATCCAAAAACACCAAAGGCGTTATAGCATTCCACATTCATTCCGGTTTTTCTAGTCTCCGATCCTAGGCCCTTGTCCCCTTGGCTAATCGCTCGTCCTCCTAAATGTATAATTCTTCGTGCAAGTGAAGTTTGCATGCACACACACGATAGGCTAAGTAAGAAAGCGGCTCGGTCAAGGTCTTCGGATATCTGACTCGGATACGGTAATTTGTATGCAGAGAACGATGAAACGACTACCTATTAAGATGATGGATGGTATTATCATCTTGGCAATACCGAGCCACGATCAGATGCCTGCGCCCCAAGATAGTTTAAGGCGATCGTACTTCTTCCGATCACCAACACTCGGCTTGACCTTGACTCGAGCAGATACGAAGTCTTCATACTTGATGTCATCATTTCTCTTAATAGCCGCATATCCAGCCCTTCGGAGTAGGCTCTCCAAATCTGCACCGCTGAAGCCTTCACACCCTTTAGCGATTTCCGCAATAGCGTCCGTGAATGGTATGCTAAGATTTCGACTCAGTGTTTGGAGAATTTCAACCCTTTCGTCTGCACCTGGCAGGTCGACAAAGAGAAGCGTTTCTAGCCGTCCTGGTCTTAGCATTGCAGGGTCAATGATATCCGGCCGATTAGTCGCTGCTATCACGTAGATTCCCTGCCGGTTGCTCAGGCCATCTAATTCTGTAAGAAGAGTGTTGACTACTCTTGCTGAAGATTCTGAGAGTGCGTCGTCTCTTCTCGGTACCAAAGCATCAAGCTCATCGAAGAAGATAACACATGGGATAGAAGATCGGGCGCGAACAAATACCTGCCTTACCGCCCTCTCCGACTCTCCCACGTACTTGTTAAGAAGCTCTGGGCCTTTCACGCTGATGAAATTCGCTCTGGATTCGTTCGCTACAGCCTTTGCAAGTAGCGTCTTGCCACATCCAGGAGGACCCCAAAGCAGGACCCCTGTAGGTGCAGTGATACCGACCCGTTCGTACTTTTCCGGACTTCTGATAGGCTCCACGATCGCAGTGAGCAGCTCTTCGCGCACGGGTCGAAGTGCACCTATATCAGCCCAGGTTGTGTCGGGTATGGTCGCAAATCCCTCACGTTTAGAAGATGGCTGGATTTTGGGCAGCGCCGTGAGAAAATCATCATGAGTGATGGAGATTGCTGTAGCTCCCTCTACTGGCGGTTCTTTCGCTCGCTTGATCAAGCGTCTCAGCTCGATGACCTTCCCTGAAGCTAATACACTATCACTGTCGATGTCCATATCGCTAGCTTCAGACTTAAGGGTGTCTAAAAACCTCTTTATGGCTGCAGAACCGGCTGTGGAAACTAGATCACTAAGATCAGCACCTACGAATCCAGGTGTTAATTTGGCCAACTGGTGGAAATCGGACGTCCCTGATAGTAGCATTTCTCTTGTTAAAGCTTTCAGGATCTGCTCACGCACGGTCTCGCTAGGCACACCTAGGTTGATCTCTTTATCAAACCTGCCGCCACGTCGTAGTGCTGGATCTATGCTATCAGGTCTATTAGTCGCCGCAATAACGATCACAGATTTGCCCCCAGTCTTTTCCAAACTCAGATCATCCATACAGGTAAGCAATTGAGCGACGATACGCTTCTCCATTTCACGTGAAGCACTTTCTCTCTTTGGCGTTATTGCATCAATCTCGTCAATAAAAATCAAACAGGGGGCAACCTTCTTAGCCTCTTCAAAATGATCCCTTAGTGCTTTCTCCGACTCTCCAGACATCCCCGAGACTATAGAGGGTGCAGACAAAGCTATGAAAGGCACCCCAAGCTCTGCCGCAAATGCATTCGCAATCATAGTTTTTCCACATCCAGGAGGACCGTGTAGTAGTATGCCTCGTGTGGGCTGTATCTTGGACTTTGAATATATTCCAGGCTGCAATAGTGGCAGAACTACAAGGTCTTCCAGCTGTTGGATGACAGAATCTACTCCACCAAGGTCTGCTAAACTGACATGTGTCGGAGGCGTACGATCAATTGGAGGAGCAGCTTTACGCTTTTTAGTGGGCGGCTGGCCGTCTCCCTGTCTCTTTCTCGATATTGAGGCTGCCAAGGGAGCTTCTCGCTCCTCGTTCGAAGGTGTCTGCATGCCATTCTTCCACATAGATTTGTTTCCCCACATCCCAACGATGCTCTTGTTCATGCCATTCGCTGACGTGTCGGGTATCTCAATGCCGTCAAAGTCCCCTTCAATTGAACCCACCTCATCTTGGCTTTCTGCATCTTCCTTCCAAACTTCCAGGACCCGCTCGATGCTATCTTCCAAGAGCTTCTTACTTTTACGGTTTAGACTTGAGTTTGACCTTTTGATCTTCTCGTAAACGGCCGCGACTGATAACCGTAAACGTTTGGGTTCGTCGGACAGCGCCTGCTCATCGACGAGCTTTCGAACAATTTGATAAACCTAGAGTATGAGTGTCTTTTGTCTAGCTCTTAATAGACCCAATAATTACCTCTCTATCCAAGCCTTGGCCCAGAGTAGGTCTACCACTTCCAGTTCTTGGAGGCATCGATGCTCGGACAGCTAATGGGAATGACTTCGCCGTGGTTGATACACACATACAGATGTTCGCGAGATCTAGTACCCCTGCTCTTACCTTATCGATAAGGATAAAATACACGCTGTGGCTGCGTCATAGAATACGCCTGGTGCAGATTGCACCAGGACTCTTCAAGCGCGAATCCAAAAAATAACACAAGGTACCTGCTAAGGAATTGATAGATCATGTCGCAATGGGAAATACTCCCAGCTCGCATAGGATATCGGACAGGGACAGGTCTATCTGCCGTTTCGCCGGCTTTTTGAATCTAGCTAACTGGTACTCAGGGCAATCCTCAGCCTGAAGAACCAGCGCGACAATGTCCACCAATACCAAAAGCGCATCACCATAATTACAGACCGCGAAACCGCAGTCGCTAAAGCATGCCTCCAACGAGGTGACAAACAGAAAGCCCTTCTCGCCCTCCGTCAGAAGAAATTCCAAGAATCCCTCCTAGCAAAAGCCGACGGCCAGCTCGAGACTCTAGAGCAGCTGATTGCTAGCGTGGACTACGCGCAGATCCAGAGCGACGTCATTTACGGACTGAAGCAAGGCACGAGCGTTCTAAAGCAGATTAATGCAGAAATGGGCGGTATCGACCAGGTGGAGAAGCTGATGGGGGAGAACGAGGAGGCAAGGGCGGCGCAGAAGGAGATTAGTGAGATGTTGGGAGGTCGAATGTCGAATCAGGACGAGGATGAGGTTGAGGATGAGTTGGAGGCATTGGAGGGGGAGATAAATGGTGTGAGACAACCTGATGCTGTCGATATGCCTGCGGCACCCAAGACAGAGCTTGAGAAGAAGGAAGATGACGAACAAAGGGCCGAGCGACAGAAAGGAAGGGCCAGAGCCAGAGCGGGAGAAAGGCCCTCTACTCAGGCTGCAGAACCGATGTTGGCATAAGCATTGAAGGAGTGGGGCATTGTTTTCTTCGCATAGCGCTGGCGTTTGTCATTCATGTTTGTCGGGGAAAATACTAAATCACTCTAATCGTCATACTTTAAGCATTTTGGACCTATTTCGTATCTGGTTCCTTGGTAATCCTCTGGTCGCATCCAACACCCAGCCGTCGAGCGCCTTTGATGCAAGAATGCCGTTGCTTGTCATCGACGCTCTCCAAAGCTGTCGAGAAGAACCACAGTCTTGCTCCGCGTCCAGGAAAAAGTTACTGCTAAACCCAACTACTTTCCCTGCCTACAGCCTACATCCCCTGCCTCGACCCCGAAGCACCCATATTCCCAATACCCTGAATTAGCGTATGGTCCTTCGGATTCGCCGCCTTCTCATACAGCACCTCGACCGGCTCTCGACTCAAATTCTTGATCTCCCCCTTAAATCCCAACCACCACATCCTGGTAACGTCATCTCCGTAATTATCCTCCACGTACAGATTCAGATTATACGTGTTCCCAAACAGCGCTCTCTTGACCGGGATCTCCTGGATGTCGTTGGTGCGGGAAAGGGTGAGGGTTTGGGTGGGCGCGAGGTCAGTGGCGGAGGTGAAGTCGAGGGAGTCGTTGTTAATGAAGAGTTTGAGGGTGCGGGGAGCGGAGGGGGAGTCGGAGGAGCGGACGAGGATGGAGTGGAGTTTTAGGGCGCCGGCGAAGCTGGTGAGCGGAGACGGATTAGCCTATCTAGCCCGACCGGTTCTCTGGCGGAGAGGGACACACGTACGGCACAAACATGAGCAGTTGCTCGTCCGCATCACTGACAAGCTCTGGCTCAGGGTTCAGACGCTGCGGCCATGTCTTCTCGACGATTTTAGCGCCAGTATCGGGCTCACTTTCATTTAGTGTTCTGATGCCTTCAAAGTCGATTTGCTTCCAGATGAGAGTTTGGAGCGCCGGCTCTGCCTCGTCGCTATGATCGTGGCCATCGGCATGGTCGTGGCTATGATTATGCCCGTGGCTGTCGTGATCCGACATCTTTACGAGTGCTTCATGGCGAGGGAGCGAAATTGGAAAGAAGAACGGGTCTGGGTGATATTATCCGTGAATATTCCAGAGATCTACACTCATTGGCGGAAGAAGCGTCACGGAATGAATTTTGATTTGACACACTTGCAGATCAGGGAAAGGTTGATCAATCGTTGAACTCTACTATTCTATGACTCGGTCCAGCCCCATGCAGATAGAAGCACTTCTTGAGCAACAGTATTCAAGGATTTCCAAGACGACCTTCAACGGTTCATACTTGATCAGGCATCTCGCAGCAGTCGTAGCCATAGGCAAGTTCTGTTCATACCAAAGTCTGCCCTGATCATTCCTTGACCTGATAGTATGCAGCTAATGAACCATCCAGAAGCCAGCTCTTCTCGATCTTTGTGACATCTCGTATGAAAGTCTTGTTTCCGGTCTCCAGTATTTCATGGAAAATGACCCAGTCGGCTTTCCTGTTCTACACTTTGTCAGTCCGATCCAGGAATTGGGAACGAAAGATGCCTCTTACAAACATCAGTGAGCTCGGGTGGGCGTGCAGAACGATACCTCCACCGATGGTCTTGAAGGTGCCGTCAGGCTGCATCCTCGCCGCGTGAGCAAAGTATCCACTTGTCAAACATTTTCTTATTGCTTCCCCTGTATTTGATAGGTCGTCTGGGTCCTTCTTGATTGCATGAGACTCATCAACGTTCATGCCAAATCTTTCCAGATATCTCTTTAATTGAGCACGGATGCTCACAGCCCGTGTCATAGATTTATAGTTCAAGTAGTTATCCCTGCACCACTTCGATTCCTTCTTGCCTTTGGTGACGAAAGCCTGGTAGACATTGAGAAGAGTAAGATGATCACCCTCCTCGGCAGCAAATTTTCGCCGTGCGCTATCACTGGCTTTCTTGTCTCCATCATGGTGAAACCAGACAGTTCCCTGCAGACTTGTCATTGCGGCGACGGACAAAATCTCACTGAGACAACCAAAGCTGGATGAGGATAAAATCACTTTGGCCATCATAGGCTCTACTGAGAGCTCGGCCATACGCACACCAAGTGGTCGCGTGAGTTTTGCGTAAGAGTCTACAGCGCCCAGAGCGTATAGAAGCTCCATAGCGCGAATAACCAGCTCCGCCGGTGGAGGAGTAAGGAAATTGAATCTAATAACGTTGTCAATTCCTAGCGCTTTCAGTTGCAGCAAAGTCGGCGCAAGATTGGATCGCTGAATTTCTGGTATTGTCGCTTCTGGTAGACTCTGATATGCTGACTCGGTGTATAATCGGTAACATTTCCCTGGCTTTGTTCGCCCTGCTCTACCAGCTCGCTGGGTAGCCGAGGCTTTTGATATTGGTGTAGCTGTCAAGGTCTCAATACCGGTTGTGGGATTGAAAGCGCGCAGCTTGACGAACCCACAATCAATAACATAGACTATGCCATCGATGGTCACAGAAGCTTCGGCAATGTTCGTTGAAACAATGACTTTCCGGGTAGTATCTGGCGCAGGCTCGAAAACATAGAGCTGTTGCTCACTTGAAAGCCCGGCATAGAGCGGTAAAGCAAGGATCGACGGTGCTCGAGGGTGTAATGAGGCCGCGCGATCTGCGATCATTTGGATCGCAGTATCTATTTCCCCTCTGCCAGTCAAGAAAAGTAGAATATCTCCATCGGCTTCATTGGAGTGGATATCGAAGACAGTTTTCACTGCTCTTTCGACATAGTCTTCTGCTGGCTCTTCCATGTACAAAGCATCTACTGGATACATCCTTCCTTCTAAGCTTATGATCCTGCCGATGTTGCCACCTAAAGGTTCGTCGTTTTTGACATTGCTAATTTCGTCACCAGCAAAAAAACGTAGAAAATCCTCAGCTTGCAGAGTTGCACTGCTAACCACAATCCGAAGCTCTGTTCTCCGATTTCTGATTTTTTTGAGCACCCCTAGTAAGACATCGGTGCTGAGGGAGCGCTCATGCGCCTCATCAACCATGATTACAGAGTATCGTGACAACAAAGGGTCTGCCAAAGCCTCTCGGAGCAACAGGCCATCTGTCAAGAATTTGATCCGGGTTTTAGCACTCGTCAAGTCTTCAAACCTGATTGAGTAACCCACTTCTTCACCTAACTTGCATCTCATTTCTTCAGCTACCCTGGTAGCAACTGTCGTAGCAGCCACTCTTCGAGGCTAAGGATGTATGTAAGATGTTTTGCAAAGGCGTGGGTGCTGATATCGTCGACCTTGACCTACCTACCTGAGTTACCGCTATGACCTTGTCTCCTCCGGTCCATCCTGCCTGCTCAAGGTATTGAGGGATCTGTGTGGTTTTTCCACTTCCCGTCTGTCCAACCACAATGGTGACTGGAAACGTCTCAATCAGATACAGTAAGCTTTGACGATGACGAGCAATCGGGAGCAAGGACGAGGGTTTATGTAGGGAAGGTATAAACGTATTTCCAATATCGAAATCAGCGGCCATCTTTGATCAAACCATCTTAAGCTGCCTCGTCCAACGTTCTCTTTGTTACCACGGAAGCTGTGCTGCGTTGCTACTCTCGTAGCATTGGCACAAACAATTCCCGGGACTCGATACTCGTACGGCAACCGACCTGGACCCTTTACGCAAACTTCATGGTTCTTACGGTGGCACGCGTGGCACGGTGGAACTACAACGTTAAGGTATTTCAAGAACCTTTATATTTTCATATTGTCACTGGCTGCTGGCCTTTGGATTCGTGGGTACTGTATCATTAGGGTGTCACTCAGAGCACCTCCCCAGGATATACAATTTCCCGCTCGCACCATTCCTGTTTCTCTACTACCTGCTCGATTTCCGTCTCCATATCACTTGGCCCAAGTTTAGAGTAGATTTCCGTTGCACTGCTGTGCTCCGTCATTTGCGGACGCGATCTCTTAGCCGTTTCCTCGGTGTCGTCTCCCCTTCGTTTCACCCTTCCAGTCGGCCACTTCAACCAACCCAATAGCTCGGCATATGACACAGTATCTTTCTGTTTTGAATCCCTCGCCAGACTACCAACATGTGCCACCAGAATATCCTCTACCGAAACTGTATTGACGTTGGTTCTATCATACTTTCGCTGGGTAATTGGCGTCCTCTTCCACCATTTCCATTCCATCGGTAGCCATGTAAGGTTCCAAGTTGGAGTAATCTGCTGCCCATGGTGGATGATCGTGTATGCTGTGTAAGTAATGTAAAGATCTAAGGTGTAAAAGCACGGGAAAGTGTGTAGGTTTAGGCGGCGATATGGTATTTCAGGGAAGTGCTTGCGCAGGTACCTGTAGGTTCTGATGCTGTTGTTTGCCCTCTGTGCTTGATTTGGCGGCCACTTGTAACTAAAATAACAATCAAGGACCACTATGGAGTTGTCTCGAATCAACGAAAAATAGTCTTCACGACTGTGGAGTTTTCATTCTTCGAGTCAGCTTTGATGGCTACAAGGTGTATACCGGATACACGAAGTCGATTGAACGTACGTTAGAACTTGAGGAACGACGCTTTCAATATCTGGATAGGCATTTCCAGTTCGTCCGAGCATGTTCAACGCCGAAGTACAAGATTCTAAGACTCATTCAACATCGGTCCTTTTGTCAATCCGAATTGGAACAATGAAATTTAGAAATGTCACATTGAGCGCATCGAGGCCTAAGTGGGCATGAGCGGGCAGCGCTCTATAAAAAAGCACGATCGTATTCAATCGACCACGGCCGAGGGGGCTGTGTGTCTCGCCCTGCACGATGGCTATTGGCTCCGCTTGGTTATTCGACCGTCGATGGCCTGCATCAGCAGAAATTCGCAACGGTAGAACATGCAGAGTACTACTTATAGAAGACTCTCCCAACAAGGAATATACTATAAGCGTCAAAACATTGTTAGATAGTTAGAAGTTTGGTTGTGACCATACGCCTAAGGTACTTCAAAGTATCGTGCTGTGCAAAACTCTGAGAAATCCTAGGATTTGCCGAAAGCCCCGTCAAAATTAGATAGGCCTGTAAAGGATATGTAGGTGGTTAGTTTGCTAAAGGTGGGTTGTGGGGCGCTAATAGCCGAATGGTAGCCCTATTGCAAGGCTAGCCCTATGACCCTGGGTAATACCATGACACAATCACTTCAATAACGACTGCTAGGTCTCTCTTCGATTGAATCTTCTTCTACAGTCAATGACGAGACGTGCAACATGTTTCTCTCGTCGATTGAGAAGCTGTTCGACGATGTCAAAGATACGCAAAAGTCACAGTGTGCGACAGCGACACTTCTTCAACTTCTGAACCAGGTTCAGAAATCAGATAGACCCTTGAAGACTCTTCGCAGTGAATCTCGTTCTAACAGACAACGTCGATCTAGACGTCTCGTTCTTCAAGAGAACACGTCAACTTTCATCTTCGAAGCTCTTTCGTCACTTTCTTCTTCTTCTTCTTCTTCTTCTTCTTCTTCTTCTTCTTCTTCTTCATCATCATCTTCTTCTACCCTTCTCTCGTCAACGTTCGACCATCTGTCGATCGAATCGAGCGACGTCGCTCTCAAAGAGACGAAGCCTCAACACTTCAGCGAGGGAAAAGAAGATGACGACAAAGAAGATGATGACAGAGCAAACGACGATCAAGACGACAAGAAGATAGAAGATGATGACAATCAAAGTGAGCAGGCAGGTCGAAAGGCGAAGAAGGTCACGAGCGTCACAGGCACTCGAGACTCTTTCAAGCGTATCGCACGCATCGCAGGCTTGAATGAGTGTGACGACGACAAGCAGAGCTTTGAGTGAGCTGAAGATGAAACTAAGAGTGCAGGTCAGCTCTCGAAGAAAGCGAAACAGCTCACTTCTTTACCGTCACGTTCTCGTTCGGTCTTCAAAAATCCCAAGAAGATGACGTTTCAACGCCGCAAGAACTCGATCAGTTCAAACTCATCTGATGAGGTTGACAGCAGTCAGAGTGAGCTTCGACAATACGTTCCCGTCTTCCAACTAGGCTCTCTCTTTGACACACTGCAGGCAATTCGGTCGTACTTGAGAATGGCAGCCCAGTGACCGACAACAGCGGCGCGCTCATTAAGGCCACCAGTGGTGAGCCCGAGATTGAAGCAGCGCTCCTCCTCAGCTCCCATCTAAGGGAAGATCCAAAGACCCCAGGATGCGTGAATGCTCTCACCGAGCCCAACCCCCCTCAACCGAGCCTCTTGATCGGCCTCCTTCTCCTGACATGGCTCGACCTCAGCATCATCGTTCTGGACGAACCATCCGCGAAAACGACCCGGGATCAGCCCCCGGTCGCAGGCCCTCCCAGTGCCATCACTCCACCACTTTCTCAGCAGCCTCAGGGCCAAGGCGATTCAGGATCAGGTTGAGAGGACGATGAGAGGGAAATCGTGAGAATTGTTGGGAAGAGACGTACGAGTAGAGGCGATGAATACAAGTTGCGCTGGAAGAGCACGTGGCTATCTGGAAGCGAGCTGAGAAGCGCGCAGCGACTGGTATTCCGTACGGAAGTTTGAGGCGAGAGGCTGGGTGCTGCAAGGACCTAAGAAGAGGGGGCCGAATATTTCTGAATAGTTGTGGCTGACCATTGCCTTTTCGTCTCCCCTGCCATCGTATCTTTCTCGGTTAGGGACCACAATGTTAATAGGCTATTTTCCTTGAGATCGTACAGAGAAGTCAAGCAGGGTGCTATTCACATTATAAAACGCTAAGAAGAACTATATAACAGCTTGAGTTAATGAGAAGATAACGAAGTATTTCGAGTAATTGTTAGACATCAACATTATAGACTTGTGTTCTCATAACAATCGTTGCATTATTTCCTTCGCGGCCTCGTATTTGCCCTGGTCTCGTAGCACTGATGCTAGGTTGTTGACGCTGACCAATGTATCGGGATGCTCGACTCCCAACGCTTTCTCGCGTCCTTGTAATGCTCGTCGATTCATCTTCTCCGCTGCTTCGTATTTGCCCTGGTCTCGTAGCACTAATGCTAGATTGTTGACACTGGTCAATGTATTGGGATGCTCGACTCCCAACGCTTTCTCATACCCTTGTAACACTCGTCGATTCATCTTCTTCGCCGCCTCGTATTTGCCCTGAACTCGTAGCACTAATGCTAGGTTGTTGACGCTGGCCAATGTATCGGGATGCTCGACTCCCAACGCTTTCTCATACCCTTGTAACACTCGTCGATTCATCTTCTCCGCCGCCTCGTATTTGCCCTGAACTCGTAACACGTGAGCGAGGAGAGACAAGCTGTCCGTTGCGATAGTATCGGGTTCATTTGAGGATTGACGGATATTATAGGCCTCGGAGGTAGCTTGGTACGCAGCGATGTAGTTCCCTCGAGTACATTCGAACCATCCAAGATTGTGCAGAAGAGCTGCACGATACCTCTGGTCCTCTGGATTGCAGTGATAGCTTAGAACGACCTGAGCATGGGCAAATAGCACTCCACAGATCTCTTTATTTTCATATTCACCACTAGGAAATTCCTCTGCCAGAAGCTTCAGAGCTTTACTAGCATATATCGCCTTTTGCTGCTTTTGCTCCAGCCAGTACTGCAAGGACGCTTGCACAAGAGGATGTATGGTAACATTTTCTGTGTCGAGCTCATTGGTAATCAAATGATATCCTTGGAGCGTCCCCTTGGCTGTCCAGAAATCTACGTCTCTCTCAACTGATTGACACAACATTTTGGCCGATATCTGCTGGGGAGAAAGCATTGCTGCTAGCGAAAGTAGTTGCGCTGTCGCCGGCTCTGTTTGCATAATGTACTCAAAAGATATCCGCCATGTTCGAAAGACCGAATTAGGAGTTCCCCGTTGCCTCCTAGGATCTCCCAGCAGCTCATAGCTCAGAAACTCCGTGAGGTTCTGCCGATCCTTATCAAGCGCTTCGAGGTACTCTTGCGTAGTCATTCGATTACGCCGCATGAATGCGGCAGCTTGCGTGATTGCCAGAGGGATATAAGCAAGAACGTCAAGCAGTTTCTCGGAGCTGATTTCGTCATAAATGCCGATAGGTAGTTTCAGTTTTGATCGCAAGCATAGACTCGCTTCCTGAGGAGACATTGGCAATACCTCGACACAGTGCTTATTATCGAAAATCTGTTCACCAACAAATCTATCCCTCGTTGTAATAAGCAATCGTTTCTTATCGCTTAATTGGGTTGGGAGAAATTCAATCAGAGGTTTTTGATTGCTTGGAGTATTTATAGGCGATTCATCAGAATTGTCTGAAAGGAGACCAGAGTCAAAAGAGGGAAAAATCACATTAGCTTTGTCGGCATTGTCCAAGACCATAAGCCAAGTGCCGTTGACCTCTTCGTCTAGCCAGCGGGCGACTAGCTTGCAAAGATCGGCTTTTGGATCCTCGTACCCAGGAAGCTTCAATCGGCGTGCAATGTCTATGTAGGCCTGCTCAAAGATAGTATAATTCGCTGCGTACACCCAGAAGACATGGCTCTCGGGCTTGCTTTGCCGAAATCTATAAGCGTATTCAATGGCTATTTGGGATTTTCTGGAACCCAATGGTCAGTAGGGTAAGCTTGTATATCAAAGGTTTCACGTACCCCACTCCACCCAATCCACACAAGGAAACGCAGTAATAAGAACCCATCTGCCTCTCGATTTCGGCAAAGATGTGTTCCCGATTAACGAAATCGTCGTCTCGAGAAAACTTTACCGAGAAAATGGGCTTCTCTAATAGTCTTGAGTCAGGGCGAGCACTACATCTGCCGGGGGTACTAGTTCGAAGTAATTCTTCTGCTTCGGCTTCTCTTTTTGCCAGCCGATCGGTCTTTTCCAAACCCCATCGCGAACCGATGGTTCTCGCAGCCTCACTCGTATATCGATGTATCGCTTCTGTCACGAGGTGGAAGCCAGGCTCGCTGCTGTTTTCGAACTTGCATATTTGCATATGATCTTTCTGAACAACAGCACGCTCGACGTCTTGTATGGTTGGAGAGGCAGATTCCTCGTCGACGATATATTCCCATCTTTCTCCTCCCAGATGTGTAGGTTTCCCTTCGTGGAAAAAGAACATATGCAGAGAGGGGCTCAGGTGAATGAATTGACGATCAATGTTTTGGAGCGTCTCGTTGTTGGACTTCAATATATTGATCAGATGTGAACTTTCAATGCTGAGTTCGTCCGGCAGAGCAACCTGGCAGATGGCTTCTAATCGTGACCGCCAATTGGTGGTATTCAACCCTTTGTGCGGTGTCCCAAGAAAGATTATACCGTACGTAGAGATAAAGATTGATCGGAGATGCTCTGTCTTCTTGCCACTTATCTCAGAAGAGTGTATCAATGCGCGCTTCACGACGAGTCCCCCAAGAGAATGGGCCACAAAGATAATAGGATGCTCCGTGGCGTTGCTCGCCCTTCTGTTTGCCGCGAGCTCCGCAACCAATTGTTCGGCGTGATTATGTATCTTATCGCCAGAGACGCCATCTGTGAACGACGCAATGTGTGCAGCGTAGCCGTAGACCAGTATGCGTGCCTTCTCTTCCTGCAAAATAGGTCCCAGAAGCGTCGCGGGCCAGATCGTACTCGATGATGTACTCGACCAAGTGTCTTGTGGATTTCCGTGGAGACCATGGATAAAAACGACATCGACGTGTGTATCAGAGGTAGCAGCGTACACCTGTGTAAGTCCAAAGCGTTTGATGGGATGCTCTGCAGTAGCACGAGTGGCCTTTTAAGTATGAGGACTCCTGGTTCCCTATTGAATAGGCCGAGTACTTACATCCATTGCTGTAGTCTTAGAGTGTTCTGCCTCTTAAATTCATATGTGCCATGATACTTGCTTGGTCCCATGCCGGGGGCGCATCGCGGTGATCGCCTCGTCATCAATCTTGGTCTTGAGCAGCAGGCGCCGACGTGGCCGTCGGGTCGGAATTATTTCGAATCTAGAATTAAGCGAGGTCAGAAAAATCAAACGTGCAATTACGTTCATCACTCATGAGAGCATCAGCTGTGCATATGCGCAGCATCGACTGAGCTTATAGAGACATCAATGAACGAAGAAAGCATTATCGCAAAAAACGGTGTGAACGCGATATCTGCGTGACTAAATGAAGTAGAGATGAGAGATTAAGCACGCATATGTTGAGCATAAGCTAATAATGAACTCAGCTTATGCATCGCATATGCTTTGCTACAATCTTTTTTAGATTCTCTCAAGCAAGCGTCTTAAGAAGATCATCACAGATGTTAAGAGCAAAGATATGCATAGCATAAGCTTCGCATATGCACTGCTAACGCACCTCACAGTTCTCACAGTTGTCAAACGTCGCTCTGATCGCATTGCGGCAAAGTAGGACGAAATTCATACTTTGCATATGCTTCTCATATGCTATCCCTTTGGCTGCTGTTAGGATTCGGTTAATTTTTAAGGTTAACCCTAACCAGATTCGGTAAGGTTCCGTCAAAAAGGTTATTTTTTGTAAATAGAAACAATGTCAACAAAGCCCCCTATTGTTCTGACCCACCTCGATAATGCCTTCCTGCGACGTAGTACCTGATTCAACTGATTTAGGAACTGACCGTCCTAATCTGCGTCCTATCACTGATATAGGCGATCGATTTGAGCCTATTCAGATACCTCCAAACGTCAGTTGGGTCAATATACCATCAGATATCAGCCCTTTAGATGCCGCGAGCTTATGGGGTCTCTATTTCTCCTCCGAAATGCTTCAAACGATAGCAAAACACACCAATATATACGTCAATGAGAGTCACAGATGGGGGAAAGAAAGAGGCCCTAAAGCCAGATCATTTCCGGACACAGATGAGCTAGAACTGAAGGCATACTTTGGAATACGCATCTATATGGGTCTTCATAAAGAACCTCAAGTTTCTGACTACTGCTAGATGATCATCGAATTTGCAAAAGAAAGAGTCTTGGTGACTGTCGTGGATGCAAGGAGATAGGACAGGTAGCAACGCCTAAGAGGCGAAGGATTCTCGGAGAAATCACACCAAATTTGGGTGGTAACAAGCGGGGAAAGCGTACTACTTTTGGCTGCGATACTTGCGATATCCCCATATGCAAAGACGGTCCTTGTTGGGCTGCCTATCACAATAGCATCAATAAAATGGGTTCAGAATGATAGTTCTATTGTTTCTATTGTTCCTATTGGTAGAATAAGCGAATACGCTAATTAATCCACCCGACAGCAGCCAAAGGGATACCTGAGTTAGGCAAATTCAAAATATTGACCCGAGGTTGAAATGTTTTTGAACATACCTTATGTTTCGCATATGCAAGTTTTTCTTTCGTCCCCAAAAGTATATTAAGTACTCGTAACCATCGGCATCGTTTACTTAGTTAAATGCAGATACCCATATTCTCTCCAAGAATATGCATCTCTATCTTAATCACGTAGGTAGTTGGAAAGTTGTGGAGCTGATACTATGTCCTTGTTAAGTTTTAAATTATACTAGCCTCGCTTTAATGAGTTCACAAGTCTACTTCTACCTCTGCCACGTCAAATTTTCAATCTCGGTGGCGTGTCATCACCTTGTCTCCAAACATTGCCAGCATCACCTCCAAGGGCAAATCCATCAAGCACAAGCATATCAACAATATGGGTGGCGTAAACAAGAGACAGACCTCCTCTGAGAACATGAACCCTCCACTGCCAGGAACGAGCTTGAGTGATCGACAAACACGCAAAGCTACAGGTCAAACTGCTAGCCTAGCTCACAAAGAGTGGTTGGCTGAAGTCAAGAGAGTTGAGTCATGCAGCTCATTGACTCATGACGGTGACCATGATTTTACTCCCATCTTCGAGTACAAGCCGGAGAAGAAAGAGGAGCAATGTTTTCTGGTCTGCAAAGGAGACAAAAGTCGCTCCAAATGAAGCTCAAGGTAATTTCCAGATTCTCAAGCTGTCTACCATGGCTAATAATCCACAAGGTCACTACCGTATTAGCTGACCCATCACCCATAATCCTTCAACGCTTCCATTTACCCGATGAAGCCAACCTTGTCGGTATACGCTTGTACGATGAGTCCAGAAACATGGAAGTCCGCCTAGATCCCAAGCCTACAAGCTTAGGCGAAGGCAAGGGCAAGGCAAAAGCCGGTGAGGGTCACTATTGGTCTCTATGTTTTACAGGCCAAACAGAAAACGAGCTCAAACGGTTCAAGGCAATGTTGCGAAGGATGGAGTCAACCACCTTGAATATGCCCGATGCCTGATTTAATTATCGCAACCATTTCGCTCATCGTCCAGAGTCATTTTCTATCGGTGGAACTCCTGATGTTGTCGAGGGCGTCATTGTTGAACGTCTTCCTGGTGGATACACTGTGCGCTTTGACAAACACCTTGTCATGCCTGCTTTCTTGCGAGCGCTTGATCATGAGGCTGAAGATACTGTGCGAACTGATGCACCTGAAGCTTCAAATGACCTAGATACGAATGTGCTCGTCGCACGATCAATGGCGGCTCTATCAGGAGCGTTTTACACTTTCACCAGTCTCGATGCTCGGCAAGAAGATGGAACAAGCAAGAAGTCCCAGTCTGAGGCTATAAAGAGGAAGGCGAACCTTAAAAGACGCCGTGAAAAGCGAGCACAAGCATTGGTTGAAGAACGAGACGGCTCGTCGTCTAGATCTTCACCTAAACAGCAAAGCAAATCCTCTACGGGGTTGCCAGATCTGATGATGCTTCTGGATCAGTCGATTCCAAAAACGAATGATCTATCAACAGCATTTTTGAAGAAAAGACAGACCGGGAGGGGAAGACCTAGTATAAAGTCGACTAGGAAGGTTGGAAACCTACCTGGGAACCTGTGGGGAACCTCTTTGCTGAGTCTATTGCGGTATTCCGTCAAGGAAATAAACCGCAGAAGCGCAAACGAAAGCTTGAATGCCCTCATGGCCGTGGCGGTCATCGTTAGACTTTGTTTAATGTTCAAACAGCAGTATAGGTAGTCAATACAACTATCCCACTACCCAAGTGATGCATGTTCATCGTGTATTTTCGTGAATCACTCATATTTTTCGAGAAGCAACACGCACATCTTCGGATCTATCACATTCACACCCCTCAGTCCCTACTATTTCTCTTCGAGGTTTAAAAGAAGGTTCGAATTGATAAAGTATGGCGGTGCAGTACAAGATGTCATAGATCACCTTAGACCGACGACTTTTAACGGAAGGTCAGACGGTCGGTCGCATGGCTTCAAGCTATGTATTTTCCGCGACTAGAAAAAGAAATCGAGTTTCAAGGAAGCTTTGTAACGCAGTTAACGAAGAGACATTTGTCGTTGGGGTAGAATGCCGTACAATACCTCGAGTAGTGCTCGAATCAATGGGCTGATCCGGCTCAGCTAGCTAGACCTAGTGGGGTTTGTAAGTATGCAGTGGCCTTCTGATGATGCATAATGAGTGTAAAAGCATGTAGATTCTAAGGTAGCTATGAAGGGTGAAGGTATGTATGTACTGTATTACAGGATAGCCGAATTCGGCTATATATCCAACCTTGGCACTTGCTATTCCAATCCCATGCTCTTCGTCCACGCGACGAGGCCATTTCGGCATGCCGGTTGCTCTTTTCTTACTGATAGGATTTGAAAATTCGATTGATTAGCTGGAGCGCAGGTGCAGGACTGGGCAAGCAGTACCTCATCTTTTTGGTGGGAAGCTCTCGCCTGAGGAAGAAAAGAAAAGGAAATTAGAAAGCGATTGAGAAACAGCGGGCTCTGATAAGCTGACGAGCATTCAGGAATGAACAAGACACGGTTTTTGCTCACGCACAGTACCGATCGAGGTGTTTAAGTTGATCTATTGTGATGCCCCTAAAGTACAAATCGTAACATCTTTTGGGGCCTCGAAAATTCCATATCTCATAATGTGAAAGAAATAACCGGACATGCTCTGGTCTAGCTCATTCATCAACAAGGTCGTCAGGGTAGCTGATACGGTTTTCGACATTCGACCATGCCGTATTCAACCACAATAAGTAAAGGCCGGACATCCGGCTGCAGTTCCATATACGTTACCAGAAACGCCGGCGACTTGTAATATGGCACCAACGATTCCTCCCATCCCTTCACCAGCAATGAATCCCGCTGCAATGGCGTAGCAATACATTCCGTACGCCATTGGGTAATTCCTTTGCCACAGAAATGCAACTGAAGATCCAACCGCCATAGCTGAGGGGTATGTGGTGGTGTTGAGGATAAAAGCGATTCCAATTGCATTCAGGTTTGGAACCCACACATGTTTCTCAACGGGGACAAAGCGATATTTGACAACCGTAATAGTTACGGCCAGGATACCAAAAGCAATGGACGTGTAGCCAGAAGACGGCGGTATTGGAAGAGTTGGGCTGGTGACTGCTATCGCAATTGCTCTCCAAGCGCCAACGTCAGGGGCAGGGAAGCTACAGTGAGCTTGTCCTGAGAGGCTGTTGATGCAAGGGTAGGCTGCTGAGAATAGAATGTACATTCCAACGCTCATAAAGATCGAGACCAGCGCGCCTATCATTTGTGCGTAAAATTGAACAACGGGAGCTGCTCTTAATAGGTGCGTGGTTTTGAGGTCACCGAGCATATCTGCTGATTGTTCCGATGCGCCCAAAGCCAGCATGCCGCCGGCCAGGTTGAGCATTTGGGCATCTTTGACAGGGTATTTACCATGGGTAGCACCTCCAATGACCAGTTGACTGGCATTTCCGATAGCTGTGACGGGCGTGATATTAGTTCGACCGCTACTTTCGGCTCCAATGAAACTGAGGATGAATGCGAAGACTATCGACAGTATTGTGACGCCAACATTCTGCCCGTATTGGAGACCAAGCACGAGGCACGTGAAAAAGGCGCTCACCACGAGGCCTCCAGTCCAAAGCCACCATGGTACTTGCTCGTGCTTCGGAGCTGGGTCGTAAATGAGATCCTTCTCATCAATCTCTGCTTTGCGGAAGTATTTGAAGCGCGGTGCCAAGGCCTGAACAAGCGCGGCCCAGAGTGTCTTATAATTAGCGCCGAGCTCTGCAAATGATGCACATAACAGTAACATCGTGCCAGGCCTGGGAATAGAAGAGTTAGATTGATCTAGTCAATCTTTGGAAGCTACTTACCAAATAAGCCAGTACCGAGGAGTTGGTTTGTTGATAGGATCTTCCAAAACCATGCCCATGTAATTCATGTAACCAGGATATTGATCAGAAACAGCAACACCAAATGCTTTACCTGTGGCGACTAGAGCAGGGCCAACAACGCCCCAGGCCAGTACAGAGCCGCCAAAAAAGGACCAAGAAGCGTTAAGACCTGTCAGCATACCCACACCTATAAATGCCGGGGTGAACTCCCACACCCAGTTCCAATTTTCGACAGTGATCATTCTTTTGAAATTCCAAACCCTGTACAGCGCCCAGCCCCAGTGCCAGTCCCATAGTACACCTGGCGCGTACTCAGAGACGACACGAAGTGTGATGGCACAAATGAAGGCGATGATCAAGGCTTTGGTCTTCTTACGAGCATTTGCTTCCGCGTTCCGACCAACGTGTAAAGACCTTATGGTATGTGCCGCTGCAACGGCACTTGGGAAGACCAGCTTCTGCTTGAGAATGTAGAATTTGCGAAGAGGTATGGCGAGAAACATGCCCCAGTAGGCGCAACAGGCAGTAAAGGTTATCAGCCTGCCAATATCTTCCTTTGGTGTCGCGCTTAGAAGACCGAGCTGATAGGCCGCTGGGAAGCCCGAGGTAAAGAGCAAGCCCAAGGATCCAGCTGCAGTTGCAGCGGATTGGCAGCAAACATTTTCCTTGGGTCCAAAATAGCCCCCACCAAAGTTTGTGGGGAGTGCCTTCGAGAGTGGCTTGAGGATGGCATAGCCAAAAATGGAGCCGAACAAGGAAGCACCAAATGTCCAGCCGGTTTTCAGCCCAAGGTAGAGACTGGCAAAGCTGTTAGTAAGACTACGCAGGAGAGAATGCTTGACTACCAACTTCGAGGCAGCAATAACTCCACCGAGGATACAGCCAACCAAGACGGCACGGAAAGTAAATTGTTGGGTCTCTTCTATTTCATTGGGATCAATTGGGAATTGCTCTTCATGAGACAGGAGAAACGCGTCGCTTTGGACGTTATTGACTGAAACGACGTCGCCATTCTCCTCGTTACTGATTGGATCTCTAGCATCTTTGGAATCAGACTTCTCATCTATATAGCGAATCGTGGCATCCGTGAGATCGCTGGAGGTCGATGAGACGGCAACGGCACCTCCGGTGTTACTCATTGTGATGATTGATCTGATATTGCAAAAGGGTCTGTAAGATGCATATATACAGGCCCTGGTCGAGGACCGACGTCCTCCAGACTACGTCACTTGCCACTATATCATATCGTTATCTCTATACATTCTTGTAGGAATTTATCACAGGGGAAAGAGTGACTGGATTAGGAAGGACCTAATCTTGCCCTCTTTCCCCGCTCTCTGGATAAGAAACATCCCAATCTTTGTTGGACATGGTCAACCAAGGTTTGATAACGCTTCGATGAACGGTCGACCTAAGGGGCTGGTAAGAAAGATCATCGCGGTATATCAGATAGCTAGCTTAGTGAGAGATAAACGAAGAATATTTTCTTATTTTCTCGGTTGTCTTGGACCGAGGGTCGGGTTCCAATGACCCGGTCCGAGTTGCACTTTGATTGAGAACGTGGAACCTAAGTTTTGAGACTCGGAGAATTGGAAAATTGCACGTAGATACAATCGCCTGAATGGAAGTGACGATTGAAATGAAAGAGTAGGGAACGAACCAAAGAATCCAAACTGTGGGAAGCAGCTAACTTTAGACGACACAAATCGAACAGGACAAGCTCGAACGATTATGGAAGATGTATTGGGGCATTAAGCGGTAAGAGAAAGTCAAGACCAGTGAGGATCGAAGAGACTTTGCTGTGTAATGTGCAGTTCTTAGATTAGTAGGTACAAGACCGAATTGACAAGCAAAAACCTATAGCCGTTCAGGCATTTGCAGAGCGGAAATGAACATCTAAGTATTAGCAAGCGACTAGGTGAAGTTGGCAACTTAATGCATTATTGAAGTGTAGCCATGTCCTTGTATGGAAAGGTCGGAGAATGAACTCTCGTTAATGCTAGGGACAGCCAAAGTGCCTAACGCATGCTCGACTAAGATAGTCTCCAAGTCTCTCTGTTTTCTGCTGATGGGACCACTATCATCGAACAAGACTCAAGATTGCAATGACTCTTTTCCAGAAAATGACATCGGGGTCAAATCTGTAGACAATTCTTAATTTGAGATCACTGTATTGCTAGATGTTCTTCCATTCTCTTCGACAGTGTTCAAGGGTCTTAAGGCAGTGACTAAATCACAATGTGCTCTGAAAACTCGAATATACACTCTTGGTTTCTTTTTACTGGCTTCTCACTTTCAGACGTCTCACGGCGTGTCTCTGCATGTGCTCGCACCAAGTGCACCGATGGTCTCTGTTGCAACAAATCTTCCAGCCCCACGACAATTTGTTAGTAGAGTGTATTCTTTACGCCTTCTCTTGTCATCCCTCTTGAAGTATCTATCTGACCCGGCGCAAAATGCAAAGGTGCAAATATGGGATAGGATGAACCCGCATCGTCTGACGCTTGATGGTCGGTTGTATTGGCAAAGCCTTCGATCATCTGGCGTGCAGCAATTACAGCGCTGACGGACTGCGAGTCAATCGTAATCTTGTAAAAGACGCCGCTTAGTATGTTTACGCTGTTCGCGCGTTGTATTTCTGCCATCGTCGTGCACGCTGTCAGGCAAGCTCATTCAATCTCTTGCTGCTTCGCATTTTCGTCTCAGACATCGTGACTGATATTAGGCCACGGGTGTGGATCTGTTATAGTCGACTGTAAGCAGTCCTACCACCTTCAAGATGGCTATGTCCGTAGTCATTCATCTGGACAGAGTCTCAGCAAAATGTTGATCATGCCAATTGAAGAAACACCAGCCACACGCGATTATGTAATTGTGACGACTCGCGTGCTACTATCGTCACCAAGTTCAATACTTATCTCAGAAAGTATTTATAGTCACTTCAAAACCCTTCAACAAGAATCAAGTGTTAGACGTGACCTACCCAGGGGGTAGGCTGAGTCTATCCCTTTGACCGCTGTCGGGAAGCCACTTTTAGCGTATTCGCTTAGTCCACCAATAGAAAACCACAGAATATCACCCTGAACTGATTTTATTGATACTATTCAGATGCTATTGTGATATGCAGCCCAACAAGGACCGGTTTTACATAGGGGGATATCACAGATATCACAGCCAAATATAGAACGCTTTCCCCGCTTGCTACCACCTAAATTTGGTGTAATTTCACCGAGAACTTGTCGTTTTCTAGACCTGACTGTCAAGTCTATCTCCTTGCATCCACGGCAGTTCTCAGAGCTCTTTCTTCAGCAGATTTGAATCATTTGATGATCTTAAACGTATCATTGGACGTTCAATTGCTGATCCAATTGACGTTCTTTTTCGCTTCAGAAACTGCCTTTGGGAGGCCTGAATAAGACCTGTAGTCAGAGCCGTTCTGAACTCGCTATGAACAGTGTATTTAGCCTTCTTTGAAACATCTGAATGCAAAGAGAGTTTGTAGGCATTGATGATGTTGATTTCAATCAAGAACTCGTACGAGGCTTTGTGTTCTTCTGATCTACATCGACGGTTGTATGCGTAGGTATATTGACCCAACTGACGTTTGAAGGCATCTGAATAGGCTCAAATCGATCGCCTACAACAGTGATAGGACGCAGGTTGAGACGGTCAGTTCCTAAATCAGTTGAATCAGGTACTACGTCGCAGGAAGGCATTATCGAGGTGGGTCAGAACAATAGGGGGCTTTGTTGACATTGTTTCTATTTACAAAAAATAACCTTTTGACGGAACCTTAAAAATTAACCGAATCCTAACAGCGGTCAAAGGGATATGGCTGGCTGGGATTTGGGTGGATTTTTGCTTTTTGTGGCTTATTTAGACTTTTTCGTGCTATTCCAGATTCAAGTCAGTTTTGGATGGGGAGTGCCGTCGCTGTTGAGATACTTGCCGTTTCTAGAAATATCTAGCAGTTTTGAGGAAGTAAGTATGAAGAAAAAGCCAGTCATCTTATCAATTTCTCAAGTCATGTAAAAGAGCATGGTATCCGCTTCGATCCTTCCGCATGAACGGATTAGATATGCTAGATTATATTCCTGGAAAGTATCGCAAGTCGTGTGATAATGTTCACTGTCTAGCCAAGAAGCAAAAACCGACCAAACCCCCTACCACAAGAGCCATTAGAGACCCCAACGTTGCAGCTCTACGTCTCCATCCCAAACATCAAGGAAGAATCACCCTCATCTCAACTGCAGAAGCCAGTAGGCTAAGTCAGGAAACAGGCCCAATCAAATAAGGGGTCACATGACCCACAGACCTACTCATTAGCTACTGCACCTCACTACATAGAAGATACACACACTTACTAATGTAACTATCGCTGCACCACATCAACATCAACCATCAAAGCTTATGCACCCAGCTATGCATAGTTCACCGGCGAAACCTCTTGCCCCAAATCCAGAAGACCACCATACCGAGTAGTGAAATGTCAAAGGCAAGGCCAGCGGAAATCATCATTGCACGGATGTAGCCGAAGCGGATGACATAATTGTTAAGCCAGTATGTGGTACCAAACTAAGTTCGAGGACATCAGTATGAGCAGAGCGACATGTGGAATCGTAAGATTTTATTTCGACGGCGAGGAAATCTATACGCACCCCAAATGTGTTCTTGCAGATGGTAGCCACCACCATGATCTCACCCGCAATAGGTTTGTAGCAGTCCACAGCGTACTATATGGCCGTCAGTCATGCCTCACCTACGTCACAGAAGACGTGCTAATTGACTGGACTCACCGTAATAGCAATAGTAGGAACTGTAACAACCGTCAATCCCACAAAGCCATACCCAACCACAACGATCGCTTCCCACGGCCATCCGTACTGATACCCAACCGCAGTAGCCTACCCATAAACATATCCTATTAGCATTTTGCCGTCCATAAATCAGCTGCAAGGAATAAACTCACCACCATCCCCACCGCCGTAGCACAAACATAAGGCCCCATCGCCATCAACCTCATCTCCGGCTCCCTCACCCCCCCATTCCCCCTCGTCCTCCTCATACTAACCCAATCGCTCAACGGCCCCGCCGTCAACAACCCTATGATCGCTCCCGCGGCCATCGCCAAATTCGTGAAACCTACCTGGCTCGGTGAGAAATGGTAGGGTGGCGCCGCGAAAACTTGAGACTGCGTTAGATTGAGTGTGAGAGAGGTGTTGGCGGTGAAGCCGAGGGCGAGGGAGGCCCAGAGGATGATGGGGTAGGTGGCGATGCGGAATGGGGTTATGCTAGTGAGGGGGAGGGTGCGGAGGGCGTGGGAGTCGGGGCGGGGGAGGAGGAGGAAGCGTTGGTGAAGGGAGGGGTGGCCATGGTTGAGAATTTGTGGAGTCATTGGGGTTTGGTGTTCGGGATTGGAAAGGGGATGTTCTATGGGCTTCTCCTTGGATTCGTTTGAGCTAGCTCTCTGCGAGCGGTCTTTCGGTTTCGACTCGGTAGAGCGTTGGTATTTGGTTTCGGGAAAGAAGAAAAATAGAGATAGGGAATTAAACTGTCACTCTCAAGTCAAGCTCGTGCCGTATAGAAGGACAGGATATTAAGGTACTTACACCTTGTGCAATCGTACACACCCAAAAGAACCACCGATAAGACACGTGCTCGGCGATACCTCCAGAAATGATAGGCCCAAGCATGGCTCCGAGGAAATAAGACCAACTATTTGATAAACCAATGCCGTAAAGAACCACTGGGTAGATATTCTTACAAAAATAATCCCATCCAAGACCCCCTCCCGTGTAGAAACATTACATCCGCTACTACCACAGCCATAATGCTCTCATTTGCCGCCGCACCGAGGCCGTTGACGATTCTTGCGCCTAGGAATGAGCCATATGACGTTGTCACGGCCGGCCATATTGTCGCCAGGATGCAAATGATGGAGCAAATCAGAGACGTGGGACGACGGCCAAATACGTTGCTGAAGGGTATGATGATTAGGTTGGCGTAGCCAAGCGCTATAATTGTTGCTCCTGTCTTGAGAGAAAAGGCATAGAGATTAGCGTTCGAGGAGCTCTGGAGGTGCTGTTATGTGGATATTTCGCTCACCAGCAACGCAACTTGAGAAAGACTTTTATCGAATTGTTTCATAAAGATCGGGGTAAGAGGCGCGATAGATAAGGGGATCAGCTGGCTGATGAAGATGAACACTGCTTGATTTATGACAACCACCCGTTTCCAAAGAGGAGTCCAGTTCTAAGGCCATTGTTAGCGACTACAATGGAAATTTTCCAGCTGGGGTGATACGCTACTAAAGGATCATGGGGATCTTTGGAGGGCTGAGGGACCAGAATCATGCCTTCGTAGCCTCCTGTCTCGCCTCTAATCAAACCTTTGTCCTCGTCTTGGGATATGATCTCAGTCCCTGGGATCAATTCAAGGCCATTCCTTTTCTGAGCTTCTACCATAGTATTCTCATTGGATGCCATGGTTGCTGTACGATTCTGAAGATCGCGAGAGGACCCAGATACAGATATCTTCAAGCTGCTGGAAGGAGCAAATTTGTGTAGAGTTAGGTATAGCAGCGTTTGGAGTTAAGGAACAAAGCCAGAAAAAAGACTGCCCATAGATGGATATCTCAAACCGTTCATAGTAACGTAAAGATAAAATGTCTTCGGATAACTTCGGTGCATGAAGTTAAGATCACGCGTGTAACAAGAAAAATGCAACCTGCCGAGTTTGGCAGTCAGATATGACAATGAGCTAGGAAAGCCTTCCTTCCGTGTTAACATCCCCAACTAAATTTTCAGGAGTCTCTTGGTCTGCGGTTTTGGAATGCCGCTCGAGTCGACTACAGGCTTTCAAGCCGTAGCGATCTAACTTTCTAAGTTGGAACAGGCGCGCGTTGAACAAAACGGAGGACTTATAGTTTTGGACAGCTTTAGGATTTGAATATCTGCACTTGGTGGGGAGTAAGTAGATATCCACTTCCTCCGCGGCTCTACGTTATCGTCAGCCTTTGCGAGGACGAAAATTCAGCAAACTAAGGAATCTTAGCTGCATCCAAGATAATTGATGACCTAGTAAGACTGACATATGCCGATGCAGGCTGATGCCTAAGCTACAGGACGTCGGTAACCAATGGATGGGAATTGGCAAATCCTACACCAGTGATTTCTCCTGGACTGACCTTGGTCCGCTATCGAGTTTTCTCTGGACGTTAGAATTATGTCTTTTGCCTAGTGCGCATGAGTGAAGCAGTCTGTGCGCAATCTTGATGCCATGTGGGTACTTTCTTCTACCTATGAGGGCCTATTAGATAACAAAGGTTACCTGACCTATTCCGGCCCAAAAATCTGATAGAATGTACTGTTAACCAATGCTTTCCTTCGAGTTTCTCGGTCGTGATCGTTGGAGCTGCCCAAAATCCTGCCCGTCTCACTGCCTAGCTAAATGGAGCTGCTTACAATGTCTACCATATAAGATCTGCTATGTTAACGCTAGGCTGAATCCTAAAAGAGATACCTTGAGATTGCAAGGCCATCACCGACCTGAAAGCTATGCCGCCTTGCAAAATGGGAACCTAAAGCCCGCAATCTTGATTGCCGAAATCCGGAGTCTGCTGTACTAGGGAAAGAAATGCTCAAGTAATACTACATAACGGATAATAAGAAACTGGCTTGTAATAGCAGATCCAAAGTTTGTCCTGCCTCGAGGGTATTGAGGTGTGGCCACATGGACTTGAGCGGGAACACCAGCTTCTTTGGAAGGTGCGGCAGCTTCAGTGAGGCAGGAGATGCAGGTGGCTAAATATCTGGAGCGAGTGTGGCACTTTGGGGACTAGCCAGCGAACATCGTTAACAGATCCCGCCTTGTTGTATTTTTGACATGGCATTTTGAGAACAGTATCGTGATCGCCATTTCTCTGGCACTCTATAAGTTCAACCAAGTGGAGCTCTGGCTTTCTTTTCCTGCACCATTGGCTCTGCAATCATTCGTGGCGGACTTGTTCTCCCCAAATATGGTTCGCTGCCATTTGACTGGTCGAAATGAGTGAAAGGGCGGCAGCGGAGACGGGTATAACAGGGCAAGCGTAGCGGCTACAACCTCAGAAATGCATTCATTCGTTCTATCGGCAATGCGACATGAAAGTTTCTTGGCGGTTGCAGAGAATTTGAAGAAAAAGAAAAAGAACAGACCTCGAGGACGAAAACGGAAAATGGTTGGAGAGTCTCCGTCTGATTAGGCTGACGATTACCGGCCCGCCGGGATTGTGCAGTTGCACCCGTCAGCTCCCGACTCCCCTGGCGCACTGCGGCACATCCCATTATCGTACCTTACTTTCTAGGTTAAGGTACCGAATAGGTATTCTTCAACCCATCACCATCATCCGATCTCCTACAATATCATGGCAAATGCATGTGCAGTATCTAGGCGACCGTACATACATCGTCCTGCATCAACAACCTTGCTCAGCCACATAATCCAGCATGGCAACCGCCCCCCTGGTAGTCGACATGTAAACTGTCTAATGTCTTTCCCCCGATGACCACATGCTGCCTTCCTCACGTCAAGGCCCTTATTTCACATTGTGGCAAGAGTTCTCTTCTGACCGTTTTCACACAGCATGGTCATTCCGAAGCAGAGCTCACTCCTCCATACAAGAATCAATTTGTCCGCAAATGGGGTCCAGATGGCTCGATTGCAACGGGGAGTGAAGACTGGAAGTTAATTGCTGACATTGCCGAGGCTGCCAACGGGCATACTGTGGTGGCGAAAGATACGTATGATGCTTTCATCAACACGGACTTGGGAAATTGTTACATGCGTCAGGCGTGCAGAGGGTGGTGGTCTGTGGGGTTATGACGGTTTGTTGTTGCGATACGACTGCCAGAAGTGCTGTAGAGGCTTCGAAACCTTATTAGTGAAGGTCGCGTGTGGAAGTGCAAATAAAGCGCAGCATGAAGCAGGATTAAGGGGGTTTGGTTATGCATTTGGTGAAGTGATAGGGACTAAGGATGTATTGAAGATGATCGACTGACAGAGGAGGGAAGAATGGACAACCAGAGAAGAACTCTGCATGCTCAATAGTAGCATGGGTCTTGAAGATTCCCAGCACTAAGAGCGCCTAATGCGCCAAATACTAGCCTTGGACCGGGTACCTTGCGGCTTCGTCGAGCCGTAAGTGCGTCCAGATAATCCATTACTCGTGATAACATGCAGCAATTGTTCTAGGACACTTGAAAGGGAGAACATCAACCAAGTCATGCTTTCTATTGGCTTGGTCATGCTCTAGAGAATCGAAGAAGCCCAATATGAAACGTCAGACCTGCTTCCAGCCTGCGTACCTGCATATTCGACAACCGGGATTTCAGACCAAGCCTTCTGTGGTTCTGCCTTTGTTAAACGTTCCATTCTGCTGTTCAGGCTTGCCAATGAACTAGTCAGACAAGGTCCCACTATTCTATCCCGACAAACTATCCAATGTTGGTAAGCCACAAATTGCCCCTGCGAAGTTTCTTAACATGCCTGCAGCGAATACGAGTCGGTGTAGACACGATGGACTCCCTTGTTTGTTCAAGCACCACTGATAACTTTGTGTGCTACTATTTCCGGGGTCTGATGGAAGGAGTGATTATGCAATGCAACGCAACGGCCATCTGAGACCTACATAACCATGCACTTCAAGGTTCTCATGGTGCAGTCTTCATCTCTGAGCAGTCACTTTAGCGCCCCTCGTGGCAACAGGAGTTTTCTGGTCCCAGTACCCAAGACTTCGGGAGAACTGTATGCCATAGACGGGACCCGCGGGTAGCAGATAAGCTCGAGCGTAGTACCCCATTGAGATCGACCCAATCTAGATCGAATGACACACTCAGAGTCAGTCCAGTAAAGAACCACTAAAACCAGCTGTATCAGATTGTAAACCACCTAAACTCAATTGGAACGATTCGCTAACCATAGAAGATCAAAGCTGCGCAGGTATCTCCACTGTCAAGAAGCAAAACGCTCCCACATACGACTGGCTGCAGACCCGAAGTAATGCTGGACAAGGCTCCTTCATTTAATTGAAGACCACGAATTGATCGAAGCCGGGACCTAAATCCATGGGACTTACGATGGGATGCCGGTAGATTTCCAGCCGGATCTCTGCCGACAGGGTCCTGAAATTGATGACGGATTTGCCACTTAACAATGAGGACAGGGGCTTCAGTGGTCCACGATACTGGAATTCCAACATTTAGGAAAACCGCGAAAGCTTGGAAGAGTCGACGGAATGTCCGTCGATAGTATGCAGGCCAATGGTGATTGATCATAAGTTAAATTTTCCGAGACGAGCTTTGGTACTCATGAAGACATTTTTTCAAAGAAACCGACAAAATCCGGTTTGCAAGTTGAGTTGCTCAAAGTTGCTGTTGCAACTATCATGCGGTCTAAGCGGCGCGAATATCAAAACTTTACGAGGGGAAAGTGGAGATTCTGATTGTTTTGAAGGCCGTATATGTTGGCCATAAAAATAAAACAGGTCGATAGCTATAGTCTTGTCATTCAAGTTGAGTTGAGTACGACAAGATCTCAGAAGTTCCATTCCTTCCTGGAAGTGCTGGTGTTATGAGTATATATATTCCCTGGTCCAATTTCCCGATACTAAGTCTTGGGCTCCCGAAGATCCTTCAAACTTCCAGCAACAACAAGGATGAATAGTTCAACCTCTTCAAAGCCTGTCAACGAGGCTACTCTGATGGGGCTACCCTTTGAGCTCCGTCGCCAGATATATCACGAACTCTTCGTTTCTACGGCTTGCCGAAAGGTCCCTTGCCGCTGGGAGTCTCATCATCCACATCTCCAACTATCGGATCCCCTTACTTTCTGCATATGCCGTATATACGCTCGCCCACAGTCTCTTGGAGGCTCAATCCTCCGCGTGTGTCACCAGGTGTACAAAGAAGCTCTTTCGGTTCTGTATGATGATACCAAGTTCTACATGACAGACTTGGCTAGCATGGACGGTTATGGCGGTTCATATACCACGATTTCACCCGAGCGTTTGAACAATCTAAAGCACCTTCGGTTCGAGGTCACTCCTGACCTATCAGATTGTGAAGAGGATATAGCAGATACTATCAGATTTATACTCGACCATTGCCCCCTACTAGAAGATCTCGAGCTCCAATTACGCTTTGTCGACGGCAATATCCCATATTTCTCAGAGTATATAGAGTCGCACGGACCGCTTGCGGCGATAATATCACAGGCTAATTTACGAAAGGGATTCTTCTTAACTTTCAAAGACGATGATTTCGTACCAGCAGACGTAGCACGGGATTTTAGGCTAGCCATTGCCCCCGAAGAAAGGTGGTACCACAATGGGTGGGACTTTACCTACGATGGCCACGCTATGGAATGGGGTATCAAATGGGCGCGGGCATGGAGTCTTAGGAAGCTAGGAACGAACTTGCGGTTCCTCAAAGAACCGTCGGAGGGGGATATCGAAAAAATCAATGAAAACGTAAGTGCTACCATAAAAGCCGTTTCCTGGGTAGGCTGATCATGCTAAGATTCCGGATGGTTAGATGTGCCGTAAATTCTTCTCGAGAGGAACGCAGAACTCGATATGCATCTACAGGAAGCCATTCATAAGGTAGCTTTAAGGATGAGAGGAGGTCAGGATGAATGGCTTCAAGGGACTGGGGACCGTGTCTTAGATCTTAACACATCCTACGACGAAAGCACATTTCAATGGAGACCAAAAGTCGGCATGTTACTAAGTCGACTTGCAACGAAGATTTTAGTCTCAACCGCCCCATCGGCTGTTGTGTTAAGCGAAGATACAATACTTTCTTTAATTATAATCCATGATGTTTGGACAGCCAAGGAAGCTAGAGCGGCTTATAGACCGTCTTCAATATCTTAGACTTCTACTTCACAGAAGATTTCGCACTCAAGATCAAGCCACTCTAAGTTTCATGCATGTCACTCATTGAATAATGTCAAGTTCTCAATGAAGGTAGAATTGATTCGTCATCTGATTTGAAATAATTAAATCGAGAAACATTGAATCAAAGAAGATCGCAGCTTTAGATTCTTCGACTGGTTAAGTTCTTTGATCTCATCTAGCAGAAGACTGGTCGAGGGCTTTCATGACATGCTCTCACGTTCCCGTTTGCATATTGTCTCGACAGAGGCCTTCTGCGAAAGTGGGGAGAAGTCTTGGGTTGATTGGGTTTCGGGAGTGGTTTCGGCAGGAATGTCGGAAGAAGTACTCTCTCTCAATAATTTCTTCGCCTTTGATAATTTTTTCCGACTGAAAGATGAAACTCCACACCCTCATTACGGGCTTCCCAAGCTCACGAACGGACTCTTCAACTTCGGTTCTTTCATCTTTAGTACTGACTCTTTACCTCCGACGCTTTGTAACTTCTCAATTTCGAACAAGAGTAGACTTTTAGGTTTCTTTTCTCCCTCGGCAAAAGGACGAGCCCGTTTCTTCGCTAATGATGAAGAGATGGGATGGCACAATTTGTACTAGTAGTTCACAATGACCCAACATTCTGGAAGATGTTATTTATAATATTTGCCGCCGCCGTTGGTATAATGTGGCTAAGCGATCGATGCTGATGAATCCCATGTCGGAAATCTATACAGGCTCATACATGACATTTCCGCTTCCAACACAAGAGACTCGGGCATCCTCCTGAATCCAATAACATAATCTTCTTTTTAGGTAGAATCCATCGTTTGCAGGATGTTGAGACTGCCCTGCTGGTAAATTCAAGGCTCCATAATCACTATTCGCCTTCTGCGCAAACCGGGGCCGCCAGGGTCTGTTGAACAGTGACAAGATTTGTTGCGTTTTCAATTACTGGACATCCATCTTCTTCTAGAGCGCCCAACGCCTTGTCACGATCGTCCTTCCAGGAAACCTGTTTCCCAGCGAGTGTACGTATCATAAAGTCCATCTCCTTATGGCTGCCTAGAGCCGTTGTTTGGTGTAATGGCGGCACAGCTATTGATTTTTCTGCCACGTGACGCTAGATCGGTCCTGCAGTTTGATGGATGGTGATTAAACGCGCGGTTGGTTTGGTTCACTAGTCATTTTTCGTACTATGAGAGTAAATCCAACTTTGAGGTGTGATCCAAACACCTCTCCTGCCCTCGCGACATGGCCCGCAGTCAATCAAGATGAGACACCAGGAGAAATGGGTTACAACCTTCAGTGCTAAATGACCAAGATGGTTTTCATACCTCATACTCAGGCTTCTCTAATTGACTATCAATAGGGAAGCGGCCTCGAGGTATTGAGAAACAAAAACTTGTTCGCAAGAGCGCACGCCTACGAGCAACACATCATCTTCGCGAGCAATCTGTGTCCAAACACAACCATATCCGGGGAATACAGGCATTTCCCTCTCCTTCAACAAGCAACATTCCTGCTGACAGAAAAGCATGTTCTTCAATTGTCCCTCGTGCCGTGTCATACCGCTGACCTGATTTAGGTCCTACGAGATCCATCGGTCCTTCAGAAAAGCGCCGGTCCTCATCGAAAACGGAAGCAATCGCAAGAAGCTGAACATTCTTCTCCTCGAACTCAAGACCAGCCCATCCGAAAGCGACCACGAAGGTCGTCTTCAAGCTACGCTGGTGAGGACAGACTAAGTCAGGGAGCGGCGAGCGATATTGGCGAGAACAGCACTGACCCGATCAAGTACTGGAGTCGGACCGGAAGGTGGCATAAAAAATACTTCGAACAAGACGCCCAGATTAGGAAAGTATTCGAAAAGGGCTGCTCTTTGAAAGAGTCCGAACAAGAGGGCTACAATAGCGATAGTAGAATACACCTCCATGACTCGATCTCTTGTTGCAGGTGGACCGATCAATATAGTAGTAGGGTACTCAATAGAACTGAGAAAACAATAAGCTGTGATTATCTTAACTCGAAAACCACTTGTCTTGTAAAAGGTCTCTTGCTGATGGCCTTTTCTCCGGGTCAAGCTGCATCAACTTGCAAATAAATTCCACTTCAGCTGGCGCGATTTCATCAGGATTCCAGTTTCTGAAAGGTCGTCTCTCGTGCAACGGGACCTTGATAGTCAAGAGCAAGTGCGTCACATCGTCACCCATACGATTCGCAAGATTCGGTGAAAACGGTCCAAAAAACATATCGTGTCTCTGTAGCACCGCCACATCCCATTCGGCATCTGGCGTACCGAGTGGCGGCCTGAAGATATGACAGCTCGGACCCAGAAGGAGGCTTATAAGCTATGCGCAAACGTTTAATAAAGAGAGTGCTCTGCAACTTGATACAAGCAGAGGCTATATGCAAAACTCACCATAGTTCCAAAGGACCAGATGTCTGTTGCTGGGCCTACCCCCCTTTGAAAAAAAGCCTCTGGACTACGGAAAATAGCCGTTCCGATCAGCCCCACGGCGATGAACTTGTTCGCATCCATTAAGACAGCCGACTCACAGTCCGCCAGTTTGACTTCTGTGATCCGAGATGCTCCGTTTTTGTGATTGACTAAGACATTGTTAAGTTTGATATCTGTAAGTCGGCCTATAGTAAGCTATTCGAAATCTAGCAGGCTAGAGGCGGATCGTTCCTCCTAATTGTCGTTAAACGTACCCGTATGCACATAGCCGGCCTCATGCATGAAGTATATTGCCTGCAGAACCTTTTTCCCGATTGCTTTCACCTCCGATCTTTCCAGTTTTCTTTTGCTCGAGAAGCTCAAAAGATCCTCGTCGAGATATTCCAGCACGACAGCTGGCTGATTCACGGCCTCATCGACCAGCTGACGAATGAGTTGTGTCCCCCGAAAGGCTTCGATTGCCGCGCGTTGCTTTCTGGTAAAGGGGTTAGACAGAGTTTTTACCACATAATTCTGGTTGTTCTTGTCACCACTACCCTCTATTAGCCAACTGGAAACTGGGAGACATCGAAGAGGTAAAGCTTCTTACATAGCAAGCCAGACTTTGTTTGGAGTGCCCTTGTCCTCCAATAGCTGGTTAATGTGATAGCTACTAGATCGACCTTGGATCAGCTGGCCTATCTGTACTGTAGATGCCATTTTTGAAAACGGTCGTATTCGCAGAAAGCAAGACACAAATGAACATGGATGGAAGGGTGTGATCAACATGGCTTGCCCAGGTGAAATCTTCCTCGCCTAATTTCGCCCTGAGCAAAATCCCGGTTAAAGTGACAGTACACCCTGTCACGCCTGCCACTAACCTGCTGAAGGAATTTAACTACCCGATATCGTGCGCGGTTTTGTTCGAGTTGATTCTGCTTCTAAGTTCTTGACTTCAAGTACGAAAGTTTATTTCATTGACTCAATGTCATCAGATTTGTAAAAAAGTTAAAACCTACCTCTGAGTATCACTGAATTGTCATGACTTGCTGCCTTGCAACTAGAGCATAAGGTCTACGATTTTTCTTCAGCATACGTCAATGGTTTAGATTGACACGCTATCAGAATGACTTAAGCTAGTACAGTTGAAAGTACTTAACAAATTAGAAGCTAAATCAGGTTCGTTGACAATAGATAAAAAGTAAAGATCTACATACTTATCATATCAGGTCAATCATAGTACTTTCTTCAATGTCATCGTTGATCAATCAAGATGATAGTTCAATTACATAATCAGTAGAAATTAATTCAAGCAAATGAAGTTCAAAATCAATAGATTGTACCTTCTTAATTTACCAGTCATTGCGCATTTTTTAGCATACTCTGATCTATTAAACATTTTCTCTGTCTTTTCGAAGCAGCTAGCGAGTTAATTGAATGTTCCGAGGGCAGAGGAAGAGCACGTTTACGAAATGAGCTTTAGCGAGGGAGCAAAGCGGCGGCACCTTAGTTAGCCAGCGGTCACGTGTTGCCTTGAGTTCAGCGATACTATACATCTATTATGTACACCCCGAACTTAGGATTGGAAATTGCCGTTTCGGTTCGGGAAAGTGAGCAAGGCCGCTTTAGAGGGAGCACCGAGGGAGTATGGGGGAGCATCGAGGGAGTACTCGGGAGCACCGGGGGAACACCGGAGGAGCACCGGGGGAGCACCGGAGCAAAGAGGGAGCAGGGGCGAGGCAAGGAGGAGCAGGGCTGCAGGGGGAACATGAAGGGAGAGGTCTGTTCTGGCTCCTCGTACTAGGAGTGGCGCAGCACAGAGGAGCCGGAATTGGCTGCCTCGTAACCGGCTATAGCTGCTCACAGTATTTATGACAATATTCCTGTTGCCTGTTTCGCCGTCGAATGAATACTTCTTCCAAGTGTAAGATTGTTTAACAAGCGGATTTTTGGTCGACTTTAATCCCTTCTTGACGTCAAGGACCTCCCTTCTCTTTACCATACGGGGCGTAACGCTATCACGAAAACCAGGTAAACCCAGAAGCCCTAAAATTGTTTCAACGCTGCTTTCAGGCCAACGGGAAACCCATTAATTAAGTTGTATGGATCTGAAAGAAGCTCGTAACCCCGTACTGTATACAAGAACAGGAGTTGGTCAGATCGCTTCATGCAAGCTTTCGACTTGAAAACGAGGAAACATTCTTACCCAGTCCGATGATTGCACCACCTTCTAATCCGTCTAATAAAACACATGGTCCCCCACTGGAGCCTTTCCACAAGGAAGTGCTTACTCCAAAAACAGTGCGTTTGTCATTGGCGTCTGCTTTGTCTAGGGTTCCTGAAGCGAAACTTTTCATCTGTGGCTTTATGACTATGTTCAGATCTATTGGCTCAGCCTGTTTGATTGTTAGTGCCTGTAAGTCTCACGAAGTTCAATAAAGGCTCACCGAGAAAGCGAATTGTTGCAGGTTTTTCTGCAACTGAATCGCAGCTTCATCCTTGATTTTCCTCGTGTCTCCTTCGCTTATTTTTCCATTGTAAACCACACAGGCAACCTTCCGTCCCGCATCCAGATCCTGTCTGTATGCATCGTCACGTTCCATCAGCCAATCAGGGTTCACCCAGTGCGATCTTGGAGGATAGCGGTCTTGGAGCTTAAAAATTCCGATGTCGTCTTCAGCGCTGAATTCAAGAAGCTGCACTTTTGGCGAGTGCACTGACAGGACCTGCGAGCAAATTTCGGTCTCGACGTCGAAAGTCTGACCTGTTTTACGAACTAGATCGCATTCCTCATGCGATGGAAGACCTTGGACCCAGTGATCTAAATGTAATGTTGAGAGGAGAAGGCGGGGTCCTATCCAAATTGCTGTCTGGGTCATGTGTGCGCTTGACATAACAGCAACTGACTTTACGATTTGGCTCATGTTAAAGGGCAACGGTATATTGGATTCTGGCGTTCCGATTACATCTCCACATGCCTTGGTGTAGTGCGTTTCCCGCCATTTGAGCACGGACTTATCCATTATAGGACTACCAAAGTATTTGTCTCTGGCTCCTTCGACATCCTCGATTCCAAATAGATGAAAGTTCTTGGCCTGGAATGAGCCAGGTCGCTGATTCTCTTTTCGCTGATTCAACTATCAGTATTCTATAAAAACAAAAGGGGCCTAGGGCAGCAAACATACAAAGAGCTCTGGGACATAAGACCCGCTGGACTGTTGCCCTCCGATCTGCAAATTCTGCTGAGAATTAGCAGTCTTAGAGATCCTGGACAACTGGAGTCACTGGCCTTAGCTTGTTGGTGATGGGAAAGTATAGACGATAGGCTCGGGCCATACCCTATTTCTGGAGGTGGGCAGTGCGTTGGCTGATGCTCCTTTGCGCGCAGATCGATTATGATCTTGAGTAGTTCTGATCTAGGTTCCTCGAAGCCCCATTGACGGTGTTGCGGTACCTGTACCCAGCTCTGTGCTGTTGTTGGCTGTTCCATTCTAGCTCGCTGTGGCAGAGAGGATGGTTGCTAGGGATGGTCAGATTACTGAAAAATGACATGTGTTTCCAATGTAAGGGAATATAACACTTTTTTGGTGTTTCTGTTACGAAATCTTACGCTAAGCCCGATCAAGCCTATTACCCAATCAGGTAAAGTTCACTCCGCTGAACTTCCTCCTTACAACCACCACTCTACCTCTTTAGCTCTTCGACTCCACACCAAATGCCTGGATCTTTAGATCCTGAGGTCGCTGCTGCCTACTGTTGGTTTACGAATCGGCCAAAAGGTGAACACACTTTGGAACAATCCTATTCAGGTATGTATAGCATATTTCAACAATTGAGACTGTTCTATGAACAGCAGGAAGGTAAACAGTCGGTCAGTGATCAGTCGATTATCAGTATACTTGATCATCAAGAGCAGCTGCTACTCTACAAGAGCCAGAACAGTCGAAAGCAGGCGGTAATATCATCATATTTTACATAGATACTGAATATCTCGATAACCTGATAATGAAGAGTTCACCTTGATGTATAGCGTTATGAAGGTTTGACTGTAGATGCATATATCCTTGATATGATTTAGTGGATTCGGAACAAAATGATGTGCCGTTCTACGTAAGAAATGTAAGGCTGCAGCTTGAAAACATCAATGCAATTTTGATTTCAATCTCATTCCCTCGATAATCTGTTCCATCAATGACCACGGTGCCCGGTTTGCAAAGAGTCTAGACAAATTTATGTTCTTGAAGTGTCAAATTGGTGATGAAATCTCCCTGAACCTCGCTCCATCGCTATAGTAGGTTACTTGTACTGGTTTCTAAAGCCATGGGAGATCGGATCGAGAGCCAGGAATCTATCGATTGGAGACCGAACGTATAATGCGCCAATTCATAAGACGGAGGATTTCGTTAGATTGTTACAGAAATGCCAATGGTAGCTATGAGATTACTAGATGGGCAATAGGCGGCATCAATCAAGAAGTCCCTTCTCACTTATCTAATGCTACTTTTTGGTCCTACAACTCATGTTTTGTCATGATGTATACAAAATACTCGAATGTTCCGGGGCCGTCATCTAGCTCATCGACTTGCAATTTCCAGATGCCATCTCGAGTCAGTTGGGGCTTGACGAAGTGAGGCTGCCGATAAGTTATGTATATCCATTTCCCTGGAGTAGCAATTAGCCTGTCGTTGAACCTGGTCTTTCATCAAATCGAGGGGAATTGTAGCTCCGCAAACCATCAAGGTAAAGCGTTCGCACGAGCGCTATGCTCCAGTTCGAACGCCTTGCAGCGATGCGTAACTGCTTTTTCGAAAGATCCTTACGGGTTTCATACTATGACCCTTTACATACCTCCAGGCAAAAGTATACGAGCAACTTCGCTCACATACTTCTCAACATTATCCCGTACTTTCTCTGGAGGATCCCATGGCGATCCGTAGAACATCGAGTCCATAGTGCTCTTGTCAATAGCAACATCAAACGATAAATTGTCTAGCTGCAAGTGGCGTATGTCGTCAACGCGCCAATCGAGATCAGGGTATTTCGACTGCATTTGCCTTATAACGATATCTGAGAAGTCGACAGATGTCTGATTTGTGTAATTTAGCTTGGCCAGGTCAGATGTTAGAGTCTGATCCTCCTTTTAGCATTGCTCTCCGTAAATAACTTTGGTGTTCTTTCGCACACTATCCCCGCATCCAAGATGGAGAATTCTTGGCTTTGTTGAAGGATCTGGAAGCTCTTTTTGCAGGAAAGGCTGCAGCTTTTCGAAGGACCGAAACCACTCATGTGACTTCTATATACTTTTAGTAGGCTTCTCCTTTCCTTCTATGCCATCCCAAGAGCAATTCAATGGCAAAGAACTCCTTCCAAAAGCTATCATTTCTATACCAAGATTACTTGCGAAAAGACATGTAGCCAGAGAATCCGCTCAGATCAACATAAAATAGAGTCTTTAGCCGCCAGTCATATTCCTTTTGCCCAAGATTTGCTTGAAATCAAACACTCAGTATGTTAAGAAGGAAGAAATACGAACATTCTCGTCTTCATATCGCTCGTTCCAGTATTCCGGAAAGCTGAGCTTTCTCAGCTCTTTCGTTTCCATCAGGAGTTGTCAAAGGTATTCCCGTCCGTTCGCAAAGACAATACTGACGAGCTAGGATGGATGAAATATGCGCCGCCCTTGGTTATCCCTCGGATCGGGTGCCAAAGTCAATCGAGAGCATAAAAGTTCATGCTGCTTACGAGAGCACGCCCGTCACTCCAGATAACGTTAATTTCGAGATCTTAACACCAAGTTCTTTCCAAAGAAATGAGAGGCGTCTAACTTCAGGTCAAATTAACCGACCCTACCTCAGGACCTCAGACGTGCGTGGCTAAGCCCCTTCGGGTTAGCTCTGCTTACTTCGCAAGCTCTTAGCCCCACACGTCTGAGGTCCTGAGGCAAGATCAACCGAGCCTGATGAAGATCATGACTAAGGTACCTAACATCTGAATCTAACATCCACTTCCTATTCCACAATCGGGGCATCGAGTCCGCGCCGCTTATGTACTCAGAATAGCGATCAAACAAACATGAATCTTACAGGTGTTACGCAGGATAAACACACAAGTACCACAAACTGTCTACTATTCGCTCTATCTTCGCGATCTATACCATAGATCTGGCCTATACCTTCTACACCGGACCTACGCAGCCATCAGATCCGACCAGCAAGGCCGCGGTGGAGCTACAGCGCTGGGTGAGCTCGTTTGCAGTTGAGGAACGACCGGCGGCACCAGGAAAGGAGACGTTTGGCATGTACGGGAGGAATGGAACGGTGCAGACTTTGGCCCTGACGGGAGAGGGACAGGAAGCCGATCCGGCCGGAGCGAAGAGGTGCGATTTTTGGTTCGGAGAAATTTACAAGTGATAAGTCCAGGTCTGCGAGACTAGATCATAGCTGAGATTGGGGACGGCCAGGTTGGGGGTTTGGGGAGAGGAGGGGGGTAATATCAGAAAGCCGGGAACGCCTCTCATAGAATTCGAGGTGAGGGACCAAAGCTGTATATGTATTCTCTCCAAACACCCTTTTGCGTATGACAGAGCCATGCCGCTCTCGAGTTTTCGAATGAATAGCTTTTGGTTCACGACGACTTCTCATGCCCCGGAAAAGGTCCTTCCCCTTCCTAATAGGATCCAGACTCTAGATCTACACGGCATGATAGCCTTGCGCGTGTGTTTAAAAGCCGCGCTTAGATTGGATTTGCGACAGGAAATCAAAACATCCATATTCTCTAACTTGGCCTTGGTAAGGAGTTTTATGCAATGCTTCTGATACTCCACATATAGAGGCGACCCAGCATAGAACACGCCACAAGTACCAGCAATCTAGTACCTCATCTCCAATCTCCCAGCCCCATAAGCGCTAACAAATGACTTGATAGAAACCCCGGCTGGTACAAAAGACAACTTCACCGATCTTTTGATATCGGCCGGTAGTTATTGTTCAGGCTCTTCATCCTATTCGGCTTTGGTGGATTCCCGACACGTAACTTCAGGCGAGTGAAAGGTCTAGAAGAGCCCAAGGGTGGCTTCGAGATTATATTCGATTGAAACGATGGTGGTATCGACCAGATCCACGAATGGGGATGATATCTTCTTACCCTTGTGGCATGGCGGGTATCAACGTCGTCTGGAACAAGAAGTGGTATCGTTGGTACTTCGAACGCTGGGTAGCACAGTTGTGCAGAAAATCGAGTGTGAGTCTTCTAGTTGAGTAATGCCTTAGTCGGTCGAGATTGAAATCCCGCAATTTATTATGTGCTAGTGCCCAGAGCCTATGCACAGAGTCTGCGAAAGCAGTTTCGCTGCTGGGTGGGCGGGATTGGATTAAATATGCTTTTGGTCTGGGTTGCTTTAGATGTATACGTGATTGGTTAACTTTGATTTTTGTTTCTTTTTGCATGATTCATGGTGCAACCGAACGTCTCCAACTTTTCGACGCACATTGGATTTCAAGCACTGCCTAACTCTTGAACAGCAATAGTGTTCGTCATCTCGTCCTCTTAACATGAGTACTTTAGCTGCCACTTACATGACTTTGAGAGCATCGGGGTCGGGCCAGGGATTACAGCACATTCCATGTGGAACACCGTCCAGCCATTAGTATATTCAGAGCGATATGAATCTCGTCCATGTTCGAGCAGCAATCAGTCCAATATGATGAGTTACATTGAATTTCAAACCAGTCTCACGAGCTATTACTAATCACTTCACATCCGCCTCTACCAGAATTATCCATCAACTGCGCCGGCAAACTCTCGAATTCCATCCTCAGAGGCTCTTGATTGTCAAACTGGCGTGCGCAGTCGAAATCAATCATCGTCGCTCGCCCCTCATGGATCAGAAAGTTGTGCTTGTTGACGTCCCCATGCCTGACACCTAGCCGATGCAGTCTCGAAAGAGCCTCTTGGCACGCCGAAAGATCCGCCGGGCCAGCATGTCGTGATTCAGCGATCCTCTCAATGAGGAACCCAATGACTCTGCCTTCCTCAGTCAAGTGACCTAAGAATCGAGGCCCAATTCCTCGACCGCCAATCCATTGGTAAGCGGCTGTTTCGGCCTCCAGATGAGGTATCTCCCACGGAAACAGCGCGAATTTGGCAACTATGGTGGACGGGAACCGTGGTGACGAGACCTCGTAGACGTTCGATCGTAGCTTTCTGCCGCTCTTGAGCTCTAGATGGTCCACAAACGTGTCATGCCACGTAGACTTCACACCTGGGAATTGTTGTCGCACAGCTCGGGAGAAAACCGGTTTACTGGTTTCAGGATCCTTTGCGAGATGGCCGTCGTTCCAGTCGCTGGGTGGGAAAGCCGGGAGTAGCGGTATCAGGGCAGGAGCGAAGCACATGTCCTCGACCGAATAGAGTCCAGCGTCTATGGTAACGTACTTTACAAACTTCTTGTCGACAAGGAATCGAAAATGGCTCTCGTCGTGTTCATCAATGCTTGCTTGGAGCATTTCCACTTCAACTTTGACCCTCATCGTTGGACGAGATGGCGCAGACTAAGAAGTGAGAGTAGGAATTCGCTATTTCTTTCCAGAAGGATCTTCTAGGACAAAACTTGAAAGTGCTAATAAGGTTTTGAGGGATGATGGCTACTCAAAGAGCTACAAGAACTTGTCAGTTGGGAGTCGGCATGAACATCGTTCTGCTTTCTCTGGACCGAGCCTCACAGTGATGAATCGTCTAGGACGTTGGTCGCATACCGTCGATCTGCAGATTGATCACCTCAAGTCTGATCGAAATACTTCTAAGACGATTTCCAACATACCTTCGGCGCTTAAGTAGATGGCCACTTAAGAGGCGTTTACTTCAAAATATCGTTGTATGCGAAACCTGTGCCGTTTTCTAGGATTTGCCGAGAGCCTCATCACAAATTTAGTGGCGAATCTCCAAAAAGTGCAAAATAGGAACCAGATTTGTAAAATCGACCCCAATGCCCCTCAATGCTTCATATGTAGTATATTCAATGCTTCATATGTAACCTATTCAGTGCTTCATATGTGGCCTATACAGTGCTTCATATATAGTCTATCTAGTGCCTCTTATGCGACTTACTGAATAGGTCACATCATATAATAAGGTACTACATATGAAGCCACCGAGCCAAGGGGCAAGATACTGCGTCCTCACCACACGGCTTATATAACCTCAATGCCGAAGTTCTATCGATAGGGACTCTCAGCGATCTTCGACGGTTAAGCTCTCGAGGCTTATTCGACTGCGTTTCGTTCAAATCACTGTTCTGTTGGGAAAGAGGCTTTGCCAATAAACACACTATATGGGCTATAGGGTGGCCTTCGGTAGGAGTTTGGCTCTTGGATCCAGTGCCCACTACGATGGAAGGTATACAAGTTGGTTGGAAAGTTGGAACGCTCAGGAAGAGGGGGAATCAAGACTTAACGACGTGTCGTTTGAGAGCCAGGGACTGTGCAGGACTGGATCCAATTGTCAGTCTCCCTCATACGCCTCTATATCTAGAGACATCGATGCATTTCTACGGTTTAGAGTTTCCACCGGATCCGGTGGTTTTTCGTTTCCGTGGGGCTATTCTACTAAGGCCAGCTATCCTGGAGTACTGAAGGAGGGGGTACGAATAGGAGGAATCTCGTGTATTGAGGACCTGTCTTGAGGATGATACAGTTCGGTGGCGATTGTATAATCTGTGGGTAACCAGGCCTACATATTTAGCGAGTGTCTATTGTAGCGTTAGCTTCGCACTCGAGTCAATAAAACAACTATCACCAATGAAGCATTTAATAGACCACATATGAAGCAATGAAGATCCTCCTACCTGTATATCTATCTTATATATTTCTCAATTGTCCAAATGTCTCGTTTCTGCACAATATCAATCCGCGCGAACTCTCCACTCCATGCACTTTCCCTCTCTCCATTACAACGGCGCAGCTACCTCCTTGACTGTCCTCCCCCCCCCCGCATCCCATTTCCTTCCCCCTTTCCCCCCCCCCCCCCCCCCAGCATAACGTCTACGCTTTCGTTGTTTTTCTTATCGTGAGATTTTAGTTCGGCGTCGCTCTACTGGATCTTTCACCCGCGTAGATTTTCGGGGTTGATGGGGTTTGCTTGACTGTGATGAGGCGTCGTTGTTGTGAATGGAGGGGTTTCATGGAATATTTCTAGCGTAGGAGTTGCTGGTATGGGTTTTCTCTAGAGAGGGCTACAGGTAGATGGGTTGGTGGGTTGGTGGGTTGCAGACATTGGGGTGGGGGATGTCCTTTTGGATTTTGGATTTGCTTTGGGTGGTAATAGCGCTACGCTTGTTTTTGTGCTTTTAAGTTCGCACGGATTTTGGCAGCTGATGGAAACCCTTGTACTGTTCTTCATTGCTCAAGCGTTGATGTGGACCTCTCGGTTTTCGATATTGTTCTTAATCTCCACTCTCTTTTCTCAGCATTCGACCTGGAGCGCCTTATGCCAGCCTAGTTTGTTTTTTTTTATCCTACACTGGCTATCGTTTACGCCCGCCTAATTTTCCCGTCTCGACGAAATGCCGAACCAAAACCCAATAAACTTCGCATCAATGTCTGTGCAAGCTAGTCGGTACTTCGTCATTTCCTCTTTTCGCTAGAGAGCCTTGCCGTGTGTAGTAGTAGGTCCTGAATGATATAATTTGCTTGACTATATTGCTCCCACGTAGTCGTATATCGATATTCTGGAATGGATTTCCATAGACCGTGTCCCCGCCGGTGACAGTAACATAGCCATTGATTAGGTGACTCAAAATTCTATTGATTGCGAGCTCTGTATGAATGTCCGTCGGTTCCAAATCTGGTTCTTGTATGTCCATCAAGAAACGTGCAGTCACGGTATATTGCGGTGGCTCTACTGGACGACTTGGGCACCTCGCTATACCGCAGCGAGTAGTTTGTTGTTTATCTCCATATTGCGTGATTTTGCCAGTTTTCAATCTGTAAAAGTCGTGAATTAGGCAAGGGGCTGATTGTGGAGCTCAGAGAGAGCTCGATAATGAGCTAGATATGTATGGAGAGCGAGAATTGGGATTGAAATACCTTTCAGTCTAGTCAGCTAGATACTTGGCCAAAGTTTTAGAGCTTACTACCGAATGAAAAGTTCCATATGCCATCAATGTCACTCACTGAAGCTTCTTCGCATCTGTCTTTACATTTTTTATCCTTTGATCGTTCTTGTCCTTTCCTCATTGAACATTTAGCTATGATTGTCCATCGTTCAATCACATCGTCCGGGAGCATCAGTATCCTATCGACCGATCAGACCATCGGAGGCGATGAGTTGGTGGCCTTGGTCTGTCGCTCTTGCTCTGGTTCGGTATCTTGGCCTGTTGTGGAGCCAGAATTGAGCCGCGCATCCTTCTGAGCAATAGCACAACGTAGGTCCTCCATCTTGTTCGCTAACTTCTTGGCGAACGGGTGTAATGTCCCGCCAATGAGACTCAACGAGCCCGAGACTATCTCCAGCAAATGCATCGCCTCTTCAAAATTACCACATAGCTGATGGAGTTGCGCCGCATACCACATTGCCATGATCTGATCCGGATGTTCGCCTTCCTCTCGTGTACCGGCTTCATATCTTGACCGTTGAATTACGTCTTTGAATATTTCCTTGGCTTCATCATATCGCTTCTGGCGAACAAGCACCTGTGCAAGGTGAGTTTTGCCTGAAAGTGTACCGAAATGGTTCTCTCCCAGGTTGCGGATCGCTATGGGTAGTGTGGCGCGCATCTCGCGCTCTGCTTCGTCCATCCGACCGAGAGCACTCTTGATGCGCGCAAGATTGCATATGGCCCAGAGAGTGTAAGGGTTTTCCTTACCCAATTTATTGCGGCGTTGCTCGAGGACTTCAAGCTCAACCTTCAAAGCGGAATCCAGAAACTCGCCTCCCATTTCGAGGTATGCCATCGCTAGGTTCTCCTTAGCCAATAGGGTGGTTTGATGGGTAGAGCCGAGATTTTTGGTCAGTCCGGTAACAGCTTGGGAATGTAGCTCTTTGGATTCGGTATAACGGAAATACCTGTGGTTAACAACTCCAAGGTTGTCCATGGCAAGAAAGATATCCGTATGATCTGGAGGAAGTATCCTCTCCATTCCACTTAACGCATCTTGATGCAATTTTAGAGCTTCCTTGAATCGCCCTCGGAAGCATTGACTCCGGCCTAACTCATCCATCACTTTGAGCGTTCTATGATGTGACGGACCGAGGGAGTTGGTGCATATCTCTAAAGCCTGGTTCAACAATGCCGTTGCTTCATTGATACGGGATAGTTGCCAATATGTGCCCGACAAAGCAAGCATGATGAGTGTTGTTCTTTCATCTTCCAAGCCCAACATTTCTGTGAGGTAGTTTTTGACCTTTACCTGGAGCATCTCAGCGTCTTGAAAGCGGCCACACTCCGAATAGACCCGACTGAACTTGGCAAATTGAAGAGCTTTTGCGCGGTCAATTGATGGAGTTCGAAGAAGCCAAATGAATGGCAGTATCCGAGTTCTCTGGTTCTTCTCGAAATTCGCTTGTATCTCTTTTTGGAATTTTTGCACGTAATCGAGGTGAGGAAGTAGATGTCGGCGTAATTCTAGATCGGAGTCTGCTCCTCCTAGGGGCGGTAAAGGAACGCATTGATTGAGCATTGTGATAGCAGCTTGGCACCATAACCCACGTTCTCCTATACTCATCTGAGGCCTCTCTCGTACCCATCTATGAACCAAGGGGTGCATGGAATATACATCCTGGTCGTTCATGCGCCGATGGATTATTAGTGACATTTGAGTGAGTATTGACAAAGCCGTTCGCAGTCGATGGACGGAGAAGGAGTTCACATTATCATCCCGAAGAGCCACAGGGAGGGTTGGGTAACCGCGGTCCTGATATTGGGCCACTACTTGGACAATCCACTCACCAATTCTTCTCCCCCAAGGTTTTGGCTGCGGGATAACAGTGTTTTGTCCATGTGCAAAAGATCCATGTTCCTTCTCTTCATACTCATGTCTGAGTCGCGCTTCCGTCGCTGGAGAATTTTTGGCCGCTTTGGTAATGAAATCGATTCTGATATTCTCATGGTGGAGGAACGAGAAAAGTTTCAGTAGCTCGATCGCATCTCTGGCCGATTGGGTGTTTTGCCGGTCGAGGTCTTGATACATAGCGTCGTAGGGCGCAAACACACTCTTCCCAGCCTCTTCCACAACGTGGCCGGAACGCTTACTCTCTAGTCGAATGCTGTCCCAAATATTATCAAAATAATTAACACAATCTTCCAGAGTAGTAAGTCCCTTGGCGATCGCTTTGCCAGTATATACGAGAGCGAGTGGTAGGTATCCAAGTACTCTCGCAATTTGCGCTGCGTGTAATCTGGCAGATGAATTCCATGGACTCGGTTCCTGGGCTTGTTTTAGCAGCAGACTGACCGCGTCATCTTCTTCTAGCCTTTCGAGTTCGCAGGAGCCTTCGCCAACGGTACCAAAATTCTTCAAAAACGGGTTGCGAGTCGTCACAAGAATGTGTCCTCTTTCCCCTCCAGGGAAATACCGCTCGACGGGGATATTTGGGTCGTCCGCGTTGTCAATCACAAGGAGCCATGGACGCTCAAGACTTGACAGCCAAGTCTTGGCAGCATTAATGTTCGTGTCGACTCCACCAATTTGAGCAATTTCCTTGAAGGAGTGTTGGGCGGTCTCGTCAGAGCTTGCATCTATCCAAAAGACCCCCCAAAATCTGTGGAAGGTTAGCTTCCAAGGTCGGAAAGAACAATAAAGATTATTTGACTCACCTCGGCTGATTTCTCTCTGCAAATTTGCGGCAAAATTCGGTTTTGCCAGAGCCTCCTAGCCCGAAGATAACAAAGCGCTTCTGCATCCTCCCATAACCAGATGGGGAACGATTGGTCGACGCTACTGCAGTACTGGTTATCGAAGGAGAAGGGTATGGTACCAGATTGTCCGATGATTTCGAGGTTTCAACTGCGGAATCCGCAAACGGATAGGAAACCAAGCCAAATGCATCTTCGACTTGGTCTAGCAACACCTTCATGCCCGTGAATAGCGGACTGGCCGTTGGTGCTTGGAAGTGTTTATTGGAAAACTCCGGTTCGGGAGTTGCGGCCTGCTGTAGAGAAGATATCTGCTCTTTGATATCGGTCATAAAGCTCGCAATGTCGTCTGATGAGCGCTGCAGCCGTGCACCAGTTATGTTCTGCGACTTCATGGTCCACCCTCTATTGAGAGTCAGCGCCATTCTGCCTTCTACAGGTTGCCAGCCCTACAAATTGATCACTGCCAAACATGTTTCAAGCGCGTTCTGGCTGTTAGCGAGTTGTTGTCGAAGAGTCTTGAAGTCTTCATCTTTGGATTCCTTTCGCAACTGAACACGGATATCACTAAATCTCTTGGTAGCGGAACGGCCGAAAGTTCTCAATGCTCCTGCATGGCGCCCTTTCTGTGATCAACTATAAGCAAAGAGGTTTGACATAAGGGAAACTTAGTCAGACGCCCCCGCTTACCGACTGTACCGTTGTGCTTTGCTCATTGGGGTCACTCTCCGTGATGAAGACATCTCGGTCAAGACCTTGGATATCTTTTATCAGTGCTTCTATCTTCTCCAGTACCCGTTGGCACTCCCCTGATATTCTTCTAGTATCGAGCCACAGCTCTTTCCATAATTCTTCCAGGGGATTATTCTCTTTTGTTAATGTATCCAGTGATTGCGAGAACTCAGGCGCACAAATCATGCCCTTTATTCTGTTGTTGATTGAGATCAATGTCTCGACTTGACTGTACAAATCTGCTAGATCTCTAGTGGCATTTGGAGCTGCTGCTAAAGTTTTCTTCAGGGATTGGCCTAGCCTGACTGTTACGTCGATTATTCCAATCGTGGCTCCGACAGTCCCTAAAACTGTGAATGGATCTGCCATTACGTGTTGGACAGAACTTTGGCAGATGACGCATCACATTCGCTGTCTCGAATGCCAAGCCCTTTCTGTTTACCATCGCTGACGATCACGACGTAGGTAAGGAAGGTGTCTGACGAAGGTCAATGATAACGAGCTTCAAGTTGCCGTGGCCTTTATCATGACTCACTTTGGAGGTACTGTGCGGAAACATTGTACACCCCATGGATCGTCGTTTCCGAGAAAGCTTACCGTTGCTTCGAGTGCAATCTCTTCAGACAGCGAAGATTCCGAGTATGTTCTACGTTGAGCGTAATATTTCAAATTGCACGTACGTCGATGTTGTCGCTCTGAGTAGCGGCGAACCTGGACCGGTGCATTCTGGCAGAGAAGATATGTGATAGAATTGATATCATTGACCGCATGGCATTAAAGTCTGCTACTCGTCCATGCCACTAAGGCGACGTCTTGCTTACCATATCATCATTACCGAACGCTCGGGAGCTTTTCTCGTCAGCCATTAACCGCCCGCCCGCCCGTCCACCCTTCACCCTCGGCCATCCAAAGCCTCGTCAATGATAGACAGATGAAAAACCTATTCATTTGAACTTTTCGCTGCCAGGTCTCATCTGTTATTGCTCACCATACGTTTCTATACCCATACGTTTTAAATGTCTTCCAACATCGAATATTCATTATAAATATTCCACTACTGGCCCATATTTCCGAATCTTGGCTGCGGTGCCTGCTATGACAATTGAGACGGGGGTTTACGACAGTAACCTGAACCTCCGATCTGTACTCGGTACCATCGTTCTTGTCTTTTGCGTTTACAAATACGTACAGCGAATTATACAGCGCCGTGTATTACAGCACTTGCCTTCCCTATCGTGGCCAAGCTAACGCCGTCTTTGCAGGCTGATCACGCATTTAGTGCTCAACATGGCTGCAAGCCTATGGGATCAAAGTTCCCTTATAAATGGCCCTTTGCACTGGACTTGTTGAAGCGCCAGTACGATGCCAACAAGACCCAGCGCCTGTTGGCCTTTCAGACGCCATATTTTGATAGGCTGGGGCCGAACATCGAGCTCAGGTTATTCGGTGAAGTAGGTTACCTCACCTTTGACCCCGAGAATCTGGAAGCTATCTTGTCTACGAACTTTGAAGGTCTGCTACCAAAACGTATAAACCTTGGTCTAAAATCACTAACCGACTTTCTAGATTATGAACTTGGATCCCGGAGCAGTGCTCTTCGTTCCTTCTTGGGGGAAGGTATATTCACACAGGATGGACCCCGCTGGAAGCATTCACGGGAGCTGCTTCGACGACCGTTTTTACGCATGCAGTACCAAAATCTCAAGGGTTTTGGCGAGCATATCGATGATTTGATCTCAAGCCTGCAGAATTCCACCGGCGTCGTTGATCTACAGCCTTTGTTCTTTCGCTTCACTCTCGCCACCACCACAGCGCTGATATTTGGCCAGCCAATCAAGAGCTTTGAGAATGAAGAGCAACACACCTTTACCAGCAGCTTCGACTATGCCTCTTTCATCAGTGCAATCCGAATTCGACTTGCAGATTTCTGCTGGGCTTATAAACCATCGAAATACGTACAGGCTTGCGATAGAGTCAAAGAGTACGCTAGTGGCTTTGTCAAGCAAGCCTTGGAAAGTAATACAAATCGCAAGCAGGCGACTGACTCACAATATGCCTTCATACAGGACCTTTTCGATGAATACAACGACCCTATTCTTGTCCGTGACCAACTGGTGAACGTATTGATTGCGGGCCGAGATACTACAGCTTGTCTCCTGTCCTGGACATTGTAAGTATCTCATTTCCCTTGTGTCTGATGTCCATAGCCCTGCTGCTGAGTCTGGTACGCCGCACCTGGCTGATGCTCTTGATAGCTTCCTACTTGTTCGCCACCCGCCTGTCTTGGCTCGTCTCTGCCAAGAAATCTCGGTTGTCATGAGTGATGAAGGCGAACTCAGTCGGGTACACATACAGAGACTGCACTATCTCAAGTGTGTGTTGAACGAAAGTAAGACTCCCTTGTTCAACATAAGCTCTAATCACTGACCATAATCGCGTAATATAGCGAATAGGCTCTATCCTCAACTACCTGTCAATGTCCGAATTGCTTCGAAACCCACCATTATACCTCGTGGTGGTGGCCCGGACGGCAAGTCTCCAGTAATGGTACGGCGAGGGACAGGTATCGGCTGGTCCACTTACCATATGCACCGTCGAAAGGAGATTTATGGCGAAGACGCTGAAGCTTTCCGCCCTGAGAGATGGGAGACGGACGAACTGGCTAATGTCGGTTGGGGTTTCATGCCCTTCCACGGTGGACCCAGGATGTGCCTTGGGAGTGAGTCCTTAATGAACTTTTTTCATTCAATCGGTGCTGACATCTTCAAGAGGACTTCGCATTGATGGAGGCCTCGTGCGCGATCGTTCGCATTCTTCGGACATTTCCTAATATCGAGCTCCCACCAAACTACCCTACGGTGCCCATAGGTCAGGAGAAGCAGTCGTTAACAATTGTCATAGCCTCCGCGGACGGTTGTAAAGTGGTTCTAAACAACTGAATAACCCAAAGCCGACTGCCATACGCACAGCAATAACTGCTATGACAAATCGGGCTACGGATGCTCTTCAGACCTGTTTCCCACGTTTCTCACGTCTCCCCACGTTTCCACCAATAAACCCCTCGAAAGAGTTGGCCCCAACCTCAGATTGCGAGTGTAGGGTCTTATTTCCTATTCCTGAAAAGCTTAAACTTGTATTTGCGTCAATGTTACTCCAGATTTATTACCCTTTCTGCTTTATCTAGGCACTTCGTTATTTGAGATATATGTGAGCGACTTGACATTCGTCCTCGTTGATGACGGTTAGAACCTTTACAAGTGCTCTTCCAGATGTTCAAGTGCCCAAAGTGCTACGCTAAGGCTGCATGCACGCTGAGCTCAAATTTGCAGACTCATGATTATCAAAAACGACCATCGCAACAAAGCCCGAAGTAGGAGCTCCCAACCTTCCAACGGCCGGTCTCCGCTATTGCATGTTCTAAACCAGTGGTCAAAGCCACGGGCTATCATAAAGAGCAAGTCAGAAAGGCGAGTACGTCAATTGGACTTTCTGATACTTGTCGAATGATAGAAAAATCGTGTCCTTCTAGTTATATGCCGATTGACCGAGAACTGTATTTAATCTCAACTCCTTAATTCGCACTCCCGCTATCAACTCAAATATGCTCATCCAACTAAGCATCTTTCCCACAGCAAGATTCTTTCTTCCCATCCTCAAAGCTTCATTAGGAATACCAGGTGTCCCATAGAATGCGGCGTATGGGCTGACATACCAACCAAATCTCTTAATCGCTTCGACTGCAGTACTCTGATTACGAATCTAGGTCATCGTGAGTGGGCCTAGAGCCCCAAGACATGGGGTCCCACGCAATACGACGTGTTCCGGGCTCCACTCTACCTAGACTATGGCACGTGCCAATTGGTGCTACTCCATCAGCCGAATGGTCAGGCGACCGATAGCAATGTATTTAGGGTAGCGGATCATATCTACACAATGTACTCGTCGGTGAGAACGTATTTACGGAGTTCGGCAAATAAGCCGGCTGATTGCATTTAAACTGGGCCGCAGACGCTGTTCGTCCTACTGATAGGGGGCTATGAATGATGAAGGTGTGGTTGAGAAATATAAAAGAATTGGTTGCGCTGGGAATGGCGGTGGGCTGACACGCTCTTACATATGGGCCTTGGCCAGCGGTGAAACCCACCTGTACGCGGTACTGGCTACGAACCTTCTGTCTATGTTACAGAAGAACCTAGAGATTTTCAATCGACAAGTCGATGACTCGACATGTCGATAATGTTGGAAATAGGGGATATGGTAATCTCCGCCTTCATAGGGCTGGTAGGGCTGGGGCCCGCCAGTAGAGTTTTCACCTTCCACCTCCTAGATAGCCTCCTAACAGCAACAACCAATATATCAATATGCCCCCATATGACCTCGTATTCCAACAGATAACGATTGAGCATCGCGTTATGTTGACGCGATGTTCAAAGACGATGTGATCAAATCGACACGTCGACAAGCGCACAAGTCACTGTAACACTTGCGAGTGACATACTTTGCGCCTCTGAACAGCGACGCGTCGATTTAGAAGAAATTCATCTGATCAGGTGGCCAAACAGCGATCGAAAGTTCACGTCGAAGCGATCAGCTTCCACATACACCGACAACAAGTTCACCTAGTCCTGCCAGCTAGGTGGCCAAACAGCGAAAAGCCCACCTAGTCAATTGACTAGGTGGTCATACAACAAGCCTACATGGCCATTTGATCATGTGGCCATACAGCGAATTTGGAAGCCAACGTCGAAGTGACCGACTTTCACATACAAAGACAAGAAGCTCACCTAGTCTTGTCAGCTAATTGATCATACAGCGAATTCGACAGAAGCATCGAATCTTTACAAACTTTCTTTTATTGATGTGATTGAACAATGATACTGTTACGAGTGTTACGAGGATGAAGACCGAGGATAACGAGGATATGACCTCGAAGCATAGGGCTGAGGGTGTTGCCTGGCCATCCGGCCAGCCCCCTACTTTAAAATCCTTCTCTAGTAGCTGCAGCTTTCTTTCTTTCTTCCTTCTGTAGCTTTATTCTCTTAGTTAATATATCTACACTGACTCGTCTGTATGATCCTGACAGATACAACTGATCTACTGATTATACTGTCTAGAATTTTGAGTCAGCTGCTTGCGGCAGAAATTTCTTATGCTCATCAATCTGAGTATTGAAGATGAATTTCAGACATATCAACGAGATATAACGATAATCAGTGTGATGTTATTCTTGAGAGCTCTGTTCACGCAGAAGATTTCATCGCACTACATACAGCGAATTGTACGATTCTATATATTACTATATACACCCCGAACTTGGGATTGGGCGATTGCCATTTTCGTTCGGGAGGAGAAGTAGGGACGCTTTGGAGGGAGCATTAAAGGGAGAACCCAGCGGCCTGAGTCTGCTGCCTTGTACCTTAGCTGGGCACAGCTGCTCGCCTTACCAGTATTTAACAACAACATGCATCAAACACTATAGCCTGGCTCAGCCTCCCGCAGCCTAGATCCAGCGTCCCTTTGCGATACAATCGCTGAGGAGGCTGTGATTTTCCCACCCGGCTGCTGCCTTGACTGCCTGGATTTGCTGCCTTTACGGCTGCCTACAGTATACTGCTGCCGCCACGAATACAAGAATGCCAATAAAATTCAAAAACTCCCAGCCCATGTGGTCCGTCGAGACCTACCTCTTGCAATATATGTCGACCTTCCCCGGCTCGTGGTGGTTGGCGATTGATGCAGCGGAAAGAGTTCTCTAACAGCTTTGTTGTTTTCATGAGACGGTGGGCTAGGTATCAGATTCGCAACACGAGTCTCCTTTGCGGGAGCGCGGAATGCGATCCGGCAGCTGAGTTGCGATGGAACGGAGCGATTTGATGATGATAGAATAGGGATTGGATGAACTGAAAGCGAATAGGGGCATTGGGATTATAGGATTTCAGAAAGGCTTGATCTATAAGTATTGATGGAAGAGAGTGTTTTCGGAAGTGTAAGATTTTGTTACTTGCAAGCTTAGAGTTATTGCGAGACAGGGAGAAAGCAGTAGGGCAGTCTAGAGTTAGGTTTAGAAACATGTACAGTCACGCAAACACATACATAGGGAAAGTCGTCATTGTCGTATTTTCTGAAGCTCCAAAGAATGCCAACATGTTCGATACCCACACCGATCCCGTCCGGCAAGGACCTTCATAATTAGTTCTCTCTCGTTTATTAATTAGATCCCAGTCCTACCCATCCCGTTCCCGTTTTCAATGCTGCACCGGTCAACCTACACGTCAACCTAAGAGCGCGTCGACAGCAACTCATCTTTAGGATCCTTACTGAATGGCAAGCCTGTCCTCGCAACTTTCCTGCCCCTGGCAACAGAGACCGCCGCAAGGACCATGTAAACAAAAGCGCCCACAGCAACAACAAGACCAATGAATGCTCTCGCAGTTCCGATGTCCCCAGTCGTGGATTTTAACGTGGAACCATGATCAGAGAGCTGGGCATTGGGACACCATTCTGATCCACTGAAGCTCTCATCCACATTCGGAGCGGTCATTTCGCATTGCATCCAGATGCTGAATTGAGTGATCCAGCCGCAGAGTAAGAATATTGACGATATTAGAGCGTGGACCGGTGAGAGGGATGCCACGGATGCCAGGCCGATATCCAAAGCTGCCCAAAAAAGGGTAATGAATGGCATGGTGCCAGCGTAGAAGACAAGGAGCCTGTCAACGAAAGACATGTCAGTTTTGGTCGACCAGGTTTGAGAGGTGGAGGAAGACAAACGCATCAGAAGGCTTTCCAGATGGAGGAGCGTAGGGCAATTTGGTCATGTCTCGGCCCCAAACCCCCGACAGGATCAATGTAATAAGTGAGAGTCCAAGAATGCCGAACAGGGTGATGAGCGCGCCTCGTAACAAGGTGGACCACCTCGAATCACTCATTGTAAGACGCATCTTGGCTGCGCTTTAAATACAGTAGATGGAAGATTGGAGCTTAAAGATCGTTTCGTGTAGGTTAAGAACGATGTGAACAACTTCGAAAGAAATGAGTCACTTAGACAGAAGGCTAGATTCATGGAGAGCCCACAATGTGCGGGGAACGATCATGACTTTAAGTACTGCAAGTGCTTCGCGGCGTGGGTGGTTGATGCGACGGTTGTGGAGGGCGGAGTTGGGTTTCAAGGAGCTCCGGGATGGGTTGCTGTTCTATCAGTGTTGCCTTGACATGTCTCGAAGTATTCCCATTCAAAACAGAGCGTGGTAAGTGGGCGCAGTGCTGGATGTTTGATAGGTGGACAGCATGTCAAAGGATTTCGAAACAGGTGGTAGGTCAAAGGCAGTGTGCGCGGAAACCCCGTGCATACGAGTAGCGCTTAGCCGAGTAGGTCGACCGTCTCTCTCCAACCCTTCCTGCGATCCTTCCTTCCTTTGTCCACCAGCACCAACAATGTTCGCCTTACTATCCTCCTTCAAGCCAGCGTCATGTATCGGACGCCAACGGGTCTCAAACACTCGCAGCGCGAAGGATGAAGTGCGTCAAGAGCCTACCCTGCATTGCACCAACCCGGAAAGCCCCCGGAGCGCGCGATCTCAATGCACACTTACATATGAGCGCACAGTCGCCGAGATACTACATTTGTCGTGAGAAGCTCATCGAAATTCGAGTATATCATAGCCTTACACACTGCAATGACTTGTCGCGCACTCTGATGAAGCACGAGACTACATGACGTCAAATCTGTAGTGATGAGTCAATTCAGCGAGGTTTACTGCGATATACTTCAGTTTGAATACAGCTCCCGCTACAGAAAATGTATCCCCGCAACTGTGCGCTCACCAAGTACGCGCTGAGATCGTGCGCTCTGAGGGCTTTTCGCCACCAATCACGAGCAGAGCGTTACGAAAGCCTCGTATTCCAAAGGCACGTTGATCTCAACCTTTGATACCATTGTGTAACACTTGTATGCCTTGCAATGCTTTTCTTTCATCTCCTCCTAGAAGCCACATGTCGCAAGAGCCGGACAGGATCCTCTGGGACCGTTTCATATGAAGTTTAAACGCCTTAATGTGTTTATACCTGTCTAAGCCGCGCACCAATGTTGACCTATGTATCATAGCAGGCCTCACTATTGTTTTCCGCTCTCTGTTTTTGTGTAGAAGCATACTGTTTCGTGTGCATCTTGGTCGACAGGGGCCGTCTTTGTTGAGACAAGAAAAGCTGCGCCCCTCTGAGCGTCCTCGTCGAAGAGTGTTCCTGCGTGCTGAGCGTTCAAGAAAGCACAGCATAAGTCATTCCAGATTGTTAATTAGCCATCCCTTGTCAATGGGGAAGATTAGAGGATGCCCAAGCCCCAGACTGTTGCTGTAGCAAAGTTTGAATCGGCAAATAGGGATTTGTTCTATGTTGGACTGATCCGTTCGCAACCGAGGCCAAGTATAAATGGGGTCTTAGCCCTAGATATATATCAATATCATCAAGCGTTCTTACATTGGCCGGTCCACAGTCTTTCATCTGATCCTTTTCTCGTTCCATTTCCTTGCCCTTGGTTGCCTCTCTTATCCATTTCGACAATAGCGGTATCCATCTCCTTCATCCATGCAGGGCTCGAGTCTCGCTGCATGCTTGGTGGCAAACATCGTTGCACAAGTCCAGGCAGTACCCGCTCCACTCACAGATATCCTAGAGCGAAATGTCAGTCTCGCAGGCCGAGATAGTATCCCCTCCATGAACATTGTTGGCTTTACCGACTACAATGCCATGGCAGCTGCGGCAGCCGCTGCGCCAGTGTTCATGTTTGGCCAGAATAGAGGCATGAAGCCGTGTTATCCCGAGTCTGCGGTCAAGCTCGGATCCGAACCCCCAGAGAAAAACCCAGGGACTGATGCCTTGGACTATGGCCCTCCCGGTGCAGATCCTGGCGACGATTGCACAGGTCCTGGTGATTACCATGATGGAGGCTACAATCTAGGCAACCCTTTCCCTATCTACATTTCAGCAAAGTATTGCGACAACCACAAGCAGTGGCGTGTCACATACTCTGTGTACTGGGTCCACGACGGAGCCTTATCCGAAGGCCATAGACACGACTGGGAAAGTGCTACAGTAGCGTGGACAAGCAACGACGGTGGTACCAACTGGGATCGAAATGCAAGTCGCTGATAATGCAATCGCCGCTCATAGTGCTAACACACTCGCCAGGCTCTCTACCTCTCCAAGCATTCCGGCTATTCCGGTTACGGATGGGGCGATATCATCTCCGTCGATGATCCCACTGACCGCAGCGAAGACAACGGCGCCTACAAATCGCACCCCAAAGTCTACGTCGGATTCTACAAACACCCCATGTTCCGAAATAAAGAAACGGACGTCCAAGTCGAGATCTTGACACCGGAGACCATGGCCGACAAAGAATTCCGATCCGACGACTGGTATTATCTCCCTCATGATGGTGATCTGCATCCTGGCTTCGAGATCGGAGATTGGAATGCTCCGAATCATATCTGGGATTATACACATGCGAATAGTGATCCCTGGAACATTATGCAAGATAACCCGCCAAGTGGTGTGAAGAATATCTGTGATTTTGGGACTTAGACTTCAACTTGTGTAATTCCACTCCAGAGGCGTCGTTCCGGCTTTATCTTTGGCTGGCATTGCTCGCCTCTGGCATGTAAACTACATTTCGTTCCTGGGCGACCGTCTTGTTATTGTCTAGCCCCGTCGAGTATGATAATCTACGGTCTCGTTGGTGGCGCACTGGGAATGATGTTCTGTTATCCTCGGCATTCTTTATGCGGGACGATGGGGAAATCAAGGTCGTTGTTCGGGACTCAGTTCACTTGGGACACGTATCGAGAAAGGGGCGTTGAATGTTTGGACATAAATCATTGTAATGCTACCGTTCCTACGAAGTTCTCGTGACTTCTTCTAGCAGAGCAAGCAGAAGTCGTAATCTGAATCATTTAATCTACCTTTATCAGACTTCTCACCATCGTGTGACAAGACAAGAGCGAACGCAACCTGCCGTTCCTTCTAGACTGCCGTTCAAGCTGAATCATTCATCTCTGGGACCGAACAAGTCCAACGTCATATCATCCGAAATATTGAAGTCCAGCGGCATTTTTGAGAATTAGGCCTAATTTTGGTGGGACCCTCAGCAAATTCTAGGATTTCTGAAAACGGCACAGAGTTTTGCACAGCACGACAGGTAACTGATAGTAAGGTACCTTAGAATTGACAGGGATCCTAATCGCCGGCCCTATCGCTTGTGGCGCAGTAGAGCAATCCGCGTGTGAAGTTCAATCTACCTTAGCATACACAAATCACTGTATCAGAAATACGGAAGTACAGGCCTCCTGGATACGATTCCCAAGCCAACTAGTTTAAGAGCGTTGGTCCACTTCTGTGCAGTTTCAGACACCGAATCATGTCCGATCCCGAAAAATCTGTACGGTTTGGACTGCAAGGTGTTAGGTGGAGCTTACTGATACCATATCTAGAAGCCTACAGGACCGCCAGAATCCCCAACAACTGCGCGTGAGCTGGATTTCGACGATGAACCTCAAGAAAATCCATCATCTCCGTCGCCTCGCAAAGTGTCTTCCACAACGCCTACTACCGCAGCGCAGCCTAGCTCCGGAGAAGATGTCGCTCCGCCAAAACCACCTCGACCATTGAATCCCGAACAGCAAGCGGAAAACACCCTGAAAGAAGCCTTCCCATCTATTGATGGTGCGGTCATCAAGGCTATCCTGCGGGCTAGCGGTGGGAGGGTCGAGCCTGCTTTCAATGCTCTACTTGGTATGAAATGAGAGAAAAAATTGCGCAATGGAGAATGCTTAAACCCTACAGGCATGTCAGATCCAGACTCTCAAATAGAGCCCGAACCAACTCCTCCACCGCAACCACCGAGACCGAAGCGAGCCCCGATTGCCCCAACTTCTACGGAAGAAAGTCAACTTCTGGCCGATGAACAATACGCACGACAACTTGCCGAGCACTACAATTCATCTGCCTCATATACTCCAGCTCCGAGGAATACTTCAGGGCAACGGCGAGAACCTGCACCGTTAAGGTCCAAAACAAATACAAGTCTAGGGCCCAATGAAGTCTACGATGATCGCGAGCGCAGCTTTCTCGATGGTACGTCTATCGAAATTCTACCACTACGTTGCACTGACTGGTGAGGTAGATGATCTACCTGCGATTCGCGAGAATCTCAAGAAGGGTTTCATTGAAACGCAATCAACCATCAATAGTTGGGTAAATAGATTGAAAAAGAAAATTGATGGTGAGGAAGACGAAATTTTCCATGGCCAGCCTGTGCACCCAGCGCAAAGCTACAATGGCGGTCCGTCTCGAGGCCAGTATGGCGGAAGAAGAAGTGGTGATTCCGGAAGGCGCAGCGCCGACCAAGAGCGATACGATGCAGACCCTCAAGTCTTGGGAGATGATTTCACTAATCTTCAGTTGAGAGATCAAGAAGGTGCGTTGCCGGGACCTTTGGTCGTGTATCCTTTATGCTAACCTGTTCAAGCATCTCAACGACGCTCAACTCGCCCATTAGCGAATCCCGATCTCTTCAAACCAACTCCTGCCCGTCCTCAGTCAAACAATGGCCGTCGAGTGTCGTTTCAGGATGGCCCTCCAGAAGAGATTGACGTCGGGTATCGCGCATCCCCTGAGCCCAAAATCCGGCCCCCATCTGGTACCAGCGCCAAATCAAGCAAATGGCAGCCTCTGGCAGCCGTCGACCCCAGTCCCGTAGCAGATCATGATCCCTTCAGTCTGGGAGACAGTGACGACGATGATGCCAAAAAGAAGGATGTTCGCCCGGACGACAGTGAAAGGCTGAAGGAGGCGGCTGCGGAAGCTTGGAAAGACGACATCAGCTCTCCCAGCGAGAAGAAGCTGGAACCTCGGGAAAAGTCTGGTACGAAGGATACAGAAGCGGAGAAGCTGGTTGGCAAGTCTTGAAGGGTTTTCTCTTGATCGTGTGTTATTTTTTGTGAAGGGTGGTGCATGATATCCGTTGCTGAGCAAAAACACTCGTTTTGGTTTCAACCGAGGGGTTGCCCCCAAGTCCAATTACACTCCCACCCTGTGATCACATTGATCATTCGTGCGCCATATGCGGGTATCATGTTTTCATCTCCATCCAACCCAAACTTGCCGATGCCCCTAAACCATCACAACCCCTAGCCAGACTCCCCACTCTCCCTCTGACTCCCCTTCGGCGCATTACCCCCATTCTTCCTGAATTCCTGAATCACAGTCTACACACTCATCACATCAGCCTCAATATCCACAATCCACCTCCCACCCTGAGTTACTCACCGCAAGCGCCTCAGGATTGACGCCATTTTCGATCAGCGACACACATATCGAGAGCGTTTGGCGGTCGAGGTGGGTATTCTGCGCACCGAAGACATTAGAAGTTGTGAGAGGGCTGTAGGGGCCGGGGGAAGTGGGACGTAACCAGGATGGTTGAGATCTCGCAGAGAATATCAATGACTTCGCGGGCGGCGGCGCGTTTTTCCACTATGGAGGACATGCTGGGTAGTTTGGGAGTGTGGGGGGGGTTTTGTTTACGCGCGATACTCGTCGGGAAAAGGATTCTGAGCGGAATTGATGCCGTGTCACGTGGTAGAATACTGTGCGGGATAGATCCGCTGGTGGAGTGGGGTTTCGAGCAATCCTTTTGAAGACTTGGAAGGAGTTGTGCTGGTGGCAGTTGTTTTCTACAGCGGAAAGCGAAATGTACATCCTGTCAATATAAGGTTCACATCGAGCTGCGTTCGGCGCTCCATATCATATTGGTCGATTCAGCTGGTCGTCCTCGTCATCACACTCGGTGAGTGGGATGACCAGGTGAGTTCCAACCAAATCTCGATGGATCAATATACCTTGATCTTTATACCTTCTCTCCTTTTTTAGTATAAACAAGTTTATCTCTTTTAGCAAACAAACCAAATCATTGGTTTGAAATATATTTCAAAATAGATCAATTAATTTCATCAAGTCCGAAAGTCATTATTAGTCTAGTGCACAGTGTCACCAGAAAATTCTGACGGCCGAAACTGGGTTAGAGGGTATTATTCACTGCATTGTGTCAGGGGAATTACCTTTTTGATCTTTTGGTTGAGCGTTCGAGTCTCGGTGAGACTGACTGTTTTTCGTTTTTTTTTAAATGAGCTACAGTCAATGGCTCTTTGGGGATGAGTATATTGGTTTTGTGACTTTAGCTATGTCCTTTACCTTCTTTCGGTTCCTTTGTCTTGGTCGTAAGACTACAAAAACAATCATTTTGATTGTCCTATTATGCTCTAGGTCTTGCTAGGGGTCACCCATCTCTCTGTGTTATTCCCATCAGGATTAACATCGGCTGCTCTATCTATTGCTAAGGTAGTCATCTTTGTATGTGTGAGTTCTCTGTCTTGCTTCGTTCTCTTTGGGGAGACCAAACATAGACCAGAAGAGGTTCTTTTCCGGAATCTATGGATTTGGAATGGAGGACAGAACCTGTCAGCTGAGAAACTATCATGCTCTACGTATGGATTCTACGAATGAACGAGATATCCAGACTCTGCTTTCATGGCAAGCGTGTCCTAGTCACATCTAAAATCTACACTGATGATCCCAGTTTCCTGCTCCTTCTTTACTCTGTCCTTACTTTATGACAGCTTGTGTGGCAAAACGCAATTCGCGTTTTGTTCTTGGTTTGCAACTAATGGACTCGAGTAATCCAAAACAAAGACTAAGCAACTGTTGCATAACGAAAGAGTTCTCTTACTTTGAGCGGTCTTGTCGTTACACTGCTCAGCCCAAATTTGAAAGTGACTTCATGGACACACTCCAATTTCGACTAGAGTGGCGCGCAGATATGCTTATGCAAACCTCCGGATACGATAGTCGGCGTTCAGTGGAAAGAGCTACCTGACGAATGGAGGGGAGATCTCTTCAAGGTAAGCGTCTTTAGCGTTCCGAATTAGGTCACCCGGCATCAGCTGGATGGATCAGTAATGCTGGCTCGAGGACTGCGTTCGTTCTATGAAATTGATAATTGGTGAATGATCATGCTATTCACGGCGATAATAAACAAGCGATCCAACACGCTTTCCTAACGTTTAACCAGTCACCACTCAACAGCTGTGCGTACACTTCTTGACAATTAGAAAACTGTTCAGTGTCTTAGGAACACCCAGTACTTGATACCGGAACAGTGGCGTCTCGAGATGTAGACAATGTTGACTCCACTTCTGAATACCATGACAATTACGATTGTATTCACAAATGACCGTCCACCATCGTTGTTTTATACCACCTGCGGCTTTTTAAGGCACGGCGTTTGTATTCCATTCTTCTCCTTCAGTCCTTGACCGACCACTACATCAAGCCAAACTTGGATATACCATACCCGAACCTGGATATCTACCGACGTTCCCCAAACTTAACAACCACCCGACCTCATAGCGACCCTTCATACACTAATCCGTCAAGCAGCCCCGCAAATTGAGGGAGGCTCTTGTACCATGTCTTCCACACAAGCACCCACTGCCAATACTGGTACCACTACAACTACCACAGTTGCTACCCCCAACACTAACGCAAAGAAAGGAGATATCATATGCTGTCGTTGCCAGGCAGTACTCAATTCTGCCAACATCCACTACGTGGTGCAATGCGCCAAGTGCCACCACCTACGATGCGGCAAATGTACCGTCAAGGTTTGATGGTCGAGGACGATTTGAGACAAGGCTAAAGAACTAGGGAATCGAAAGGTGGTGTTTGGACAACGCAAAGTGGAATAACATGTATGAGAATTGGAAAGGGACATGGTTGCAGATGTAATGAACTTTTGATTTTGCAAAGATGAATCCTCTTAAACAGACTGAGAAGCTTGAAAATTCAATGACTGATGCCGAATGTGAGTGATCACACCCTGAGGAAGGCCACAGTCACATTTACCGTGACCACTGGAAAGATAAGGTACAGTCAGAGGCTCATGTATCCATTAAGCGTATTCCAGATGTATCCCATAGACCGAAAGATTCAATATTGGAAATACAAGCTTCAAGAGGTGGAGAATTATTTGAATCCGGAAGAGCTCGTGGCTCGCACGGAGTCATCAGTGCGACCTTCCCCTTGCTATACAGAGCCGGGAATACGTTTGATCAAGTCCGTTGACTAGGTACCGTTGTGTAGACAGTAGATAGTAGATGTTGCAGCTCCACGAGCTGCCAAGATACCTTACAAAGAGGACCCTCGTGGACCCTCGGGATCAAAGATGTTCCTAGTCTCGGGGAAAGTTCCGCAAACCATTTGAGGAACGCCAGGACGCCACCATTCTACGGGTACCAACTTTGCTACTCTATATGTATGAACCTCACTGCTTTTTGACATGTGATCGAGCGTCTCGAGCGATGCAAGTTCCTTTGTCTCCAACTGTTGCGACGGTCACCTCTGCTCAGAGTCTAGTCCAATCCACCTAATGAGCCATTATATCTCGTCATTTCTCATAGAACCTGTCATCAGACAAGCTCGCCGGTTTTCCCGTCCTGGAAATGGTAGCCAGTCCCCACCTGCTACTACTTTACGATTTCCACGGGAAAACCATGAAGCGTCACAGCACGACGATGACTTGGAGGGAACGGCGGTCGCGGGGGAAGTGCAGGACCATATTACATCCGGTAGTATTACCCAGGCTCCGGCGCGGATGATCTCTGGCGAACCTCAGGTGGAGTCACCAGTTTCAGAAGTCGGAGTAGATGAGTTAGAGGCAGAGTTGCAGGCATGGAGAGCGAGCCAAGGAGTCGAGACCCCTTTGTGGCTTACAGAAAACGACTTGGAAGAAAATGTACCTGTAAGATCAGTAGCAGAGAACATAAACATCAGAGATGAGACGTCAGACAATCCGCTATACAGGATACCCGATGGGTTCAGGTCTTATCCCTCATCTTTCAGCAGCTCGCTACGTTCGATGGTCGACACAGGCAATGTTCCTAACGGAGAATCAGTGCGCTCTTCGAGGGTTCATAGACAAAATACTGCCGGAAGTACAGGCAGCTACAGTATCCGCAATGGAGATGGTTCCCTGCTAGAAGACGATGGAATGGGCTACATGCGGAAAAAAATCATTGCTGTCCAACGTACTGAAGCATCGAATGCTGAAAAAGCACGGCTTATACATGGTTTCATGACCGAACAGTATAATACGTCGCAACTTGGTCAGATCCGGCGGTCTGGCTCACCAGCAAGTATGATAAGTCACGAGAGACCGATGACGCCAGTCTCTACCCATTCAATCGATAACAGGGCCCGGGATGTATCGAATCCCGGACCTTCATCACCACTCGCTAATGCTATTACTTCCTTTCATCTTACACCCGAAGATCTCCAGCCAACGTATTTCCAAGGAGGCAGTTTCCCTTATCATAACATAGATGCTAATGAGACAGCATCCCATCAACAGGCAGAATCTTCGGAAGTCGAGGATGAACCTCCTGCTCTAGGATGCCCACACTACAAGCGGAATATCAAATTGCAATGTTCTGCTTGTGATCGGTGGTACACTTGCCGGTTTTGCCACGACGGCATTGAAGACCACTCACTAAACCGACGCGAAACCAAGAACATGCTCTGTATGCTCTGCGGTTGCGCTCAGCCTGCAGCAGAGGCGTGCAGAGAGTGTGGGCAGCCGGGAGCACGGTATTACTGTAGTGTATGCAAGCTGTGGGATGACGATGCTGGAAAGAGTATATATCATTGCGATGATTGTGGCATCTGTCGAGTCGGTCAAGGACTCGGGAAAGATTTCTATCATTGCAAGGTATGTTATTCCACCATAGTGAGGTTTGGTACCTCTAGATGAGCTCACCCTTCAAGTATAGACTTGCTGTGTGTGTCTGTCGATTTCTATTCGCGATACCCATCGCTGTATTGAGCGTTCGACAGACTGTGACTGCCCTATATGCGGTGAATACATGTTCACTTCGCCTCAAACCGTTGTGTTCATGCGTTGTGGCCACAGTATCCATCATCTTTGTTACTATGAGCACATGAAGAACTCTTATCGATGCCCGATATGTAGTAGAAGCATCGTGAACATGGAAATGCAATTCAGACATCTGGAAAGAGCAATTGAGGCTCAGCCTATGCCGGTCGAATTCCAGGATACCAAGGCCTGGGTCTATTGCAACGATTGTAGTGCGAAAACGGTGGTCAAGTATCATTGGCTTGGTTTGAAATGCGCCGTGTACGTCTCAAGCGACCTTCTCCCTTTTCGACTTCTTTGCTGACTTCCGCCTAGATGCGATTCCTACAACACGGCACAGATCCAGATCCTCACCGGACCGGTCCCCGAGACTATCCCCTCGGAAGTTCTGGACGGCGCCCCCGGCCCTGAAAATCATGCTGCGCTGTCTAGACCGCCGTCCCGCGGCAGAGCTGTACGCCCAACGGGACCTGCCCGTAGAACCACCAATTCCGCACCGCCTCCTGCCGAAACCCTAGAAGTCCCTTCTCTCGAACCCTCTCGGCGAGGCGCACGCTCTGAATCACCGTGCACGACGGGTCCTTTAGCTCTGAATCTGAGCTCGTGGCCAAACGATGTAGATGACAACGCAGGATCGATGAACACCGATGAATCCGATGTGGATTTTTGGGGTCGGGCAAGTCCTAGCAGAAGAACAGAGGTAGCGCTTGATGAACATGGCACGCAAGACGGCGGTAGCAGCGAGGAGGAAGATGATGATGACGGCGACGAAAACATGAGCGACGACGAAGTCGATGATGGGGATCGCATGGAAATCTTTGGGCACCGGTAGGATAGGGATGATTTCAACATATACTTCCGAGTACGGATGCAACGCTCGATTTCTTGATATACCCCTCGGTCAACATCTGTTGGATTGGTGTTTGCTTTTTTTTCTTAAAAATTGGGGAGGTGGTGGGGGGGGTATCTAGCATTGGTCATTTCATTGCACTCTCTAGGAAAATCAGCAGAAGCAATGCCAAGCAAGCTTTTCCATAAGAGATCGCTCCAACTCGAAAATCTCCCTATCCACCACACCCTCCGTCCCGTCCCCTCCACACAACCCTTCCCTCCCACACCCCTTCCGTCCCCGTCCAACTCCCCCATCCCCACAACCCTTCTCCTTCCCCTCCCCACACTCCCCTCACTCTCACCACCTCCCATCCACCCACCATCCCCCTCCACAACCAACCCACGCCTGAATTCCAAAGGCACGAGCTCAGGTCAGTCCTAGAGAAGACTATCTATCTATCACGCTACCTACCATCCCAAGCCTTGGAAGGAGAAGCGTTGATCGCATCCTGATCATAATCGCGACTGATAGATAGGAGATGGTTATGAATAACAATAAACGAGGGAAAGGGGAGGTGGAATGGGAGGATTTTGGAAGAAGGGGGGGGTTACTGTAGCGTCCGCGTTCCCCTGTGGCGTCGTCGGATCTTCCTGTGTAGAAGCGGCAGAGCGTCTGCTAGCGATGTTTCTGCAGTCACAGCTTTCTCGCAGTCTTGAATCAAGTTGGGTTTGGGGCGCGGAGGGGCGGAGGGTGGTTAGTGAGTGGAGGGACGGAGATGAGGGAGGGAAAGGGTGAAGGAAGGGTCGTGAGGTACTACTGCAAAAAAAGAGTCGGATGGAAGGTTTGTTTCTTTGGATAGTACTTCGGTCTCGAAATAGTCCCTTTGTAACTGCATGGTATGGGTATCCGTACAACGTTCACAAAACACCAAGGTCGCAACGTTGACACACACACCATACACCACACCATCCAGCTCTCCCATCCCACAATATAACCCCATTCCCCTCCCACCACGCCCAAACTCCAGCCAGTAACCCCTCTCAAAACCCAGGTTTCTTCTTCCTCCCCCCCATCCTCACGCCCCCAATCTTCATCTTCATCTTCTTCAACCTAGGCCGTTCATCAAACACTCCGCGCTCCTCCTGCGTCGCCGGCGCCACGTCCTCGGAAAATTGCGTGCTGGCCTGCGTTCCTCGAGCCGCTTGGGGCTTGCTAGCTGAGACTATAGGTGGAGCTAGCTGCGACGATGGGCTTGGGACCGATTGTGAGGACGAAGGCATCGTATTCTGCCTCTTCCGCTTGAGTTGTTTCTCCAATTTCCTCCCTTTTTTGGTTTGCGCCTCTGTTTCCGTGCTCTCGGTCTCGAGAGCTGCTTGCTTGGCTTCCCAGCTGTAGGCGTCAGGGTTCGTGCCCACGGTCCAGTGGCTGAGGATGTTCTGCATTGACCTTGGGAGAAAAGGTTGAGGAGTGAGGGTGGCGAGAGTGCGTAGGCGTTGGCTGGCGGGGTCTTCTGAGCGGGGAAGAGACGAGGCCGAGCTGTTGGAGTAAAGAGAAGGAGTTGGGTCAGGGATAGGGGGGGTGCCTGGGGTTGGCTGTGGGTTGGATTGGGTGAAACCGGCATCTTGGGAGACTTGTGAGGATACTTGGGGTAAGGAGGAGCGCGATGGTGCCTCTCTCTCTTTGCCTCTTTTGATGAGGCTACTGAAAGAGGACTTTCGGCGAACTGGAAGGGTGAAGAGTCCTTGTTCTGTCAAAGGGTCGTTCTCGTCTTGAGTAGGCCCTGGCTCGGATTGAATCCCATAGCTTGCGAGGAATATCTGGACGGCAATCTCTCGCAATCGTTTCTCTATCGTTACTCGCACCCTACCTGGTATGCTTGATGCCAAGGGAGTTATCCAACAACGAATGAGACTGTCATGAATCTGTGAGAGTGATAATTCCTTGCCGGCCACGAAGTCTACCTCCGTTGCCGGACGTATTAAGCTTGAATCCAAATGGACTTGCTTGAGACAGTCGTTCCCCTCCGCAGCTAGTGTCATCATATCATGGAGATGCATGGATGCTTGCTCAACATCCGCTACAAAATTATGCATGCTCAGATTCTCAACGCTAAGTTTTTCGATCAGACGAATCTCAAAATGGAAATAAGGAACACACATACAGCAGTTTGATTCCAGGTTCTTCCGGTGTAGGATCGTTCGCGATGACAGATTGCATTATGTCTAATAAGTCCCTGAAAGAATTTACTACTGGGGAGGTAGTACGCTCAAGGGTCAATGAGCTAGGCGTGAAGCTCTGTATATGCCTTTCGAGCCATTCAAAGTTTACAGTCCACGGGTCTCCGTCATCTGAGGTGCTGTCTTCTTCCATCATGCGCTCTCCTTCATGGACAAGGTTTGATTCAGTGTGGAGATATGCCCTCTTACCATCCGAGACACCACGCGGTACGACAAAACTGTCCTTTATAATCTTGGCAGATCTTGTGGGTTCTACCTGTACTTCGAAGTCTGGAGGGTGAATTGGTGTAATGCGACTTGCTGGTGTGCTCGCATAAAGACTTTGCTCGATGCTCAGATCGTTGAACAAAGTACACAGCTGGTAGAACCTGACGTTGCCTTTCGCATACTGGTGTCCAGGTCCAGACGGGGTAGATCCTGATCTGACATTGTACTCCACATCCCTCAGCACAAGGGAGGAGATTGATTTCCATTGTGTGAGACAAGGTGCAATAACCGGCTTCTCGGATATATCAACTGGATTGCCCAGGCCAAGAAAATAGGGGTCAGAGGCAGAGATTGGGAGATCTAAGGGCGATGGCAACATTTGAAAAGTGTACACAGTAGTTAGACCAGTCAGGCGAGAGTATAGTAGTACAAGTAACGCTGGTTTTGGCTCAGACATTGCCGAGTCTATTACAGGTGGTGCTGGAGTATGTTCTGTATCTCTCAATACGTTGAGTCCAAGGCTCGCATCATCTTGGTCGCGAAAATGCCTCCATGAAAGTAAGATTTTGGCACCAATATCTGGATTCCCCTTCTCCTTCTCCTTCATCCCACCAAAGCCATTGATACGCAGCCAGAAGATGCGGGAGGATGTCACCACAAAAACATGGCATTTGTCTGATGGGCTTCTTTTAACGCCGAGGATCCAATCTTGACCCGTGGCTAGTGCCAGGTCAGGTCCCACGAGACGCTCTGAGTCATCTTTGAGATTGTAAAGCATAAAGGTTCTCCGGCCAAATAAAAGCAATGTGTGGACATTGTAGGCCCACAAAATAGATCCCCAACCGTCTGCGTCGATATTGGATGGGCCCAAACCTTGGATTTGCCCGTCCTGTATGCTTCCCACTCTGCCTGCCTTGACTGTCCAAATATCTCGTCGCTTGTTCTTGTACTCAATGTCCCAGACGCTCCACCTGCCTCCCTGGTCAACAATGGCAAGCTGCTTTTCGTACCAAGGGTTGAAGGAGACATCAGCGTGCGGCGCTCCAGCGGTTATTTCAGTGGGCAGAATGGCAACAGGGTTTGGGTCAAGGCGGGAGGCTTGGTATAGACCCGCGCGTATACTTGAATAAGGAGAGACCGGTAGTACTGTGCTTCGACGTAGTACAGGATGAAGAATCGATGTAGCTCCAGGACAACGAACCGCAAGCCATGGACTGGAGTTGCCTTCGTCCTCTGCAAAGCTCAGCTGCTGTACTGGACCGCCATTGCCAGACCACCATCCTTGCTCTTTATCCTGTACTTCCGAACAGGTCAGACCTATGGTAGTGTTGCCATGCCATCCAACCCGCTTTTTGCCTACACATGCAAGCCTTACCGCTTCACCTGCTTCACCGCCTGCGGTAGCGACTATTGGCACTGTCGTTGATCCTGTACGTGGATTGTCCCGATTGAGAGCTGTGCCGAATACTAGCAGCTCTGACACAGAGGGATCATATCTTGATGTGGCTTCGCAGACTATCTCCGAGGTTTGGGCTAATCCTGGAAGTAAAGATGTTCCAGGGACAAGTTCAGGATATGCCTTAGCGAGTTTCTTGATAATTCGAGTACGTGCGACTGCGCTCTGAGTTGTGCTTGACGAGTCTTGAGCCAATGAAGCTTCAAAAGCAACCGTTGGCTGCCCGATAGGCTTGAGCTGTCGGCCTACAAAGGTCAACACTGAGACTCCTGCATAACCGATCTCCCTTACCAATACATGGCCTCCTAGTAAATTTCCATTCCTGAGTGTCAGTATCGTAGACAGCCTCACCCAGGTGACCGTACACGAGGTCAGCTGGGCGAGCCTCAGTCATCCGGTTTCCGTCTCGCCTTGCCGCTGCAGATGCTATTCAAGCGTTTGACCATATCCATGTCGTAAAACCCTCAGCAGCCTCTTGCTAAGGTTAGCAGACGTGACGCGACTCTGCGCGTCTAAGGTCATGTATGAAAAATTTGATAGAGAATTTCGAAATAGCTTAGTGTGATCCTTTAGCGTGGTTGCCATGCAGTTTATGTAAACGGTAAACAACCGAATCACTACACTACAACAAACATCTAACCTCACTCAAGACTGCGCCTGTCCTGCTCCTTGGTCACCTAGGGGTCGTCACACTCAAGCTTTTCATCTGGACGCGATAAACATCTCACTCTCCACAATGGCGACCTTGTTCGAGCCCTCCCTCTCCACGAGCACAATGCGCCCGCCTCTCCACTCCGCCAACGCGCCCTCAATGGCCGACTCACTCCCAAGCATAAACTTTGGCTTCGAAGACCTTCGCGATCGCATGGCCCGCTTTACAGACCGCTTCGACGAATTCATTGCCAAGGGTCGCAAACGAGTGCTCGAAGAACGCAACCAATTCCGCATCAATGTCGCAGAGCTACAGGAGGACCAACGCATGAGGAAAAAAGATATCGAAATTCTGGCCCACAAAGCCACAACTCATGCCCAATCCCTCACGAAAGAAGCTGCCGAGACTGCCGAAATGTACGCCGCCATTAACTCCATAACCTCTCAACGCGACGCTCGTGCCGCCCACCGGGACCGTCTCCGCTCCGAAATCGCCTCTACCCAAAAAGCTATCTCCCAGCGCCTTGCCTCGCAGCAAGAACATGCGGCAACCATCGATGCCCAAGCCCGCTTCAATGAGCCTGAACTGCAATTCTGGACGGACTATTTGTGTCTAAGGATTGAAGGGGCGGGGCAGGCGGACCGGTTGAAGTTCGTGTTTACGCATGTTGATGAGAGGGATTGGGAGAGGGAGGGTTGGTTCGAGTTGGACATTGAAATGAGAGATTATAGAGTTGTTTGTCTGAGGCCGAAGATTGAAGAGGATGGGATGGAGAGATGCTTGGAGAGAGTGAATGAGAATAGGGATTTGGGGATGTTTTTGAGGGGCATGAGGGACTTGTTTGTGGTGGCGATGAAGACTTAAAGTTGAGATCACTACGTACGTTGGGAGCAGTGGGGCCTTCTGAAGGTTTGGGAGGTATTCGAGCCGTGTCTTTGATTTGGCTGCCGAGGAGGGGCATAAGGATCGGATACTTTGGGCCACAGTGATCGATCAGTTTACGCAATGACAAACTAACTATCTCTTTCTCGAATGCCCAGGCGGAGCATTTCGGAATAAAACCCGTTTCTCTAGACAACGTTTTAGTTACTTGATCGTGCAAAGGTATTGGACACAGTATGCCCCGTTAGATCACCAGGCACAAGAACAGGAAACGTTGAATAGACACCTTTGTGCAACCTCCCCTGCGCCTAGCGCTCGTATTTTCGTGAACTGGTGTATTGTGCTCTGCCTCGCCCCGTCACAGCCGTTCATCTATCCGAGATCAAATCCTGTCTCTGGATAGCGGAGATGGGGCGTACCATTCTTGCAGGAGCAGATGCGAGCTGCTGATACATAAGAAAGGGACTTAGGGCACATCTCGAAGATCGTACAATGCCCAACCATCAAGTCCGTCGCCTCGTGCGGTACCTGCCAGTGTCTTAGGGAAGGATCCAAGCGCATTTTTGCCAACATGACGAGCGTATTCGCCCGCAACTCCACCCCAAATCACAACTCATCATCCTGGTCAAGATCGGCTGGTTTTAGAAGCCCTCCTACTTTGGCAGCTTGTTCGCGCTCTTCAGCTTTGGCTAACCTCCTCTCCTCTTCCCGATCCTCAGCATAAAGATCAGAGTTATCTCCAGCAAATTCTTTAAGCTGAATGAGGAAATCACGAAGGTTAAGCTTGAATTTAGGCAGGTCCGTGTTCAAAACGAAAAGACCTTCGATGAACTGCTGTATTTGTGGGCTAAGAAATATTAGGATTGGTAACCGGTTGTAAGGCTAGAAACTCACGTTTGAAGATTGGAAAACGCAGTCTGCAGCAAATTTCCAATGAAACCACGTAAAAAATCTTTATTGCTAGTGCCAGCTGGAGCTTGTTCAGGGGTATAAACAGGCTCAGTGATCTTGCCTGACTCTATGAAATAGAACATCCGTGCTAGTAGCATGGACTGCGATTTGAAACCTGTCTTGGATTTAGCGTCCCATCTTCTCACTATCATTACGGTAAGAAGAAAATGGCTTACCAGCTTTGTGGTCCGCATCGGTGAGGACGAAGAAGACATCTTGCAGAATGGCAACGTAAAATTGCTGGAAGAAGGCGCTTGACGTTTGGTGATCAGTGACATCGGCCATGTTATCCATGAGCTCAATACACATCGTTAGACCAGTATTCTCAACTTCGCGGTTGTCGTGTTTGCTTGCCCACATGCATGAATCAATGACAAATTTGAATTGTCGTCCATCCAACTTGAGTAGTGCAGGGAAGCAGTAGAGGTTGATCGCCTTCAAAAGCTTGAAGAACTCGACTCGATGTTCGGGATATTCCGAGAAGTCCTTGTTGATCATCTCAAGCGTGCACTCGAATACATTCTCCATGATTGTAGGGACTTTATCTTCCATGAGACCCTATCCACTGTTAGATCTGTACGTGACAATTACACGAAGAACGGCTCTAACCGAGTACTTCGAGGTATAGATAGTCCAACGTACATGTAGCTTAGAGATGATCGTTGTCATTACGTCCAGTACCTCAGCGTCTCTTGCATCAGCAACGTTACGATTGTAGTCGATCAAGACTGCGTCTAATAACGCAGGGACAATGGTTGCATTTACTAATTCTAGGTCATCTGCTTTCTGCACGTAGGTATCAACAAGCTTGAGAATCTCCTTCTTGATTGTTCGAAGCCCACGGACTTTAGGCATCTTTGTAGCAATGAGACCTGAAGCCTGTTAGTAATACTGAAATGAAGGTTTTCAGGAGATCCCAAACGCACCATCTCGAATGACGCTATCTGAAATCATCCCGCTTGTGGCTCGGTACATTGACAACATATCATGATAGATCCGCGCAATTTGTGGGTAAAAATAACTGCCGATTGAGGAACATGCCGCGACGTTGGTCTTCATAACATTACCAACAACCTTGATCGTTTCACCATCTTGTAAGATCGAAGGGTCCTGGCCTGCACTTCGAATAATTGCGTCCCACTATGTTGAATGTATTAGCAGTGTTTCACCTCTAAGGCTTTCCAAAACCATACCGCTTCGTTGGGATACGACATTAGGTCGTGGATCAGCCTCTCTTGCATATTCTTTTGACCTTGAGCACTGATCATGTATCCACATGCTTCATAGAAAGTATGGACTTGCTGTGGACTCAAATCGACGGTAATCTTACGCATGGTTCTTACAATCTCATCGATGAAAGGCTCGCTTTCCCCTGGCTGTAGGGCTACGAAATGACGCCTGCATTTGTTTGCAATCTTTATGAAGGTGTCGCAAGCCATGTCCTGAACACCTTTTCTCATGTCAGTAGCACTAGCGCGCATAACCGAGAAAAACTGTACATACCTTCGTGGGTCTCGTGCATGAATTCAAAGAGCTTGTTGACAACAGTCTTGAGGAATTTCCAATGAGCTTTCAAGAAGCGAGGATATTGCCCCACAATATACATGATATTACTTGCGACGACGGCCTTGTTGTCTTTCCCTCGCTTCATCTCTGTCAAGCCAAGAAGATCCTTGATGACTGTGACCAGGAAGCGCTTCTCGGTCTCCTCGTTCATGGCGCCGGAGATTGAACCAATAGCCCAGCAGAGGGTGTTGCAATTGCTCCAAGACCACTCCGTACCATCTACTTGGCGAGCGAGCTTGTCAGACATGATATTCTCCGTATCGACAACGTCCAAATGGGTCAAATAGACAAGACACTCCCTGGTGGTCTTGTATAATTGAATGGTATCGCTCTCTTTCACGAATTCGCGGACAATTTCACCCTCGTCGTTCTCGACGATTAGTACTTCTTCAGGCCGAACCATTTTTTCGATCATTACCTGCCGTAGATTCGAAAGTACTTCATTATACTTGTGCTTTCGTAGGGGATAATTAGCAAGCACGTTGGGATGAGGTGCCCCGCCATTTGAGAGTCCACTAACCCCCATGTTGATGAGAGGATTGATATCAGTAATTGGCAGCTGCTGCATTTCTTCGTACAGCTCCTGAACAAGCTTGGTCCAGTATTCTAAGCAGATCTTGAATATTTCCCGATCATCTATCTGAGATATCCGTATCAGGTAAAAATGTGCGTGAGTAAGAAAGTCCCGATTGGGCAGGTTTTCGATGAGCTGTAAGTGATTAGTAAAACAGTCTAGCGAACTTGCTTAGCCATATTTACTTACGTTGAGGTGAATGGTGAAGAAATTGCATAGGAATAGCGATAGATTCTGGACAAACTCTTGGTCTCTTGAGCTACTCTTGGTGTACGACGATCTGAGGTCTATGGTCAATGGAATTATCTTCGATACTGTAGTCAAGACCTCTGTGAACATCGCAATAAGTTTTTCGTCATAGGAGAATTGTTGCCCTAATTGCAGCCCACCGATCTCCGTCAAGCACTTCAAGGAGATGTTACGGAATTCCTGGGTCTCTAAGAACCTGCTTCTCAAAGTCTCGATTATGGGAGTCTCGAAGATGAACCCGAGGGGGATCCAGTTCAAGAACCGCAGCAAAGTCTCAAGGGTCGCCCTAATAAGGCTCGTTTGGTTTGCGGTGTTCAGCACTTCTGAACATAGCTGGAAAATCGACGAGAATTCAGCGCACATTGTGGTTTTAAGATTCTTGGTCTTTACTGATGTCATTTGGTCTGCGGAATAGTCGAATACCTCTTCCGAAAGAAGCCGTAGAATCGCCATATTATTTTCACATATAGACAGATTGGTGTGGCAAGAAGAGATTATCTCGTTGATGAAAGTCGGCCAGTTGTGTGGCCATTCCTGCTTGAGAATGGATACCAGTACTAGATTTAGCTTATTAAGGAACGTCCGCTGGGTTTTAAGGCTCTCTTCCGAACTGGAGCTCTGGATGATGAAGTTCACAACGAAATTTCGAATGCCTATCAGAGCTTGTTAGACTTATCCTTGGCGCACATTCTTACCTTCTTACCTTGACACTGCTCTCTGGGCAAGACTTTCCATTTAGTGACAATGACATTGTCCAAAACTTGAAGGCCAATATCTAATATGGTCAGGTTACTCTGCCACTGAGAGGATACTGGCAAAATACTCACACTTGGTCTGTGGGTACGTCGCCTCCTGTAATATCTTGTCCACCAAGAGCCAAGCATCAGGATTCTCTTTAAACTGGAGACTTTGTCAGCCATAGTACGGCCAAGGGATAAGGTTTCGAGGTTGTTTTGAATACCTGGTTCAGTGTATTTTGGGCTTGCTTTTGCTGTGGACACGGTCAATCTACGGAGTCATAAGTAGTAGCTTTAGGAATTGTTCTTACCACTTCTCCGCGGCCTTCGTAGAACGTCCGCACCGTTGCATCCAACTCCTCGACCGATAGTGACATCTTGGCAGTGAGCGGCCCCAAAGAGCGCTTGGGTTTAGGGGCACCGCAAGATCGTATTTACCCGCAGAGAGTATGGTCGGAATTATAGTGTGCTCGCATGCAGGAGGTGTAGTTTTGTTTGGTGGGGCAAAATGAGGCTCCCCAGTGGGGGCTTAGAAGAGAAGGTGATGCAAGGTCAGCAACAGCGTAGAGAGGAGAAAAGATAGAAGGTGTATTCGGTCGACAGCTAAGCTATGGAAAGAAGCTGGAGACTTGGGGCCCGTATGCACAGAGTGGGTGAGGGGATGTGGTTGTCGAAGGTTGTTCTGGCCGCCGCGTCTTTGGAACGTAGGAACCTCCAGTGTTTCTTCGCGATTAGACGGGTTAATCCGCTCCGAAATCCCACTTGTGTTACTCAGCAGGGCCCAAGCGCCGCTGACACAATTACCGCAGCCCTACTTTCGGGTTAGTTTTTAAATAAACAAACCACATTTCTACTCAACAGAATTACTATTAATTCTACCTCATTACACACTCTCTATCATGCCTCATAAGAAGAGATTTACAAATAGAACAGCTAAAACGGAAGCCTCGCGAGTCAGCAAGTCAGATCCTCAGCAAATTCATTCGACAATTAGATCTGCAGCAACGATCCTGAGCGAGATCTCAGGAAACTCTTTACTTTCTATAGGAAAATCTTTAGATCTCAAGCCGAATACAGTGCATTATATAGTCAAATATGCAAAGAAGAAAGCTGAAGATAACAATCGGAAGCTTCTTGATCAATGCAATTTCAAAGACGTCTCGCGATCAGATAGATCTTGCATTCGGGAGACAGCGTTGTCTCTGTCTCAGCGTCTAATTCACTCAGATAACAGAGTCTCGAGGTCATAGTCATAGATCAAAGTCACGCTCTTCTCATCGATCGTATCGCTTCGACGTTGCTCAAGATGAACGATATCGTTGACTTCAGAGCGTCGATGAGAGGTAGAGAAGTTGCGGAGGCAGTCTATATACAGTAATGTCAGAAGAGATGAGAGAGGAAGGATAAAGAATTTTGATGAACCTACAGACAAACTGAAACCTCTGAGCCATGTGATCTGAATAGCTTCAAAATTAACGAAGGCAGCGACAGCGATAATAGTAATTCTGATGGGGATGAGGCGGTGGGTAGGCCCAAATTTGTATGTGGAAGGTGCAGAGTTCCCGCTTATGCTCACACTAAAAACTAACTCGAAAGTATTCAGCCGTTGAATGGTTTTGGTAATTACTTGGACACCCGAACTATATAGTACTCACATGCAGAAGGCCCAGTTGTTCGGGCTATGAATTCCCTATGGATACTAAGGTATAGTTGGCACATGAGGCTTGAAACAACCAAAAGACAAAATCGGACTCTGCGAGCCAGTGAGTATGCACTTGTTACTCGTTAAGCGGGGACGAACTTGTGATGTTGGAACAGCCTAAGTACGCACTTACCTTATAACGTGGCCCCCAAGAGCCGTGGCGGCTCTAAGCTATCGCTCGCGCTGCCGATTCAGGTTAAAGTCCTCACCAGCTGTTCTTATACTGACCTCGGTCCTACCATTCCAACGCACTGAGAACATATCAACACCTCCTCAACAGTCGTGCAATGCCAATCAAAACAACAAAAGACTATGAGCACTGGGCAGAGTCCATACGTCCAAGGTGCGATGAGCTGTCGCAACATACATGCCCCTGACCCCTTGAATCCAATCAGAAAACTACCATGATTCTACCGTACCCTCATATTGCCACGTCATCGTCGGGATTGACGCGCCATGGCCCATGAGTTTCGGCTACTACCAGACAGAGTGCGACGTTCTCGCGGCTGGAACCCTACAAGTCACCGAAAACCTTCTGGTGCAGTTGGTCCATGCTTCTGACGGTATGAAGGCAACGCGCAACGAGCGATTCGTCCAAGCAAAACAACACATCTCTGACCAACCCACCCTATGAATGTTCGGATGATAGGCCGAGTGGCTTATCTTGTCGCTGACGATGTCCCCCAATGTACCTACACTTTGACCCCAGATGTCTATCGAGGGTTGTCGCAAAATGTTTGCCGACCCAACCGCTACTCTGAACCAACAAACACAGAAAGGTTGATTAAGAACCAGCAAGCATGAGTGAGGGAAATCGAGGCGCAGCTCCGGAAACGAGAGTGCACAGGTTCAGAGAAGGAATGCGTTTCTCCTTGAGGAACACCTTACAGCAGATAGGTACCAGGTACACGTACGTACGGGGTACAAGCAAAGGTCCAACGAAAAGTACTTGGTACATACACTCTCACACGCTCTCACCCACTATCACTGGAAGATCACCAATGTGGGGACTGCGGCAGCCGTGCTGCCGTGATAGCGGTTGAGCGGGGGACGATCTGCATAGCTAACCGATTGCGGAAGTCTTCTGGAAGGATGGAATTTGAGGCTTTCGAGTACGGACAATACGTCATTTGCTCGCCCGCACCCCGCACCCCTCATCCCCATCTACTGTGGCGTGTGTGTGTGGTAACCGAATAATCCACATCCACCATCTGTACATGGATTGCATGTTCCAAATCCCACATCCCAGCATAAGGTACGACTGTTACACATCTGCTGACGCCTTCAAACACTAACCCTATACTTAATATCCGCTACAACGCTGATAGGAGCGTTTGTGTGCTGCTCTTTACTTTTGCTCATCAGCTTTTGATATAAATTGATAGACCATTCCGTTGCTTTACCGTTTTGTTTTCTCTCCACTGTTATACAGCTCGTTCTGTGGACCTAGAACGAAACCTTCAAGGAATCTCTCTGTTCTGTTCACTCTTCGTTATCCTTCAATAAGTTTCGAACAACTGCTTTCCCCCCCCCCCCCCCCAATTGGCATATCTGAATACCGCAGATATGGATCGTATTTCTTCGTGGAATGCAGCTCGCAGGTACGAGAAACGAGCACTCCTGATAGCAATCAATGCCGTCGCTGGCCTGTCCATCTTCTTCTTCGGATATGACCAGGGTGTGATGGGAGGTGTCAACACCAACCGAAACTACGCTCAGACAATGGGCTTTGGCCACTATGATACTAAGCAAGACCTGGTCGCGGTCGATAAGCCGCTCCTTCAAGGAGGCATTGTCAGTTTGTCCATCTCCAAACCAACACCATAATCTTAACCGTAATAGATCGCGGTCTATTATCTTCCTGGCACCCTGTTCGGAGCGTTCCTCGGAGGATGGTTCGGTGACAGATATGGACGTATCAAGACTATTGCTTTTGCTACGGTGTGGGCCATTGTCGGTGCAACTCTTCAATGCTCGGCCCAGAACGCGAATTGGATGTTCTGCGGTTCGTTCTTTTCTCCATACCACCGTTAACGTAAGCTTTTCACTAATTGCTCTAGCTCGTACTTTGAATGGTATTGGGACCGGTATCCTAAATGCCATTACCCCCGTCTGGGCAACCGAAACCGCCGAACACACTTCGCGAGGCCAATTCGTTGCTATTGAATTCACTTTGAATATCTTTGGTGTCGTTGTCGCTTATTGGATCGAATAGTAGGTGTCCCTTATCCTCCTATTTCAGTGCAGCCGTGGTGCACGGAAGCTTGAACTCTCACGCTTCAATTTGTTAGCATAGCGGCGGCTCACAAATATGCAGTGGAACCTCGTTCTATTTCGATCCATTATCTTCATTCATTTGGCGGTTCCCCATCGCGTTTCAAATCGCTCCACTTCTAGTGCTTGTCGCCGTGGTATGGCTCATGCCTGAATCGCCTCGCTGGCTCATCAAAGTGGGCCGCGAAGAGGAAGGGCGCTATATCCTTGGACGTCTTCGTGGAGAAACTGGTGATGACCTTGGCAAAGCGGAAGCCGAATACCAGGACATTCGCAACGTGGTGGAACTCGAGCGTAAGACGTCCAAACAGCAGAGTTATTTTGCCATGTTTACCGGCGTGGGGTCCGGGAAGCTTCATACTGCTCGTCGTGTTCACTTGGTCGTGTGGCTTCAGATCCTGCAAGAGTGGATCGGCATTGCTGGAATTACTCTTTATGGTCCTACTATCTTCACTATCGCTGGGATTTCGGCCAAGGACCGTTTGTGGGTCTCTGGTCTAAATGATATCACATACATGGTATATTACTCCACCCTCGACACGTGTTGTGGGTTACACTAACACGCGTAGTTCGCCACCCTCATCTGCGTTTTTACACTCGATCGTATCGGCCGACGCTGGACCCTGTACTGGGGCTCTGTTGGTCAGGGTATCTGTATGTTTGCCGCCGGTGGTCTGGCTCGCGCCACATCAAACGCACCCGAAGGACACAAAGGCGGTGTGGGTGGTGCAGCCACCTTCTTCGTATTCCTCTTCACGGCTATTTTCGGTGCCACATGGCTCACAGTGCCCTGGCTCTACCCGGCCGAGATTTTCCCACTGCAGGTTCGTGCCAAGGGCAACGCATGGGGTGTGGTAGGATGGTCGGTTGGCAACGGCTGGACGGTAAGAAAAAAAGTCAACCCATACCACCATGCTCGTCGCACTCACACTCATCTCCAGGTCCTCCTCCTCCCAACCATGTTCAAAGCCTTGGGCGAAAAATCCCTCTACGTCTTCGGCGCCGTCAACGCCCTCACCATCCTCATCGTCTGGGCCCTCTACCCAGAAACCAACCAGCGCACCCTCGAGGAAATGGACCTCGTCTTCGCCTCCGACTCCCCCTGGAACTGGGAGGCCGAGAAGAACTTCAAGATCCTCAAGGAGCAGAACCCGGACCTCGTGCAGGCTGCGCAGAGGGGGCATAGCGTCGCGGATCCCGAGACGGGGTTGCCGCGGAGGGCGAGTTTGGTGCCAAGGAGTTTTAGCTTGGATGCGAAGGCGTATGGCCAGGAGGGGTCGGATGAGATGGTGGGGGAGAAGCATGGGTGAAACATGGGTACGAGGGCTGGAGATTGAGGAGCTATAATAGACTTGGACTGTAACTCGGACCTACGGCGTTTGTTATCCGTCTTCTGCACATGCCATTCACGGGCCTGTTTCACCGCTGTTTGGCAACTTCCACTCACTCACTCATCTCTTTCTTTTTTTACAAGGTCGTACGTACTTGGAGGATGGCACTCCGCCAGGGATTCCCCCAAATTTCGATCCCAGAGGATCAAAAGATCTAGAAGGCATGGTTCTTAGAGGATTCTTAGAGGATAAAACGCCCCCAACTGCTCGCTCCTTGGATAAAATTCCCATCTCAAAGTATTCAGATCGCTCACGGCTGCGCATGAGTTCTGATCGCTTTCGCATGAGAAGAGCAGTGATTGAAAGTCTTATTACATGGCATGTCTTGAGACCTTGATTAAGCCGCTATGCTAGAGCGAACTTGTTGAAATGACAGGATTGGGGAGCTTTCGGCTGCAGAGATCAACTCGTACAGGCCTTCATGTCCATTCCACCAATAGCTCGTCCTGTTTCCCCCCCTTCAACTTTTCCTTGCCTTTCAATTTCCAGTCTCTAGCTCCTCCGTCTTCCCCTTCCCCATTACGGGCAAGCAACCGGCGAAATGCCAATAGCCAAGTTCGCACCCTGCGCTCTCGTTAACTCGTCGCCCTCCCATTTCACACGATACTGATTAGTGAAAAACTTACCCCTCCAGTCCCAGTAAGCGCCGAATGAGCACTCTGATCAATATCCAGATGATTCACGCCCCCCGCCCCGCACCTCTGCTCCGGACTGACGTCCGTCTTGCAGAAATTCCACGCGTTCGTGCTCGGGCAGCTGTCAATAATCTGCACGATGATACTCTGGCCCGTGCCTCCCGCCTCCGCGCCTTCCATGCCGCCCGCGTTGGTCACTTGGTAGCAAGTGCCACAGTTGCCGGTGGGGCAGCGAGGAGGGGCGTAGGTGTCGATGGGGGTTTGGCCGTTGCATTGCGTCGTGTCGACGGAGCCGCCGCAGGGGCCGCCTGATATGTCGGGAGAGAGGTCGCCGGCCGCGGCGCCGTAGGTTCCAGGGGTACCTGGAAAAGGGTGTATCAGATGCTTGTAGTTCAAAAATAAGCGGTTGACGTACCGGACATGGGGCCGCAGACTGTGTTGCCTTGACCGCCGAAGTTGACAAAGGTCGCTACACCGGTGAAGGTAGCACCTTGGCGCCGGTCCAAGATGTTTCTCTGGCCGGGTGCAAAGGCGGCAACAAGATCGACGGCAGCGAGAAGGAGGACTATCGGGAGCATCTTGCACAAAAACGGAGGGTGCTGGTGAAAGACTTGCGTATGTATAAAACTAGGGAAGCAATGAACTGAGCTCTTAATGAAAAGTAAGAAATCACAACTCCGAGACTAACACAAAATGATGTTCCCGAGGAAAGCTGGCGAGCATAGTGATAGAAGTTAGGGATCCATTCCACATTTATACACGTCCAGAGCGCACTCCGCAGTACGGATAATCAGCAAAACGGGCGTCGATAGCTCTAAACGGCTAATGAGGGTCCAGAGCGTACTTCGACATCTGCTATGGATATCGGGCCAAACGGTGATGCGAGGCGCTCGCACCCAGCAAGCAAGAACCCGGTCATCGCTGGGGTCGCCAAGATCTTGGACTCTGCCATCATGAGCTGTCGACATATGAGACTGTCAAATGTTTCGAAAACGTGTACTCAAGGTGCTTAGCCATGTCTACACACGCTGTTGCTACAGCACCTTCCGAGTTTCCGAGATGCCTAATGCCAGATAAAACTTTCTTAGATCCTTTTAAGGCGTTGATCGGTTGTTAGGGAAATTTCAGAGGGTTTCTTTGGCTCGTTTAGGCAGGTTTGAAGTGTCTGTAAGCGCTCCATTGCACTTTGTTGCCGACGCGCTTAACCATCAAACAGGATCTGGAAACACTCCATGAAACACACTTTATCCTGCGCTTTAGAGTATTTGTGTTTCACGGGGGTGAAGCTTCGGAGGCTCTTCATCGGAACTCGAGCAATACTTGAGTTGCCAAACAGTTTATCCTTACTGCTAATTTTATCACGCAGCATGGCCACGGCTGCTGTCCTCACCACACAGAGAACGTCACTAACCTTGCATATTTCATTATATAGAGCCCAAAACCATTCTTGACAATGGAGACAACCAAGCTTGATCTGGCCAAAGCTTCTTTTTTGCCTTGTTTAGCAGCTTAAGCTGTGTCGATAACTTAGTCTGCATCACATTTGCGGAAACTCTTGTAGAAGCGCTTGAAATACTCCTTGACTTTGACAGCGAACTAAGTAGATGAATCAGGCTTGATCTGTGGCCGCAGGCTCCTAAGGTAATTACTCTACCTTGAACGCGGGTCGCAACTCTGTGGCCCCAGCTTGCGATCCTTCGCGGCCCTTTGACATAAGTCAACTGGACAACCTCCTGTTTATTTTAAACCAGGGGTCTTCTAAGAGACTCATAACGCTGTCAACGTAGTAATGGTAGTTTGTGTTGTGGTTGTTCATCAGTTTCGAGCAATGATTCTACAAGATGGTTTGCGAACAACGGCTCGATCGCCGGCCTCAATTTGTAACGACCGGAAAGTTATACAAACGGTCGGTTAAGAACCGAAGTAAGCTCTGCAGGTAGAAGATGATTGTGACAATCTGCTATTAATTGTTAAAAAAATCGAAGGCTTTAGATCGGTATTTGCTAGCTAGCTGTTTATATAGCCTGACCGTGGTCGCCCTGAGGCTCGTGATAGCCATCGCAAATGAAGCGGACGGCGTAGGGTGTCTCCGAATACCTTAAGTACTCGTATACCATAACTCTTAGCTCAGTTGGAAGACGAAAGAAAGGCATGGGCTGCTCAGCCTCGAATTTAGCTTCGAGTGTCAACACAGCTGCATTTGCTGTCTCGAGTATAATTGGGTCCTGTAGGCACTATTCCGCCTGTCGAGCTCTATCATGAAGGTCCGGATCGATCCCGTAGTTCCAGAAATTAAAGCCTTAAGGCCTAAGCTTCAGGCTGTATATTTGTCCATGTTCGAGGAGACTGAGGTCCTCTCGATTGAATTCATAGTGGCGAGTATATCGCGTCCCGTGTTCAAATTGGATAAAGCTCTGAGCATACCGGTGTGGAAAATGCTTACCTGCGATAGGATCAGGTTGAGCTTCTTGTCGTCTCATATCGACGCCTATGTCATGCTTGTTGGCGATTCTGATAAGGTCTTTGAAACCACTCTTTCTCCATCTGAATGACGAGTCTTTGAGCCACAGGTCAAGTTTACCATCAATCCCCGTACAGACCGTGACAGATCGCTTCTCCAGTGATATTACTGTCAAGCTTAAGCGAAATGGAGGGGATCCGGAGAGAGAGCAAACGGAGGACGATATTGATGCCGATACGGTAAACCGAGGTGTTGGCGTGCCCGCAACCGTAGAGAATTTTAGTAGGATGGGAGAGCAAGGAATCTGGACTCTCTGAAGAATCTGAGGAGCCTCTAGGTCATTTCATGGGTACTCCTCAAACTCACATAATGCTGGGGATTTCAATCGCGCAAATCGGAGAAAATACTGCTTTTTGGCTCGTAGATGGCCTCTGAAGAAGCTCAGCAACTGGGGATCGGCTTCATCAATTGCGTATTTCCGAATGATAGGGATGTGGCGACCATATAAAGTTTTCAAGGTCTGAACAGTACGAATCGGGCAGGTAGTCAATTCGTACTGTTCTTCCACTTTCATCTGCACTCTCCAGAAGCCCCTCGCCAAAAGTTCTGGCAAGGTCGACGACAGGATCGTCATCCTTACCAGCATCGGCGGGCAGCACGAATAATGGCGTATTGAATGCAACAGTCCGATCTCCGTTATTCTCCACGAGAAGTTTAAGTTTAGCAGAGAAGCCCTTTGGGAGATCGAGTATGAGCTCTTCTTTCGGTTGTCTCAAGCCCAAATCCATCAAGGTATCGCATGATCCTGCCATGCTGTGAGCTGGTTTTGTCGAAAGTGCTGACCCTGATGGGAAAGCAAGTAGTATATTAATATCTAAGTTAAGTGCACCTGCTCTACTCTACTCTATCTTATGGGCTCTGGAGATCCTCGGAGCAACACGCGAGCGTTGTGACTCTGTGAGGTACCCACTACCTTAAGCGTAAGGTACGGTACTACATTGTCGGTCCTCGCCTTAAGATTCTTCTCTCGTGAACTCGATACTCGAACATCAAATGTACAATCTATGATGGAAAACTCGTAAACAATAGAACTATATGAGGTCGCTCTAAACATGTAATCTGAAGCACCGATAGATGATTTGCCGCCATTCGCAGTATGAGTGTTAATGCACAGCCATGTCTTAAGCAGGTTATATCTACTTCATAGTGGGCGCCTCAAAAAAAAAGATCGCAACGTCGAAAAAGGCTTCTAGTTGTTGACGCTGGTGCTCAAGGCGGTTTAGCTCCAGGAACGGCGGAGATTGGACCATTTACTCACCCGCCCCCTAAATCTTCAACGTCCTTTGAACTTCAAACAATCATTTCTACCGAAAACCAGTGGTCGCTGAATCGGCCATCCACTCCTTTGTTACTTGACCGTCACGATATTTCTTTGATTCACTTCAGTCACTCTTTCCTGTTATAGACTGTATTGCACTGCTAGGCCGGTGTTTTCGTGGCCGACAATCCTTCAGCCGCACCTCATTCGCCAGTCCCAGGATCAAAAATGTATTGAGAGCAGCAAAAAGTTCTCGAATACGTTTGATTTGATTAGGCTTCCCCTTATCGCACATCTGTTGGCTTTGAAAGCCAACGTCTTCAGACAATGGGTAGCCGATTCTATCAGAATCACCAGGCTTTTCACCTCAAGACTCGAGCCCCGGAGCCAGTCCCTATTGAGCAATTGATCGAGACACCAGCCTCCGGGCCACCAACCGTTATCAGAAGAGCTTCACCCAGTACCACTAGTGCTGATGTTTGCACCCCCAATGACTCGAATTCGAATTGTCAAAAACCCTCGGTAGCGAACAACATCTCTATTCCGGTTTCCCTTGGTGTTGTGTATGCTCTTGAGACAGAGACATAGTCGAATATAGCCAAGCTAACGTGTTGCTTAGTATCCCTCTTGTGGGGGCAATAATCCTCTTTATTTACCTTCACCGACGGCATGTCAAGAGACTTCGCCGCGAAGATGCTAACGATCCACATGCATCTTTGGATTTTGGGATGGACCCAGCCAGTGCAACTGCAGCAAATAAAAAGATGGGCAAGAAAGGGATCAAAGGGGCACCAGAGATGACGGTGACCGATATTGGCATGGAGAAATCGCTGCGTCGAGGCCGTGGACTGTCAATGGATTTGGACGTGGGTAGCCCATACCTGCTACCCCCTGGTTTGCATGGCTCTCGCGAGTCTTTGCACTCTATGTCCCGCACCGTTCCCAGTGGAGACGACAGATACCGGCCCGCCACGACTTTGACTTCCAACGATTCCAGCTCATTGCACTCTTATCCCACTCAAAGGAACGGAGATGACTCATCCAGTTATGCTGGATCTGCCTCCACTGGTCGAGGGTACGGGCACGATGGGATGAATCAAAATCTCTTGCGGAACGCTCAGAGAATGTCAAGGTCTATGCCGCCAACGCAACGGTCTCCGGCTCCTGTTAGCAATAACGTTCCCCAAGTACGGGTTCCAGACGCGTCAATGCAACTGCCTCGCAAGGCTTCGCCTCTAACAGCGGAGAACGGTGGTCTTGCACCAGCTCGTCCAGAAGATGCTCGAGACTCGTATCAAGGGAAGGATGGAGCGGCCTTCCGCCAGAGCAATAACTATCTGGGGTCTTTCATCCACAGCCGAGAAGCTTCCGTAGACCACATTGATAAGGCCTCTAGCCAGGGCCAGCGAGGACTGCCTACTAGCCCTCCACCTGCATTACTCCAGGCGGGAAACGGGAATTCACCTCCGCCTACGATCAATCCCGCCGACCCCACCCCAAGGCCTCCAAGAAAACAATCTTTGAAAGCCTCCGCCCAACCAGCTTACCAACAAAACTTTATGGATGACGAAAGCAATTATGGTGGAGGTTTCAAAATCACGCCTCCGTCGCCTCCGCAGGCCCCGAGAGATCGGCAATCTGAGACACATTACCAGGAGCATATCCCCAAAGACCATGGTCTTGGTATAGAGTCATCTGGCCTAGGTTTCGACGTTCGACGATTGTCTATGGGATTCCGACCTCTTCCGCCGGATGATCCTACCGACAATCCGGAACAACGTGCCAACCGGATCAGATCATTCTACAAAGAATACTTCGATGAATCAAAAGCGGGTCCTGCCCCAGTGGTTAGTGAATATGCCGAGGACTACGACCAGGAGTACCTTGGTGATGGAGCCATCTTCGACCCTGCGTCGGGTCAGTATGTTGTCGGCCAGCCTCAGTATGCCGAGCCGTACACTAGACGTGCAATGACGCCACCTCCCCGTGCACCTCCGCGTTTTCAAGGTGCCTCGCGTCACCAGGCCACATTCTCCGGTGGCCTCGGGATGCCTCCCGGACCTCGTGCTTTCTCGTCTGCCTCTCATCACTTCGGTCCCTCTGGTCGTGGTCCCCCAAAGAAAGCCTTACCACCACCAGCGGCGCTCAATATCCTGCCTTCTCCTCACTTGTTGAAGGATGACTCCATGTTGCCGATTGACTTCGCGCCACCAACCAATTACAAGGAACGACAGGCTGGTCGGCCGGAGAGCCCAAGAGGAGGATCTAGACCATATTCGCCAATGCTTCCTGCTCATACACCGCTTGCCTCTTCATTTGATGACCTCTCTGTCATGCCAAGCCCGTAAGTGATAGATCCCCTCACCGTACTGCTAGAGCCAGAGATCATTGACCAACACGGCACTCTAGACATTCCTTGCGAAAATCAGGCACCTTTACTGCTCTTGATTTCGCCCCGCCTCCTCGATTCAAGACCAGCGAGACGGCTTCCGATGCTGGAAGTATCCGCAGCAACCGGAGTGCCATGTCCGCCCAGCAACTGCATAGCATCCGCGCTGGAGCATACCGTGTCAGCCGTATACCCAAAGAAGTAGTCGGGACCAGGAACGACCTCCAGGGTAGCCTCAAACCGAAATGGGATATGCGTTCCGATTAATTTCAACCAAGGGACAATTAGACCACTTCCCTTGGCAATTGCAAAGCACGCCCGTGGGAACTATCGTCTGAGCGTCCTTCTTTCTTCATCTGCCCTGGTTGCAGGCCGACCGTCGTTGGGCCCCAAGATATTACAGCACACCATCAACGAAGAAATGTACATGGGTTTCGTACACGTACCAATGTCTTGTTCCTTAAAGGCTAAATCTAATTGGCATAGCGGGCTCTTAAGCTTTTGAGCTCTGTGCCATGTAGAGTATGAGAATGAGCTTATTCGCTTCTATGTACGATAATAGACTATTTTGGGGGCAGATCAATGCAATTAGCTGCTCTATGATCTCTGGATATCAATGGCTTTGTTCCCCAATGTGTATGACCTCCTACTCCCTGGCTTACGATAGTAAACCTCCAGTAGGTGTAAATATTATACCCTTGTTACATAGGGCAAGGGTGAGGGGCCCGCCTTCCACCGCCCACGGAGTTCTGCCAACAGCGCCTTCAAACCCCCCAGAGTTAGGCGTCCTCTTTACCCTACCAGAGATACAACTTCCACCATGGTTTACTACTTCACTTCAAACTTGGTTTCCCCCCCAGCCGTGATATACGTTGGCAAAGACAAGTTCGAAAGTCTGCAAACTAAATGTCAGTCTGGCATACCCTGGCTAACGGCCCGCCAGATGAGGAACTGATCAAGTACGGCTGGGAAGAGGATGTATGGTATCAGAGGCTGAAGCCAAATATCGCTTTTTCTCGAGCTTATACATCGCTGTAGGGTAAGTTGTCGCCGCTCTGTTCACCCTGAATCTGGCATGGAAGCCAACATCGACTTCTCCGTTCCAGTTCCATGCGGACAACCTTTCCAGCGCACATGTCTATCTGCGCCTTACGCCCGAACAGAAATGGAACGAGCTTCCTACAGATTTGGTTGAAGACTGCGCGCACCTCACCAAGGCGAATTCGATTGAAGGTAAGCTGCCCTCAGACTCTGTACAAAGTCCTAATCCTTCGGTTTTGATCTATAGCTAAACTAGTCTACTGTCGGACTATTGTCATGTTTACCCGCTGACTCTTGCAATGATAGGGAACAAAAAGGATAATGTAACGATAATTTACACTCCCTGGTCCAACCTCCTAAAATCCTCAGCCATGGCAACCGGCCAAGTCAGCTTCCACGACCCCAAAAAAGTACCTTCCACCCTACCATCCATCAATCAAAAATCGAACACCCCAAAATAACCCCCTCTCTTCCCACACAGACCAAATCCATCCTCATTCCCACCCGCTCGAACCCAATCATCAACCGCCTGCAAAAGACTCGCACAATCGCAGACACCGACACCTTGGCTCCAGCCAAAGAAGCGCACCTTTCCGAACTTAGGAAGAAGGAGCATGCGGCGAGGAAAGACAAGCAGAAGGAAGAGGAGAGGGTAAAGAGGGAGAGGAGGGACGAGAAGTGGAAGAGAGAGCATGCTTATGAGGCCTTGCATGGGGAGGGAGGGGAAGGGGGAAAGAGTAATGCTGAGGGGTGGGATGAGGATGATTTTATGTGAGTGGATGCGGGCGGAAGGGGACTTTCTGCTGGGAGGTGATAGAGGTGGGGCTGAAGTGCTCATGATACCTTTTCTCGTTCCCAACGGCCGAACGAATGTTTCAATATCAGCAAATTTCTATCGGCTCGGCGAAACTTGTCATGAATCCGCAGTCCTCTCTTTTGCAACGACTCCCCAAGACTTCCCTCTCCAACTATCTTCAACCGCCTCTTTTGCTTGCACAAGTCGATCTAATTACCAGGAATCGAATCCTCGAATCCTCCTACTGGCCAGCTAGAATTATAGATTCACTAATCCGTGAAGATAAATACCTTCTGTGAATATCTTCCATGCCCTCTTTTAGTCACACGAAAGAAACACTTGCACTATTTGTTCCTCCACTCCGCTACATTTCCAACCACCGAATCGCAACCGTACACCCACGAACATGCACGAGCTATTCTTCCACTCCCGCTCCTCTTCCAAAGTATACGAAGTCGCACTCTCCCACCCCTGAACCCCCACCCTATTCCCTCCTCAACAATTCCTTCGCTTCCGGGCTGCAAGATCGCTCGCTCCCCTTTCACTTTCTTTCATCTGTATAATCGATCTTCTCTCTGAACGCCTAGCCATTCGAAGCCTTCGCTCCACGCCACACAGGAAACAGCCGCACAACAAAATCCTCGCCCCCCTTTTCAACCCCACCCTAACCACATTGCCCCTTTCCAATCCCAAACCAGCTCCAAACATCTCCTCTCCTCTTCCAAAATCACAACCTCCTCTCCCAAACCCCCATTACAAACAAAGCCCCCATCCTCTCTTCCTAATCCCCTCCTCGAATTTTCTGCAGCGAGCACCGCTCCCCTCTGCCACAGTGGTTGCAAGACAAAAGACCAGCGAGCTAGATACAACACCACTAATGCATAACGGGGATTGACGCGTACATATGTCTATCATTGACGACGTTGGGTTACTATTTCCGTGGACAATGGCCGCATTGCATCACCTTGTGGGGGGGGGGGGGGGGGAGTGGTATAAAAAAACGGAATGTGTGTATGAAGTGTTTCACGCACATGCTGGCTGCCACCCTCTTCCCGCTGTCTTTGGTATTGTAGTTAAAAGCGGTTGGATGATGCAGAGAAAGAGAGATGGAGAAGCTGGAACAGATGAGAAGGTGGAAAGATTGAGTGAGATGAGACGAGGAAAGCAGAGTGTGAAAGCTAAGGTTTTGGGGGGGGATGAAGAGAGAGGGGGGGGTACTGTGTATGGTACTCGATACTGATAGTTGGAAATTTGGAGGGCAGTGGGGACGAAGAGTGAGAGAGTAATTTGCACATAAAGCTCGTATACCTCACCTCCTCCTGCAGATTTCCTAGATACCTTACAGAAGTTTTCCTAACGCATGGCATCGGCCTCATTTCTCAAACCCGGGGGGGAAAAAGCCTATACGAGTAGGCGATATTTTACTTCATTCTCTCATCGCCTTTTCAGCGATGACCCGGTTTCACTGGCTCGGTGAGGTAGGAGGCACGGTGTGCTTATGTTTCGTCGTTGTACTTCGTCCCGTATGCTTTTGGGGGAGAGGGGGGGGGGGGAGGGGGGGGGGGGTTGATTGAGTTTAGATGGGATGGGCCTAGATACTCTATATGGAGGAAGTGGTAGGAGCAGAAATTGGGGGAAAGGAAGGGGGGTTAAGATTTCACAAACTGCGCGGTTTCACCTGGAAGACCCAATAACAATCCTCCAAACGAAGAACTTTGAAACAGGTAGATCCCGAACACAAACAAAAGCGTCCCCTTTGACCTGCCTACCCTACCGTCCCCGCCGACGTGGATGTAATTAGCCCTCGAACGCCAGACCCAAATCTATATACACCAATGAGAAGCAGATGGAAAGTATTAACAAATTCAGAAGATACGGTCAGGCCGCACCCGTTGGGATATTCGGGAGCTGATTAATATGTTTTTTGATAAATTCGAATGATGAGAAAAATATGGTATTGATCACGCAGGAGCGTGCCATGGAAACGCCGAGACCTGGCGAGGAGAATGTGTGTTAGTGGCTTTGGTATGAGAGGAGACGGGGTGGGCCACCGAGGCGGTGGGAGAGGGGGCGTACCTCTATACATCCCCTTATTGAAAAATTGAATCCGGGGCATCTTTACCGGTTGCCCCTTTGCTTTGGTCAAACAGTTACGCTGATAGTGTGTTTTCGCCGAGTCGATCGGATAAATCTACCCAAGTATAAGCCATGTTCTTGTATATATGTTTCTCTGGACCTGGAACTTACGCAAGCCCACGAAACTAAACCGCAAAGCCCGCCCGCCATAGCCACAGAAGAAGGAGAAGTGGGCGAAGAGCTGCCCTGAAATTTGACGAGCAGCTGTTTGACGCTTTCATAAGTTGTGAAATATATGGCCGTGCCAATCGTGTCCCTTACTAGAAAAGCGGCGGTATCAGTATATAGCTTCCATAACAGGAGTGGATCTGATACTCACGTAAATGCAAACTAAAACCTGAGTACAGACCACCGACGCCCCGATTCGAAACAATGCTCATTGCCGTCCTAAATGTGCCCTTTCTCTGATAGCTTCCCCGGAGTGGGTCATCCATGCTGGAAGTACTTTTAGCCATCAGAACTGAAATTTGTGCTGAAAGTTTCGTCAATTCAAAAGGGCCTGTACAACGATTAGCAATTTTGGCTTCGGAATATGATGTAGCGATGCCTACATGCTACGGCCGTTATGATAGCCCCAGCAGTAGCACCTGCAGCACCAAAACATGCGACAGTCCCAAGCGTCGGAATGCTACCCGGTCTATTGACAACCACAAGAGGCTCATCTCTCCCGGTTGCTGACCCTATCGCAGCAGAGTACTTGTACTTGGCCTTCTGGTAAATCGAGAACGACACGGTCCGGACGAATGTAACACTTGCAAGAGGGGCCAAGGCGCCTATGATGGAGAAATAGTTGTCAGCCTTGCGTAGTGGAAAAGAAGTCCATCCAGGAACCTAATAACGATGAAAGTGACCAATGTCATAGCGCTTCTTTCCTTGCCGCTTCTTCGCTTCCCACTCCTTCACCTTCCTATGGGGTAGACAAGCCAATTGAAGATCTGTGGCCCTCCTCTTTCCGGAACCTCCACGGAGAACTGAAAGAAAATGCTACCCACCTCGCCAGAAACCCTTGAATCCTTCGGCTTTGTACGTGTGCTGGACGCAGGCTGTAAAGTGCTGGAAGCGATAGCTATAGTTGGTCAGTCTAAGCTCATACATTCTTTGGTACGAGAGAGAAGTTCACATACGCTTGCATACGAGTCTTGACGGAGTCCAAGGGGTACTATATTGAACATCGGTGATTAGCATTGTGATTCTCGTCTTCCGGAATCTAGCGCTACCCACAGCAACGAACGTTGAGAGCACACTGCTTCCACTTGCTGCTATCTCCGTCCGATAATTCTTGGCCCAGTGCTTTCTTTGCTGTATGGTTGGGACTGTTGGCACGACCGTTGACTTGTCTGGATCCTTCGCAGGTCCATCTCCGCCGTTATGCCGTCGTTCAACGTTAGCCATGTTCATCGTGGTTGGTGCGGAGCCAAATTAATGCTCTGGAAGAGGCGGATCCTCAACGCAGTCGCGATAGAGCTGGTTTCCAGTGGTAGTCCATGAAGGTCATCACAGGATACCGAACTATTGAGATATTCCGCACAGGTGCGAAATCTGCGGATTCTACAAGTCGGCGCGAGAGTACTTGGAACTTGCTGAAGAGGACGATGGAGGGGGTGGACAAGGATTGCTCTTTCGAGGGGGCTCGATAAGGTGGGGTGAAGGAGCGTTGGCACGAGAATCTGAGGATGGGGGTATATATTTGGCGGAGATTAAAAGCAGATGGTAGAATAGGTGTCTCGGGCGATATGCAGGTAATTATTGGGCAGCTTAACAAAGAAGCGATCACACCTCCATACCCATTAAAAAGGATGTAAGGTATGATAGATACCAGTCTTGCCTCGTCATGACTTTCTATGATCACGACTTTTAAGGCAAGGTATGTACCATACTACCATTATAACAAAGGTACCAATTGAAAGAAAACGGCGGGCTGGTGGTAGTGCCCGTTTTAGTTACGAGCAAGATTGTGCCGACGAGGTACCCAAGGCTTCTAGAGAGCGGACCAATCACCGATCATATAGCAAGTATCGACCCCATCTTAATTCTCCATTCTCCAGCCTCCATCCAGCATTGCTGTCTATGTACAAAGCCTGTGCGTGTTGTGGCTAATGTGGTACTTCAACGAAGCCTCTTGCCTCAACTTGGCCGATATCCTACAACTGCCGATCCGAAGGCCTCGACAATAAACGCAGGGCGTCTCCAAACGCCCTGCAATGCCTTGATACACACTCATATACATCTGTTACTTGGTCCGGATCGAAAGACCTCGCACCGATACTCGCGGTAAGTGAACGGCATGATGATCGATGATCTTATTAGGGACTGCCGAATGTTAATGCCTGCCCACTAATTCAACCAGGCCAGCTTACCATATATAAACATTTCAATCAATAACGACGACCTCCCGCTGTACGCTCTGGTCTCGAAATCCTGGATAGCGATCTTCATCCACTGGTAGAACTAGTCGGCCATTCCTACTTGTAGACTCTAACATTTGAGCAGGACGTGCACTTTGGTAATAGCTGTGGGAGGGTTGCTCTCGCCATTGTGGATCCTGGTTCCTAGAAGGTTGAAGTATCAGCTCTGACTAGAAAGGATACCGATATGTAGGCCTAGCTGGATCATTGGCTTATGCAAGTCGTACCGTTGAGGTTCCTGAGACCTCAGTAAAGATCGTACCACATGTCGTTCGTCTGAGCTTGCCAGTAATGGGTACTGCACTTCTGAATAATTATATTTGGGTAGGTGCTGACCAGTAGGTCTGATCGATAGATTGTAAGCCTCACGTTGGGGCTCCATATTCTGCAGACTTGGTCTGGTGTTGTTATAATGATCTGGCTGCCACTGCTCATAATGATCCATCCGAGGATTTGTAGAAATATGACGATTACCATCGCCATACTGCGGATCATCGTAACCTGCATTTCTTGTCCTGGAACTATTATTGTACTCTTCAATGGACTTCTCATTATGGCCAGGTCGAACCACGAGATCTCTAGGTTGAGGTTGTGTCACTGTTTCCGGTTCTTTGAACCTTGACGGTTTTGTCCTTACAATAGTAGCTCCTTCCATACCACGTGCATTGAAATCGTCATCATGATGTAAAGAGATATATGGGTCAACAGCCCCATACGATGTAGGAACATGCTTGTGAAGTGTGTGAGAAATTGGAAAAGAGTGATGTAACTCGGGCTGCGCACGAAGGGGCTTAGAGATGAGATCGGCCTGCTCCCCAGTAACTGCGCGTGATAGCTGGATTTGAAAATGCTCCCGGGACGCATACTTCGGTTTTTCAGCATCTACGAAATGTCCTTTCTGGCTTGTACCTTGATTCGAAATATGTGTAATTTGAGATGGACGTTGCCGGTCCGAGTCATGTATCGCTTCCATCCGATGAGAGAGCATCATTTCCTCTCTCAGGGGCCTTCGGCCAGTGCCATACCCAGGTTGAGCAGGCTGCCAGCTGGTCATGTGTTCTTTATGATTATTTCGTAAAGGAATGAGAACGGTCTTCTGCGATTCATAGGCAGCCTCCAGCAGCGGGGGTTCTCCTCTTGAATAGGATGTACATCCTTCGACTTTCCGCCTTTTGGTATCTAATTGATCCCAGTCGTTGGTTAAACGCAATGATTGAGGCGCAATTCCTGCCGCTCTTACCAGTGCATTTTGTGTCTGGAAAGAAAGCGAACTGTGCTCGATATGCCTTCCAGAGACACCAAGCTGGTCTCGCACTCTCGGCGAGTCATCTTCAATAGAGGGGAGAATTCCCTCCAAATGACGGCGTGATGAATGTGGAGAAGGAATAACATGGACACTGTCACCAAGGCCTCGCTCAAGAGGTTGAGCACCTACCAATCTTTGGTTCACTGTTGTATATGGCATCGTTGTTTGCTTGACCTTATTGACAGGGTATAGAATAGGTTGCTGATTGGCTTCACTACCATATGGGACATTCAGGGAATCACTCGTTTTCTGCCTTGTAGCATCAGGTAGCTGCTGTATCAAACAAGATACCTGCCGCTCCTCAGTAAAATAGACGTTGCGCTTCGGACAGCAATAAATTACTATAATAAGGGGGATGGCTCTCACTAACCTGTTTTGAGGTTTCGAGTAATTCGCCTGGTGGTTCTCGTCTGTAGTCAGTAATATATCCGATGCCTACAGGCTTGCCTTCCAAGGGTAATGCGGGATATGACAGCTGCTCTCGGGGTGGTGCCTTTCCCACGTATTCAGTGAGGCGTGGTTTAAGTGCCGAGCCCTTAGGCCATTGACAGCGAGGCTCATCGTGGTTCTGGAGCAAAACTTTCTGGTTAGACCTTGCGGGTTCAGGGGCAACATGGCGGTGCTCCAACGAATAAAGTGATTCTGGATCCTTCCGTCGACGATGCAACGCTTCTTCCCAAACGCGATGGCGATAGACTTCAATACGATCGACTCTTTGTTGACCATGCAGGATCTGCTGCTGATACGGAAGCTGTTCTCTACGTACGTGTCTGAACGTTTTACCAGTGTCCATGTCCGGGCTATAGGGCCGATTGGGGTCAGCATGAATGTCCATCATACCGTAATCTACAGGTCTAGTCTGCACCTCGTCCGCGATTGCGTGGTCGGTCACAACCTCAACGCTATCTTCACGACCGTATTGTATGCCACCTGCGGGATAATGGTTATTACTTTCGTCTTCTTCGTCATCGTCAGGAATGACAATGACCTCCCGCAGGATGCCTTCCATAGCATTAGGATCATCGTCATCATCCCGACGCCAAGTTAGTAGCTTATCTAATGTGGGCTGTTCGACTTGCGCCCGAGCAAGAACGTAATCTCCTTTCCTGAGCAGTTTATCATAATTCGTGTAAATATGCCTGATGTGTGCTACCACGGCTAGTTGCACACGGCGGACTAAAGGAAGCTTTGCGGCGGTACCTACACGTTCTTTGCCCTAGAAATAATCAGTATTTGCAGAAAACAGTATTAAGAAACCTTACCTTTTGGAAAGCTCTAGAGATGATTTGGTGCACATCCTTATCCGGGATTTTAGGAAATAGGTCTTTGATAGCTTCTCGAGCCTGCGTATCCAAAGTTGCTTGAGAAACATCTGATGAAGGAGAGTCATTACGTTGAATCTTCTTGGTATTGGTTGTAAGTGCGTTGTGTTTCGAGTGTGTATGAAACGGATTTGACTCGTTCAGTATAATATGACCAGACCGCGTCAACGATACACCAAGGCTCATACAGGCTCTTTCAACAACGAGGTTTGGAAAATGGTACCCTATGCGATGAACCTCTTGGGACAGTATACGTTGTTTTGAGTTTTTACTAGTCTAAACACAGGTCAACTCCGATGAACAGATATCCATACTAAAACTCACAGAAACCATAAATATCTTCAATCCCTCTTCCCTTGCAAGCGATTTACACCGGTTGGTGAGTTGCGGGTCTCCCGCCGGAATGAATGTATATCCCGGAGGAGGCTTTGCTTGAAAAGACAGCTGCGGTGAAACGCCTGGTTTAGTTCCATAGGACAGTGTTATTGATTCAAATCACATACAACAGTTACAAGTTTCCTTTTCTTCTCCCTGACCTGTTCCAAAACGACTTTATAAGGTTTCCCGTGCTGAAGCGCAGCTTTGTGTTTCACAGAAGCTGGAGGTCTAGCAGATGCAGCGCGAAGGCGATGATTTGTTAGTCGTGCCATTCTAACAGAAGATCTAGAAGCGCTTCTGCTCTTGATACCTGCGACTCGGAGAGACTGTCAAGGTTAGTCTTTCATAATCTGCGACATTAGTTCATGATTATTGAGAAGACGTCGTCAATTTTAGCTTTCATAGTAATAGCCAAGGCATCGCAGTATTCAGTCGCGCAAGGCTCATGCTTGCTATCATGTCTTTTTCAAAGGCCATGGCACAAAGTTGTTGACCTCACGGAGACTCAACCATGAAGAGAAGAGCGGGTACGCTAGGGAAGTGCCGGGGTTTGCAGCTTTTGAGATAATTGAGAACCATATTATCATTGCGACTGACTTTTTCGGACCATTAGGCTTTATGTCGCATGGCAGTCAAGAAATACTGCGATCATACCGCAATTTATATCGCCAAGGTCTTTATGCTGTACAATATTCCTCGCCTGCGCGTCATACTCTAAAGCGCTGTCTTCAAGTTGCTTTCCGCACTGGAATGGCTACGGATTTCAATGCTCGGAAGATTGAGAACACTATACAATTTATGAAGAGCGCAGGTAGAGATAATGGCTTGGAGCATCATATCTTGAAGAATTTGCTCCGAGTCCGTTGGTGGCAGGCGCAGACAAAGCTGTACAGAAAATAGTTTGTTCTTTGTTGCTTGTATTGATCGGTACCATACTTACGTATTCTCTTAGTCAAAATAGGTTCAGCAAGAAGGATGATGTTGCAGACACTCAAATTCGCAAGAATGTCTTCTATCATTACAACGTCACCCTCAGAATCTTCAACGAGACCATGGACCTCTGCCTCCCTGGACCAGACGTGAATGGCATCGAAGTGCATGATCCACGGCTTTTTGATGGGCTTTGATCCCTGAGCCTGTCAGGCCCCTTTGTACTCGTACTTAGATCTCTCCAACTCCTCGAAGTCCACCGAGTGCTCCAAGTGTCTCACGACTAAGATAATTGAGAACACGACTAGCTGTCCATTAGGCTCAACCCGCATTCCAAAGGCACTTCAGCACTCACGAGCGGGCAATATACACAGCACCCAGAAGTTCCCATGCACACCTGGCTTGCTTTTGAAAGTGGTGGCGTTAATAGTGATCAGCAAGCTCAGCCCGCCGTTCATATAGCTTAGGTATCGGTGGATTGGACCGGGTTCTGGCTCCACGTGAGTCATCTTCGAAGCGTTCTGTCTACGGCCGGCAGGCTCAGGCTTTGGATTTGGGAGAAATATCAATATATAGGCCGTGGTCAAGAGCGATGTCATACTAAGCAGGCTGATGAGTTTTGCTCGCCATAGTGGGGACGTCATCAGGGCGGGCATATATGTCACAGCTGAGATGAGGGGAATCGCAAGGAAGATCCGCTGGAGACGCTCAGCTAGGTCCTAGATATCTTGACATAGATCGAACCATAGCACCTTGTATTGCTCATTGCGCTCTTCCACTTCAGCTTTAAGCTTCTTAATGAGCTTCTCCTGTTCTTTGAAAGGTAGAAATTGTCAGTTGGGTCCACGTTGCCATGCGTAACTGTTATTCACCTTCTTCGTCGAGATCTGCCGGTATCTCATCGTCATCACTGTATTCTGAGGGATATCTGAACGTCTTTCGTAATTGTGCAGTGGCCATACGGGGTAGTTGTTGCAAAGCGGATGCTGCCCCTCGTCACCATAAAAATACGGAGTGATCTGCAAACCCGCATCTCCCTCGCACCTCAAACATGAACTCCATCCAACACCAACCATGTTAAATCCTCTGCGTACCCCACTGTTCTCACGCTGCCTACTCCGACGACCCCTCCCTCCTCCCTCTCCCTCCTTCACGCAATTATCCCATGGGCGACCTCTCCCTCCACAGCGGCGGTCACTCATCGCCGCCCCTACTCGCAACTCAGGCCCCCTCATGACCCGCCGCCCTGATCGCGAACTTCCAGCTATCCCCTCATCATACCGCCTCTGGTTCCGGACGCTACCAATCTTCATCGCCATCATTGTCGCCTCCTCACTCGCAATTTTCAACTACCAAAAAGCCTCTTCCAGCATCGTTAACGCTACTTTATATGCACTGAGAACAAGTGAAGCTGGGAAGAGGGAATTGGGCGGGAACATATATTTTCGAGACAAGTTTCCCTGGATTTGGGGGGAGATGAATCAGTTGCATGGGAGGGTGGATGTGCGGTTTGCGGTCAAGGGGACAGGGGGAAGCGGGGTGATGAGATTTAGGAGTGTAAGGAGGACGAGGATGGGATATGTGAGTTTCAGTTATTGGGTACTTTGGGGGAGTTGTGTGCTGACGGTGTGTATACAGTTCAAGACGCAGGAGTGGAGCTTGGAGCTAGAGGATGGGAGGAAGATAGATTTGCTAGAGGAGAACAGGGCGGATCCTTTTGAGAACACGACACTGCGGGGTGAAGCAAAGGATTTGCAATAACAGTTGATTCATTTACTCTGGAGGAGAATGGTAAGGTCATCGTAGGGGATTTGGGGCACTAGGATCTGGGACACAGTGTACTTTCCTGGGTGGGACTTGCATGTCTCCTTAGCCGTGCAGTGTACGATGGGCTATCAATACCGCAATGTGGCTGCTGAAGGTTAAGGAGAAAGCACGCAGGTAACGGTGCTCATGACGCTGTCTATGATCTCTTTACACGATCGTTGTGGCAGCTTCCTAGGTACTCATATGCTGGAAGCAGTAGTTCTCCTGGAGATGTGCTGTACAGATCGAGGCGTTCTTTACATTTTCTGACTCATCCACACAAATTGATGGCGCTCGAAAGTGCTCCCGCTCACGGATACAGCGATGAAGGATTTCGTAAAAGTAAGTTATCGATATTATAGCAGATATAACCCAGATAATGTCCGTCACGTACGTTGAGACTCGGGAGAGAAATTGATAGATGGAGTGGCCTATCGCGGTTCAGTGATACAGATGGAAGATGATTGAGAACAATGAATTGCTCCTGAAACCAATCCGATCACGCTCGCAAAACCAGCTCGTAAACCAATTGTCTGACAGTGTGAAGAGAAAAGAATGGCAGTCAAAATTTATCTTTATCAGTAAGGCGAGTTGAGGGCCTCCCCGCAGGCCCGCAGGGCCGCAGGCTCCTAATATTCTAATAGGGGCTGTGAGGATGTTTCTAACTAGCCGTGCTAGCGTATCTATTTTACGTAAGGTAGCGTACATGGGGCACTAACCGAGTTTGAAGACCTTACTGTTCGTTGCGTATTATAGATTTCAGACATACTGCAGCCCTCAATATGGCTTCGAAGGCGTGCCAAAGCTGCCTGCAGCTGCCTCCCTCTTTTCTGTTGCCTCGGTTCGCTCTTAGTCATGTCTCCAAGCGTGGCATTAAGTCTCTTTTTGTGCCTCGACCCAACCGCTTCAACCGCAGCCAAGACCTTCCAGTACTGGAATCAACCACAGCAGCAGCTCTCGAACGAAAAGCCTTTACTACTCCTCTACGTACTGGAGCGCTCGCCACCAAGAAGGGAATGACGGCGATGTACGATGCAGATACTGGACGAAGGTATCCTTGTACCGTTTTGCAGATGGATCGGGTCCAAGTAGTTGCGCATAAGACGAGGAAACGAAATGGTTACTACGCTGTACAAATTGGGAGTGGATGGAAGCACCCGAGCAATGTCACTCGCCCTTTGTTAGGTCACTATGCTGGAAACCAAGTAAGCCCAAAGAGACATCTAGTTGAGTTCGCGGTGCGGGACGAAAGGGGCCTTCTAGGCATTGGAGAGATGATTGGAGCTGGCTGGTTTCAAGAAGGGCAGTTCGTGGACGCAAGGGCCAATTGCCGAGGGATGGGTTTTGCCGGTGTGATGAAAAGACATGGTTTCCATGGCCAATCGGCATCTCATGGTATTTCAAAGACCCATCGATCAATGGGTTCTGCCGGACAGTCTCAAGGTGGTGGTTCTAGGGTGCTGCCGGGAAAGAAAATGCCTGGTCGTATGGGGGGACAGCAAGTAACCACGCAGAACGTTAGGGTGCTAAAAGTGGACACTGAAAAGGGGATAGTTGTGCTCAATGGTACGCGCTGATACTTGCTACACGATGAGGTTTACATTTTAATATAGATCACAGGAAGTATCGCCGGCCCTAAAGGATGTTTAGTGAAATTATCAGATGCCATAAAGAAGCCATGGCCGGATGTGCCTTTAGCTATAACCACATCTCAGCCGATAACGGAGCCTGTGGAGACGACGGCTTGAATGGCGAGCTGCATCACACAGTTTGATTCTTCTTTCAGGACGAGAAGCCACACCAACATCCAACAGTATAGCTTGGCAGAAGTGTGGGAGCTTGTCACGGACAGAACGAAGACAGTCTACCTGCCACTCAATCATCTCCAGAGTATAGAAATTCTCAACACAGATAGCAACATCAGCACGCGGGATATAGGAGATCTCTCTATGCTGGGACAACTTTCAAGACCCCAACCTCGACTTTCACTTTCGGTACCGATTTCGCAAGAGTCGCCCAGTACGGAGTACTGATCACACCGCCGAGAATGTGACCTTGGCTTGAAACAAGGTCATAAGGCTTGTGAATCCCATCCGTACAGATCCATTTTATAACCAGAATAATCAGTGTCAATTTGAACGCAATGAAGTCACACTTGTAGCAGACCAAACAGTGACTCGTAACCTCGTCAAGCCCTGCATCGTCAATCAGCACAGCGATACATGATTCAATTTCTTTATCGTGTACACGATGATTTATATCATCAATTCTCCCGACTTCAACTCTTCAAAAGGCTTCCGGCTTCCCACGAATCTCACTCTGTACAATTTCTCGTAAATTCGGTTCGCAATATATCACGATCCCTAAAATAGTTACAGTACCCCGTATTTCCTGACTAAAGACTTCTCCCTTCTTACCATTGGCCCGGCGCCAAAGCTAAAATTGGAATCAATTAACAAAACTCTCCTCAACGATACCGTCAGAGTCCCATCCTCGAACATTGGCGCGACGAGTGTTCGATCTATCGGCAGTGCTTGTCTATCAAACTCCTCCGAGTAGCCAGCGATTGAATATTTTCATTCGCTCGGGTTTGGAAGTAACAGAAAGGGGAGCGACTAATGGTTATTCTAATACCACCTTGACCTGAGACAACTTCGCGCCATCGCAATACGTCCAATTTTCCAACCACAACCATTGTTGAAGGGAGCATTCACTTGCCTTTTTTCCCAACTTCACATTTATCAGTGGAACTCGAAGATAATTTCGAGATACATACGGCCACAAACCCGGGCAATAACATCATCAATGGTTGATTCGGCTCCCTGCTGAATTACCCAATATGTCCAACGCTACAAGTAAGTTACTTGCACATATGCTCACAGTTTACGGTTATTGACCTCGACCAGCGACTCCGCCGTTCGTGTCAAGCTCGACGACCACATCTATCATAATTTCAGCTGGTCCGCCTATCACATCCACCAATACCCCATCAACCACTATTGAAACAACAATATCTTCAACGCAACCAAGTCCATCGCCATCCACGTTGCCACCATCTTCTTCATCACCTCCCCTTCCATCGTCCTCATCGTCTGCACCCCCGACTTCACAATCACCCTCAGTAATTTTAAGCACCTCCCTTACAACTAAGTCGGCTTCAAGCGATGGATCCACCGTTGCACCGGCACAAGCTACAACGGTAGTACTTACGTCCACGCAGACCCCCGCAGTCTTTCCAACAGCATCGACTTCCAGCAGCTCCTCAGAATCGAAATCTTCATCGACTTCGCAAGGCCCTGCTTCCCTTCCAACCTCCAGCGCAACTGCGGCCAATTCTGGAGGATTGGCACCAGGTGCTAAGATTGCTGTAGCCGTTGTTGTTCCGATAGCTGTCGTTGCATTACTTGTACTTGCGGGCCTTTTCTTTTGGCGGAAACGAAAGCAGCGAAAGGACGCTGAAGAACTTCGTAGGAGGGAGGTAGAGGAATATGGGTTCAACCCTAACAATGACCCCACCCTCCCTGCTGCTGGCGTAGCGAGCAGTAATGGGGACGAACCTGGGGAGATGAGGGAGACAGACGGTGCTGGATATAGAGGGTGGGGAACAACCCCGGCAGCGCCCAAGTCATCCACCACTCTTTCAAACGGCAATGGAGGAATCGGTATCGCCCGGTCTGGAAGCGGCAGCGACCCGGGGTATCATACTAGCTCGCCAACAGCGTTGACGTCAGATGAGCATTCTGAAGATCCATTAGTCGGCAGCCCGAATGGCCGACCAACCACAGCTGACTCAGAAACGATCGGAGCTCTTGGGGTAGCGCCCGCAGCAACTGGCAACAGGCAGGATCGAGACATCAATAGAGGGCCTTCAAATGCTTCTTCAGCCTATTCTGGCGCCCATAGATCTGACACTTCTGGAGAGGGTGCTCTCCCAGGAAGTGCTCCGGGACAGCAATATTTCAATGAAGGTTACTACGATGAAGGAATGCCCCAACACGGCCCTTACGGAGATGGGAGCTACGGTGGTGGGCAGCCTGTGATCCGGGACGTGCAGGCACGGAGAAACACAAGGATCGAGAACCCTTCCGTTTTTCCCCAGCAAGGAAATGCTGGCATTGCTCAAAATTTCTAATGATATTCGCGATGTTGTTTGCACGGTGTTCGGCTCTACTGCACTGCAATTCCTTTGGCGTATACGGCCATTCAAGAGTCCAATATTTGAGGCCCTGTATCTGTCCACATAATCACCTACTCGGGCGTAAGTTTTCTTTTGTCAGGGCCGTACCACATCTGAAATTCCATCCCCTACATTATATGTGGCGAAGAAGAACCCTCACCCTATACACACCTTTGTAAAAGCTTTTTCATATTTTGTGTGCAGTCATCGTTCATCTTGCTCCAAGGGGACCAGGCAATGATCTATTCAGTGGTGCTAAGGCCGGGAATTGTTGGTATAGTATTTCTGGATGTGGTGTTTGCTTGTAGATAGGAAGGAGTACAGTCTATCAGCTACAACCTCTACAATTTATCATCAGGAATCACTAGGATTGATCCAAACTTCTTGCATATCGAAGTACCTATGGTATACACATAAAAGAGTAGGTCGCTACTAAAGTATGGGATATGGCCGATGTAAAAGCTAGCTGAGGTACTTTGGGTACCTCAAGTGGGTAAGATATGGTAAGATAAAGTAGATAGCTTGGGCAGTTGGAAGTACAGTATGATATCAAACTAGAAGTATAAGGCATGTATGAAAATGCGTGACATGTGTCTCGCCAATACAAACGTGCCGCAATGGGACTTTGTTATTGGCGGCACGACGGGACGTCTCAGTTCTTCCTTTCACGGGCGGTTCTTGTCCAGAACACATTCTCGACCATGGGCTTGGGGGAAGATGCTTTCCCCGCTCCTGCGAGTGATAATCTGTGAGCCGGCTCTGACACGCATCTCTCGCACGATCGTATTCAAAAAGACCTACTCTGCTACTGTATTTGAATAATACCACTTGTGAAGGCAGCCAAACATCTTTCGATCCCTTAGAGAGTACTTCATACTTCATCCCACCCGCCGGCAGCTCGCCTGATCTCCCTATTCAGTAATTGTACGCTGCTTTCCATAGACCCAACGTCATTGTGCCTGGCAATCATAGGATGCGTTCTATCCGATGGTACAGTAGTAGCGGGTCCAACAATGGATGCTAGTGCTCGATTGCTGCAATCATTCTGTCGTTTTGCTTTCGTATCTCCTCTTCGTATCTGAACTGCAAGCTGCCATACAACGGTCAGGGCGTCTGCCTCTAAAGTATCATGTATGTGCTCTGTTTCTAGAGGCCTTTGAGCGACATACTACTCGTTCGCGCTCTCTAAGGAGTCCGAGTGCGTCTAATACCCTCACGTGCAGGAAGTTTGGGAAACATCTTCAGAAGAGGCAACTGGATATTCCAGAGTATGCCGCAAGCTTTGTCAACTACAAAGCTCTCAAGAAGGTCTTTATATACATCGATAGAGCTCTAGATTAGTCACTAACACATAGACAGCTCATCAAACAGCTGAGCGCAACCCCAACGCTGCTTGCCCAAAATGCCCCGAATCCCCCGGTCGAGGTTCTCGACCCCCAAGCATCTCTGCAGGCGAACAAAGCAACGTTCTTCTTTAGACTGGTAAGATGATCTTAAGGAAAGTTGCCTGCCCGATAGACTTACAGTTTGCACCAGGAACGGGAACTCGAAAGGGTCAATGCCTTCTACCTGCAAAAGGAAGCCGAGGTCAGCATCTCCCCTTCAATACGGACGGCCTTTAACTCGCCTGCTATAGCTCAAACTGCGCCTCAAGACCCTACTCGATAAGAAAAGGGTGATGCAATCGAGAAGTCTGACAACTTCAAAGATCTCAGCAAGCTTCATAACCCTCGAAGAAGGCTTTCAGCAATTCAATAATGATCTCAACAAGCTTCAGGTGAGTCAAAATGAGGAATATTGGTTGGACTGGGTTAACGCTGCTCAGCAATTTGTCGAAATCAACGCAACTGCGTTTTCCAAAATTTTAAAGAAAGTGGGTCAAATACATTCTAAAATTGAACGTAACCAGTTCTGACAACCAAACAGTGGGACAAAACTTCGAAGGTCCGGTTGTTCCAGCTATTCGTCGCTCAGCTTCGGCTGACTCCAATGACAGTCCCGGACCAAGGAGCTTTATCTATCTCGTGCCGTTGAGGTCCAGCCATGTTTCAATCGTGAAGTTATCAGTGACCTTTCAGATCGGGCAACAACCGGCCGCCTCGAGTTGGAGGCCTGGGCGGAAGGCGAAAACATCCAGTATGAGACCAGTAGACCTGCTGAGCACACTGTCAGCGGTCAGTCCATTGGTACGGACGAAAATGATACCGACTCTCAGATCTTGCAAGCAGCTAATGCTGGAAACCTGATCGTTCTCCAGGACTGGATCTCCCGACTGAGAGGATCACCCGATGCCAAGGGACGGTTTACGCGGACATTCTTGGCTGCCATCAATGACGCGTCAGAGGAGGCGTTGAACGTCCTTCTGAGTAGTGAGTTAGTGGATGTGCATGCTGAGGATGACATAAACGAGAGGAACTGCCTTCACGAAGCCGCAATCTCCGGGAGAGAGTTTATACTAGAACTCGCCCTCAACCGTGAAGTTGATGCATCTCGAGTTGATGTATATGGAAGATTGCCACTCCACTATGCTTGTATGCATGGTCATGTCGGAATGGTGGGGATACTACTCGGCCAAGTTCCAGACACAGTGAACAAGATGGACCATGACAACTTTACTCCTCTTATACATGGGATCATTCATCATCAGCTGGCATGTGTGAAAGAGCTCTTGATTTATGGCGCCCGCATCGATCCTGGAAGTGATGCAGATCACGTTCCTCTCAACTTGGCGTGCCAGCATGGGTCAGTGGCCATTACCGAGCTGTTGCTGGAGAGGTCCGCGAAGATAATACCAGATGCAGAAGGATTGTTCCCGCAACATCTTGTTGCGAGGTCAGGGCGAAGTGCGGACGTGTTACTCATGTTGGAGCAATACGGCGCGAACTTGGATCAGCGAGATAACTTGTATCAGTGGACACCACTTTTTCACGCCGCCGCCGAAGGCCGTGTAAAGTGTGTGGAAACATTGCTGAGCAGGAACGTGGATATGGAAATTTTGGATGAGAAGGGCTTATCTGCTATGTATTATGCCACTTGGGAAGGGCATCTCGAGTGCATGAAGCTTTTAAGCTCAACGACTGCTCGACAGCCCTCGATTCCCCAACTAATCACGGCACAAGCTACTAGTGCTCCTCCCCAAGATCTCTCGACAGCAACTACTGTGAATGTGGATGCAGATGGTATTCCAGATTTATCTCTACCGCCACCAATCATCCCACTTCGAAGATATGGCCATAATTTCCTGGACACAAAGGCCTTTATACAAATAAGTTTTGAAGAAGCTGGGTCAGAGGCTATACTTTTCTACCACGACAGTAAATATCCTGCCGCCCGCCTCACCATATCATCCAAACTCTCCGACGTGATTCCCCGCAACATCATGATCCCTATCCAAGAAGACTTCAAGATCATTTCTTTCCAAATCGACAACCTTGACTCCTTTACGATCGACTTCGACATTTACCCCACGTTCGGCTCAAAAATAATAGCGAAAAGCGTCGCCCTCTCCAACATCTTCAGCGCCATCTCCAGTAGCTCCGGACATTGCTGCCTTCCGCTCTTTGACCCACGACTACGAGCCATTGGTCAGATCAGTTTCAATTTCCAAGTCATCAAGCCGTTCCATGGCATCCCGCTTGAAATCATGCATTTCGCTACGTACTGGAAGGCCACAAGTCAATTAGACTCACACCCAAATGCTTTCATCACTGGATCGAGTCTATCAGGAGATTACGTACAGATCTTCGTGCAATTGACAAGCGATGGAGTACCAGTCCTCTATCCAAGATGGTCAATCAATCATCACGGGATTGATATCCCTATAGGTCGAATGACCCACGAGCAGTTTCGTAGGATCGGAGCCGCGCAAGGTCGAGGACCTGGACATTTGGCTTTGCTGCCGCAGAAGACTGTTGACGATATAAAGAGTATTCACGAGATGCTTGCTCACTCTTTCGCCACCTTTGATGATGTCCTTAATAATCTACCGCTCAACATCCACGTCGCTGTTCAAGTGCTATATCCTACAATGACCCAAGAAAGAGCTCTTGGCTTGAGTCCGAGCCTTAACATCAACAGCTTCGCCGATGCAATCCTTAATGACGTTTTTGAGCATGCAAGGATCACAAGGGAGCAGGATCCCGAATTCATGAGGTCGATTGTGTTTACTTCTTATAACGCAGATATTTGTACAGCTCTGAATTGGAAACAACCCAACTGTAAGTTCTATCCCTCCTTTTACCAACTCTCCTTCTCGCTTTCTACATGTCCACCCAATCCTCCTCTGTCAACCCTGCTAATGCTAATATAGACCCCGTCCTCCTCTGCAACGACCTAGGAACCAAACGCGATCCCTCCACCCCTAGCACCATAATTCAGAGCAACGGAAACTCTTCCATGTCCGTTAAGGAAGCTGTGCGGATCGCCCAAAGCAACAATTTCATGGGCCTCGTCTGCAGCTCTCGCCTTCTTGTAAGCCCCCCCCTAGTCTCCTCTCATTGCCCCTTGATAAACTCTTCAACGTCCAAAAACCTCGCCATCTCGCTAATACTTCGATGACCGAAATGCAGAAAATGGTCCCATCCCTCATCGAATCCATCAAAGTCGCCGGCCTCGTCCTCGTCACCGATACCTCCGAGGACAGCCATGTCACCGCTGCGCAGCGCGCGTATCGCATGCCGGATGGTGTGGATGGAATTTTAAGGGGGAATGGGGTGTTGAGGTTCAACGAGATGATTGACATGTAGATGGATTGCAAGAATGGTCACCAGGCCGAAGGAATTCAACGAAAGCACGACGAACGCAGGGAGGTACATTTGACATTTACTAATCGGGCGTTCTTACAGGGCGGTAATCTGAGCGGCGGCACTTTTGCTGGATATTTCTGAAAGAGCCAAGTTAACCGTTGAATGGTTGTGTCTTTTCTTATATTCGTCATGAGGGCAGGCGCGTGCGATAGATATGGTAAATAGATGGGATTTGATAAGAAGAACTCTAGGCCTAGTAATGCAGATATAATTGAAAAGAACCAAAATATCTCCTCCAGATCTCTTGGATATATCGATCATTGCAAAATACTCTACTCAACATGCCATGGTGCGCTTTCTCCCAAAGTAAAATTTGAGCCGGCGAACACGACAGAGCTACCTTAGCTACCTACGTTTGAAGTACGAGCCTTTCGCAATACCATGACTAATTTATTCAGCAGGAGTAATTATCTTGACTGTGGGTATTTGTATTTCATATTATATTTTTGGGGTAAAATTTTCAAACAAGACTTTGATAATAACCTTTATATTTTATAGCTCAATTGAATCCTTAATATCCTTACAATGTATTGATAATACAGTTAGATTTCTATTTCAACCGTTTTTAAATATTACTGCTGCTTCTACGGTGCTTCCTTGGCGTTTTCTTAGTCGAGCGAGTTTATATATATGGGGGGACGAGGGTTTCTTTGGTGGAGGAGGGGTTCCTCGATATATGGACAATAGCCAGGGTTACGATAATTGCAGCGACAGTGACGCAGTTCGGGTATACTCAGGTGATCTGCTGTCGTGGTTTTTTCTTTGCGTTAGTATCGAGAGGGATTGGACAGCAAGTCTGGAATCACGCTTGTCGACACATAGGGAGTAGAAGATGAACGACACCGAGGAAGGGCGTTTGGCGGATTGCGAATAGGTTTCCATCGCCCAGGGACGCTGTTCCCTCGAGCTTTTCAATGGATATCCGGAGCGGAGACTCTCGATAGTCTCAAGGATTCCTTATAACCTACAAGTTAGGCGGTGGAGGTTCAATATCCCCACTGGGTTTCCTCTCGGGTTTTTGAGGCTTCAATCGGGCCTGGGAATTTCGCAATGCTTGAAGATTCTGCTTACATTGGAGATCCTTCAGGACTTTCAGAGGCTATACGGTTTTTTTGACTCGACACACTGTGCTGTTATCTTGGCACCAATCGTTCGCTACCTTCGAGGTTATTGTTTATAAGCTTTGACGGATCGAGCTTCTGTGCCGCTGGACGCAACAAAACTGAATCGCTCCAAAATGCTGAAATTACTTCGATGTCTTAGTCCCAATAGGTCACGAAGAACGTAACGCACATTACCGATCAGTGTTGCATCCGTAGCCTACTGAGGCAGAGCACAGTGTCCTGTCCTTGAACAGCTTCTCCTTTGCAATTAATCCATATCTGTCCTGAGACACAGCTTTCCGAGAGAGCGAGATCTCGCATTTCGCCGTAAATGGACGTAATTGTAAGACCGAGCGGCCATATATCCATTCACAGAAATATAGCGACCTTGCGTTGACCCTTGTTCTTGTACTCGGTCTGTCAACACTGTGCTACACGATCGGAGGCGTATGTACAACACCTGCGAGCGAAGCAGCTAACATGCTTCTAGCGTATGATAGATATTTAAAATCGTTGGAGGGTGATCACTAGGGTATTACTTGCATCCTCGGTCCTCTAACATCATCAAGAGGAAAAGATTGTCATCAAGCGTCGACTGAGATAGGTAGGGTTCCGATAGTTAATACAGACTACTGGGTCACCAGATTGTAAGGTGCTCTCTAGGGTGTGGAGACCGAAATGAGAATGATCCGATGGTTTAGCCCCCGTTATCTTAGATAGATTTGTCGAGGACGGATTGATGTGAACGGAGTTGGCCCCCAAAATAGGCGATTGTGAGGGCTCATTGGCTACACGGACGCTTTCTTTTGGGATGCTGATTCAACCTCCTTTTACACAGTTGTCTATACCTGACTATCCCCCTTTTCCTATGTCAGGTACCGGCAGGGCGCAGATTCGTGGAGAATCCGTATCATTGGACAAGCACCATTCTCCCTAACAGGCTCAGAGGCTACTTTAAAAGATGGGAGGCCGGCTGACTGGCCCCCGTGCGAGCTGGCAATGGCGCCGGAAGCAAGCGACGGGGGACGGTGGGAATGCACCATCTTACCTCCTGATTAAGCCAAGACCTCGTCGGTTGCCCCGCTACCTTGGATGGGGAGGTCGTTGGCGAACCTGTCGTGATATTCGGAACGGCCAAAAGTAGGGTACCAATCCCAACGGGGGTATTGCTTCCACTCCCCATGGCATCTCACAGGTCTGGAACGACGTTGTACCGTCTCCTATGTGAGATACCGAGGGCTGGAGACCCTGAACGCATACTCCCGAGCACTATTCACTTTCTTCGGAAACTTGCTGCTTCCTCCAGTTGCCCGTAGGCGGTTGTTTGCCCTAAAAACGACTCAGGTATTCAGGGCAGAGGTTTAGCGGACCGCTTGCCGCCCTCTTCTCGCCAAGCCAAATGCTTCGGCCCCCCCATCAAGCAGAATGCCGACCTTATCAGCAGATCCCTCCAACTCTACAAACCCCAAATTTCAAGTCACTACACCTTCGATATTAAACCGCCAATCAGCGTCTGCACTGCCATCTCGAAGTCGGGGCTCAATGGCATCAACCTACGACAGAGACCAATACCGAGCCTGCCATCACCCTCGGCAGGCACCATGCTAGTCAACTGTCGTTGAACAAGCGTCCGCGCTTCAGTCGAGCTTCCTAACAAGTCAACCTTCCCCATGGTGTAAACAGACCAATGTCGCCTTACACGATGACATGATTGGCGTTTCCTTCCCGACCATCACATGCACGGCACTGCATGGCCACCACCAGATTGACCTCCCACATTGACCCCCAGCACCGTCTCAGCAGGCGAGGATCCGTCACACTAAGGAAGGCGAAAGTACAGCGTTCATGCTCTGGTCTACAACCAGTAATGTAGTAGAACGTTTGGGGGAAAACAGCAATCCGGGTCCGGTCATTTGGCCCTGGGACCTGTTCCGTGGTCGACTGACGTGGTTGTCGTTACCTTCTCATTTTAACGCAATCTCCGTGCTACTTTTATCAAAATGCCTGTATCACGGTCTACCTGGTGCCTGCAGGTAGCTGAGGGATCATCTATAAAGACGGTCCTACTGCCTATCTCCAGATAATTCGAGCGACATCAAAGCACATTCTCTTGTTTGCATTCCAGAGTCATTCGTTACACGCAAATCACTCCATCATGCGTTTCATTCAGGAACTCAGCGCGGCTGCGGTATTCGGCACTCTCGTTGCTGCTGTGCCGTATCCCTTGGAGCCCAGGCAGGCTAAGGCGGCCTTCACCGTCGAGCAGAGTGTTGCAAAGCCATTTATTCTGTCCGGGCCAGCGCAAATGGCTCAGGTTTACGCCAAGTTTGGAAAGCCTATCCCAGAGGAGATCAAGAAGGCGGCCGCCAACAACGATGGCACTGTCACCACTACTCCCACCCAGTACGACTCGCAGTACTTGACTCCAGTGAGCATTGGTGGGCAGACCCTGAACTTGGACTTTGATACTGGTTCATCGGACCTGTAAGTACCAACACAGTCACCTAAATCATGCCATGCACCTAGCAATTTTCTTCAATACTAATCCAACATAGTTGGGTCTTCTCCACCGAGCAACCCGCTGCCCAAAAGGCTGGACACATCGTCTACGACCCTTCCAAATCCAAAACGGCCAAAGCCAAGCCCGGCTACACCTGGTCTATCACGTACGGTGATGGCTCCTCCTCCTCCGGGAACGTCTACACGGACCTTGTCAAAGTCGGCCAAACAACCGTCAGCGGCCAAGCTATTGAGCTCGCCAAAACTGTTTCGGCTCAGTTCGTCAATGACAAGGCCAACGACGGTCTCCTTGGCCTCGCCTTCGATAGTATTAACACCGTCAAGCCTCAATCTCAAAAGACCTTCTTCTCCAATGCTAAGAGCACTCTCTCCTCTCCTCTCTTCACTGCGGACTTGAAGAAGGGTCAGCCAGGCACTTATGGCTTCGGTAAAATCGACAACACCAAACACAATGGCACCATCACCTACGTCCCCGTCATCTCGAGCAAGGGTTTCTGGGAATTTACAGGCAACGGCTACGCAGTCGGCAACTCGGCGTTCAAGAGCGTCAGCATTGATGCCATCGCCGACACCGGAACCACCCTCCTCTACCTCCCCGACGCTGTTGTTAAGGCCTACTACGCCAAGGTCCGAGGCGCCTCGCTCAACTCCGCTCAAGGTGGCTACACCTATGCCTGCAGCACCGCTCTCCCCAGCATCACCCTCGGCGTCGGCGCCTACAAGGCCGTCGTGCCAGGTAATTACATCAACTACGCTCCCATTGACGCTTCTGGGACTACCTGCTTTGGTGGTATCCAATCTGATGCCGGCATCGGTTTCTCCATTTGGGGTGATATCTTCCTCAAGAGCCAATTTGTTGTCTTTGACGGTGGGGCGAGCCCGAGACTCGGGTTCGCGCCTAAGCCACTTATTGGTGCTAAGAAGCACACTTAGATGATTGATTTATGGATGGTTGTGTATGCATTTTCTGCATCATATTGGGAGTTCTTCTGGATTTTGTTGTGATTTGCAGTTTGGGACAACTGTATAGAGCATGTCTTCGTTCAGTGTGATAATTTGAATGAAGTCCACCTGATACCTTTCCAGAGGAGGTTCCAACCCTGTGCACGTGCATCTGCTGCATGGAAACTACCAATCTGAGCTCTGTGAACTGCCTCAAAAGGGTACGTATGCGTTAGCGGCGAGAAAACTGCGGCTTAGTCTAGGTACCTCAAGGCAGTCACCCGCAAACATGGTCGAAAGCAAAAAACCACACATCCCAGTACCCCAAGGACAGCTTGCCATTGCCAAGTCACCAACCGTTGCGTTGTTTGGTACGTTTCGGATAAACACATCTGATATCTCAAGTTTCATTCTTATAATTTTGTAAGTTGGCAATGTACATCGATTGGTTCAAGTCTCCGATATTAACGAGGGGTTTTGATTGGTTGGTTCATTTATTTCTATCATGCTACTCGATATGGGTTTACGAATCATGGTCGTCGATAGCTTTTGGGGGATGGGATCTTGGGTAGAAGGGGATGGGGAGAGAGGGTTTACCACTAGTGGTTTAAGGAAGAATTTTCGGCGAACGAGCTTCATTCGTGCAAGGTAGGGGGATTCTATTGCGGAAGTGGTAGGAAGGGTAAGTAAGGATGGTGAGGTAGCTCTGCTATATTGAACCCGCGAATGTAATTTTCCTGATTTTAGGAGATCCTGTATGTTAGAAGAAAGAGTTAGGGGGGTTGGGTATTCGGGTTTTGGAAGGGAGGGATGGGAGAGCGCTCTTGGGGGATGAGATTGGTGGAAAGGGGTCGGGGATGATGCTTGCGTCTGTTTATTGAGCGGAAGGGTGAAGGGACTTTCCTTTGACGTTAAAAACGGTGCTTTGGGTTTGCGAGTTTCATAGCCTTAAGGAAAGGTTCATCAGAGGCTCTGGAATGAGTTGTGCAGTACCTTAGTCAGTCGGGACCAGTGGGAGAAAGTCTTGGCAGTACGGAAATCATCTAGCTTGAAGATTACATGCTGGAAGTCCCCAGGAGAGAATTTGAAAAAAGGGGAGGTAACGAAAGAGGGTATGTCTGATGGAGTGGTGTTCTCATGGTGCTGCCTCAGCATTTGGGATATAGAAATATCGGCACAAGTGAGCGATCCTTAGTCGAATACAGCAGGATCTCAAGTCGAGGGCAAGCTGAGATACATGATCACTGGGAGAAAAGTGGAATAAGAGACTCTGACTGGTAGGAGCTGATGGAATGATTCTGGCTTCGTCCGTGAAAGGCAAAGGGATTCTTGGCTTGGCTTGAGAAGCTCTCGTCATGCAGTATTGTCAATGACAAATCTAGGGTCAGATCATACGAGATTCAGTATCTTCGTCATATATTTAAGTGCCTCATAATTCATATAGGAGCGTTGTGCGATGTTTCTGGTCTCATTCCTTGTCCTGCGTTGTCGTGTAAAGCACAGCTGGGGCTGAAGATTCTCGTCATTCGAAACCTGCGATTTTTAATTTCTCCACAGGCTTTCCGTTCACCTCGCTCCCCGTTTGCTCTGATAGGGCATCAATTTCATGAGGGTGAAAGGCTCCACATTGGGGTCAGCAAACGCAGCCATGGCTGGGTGGCTTTCTGGACCCCAATTCTTGATCCTTCATTTCGCCAATGCCATTCAGGTCTCCACATCTTCCACATATAATCGCATCATCGGTTCGAGCGATGCAGCCTTAATTCTTTGGTTGCTCCGTCACGGTTATTCACCCTTCTCTTTTCGACACACTCTCGTACGCATTTCTCGCCTTCCCCCTCTTCCCTTTCCTCCTTTTGCCCTCGTGCCCCTCTTCGTGATCACAGCACCCATCTTCTCCGTCACCAGACGTATGTGCCTTCCCCTTGCCCTGTCCTCCCATTCTCGCCTTAGATTTATCGCCGCCACCGTCTCCACCCGAGTCCGAAGAGTCGGAGTCGGAGGAAGAGTTATCTTCGGATGAGGATTCCCCTAATGCACGCGGCGCATGGTAGATGCAGCATACTGCACTACCCTATTAGCAGTGACCTTGTTAGATGAACGACTTTCGACTCAACCACAGACCTTTCGACTTCTTCCTCCCTAGACCCTCATTATCAACGACATCCTCCGCCCATCGTATCCGCCTACTTTCTACTGGTTCCGCTCGTAATTGAAGTGTGACTGTAGGGGGAGAACAAGAAGTGTGGGGAGCAGAAGTGGTCTGGGTCTGGGTTGGGGTGGTGTTTGAGGGAACGGTGGAGCGGGGACGGTTTTGGGTGGAGATGGAGGGCATGTTAGAGCCCTAGGATAGATTAGATGCAGTTGAAGGTGTAAGTTTGAAGAGCAGTTTCCAAGTTTAAAGTGATCTGAAATAGAATAGATGCTTTGTTCAGCACATACTCATACAGTACAGTACGAAAACTCCGAGGAGATTTGTTAGCGAGCTGTCATTCCCCACCACAAGGTAGGTTCTCCTGCTGCCTACTCAACTTTCGTTACCGTCTAATCCAACTCTTTGCGTACGAAACAAATCGAATTTATAGAACATCGGTTTGGTGTTTGGTAATTGATCATCTTCAAAGCTATGCCCCGTCGGATACCGGCTGAAGCGGCGGTATCATCGAGTCCGCTCTTCATCCTCTCTCCGGAAATCCGTAACATGATTTACGCACTTCTGCTTACCACCTCCAAGCAGATTTCTTTCGAAGAGCATTCTGCTCGCGCTCTTCCTTTTCTCCGCCGGAAAAATTCAGAAGATTGTGTAAAAGATCTGTTTCCTTCAATCCTGCTAACGTGTCGCCTCATCTACCAAGAAGCCTGCCCACTGTTACATCGTGGTAACGCATTCTACTTCTACGAGCCGGCGACATCGGACTCCTTTCGATGGCACACCGGTTCGAAACATGCTGCATGGGTCGAAGAAATTGGCACGACTATGAGCGCAAATCTTCTGCCAAGTTATTACAACGGAGACGAGGAGAGGTGGCTCAAGTATATGAAGCAGAAACCGCAGCATTCTTATTCAAACTTTCCAAGGTGGTTCGACTACCTTATTAAGAGAAATTTCAGTCTCAAAGACAACTATCCTCATCTCAAACGACTGACAATCACTTTGGGTGAGGGTATGTTGACAGCTAGAACTGAGGATCTACGTCCGATATGCGAGCTCATCGGACGGAATATCCGAGGCCTGCAGTCGGTGCACATAGTTGGGCTGAACGATGAGAATATGGTCTCAGCTCTGACGCCCATGATCGAGAGGGCAAGAACAAGTCCTGGAGATCGCAGAAGTGTGCAGACGCATACCACAGAGCTTCAGACAAGAGCTGGTTGGAAGAACATGACTATCTGGTGGGGTCCTGAAAGTGGAAATCCGCCTTACCATACTACAACGTCCGAGACAGATCTACAATGGAGGCACCGTTTGTTCAGAATTGGAGATGGACCAAACTTCACCTATTCTGTTGGGAGTTCGTTTGTCCGAAAAGGGCCACGCTGAGTGAGACTTCCGTCTTTTGGCTACCCCAAAACCTCTATCTGGACAGAATCTGGGTCGTCCTATTGCCTGGTCCTTTCTTCTTGTGTGCATTACCCGAAGCCGACAGAGCAGGGAGCTAGCCCATTAGCCAGCGTTTGTTGTGATGGCTCCTGCGAAAGCCTTCTTCAGGTGATCAAGTATGGGGGAATCAAGGCGGACTACGCGAAAGCAAGCTACAACAACAGACTTCCTGGGACAACTCAATTATGACCTTAAATTGTCTATGGCTCGCTCTTCGGTTTAGCCTTGTGACTGCGTAGATACGTCTCGATGTTAGTAAGTCGAATCTTGCTTCCTCTGCAACATTCGTCGAAGGAGGATGACGACGCCAGACTGAATCATCAGCAGACCTTGTAAGGATGCCTACGAGCAATATCCCAATTGAAAATCAGAATTGCCTAGGCGAGAATAGATCAACTCTCCGCCAGGAAAATACCCACCGACAGTAGGTTGACAAGACCGATTTTGGATTATGCAGTAGATGACAGTTGGGTCGAGAAAATGACATTCACCCTGGCCAAGCGGAAGGGCTTCGTAAGTCTTCGTTATCAAAGCAAGTTATTTGAATCAATCTATCCTCCGCTTTCCTTTCTAAAATTCTCAGGGCAGATCAGGTGTTGCCCAGCTGCCGAGTTTTGTTCTTTGACTTGAACTGTCATCCTGCAGTCCTTCTTTCTGGCATCTTATGGCACATCAGCTTTTGACCAAATCGCTGATCTCCTCCTCTCATGTTTCTTTCCATGTGGTTCTTCAATTGGAAAGTATAGTTTGTCTTTCTCTCGAGCACATGCGACTAAGACTCGCTCAGCAATCCCATGTGCAGCTATAGGAAGTGCATTCAACATCTATCGCATATGCAGGGCATTACCCCCCGCAAATATATCGAGAGCATCCAGCTCCGTTTAAATAAGACCCTGCGTTAGACGATAATACTATAAATGCCAAAATATGTCTTTCTTTGTGTATCTCAGGTTTTCGACCCACTCGTTGTCAAAACAATCCGCTCCGCAAATTGTGGCTATAAAAAACCATCTGATACGTTCTAACAGCTAAGGAGCATCCGACAGAGAAACATCATCTTCGATCAGACACGCTCGCAGAAAATTAACCAAGTCACCACGCAAAACTTCTATCGGACAGTCCTAATTATTATTCATTTTTTCCAAAACGTCGTCTCCGGCACCATCCTTTTCCGAGCCCCCCATTACATGTTGGATCTCCTTCTCAGATCTGCCACATCTCTCCGGATCATATTGCTAAATTGCTAGGCAGAGCTCTTGTTATTGCCCCGAACGACAATTGAATGTCCGGTCTCCATAGCTCTAGCATGGCACCAGCCCGAAACTCAAGATAGCGTCGCATGAAGCTGCTTACCAAAACGCTTATCGATGCCCCCCAAATCTTCATATAGACAAACAGGAAACTTGTCTGTCGTCGCATTCGCTTCGTTGACGAAATCGATCCACGGTAAACTCGACATTCGCTAGGCTGCCCCGTCACAATATCGTTCAAAACAAAATGCTGCCAATCCTCCAACTAAGCAAATCGTCAGTCTACCAGCTAAACAGCCAGTTAAGGCATAAGTTATCGACTTCCCAAACCTCCAACCCCTCGACACAAAAGTCATCAACTGTATCACCATCAATGTCCTAAAATACCCTGCACGACCGACCACACAACTCCCCTCTCCAGCCCTAGATCCCCATAACCCTCCGCCACCACCCCAAACACCAAGCGATCTAACCTCTCATCCACCCAATATCCCATCTCCTCCATACTTCCAAATGTTGCTTGGCTCGGCATTTGGGAGACTTCCGCAAGAGGAGTCCTTCCATGGGTTCTTATTGGGAGCGTGAGCGAAGTCTAGATCCTGGGCAAGTTCTGGAGGTTGGGTTGTTTGGAGGTATCGAAGCTCATACATTGCTAGATGGGTGAAAGGCCAAGAGCCTTGGCATCATGGCAGAGCTTGTCGTTCGGAGCCCAATGCCCCTTTTCCTCCTCCGTGGGGCTCTTGACTAACCAATGCATCTGTCAGTCATCCCAGCGCCTGTAATCAAAAAGTAAGCTCGAATTGCGATTGGTCAAATAGTGTAAGTATTCTTTAATTGAAATTTTTATCGTATCATATCATTGGACCATGTCTGTACACGCCCATGCGTCCTATGCCTACGACGCCACCAGCAGGACGTGGGAGATCGATGCACTTCAGTGACACAGCCAACGACAGACAACCACCCTGTAGACCGATATCAAATCGCGTCATTCCAACTGATACACACTGATAACTCCAGCAAATAACCCCCCCCGCCAGTCATCACAAGATCATACCATCACCGATTTCTCCACCCCCTTGCTTCTCGCCAACAGCTTTCTCCGCCCCCATCTTCTTGGCCTTCTGCTTCTCAGCCCACATCCGGCTCGCCAACCGACCCCTCTCCGCCGCCTCCACCCTCGCCTTCCTCGCCGCCTCCTCCTTTTCCTTCCTCTCCTTCTCACGCGCCTCGAGCTCCAACTTCGTCCTGCCAAAGACCTCTTTTCCCCTCGAAGTCTGGCGGATACTGCCCGTCAGAGGAGCGTTGACCGTACGGCTTGGACCTGCCGCGAGCGAGGCGCGGGAGGTCATGGATGCGGTGCGAGGAGGCAGGGCGCTGGAGAGGGATGGGCCGCGCGTTACGCGAGCGGAGCCGTTTACGCAAGGGGTGGGCGCGCGTTTGGCGACGGAGAGGGTGGAGAGGCGTTTGTTGCCGTTGGTGGTGGCCACGGGGTTACGGGGTGTGATGGGTTTGATTTTTGGCGCTTGGTTCTTGGCAACCTTAGGGTGAGGGTCTGAAGGATCCGCCTTTGCTAAGCTCATCCGGGCATTGCTGGTTGCGGTGGGTTTGACGACAGGAGCATGGCTCAAGCGCACGGGCCGAGCTTTGAAAGTTTTCTTTGGGGTTCCTTTTTCAACTTCTTTCTTAAGGCGCTCTTCCCGCTGTTCCTTTAATTTGCGGGAGACGGCTTCTCCGGGTAGTTCGAAGGTAGATCGTGTTAATGGCTTTGAGGATTTGGTTGGCTGGAAAGGGGCATGTTGGAGAGAGCTCACGCGCGCGTGGGTGGTAGCTAGAGCTTTGGCGGTCCCGAGAATGGGAGAAGGTTTAGAGCTTGCTGTTGTCCTTAGGGATGACATCCTGGAGATATCAGTGCACGCCGTTGGTTTTCTGGTTGTAGGCTGCGCTGAACGCGTAGCCAAGGTTTGTCTGGGTTTCGAATTGTTTTCTTTACGCATCGCTTTGGCTTCGTTATTCCGAGAGGTCGCTAATTTTGAGTCGGCTGAGGGTTTCGGTCCATCTGAATGTGTAGGCTTGCCAGGAGTCCTGTCAGCTACTTTGCTCTGGGTCGTGTCCTCCGTTGCTGGTTGAGTATCATCATGTATAGCTGGAAGTAGCTCGCCGACCTTCTCGATTTCTTCTTCAAAAGCGTCAATGGCTTCGACTGAATCTTCAATGCGTGAGACTGGTTTTGCTGGAGACCTTGCTTGTATCTGAGCTACAAAACAGTCTTCTTTGGTCGAAGTCACATGGTCTTCAACTTGTGTGTTGTTCGCTTCGTTGGAAGCCTTGTCTGTAGAAATCAGTTTGGCTGGTGTGCGAGAAATTATAGCCTCAGCAAATGCATCTTTATTTCCCTCAACAATACAGCCCGAAACTTTGTCTTTCGATCTGTGTACTTCAGGGTCGAAACGGGGTGTCTGAGGTCTAGAGGATAACAGATTTTGGAGCGCACGAACGGCGGGTGAAGGAGGGGTGCGCGGACGTTGGTCGTGCATGACAACCTGATAAACCTCTGTTTACATTCCATGTCAATTTAGATCGTTATATTTAAGGAGCGAGCTGGCGTATTACCTCCAGGGCTCTCCTTCATAAGATCTTGACAAGCATCCTCTACTGCTGAGCTTGTTTCACTTTGATTGTCGTCTTCCAGAACCTCCACATTCCCTTCCTCAGCCTTGGGGACATGTTTCTTTCCCTTTTTTGCGACCCTTCCTTTTTTCCCTTGGCCGGGTCCCGTCTTGCCGGGTTTAATTTTGCCAGCGTCTTTGACCACTTCTATCATTTCGAGCGCGGGACCTTGATTATCGGTAATCTCTCCAAGAGCAACGCGTTCCTTGAGCGGAGTTAAAGGTAGAGGCGTCAACGCCGCGACGGTAGACTCCTCTAAGAGTGCATTTGAGCGAAGCGCGGCGCGAGTGACGCGAGGCATACTTTATACAGTCGCAGCTCAAAAGCAAAGGGAATTGGCGGTATTTAAGTATTGCGAGTGTTAGACAGTCAAGCTAATGTACTCCAGAGCTGGATGAAATAAAATGCATACATGAACCTAAGAAACAGGAAGTTGGGTAATGAAGGCCAATTGTTTACATAGCAACCGGGTCGTGCCGATGTTAGCGCGACCTCTTAGCGCGCCCATGCATTAAACGCGTCTCGATGAGGTGAGTCAGAAGGTAATGAAACACTGACTCGATATCTCAAACGTGGAAGCTGGGGTTTGGTTAGCTCAAGTCAACCCTGATCCCGTCGTCCGACCATACTCCTTGACTTTTGTCCAAAGCATTGCGAAGCCCTCTTCATGTCCAAAAACCAGTTCTACTAGTGCCCTCTTCAAACGCCAGCCGAGGGTATCTTTACACTCCTACTACAACATGACTATCCACACACCGTAACCGCAACCAGAGAGCCCAGATCATTGAAGATTCGCGGAATACCAAGAATTTAGACTGTGCCATGTGATATGGAGCTTTCCTGGGGTTCCTTTGGCTGAGACTCGGGTTCGACTGGTATTCGTACAAGCGTTTGTGGCAAGGGTACGGCTGAGTTGGGCATCTCGTCATCTTGTGTATCTTGACCGTTCTCTTCTGTGGTCTTTGGCTTTGGTATTTTCACTGTTAAATGTCAGTGGATATAGGCCAACGCCAGCTGCCTTGCCAAAACTTGCTTGAAGCCATGTTGATTGCTCGTAATACATTATGCCAGTTGGACAGCACGGCAGCAACGGCTATTGCAAATTTGTTGTCAGCATTGGAGCCTGATCTGTAGACAGTCTAAGCAGACCTTCAGTTCCATCAGACAACGTTGACAATTTTTCTTCCAGCGTCTGCATCTGTGTTGCCAACCCTGCGCTCAAATCCCGTAGCTGTTTCAAATTTTCTAGTTCGGCCCTCTTTTCATTGATTCGCGCCACCAGCATCGGCGACTGGCCTGACGAAGCCTGAGAGCTACCCATTGAAGGATGTCGCATGCCAGGATTCAGAGAGCGATTCATGGTGGGTGCGCAGAATGTATGACACTCGATACGTGACCCTCCTTCAGTAGGAATACGAGTTCGGCTCAATGTGAATGTCTTTTAGGATCTCCAGATGCGAAGGCGAGAATCGCATTTTGGCGCAGGGGTTGGTATACGTCGTACACGGTACAGTACCTTAGGGGCGCTAGTGCGGAGAAATGCGGCCGCCGCTTTGTTTACATGATTTTCCTCGATAACAACCATCCGACTAAACTGATGTCCGAACATATTTTGCTATACACGCGCCTTGATAACGCTTAAAGCTGAAGTACGACGTTCCTTGTTTGATGATATGTTCCTCTGCATGATATCATATTGAAAAGCCTTACATGGCGCGCCTGAATGAGCCTCCGCCCTCGGTTGAAGCTATTGATGCTCGTAAGTCAATACTCCCGGTTTCCCTAATCATAATTCCTAAGTAACTACAGTAAAACGCCGTTTCGTTCGACAAAACAGAGAAATTGCAAGGTATGTATTTACCTCCATTCATGTGACGTCGATTAAAACTTAAAAGGGCGAACTCAACACAATCGCTTCGTATAAGAAACCTTGAAAGTGAAATATCCCGACTCCTGACAGAGAACATCGCCTTCCGAGAGCAGTGTATCAAGCTACAGTATGAAGTGGACAATGGTCCCGGCCGAGGCGCCATGGAGAGTGTGGGAGAGATCAAAGGCAGGCTGGAGACAAAGTTGATAGAGTTGGGGTGCCTGGTGCAAGAGCTTGGGGTAGTTCAGAAAAGCAAAAGAAATCGATCACCTCGAAGGAAATCAACTACCCGAAGCTCCCCTAAACGATCCCCGGATCAGAAAAACTGGAAAAATGCTCTTACACTCTCGGAAGTCACAGGGGGTATAGACGGCCGACTACCCCCAATTGTGGAGGACAAATACTTTCCGAGAAGAACTATGGAGTATGTCCTCTGTCCCGCTCAAGCGAGACGTACTGACTGTTGTAAAGTGCTGAAGAGTTGCTGGGCATGTTGGGCGACCCTGCAAATGCTACTGATTCGCCGGATCTTGGACCCCCACCAATTGCCCACTTCGAAGAGGGAGACCCTATCAAGTTTGACCACAATCAAACAGCACTCTCAAGAAAGGATGCAAGCCCAAACGCAGAGGAAGAGCATCCCCCACTGCCTGCAAATCTGGAAACTCGGAAAAAGAGAAGAGAGAGCGCCCATCATCTGGAGACCTCTCGCTCAGCTACTACAGATACAACGTCCACGACGGGGCAGCCTCTCAAGATTGGAGCGAAACGGAAGTTGAATACTAGGGATGATGACGACCCTGCGGAAAAAATCAATGAGAAGGATGCTTTCCGCTTCAACCGCAAACACGTAGCTTCAACTATGGTCGAGAACAGTCTAGAAGCGGATGAGAAGGGAAAGTCGATTATCTGGAAGGTGTCTCAGGATCTTGCTGCTGTCAGGGAGATGAGTCGCGATAAATCGAAGGAGGCTCCCCTGATAGCGATAACGACCGCTCGGAAAGCTCTCGGCCCTAGTGAGTTTGCTATTGTATAGAGATTTCACAAGCTGTATTGACATATTTTCTAGAAAGTGTGAACACCGATCCACTGGTCTCACCTGCTAAGATAAAGGGTAATGCTTCAAAGGACAAGATCGGCGAACTCAAAGATGACATGGCCAAAAAACCCAAAAGCCGACCTCGCCCAAGAGATAAGCTCGGACCTAGCGAACCAGCTCCCCGTCCCAAAGAACCAAATACCAAAAAGGATCTCATTCAACCTGCAACTCTCCTCCCCGAAACCCCCGTACCACCACCCTTCGACCTCTTTTCCCCCGTGTCCTCTGAACCTTCAGGCCCCGGTGCTCAAGGACGTGACACACCGCCCCCTTCAGACCTTCGCCCTGAGAGCTCTAGCACGAATGCATTTGGCACCGCCGGCCGAGGCTCGCGGCGGCCCCGTGGCAGCGTCAGTTACGCCGAGCCAAATCTCCGAGACAAGATGCGCCGCCCGACCAAAGAACTTGTCGATGCCGTTGGCGCGGACGATCGAATACAAATTCTGGGGAGTAGGAAAGTCGAAGGGATTGTGTCGGAAATCGAGTTCGGGCAGGAGAATAGCAAAAGGACCGTCGTTATCAAGAAAGAACCAACCGACGATGTCCCGAGTTGGAAATTTCCTCCACTGAAAGACAGCCAACTTCAACACGAAAGCAACGGGGTTGAACCAACCAGCCCGCTTGGCAGCAAATCGTCAGCGGCAGTCGTAACCGACCTCCCATCCAGCGTCCTCACAGACCGCCGCAGACGGACCATGACTGTCCACCGTGCCTCCGACGACCCCGGCACGGAGCCAGGAAAGCCATCCTCGGGCGCTGGCACCGCAATCGCGGCACTCGTCGCCGGGAGTTCAAAACCCCGAAAGCGCGAAGCTGGTGAAGCGCAGGGAGAGGAGAAGATTTCAGAGTACCTCGAAAGCGGTGACATCTATGACTTACACACCAGTTCCCCTCCGGACAAGGGTACAGCGAAAGAGGCCCCAACACGCGCGTCCTCACGCCGGCATTCGAGCGTCCCGGCACTGGCAGAGGATGCCAAAGCGTCTATAGCGCGCAGGGGCGAAAGGAGGAGAGATGGGCTTGCGGGCGTTGCTGCCGGGAATGGCGGGGAGAGAGTAATCGGAAGGGCAGGGGAGGGACTGAAGGGGAGTAGGAGTGTAATGGGACTGAAGGCGAGGGATGGAGGGGGCGGGGAGGAAGTTGGTGTTGGTGGAGGGGCCAGGGAGGAGAGAGCGGAGAGGGCGGCGGGGAGGAGGCGGAGTATGATGCTTTAGACTCTTTGCGAGGTGTAAGGTGTGCTGTTGGGGACAATGGTCCAAGTGTACGGATGGCGTTTGAGGGGAGGGTTGGGTAGTTGGGGTTGGGGATGGTTGGGTAATGACGAAGCACTCGCTTTCTTTTTTGGATAGGCAGAATTGAACGCAGGTTACCGTTCGCTATGAATGGGAAAGAATGAGGGAATTGATAGGGAATGAGGGAGGTTGATGACTACCTACCTACCTACCTACCTACCTACCTTTCATGTAGATTATCGTTCCATTTAAAGAGTGGAGCTAACAGAATGTGAATGAATGCACGCATGACATATCACAGCATAACCGCCTTCATTGAGAACTCCACGAAGGCTAAGCTGGTTCCCTTGTCTACGAGCGACCTCGTTGGTTAGAAGGGGGGTGGTGGGACTAGCTAGGTATGGCGGAGCTGTGGGTTATGACGGGTAGGGTATCGGTGGACTTAGGGCGGAGAGGGGGCGCGGATGGCAGGAGGGGCGCTGTGCTATGGCTTATAAGATAAGACCAGTCCATAACGACGTTGATTTTGTGGGGATCGCCACATGATCTTGCTGTATCAGCTGCTCCTCTGGTCGGTGACTGCGAGTTGCGAGCGAAGGAGGTGATGGGATGGGGGTAGGTGCTATAAGTGCGAGGAGATGGTTCTGCTCGCAGCAGACAGGAAGGGGGGAGGAGAGGGTGGGGATGGCATATGGAGCTATGATGTGCGTCCATGCAGGTCCAGCGTCAGACGTCTCTCCACAGTGGAAGAGCGCAGAGGTTGGCTTTTCCCAATCGAGTCCGCAGGACCAATAATAGCTCAGGTGAGCTCGTGAGAGATATCTTTGGAAGTGTCTTTGGGTTTGGGTTGAAGGACTAGAGAAGGCAGCGAGCGTCAACAGGATGAGGTTGGAGGGTGCGGGCGTGGTTCGTTGGAGCTGGGCTGTTTGCGGTTGGCTTTCAGCTTCTTGGAATGTGGGTACGAAGGGGTTGAGATGTTCGTTGGGTCGTTGGGAAGGATGGGGGGGTAGGATGCTTACACAGGCCTTGTCCCGTTTGCCACCATTGATGAATTCGGCTTCTAGGTTGGAGAACAGTAGTCTCGAGGATGCGCGTAGCAATCATCGAAGGCGGTAAAGCAAGTATGATCTCTTTTGCAAGCAGGAGATGTAAAAAGGGATCTAGCACCTACGATATGCTCGTGGCGAATTTTTCTAATATTGTGAGCAAATGATCAGATGTACAACTGTAACGGTTCTTTTCATCAGTATGCCACTATCCAAATTGAAGTCTCTCATGAGATAGATAAGGTCGCCATCCATAGCTCGGACATCCCGTACATCGAGGCGAGTTCTCTGCGATGAGGCATATACTCAATAGGGATTCCGGACCACGGGTACATACAAGGTACGAATCATGTGCGTCACCTCTTTGTGTCTGGCATTCGCTTTCATCTTGGGAAACAGCACTTTCCTCATCATCGCCGATGGAATGATGGGCAATCAACCGAGCGGGATAAGGGTTCAAATCATGGGACAAGGAAATCCAGTATCCTCCCTATATCGGGCGGTAAGTGATCCCACGGCATTTTCGGATGCGAGAAACTCTTCCCCCCCAATGTTGGGACCACCAAGACGAGTCCCAGCTCCAGAGACATTGGTGTAGCGGAATTGGATCGAGATCGATTGACACAGCTTTGTTGAGACACCGCAGACTCGATCATGGCTGAATAATCGCGTTACAATATGGTGTTGGTAGCTCATGGACATAGTTTGATAGTGCATATACGCAGGACCTCCAGTAGTAGTAGCTGAGATAGAGTGGTTGCTGTGCTCGGACCTATGCTACCATCTTGTCAGCTTCGGTAGCCGGCAGCTTGGCCACATGCCCAGCAGGAGCAAGCAACAAAGGCCGCCGCCTCGCAGCCTTGCCGCTAAAGCACTTCGGAACATTCCGATCGTATATGTAAGCTGAGATTTCGGGTTATTTGTGTGGGTGTCGAGGCTCGATGAGAAACTTGTGGGGGGTACGGTAGGTAAGCTGACTCACTCGTGTGGAGCGAAGGATGAAAAACAGGAAAAGGGTGTGGGAACTGGATGGCGATAATTTGTGAGCACATATTTCATTTAGCTTGTTATTTTCCAGCTTACCCTTTCGCTGAAGTAGTACTCGTAGAGTCGTAGTAGTAGTGGTAGTGGACCCCCCTCGTTACTCTTGACAGATACTGCCATGTCGAGACGACCCTTAGGTAGAACTAGCCTTTTCGGAGTCGGAGATAGAGAACAAGACTCCGTCCGGAGATGGATGGTAGTTGCAGCATCGAACGGGCCGTCGGCATCTGCAAGTGCAAGGAGGGTTCGCATCTCTCGAGCACCACAACAACAAGGTAAGGTGGTGAGGGAGTGAAGAATCGTGAGGTAAGAGACCAGAATTTGGAAGGCTTCCCCGAAGAACACACTGGCTTGTTTTGCCCCCCTAAATTGTGTCTATTGTACTCCGTAAAGGCTTGGTTGTCTCGAACGACGGAGACTATTCTACTCCGTTTCTCCCTACTTCATTAAATGCCTCACCTGATCGAGCGATTGACATCTGACCCCAAACAAACACCAGCGATTTTCAATAGTGCATTTGTCATCCAGGAGACGGACGTGTCTCCGATCCCATCGCCCCTTTTGGCATTCTTCATCACACACAGCCCCCTCGAGCGTGCTGGCTGAATCAAGGGCGCCAAAAAGAAAAAAAACCCAAAAATATCCAGTAGAGACGAATTCCCCACAACGAGGCCCACAGCCGCAACGACTTTCCCCATCCCATCAAAACGGTTCTGCAGGCACGCGTTGTCCTCTTGTTGCTGGAGCGCATATACGCACTCCACTCGACCACAGCAGAACGTTTCTGCTGCTGCTGCTGCTGCAGGGACCCGTGCCCCAAAACCGCCGATTGGAATGGAAGCAACCCGCAGAGCAACAACGGGGCGGAAAAGCACAGAAAAAGGTTTTCGAGGTGGAGACACTTGCGGTTGCGTTGCGTATGATTAGGTCTCATGCTGATGGGGGGGGAAAGTCTTTTCATCATCTTCCGATTACAAAATAATAATACCATGTACACGCATGCTTTAGTCCACAATTTTGCCCAAGGAACGGTCGTGATGCAATTGCTTCGGCATTCCCTTCCTCGCCATTCACAAATCAACATCCGTAATCACTTCAAGCCACCCACCAAAAAGAGCCCAGCCACCAAAAAATGATTTTCCATCGCGCGGGAACGATCCACTCAGATCGTAGATCCTGAGATCTGGGAACCCCTGCAGGAGGAGGAAATGGCCCCCCAAATCCAATATCATTATGCCCTTGGAGCAAAAAAGCACCTTAGGCCCCGGAGCGGCGGGCATCGTAGCTCATCACGCAGGCGTAATTCTTACATGACCTGAGGCACAGTAGTCCCAATATTATCGTCTGGCTTCCAAAAGTAAAGATTCAACGTAGCGTGAACCTAAAAGGCTGCTTGCTCTCTCTCTCAGAGTCAGTCTGCAAAGTATCTGCGGGGATGATCGTAGGAAGCAAAAGCGGGATACAGGCCGGGATAGGCAAGGTCTTTGCGGCAACCAAAGGGGGGGTTTTTTTGGGCGAGATTTTTCGGACTTTGTGGGATGGGGATCGGTTTGGTTCCGATTTGCGTTCGGAAGGGAGCGATTAGGTTTTGCGGTACGGAGGCGGAGGGGAAGGGAGACGAGGGGTGGGTAAAATGTCAAGAGGAGCGGGCGGGGGGGTTGGGATGGGATGAGATGGGGATGGGTGGTTTGTTTTTATTTTGGAGGTTGAGGACATTATAGTTGGTTTGGTGTGATATGACAGTTTTGGTAAGACTTGATTGGTGTGAATCTCTATCTGGTGCATCCAAAATTGAAGAAATGTTGCTTCCCACCCAAATGGTAGCCCCTGCCCAACCTCCTCCGGTTGATACCCATCCTGAACGCTCAAGTCCTCTCGCTATATGCAAATGGTTCAGGTCCATTCTATAACACTGGTGAAAAACCCTTGGGATATTCCTGCTCCTCCCGTCCGAACGACCACGCTACCAAAGACCGACAGTCCTGCCGTAGCCTGTAAACACCGTATCCATACAATCAAAAATCCCCTCATATGCTTTTGGTGGTACTGTACAGAAAAGGAAAAGGTCCGAAAACGTAGGGTGGAGTGGAAGGCGGTGGTTCTTGATGTTCTGAATTCGAAGGCGGACAAACGATTGGCATATGTAGATAACGAACTGCACGACCGGGTATGATGAAAACGCCTGTGTTCCTAATGCATGATTGTCGAAGGGTAGAGGACGTCGAGTTTGCGAGAACAGTAGAGGATGTCATGGTCATATCGAATTCATCCGTCTCTTCCAATTCCTGATGACATCAAAGGAATTGGAGTAGCTGCGAAGCTCGCTCAGAGCCTGAGCTGAGAGGCAGCCACTCGTGGAGGAATTGCTCGATATGGAGCTGAGAGACGACCGAGACGAAGAAGGTGTGAGCGCCCGCGTTGTCGATGAGAAAGGAACCGATGGTGTGACGGTTTGAAAAGAACTCGTGAAGCGGGGCATCTGGGCGGCAGAGGCTTCTCGCAGCGCTGCTTGTGACGGTGAAACGCTCGACGGCCTGTACGCGGCAAAGTCGAAAGCCGGTTGAAGATAGAAGCCCGAGCCCGAGCTTTGGTTTACAGACGCCCAGAATGGAGGCAGGCTTGACGTTGTGGGTGAGGAGGGCTCTGACCCGTACGAGGTTTCGAGCTCGGCGAGGCGGCAGGCTTGAGAGCAGTAGGCACCACCCGAAGTTTGTCGATCACAGGCCAGGCAGTAGTCTGGAGACCACTTCGAGTCCATGGTCATCGTAGGCAAGATGCTTGTCGTCGAGTGTTCTCGGAGGGACAGCAGACGACAGTGATCAACCAGGACCAGTTGCCAAAGGATTGTGGATGAAGGACGGAGGGCGAGCGTGACAAGGACGAAGACTGAGAGTAATGGGTATAGACAGTGGAGGTCTGAGTGGATGTAAGTCAAGGAAGGTAGGTTTTCGGTGGGTACAGAGGTAAGATAGATATGGGTCAATATTACAAGTAAATGTCAGGTAAGTTACCGATCTGAAAGATGGTTGATGCTGAAGAGGAGAGAAGGGTTGAAAGGGTGCTGTTTCATTCTCTTGGCTGTTGAAGGCATGAAGCAGAACGAAACACCAGGAATCGAAGGCAAACGACAGGCTTCTATATTATTATTATTATTATTCCTCATGCATCATAAAAGTGGAATGCAGACATTGGGGGGGGGGCATACTCTGCGCAGGCACTACTTGTCCCCAGCGAATGATTGATCATGAGGGCAAAAGCAGGTTAGCAGATGAGCAGGGGAGGTGTGCCGCACCATTATTGCCTACTGGAGAGCTAGGCGATTCTGGGCCAAGTGGCTAGCCAAGACACAGCCGAAGATGGCGGCAGGGATCATCCCCCTCTTATTGTTCACTCCATCATCAGGGAAAGACGGCTCAGTGCGACAAAATGCAATGCACAACCAATCCGTTACAGTTAGCCCCCGGCGCAGGGATCATGGGCGCCAGTACAGACTCCGTCAAGTCTGTCGCTCTCTGTCTTCGCGTCTTTCGTGCATCGTTGTCCGCTCTTGTCCGAACATGGACGTGGGGTGAGGGGAAATCAACGGCACTAGCAGAATCATCCAAGGGAAAGCTACGACCGTCCTTTACGGCACTCTATTGGGGGAAAGAGGATGGGGGCGTTGATGGATTGTTATTGCCTCTTGGTTCCATGGTACCGTAGACCGCCGTCAACGTGTCACAGAAGACTTCTCGGGAATCAGGCAGGCACTCATTGCTGGGAATAGATATGAGGGAAATTTAATTTTCGAGTTTTTCAGTGGGTCGCAACATGATCATAGTCATGCTTGTCCTTGCGGTTTCGAGTAAAGCAAGTCATAACATCATCGAGGATCCGTACTGTACAGTGCAGTGCCGAGAATGCCTGATCAAAGCCCGCAGCCATCATTGGTATGGACGAACAACATTCGTTTCACAATTATTGGATGGTTTTGATTGATTAATTTAATATCGCCAGATTGCCAAGCGGAGCCAAGTGCAGCGTCAAGCCGGGCTTTTAGCTTTCAACGCATCTCCCAAGGCAAAACTCGTCATCTACCTTATCTGCGTTCATGCTACTTCCATCACCGTGATATCCGTGGTTCCTGTGGTTTCACCTCATGTCCGGCAGCATCATAGTGCAGAAGAGCACGAGTTCATATTGGTCCAGACTCGTAAGCTCGTACCTTGCACAAGACTCGTCAGATGCCAGCAACGACGACTACTCGTCCGATAAGTCAGAAGAATTGACTAGGGACGTTAAGCATCAGCTGCCGCCCACCTCCCTACCTGTTTCTCAACCTCTCCGGCTTGGTGATTTGGAAGCCGATCATGGAAATCGAAGCCTGGCGTGCATGGCTTCGAAAGGTGTTGGGGACTATTTTAACGCGAGGAGAGAAGAGGCCACGACGATAGCTACACTCGAGAGTAGAATATCGACGATTGCCAGCGTGGATCCAGTCTGTTCTCGGTTAGATTCCTGATTGCGTTTTCACAACGAGGGCGGATCGGGAGATCTCTGTGGATGGATTTGTTGGACCGACCGAACACCAACATCAAAGTAGTTCTAAGGTAAGTACGGATATTCTAGTACAGTATTACCCCTCCACCCCTCCAAAGTTTGGGGTGCTTAACCGAAGGTTACGCAAACCGAGAATCGAGATTGTTGTCCCTGCGAACCAGTGTCAACATTGCAGCTTACCGCACAGAACAATCTTAATGTCAATCACAGTCCTGATGGTGTGATAAATGCCTCAAGTCTAGAGAACGGGATTAGATTCTGCCCTGCAGTCAACGTGGTAATACATGCAAGTGCTCGTCTAAGCGGCCATATGTACCTGATGATGCATCTGTCGGTCGTTCCACTTCAGTTGGCAACGATTCCCAACTTCCTAGCCCGCGGCAATTGCCTTGTCTGCCATTGTTCCGGTACATGAGAACCAAGACCACATTCATTCCCCTTTCCTTCTTCCTTTAGAGGCTAGCAGAGATAGTGTCAAAGATGGGAATCCACCTTCTGGTGAGCAAATGAATGCAAAGCAACTGTTTTCAAAATGTAAGCATGCTGTTGTGGGCAAACACAAAGGGGACAATCATCATCAGACCGTTCATACGGCACTCACTTCACGGCGCGGCTGGGCGTCGCAAGCAAAAACCGAAAGGTTCCAAAAGTGGATCGCGCAAAACATCCCAAACATCGAAAGTGACGCCAGAGACCCCACTTTTTCTAACCATATGCAGTTACTGAAGGCGGAAAGTGGGCGGGCGCTAAAGATGCGGTACCAAACTTCCCAAAAGACCAAAGACGGCCATCTCCATTGGGGTGACAGTTCCAGGTGGGGGGGTTCTTCACTCTCCACCGCCTCGGGGCGCTGTGCTAAGGTATCTAAAGTAGGTATCTTAAGTAGGTATGGTATTAATGTAGTGATTTGAGAGGCAGGAGAGTGGCGGGGATCGACCGGCGACAGCGAGCGTTCGCTTTGCTGCAGTCTCTCGGATCACCTTCTCCGTTGGCGTCGTGTCACCATTGAGAAATGTGAGAAACTTGGGACACGCACGCTCAGACCCTTTTCAAAGCCTCCGCTACCCCCCCCCCCCCCATATGCAACAACCGTTCGAACTTAACTCCAACTTCATCAATGATTGGCCGAATCTTCCCCAGGTGTTTTGCTGTGTTTGGGTTCACCGGGGGAAAATACCTTACCGCGATGAAATGCCGGCTTGCAGGTCAATTGTTGATACAATTTACACGCTGCATGAATGAAATCATGCCCGTGAGACCTTTTGCGCTTCCAGGCATGAACTGTCATTATCAAAGCATGAGCTCAACCGTCAGAACAATATGTCGGCGTCTGACGATCATCTTCGTCCGAGTGCCCCGCAGTATCTGGCATTAGGAGGCTTGCATAGATGCAGTCTGCGTTTCAGCTGCTTTCGCGCAGCCTCCACCCCCACGCACTGGCCAGCATCCCAAACATGGAGGAGGAGTCTTCTCCCGCTGACTCTTTGGCTTGCAGATGTGGATATATCTAGATGAGTGAATGATAAAGAGCTGACAATGGCCCACAGCTTCATCAAACGCCACCGCTTCACGCACAAGTGGACACCTATGGGCTGATAGCCTGGGATGGGCCGAAAAAGCATCGTTCCGTCAAAACAATCCACTTGTGTCCAGAATGATCCCCCCGTAGAGTATGCGTCCGGAAACCGATCATTCAAAGCCTTGGACAGCACGCTGCCTCCAGGATGTAAAGCCGACTGACGCATACAGATTATCTGCGTCCTAGACGGCCAGGATGCAGAAGCAATTTGAGAAACGTGAATGGAGCTACTGTATGGCAGGATATGGATGGAAAAGTAGGGACTACGGAGGTAAAAATCCCCATGTTTTCCCTCCGTCTCCGGCATTCAGAATATTCCCCGTCCAACATGATAGGTTCTCCTAATTCTCAGACGCAGCGTGGATGAAAATACTTGGCTCGCATATATAACAAGAGCCGTTAAGTGCCTGGGATACTCCAAACTCAGCCGAGCATCTGCTGCTTCGTGGTTATCAAGAATGCTTCCCCTCGCTGGTCTTCGGTGATAACAGCAGAAATTCTTGCTCCACACCACCGAATCAAATGTCTTTTTTAAAAGATACCTCAACCTTGCATCATCATGTTTGTCCTAATAGTCGTCATAGACTTGAAAGTCCACATGGAAAGAAGAATCCCTGGTATGCACAACGGTCCCAACCAACAGTGTCGGGTCTTCCCACCGAGAGCATGGCATACCGCTTCCCCCAAGCTCCTTCCCCCTCCTCCCTTCCGACCTGCTCCTTACCGATCCCGAAGCAACTTTTCCCAAATGCATCAATGCCTCAAGCGCCTACCCGCGCGCTGGAGACTATCCTTGCTCCTCGATCCGCCTGCCGCAGGAATGCATGAGTGGTGCGCCAACTCTTGCCATTGTTGCTACAGTCTCCACTATCTTCAAGGAAAAGGCGATCATACACCTGGGAGAAAAATCGGAAACATTGTTCATCATGAGAAGGAGACGTAAATCGGTTGTGATGGCGCGTCGACAACATACCTTGTGCGAACGGCCGTGCTAGTATCTCCATGCAGCCCCCTACTTTATCGTTTCTTAACACAGAGCTACATCAAGCATTTGAATTCGGCAACCAGCGTCGCCATTCGGAAAACCATTCGCTGACCCCACTCCTCATCATCCCCCAAACCCACGACTGCAGAATCCAAGCATCACCGGCGCAGCCTACCTATCAGTGCGAAGCGAACCATCCAGTCTTCCAACTCCACGACCCCCCTTCTGGCCCACCCAAATCCCTCATCCGCCATCCCCATCACACATCTCAAGCCCAGGAAATCCCGATCTCTTCCTGCACCCCCCCGTCCTCCATTCCTCGCTCCTTCACCACGCATCCGCACTCGCACCGCTCAGTCCAGAAACCCCCAGCAGCACCACTAGCCCCGGGTTTGAGACGGCTGAGTTAGGGCCTCTTATCTCAAACGCTCCTGTACAAGTAAGTGATGTAACTGTAGAGATTCCCCGTCTTGGGGACTGGGGTGGCTTAAAGTTGGATCCACCTACCGCGCTTCCTTCCAATTTGTCTATATATAAATCCGTTAGCAAGAGAAATCATTCCTCCCGCTAAACCTTTATCCAAAGCCACCTTGATAACCTCATTCGAAATTCCTTCATCCGCCCAACGGCGTCGTCAGAGTATTCACCTGCCTAATGATCTTGGGTTTTTCCACCGTGGAGGATCTATATGCAGAGCTGTCGACTGTGGCTGCGTTGAGAGTGGAGCGTTGGCGGAGGACGGGCTGAGCTTGGTGAGGAGCGATGGGTAGGCGGCCGAGAGAGGGATGTTATGGTGTGGAAAGTAAGGTTGGGGTAAGGGAGAGGTGGGAGAGAGGGGGGGGGGAGGAGGGAATGGGGTAAGGGAGGGGGTTACAGAAAGGATATTTATTGTAGATGTCCTATCTATATACATATTCTCTTATAATCCTTGGTTTCTACGAATCTTCGAAAACAACCAGAGAACATCCATTCGTTTGCTTCGTGGTGATGGTCTAGATATACTTGTCAAGTGTGTATAAGAAGGTTTGGGCCTTGCGAGTGTTCTTAGCGTATATCGTGAATGCCCGGGAGAAGAGAGGCTATCAGTGGTTCGGTCTGCGTCTTTTTGTTGTGTTTCTTACTGGTGGTATAGCATGTTGGTTTCCAGACTTGCGCTTCTTCCTTGTTACAACCCTCTGGCAGAGCCGTGGGTTCTAAGATCTGGGATTAAATCCTGATCCAGAAGCAGGGCGTTGCTTTATGCACGAGCCGGCAGTCAATGTGAGATATTGACAGCGTGTCAGAACACAAGTGTTCAGCTCGAGTCGCAAAATGTGTAGCCGCTTGAATGTGACTGATGACCATGGCTGACAGGAAGGCGGCGATCCACGTTCAGAGTAGGTACGTAGTTGGGAAGACTATGCTGGATGTCTCCGAAATCCTGAAACGTGTTCTGCAGCGGTCCTGGCATTGTTTGTAGAAGATAATCTCAAGCATCTCTTACCCTGAGATGGTCGATGTTGGACTCTATGGATAGGGGTATCTGGGTCCAAGGTTGTTTGCGAGGGCTTATGAGTTGGACTACTCCTAGCCGTTCGGTATGGTTTCTTTGGTGATTCGCAGTCCACTTTCTGGATGACTGGTGACGGTGTGAGTATTTTGTCCGTCCAAAGATCCGTCGTCGAAAGCCCTTCGTTTCCATTCTCCAGCGTGGTTGCTATGTCTTGTAGGAGACGCATTAACGTGGAAGCGTATCCTCTTTACACATCACTCAGATCATCTATGGTCCAGATCTGGATGGCCGCCCCCTGCACAAAATTCTCCCAGCCTCCGAATTTTGCCCTAGCCCACAGCACCACTTCGTCATCCGCTTGCATATTCTCCAAGATTGGGTGATCCCCTTCAACCACGAATTGATAATCCTCGGTCTCCCAACCAGCATGCCTGTTGCAATGCAACCGATGTCTATGCTGCATTTGATCCGTCAATGACACCTTTTCTTCCTCCTCTTCGGCGTGTTTCCTCAACCCAGCCTCGAACCATGTCCAAGAATTTCTATAAGTGCCATGGTCTGATGAATACGAGCTCCAGCCTTGGTCTTTGCTGCTATATGTAAACACGATACGCCGAATAAGAGGTAGCTGATGTTTGGATATCGGAGGAGTGTGTACAATGGCTCGTTCGGATTCGGAACTCGGGACGCGGGCAGGAGTGGAGAGGTAGACGGAGGTGGTCAGTAGCCATCGAGAAGGATGAGAGAGGATCTGGAGGATTAACTCGGTGGGGAGAGCAGGTTTGTTGGGAGTATTCATGGAGAGAATTGTGAAGAGGATGCGGTTGGAATCTTGAGTAGTCCAGGGTTTTTGAGGAAGATCAGACAATGGGAATAACTCTTGAACACAAAGGTCAGATGTAGAGTGAACGTCACGAAACCAAAGAGCTCTGCTTACCCTGGGACAAGCGTTGGAACCGTTCCTTCACCTTTGCTGAAATTGTTGCCCACAACATCATAGCTGTTCTGGGTGATGGTCCGGCCTCACAACCTGGAAAATCTCATTTCGGCCAAGTTATGCAAATTAATCTTATTCTGGTGAAAGAATATTGAACGACATGAACAATATTATCTGTAACAACGTCTTGCTGAAAGTAGATATTGGACGGTGGACTTGGAGAGCGAAGCTACGTCATAGATATCTTACAGTAGGTAACTACCTACTGTGTGAAATCCACCGATTTAGCCCTACTAAATTGTAATGCTTTGGCTGACCTCCGTCATACGCGGCGATCGAGAGGAAGCTCATCTTCAATGTCGAGGACTCAAGAACCTTCAAGGCCTACTCAATTGTCCTCCAGAAAATTACCTGAGAGAATTAACGGCACAGTCACATCGAATAAGGGCAGAGATCGATTGCAGCTACTCTAGCTTTCTGTTGAAACAATCTTCCGCCACTTGAAGTAGGTAGGAGTCAACTTTGTTACCGAAGGGTTGAAGGTCTATCGTCCCCTATGCGAGATGTCCCAGCCGCAAGGCAGTATCACCCCTACATTTGATTTGCTATTCTACTCGCATATCCCGTGAGCTGCCTCCGAAATCTATGACATGTACCAAATCCTACATTGCGCCTCCTTTCTTTTACCCACGCCCAATCATGTATCCTGCTATCAGCAGCATAGCCGCTCCTACAAACCCAGAGTTGCAGGTACTCACTGTCTCGGCCATGTCGATTCGGTGGCCAAGCTGGCGGACTTGAGACTATGCTGCTGGATATATTATTGTATGATCCACCCGTCATACCGGCATTATATCTCTACCCACAAGGCTGCTTGTTGTCGAATAGAAGTCGTGACTGCCACGCTGCATGTAGAAATATTGCCCAAGTAATGGGAAATGCGGAGACATTGATCAGTTGCTCTTAAGCAATGTCGTTAGAAGATCTGACTTTTTAGTACGGTGATCCTTATGCTGCTGATTATGGCATCGTCGTAAACAACAATGCCCGAAATGTAATTACAAGCATTCAAGGCTGCCTGTCCAATTACTGTGTGGGGACAGACAAATTGTGGTCGAAGCGATAATAAAAGCAAAGTACTACTGCTATGGGGCCAACGATACATATTGCAACCCCAAAGCCAGAGACGATTGTTTCGTAGGTATGTGGGCCCTCGTCGATATCTCTGAACGCCGATATTGGCGCTATAGGTGTATGATTCAGGTGAAAAGCGAAGTTCCTTCTTCAACTGCCGACTTATTTCTGTGTAGATCTACGTGTCTTATTGGATGCAATTTCTTCTTGCACTCCTTGCCTTCATACTGCTAGAGCTTTACACCTTGTGGACATATTATATATGTATTACAATTTTCTCGTGTTCCCATGGACGAGTCAAAGCCAAAACCAAAGCCAAGAAAATTCAGGACGGCCTAAGATATCATGCATTCCCCTCCTATCAGCGTTAGTGGAGTTTCAGAAAGCTCAATGTTTTTTGGCCATAGCTGTCGAGGTCGCGGCGCAAATCTTGGCACCAGCTGGCTCGCTAGGTGTAAGTAATCTGAGACGGCTTTTCACAAAGTATGAGTTCATTCGAACCACAGCCATCCATGGGTTTCTGCCACACTTTTGTGTCTACGCCGTGCCAGGATAAGATCTTGGTATCTATTCACGCTTTCTGCTTACGCGGTTGCACTTTTGGCCGCAACGTACGGAAGCGTCAATAAATTTGAAGGAAAATGTACATTGATCCCAATGGGTCTGGCCTGCCCTCAACAACTAACCCCCGCATCGACTCATGTGGTGGTATCAACCCATCCGCCTGGTTTGACAATAGTCAGAACTTTAGTCTGGGTGACATATCTACCATTGTAGTGGAATCTTTTGTCTCTTCGGCTTTTGTATTCGGACCGATGCTGCTCGATCAATGTGGGGTCGCTGAAGTACCCTTCGTCCAGAATTTCTTGGTTCGTTTCGCAGGACTTGAGAACTGCCGAAGAAGTAGGAGGTTTCTTGGGGTGATGATTTTCTTGATGTGGTGCAACTATATTGTCTGGTTTGCGTTCGGTTTTATTGATCTTCTAGCTTTTATGGAGGCTGGGGCTATATAAGTGTCTCTACAAATAAAGCTTACGCTTGTGAGTATGTATCATCGGTGAGACTCTAGTTTAACCAACAGTGCTGCGTCGCATGAGGTCAGATTTCCTATGTGATAATATTCTCACAACCAAGATATTACCTCTCAGCAATTCACCTATACCTTAGTTACAAAGCATCTATCCTCAAACCCCTCCTTAGATAACTATCCGAGCTTCTTCAAGACTTGAGGTATCAGTTCTGTGCCTTGCGCCGCTACCGCGCTAGATCGAGAGTGTCCCAGTGCCTGATGGAAGCGATATCGAAACCCGAGTTTGCTGTATCTCAGAGGCCTCCCAGCCTCAAGTGACTGTTTGGAAGACTCAAAAAACGAACTATGTTCTAAATAAAAAATTGTTATGTAGAAACCTTCAGCCGGCCTAGAGTATGCTCTCAAGATTGAAACTGCCAGAATTACCAAGCGGGGACACCCCTACTTAATCAAAAAAGATGGATTACGAACTGAGGTCTTTGTAAGAACCTTTGCGAAGGAGACTACGCCTCCGGCAAGGAATTTGATATTGTTTTGACAATTTTGTTCTCGTTAGAAGGTTCGGGCAGTAAAAGTGCGTTTATCTAATAGATGAAGATATGAAAGTCGTCGCACACGATAAAATATATGTTCTTTTTTAGGGACATATCTTTCCCCAACCCAACCGTGTACGCTTTACATTCAACGTGTCACTATGTATGGCCACCCTTATCTTGTACATCTACCAGACCAGACCCCAGATTTCATTATCTTCCATCGCCGCTGTCCCTCCGCAAGCGTTCTTAACAACTTCAATCTGGACTTACATCGAGATTGTAGAGAACTAGAGAGCAACAATCCTAGAAGTCGAAGATCCAATGTTTTAATAGTATTTAATAGTATACAGTAGCTCTTAGATATCGCTGGGTTTTCTGAATCTTAAATCCTTGATCGTCGCATCGCGTCGCAAAAAGGCAATCCCGGAAATGCTTAAAGGTTCGGTGGTCAAGATTACCAGTAGATTGGTCGCTTTGGTTCGCACGTAAGGGCATTTCTGGCTCGCCCACTGTGCGACAGTGCGAGAGAGTATCGTAAAGCAAAGAATTGTAGATGAAGTGACTGTCTAAATTATGAGCTAACGCGTTACGTAAAATTTTATTTATATAATTTAATATTCTATTCTTAAATCCTAAGTCTGTTAGCTCAGCTGGTTTAGAGCGTGGTGCTAATATTTCCCACGTGTGAAACGCCAGTATGTTATGGACTTCTCCCCTTCCAATACTTCCATCTAACCCAGTATAGAGGTCGCGAGTTCGATCCTCGTACAGACTAGCCTGAATTTTTGGGTAATTTTTGTAGTTATGTCCTTTGACTTTTCCACTAGAGATGTGCATTTTCCTCTCCTTCTCCTTGCAATAACCTATAACATCGATAACACTGTACTTCAATCGTGAGAAGAACATATTTTATTATTATTAACAGATGTCGTTTGTTGTTCATGACTTGAACCACGTTCACATATACTCTACGCCACCTGTTGGGTTGGTGAGGTTTTGATCCATGGTCACCCAACCCGAAACCCAATTCGGTTCTACCGGGATGGGTGGCTTGAGGTTTGACCGAGCGAGATCAAGTTGGTTCTCCGGGATGAGATGCCCGTGACCGCAAGGATGACGATGAGGAATTCAGTGCCATAGAGATATGCTATTGATGGGCCAAGTGGTGGGGCGGGGTGAACATATAGGGAGCATTTTAGTACTGGGGTACGAAGTAATCAGTGCTGTTGGGGTGTGAAGCATATGCCAAGCGCTGTTTGGAGCACTGGTTAGAGCACTATTCGACGCATATGTCTGCAGCTCTCTCGAGAAGCAATTGTAAGTAAACTCAATGTTCCCCAAAGGATTCCATCCCAGAAACTAGTCCGCCAGCTTCTCTCATTGCCAGTGATAGTTCCTACCTACTCAGACTCTGACTTCTTCACAATAGGATAAGATTAATGGGGGAAATGGTCGATTTTTAGATTTGTATTGTCTGCTAAAGCTTTCGTTCTCTTCTCTCTAGAGACGGCAGAGAAATCGGAAGATCATAAGTGTTGAAAGTAGGAGATGCGTCGTGTCTAACATCAGTGCGACCGAAAGCTTTCTCCGCACTGCTACCACTTTTTAATCCAAGGATCCCAGCAAAGCACCAGAGCGCTTCCCCAGATCCTGCCCGTCGGCTTTCCCCATCCCAGCAAATCTGCAGGCAATGTGCTCCAGGCCGGGAATGTAGCCAGCATGGAGCATTATAGTTAGTTCTGATTTCAGTACAGGCGCGGCCCCAGCGTGGATTTGTCGGTGCGTCCCATGAATCGACATGCTTTGAGTGATATCGCTTTCTCGAGACATCTCGCACTTGTGAGGCCTTTCAGGTCGTGTTGGTGGAGTTTTGTTCGTTATATAATCGTCGAGAAAAAGATATATAATAGAAAGACTACATCGCTTGAGCAGCTTTCGTCACTTTCTTCTAGATCCACCTATGTCCAGGTATACCGAGAGCCCTTTCAGAATCCAGACGGGTCGTTGGGGATGTTGTGAGTTGATTACTTTCATTGTCATCGGTTTTGAAAAACTAATACTTATAGGACTTTATTTTCATGAAGTCCCGGATCAAAGATAGAGATATTTCCTAGGTGTCTTGTGGCCCCGCCGGGAAATTGAAACATAATGATTGGGTTGACAGTCAAATCCATCGTCCTGGGCATTTTTGTGAACTTTGTGGAAAACGTTCATATTGGCACGGGCGTCTTGATGTATTAAGCTAAGACTATCCCCTTCAGACTTTTCGTCAGGTTCTCCAGTAGAAGAGCAGCATAAGGTTATTTTGTTCATTGGCATTCTCAGTGTTCAGACTTTGGTCGTCTGGTTCTTCGTCATCAGAATTCGCCCCCTTGTTTACCTTCTCGACAAGCATCTCTTTCTACGGGCGTCATACAGCCCTTTCACGAACCAGCCATATCAGCTGGTGCCGCGTATAGCTTTACTACCGACATATGTAGGCTTTGGAATTGTTATCGTTTCTATTTTCTATATTATCATTGACAGTTTGTATTCTTTCAAAGCTTGGCCCATCGCATGCTGGTCCCAAGCATTCAACGATTGTCCTTGCTCCAGCGATCTAATAAGCTTTTACAGACGCCGTTTGTATTCGTTCCACGCTCTGCTTTGCTCATTTTGTTCGTCACCTGTCTTTGAAATTTTCCAATTTTACTCTCCACTTAAGCCTTCTCCTCTTCTGAACCATCTCCTCTTCTGAACCATCTCCTCTTCTGAACCACCTCCTCTTCTGAACCATCTCCTCACTTACAGCAATTTCACGCTCCAGGTCATCCGCGTTGCCATCCGTAGCTCGACAATCTGTCTCACCACATCGCCTTTTTGAATCTAAAGCTACCTTGCGGACTTGAGGTTCTAATTTTCTAGTCAACCATAATTCCTGTGGTGAAAGAAGTTTTGATGTTATGCGAAAGTCATGTATGATAACCCGTTCGAAGCGTTGGAAGATTTCAAACAGTTCATGGGGGCCACGGCACCGTATGACAGCCTGTCGAACCTGTACATTCTGTCTGAGAGGTCCTTGATCCACAAGGAGACGTCCCTCAGCCCATTATGGGCACCCGCAGCCTTTCCAAGGAACGCCACACGTATAGTAGAACCAAGAACCGCAGTGGAAATGTTTCATCAACATGGTACAACTGGGAAACACCATAATCAATATAGTGGGAACAGTATGCAGTCGACACATCATATATGTTATAATATCCAGCCAGCATATACTAGATGGTGTTATGCTACCAGGTTCTAGCTAGTTATCAGCAGTATATATTGAAAAGAGGATGACTTGTCGAGATGGAAAGGAGAAAGGGGAATCCACGGTATATACAGTAGTACTCAATGACCGGTCTTAGCGTAGTGAATACGATTCATAAACCAAACGCAATGGAAGAGACACCAGATAGTTTCACATTTCATTGAAGTGCAGCGGGTTCGACTACATTCATTGAACAATGAACATAGTACCATTGGAACATTGAATGTTAGTTGCAAGAGGCCTAAGAGCTGCACTGAGTGAATGTTGGACCGAGGCTACATCAAGAGCAATGTCACAAAATCTGCCCTTTGGTTTTCGAATCCAGTTAGCTTACACTCGGTCTGGTTTGTCGAGCATGATAGGACTCTAATAGATCTAAAAGAACGATAGTAGTTTAAGTGATCAAAATTAGTAGACTTGATCAGCGCCTGCATCCGTAGAACCCTGGTATTGTAATCAGTAAAGTAATTAAACTTTATAGCATGATATTTCTGCCCCTAAATAGGTTGCTACGCTTCCCTGGGATAGTCGACGGTTTCGAGATTATCGACTTGGGAAACTGGGGCTACTCACTCTCAATTCAAAGCCTGAAAAGGCATGTGCAGGTTTAGGTGGGCTTCTGTTTGATTTTATACGATCCACCCTTAGAACTTTGGACATCGTCACTGCAGTGAGAAGAGCAGTATGCTAACCCTATCTAAGAAGGCCATGCATCCAGCTCGTCAATCTGATATTTGGCACAGCAGAGTTCTCGTTTTCTCGTTTGTTATATCCATCTGGAAAAAGGGTTGAGACTCATCACGAGCGTTTCTACAAGCAGCTGCCCATTGTCCAAGGAACTGAGGAACCCTTGTGCTTCGAATCGGTGAACCCGGCTTGGTAAATTGGTTGGTAAAACCGAGAAATGTGGGAAAGGCAAGCTCGAGAAGAACAAGAGTCAGAATAAATGATGTCAAGTCTTAGTTTAAAGGATCGAGGCATCGCAAACAAAAGACAGGATTTATAATAGAAGTATATTTATAACAAGCTCTTGCTGGTATACAACACGCGTTTCATGGCAAGATTTACAGCAGACCATGTCAGCTTTCAGCGGAGACTTTTCCAACAAAAGCTTACCTAGTAGAAATTGTTCCGCGATCTAATACGTACTAGCGCCACTTACCTTATTAAGCGCTACCGCGAAAGTAAACTTCCAGCATCGCTTCATATTTCGGTTAGATTTCTAACGACTGGTTTGGAAGGAGCATTTTGGTTTTGTGGATACAAACAGATTGGAGTATTCCTTCAAGGTTCCTTAGCCAGCGGAATAAAATGTAAAAGGCTTATGAATTGTATCTCGTGTCATCATCTTCCCCTTTCCAACCTTCAACGAACATGTTAGCATTGCTAAGCAAGATTTTGCATACGCTCGCGCATCCTAACGACAGTGATTCTATCAAAGATTGTCCTCAATCCGTCCTCTTCCTTCTTTCTACCAAGCCCGACGCGCTTAGGACTCTCGCACATACAAAGCTCCACACTTACCCCTTTGCTTCTGTCCCGGCCTGTTGGCGAAGGCTCTATACAGATTCAAGCATTGCTGTAGCTGTCAAATTGATCAAAGGAAGATTGACAGAGCCCGAAAGGAATAGAGAAAATAGCCCAGGGGAAGAGAAGGATGAAAAGGCCGACGAGGAATGGGTCAGCGAAGCAGTCCAGATACTAGATATGGCTATCATTATGGCTGGTGCAGAAGGCAGAGGAGAGATGATTGAGACCCTGATTGGGGCTTTGCAAGACCATGTGAAAGAGCACCAGCTGCCGCAAAGGAAGCGGAGAAAGGTTGAGGATGCTTTTCCTGTGGATTTGAAGGGGAAGCACGCAATACCCATAATACATCACCCTGTTCGATCGATTTCTGATTGTTCTATGTATGGATTCGAGAAGTATCTAGCATTAGGGTCTGCACCACTCGTAATGAAGGACGGTCTTGGGCACTGGCCTGCGCTTCACGAGCGGCCGTGGAGCAGTCCTGCTTACTTGATAGAGAAAACATTTGGGGGAAGAAGACTGATCCCGGTGGAAGTGGGCAGGAGCTACACTGATGAGGGGTGGGGCCAGTCGATCATTACTTTCAGAGAATTTATAGATAAGTATCTGCTGAGTGAGAAGGTTGAGGAAGGTAGTGGGATTGGCTATCTGGCGCAGCACGATCTGTTCTCTCAGATTCCGTCGCTGCGAAATGATATCTCGATCCCAATTCACTGTTACACAGAGCTACCACCAGGACAAGAGGCAAAGGAGGCGTTGAAGCTAGAGGACCCGTTGCTAAATGCATGGTTTGGGCCTGCGGGTACAGTATCACCACTTCATACTGACCCTTACCATAATATTCTCTGTCAAGTTGTCGGGAAGAAGTATATCAGGCTATACAGTCCCGCAGAGAGTGAGAAGGTTTATCCACGGGGGATTGAAGAAGGTGGTGTGGACATGAGTAATACTAGCGAGGTGGATGTTGAAGCACCATCAGCTGGGTTGGACGTGAAGTTTCCACTCTTCCGTGAGGCCAAGTATGTGGAGACGATCCTCAGTGAGGGAGAATGCCTGTATATCCCGGTGGGATGGTGGCACTATGTACGGAGCTTGACTGTCAGCTTCAGTGTGAGCTTTTGGTGGAACTGAAACCTTAATAGCTTGGACGACAGACTGCTTCAAGAGTTCATAGTAAAGGAACATGTCACGAGAGCAGAGGAGACACTGATCAGCATGTCAGCCATCATGGCGAATGTTGCTTCCTGACCCAAGGAGGTTGTCCATCGTCGTCAAATTCAGCCCATTGAAAGAAGGTGCAGCTGCAACACAAGGTCAGTTGGCCAAATCAGAATTTATAGGTCTAAACTCACCCTTCTTTGCCAGGAGTATTTCCAACATGGCACATCCACATGTAGCGTCCCCTATTCTCCTTCTTTCTCTGTACACATCGCAGGACGGTCGCCACATTACATCTGCACCGTGGTGTGTATCGAGGGTGGAAGCTCTCGCGATAATAGCGATAGGTGATATTGATACGTTTGTTGCCCGCAATCGGATGGGGGTCTATGGCCGGCGCCGGATGAATACTGTGCTTCCATTCTTCCTGCATCTCCGCATGCATCACTAGAAGCGAATTGTGGGGTAGATGTATGGCAATCTGGCCCTCGGCATCTGCTCGGAGATTCTCTTGGCGTTTGGCCTTATCGCCTTCGTCTTCGTCGTCATCCCTTGATACGATCTTGCGGACCCGAAACTCTCTCGCAACTCCTAGACTTATACTGCCAATGATTGCCCGTGGACCAAGGTACGTGAGCTGGTCCGAGTGGTAGCCTACGCTTTCGCCACCGCCTTTGTAACAATTCACGAAGGCTGCGTTTGGTATCCATTGATCTGGAGACTGGTACCTCAATTTCTTGCCATCGGGGTAATGGTGCTCAATCCTTTCGGCAACCTCTGCATTGACCGCGTTCTGTACCTTCAATGACACCTTCCGCATCTGAGGCGTGATCTGGCGGATATCCTGTGAGAATTATATCAGCAGTCAGCATAGGTACTAGTCCATTGGGCAATCTTCCAACTAGTCATACACTTAGGTAGCTGCCATTGTACAAATATTCAGTCTTCTGCCTTTGCTGCTCCTCCAGGCTATCAACATAGAAACATGCAGAATGAGGGCTCTCGACTACATTGTCAAACAGTTTAAATGTTTGTCTCTCAAAAGTGGGCGCCTCTTCCAAGAGCTCTCTCAACAGCACTTCGGCTTCATCCTCGGGGAGAAAATTGTGAATGATCGAACATGGGGTATAGGATGCAATATCCTCTGGTGCATATAGATGGAGCGTCTGGCCTTTTCGTGTCATTGCCTTCAGTTTCTTAGTATTAGAATCCAAATGAACTCCGCTGAGGGTTCGGAACGTGGCCAGTGAAGTCTGGTGTCCACCGCCTGCTGTAAACCTTTTCCGTGGTGACGCGGGTTCATCCGAGGCGGCAAGATTTTGGCAAACAGAATTGACGGAGCCATTCGCCTCTACTAGAAGTTCCAGTAAGGATTCTTGATCTACGAAAGGATAGAGTGAAGTGAGAGTCGCGAGCTTGACCTCCGTTGACTCGTCTTCCAGATGGTTGCCTAAGGCTTGACCACATGAAGAGGATTTTTTGTCTCCTCTCAAGCCCGGCGGCGACAGCTTCCGTCGCTTGCGTAAGAGATATGCTTCCATTGATTCCTTCTGGTCATAGATACTGCTAAACCCGGCTCTGTGGACGATAAAGCGGCGGCAAACTCGTCAAGCGCGCGTTTAGTCTGGCTCTAAATGTGACTATACCCTTCATCAACCTCTTTGAGTTGGAAAATCTGGCCTTCATCCATGAGAACGGTTCATGCAGTGTAAAAAGGATGTTGGACTTCACCAACATCGAACGTACCTGTCAATTGCTGTCTCACAGGCTTGGCAAGATGGTGAAAAGTTTTGAAGGACCTTGTCATGGCAAGACATTTAGGTGAAACCCACAGGCTTTAATTCTTATGCCTGAAAGGATGCACAAGCAAGACTTTTACAATGAACCTTCAAGACCAAAACCTTCTACCAGGGTACGAAATTAGCGAGGAGCACGTTTTGAAACTTGGTTATTCACAACCCTGACTCTCTTGATAGACTTGGCCGGCTTTATTTGCTTCACAGACATCTTGGTTTTTCTACGGGTAAGCAAACTGGGTAGTTGAGAATGTTCTGAACAACAAAATTTCCCTGACCTTTCTTTGGAAATTTGTCAACTGGTCCATCCTACAGAACATGTGAAAGGGACACTTAAGGTTATCAGTTCGCTTCCAAAATGTGAAAAGAAAAGCAAATTTTAATCTTACTTTCCAGCCCTGTAAGCATAGTGCGCTTGGTTCACAACATACTGCCAGTTCGCCTCCTTTTCGCCGAAACATAACCCTCCGAAAACGCTTTTACACAAAGCATCAGCGGTTCTCAGCACTTTAGGGGGTGAGACTTAGTGATAAGGTACCCCAGCTCAGATACGTATATTCTTGCTGTGGTCATACTCTAAAAATGAGCGTAGATCAGTCAAGGAAACTTGCATGAATCTCAGCGAGGGTTTTGACCACAATCTTACCTTTATTTCCGACTTCGCCCGGTCGACCAGCTGCTATCACCGGCTACAACTTGAATGTAGATACTGAGTCTTGATATGCAGAGTCCGATATCCAACACTACATCATGGACGACGCAACCGCAGATCTCGTTCATATGCTACAGTTGCAAGATCTCTTTGATGTCCATGAAAGCCTAAAGGGGAGAGAAGACACCCAAGGTGAGGGCGTCTCGGATGTCAATACTGCCATAAGCTTGTATATCGAAGAATTGAGAACTAGCGCTACTATAATCTCTGACCAGCGCTTTGGCAGGAGCGTTGCTGAAGCTGAGGATCCAGACGATCAGCTTCAAGTTCCACACATTACAGCTACTCCTGGCTTTGACGAACTGCGTGCCCGACTCCAGGAAACCGCTATCGAAGACCCAAAGCATGAAATCCTTCATGTAAGAAACGGAACTGGCAAAGGATTATCAGACACTTGGTTCGCAGCTTCCCTTATGGACCCAGTCGATCATGAGCCATCTGTCCACGAGCAAAGCACCGAAGAAGGATCAATGGAATCCCGATCCGCGTTTAGGGTATTTTGGGACTGGTTCAGGAGAAAGCCAGTTGTTTTGAAGAACGAGACTGCGGACGCAACCTCAGACGTTCCCTTACGTTCAGCATTCATCATCGATTGCGTTGCATGCGGAGAAGAGAAACAGGAGGAGGATCTGATGCTTGCTACATGTGGAGACCATTACTGCAAAGCGTGCGTTAGCACGCTATTTGATCAGGCAACGAAAGATGAATCACTGTATCCCCCACGATGCTGCCGCGAGCCTATACCGCTCTCAATAGCCAGAAAGTACCTGGAAGAAGACCTGGTAGTGAAATTTGAGCGAAAAGCTATCGAATTCAGTACCTTGGAGCGAAGTTATTGCTACGATACGAGATGTTCGGCATTTATACCACTAGAACACATTGACGGCGACAAGGCAACTTGCCCGGAGTGTAACCTGTTGACCTGCAAAGTGTGCAAATCGGCAGCACATGAAAACGATTGTCCGGAGGATCCTGCTCTAGAAGGTCTCATGGCAGCTGCCGCGGCGGCAGGGTACCAGCAATGCTATCAATGTAAGAGGCTGGTGGAGTTAGAAGTTGGATGTAATCACATGACGTTCGTCAAACAAAATGTTCGTTAGTGGAAAGGTAGACTGACAATACTAGATGTTTGTGCAACGCGGAGTTCTGCTACGTTTGTGCTGTGCCTTGGAAAGGATGTCCATGCGACCAGTGGGATGAGGAACGCCTCCTTGCTCGAGCAGGGGTAATAGTGGATCGTCAACCCCAGCTCGAACATGCCATGCGCAATGTTCAGATCCGTCAAGCTGCCGAACGGCTGCGAGGGAACCATGAATGTGAACACGATCATTGGAGGACAGTCAGAACCGGGAGCTTGAGATGTGAATTGTGTACGCACACGCTAGGAACTTTCTTGCTGGAATGCCGGCAATGCGACTTGCGTGCTTGTGTTCGATGCAAGAACAATAGGCTCTAAAGAGTGGAGTATCGCGGTTATGTCGTTGCCGATATGGTGATCGCACATCTCTTTGATATAGCTTAGAAATAGCGAAATAAAATTGAAGGTCTTTCGGTACCGACAAAGGAAGAGGCCCAAACACGTATCATTGACAATGTCGCAGATACGATAGGGAATCATGTTCTGGGCTAATGTACGAATCGAGAACATATTGAAAAAAAAACTTTGTCACGTCGTATTCTGCAGCGAGTAATTCAACGTTATCAAGTAATGACCCTGCTTATACCTACATCATGTCTTGACCTCCCTCGAATCCTTGTTAATACTCTACAACTGACAGGATTGAAAACGCTATACCGAAGCTCAATTTTCTCTTCGGATACAAGATCTGCCACATTCTCAGGGGATTCTCAAAGTCAATCGTAAGAAAAGAGAGGGTGAATCAACATGTCTTAGACAGTCTTAGCGCTATGGAAAAAGTATAGAAAGACATGCAGAGATATGCGACAATAGTCACGCCTGCAGCGATTGAAAGACTTATTAAAGAGCTGCAAACCTCAATAGATAAATACCGCTACTCCTGGCTTCAAGAAAAACAATATAACGAACAAAATCAGCTACCAGAAATTCAGAATTCCACCACGGTTCTACAGAAAAACCATCGCTTGAGTCCGAGAATATCATATCAACCTGCCGCTGCTATGGATCATCACGCCAAACGCGAATACCGAACATCTATACGGGAGATGATAGTCACGATGTTGAGTACACAGACTCGACGAATTGCCCACAACCACTGTGATAAGGGGCGACAAGAAGAACCCACACAACAAGAAGACATCCGGCCGCAAGAAGAACACAGGCTACGGGAAGAAACCAATAAGCAGGATTGCAAGCACCATGATTGGCAAAAGGTGATTGGGATCAATACACGCTGCCAGAAGTACGACCGTGTTCAAGGGTCGTACCTGCTAGAGTGCCAAAAGTGTCATCTGCGTGCCTGCGTTCGATGCAAGCGCAACACTCTGAGCACAGAGGCGCGGGAATTTTCCTGATGCTGCACTTAGTGAAGTACGTTCTGCCAAATCCAATCGACGTGGAAGCTAATAGTTCTATTAGAATAGACCAAATGCTCGTAAAATTTTTGCTCAACAGGCAGGGATTCGGATTTTTTTGTTGGTCGATGTGGGAAGTAGTTTGCTTGACGGATCCGAGAGCGTGTAGTAGATACAGCCACGTCATTCTTTCGGGGTTTAGAGGGTAATAGAATAGGGCAGCCTACTTCACTTATCCAACGCAGCATTGTCATAAAGGCTCTGACAGTTTCTTGAAATGTGACAACTGGATGCCGTCGCTCCAAGTGGAAACCCTGAGACAAGACATCAACGACACTTCACTTTTGTGCACAAAGCCTCTTTTCGAATTGCCTTGTTGACTGTTCTACTCCGCCGACCTAGGCGCTTCCAATCAAGAGTCAAGAGTTTGTATGTCCCACATACCCAGCTGAAAGGACAACGATTTTATGCCATCTTGAAAAGATACGTATCAACAACATGTAGACAAGTTCAAAGGTCTCCCATAAATTTCTCTTATGAGGCAGTATGTACGGCTTTACCTGCTGATATTTCATTACGCGGTCATGCTCTAGGAGGACATTCCAGGAGTTCCAGGCTCTTCGTTCTTCCTTCTCCAGGCCTATTTAGACAGTGAAATATCCCACAGAGCAAAAGACAGAACCATCAAAGCTTGATGCCTTAATAATACTGACTTGTACCATGGCTCTAGAAGAATCAGCAGCATCTACCAGTAGAGGCTGTCCAAGATGCACCGTTCAGATCATAGTACTGAACCCAACAGCAGAGCATGTTCGGGTACATAGAATTCCAACAGGCATCATACAGGTCTCTCCTTCGGTCTCGACACACAGAATATTTGAACCACAACCAGGTTGGGCTTAGGAGAAAATACAAACGTTTATATCTCACCCCAACCGAGTATGTATAGAGAATGTCCAAGGCTGGCCTATAGCCCATTGCTTGCACCCGTAAAGATGCACATGGACGTAACATTAGATACAAACCACCGTACGGCAGGTCTTTAAATGTTGAAGGCCAATAACACCGCCCTACGCCCTACGCCCTATAGAGTAGAGTGAATTCAGATTTCACACAACTTTATATGCAATATCAACTGCAACAAATGCTTTCCGTCCCACTTTCTGTTAATATCCGAAGCTCGGCGCATGCTCACAGTCTATTTCCGTAAAACAACAGAAAAGAGACTCGAGATGAGTGAGCAACATGAGCAGGTAGGAAAGAGTATTGAGGCGATGGATTTGGACAGTGAAACGGTGGCATCCTCGAGTAAGTCCATAGCGTGTTCACGACAACAAGACCTATGCTTTTGGGATTTTGACTGACTAGATTTCAGATAGAGATTGTAGCGTAAATCACAGCAAATTTCTGAATAATGAGGCTCATCCTGACGTGTCTCGTCGCGTTCAAATCAGACAGCCTTCACATCAGCCGGTCGAGCCATCTCGAAAGTTGCTGACCGACAAGGCCCGTCCGGATGACTATCCTTTTCTTCAGAATTTTCTTCAGAATTTGAAGCCGTCTCGAAAGCTGCCCATGAACAAGCCTGGATCTGACGACTATCCTTTCCGTGGGACTTTACTGCCATCTCGTCAATTTGCATTGCAATATCATCCTTCACAACAACAATTTCTTCCAAATAGAGGCCACCCAGTTCTACCAACACGAACCTCTTGCCGAATTGAACAACCAAGGACTAGTAAAAAAGATGACGCTTATTGGATGGCGAAACGAGCAACTCTTCGTATCGAACTGGAAGAAGCGGAAACTGAGTGCAAGGAGCGAGGATTAGGAGACGAGGATAGCCTGTTAGAGTCTTATAACACGCATATACCGATGAAGCGAGGACTAGAAGAAGACATCCAGGAACATAGCCAGACATCGAAGAAAGTCAGGTGGTCCAGCACCGACATCGCCCTTAGCAGCAGTGGTAGTAACGTCCAATTTTTGAGGACACCACAGAAGCTTCGATGGTTAGCACCAAAGACGACAGCTTCAACTAGCAACTCCGAAATTGACCTTGCCGAGCAGCCGGTGGCGATGGACTCAAATGCGCCGTCTTCTAAAGTTGTTCGAAAGCCGTATTCAGCATCACCGTTGCCAGAATGGCTACAAGCAGAGATACGAACGACTGTGTGCGGCATCTATACCCCGTCAAAACTTCCCGCAGGGGCGGATCCGAAAGAGGCATGGTCGAACAAATCAGCCGGCATGCCATACACCTGCGTAATCTGTGAGAAGCCGGGCAAATCAATCGGTCAATTGAAATCTCACTTCTACATTTGCGTGCAGAAGAATGGGAACCCGAACGGCGATAATTGGTTTGACAGCCAAACCATCCTGAATGAATGGCAGCGACAAGTGGATAAGAGGTAAGTGTTGTTGAGTTCAAAGTGTGTTACCACGAATCATACTGATGACTCTTAATAGGGGAGGCCGGCCATGGAAAACACAGTCCAAGCCTTGGAAGGTTGAAATGGGACACAGACCGGACAACAAGAAATCGAAGAAGGTGGGAGAAGGACCCCCCGAAGTAAAAGTCCGGGTAGGGGAGGTATCGAAGAATACCGAAGAAAAAGAAGGTGTTGAGGGGCTAGAGGGAGTGGAGGGAGCGGAGGGAGCGGTTGAAGAAGAAGGAGACCAAGGTTTATGAGGAGAGCAACAAGCGCAGCCGAGCAAGTTTTGAGCCGCCGACTATTGCATGCATTTTATATCCTACCTTTTTATGTTGTCGACGCTTTCCATGATAGAAAAGTACGTTACGTTAGACTTTTCCCTATGATGAGCGCATCCGGATCGATGCAAATGCGATCAATGTTCCAATGACGCTCAAACAACCAATATGCTTGAGTTCCGCACCCAAGGCTTCAATGGCTACGCCGTGAAATACTCGCCCTTCTTCGACTCTCGAATCGCCGTCGCATCCTCGGCCAATTTCGGTCTTGTTGGCAATGGACGTCTCTACATCCTAGGTCTGACGCCCAAAGGCATTGTCGCCGAGAAATGGTAAATCACTGCAGCCCCGCCCCAAAGCTCACAAGCTCACGATCGTTGCTAAGGTTTGATACCCAAGACTCTCTCTATGACCTTGCCTGGTCCGAAACCCATGAGAACCAAGTCGTAGTCGCTGTGGGCGATGGGTCCATCAAGCTCTTCGATATTGCCTTGAACGAGTTTCCTGTGCAATCCTGGCAGGAGCACAACCGCGAAGTCTTTGCCGTTCATTGGAACCTCGTAGCCAAAGACACTTTCTGTTCTAGTTCTTGGGATGGTACTATCAAAATTGTACGTTCGCCCTGACATATCCCTAACAAAAGCAACTACCCTACTGACCCCCCCAGTGGTCCCCCACCCGCCCCACGTCTATCGTCACCCTCCCCACCCACTCCTGCACCTACTCCGCCTCATTCTCCCCGCACTCCCCCTCCCTCCTCTCCAGCGTATCCTCCGACTCCTACCTCCGCCTCTTCGACCTCCGCACCCCCTCCTCCGCCTCCAACCACCTCGTCCTTACCCTCCCCCTCCACACTCCTCCCCAAACCGCCTCCATGTTCCCTACGCAAATCCCTCCAGCCGAAGCCCTCACGCACGATTGGAACAAATACCGCGAGTCGGTCGTTGCGGCAGCGGGCGTGGACAGAATGATCCGTACCTTCGATATCCGCTCCCCAGCCGCCGGCCCCCTCGCCATTCTCCCAGGCCATGACTACGCCGTGCGCCAGGTGACATGGTCACCACATCTCCCCAATGTCCTGCTATCGGCATCGTATGATATGACTTGCCGCGTTTGGACCGACGGATCAGCACTGGGCGCAGGAGGAAATGGTGACGGGACACCATCGATGGGTATGGGTATGAAAAGTGATTTTGGGGGAGGGGATCCGTTGGCGTTCGGAGGCGGGAGGGAGATGGGGCGGATGGGGGCGCATACGGAGTTTGTGATGGGAGTTGATTGGTGTTTATTCGGGGCAGAGGGGTGGTGTGCGAGTTGTGGTTGGGATGAGAGGCTATTGGTTTGGGATGTCAGGGCTTTGATGGGGCAATAAAATACCAAAACCCTGGAGTCTGCGTCTTTGAAGTAAGGAAGAGTGGGAAGCTGGCATGATGATAAGCACATCTGAAACAGTCAAGCTGGCGAACAATCTACAGCGAATTTCTTTGATCATACCCGAAGCTGATATCCTATCTGAATCTTTTGTAGCAATGAGTCTTTCTGGCGATAAAAGCCAGCCCTTTTGGTACCTCAAAACGACGCCATAGGACGCCGTCACGTTGTGTCACCCATATCACTCACATCTTGCCGACGACCTTTACTCGCCTAAGCACAAAGCCACCACGGAGAAGCAATTGTCACCACCCAACCCCTCAAACCCATGCCGCAAAAGCACCAGAAACCCTGCCCTTACCGGAAACGCTCCTCGACGCGTCCACCCCAACATTTTGCTTGACTTTCAAAGCCTCCTCCCTGCTTTGCCTTTCTTTGTCCCCTTCAAGTTTGACACTCACATAGTGTCTCCCCCCCGACATTTTCTTCATAGCCCTCCTCACCTCATCCTCATTCTGCAGCGACGGTCGGGCCTTCGTGGAAATTTTGCGACGATTGCGCCTCTCAGAAGATAATGGGCTAGTGTTCTCGTCTGGGACAGTCGTGAGCCAGTCCTGCGGCTTGTAATTTGAGATATCAAAAAGGCCCTGGCCGAAATGCTCGAAGGGACTTTTGGAGGCTTTGGAGGTGAGGTTCGTCCCGGTGTTTGCGAGATCAAAGCGGTCGATAATGCGAGCTTGGTACTTCAGCTCTTCACTTAAGAGTTTAATGTATTGTGGGCAGACGGACCGGCGTCCTGCTTCGCCGAACTCCAGCGTAAGAGTAGATATGGCGTGTCTGGGTGAAGAATGTGTTGCTAAATAGTATACGAGCCGTTTCTGCACTGATATTTGAGATTTGAGGACCTTAGATAATTGCGATTTTGAAGCGGTATGCTTTAATCTGGATCTTGAGGAACTGGGATCTTCTCTCTTTAGCCGGCTCTCAGCGCTGACCGTACATGCCGTTCCACTCGGAAGTAAAGAATGTTTGTATTGAAGCTTCGCAGCCAAGACAGTTGTAGCAAAAGTGCCGAGTAGCCCATCTATTTCTTCTGTCAAGTCGTGTGAGTTGTATTGTGTTCCTGGAGAGCTTTGAGAAGGCGATAAGGAGTACCCTTTCGCAGGAGCTCCGGCTCTTAGCTTGACCAGCGCGGTAACCACTTCGCCTGGCTGTAAGAAAGATATCTCTCTACTTCCCATCACAGCTTCAATACTGCATTCCGGACCAGCATTGACATCTAGGACCAGCTGCTTGATCGTACCCGAGCATGCTCCGCGACGTGCACGGGAGATGAGCCCTCGAAGTCTGTTGAAGAGACTGGTGGCATCCGTATCTCTCCTATTGTAGGTTAAGAACTGTAGCTCATTCGTGTAGTGAGGGCGTAGCTTCCAGCCGCTGCATTCTAGTTTCTCGGACCCTTTCCACGGTACGCTTCCTGGACATATCAGATGGATTTGTATACTATCGTCTCGTAGAAGTTCAGAAGATAGCCCGTTGAACCTCGAACTAAGCACAAAGATGTGGCCAAGGGTAGACTGCCTTCGCTCGCTGTTCCGCTTACTGGGCCGGGATTGGGTAAGAATGTTTTTCGCAAGATCTATAGTTGTAGACATTGCTTCTGGGTCAGGCTTATCGATTGAATTGATGATGGTGTCGACCAAGGACTTTGTGTCACGCACAGTGGCTTCGCTCAGAGGTGAGACTACCTTTGGGTTCGGTATGTCGGCGTCTACTGGCATAGTTCTACAGATGGCCATTCTATCAGATGTGGGATCCAGTAAAGACGCAAGAAATCTAGCGGTCTCGCAACTCGCCACTAATGTAGCTGGGGATGCAAAGAGTCTACGCAGAAGCATTAGCCCCAGGTTCGAAAGACAACGTCTTGGACTTACGAGTTGTCGATAATGACTGCAACGTCAAGCCTATGAGGATTCAATGGCGTTCCGTACGTTGTTGCGAGCGGAGCAACCACACCTGCGATTTCTATGGCCACGTACATGCTTTGTCCGCCATTGGAGCTCAGCTTCGAAAGCTCGGGGATTATGCTGAGCTCTGCACCAATGACAGGAACATCGTCTGGCTTGCGAAGTGCAGTAACCCAGTCTATGCGTGAGGTTTCAGGGGATGCCAGTGTAGTCGGAGATGTTACACTGGACGAGGGAGGCGTTGGGAACGCGGCAATGACGGTGTCAAGATCACCACCTAGGATTGATTCATTCTCAATGCTTGAGATCGTGTCTGACCTGGATCTTACAGGATGAGGTTGGTTAGGCGGGTACGATATGTTGGGCAGCGCCTTATGTAGGGGGTTTACGCGCTCGCCAGGCTGCTCCGCTCCGTAGCTAGCTTTGGGTCTATTGGTCAGACCATTCATCACCCTGGAGACCCAACTTTGTTTAAGTGAAGGTTGATTGCCAATTGCTTGTTCCAAAGAAAATTCCGGATCTCGACTATGGTGTGATTCTTCTAAGGTCACAGCGCGCCTTTGGCGACTAGAAATGGACGGTGTTGGCGCTAGAGGTATCGATGGCCTATCCGGAAATGGATTCAATAAACCTGTAGTGCAGGTAGAGGGAACAGTCAAGGCTCGCTTGTGTGTAAAGGGACCCCGGGAAACCGGCTTATTCGCACTGTACATCAAATTCAGGTCTCGCATGGATGGAGCGACATCATACTCTCCTCGACGCCTAGGTCGTGCAGGTGGGTAGGACAAGGTAACACCAGACAATCTCCCAGCAGCAGTATTACCCGAAGCAGCATGCACGGGATCGCTCCGACGCTGCTTACGGACATTGAGAGGTTCCTCAATGGTAGAATTTCGACAGGAAGAAGATTTGCGACGGGAAAGGTCGATCTGAGTACAACTTCTCTGCATAGAGGGTTGCCTGCTTGATATAGAGCTTTCCGGCTCGTCGTTCATCATAGGAAGAAATTCTGATGAAGCGCTTAGGTTTCTCTGATGTCTGCGCTTATAGATTTGCAGAGGTTGTGGAGTCAGATTGATCTCCAAAGAGCCATGCGCATACGCGTGTGGTAATAAAGCACTGCGATTATCCATCGAGTCCTGGCTTATTCAGCTTCTGTCTGAGGTCCGTTTTCTAAGTTGACCGATGGATCAGTACCGGTGCTGTCCGAGGTCGGGTCTGAGATTTTCCTTTTATGACGAGTTTCCGCTTTTGGCCAGGGTTTCAGCAGCTTCCACCTTCCGGGGTTAGGGCAATAGGCAGATAACTTAATAGCGCCAAAGACCACTATCACAAGGATGGCAATGGGCGTTAGTATAAGTAAACCAACAATCCCACTATCACTGCCACTCATTCGTAGTATTTTTTGATCGCCGACTTTGGTAAAGAAGCCCAGGCTCGAGAACGAGAAATTGTTACCTTAGTTGGGCTGGCGGCGTACCCACTACGGGGTATTGACCTGACGGATGAGGGATAACTTAAAAAGTCTTCGATGACGGGTTTGGAAGTTGCGGATGGTGCAAGAAAGGTCAGGAGAATCAACTTGGAAGTGAATATTCAGGGGAGTTCCCAAGGAGGCGTGGGGTCGTTCAGATGGTCGATAAGACGAGTCCACTGAGTACTAACAACATGAATGGTCCTAGCTGCAAGATAGCCGGTTCCTTGCAGCGCAGCGGATGATAAGTCGATGGCGGTGTCGAGATTGAAGTATGGGACCTTCCACTGCAGACCTGATTTCGCAAGATAGCGGATTCCCTGAGGTGCAGTGTAGCCCAGTTCCACAAGCTTGATGACTCCCAGAAGGGAACCAGAGCACACTCTGATAATACTACCGTAGCTAATGAAGACGGAAATCAGGATGGAGAGGAGGACAACGTGGGATCCAATGATTGAGCCTCGTAGGTGCGGGTAGCGTTTGAGAGTAGCGATCACAGCGTACGGATAGAACAGGATCCAGCACAGATTATGACAGACGGATCTGGCATTGCAACGGAACTTAGTAAATATACAAATTGAGAGACAGGGAGCTCGTTAAACCCTAGAGACTTGCAGAATCGAGCGAAGACAAAATTACTTGATGGCCGAACTTGCGTGTGCACGGAGACAGCCCTGCGCACGTGGATTGGGAAGCTAACCTGCGGCTCTACTTTCTCCTGTGATGGAATGTCGCCTCTTCGACTCACTACGGGAGTGCCCGGCGGAGTTGCTGGCGGAGTCTCTGGTAGACGAGGCCAAGGCAGAGTTTGTGGGCTTGCGGGTGCTCTACGTCTCCTTGGCATCAATCTCGAAGATCCTTCGGTAGAGCTACGGGATATTGAGTATGCAATGCAATACGGTATGTTGGATGGTGGAAGTTGGGCTTATGAAATCTGTATCTGAATGCACAATGAAGCTGAAACTTATGATATGTTGTTGGAGCAGTATACTGTTGCGTTTCGAACATGAATCCTGATGCACGATGTAAGCTATTTTTACCTTAGAACGCTACCTTATGGACACGAAGATGGAAAGAGCAAGCAGCAATCGAGAAAGGAAGGCGCAGTCACTCAATATCATTCTGGACCTGGGGTAAACCATCTTGTGCGTGCCGACGATGGTAGTGAAGCAGTCGAGAGAAAGGTCCACAATATCGAAAAAGAAGTTTCTACTTGGATCAGATTATCACTTTAAAGTCCGCTCCTTGATGGCTTGTATCAGGTCATCGTCCACGTCAACGAATTGAATCTTTACAATATGTCAGTAATTTTCTTTTACAAAAGGTGTACTTTTACCGTACAAGATCATCCATTCCACTGGTAAATCCTCCGTATAAGGCCGAGCTTGAGATACTAGCATCAATACCCTTTTGAACCCGCTCTCGCCATACTCCGTCCCAGTTCCATTCACCTGGCAGCTTTGCTTTGTCCAGTGCCGGCTTGTCTGGAATATCGTTGACCCCAGCCTGGCCAGGATCATTATTGGCGGCATCAGGCTTGCTCAGAGATGAAGCTTTAAACACGGTCTTGCGATGTGCTCGCCAGGCATTCCAAGCCCCTGGATTTCCCGCTGCTTCCAGTGGTAAGGCGTCCATAGTTGTCTTATCGTCGAAAGCACTCTTCATGTAATTTAGAACGTCTTGAATGCCGACTTTAAAAGAGCTCCTCTGGGCGTGCTGAGGTACTGAACTACTCGAGGATGTAAAGGGCGACGACGGTCCTTGCGAAGAGAGTTTTGAGCTAGGCATGCCCGAAATCGGACGCTTACGGGCATCCTGATCATGTTGTTCGCGTCCATCCAACGATCCACTCACATTCCTTGAAGTGGCTTTTGAAGGAGGAACGCTCTTTTCTGCCCTCCCAAACCAGTGCGGAAACCCATGCCTTAGGCTGAAGCCTCCTGGCGGCAAGCGCTCGTCATCTGTGGCACTAACTGTCTCTGAGTTCAAAGACCCTGTGCTATAAGTGTATGTAGTTAAGGGCGTGACCAGCGGGTGGAAGATATCGCTAACGAAGGTGATTGAGGGTGGTAAGGTTGGATAGTTTGTAGGAAACGAGAGATTGAAGCGTAGGATAGCTGGCGCATAGGGTCCTAACGATGTGTTAATCTAGATACGCCCATAGATGGTACCACTCTGGCTTACCTTTCCGAACAAAGAGAAGACCAGACCATTCCGCCGGGCGTCCTGGCCTCAGGCTTATGTAGATGCCTTCTGGACAGTAATGTTTCAGGCTCGCGCTGGAGAGGATATGGTGTCATTCGAAGCCCAGACCAGAGTTGATGGATTTTGGAGCTTACTATTCAAGCAGGGCGCGTTGCCGGGTGTTGCAATACCACTGGCGCCTGTGCGGAAGACTCATGTCATCTCCAGTTCTCGGCTGATCCAATTTGGCACCTTTACATCAAACGTTTCTCACTCAGAGCTCGAGAATTGCTCGCAAATTAGAGTCTCTAACACCAGCAATGAAGTGCGCCTGCGAAAGCCGAGGATCGTGACAAAACAAGGCGCAACAGTGCACATCCTATTTGCACGCATGGCTCGTCTAATTCTCCTGCCCTTTCTCTACCCTGGCTTGGAGCCGTCCATTTTACCTCTTCGCAAGCTTTCGAGGTACGCATGTGGTACCTCAATAGCCAAACGCTATGAATCTACAGGATCAGTTGCAAATGAAACAGAGTCAACCCACTCCATTCCTGAATCTTCTCGATTAGATCCTTCACCTGAAGACTATGGTCGTACCATCTTCGCGGACAAATGCACCTTAACTCTCGCAGCTGGCTCCGGTGGCCACGGGTGCGTTTCGTTTCTACGAGATAAATTTATTTCAGCTGGACCGGCCAACGGGGGCGACGGTGGCAGTGGGGGCAGTGTCTATATCCAGGCCATCCGTGGAGAAACAAGCCTACACAAGCTTGCCCGGCGGGGGATTGTCAAAGCTAGCAGAGGGAGAAATGGGCATGGAAAAGGAAAGGGTGGTCAGCGTGGAGAGGATGTGCTAGTGCAAGTGCCAGTAGGCACTATAATTAGGGAAATCTCCAGGGACGATCCGGTGGCCGCGGAAGAGGAGCGGAGGGTGGAGAACGAGGGTATGCCGCAAACTGAAGGGGAAACAACGCGGGGGCAGTGGAGGAGAGATAAGTGGATACTGTATCCATCATCCCAACCATCCGAATTCGCAATGGCAGAATTTCCTCCTCTTCCCAAGGCAAGACTCTCGAACCTGAGCATGTCCCAACCTCAGGCACCGGTATCGCAGGATCTTTCAGAGCCTATGGAAAAGCCAATGCTCCTTGCTGCCGGTGCTATGGGCGGTCTGGGCAATCCACATTTCGTATCAAGGCCGAACCCAAGGCCTAAGTTCGCGACAAAAGGTGACCCTGGCATGTCCATAACGCTGGAACTAGAGCTCAAGCTTCTTGCGGATGTTGGCTTTGTGGGGATGCCCAATGCTGGCAAGAGCACTCTGCTACGAGCACTCAGCAAAAGTCGTGCGAGAGTGGGTAATTGGGCGTTTACGACACTGCAACCGAACCTAGGAACAGTTGTCTTGGACAATCATCACGGTATACCCTATTTGCAAGCCAACAGGGCGAAAGGCGAACCGAGAACGCAGATATCCATAGCAGACATACCCGGGCTCATACCAGACGCGCACCTGGATCGAGGACTAGGGCTTGGGTTCCTACGTCACGTAGAACGTGCGCAAGTCCTTGCGTTTGTGGTTGACCTGAGTGGCGGAGACGCCGTTGAGGCCCTCAAGAATCTCTGGCGGGAATTGGGAGAATTCGAGACTCTACGAGGAAAGGAGACAAACAACGACACAGAACAACGGATGGTCGGTTGGAAGGCTTTGGGTAGCTCGATGTCATCTGCGTCTGCCACGGACGGTGCCGTGGCAAGAGGGCAAGAGAACATCATCATCAACCCATCCGCGTCCCAAGCGCTCCCAGCGCTGTGGATGGCACCTATATCTACCAAACCATGGCTCGTCGTTGCAACGAAAGCAGATGTTGAAGGTACTCAGGACAACTTCGCGAACCTACAAGCTTACCTCGATGCTTTGGCCTCGGGTGCAGTCGATCACCCAAGCGGCAGGAAGAACGCTTGGAAGGGAAGGCTCGGTGCTATCCCGGTGAGTGCCATTCGAGGAGAGGGGGTGGACCGGATTCCCAAGTGGACTGTAGAGCTGCTCGACGATTGAGCAATGCAAAGACATCTTGGAGTACTTGCACGCTTGCATTGCGCTTGTCTACTGACCTCACGCATCTATCGCGGCACTAGATACCCTATAATATAATCTACCTTCATTCGAGTAGCAACATGGAACGAGGATCGGCGAGATAGTACTATAGAAGTCTACAATAGACGATGATCTGAAGCGTGTAAGATCTTCGACCGTTCTACGTCCGCATCAACGGAAAGGAACTGGACTCTCATGTTAGTTTTCCGCGGCCTTCTCGATGGGCAATCTATCATGGTAGTGATGTATTAATATTGGTTTGACAAGCTCAGTGCCTTCCATTCCTTTCCACAATTACCGTAGCCTGTCCGTAGTAAGTAATCACACGGTAACACAGTCCAGGGTCTAGGCTGCTTGTGAGGCATTCTCTTCCAACCGAGTGCACGCACAGGTACCGGCAAAACCAGATCAAACCGACAACCAACAATGCTTCCCGTTCTCTTGTTACACTCGACAGTTGCAGACGGCAAAGACTACTAACGGTGACTGGCGGAGCTTCAGCTGGTGTCCGTACATGTTGGAATTATTTTCCTAAATTCTCAACAAGAGGGTACACGGCCGTACGTATCATCATCCTGAGTTGGACCGTTACTTTTCCACCGAGATTACGCCCCCACCAACCAGCACTCACTACCACCCGTTATTCTTTACCTATCAGCGAACGGTGGATTAGTTGCCGAACTGCTTAGTACGTGCTTAGGGCCTTACTTTACCTTATCACGCTTACCTATCTATATCCGTCGAAGAAGCGGTGATAAGACTCTAAGAGTCCCGCGCAACGCCTGACCGGAGCCTGAGCCGGACACGTTTGGATGATGTGGCGCCATGCTCGGAAAATTCGATAGCACGGCGGGCAGCCTCGTACGGGATGATAGAATAGAGTCTGGCCCCCTAAAGTACCTTAGATAGCTCTGACATGCTGACCGTACTCTTCCGTACTCTTTCGCAATCTTCCCTCTTCCCTCTTCCATTTATCCATTTATCCGTTTATCCATCCGTCTCTTGTCACCGTCTCTACAACGTTCATAAAGAATCATCTCGTCCTCATCGTTCAGACAAAACATGGTCTCAACGGTTCCGAGAACCGGCCTTTACTTTTAGCCTCGGCTTTCGTCGGAGAGATATCTAAAACTGGCAGAAGCATGGTCCAAGCGTTTTTCCAGGCTTCATCATCGCAAAGACCAAGTCTCTTGGGAACGATTATAATGCTATCGTAGTCTGGTCTCTGCCTTCAAAACCTACGCTCACCTCCTCTTCGGAGGCTGGTGGGCGCCAGCGCTGGTCAACAATGATTCTATCCACTCGATTATACTCCGACCCGCCTTTGGCTAGAAATGCTTATCAAAATAATCCGTCAATATTGGTATCCTGGTGGTGTACGGGGTTCGCATTGGCTATAATCATTGTGCGGCTTGCTGGGCGATACATACGCACCGAGAAACTTTTCCGGGAGGACAAGGTCATGGCACTGAGCATCATACCGCTGCTGGCTAGAATGGCATGCGTGCATGTAATCCTTCGATGGGGAACAAATAACGCCATCACAACTGGATTGAGTCCTCTGGAAATCCGGCACCGTGAGATTGGGAGCAAGCTTGTTTTGTGTTCCAGGATTTTCTATGCTGCGTTGTAAGTAGCTCCCTCAAGAATGGTCGCAACCAGGACTAACCGTGTCAAAGTCTATGGATTGCCAAATTCACCGTCTCGGAGTTCCTTAAACGCCTCACAAGCCAAGTATGGAAACGGTCCTATGAACTTGGCCTTCAGTTCATCCGATGGTTCCTTGTCGTGACCTTCGTCGCCGTGGTAATCGCGACTCTTGCTGAATGTAAGCCATTCTCCAAATACTGGCAAGTAGTTCCAGACCCTGGAGCAAAATGTCGTCAAGGTTATTCTCAGCTCATCACCATGGGTGCGAGCGATGTCACTACCGATGTTCTTCTGGTTGCCTTCCCTATCCCGATAATACTGAAATCTCACATGGCAATCAAGCGGAAAATCTCCCTAGTTTTGCTTTTCGCTCTCTCCCTTATCCTTGTCGCCATCACCGTCTACCGGGTCGTCGGTGTCATTGATCGTAACTCAGACCAGCAATTCCGGTCGCTCCTCGCTTCTTTCGAAATCCTTGCCGCCGCCGCGGTCTCTAACGCCCTCGTTCTAGGATCCTTCGTGCGCGACCGCGGTGCTAAAAAGCAACGCTACCGCCTCGGCAGCACTGGAGGAGCCAGTAGTTTAAACAGATCAACTGAAACCCATCGACATATTGTCTCAAGTAGGACCTGGGGCAGCGATACCCACCTGGCAGAAGATCTAGGCATGAGGTTAGGGCCAGAGTTTGAGGACCGACAATTTAAAATAGCCAGACCAGCACCGATGGCCCTACCCCTAGCATCTCAGGCACGAAATGTGACCCCGAAAGTTATGCTGCAGGACTGGGAATTTCCTACTCGAGGATCTGCGGAGACGGACGAGACGGACTTGAAAGCTCCTGAACGAGACATTGAAAAAGGAGCTATAGGTCCATGCGAAGTCCCTGCCTCCACCCTTACCCCGCGACGCATGTCTTTCTTCGACGTAGGTGGCTTGCTTGAAGACGTTCACGCCGCTCCATCCCCTCGATTCCGCAGTCTCTCGGCATTCGGTGTGGCTGCACTTCCACCGCATGCCGAGTCAATCGAATCACCTAAAAGCCCTGCAATCCGGCACATGAGACGGGGTAGCCACGCCTTGCTACTGGATATTGGCGGCCTCCTCTCTCCCTCCCCTCCTTCTCCGTCATCGCTTCCACCAGTCCAGTCGTCGAGGGTAAATTTAGACCCAGCCCCGCCGACAAGAAACTTCAGCCAGCCCACTGCACCAACAAAGAACTTCAGCCGTCCTACTTCTCCCTCGATACCATCATTTCCGCCTCCTCACCATCAACAGTCGTCATTTCCGTCAATATCTCCTTCAGCAGCCCCTCCTTATCCACGCTCGCCGGGGTTTCCAGCTTCACCGCGGCCGTCAGTTGCCTCAACCGCTTCTCCTCGTCTTCATCCGAATGCGGCGCAGAAACAGTATAGTTCAAATACACTAAGGGACGTCGGGGGGCTCTTGAAGTGAAGTCACTCATCACTGGAAACGCTTCTTACCCTTTATTTAGCTGATTGTACTTTCGAGAAACAACCAGTGCAACCTTCACCTTGATTTTACCTTTACCTCCTGGCAGCTCTACGCTTTCAGATATCAGCAAATTACTGTTTTAGTGCTTTCCTTCGTTGTGATACCCTTGTGCCACTTTTATCTTCTACTTATATTTTGTGCAGTTTAGCAACGGCGTTAAGAAATACCTTTGACAGTAGCATTGGCGTTCGAGGACCCGGCTGGGATGAGTTAATGATTGAGATGACTGGATGGATGGGTTGGAGAATGGGAATACGGGCAGGGCCTTTCAAGGTGTATCAGGTTGGGGAAAGGGACGGGGGGGTGAGATTATCAGCGTTATATATCAGAGTACTCGATGTTGAGATAATGTATATCTAGTATCTAGTATCTACGCAGACTCATTATCACATCAATCCACACACTTAAGTGCAACACAGCCGTGGCCTCATCGAATCTGATTTTTAAAGACCTGGATTAGGAGGTTTATCGGCTGACCTGACTGAGTGCAAGAGGCCGGCTCAGTAAATCAATCGGCGGATCTAGAGACCGCAGTGCTCGAAAGAGGGAGGAGATGCTTTGGGGGAGATATATCCGGGAGTGCACGAGTCGGTGAGGAAATGGCTAGAGGATGTGATTGCGGGAAATGGTCGTGGTGGGAGAAAGGGTGGCGTGAAAGAAATGATACTAAGAGGAGGGTGTCTGGATGAGAAGGTGACTGAATGTGCGGATAGTCTGGATCAAGGGATGGCTAGACATAGGGATGGCTGGAGGTGTGCTTATATTGGATAGATAACTGTGTAGAAGAGACATCTAGCCGAGATGGCTTTTTAAGAGTGAAGATCTGGCTAGCTCTAACGAAGTCTTAAGTATTTGTTTATCTCGATCCCTGAGAGGATCAGTTGAGTTACAAACTTTGAATATTACCCAGAACACATGTGGATATTCATTGTCGCCACACCCTTTCCTGTACAGAGCGTACGCCTGGTCTATCCCGTGTCGCTCCTTGACACAATGGCGCCAGTTCGCGCGCCCGTTTAGCATATCGGATATGTTTCATATGCTGGTGGCTTGATTCGTTCGTCCGGAGTCTAGCTCTATAGCTCTGATCTCTTCGCGGCGCTGGGGCTCGGTAACGAACTGAAAGATGGTGCGGGGGTTTGATCGGACCTTTTCGTGGTCGGTTTGCGTTGCGGACATACCACGCTGTTGTTTCAAGGTCCTAGAAGTTGGCGCTTTTCGGTAAGGTAGATGTCACTGACATGTCATCGTCGTCTCATCATCCAGCGCCCTCAGCATCACCCCTCACAGCGTCCAAGACCCTCCTCGTCAACATATCTCTTTCCTTCGTATCCACAACCCCATACGCCTCCCTCGTCTGCTTGAACACATCTTCCTCCCATCCATCTTCAACATTAATCTTTCCACTATCATCCCAACAATCCTGAACTGTCCCTCCGATGTTCTTGAAAAATCCCTCCAAACCCCCTTCCCCACCGCCAGCATGATAACTCTTAAACGGCCCTGCAACCGCCCATCTAGGACCCATGCTATTTTGCACGATAGTGTCTATGTCGGAAGCGGAGGCGACGCCGGTGTGCACGAGGTGAATGGCTTCGCGAAGGAGAGCGAAGGCGAGGCGGTTTGCTACGAAGCCGGGAACTTCTTTCTTAATAACAACAGGCTCTCTACCAAGTTGCTTCCAGAAATCGACAGTTCGCGTGACAACGTCTGGTCTCGTGATAGGAGAAGGGACAATTTCAAGCAGAGGCATTACATGAGGCGGGTTGTAAGGGTGAACGACGAGCAGGCGGGAGGGATCTTGCATTTGGGAGGATTGGACGGAGGCGGGGATACCGGAGGTGGAGGTCCAGAGGAGGCAGGTGCGCGGGCAGTACTGTTCGATTTGGGGCCATAGACTCGTTTTGAAGTCGAGATTCTCGGGGCCTTGTTCTTGGATAATGTTGGCGTGGGGGACGGCGGTTGAGAGGTTTGGCTCGAGCTTAAGTGTGCCGTCTTTGATGAGGCGGTTGATTGCTTCTCTCCCGCACGAGCTGGTCTTGGAGACTTCGCCAGGCAGAGGTCTTATTTCTGCTGGAGAAGTGTCCTGGAGGTAGAGCGGTAGAGTATCGTATACGTAGTGTTGCAGGTCTGGCCTCGTATCATGAATCGTTAGCTCTAGCGGGTGAGTTGCGGATGCATGCTGCAAATGAAGCGCGGCCCAGGAAAGGCCAATGGTGCCTGCACCAATCAGTGTTATACGGAGAGGCTCCACTCGTGACATTTTGATGTTCGTGTTTCACGGGAGGACATTGAGGTGTCTTCTTGAGCAAGATATCTCGTCGTTAGGTGAATGAATAGTAGCCGCTCAAAATTCGGTAAATTCACATAATGGTGAGTGCTTAATCTGTCGGCATCTCAATTAGCTTTCCTACTTGCTGCTCTTTCTTGATTTGAAACATGGCAAGGACAAATTTTGAAGATCAATGTGTTAAAGGCGTAGTAGTAGATAGTTGTCGCCGAAGAGCATGATGCAAAGCCTACCTTGACCTAGCTCGCTTACAAAGCGAACAAAGTATCATAACGACGGGAGCGTGAAGCACCGTCCTCTTCCGTGATGACTGTCCCCTTCCATCAACCTTACTATATTCCATATATATGTCGGCAACGGCATATTCTGCTCGTAGCAAGTTCTTTGAATACCACGTCAACATTCCAACCCACCAGCCAAGGCTTTCGTTATCCATCTCTCTCTCACATAACTTAGGCAGATCTTTCATCAGCGGAACAGCTAAATGTGGACTTATTCACCGTCTAAAGATCCAACCACGTTTTCACTTCCGTCAGAAGTCTCAAGGTCATACGTCTCGGTTTCTTTTGTTTTGTTCATGCTGAGTTTGGTTTTGGACATGAGCTTGTTTACTTCGACCCCGTCGAGGGCATGGCCTGTCTTTGTCTTCGGTCCTAGATGCCTTTTCACGGACGACGTTGTCTTGAACCCTTTTACACACCCTTCAAATGGACAGTCGAACCTCTTTTCGTGTGGATGAAGTATGTCTTCTTTAGTGAACCGGGTATGGCCCTGACGTTCGCCAGACTCGATCGGAGTTATATAATGTTCTAACACGGCTGACATCGCAAGCACTATATCACCTGGCCTCTGATCTAGCTTGGTGTGCAGCTCAGGAAATACCGCATGTGCACCCTCGAAGTCTCCATAGCAAGTTGTTGCGACCAATCCGTCCTTGACATCGCCCTTGTCTTTGTGGGGACCTACGGTCATATTTATTAAGACCGCGAGGGAGGACTGACAACCCTGAGGACCTTGGTATAAATGTTCAAGGTCTCCTTTCAGACCTTGGTATGACTTATGATATTCTTGCCATACGGGGTAGTCCAAGGCTTTCAGCCACGAACTCAAGATCTCGTGCTCCCAGGATGTATTCTTCATATGGTCAACAACAGCCTTGAGTTTAGCCTCCGAAAGCGGACGTGAGTGCTGCGACAAGATAGGCTTGTCGTACACATGACACTGCATATGCCATAACGCGAAATGAAAGAGACCGTAGTCAAGGCCTCTCTTACTCCACTTCTCTTTTTCCTCGCCGCGATGCCTTGGGTCGTTGGCGGGCACTATGGGTTTGTATGCAGCGGTAAGATCTTTGAAGCTCTGCTCCGATTGCGAAGCGAGCTTCTTGGCCATGTCTGCCATCATCCCAGCCAGCATCCCTTGCTTGATGAAATAGATCATCGGCTTTCCGTCGCTCGTCTTTATCAAAGCACTCTCCTTGATCAAATTGAGGGTCGCTGCTTCATTCAGATAGTCAGGGTTAGGCTTAACCTGCTTTATGGGCCCTTTAAGGAAGTATGCCGAGTCTTTCTCTTCATGGACCAGCTCGCGAACAGTCGCTGAAAACTTTCCGTTGCCCACCACCACTGTACCCCTGTTGCGAAGGCCTTTACTATACAATGGCTCGACGGCTGTACGGCGTCTTTTGCCTAGTTGTGACGTTTTCGCTTCACCTTCTGCTTCCGAGTCATCATGCTGTCGTTTGAGGCTTGACGAATCGAGCTGTGAAGCATTTCCTCGTTCCGTCAAAGGAGAGCGCTCTGGCGCCTTGCGCAGAGCCTTCAAGGCGGCCTGGGAGGATCGGTATAAGATCTGGAAGCGGCTTTGGTTGATATGCGACTCAACAGTGGAGCTTTGCATTATTATGATAGAGTACCGGCAAGGGGAGAGTGATTGTGATCCCGGAGGATCTATATCTGTTACCGATCTGTGTGAGACCAAGCAGCGCTGGAAATGAGCATAAAGCAGTCGGAAGGAGCTTTTCGCTGTGTGTTGAGCAAGCCAGACATTCGCTAACGACATGGTCAGGTAACGCATCAGCTGCTTATCTTTGATAACTACCCGGTATCTGTAAGTACTCTGTGGATGTGAATTTGTTGTGAGCAATATACGTCCAAAGACACTTACCAAATTGGATGCTTATTGCTGACTGTGCCTATTCCCTTACAGTATCCAGCATAGCTTTGATCCACGTCCTCATGTACCTTCAAGCACTTCATCTGCCTTACCAGTGAACAAGGAAGGACTTTACATCTGGACGTTGCCATATGTGCACCCACCCAACTCTTACCAGAGTTTGGCCTCGACGTAGCTGATCCCACACCCTGCTTAATCCTTCAATTACAATATATACTGGGAAGGACGTCAATGCCAAACCTGAAATGAGAAGATCGTGCATGACTTCTACTGACCTGAGGTTCAAATCTTGCAGTCATGGGAAATTGACGCATAGAAAGCGCCATGGATTCAGAAAGGTCATCTATCAACTGCTGAGGCAGGAATCCAGCTTGGTTTACGCCATCTGTTCCCTATGTTACTGGGGGTTGGATATAAGGACACCGCGCAGTTTCGCCATATTATATGTATAGAAAGACCGAAGGGCTTACTACTATACTATCAAATCCAGAAGGCCCGATTTTAATAGGGGTTCAGAGATACTCATCAGACCACCTTTATGATTTGGGAGAGACAAAGAAGGTGCACGAAACGGCACATTAAGTAGGAGACTTACCTGCATAGCCTCGCAAGGTGCAGAACCTACAACATGAATGCCACCAACAATTGAAAAATTCTTCGCGGATGAACACCAATTTCCCGAACAGCTCTGGATCCCATCAGTGACAACTACACCCGCTTTGCGCGGCTCCATACTTCTGACAGATTGGGCAAACCTATAATTTCAAGGGTGGCGACAGTCCGCAACAGCTGCAAAACACCAAACCATGGTGTCACCTGGATAGGTAGTACTAAGTGATCAATGGAATCAGAACTGCCACCTCATGCAGGGGTGTGAAGCCCAGCGCAATCGATTGTTCCTCTACCTAGGTAGAGCTGAAGATGCTTTGGATGCTAGTGGACGACCTTTAGAAAGTGGTCGAACAACCATTGAAAAAAAATCGCGTGCAATACATCCATTCGCCGTCAGTGTCAGGTCAAGAAGGCTTGTACAATCGCTTTGAAGCACAAGTGTAGTTTGTGCCATGTTCCATTCATTGACGGAAAAGCTTTTCAAGGCAATCGACTTGCAATCATTGTCTTCCTACTATGACATTAGGTATGGCTCTTACAGAAGCGTGTGCGTATGAGAGTAGTTGCCCGCCGCGGCAATGACCTGAAGGACAAGGGAATGGAAGGCGCCTAGATAGCCTAATTGGGGCGTCTAGTCTAATCAGAGGGGATACACCTTGGGTACTCTACTAGGTACCTGAGTACGAAAGCCAGCGTCTAGAAGATATATGCTGAGTTTCAATCTGAGCCTGCTATAAGGTCTGTCGTGTCACTACTTTACCTGTCATTCCACGCAAATCGAAAAACTTTCTCAAGTCATACGAGTATGCCACAGCAGTTAGGGATTCAGGTCCCATTAGGTGTGTTTCATGGTCAAAACGTCACTTCACACCATCTCAGGACTTTCGTGTTTTGCTCGAATTGAGCTAGGTAGTTCTTTAGTCCTCTCTAGATGAAATTTTCTCACATACTCCATCGGAAAGCACTTCCCCAGATTTTCGGCGAGGTCCCGTTATGCCAGACGTTGAACCGAAGATCATCCCCACACCCTGTAGTCCTAAACACCACGAACCATCATATCATCTACGTCAGAACATTAGAGCAGGTCGGGATCGAAAGGTCGAATAGTCTTCTTTACATGTAAGAGAATCCTGCCCTTCCATGAGCTGTTACTGACCAACATGCCCTTCAAGTCGAAACAGCCAGACATCAACTGTGAGCTCGTTGCCCGCGCAATCGTAGTTTGACTATATTGTACTCACCCGGCATTCAGTACCGTCAGGGCTCTCAATATGGGACTGGCTCTTTGACTCTCCATTCTCAGTCACCTCCAATACTTCCAATGGCCCTTTCCGTGGCTTCACCAATGCTTTCACGAATGAGCGTATTGACTACGCACGGGTGAAATTGCATACGGTCTATCTATCAACAGTATTGGCCAAGAACTATGGGTTAAAGAAGGGGGAAACGGTGGCACTGTTCAGCCCCAATACAATATGGTACCCTGTCGCTATGCTTGGGACTCTCAGAGCTGGTTTGCCCCGCTGGATCTGGCAATGCTCTGGCAGAATAGCTGATAGGAGCTAAAATCATAGGCGGAGTTGTGTCTGGTGCCTCCCCGGCATACAACGTCGAAGAGATGACATATGCTCTTAAAACTGCGAACGCCAAGTTTCTGATGACCGTACCATCCGCCATGGTTGTTGCTGCAGCCGCTGCTAAAAATGTTGGAATTCCGAAAGTGCGAGTGTTTCTTCTGGAAGGAAGCTTAGATGGCTTCACGACTATGCAGCAGCTCTTGGAGATTGGCAGATCTTACGGTGATAATGGACAAACACCAAGCTTTAAGATTCCGATGGGCAAGACGAAAAAGGACGTCTGTGGGTTTTTGAGCTTCAGCAGCGGTACGACTGGGCTACCGAAAGCTGTATGACATGCAATAGACTCCAGGTTATGGCGATCTAACTCCCATTCTCAGGTTATGATTGAATATCAGAATGTCATTGCACAGTGTCTACAGGTCCAACAGATTACGCCGCCAGATCTGACCCAGATCCTGGCTGTTACTCCGGCTTGTTCGCGATCCACTCGTTGACCAGTACGATCTCTCGCACCTTCGCCGCTTCTCATCTGGTGCCGCTCCTCTATCCGAGGAGATCATCCAGTTGCTAAAGAAGAAATTTCCTCAAAAAGAGTTCAAGCAAGGTTCGCTGTCATACTCGTGTTGCTGTCTTTTGGAACCGTCTGATTGTTCAATCCAGGCTATGGAATGACCGAGTCCTGCTCCTGCATAACCGCTCATCCACCCGACAAATACGACTACAAGTATGCCCATGCAGTCGGCACTATCATCGCAAGCACCGAGGTAAAGATAGTAGATCTAGATGGGACAGAGCTAGGGCTTAATCAGCCTGGCGAGGTGGGTTCCCAGCCGCAATACCTCTATAGCCAGAGCAAGTCTCTAAGAAGAACACACTTCGTAGGTCCTAGCCCGCGGCCCCCAAATCGTCATGGGGTACCTCAACAACCCCAAAGCCACGTCCGAAACCTTCGACTCCGACGGCCGGCTCCACACCGACGACCAAGGTTTCGTCGACGACGAAGGCCTCCTCACCAGCACCGACCGCATCAAAGAAATGATTAAGGTCAAAGGCATCGGTGTCGCACCCGCTGAACTCGAAGACCTCCTACTCGGCCACCCCAAAGTCGAAGATGTGGCTTTTTTGGGATTGCAGGATGAATATTCTGGAGAGAAACCGAAGGCGTATGTGGTGCTTAAAAAAGGGGTGCAAAGAGGAAGTGGAGTGGAGAAGGAATTGATTCGGTATGTGAAAGAGAGGGAGGTGAGGCATAAGTGGAGGCGATCCCGAAAAGTGGAAGTGGGAAGATTTGGAGGAGGGTGTTGCGGGATCAAAGTAAGGGATTGGGGAAGAAGCAGAAGGTCAAGAACGAGGTAAAGGGGAGGGCGAAGCTGTAGTATCAGTGCTCTTCGTATTTTAGGATATGCAAGTTGTACAAGTACATGTGCCTGAACTCCACGCTACACTTTTCCTATTCAACTCCCATACCAACTTGAAGCGCCATTGCTCATAACCGTAAGTCCACCCGACGAGACCCTGCCTCATATAGCCCATCGGTAGCTTGCATACCTCCCCGCCGTCTCACTCTTCCTAATAATCTTCACCACCTGCCCCCTCCTCAACCCCAAATACTTCGCCACCGGGTCCCCGGTCTGAATCCTAGGCAACTGACTCTCCTTTAACCGATACCTCTCCAACAACCGCCTCTTCTCCTCTCCACTTAGCAACACATGCTTTGGCACCAGCTCATGGTGCGTGATATTAACCAACAAATCCTGTTCCTGAAACGTCTCTATTATCGACGGCAGTACGACGGGTACGATCTTGAGGGCCGCGGGGGTTATGGACGCTTGCGTGATGAGAATGCCGGTGTGAAAGTTGTGCTGCGAGATGTGCTGCGCGAAGGTGCGCATTTGTTTTATGCCGATAGAGGCTTCCGAGCTGAATTCGATCCAGATGGTGCCGATCTGTGCGGGCGCGTCTGTGGGAGCATTGGGTGGAAGGGCGTGTTTTTCGAGCATGGGGCCCGAGGGTCGGGCAGAGAAAGTCATCTTCTTGCGGCTGGAGAGGACAAAGAAGAGGGTTAGCTGGATTAGGGTAGGGTGTGATAGTGGGGCATACTCGGGGGCACCGCTGGCGTCGGCATACTGGGCGCGAAAGTCGTCGAGTGAGATGCCGACTTCTGCGTCTGATAGTTCATAGCCCTACAGATTCTTGGTCAGGCATGTTCTTGGAGTAATGGCTGTGCTGGGGCTTGGGGCGCACTTACCCTGTCTTTGCACATTTCGTTCACTGTTCGCCATGCGCGCCATAGCCGGGTTAGATCTCGCTCTGCGTCGGCGTGAAGCCTGGCTGCATCTTGGTCGGACATAGTAGAGGACTTGGACGGGAACCGGTAAGCGCTGAGATGAGGGCTCAGAAAGTATGGGATGTTCAAAAGGTGTGGAAAGGGTTTAGCGTGTTCGCGGTCCAAGCTTTCGAGTTCCGCAGGCGGTAGGTAGACAACCACGACAACTTATGATAATCCTCGGCTTAATGCTCGTCACACAGACCGTAGGTTCGCCTCAAAATATGCAAATGCCGCAGGAGGCGGAGTCAGTCGTGCGGACACAAGGCAGAACCCCTAGGGAATAGGCGCAGCTGCCTGGAATTGGCAGAGTCACATGTATATCTACGTATAGGTAGCCATTGGCCTCTATTTACTATCTCTCTCTCATATAACTCCTTTGCTCATTCAGCACGGTCAGTTTCTGCGGCTGTCACCTTCTACAATTGTTAATCTCTACAACTTCCACGTCTCTCCAATATTGCCTATTTCTATCATCTATTATATAATCCACGATGGGCCAACAAGAAGACTCTCGTAATATCGACTATGCAAGCACTAGAGTCTTCGATGACTTTCAGAAGCACTCCTCCCACCCTCGAGTATCCGTCCATGACGCCATCGTGGCCACCCTTCGCGAGCATTACCCAGGCTATTCGTTGACAGTCACCTCACGAACAACAGGCATCGTCTCTTTTGCGCACGCAGGTCAAGCTGAAGCTAAGCTTGACACTAACAGCGGGATTTTGGTACGAGCTCTTCAACCTACTAAAGGCCGCTCCGGTGACGACACTGGCAAGCTGTTGGACAAAGTTCTTTTTGGCAAATACGATTACCAGTGGAACCATAACAATTTTATTGTATACACTGCGGAATACCCGGCAGGTTTTGCAAGGGAGCAGATCGATTGTATCCTCCACAAATTGGAGAAGGACGATGTAAATCGGGGGCGTTCCCTACGCGCGGATGAGCTTATCGCAGCAGCTTCTCGATACAATAGCGATCCACATGATGAGGTATATGTATTTGATCAAGAGGTGTGGACTAAGAGCAATGAACTTTGGAGCAGCGTTCAGCAATCTTCTTGGAATGATGTTATACTCAACAGCGAGATGAAAGAGGCTTTGGTCAAGGATATCGAGGGGTTTTTTGACTGTGAAAACGAATACAAGGAATTTGCAGTGCCTTGGAAGGTGAGTCTAACTTCTATCTTATGACGTGTTCTTCTCCATAGCGTTTTGAGATTTATTGAATCGTTGGATCGAGGCGAGGCATGGTTGACGGTCTGACTTTTCTTGATCAGAGAGGGATCATCTTCCACGGTATTTCCCACAAACCGACCCTGTGTAATTACCCAAAACTAATTTGTATTAGGCTTGCCTGGTAATGGAAAAACTATTTCCCTCAAAGCCCTGATGCATGCGCTCTACTCACGGCCAGACCCAATCCCCACACTCTACGTTAAGTCTCTTGCAGGCTGTCATGGCCCCGAATATTCGATCCGCGAGATCTTTGTAAAGGCGCGAGAGACCGTGCCTTGTCTTCTAGTGTTTGAAGACCTTGACAGTCTCATTACGGACAGAATCAAGAGCTTTTTCTTGAACGAAGTGGACGGGCTGGAGAGCAACGATGGTATTATGATGATTGGGAGCACGAATCATTGTATGTTCCTCGGAGTTCTGGAACTCTTGACGGCAGCCAATTAATGATGTTCCAGTGGAGAAACTTGACGCCGGTATATCTAAGCGTCCAGGGCGTTTTGATAGAAAATACCACTTCGCACTCCCAGGCACTACAGAGCGTGCTCAGTATTGCGACTACTGGAGGTTTGTTGCCCCACTTCCCGAATATCTGCCCATGGCAACACCCAACCTATCTTCACTTACAACCATCTGAACCATATATTTACTCACGAACACTATATAGATCCAAGCTCTCCAAAAACAAATCCATCTCTTTCCCCCCGTCCCTTTCCACCGCTATCGCCTCCATGACCGAGGGCTTCAGCTTCGCCTACCTCAAAGAAGCTTTCATCGCCGCCCTACTGGTCCTTGTCGCCGCCCAGCGCGCAGTGAAGAGCGGGACCAAACCCGAAGAACGCCTATCGAACAACGTCCCTACCCCAACCCCCGGCTCCGACACGGACCTCGAGAACAACCAGCTATGGCAGGTCCTGAGCAAACAGGTCCAGACTCTTCGCACCGAAATGGAAGAAAGCCGCAAGAGCGCCGAGGATGCGGCGGAGAATAACGCTAATGCTAACGGTGCTGTTGCCGAGGCAGAGGATGGAGGTTGTAAAGGCTGTGTAGATTACTGATGCTGGGCAGGGGTCGACGCGAATACGGATGCCACGGTGAATTGGAACGCGTTCCTAAGGAGAATGAGGGCGCAGAAAAGGTAAGCTTGTAATGGCTAGGGCGTGGGATGGGTTCTGCTATACAAATTTTTGGAACTACATGTGGAAGAATGTGGAAGTACCGAATTTGATGACCGCTTAGAGAACAAGAATATAACTTTTGTTTGATTGATACCGTATGTGAACACGTGCTGCTTGATTGTTACCCAAAAAAATGACTTCACTCAGGGCTTCTGCTTGTCCCATATTCACGACCATCATCATGGCCGAACATCTAAAAGCCCTAAAACGAAAAATCGCAGAGGCATTGCTCTCGACTGCTCAAATGATTTTCTGTCTGTATATGTTATGTATACTCTAATCAACCCCCCCTGAATACTATATCGTTGGCTCCTAGACATCTCGCTTCCTAACGGTCCCTTCCCCATACCTTCCCATATCCCCATATGCTATATATCCCACCCCTGGATGAAAGCAGTCCCGTGCCAGTCGATTTTCGGTTTCGTGAGGGTTGTAAAAAAGTTGAAGATGGGGCGGGGGGTTTCAATGAGCGGACTAAGGCGCAGCGGTAGCTGTGAGTATGCTTTTAAGACCAGGAGTCTTTGGCATTCTGGTGTACGCGATAGCAATTTAAAACTAATTTAACAGCAAGGACGACCGTGGGAGAGCCTTGGTGTTCTAGGTTAGCATCTGTGACAAAGAGTACGGAAAGCGTGGTGCTCCAGGTTCCTTTCTTGTATTCCTTTGGTGAGGTTCGGTTTTAGAACTTTTTAGGGGAAGGGAACTGGTGAGGATGGGGGGTAGTGATAGTAGTAGGTGGTGATGGTAGTAAGGAAATGGGAAAGGGCTTGTGATGGGATGTCGTTGAGGGGTAATGGGAGGAGTGAGCTTTTATCGTCGGCGGTTGCAGTCGTAATTCATCAACGAAGGGAATAGGGGAAGGTAAGGAGTTTGGCGTTGATGATGGTGGTGTGATAGGAAAAGGTGGAAATTTCATCAGATCCTCTCTCCCATGCTCTTCATCTTCGCTTCAGCGTGGTCAATTTGTGAAGGTTTCCGCTGAGTAGAACTGTCATGTTCTTATTCCAAATTTGATGTAAATTGTCCATTATACCACGTAGGCGGGGGTTTATATGGGCGAGAGAAGAGCCTATACGGAATATGGTTCGCAAAAGACCCCTTAAATGTGTCATACCTAGCAGTGAAGAGAGTCTCTGGCTCCTAGCTCTAGTTGGACGTTTGTTGGTAAGTCTATGAAGGCTAGGAAATGTGGATTTTTTGCGATCAAGTAAGGCTTTGTTATCGACTTCTAAAAAAATGTCAAGGTGCGAAACAGCGGGTGGTCGATAAAATATCCGGGAAGGATTCCTAAGTATCTAGTATCCCAGTGCCGTTGTCTCTTCTATGAAGCCCCGATAGTACTAACAAAACACCTTCGATGAAGCTGGCTGCAACCGAACAAGGTCATCTTCTCTGGTAGCTTCGGGGATGGTGTGCGCCGTTGTACCGGTCCGCGAAGAGGGGAGATGGGATAGGGCAAGCTATCAATTTTGAATATTAACTTTTATAGATGGAAGTCAGTTGTAACGAACCAGTACGCATGTAGATCCAATAGACCGTCAGATATGGAGATATTAGATACCTGATAAATGCGCTGTCTCATACCACAAGCAACTCTTACGGCCAGTGACGTGAATCAATTTGCATTGGTTGGAACGCCGTAGAAGGCGGAAATTGAATGGGTTCGTTCACAGGTCATACCTTACCAGCTAGGTGGTTGCGATGAGAGTGTGCGCCCGTCCATTTCAGATCAAAAACATGAATCATGATCTAGAGTCAGCTTCAACCCTCCTCTTTAAGGCCTCCAACGAATTCTGATAACACTCTCTCAAGTGCAAGTCTGCCACTTTGTCAGGAATGTGCGCCAACATATGTGGTTCTTCGCGATAGCAATATATGCAATCCTCTATGGATAGCTCTTTCAGAAGAAGTTCGCCCTTTACATCTGTGCGGATCAAAGTATCCACTATCCACTGTAAAATTTCCCGCGCTCCTTCGATATCCTCTTTTTGATTGTAGTGGCCAACGAAAGGACTAATATTCAAGTCGAGTATCCGCGACAGGTCGCTCTCTAGGATTTCCTGTTGTTCAGGCTAATCTGCATGCCGGTCCTCGGGGTCTTGAACATCCAGACTCAAACAGAATGTATCTTTCGCATAGAAGTACGGGATAGACTCGTACTCGAAGAAGACTAATGGAGGCATTTTTCGAGTGTGGAATGACCATTATGCACTCATAGAAGCACTGCCCGTAGATCTTGTCGCGGAGCGGAAGGGTTAGGAAGTTAGTCGGCGTCATGGTTTTGATGTCTGAATTGGTTGATATAAACAAAAGAGTGTCTGTGAACTTGGTAATCGAGGATGTTAACGCATGGGAAAGGGTCCAAGTGCACCTCTACTACCCAGCACCCTGCCCCTAGTGTCCCCCAGATCGGTGTTGCATTGCTGTTGGTTCGATACGCAGTGATCATCAGGTCTTTTCAGGTAGTGCTACAGCTTATGTCTGGGGCTTGAGAGAACAACCGGAAACGTAGAGTCATATCAAAATGGCTAAGACAATGGATGCTGGGTCGGGGTATAATCATTGGGACAGCACAGCTAAGCATCATCACATAGTCATCGAGTTAAGGAGCACAATCCAAAGCCCAATACAAATGTCAGTCCCCGGGTATCGAAACTATGGCCGAAAGAAAAGTATCGTCCCTATGCAAATGTTCCAGCTTTCGCTCTTTGTTGCTCCTGTGCCCTACTACCACCTATTTCGCAAGTGCAAGGCCACCTCGAGAGGTTGTTTAACAGCAGCACTCACAGCACCCCTTGCAGCACTCGAAGCAGACAATGGCATCGATACTAGGTGAGGTTTCGTCAGATATATGATGAGAAAGGTCGAGGTAAGAGTCAGGAAGTGCATACCAGTCACCGATCACTCCTCCACCTCGAAGGCCCATCTTTGGCTCAGGGACCATGGGAGCCTCGGATTTCTAGGTTGAAGAGTCAGTGGTACTAGATTGAGGATTGTGAGGACATGGGATCATACGTAGGGCTGCTCCACGGTCGCGTTGACGTTGTCGGAGGGAAGTTGCATGGTTTGCTGCTCGAGCTGGGGTTGCTGGGTCTCGGGAGCTGGGGGAGCCATTTTGAGATTTGGACGAGGTATTTGAAGAACGTTATGGGGTTAAGGTAGGTGTGGTAAGTATGTAGATGTCTTGGTAAGGTGGATAGGTTCAAGATGAGTTGTAAAGAACACAACTCCAGGAGGGCTGGGTTGCGGGTTTAAGTAATTGAAGGGTTGAGAGGGTGAAGCAGGGGGATGTGAAGCAGACCCTGAATCATCGATCACATTGACAGTATTTGTTTGTCTCGAATCAAGGTTAAGGTATGCACGCTATGTTGCTCGTCCTCCAATCGGAAATCGCCACTACCAGGCGCGCATGGCTTGCTTTAGTTCCTGGATGGTCTTAATCGAAAAAGCTTGGAAAAGCTTGTTTTTACTTGACGCAGATCCCCCGTATTCCAACATTCTTGTTTTGAACAAAGAGCGACGTGCGGATGGGCTTGCTCTGGTCCTCCAGATGAGGGCATTCAACAGAAGGCACGACTACGGGGGAGAGGTCCAGAGGAGATACGGGGAGACAGGCAGTCAAAGGCACAACCCATATTGGCGGCTAGGGTTGCGGTACGTGAGAATTAGTTCTTTTAGCAACAACGGTCCCCTCCCTTTCTTCTCTCGCACCAAGGTCCTGACTATCGACTCTACTCTTTCCCGATAGTAGTGAACTGCTGCTCTTCTTCCCCCATTAAACGTTGTGAAATCCATACTTGACCTGGAAATCAGTCCTGCATAGGTTTTATAGCTGCACGTGAGTCGCCCGAAAACCACAGAAAGTTAGTCCATTCAGCACGACGTTCTTGCTGTAAAGTACTCTGAGGCTTCGTAGTATAGTTGATGACACGTCAAAAAGATTTGGGGAGGGTCGTTAGTCCGGTCTTGACACTGGATGGTAATGGGGTACTTGAGAACAAGTAAATGCTTGTAAATTTCTTCACGTATCTCCCAAGGTATCGTCAGGAGTGTTGGGCGATTTCTTGAAGTCATTTCTGCGATGTTGGCTTGGGACATTCTAGCTAGCAAAGCAGTCTTGTGTATTGCAGCAGGCTTGGTGAGAGAGATTTTGCTGGTGACTTAGGGAATGGCGTAACACAAACGTAGGGCCAGCCCTAGATTGTAGCTATAGGAATAAATGTTTGTCTTGTTTGGTGTTCTGGTGATAAGAGCTTGTGAGTAGAACAGTATTGTTTGTGAGAGCGGTCAAACTAGATATATATGAGGCTGATGAGGCTTGAAAGGTTTGAGGATGCAATGCACGTGTGATGAGTTACAGGTCACATCTCGACATGACACATTGTGAAGATTGAGCACTTTGCACTGTCTTGCAGGTAGGTTTGAAAGGAATCAATAGTGAGACAAACTTTGTGTCATGCAGGTCTCAATCACGATTGCCACTTTGTTGCAAGGTCCACGATATAAATATAAGGTGGAAACTATGGTAGCAGCTCTACCTCATTTCTTTCTAACATTCCTAATTACTGAGGCTGAAAGTCGTTTCTCAGCTTTCTCCATAGCATAGAAGAAATCTGGACTTACTGGTGCTGTATCCTGCCAACTATCTCACTCACATCCATTCTACAGATGTCGTCAGGGCATTGCGTTGTCGCTGTTGCCTTTAGCACAGTCCACACTGGCCTTCCCAAACACACAAAGTCGTTCATCACACTCATTCCCAAAGTCGGCGTCGAGGACGATTGCCATGCCGGTGATACTCGCCGACAAGTATCTCTTCTTCAAATCGAATCCCTGGAGGAGCTTAATGACAGGAATGACAGGGTTGATTGTATATTGCCGAGTCAGCTAGGAGAGAACATCACAACCAAAGGGGTAAATCTGGCGGGTCTAAAGCAGGGAACCAAGCTTCGCTTCAACAATGGCAACAGTGAACAGAATGGTGCAGTAATTGAACTCTCGGGTTTGCGTCGGGCGGGTGAGAAGCTTGAAAATCGCCAAAGTGGGTTGAAAGAGAAGTGTACTGTGAAGGACCCGAGTGGAACCGAAGTGAGCAGCAAGGTGGGAGTCTTTGGGGTTGTGATTGTTGGCGGAGTTGTGAAGCCAGGGATGGGCATTGCCGTGGAAGTCCCAGGTGGGGAAGACGAGCTGGAAGCGCTTGAATTTATCTGAGACTTCGCCTTCGATCTCCAAAATGGTTTCCTTCATCTAAGAAAATATTTTCTCGCTCTTACCAGCATAAGAAAGAGCCAGGGCATCCTCACCAACTTTGCACATTCTTCATGGGTCATCGTTCTTATTTAGAACCCAGCGCAAAGCGTAGTCACGTCTTTCACTAGTGTGTAGATTGTTTCATCTGAACCGATTTGAATTTCCGTGATCCCTCCGTCTTGTAGCGCTTATATATGAGCATCAGTATTTGCGGCCAGCGAAGCGTAAATTTGTGCATCATTAATGGCCACGGGCGTTCGGAACGTAGGCCAACTCCTGCCGCTAATATCAGTCTACTCATCAGCCCTGAAACTATGCAAGCCGGAGCTCAATATGTTCATGATTATGGCTAGGCTATCAAGGGAACGTCCTAGGCCGCGGCCTGCATATGGTACGGTCTGTTGTAACATCTGGAAAGTCATGCTGGTCCCAAACCTCAGAAAAAAAATTGACATGAAGTGAAGGTCGAAATCTAGGCAGAATTGCCTCTCGATGAGTGTCATCGGGTTATGCGTCCGGCTCACTTGCCACACCTCAAGGGTACTAAGGTGTTCATCTTTATAGGTTCATCCCTCGGAAAACTGGTCAGAACCCACCCGACGCCGGGTCCAGTAGTGTTCCAATTGCACACTGGATGAACAAAGTGCTAGTCCTGAGAAAGTCCTGGGCAGTAGATAGAATACACTACTCAGAATCCTAATAGCCTATTATAGAGCACATGGACGAAACGATGTTCCAGAACAGTGACGCAGGAATTGCAAAGGTGATCAAACGAAGCACGGTGGTGTGGAGGAAATACAAAGGAACGACTGAAGTGCAGGACCCGGGTAAGTGTACTGCGCCGTTAGTAGCATTGATTTTACTGAGCAGCATTGTAACATTGTGAGAATGGAATGACAGTAAAAGAATAATGCACTCGGCACTGCCTGAGCTGTTGTTTCAGATGAGGCTGAAGAACTTGGCACTTTCAAAATGCGCTCGTCGATAGAGATGATTTGAAAACCTATTGCAAGCAGGCAGAGATTAAACAGCGGCCAATAGATATACCAGCCTAAACAGAAAGAAACAGAGCAAGACTTTCAGATCGTTGGTTGTGAATGCACGATGAAGGATGGAGCGAAGTATGATTTTCAGTATTAAGCGAGTCTATGACTTACATAAGGTGATAAGGTACCGAGTCTCCAAAACTTTCCTCCCCACATTTCAAGGTTGACCGTACATCATGAACATGTCTCAAAATTTATGTGTTTAGAGATACCCTGAATTCACCTCCCATTACTTGCCAGTCGTTTGCCCTGTAACGCCATCCTTGGGTATCCGTGATTCCTCAATCAAAAGTCTAGAATTAATTAATAGATATTTTTCTCCAACATGGCGGACATTGCAACCCCTTCGGCAGCCACAATGTCGACTATAGACGCAGGCGCCGAGCCGGCAGGAAGGCCCCAGAAGATGAAGCCTGAGAAGCTAGACGAGCAAAAGTACAAGGAAGACTTAGCAAAGGCCGAGAAAGAGCATGCTGCGGCGCAAGAAAAAGTGGTACGTTTATTCGTATCTTGAGAAAGCGTTCCCCTGGGGGCCATGGTTCTTGGAAACCCGTCATGACCATATGCTTATGCTATTCCTACCCAGAATGCGATCAAGGCAAAGATCGACCTAGCTCAACCCTCAAATAAAGACTCTCCCTCTGGGAAAAAGCAACAAGAACTTAAGAGTCAGCTACAGTCCATACGCCAACAACAATCCGGTTTCAAGTCATCAAGAGGGGGTATACAGGAGAAAATCGCCGCCCTTGATTCCCAATTCAAGTCTCGCATCGCAGAACAAAAAGTGGCCCGAAGTCGCGTGTCATTCAAGAATGTCGAAGAAGTTGACCGGGAAATCCAACGTCTGGAGAAACAGGTCGATACTGGCACAATGAAGCTCGTTGACGAAAAAAAAGCTCTGGCGGAAATATCCAGCTTGCGGAAGCAACGGAAAGGGTTTGCCGGTTTCGATGAAGCCCAAAAAGGCATCGACGACGTAAAAGCGCAGATTACCGAGCTCCGAAAGACTCTAGACAACCCAGAAGCCAAAGCCTTGAGTCAAAAATATGACGAAATAAACCAGGAACTCGCAAGCATCAAGGCCGAGCAGGATAAAGCATACAGCAGCCTTAGCTCTCTCCGAGACGAACGAAGCAAGCTCCACGAGGACCAGCAAAAGAAGTACTCCAGCATGCGAGAAATCAAAGACCAATATCATAAGGCCCGAATGGCATACCGAGATTATGAGCAAGAGCAATATAAGATACGGCAAGAAAAGCAAAAAGCCGAACGCGATGCATACCAAAAGGAAAAACGCAAGAAGGTTGCTGAGAAAAAGCTCGAGGAAGCGAGTGAACCGGCCTACATGGACGAAATCTTGACCGCAGAGGGCTTAATCCGCTACTTCGACCCATCATCACCTGAAGCTGCCAAATCCCTGAAAGGCCCCAGTGGTTTTGCAGCAGAAGCCCAACGAAGTGTCGACGACTCAGGCATCAAAGGCACAAAATTATCAAAGAAGGATGAGGACATGTACTTTATGGGTACAGGCGGGAAGAAAGGAAAGAAAGGAAAGAAAGGCGGCGCTGCAGGCACGCCGGCACCTTCGACACCTACAGAAGGGAAATTCAACCTTACCATGGGTGTAATTGAGGAACTGGCAAAAGTCAACGTGGAGCCTCCAATGAACCAGTCCGACGTCCCCACCGTAGTCGAGAAGTTGAAGGAAAAGAGAGACACCTGGAAGCAAGAGCAAGACAAAAAAACCAAAGAGGTACGCACGCACCCACTCACCTATCCTTCCCCATCCGTAACCCTGCTAACCCACATCCAGAACATCGACAAAGCCCAAAAAGAAATCGACCGCCTCGAAGCCGAAGCCCACGAAGCCCCGCCCTCATCCTCAACCCGAAGAACACACGACTCTGCAAAAAAGCCTGCGCAAAATAATCAAGCTGTCAACGGCACCCCTTCTGCGGACGCGGAGCTAGCACAGGAGAAAGATGCCGCGGCGGATGTGAGCGAGGATTTGAAGAACGCGAAGATTGAGGATGATGGGGCAGAGGAGTGAGTGGCTTTGTGATAGAATGTGGAGCTGGGTCGCTGTTTGTTGTATGCATGGTGCCGATGTTTGGGGTCCATCTCGGAGCTTGCATGGGGTGTTGTGGGGACTAGTTGCTTAGAAACTAAGAGGGAGGTTTGAAGCGCAGAACATCAGAGTCTATCTTCTACTGGATCCGCAATCTCATCGTTCCGTGTCTCGCTCAAGGTATGTTTATGTGCGGATGCGCATGTCAGGAAACGGGCTGCATCTTTTCCAGCTATCCTGCCGCGCCTGCCCCTACAGAATCCACGTCTTTTTCCGACAATATTTCCCCTTCTACGCACCACCCCTTTACTTTCCCGCGTCAAACGCATGCCCTGCTCCATCTTCATCCCCTTCATTCCATCCCCCCATCGCCTCCTTACTTCCCCGCCCCTCTTATTTCGCCAATCGTCCTCCTTCTTTGCTCCCGCTCATTCAACGGACCGCATCTACTCTACTCCTTTCATTCCCCATTCGC